>RCUK01000006.1_pt1 | contig 584175 bp, 524 predicted proteins | sample 2166381 | NCBI WGS metagenome assembly RCUK01 (sample SAMN09932809, study PRJNA488358) | compost metagenome | isolation source: compost soil in an enriched community | place: Germany: Experimental Botanical Garden | reverse complement strand
CGTGTATGTCGTGCGCCTGTCCGCGCACCGCACCATGTCGATCAATCTGGGCATCGGCAGCCGCCTGCCCGCCTACTGCACCTCGATGGGACGGGTTTTACTGTCGGGCCTGGCACCCGACGTGCTGCGCGAACGGCTGTCGAAGATGGCGCTGCTGAAAATCGCGCCGGCGACCAAGGTCGATATCGACATCTTGATGGAAGAGATTGCGCAAGTGCGGCGCCAGGGCTGGTGCCTGGTGCAGGAAGAGCTGGAACAGGGCTTGATCGCCCTGGCCGCGCCCGTGTTCGACCGGGCCGGCAAGGTGGTGGCGGCGATCAACGTCAGCGGCCAGACGGCGGGGCCGTCCGTGGCGCATCTGCTGGAACACAGCTTGCCGAAACTGCTCGATACGGCAAGCCGGGTCAGCGCCCTGGTGCGGGTGCAGCAGTGATTATTTCTTGAACTTGGCGCACGGATCCGGGCGCGGCTGCGCCGGCATTGTTTGCGTCAGGTCGAACGTGCCCTTGTAGCCGGTGGTCCCCTGCTCCAGGTAGCCGATGCTGCGCACGTTCAGTTGCGGGTCGGCCAGCTTCAGCCAGCGGGGTACGCCGATATCCTTGCGCACATGCTCATTGCCGGCGATCAGCACCACGTCGCGCGGCGCCTGGTCGCGGATCAGCTTGGCCATCCAGATATCGCGCGCCACTTGCGCGTTGACGACGCCCCCCACCATCATGTCGGGCAGCATATTGCAGCGGGCCGCCTGGACTTCCTTCTTTTGCCCTTCCAGGATATCGGCCGGCACGGGCGCGGCCAGGTAAGTGGCCACCATGGCGGGCGGCATCGACCATTGGATGCCGTCGCGCACGATGCGCGAGGCATCGGCCGGCGACAAATTGCCGGCGACCAGGGTCAGCTGATAGCTGATGACGAGGTCCAGCACGGGACGGTACACGCTCCAGTCCCAGCGCGGCTGTTCCATCACGCGGATGATGCAGTCGGGGTCGGCGCATTCGCGCGCGGCGCGCGTCAGCAAGGCCTGGTTTTCGCGGTCGAACTGTTCCATGACGATCACGGGACGCCAGCCGGCCGCCAGGCGGCGCTGCAATTCTGCGACGCGCAGGCGTTGGCCTTGCGCATTGTCAGGCACTTCACCGAGCAGCAGCACTTGTGGATTGGGCAAGGCGTCAGCCACGGGCGCGGGAGCGGGCGGGGCTTCCTTCTTCAGCAGGCTGCCGCAGGCGGCCAGCGCCAGCACGCTGCACAGCAGGGCGGCGCGCGCGCCGGCACGGAAAATCACGGTCTTCATGTAAGCGGTATCCAAAGTGGCGATGCGCCAGATTGTACCGTCTCAGGCCGGCGCGGGCAGCTTGCGGCGCTCCAGCACTTCAAACACGGCCATGCCGGCCAGCATGGCGCCGGCAAACATCCACGCTTTCGGCTGGCCCGCCAGCAGCGACACGAGGGCGGGACCGGGACAGAAACCGGCGATACCCCAGCCCGCGCCAAAGGCCAGGCTGCCCAGCAGCAAGCGCCGGTCGATGCGCCGCGATGCCGGCAATTGCATGGGTTCGCCCAGCAGCGACCTGGTTCTCCGCCGCGCCAGCCAGAAGGCCGGCAAGGCCACGCCGATGGCGCCGCCCATCACCAGCGCCAAGGATGGATCCCAGGCGCCGGCCAGGTCGAGGAAAGCGAGTACCTTGGCCGGGTTGGACATGCCGGAGACGATCAGGCCCAGGCCAAAGACCAGGCCGCTCAACAGGGAAAGAAGTAATTTACTCATAGGTTTGCTAATACCTGGCGCAACAGATAGACGGTGAGGAAACCAGCCGCCATGAAGGCACAGGTGGCCGCCAGCGAACGCGGAGACAGGCGCGACAGCCCGCACACGCCGTGGCCGCTGGTGCAGCCGGCGCCATAGCGCACGCCCACGCCCACCAGCAGGCCCGCCAAGATCAGGGCCGGTGTGCCCGCGTCGATCTGCACGGACGGCAAGGCTTGCCACAACGGGTACAGCAAGGGCGTGCCGATCAGGCCGGCAAGAAAGGCGATGCGCCAGCCCAGGTCGCCACTGCGCGGACGCAGCAGGCCGCCGACGATGCCGCTGATGCCGGCGATGCGGCCATTGAACAGGATCAAGAGCGCAGCCGCCAGGCCGATCAGCATACCGCCGGCCAGCGAGGCCCACGGCGTGAAGTGCTGCCAATCTATGGTCATGGCAGGGTCAGTCCGCTTCGTCGTTGAACGGGGGGCGCGGCGCGCAAAATTGCGCGTACAGCACTTGCAGCACGGCCAGCACGGGCGCGCTGGCGACGCGGTAATAAATCTGCTTGCCGTCGCGCCGCGTGGCCACCAGCATCTCTTCGCGCAGCACGCCCAGCTGCTGCGACAGGGACGGCTGGCCGATGCCCACTTTTTGCTCGAGGTCGCTGACGCAATGCTCGCCCTGCGATAGCTGACACAGCAGCATCAAACGGTCGGCATTGCCCATGGCCTTGAGCAGCGAGCTGGCCTTGTAGGCCGAGCCACGCATGGCGTCGAGGTTGTATTCGGCGTGTTGTGTTGCGACTGTCTCCATCTTGCCCTCCCACAGGCGGTCATGTTGAATAGCGTGCGATAAACAATATACTAATCAATATATTGTTTTCGTGCTGGCGATTCGCGCAAAAAAACAACAGTGTTTTTTCGTCGATAGCATCCTTATGCAAAGTGTGCGGCAGCGATCATGTTTACGCTATCAAAATGACAAATATTCGTAATAAAGAGGAAATAAGCGTATCAAAATTGTCACGATCTATGCTGTAATGGGAGAACAGCAGAAAAACCATGATACGCCCCCGTACGGGCGAATTGTCCGTCCATGCGCTAACCGGTTTCGGCTGCGCCGCACGGTGAACAACAGGGAGAGCACGATGAGAATCTATCAGTCGCTATGCATGGCCTTGCTGGCGCTGTCGGCCAGCACATGGAGCATGGCGGCAGTCAGCGACACGACAGCCGGCAAGCTGCAGGAAGCCGGCGAACGCGTGACGATCGATGAAAGCATCAGCTTGAATAATAATCCCGGCTGGGAAACGCCGGACTTGCCGTATGCACGCCTGCTGGCCAGCAGCAGCGCGACGGTGGCACCGCACTGGAGCACCAGTGGCGCGCGCCACGTGGCCCTGGCGCCACCGAGGCCCATGACGGCCGCACCCGCACAGCAAGCCAATGTGCCGGCCCCCGTGCCTGAAGCGAGCATGTACTCGATGTTGCTGGTGGGATTGGGCCTGGTGGCCTTGAGCCTGCACGGCGAAAAACAGGAAAAATTCGATAACTGACGGCGCCTGCACTGGCAAGGTGCTGCTGAAGAACATTCCGCCTGGTGCGGAATGTTTTGTTATGGCGCCATCATTTGTCCAGCAGGCGGCAGACCCGTTCGATGTTCCCCACCGGAATGCCCGACTTCAGGGCCCGCGCGATGCAGCCCGCCTTGTCCGGGCCCGAGGCGGAAATGAGCACAAAGGCCGTCACCACCACGCTGATGGCGACAAACACGATCAAGACACCCTTGACGATATCCCAGTTCATTGCGCCTCAACAATGTCATACGTAAAATCATAATAATGCTTGCCGTCCTCGATGCGGATGGCCAGGCTGCCCCTGAGTCCTTGCAACTGCTCCGTTCCCGTATCGGGACCACCGTCACCGACAAGGCGGGCACGCCGCGCGTCATCGTGCCGCTGTGCTGCAAATAAAAACTGCCGTGGCGCCCGTCCAGGTTGCCTTCCACCCGTTCCAGCGCCACATAGCCTGCCGAGCCCGTTACGCTGGCGCGCGCGCTCAGCATCTCGCCCTGCGCGCTGGCCTCGAGGGCGCCGTGGTAGCGTTTGTCGAGCGACAAGCGTCCCAGCCCCGATCGCGCGGCCGTGTCCGACAAGGTTTCCGGGGTGATGGTGACGTCGAAGGTACCGGTAATGGAAGGCATCAGTGCTCCTTGGAAAATGAAGAGGTGGCTGCCGCATCGGGTCCGCTCAGCAGCGCATGCAGTTTTTGCATGGTGGCCCAGTTGCGCGACGTGACGCCGTCGCCCAGCAGCACGCCCAGCGCCGCCACCACCTTGCTGGCCAGCACGCCATCGGGACACCACGCATATGCGGCCCAGCGCCCCAGCGCCAGCGCTTCGGGCTGCCACGACTGCTGCAAAAGCGGCGCCAGGCGCTTGACGTCGGCCGGATTGTTCAGCACCAGGGTCAGCAAGCGCGCCGCATCGGCCGCCGGCGCCAGGGTGTTTTGTTCGACCAGCTCGGCAAACTGGCTGGCCGACAGCACCGTCACCCTGGCTGCCACGCCCAGTTTCAGCACCAGTGCTTCCTCGATGCGGGAGGCGGCCTCGGCCGGCGCTACCTTGCCGCCGTCATACACGACGTTGCCGCTGTTGAGTACCGTGCGCACTTGCGCAAACCCCAGGTCGCCCAGCAGCTTGCGCAGGTCGGCCATGGCCACGCGCTTGGCGCGGCCCACATTAATCCCGCGCAACAGCGCCACTTGCTGACTGTTTTCTATTTGTGCCATGCTGTCTCCTTGCCTATGCCTGGCTGCTGCTTTCCGGCAACGGCGTCACCGTGGGCAGGCGCAGCAGGAACGTCGCACCCTGCCCCAAGGTGCTGCTGACCGTGATGGTGCCGCCAAATTGCTTGGCAATCAAGTTGAACACGATATTCAAGCCCAGTCCCGTGCCGCCCTGCCCGCGCCGCGTGGTGACAAACGGATCGAACACGCGGTCGAGCATGTCGGGCGCGATGCCGCGGCCGTTGTCGCGCACCTGCATGGCGATCGCGTCGCCATCGCGGCGCACGCCGATATGGATGTTGCCGGCCATGTCCGCATCAAACGCATGCTCGACGCAGTTCAACACCAGGTTGGTCAGCACCTGCGCCAATGCGCCCGGATAGCTGTCGAGCATGATGTCTGGCGGGCAGTCGATATCGATGCTGATGCGCGTCTTTTTCAGGGTCGGCTGCAGGCTCGAGATCACCTCGCCGATATAGTCGCGCAATTCGAACAAACGGCGCGCCTCGCTGACTTGGTCGACGGCGATCTGCTTGAAGCTGTGGATCAGGTGCGCGGCGCGGTAGGCATTGTTCATGATCAGCCGCGCGCTTTCGCCGGCCGTTTCCAGGTAGCGCACGATGTCGGTCTTCTTCACGCTACCGCCGGCCACGGCTGCGCTGATATCATCGGTGGCTTCCTTCAGCACCGAGGCGCTGGTCAGGGCGATGCCGACCGGGGTGTTGATTTCATGCGCCACGCCGGCCACCAGGCTGCCCAGCGAAGCCAGGCGTTCCGATTGCAGCAACGATTCCTGCGCGCGGCGCAGCTCGTCCATGGCCTGTGCCGTTGCCTGCTGGGAGCGGCGCGCCATGTCTTCCGCCTCGCGGCTGCCTTCGATGATGGACTTGAGCTTGCGCTGCACGGCATTGAAACCGCGGATCACGTCGCCCAATTCGTCGCGCCGGTTTTCCGGCAGCTCTTCGACGTCATCGCTGCCGCGCGTGGCCAGGTCGAACAAGCCGTCGCGCAACTGTTTCAGTGGCTCGAAGACGATGCGCAGGCTCAGCGCCAGAGCGCCCACGAGGATGATGTCAAGCAGCAACACTTCCAGCACCTTGCGCCGCACTTCGGCATGCAGGGCCGCATCGATCTGCGCGCGGCTGAAATTGACGATGACCTTGCCGACGATCACCGGCTTGCCGCCCGTGGCCGCCGCCACGGCGTCGCGAAACACCAGCGGCGCCTCGACGGGCGTGCCGCCCATGGCCACGTCGGCGCTCAAAGGCACCAGGGTCCCGCCCGCATCACGCACCTCGCCCGCGAACAGGCCGACCGAGGCGTCGTAGACGCGGATGCCAACCAGTTCCGGCGGCAGCATTTCAGCCGCGACGATGCTGTCGACCTTGGATTTGTCGAGGTCCCACAGTGCCGAAGGCAAGCTGGTCTGCAAGCGCGTGAGCACGCCGCTACGCAAGCGCGCGCTGCCCGATTCGAGTTCCTGGCTCAGTGTATATTGGGTATAGCTGCCGGAAATGCCCAGCACCAAGGTGACGATCACGACAAAAAGCAGGGTCAGCCGGACTTGGATACTCGCCATCAATCAACACTCCCCGGGCCATGCCAGCCGCCGGCCCGCGGCGCGGGCGCAGATACGTCGGCAATACAAGGGCCTGAATCAAATGTACGGTATGACATGCTTATTGGCAAGATTTACAGTATTCCTACTTTCGATAGAGACTTTGATGCAGGTTGAGACATTGCGGCATGGCAATGGTAATATCCCGCAATCATCTAAGGAGTCGTCATGGCGGTCACGCATCAACATCTACCCCTGGAACAAGTTCGTCCCGGCATGATCTTGTCGGATGTGTTGCTCGATGCGCATGGACAAGTGCTGTTGCCGCAAGGCGCGGTATTGACAGAAAACATGCTGGCCCTGATGCCCCGCCACAACATCGACATGCTGCCCATCCAGGCACCGCCCCCTTCGCCCGAAGCAATCGCCGCGCAGCAGGCGGCCGACAGCGAACGGCTGGCCTACCTGTTCCGCAAGCATGATCCCGACGATCCCCTGGACGCGGCCACCACCTTGCTGCGCAGCTATGTCACGGCTTACCGCCTGGGCACGGGAGAGGCCGCATGAGCACGCAGCTGACGCTCGACGATATCGTCGCCCACCTCGATGACCTGCCTTCGCTGCCCGCCGTCGTCATGGAACTGCTCAACAGCATCGACCAGGAAGACGTCGATATTTCCGTGCTGGCCAAAAAAGTGTCGTACGACCAGGCATTGACGGCAAAAACCCTGCGTCTGGCCAACTCGTCCCACTATGGCTTGCAAGTGAAGGCCACCACCATCCAGCAGGCGATCACCTACCTGGGCTTCCAGACGACGCGCAGCCTGATCACGTCGGCCGCCATCACCGGTTGCTTCCCGGAAGGACGCTGCCCCGGTTTCGACGACAAGGCCTTCTGGCGCCATTCAGTGGCGACGGCCGCCTGCGCCAAAGTGCTGGCGCGGCAGATCCGTTTCAACCAGGATTACGCGTTCACGGCCGGCTTGCTGCACAACATCGGCCGCCTGGTGCTGGTCAGCAGCTTTCCCGCGCACTACGCGCAAGCCATCGCCCACCAGGCCGCGCACGATTGCAGCCTGCTCGAAGCGGAGCAGGCCGTGCTGGGCGTGGACCACGTGCAGGCGGGCGTGGCCCTGGCCGAACACTGGAATTTTTCCGACACCATGCGCCTGGCGCTGGGCAACTACCTGCAGCCGGAAACGCCGGGGGCAGGCTTTCTCGCGTCGCTGATCCACGTGGCCAATGCGGTTGTTTGCGCGCTCGACCTGGCGCAGGCGGGCGACGACATGGTGCCGCGCGTCTCGCCGGTGGCCTGGGATGCGCTGGGCCTGGGCGAAGACGCGTATCTGCAGCTGTTCCGCGAAACGGAGCTGCGCTACGACGAAATCACTTCGGCACTGCTGAGCTAAGCAATGTCCTCACAACGCCGCAAACGCAAACGGCCCTCGCTGCGAAGCGAAAGCCGTTAGGGGTACTACGGTACGTCCATGCTGCCCGGTCCACGCCAGCCTGTTGCCGCCAGCAGCTACGCAAGCGGCACAGTCAGCGTACAACCGCCACATCAGTGCGCGTAATTCGATTCTTGCGCATCGCCGCGGTCTTCCGCTTTTGGACGGCCCTGGGCGTCGGACAGACGATACTTGGTGCGGCGGTCGCCCATCAAGTCGCGCAGGTCGCGGATGCTCATGCCCGTTACTTCGTGCATGCGGATCAGCAGCGAAGCGCCAACCGGCAAGCGGTGGTGGCGGATCTTGCTGATGACTGGTGGCGCCACCTCAAGCAGACGCGACAGGGCTGCATCGTTCTTCAGCTGCATCTTGCTCAGCAGAATATCCAGCAGGTGGTTCGGGTTGTAACTCTCTTGCGATGCTAATGCATGATGTGCCATGATTTTTCCTCGTCTGGTGAATGTAGAAAATAATGCCGATACGAACTTAAGGCTGGCTTAGAGTGTTTAAATAAACGTCTTTCCCACTGATTCAGCCTTCCCCCGCCCTTCCTCCTTATCGCACTGCCCGCACAGGACTCGCACAGCCACGCCCAGCCAACGTACGCAACTTGCCGCGTGAGTAAAAAGCACTGCAATCCACCAAAATGAATTGCATATAAGACAATATACTAGCCCAAACACGCGGCATCTGCGCCTCGCGCAAACTTCCTGATTGTTAAATATCAATCAAGCTGCTGGTTGGCTTGGCAACGATGCTATTTCAACACATTAGGATGCCAGCGGGCGCACACAAGGCTTTGCAGCAACTTGTTACAAATCAATGGTGACGTACGGCAATAAATGCTTTTGAGCATCACGACACATGGCGGCATATACAAGCGGCAACCTTGTCGGCAAGGTCAGCACGACATGGCCCGTGCCCGCGATTTACGCTAAACTATGGCCTGAACTTGCAGCGAGCCTGCCACCGGGCAGCCAGAGGCGCCCGGCCGGTCATCCACCGCCTCCCGCCCCGAGCGGCGCACGGCGCAAGCCGCCTGCCCAGCTTATTTTCCGCCACACTTATTTGCAGCCACATTTACCGATAAGCGCCTGACTCCATGCAGAAAAAAGTATTCATTAAAACCTTCGGCTGCCAGATGAACGAGTACGACTCGGACAAGATGGCCGACGTGCTGGGCGCCTCCGATGGCCTGGTACGCACCGACACGCCGGAAGATGCCGATGTGATCCTGCTCAATACCTGCTCCGTGCGCGAAAAGGCGCAGGAAAAAGTGTTTTCCGACCTGGGCCGGCTGCGCGAGCTGAAACTGGCCAAGCCGCACCTGTTGATCGGCGTGGGTGGCTGCGTGGCGTCGCAGGAAGGCGACGCCATCGTCAAGCGCGCGCCGTATGTCGATATGGTCTTCGGCCCGCAAACCCTGCACCGTCTGCCGCAGATGATCGAGTTGCGCCGCGCCAGCGGCGATGCGCAAGTGGACATCAGCTTCCCGGAAATCGAAAAGTTCGACCACATGCCGCCGGCCAAGGTGGAAGGCGCTTCGGCATTCGTCTCCATCATGGAAGGCTGCAGCAAATACTGCAGCTACTGCGTCGTCCCCTACACGCGCGGCGAGGAAGTGTCGCGCCGCTTCGAGGACGTGCTGACGGAAGTGGCGGGCCTGGCCGCCCAGGGCGTCAAGGAAATCACACTGCTGGGGCAAAACGTGAACGCCTACCGGGGCGCGATGGAAGGCGGCGAGATCGCCGACTTCGCCCTGCTGCTCGAATACGTGGCCGACATTCCCGGCATAGCACGCATGCGCTTCGTCACCAGCCACCCGAAGGAATTCACGCAGCGCCTGATCGACGCCTACGCGAAGATCCCGCAGTTGGTCGACCATTTATATCTGCCGGCGCAGCACGGCTCCGACAAGATCCTCGGCGCCATGAAGCGCGGCTACACGGGCCTCGAATACAAGTCCATCATCCGCCGCATCCGCGCCGTGCGCCCGAACATGGCCATTTCGTCCGACTTCATCGTCGGTTTCCCCGGCGAGACGCAAGCCGACTTCGACGCCATGATGAAGCTGATCGCAGACGTGGGCTTTGACAACAGCTACAGCTTCATCTTCAGCAAGCGCCCCGGCACGCCGGCCGCCAGCCTGGAAGACGACACGCCGCATGAAGTGAAACTGGCCCGTTTGCAGCAGCTGCAGGCAGCCATCGACGCCAACACGCGCAAATACAGCCTGGCCATGGTGGGCACGGTGCAAACCATCCTCGTCGAAGGCCGTTCCAAAAAAGACACCGATGACAGTGAACTGCAAGGCCGCACGGAGAACAACCGCGTGGTCAATTTCGACGCCGGCCCGGACGCGCTGCAGCTGGTCGGCCAGCTGGTTGACGTGCGCATCACCGAAAGCCATTCCTACACCCTGCGCGGCGAACTCGTCGCCAGCGCACCCGCATTGAAAAGAGCCAGTTGAAAACCAAAGCCCCGATACAGCCGCATTACTTCATCCCCGAGCCGCTGGACAACACGCGCCTGGCGCATTTGTGCGGACCGCTCGATGAAAACCTGCGCCAGATTTCCGCCGCCCTCGACGTGACGATTTTCCGCCGCGGCGAGAAATTCATCGTCGGAGGCAGCAATGCCGAACGCGCCGTGGAAATCCTCGAACAGTTCTACGCCATCGCCAACAAGGTCGTGCCGCTCGAAGAAGTGCAGCTGGCCCTGGTGGAACAGCGCGCGGGCCTGTCCGCCGCCTCCGAACACCATGCCAACGCGCCCGCCAGCACCTTCGTCGAACCGGACATCGCCAGCCCCGTGCTGAAAACGCGGCGCTCCGACCTGCGCGGGCGCACGCCGCACCAGATCGCCTACCTGCGCGACATCCTCGAACACGACATCAGCTTCGGCGTCGGTCCTGCCGGCACGGGTAAAACCTATCTGGCCGTCGCCTGCGCCGTCGACGCGCTCGAACGCGATGCCGTCAAGCGCATCATTTTGACCCGCCCCGCCGTCGAAGCGGGCGAGCGCCTGGGCTTCTTGCCGGGCGACCTGGCGCAAAAGGTCGACCCGTATCTGCGTCCCCTGTACGACGCGCTGTACGATTTGCTGGGTTTTGACCGCACGCAGAAGCTGTTCGAGAAACAGGTGATCGAGATCGCCCCGCTGGCCTATATGCGCGGACGCACCTTGAACCACGCCTTCGTCATCCTCGACGAAGCGCAAAACACCACCGTCGAACAGATGAAGATGTTTTTGACGCGCATCGGCTTTGGCAGCAAGGCCGTGGTGACGGGCGACGTGACGCAAGTCGACCTGCACAAGAGCCAGACGAGCGGCTTGATCGACGCCGTGCACGTATTGAAAGACGTGCGCGGCATCGGCTTCACGCAATTTAACAGCACCGACGTGGTGCGCCATCCGCTCGTCGCGCGCATCGTCGATGCCTATGAAACGGCGCAGGCGGCCAATGCCGACGCCGCCCATTTGCCCTCCTTATTGAAACCAGCCGCCGCCAAAAATGTCCGAAAAAAATAAACTGTCCTTGTCCGTGCAATACCCGGACACCCGCCTGGAAGCCCTGATCACGCGCCCGAAAGTGCGCCGCTGGGTCAAGGCGGCCCTGTTCGCGCCAGCCGAATTCACCATCCGCTTCGTCGACGCGGAAGAAGGCCGCACCCTGAACCGCGACTACCGCGAAAAGGACTATGCCACCAACGTGCTGACGTTTGCCTACAACGAAGGCGAAGAACTGGACGACGACGAGCCGACGCGCGCCGACATCATCCTGTGCACGGACGTGCTGGAAAAGGAAGCGACGGAACAAAAGAAAAGCGTGGAAGAGCACACGGCCCATTTGATCGTCCACGGCGTGCTGCACGCGCAGGGCTACGACCACATGGATGACGAGGAAGCCACCGAGATGGAGGGCCTGGAAACGGACATCCTTGCCAAGCTGGGCATCAGCGATCCCTACGCGGACCAAAAATAAACCACGCAGACCCGGTAGGTCGGGTTAGCCCGCAGGGCGTAACCCGACAACACCCAACAACGTAAGCGGAGCACCGCGACGTCTGACCTGGGCGCCACAATAGCACCATCAACCACACACGCAACAAGGAAACACTATGGGCACTTGGGCCACTGATGCCTTCGGCAACGACTACGCCATGGATTGGGCGCAGGATTTGCACGAATATAAAACCCTGGAACTGGTCGAGACGACGCTCGACAACGTCATCGACAACGTCATCGACAGCCAGGAAGCGGAACTGGAAGCGCCGTTCGCCGCCGAGGCGCTGGCCGCGCTGGAAGTGATCGCGCGCCTGCAGGGCAAGCCAGGCGAGGGCGATCCGGCCACCGCCGAGGTGGACGAATGGGTGGCCGCCTGCAAGAAGAAGGTGACGCCGCCGCTGCTGGAAAAAGCGCGCCTGGCCTTCGAGCGCATCACAGCCGAATCGTCGGAACTGCGCCAGCTGTGGCAGGACAGCGAGCATTTCGCTGACTGGCAGGCCGACGTGGCGGCCTTGCGCGCGCGCGTGCTGGGCCAGGAAGCGGCGTAAAACATCGCGCAACGGCGCACTTCAACGTATTAAATTTGCATCAAAAGCGGGGAAATCCGGTATGGCCCCACTTTTGGTGTATCCTATATCCCTTCGCAACAACGGCTCACGCCTCCTATGCCCGAGCACCCTAGTGGCGTCAGAACTGACGTCAAGCCCCACCGGTCACTGTTTGAACGCCTGACCGCACTCATTTCCCCCGAGCCAGAGAACCGTGCAGAATTGCTCGAAGTTCTACACGATGCGCATGAACGCAAGCTGATCGACGCCGACGCCCTGTCGATGATCGAAGGCGTGTTCCAGGTATCGGATCTCTGCGCGCGCGACATCATGATTCCCCGTTCGCAAATGGATGTCATCGACATCAGCAAGCCGATCGAGGAATGGATGCCGGAAGTCCTGTCCACCGCCCACTCGCGCTTCCCCGCGATCGAAGGCGAGCGCGACAAGGTCATCGGCATCCTGCTGGCGAAAGACTTGCTGCGTTATTACGCAGAAGAAACTTTCGACGTGCGCGACATGCTGCGCCCCGCCATCTTCATCCCCGAATCGAAACGCCTGAATGTGCTGCTGCGCGATTTCCGCGCCAACCACAATCACATGGCCATCGTCGTCGATGAATACAGCGGCGTCGCCGGCCTGATCACCATCGAAGACGTGCTGGAACAGATCGTCGGCGACATCGAGGATGAATACGACTTCGACGAAGCCGAGGACAATATCCTCTCGCTCAAGGAAGGCCAGTTCGGTCCCCGCTGGCGCGTCAAGGCGCTGACCGAGATCGAACAGTTCAACGAAGAAGTGGGCAGCCATCTGGTAGACGACGACGTCGACACCATCGGCGGCCTCGTGTCGAAGTATCTGGGCCGCATGGCGCACAAGGGCGATATTTTCGACCTGGGCAATCTGCGCTTCGAGGTACTGCGCGCCGATGCGCGCCAGGTGCACGTGCTGCTCGTCGAGCGCCTGCCCAACGTGCCGGAACTGGAACTCTGACATGCGCGTGCTGTAAATGCGTTTCAGACGCGTCGATCCCAACGCCCCCGCCAAACCGCCCCGCAGCACGTGGGCGCGCATGCTGACTGCGGCCATCGCCGGCGCCGTCGCGGTGCTGGCGTTCGCCCCTTTCGGCTACTGGCCGCTGCAAATCCTCAGCCTGGGCGTGCTGTTCTACCAGGTGCTGCGCGCTTCGAACGTCAAGGCCGGCGCGCTGATCGGCTGGGCCTACGGCTTCGGCTGGTGCGCGGCCGGCACGCACTGGCTGTATATCTCCATGCACCGCTATGGCGATATGGCCGCACCGATCGCCGCCATCGCCGTGGCCTTGCTGGCCCTCCTGATGGCCATTTACGTGGCCCTGGCCATGGGCGCGGCCGCCTGGCTGCGCCAGCGCTGGGTACTGTCGCTGCCCGCCATGACCTTGCTGGTATTGCCCGCCACGTGGACCCTGTTCGAATGGACGCGCGGCTGGCTGTTTACGGGTTTCCCGTGGCTGGCCACCGGCTACGCCCACAATACCAGCCCGCTGGGCGGCTTTGCCCCCATCATCGGCTCGTATGGCCTGGGCTGGCTGGCGGCGTTGTCCGCCGGCGCCCTGCTGCTACTCACGCACCGCACGCGCTGGTTTGCGCTGGGCGGCGTCATCGCGCTGTACGCGGCCGGCATCGGCTTGCAGTACGTGGCGTGGACCCACCCTGTCGGACGCCCGATCACCGTGCGCCTGCTGCAAGGGAACGTGCCGCAGCAGCAGAAATTCGACCCCGGCTTCGTGCTGGGCGCCCTGCAGATGTACCAGAGCGCCATCACCAGCGCACCGGCCGACCTGATCGCCACGCCGGAAACAGCCGTCACCGTGCTGCCGCACCAGCTGCCGCCAGGTTATCTGGATAACCTGGCGACGTATTCACAGCAGACGGGCAGCACGATTTTGGTTGGCATGCCCGTGCTCGACGAACAGCAGCGCTTCTATAATGCGGCCGTGGGGATCACGCCCAACGGCACGCCGGGCCCCTACTACCAGTACCGCAAGCACCATCTGGTGCCATTCGGCGAATTCGTGCCGCCCGGCCTGCACTGGTTTGTCGCCATGATGGCCATCCCGCTGGGCGACATGGGCCGCGGCGCGGAAGTACAAGCGCCTTTGCCCGTGCGCGACCAGCTGGTGCTGCCGAATATCTGCTACGAAGACTTGTTTGGCGAAGAAATCGCCGGCCAGCTGGCCAGCGCCCACCGCCATGGCAAGCAGTCGGCGTCCGTGCTGCTCAATATCTCGAATCTGGCCTGGTTTGGCGACTCGATCGCCATCCCGCAGCATCTGCAGATTTCGCAGATGCGCAGCCTGGAAACGGGCCGCCCCATGCTGCGCTCGACGAACACGGGCGCCACCGCCGTCATCGACGGCAAGGGCGTAGTGCAAAGCCTGCTGCCACCGGAACAGCAAGCGACCCTGGCGGCCAAGGTGCAAGGCATGGGCGGCATGACGCCATACATTCTGTACGGCAATAAACTGGTGCTGGCCCTGGCCGCGCTGGCCCTGCTGACAGCCTTCCTGCTGTCGCGCGCCGCCCGCCGTGGCCGCGCCGCGCAGCAATAAGCGGCCGATATTGCCCGAAGAGTCACAGTGGGCCCGTAAAAACCGCTAAAATTAGCAAAACCCCGGCCCGGACGCGCTGCCAAGCATGCGTCCGGGCTTCAAGCAAACCTTAACAAAGCGCAGCCTCCCGCGCGGCGAACTCATACGATGCTCACATTTCAACAAATTATCCTGACCTTGCAAACCTATTGGGACAAGCAAGGTTGCGCCCTGCTCCAGCCTTACGACATGGAAGTCGGCGCCGGCACTTTCCACACCGGCACCTTCCTGCGCGCGATCGGCCCGGAACCTTGGCGCGCCGCGTATGTGCAGCCGTCGCGCCGCCCGAAAGATGGCCGCTATGGCGAAAACCCGAACCGCATGCAGCACTATTACCAATACCAGGTGGTGTTGAAGCCGGCGCCGGAAAACATCCTCGACCTGTATCTGGGTTCGCTGGCCGCGCTGGGCCTGGACTTGAAGCAGAACGACGTGCGCTTCGTCGAAGACGACTGGGAAAGCCCGACCCTGGGCGCCTGGGGCCTGGGCTGGGAAGTCTGGCTGAACGGCATGGAAGTGACCCAATTTACCTACTTCCAGCAAGTGGGTGGCCTCGATTGCAAGCCCGTGCTGGGCGAGATCACCTACGGCATCGAACGCCTGGCCATGTATCTGCAAGGCGTGGAAAACGTGTATGACCTGGTGTGGACCGAGTGGGAAGAAAAGGGCGCGGCCGGCGAACTGGTGACGAAGAAGCTGACCTACGGCGACGTCTTCCACCAGAACGAAGTGGAGCAATCGACCTACAACTTCGAGCACGCGAATACGGACCTGCTGTTCGAACAGTTCGGCAATTACGAAGCGGAAGCGAAGCGTTTGATCGAGCTGCAACTGACCCTGCCCGCCTACGAAAAGATCATGAAGGCCTCGCACAGCTTCAATATGCTCGATGCGCGCGGCGCCATCTCGGTGACGGAACGCGCCGCCTACATCGGCCGCGTGCGCACCCTGTCGCGCCTGGTGGCACAAGCGTATTACGACTCGCGCGAACGCCTCGGTTTCCCGATGCTACCCGCCGCAGACCAAGCCGCCGCCTAATTCGAGCCTCTACACCGCCGTACCTGACAAGAACACCATGAACCAAACACTGCTCATCGAACTGCTGACCGAAGAACTGCCGCCGAAAGCGCTGGCCAAACTGGGCGCCGCCTTCACGGCCGGCATCGTCAACGGCCTGAAATCACGCGACTTCCTCGAAGCCGACAGCGTCGCCACCAGCTACGCCTCGCCGCGCCGCCTGGCCGTCTCCATCACCAACGTGCGCGAAGTCTCGCCCGATAAGTCGATCCGCGAAAAAGTCCTGCCCGTCTCCGTCGCGCTGGACGCGAACGGCAACGGCACGCCGCCGCTGGCCAAGAAACTGGCCGCGCTGGGCTTCCCCGACCTGACGGTAGCCGACCTGGAACGTGCCGTCGACGGCAAGGCTGAAAGCTTCTTCTACACCTACACGGCGCCAGGCAGCAAACTGGAAACAGGCGCGCAAGCGGCATTGACCGAATCGGCCGCCAAGCTGCCGATTCCAAAGCTAATGAGCTATCAGCGCCCGGACGGCACCACCGTGCAATTCGTGCGCCCTGCCCACAGCCTGATCGCCCTGCACGGCATCAATATCCTGCCCCTGACCCTGCTGGGCCTCACGGCCGGCCGCAGCACCCTGGGCCACCGCTTCCTGACCGACGGCGAACCGATCGCCATCGCGCACGCGGAAAACTACGCGCCATCGCTGATCCTCAACGCCAGCGTCATCGCCAGCAACGAAGAACGCAAGGAGCGCATCCGCGCCCAGCTGCTGGACAAGGCCGGTGCCGACCAGGTCTTGATGCCCGAAGCGCTGCTCGATGAAGTGACGGCCCTGGTCGAATGGCCGGTCGTGTATGAATGCCACTTCGAGGAAGAATTCCTGGCCGTGCCGCAGGAATGCCTGATCCTCACCATGCAGACGAACCAGAAGTATTTCGCGCTGACCGACAGCGAAGGCAAGCTGCGCTCGCGCTTCCTGATCGTCTCGAACATCGAGACGGACACGCCCGAGCACATCATCGGCGGCAACGAGCGCGTCGTGCGTCCGCGCCTGTCCGACGCCAAGTTCTTCTTCGAGCAGGACAAGAAGAAGACGCTGGCATCGCGCCTGCCGCTGCTGGCCAACGTCGTCTACCACAACAAGCTGGGTACGCAAGCGGCACGCACAGAGCGCGTCAAGTCGCTGGCCGGCGCCATCGCCGCCAAGCTGCAATATGACGTCGCCTTGGCCGAACGCGGTGCCCTGCTGGCCAAGGCCGATCTGCTGACCGACATGGTCGGCGAATTCCCCGAACTGCAAGGCATCATGGGCACGTACTACGCGCGCCATGACGGCGAACCGGAAGAAGTGGCCTTGGCCACCTCCGAACACTACCAGCCGCGCTTTGCCGGCGACAGCCTGCCGTCCACCGCCACCGGCACCGCCGTGGCCCTGGCCGACAAGCTGGAAACCCTGGTCGGCATCTGGGCCATCGGCCTGGCGCCGACGGGCGACAAGGACCCGTTCGCGCTGCGCCGCCACGCGCTGGGCGTGCTGCGCATGCTACTGGAAAAACGCCTGCCATTGTCGATCCAGGGCTTGCTGGCGGATGCGGCAGCGCAGTTCGCGTCCATCCCCGGTTTCAAGGACCCGGTTCTTGAAGTGACCACCTTCATGCTGGACCGCCTGCGTGGCATCCTGCGCGAGCGCGGTTTCTCGCCGAATGAAATCGAAGCCGTCGTGGCACAGAATCCGGACCGCCTGGACGACATCGTGCAGCGCCTGGAAGCCGTGCAGGCATTTGCCGCCCTGCCGGAAAGCGCCTCACTGGCGGCCGCCAACAAGCGCATCACGAACATCCTGAAAAAGAACGAGGAAGCCGTGAGCCAGGTTGCCGCCGGCGGCGTCAACGTGGCGCTGCTGCAGGACGAAGCGGAGAAAAAACTGGCCGCCTCCGTCTCGCGCGTGCAGCCGGAAGTCGACGCTGCCTTTGCCAAGGGCGACTTCACCAGCACCCTGCAAACCCTGGCGCAGCTGCGCGACGATGTCGATGGCTTCTTCAACGACGTGATGGTGATGGCCGAGGATGTCGCCCTGCGCAACAACCGCCTGGCTTTGCTGTCGTCCCTGCACGGCATGATGAACCGCGTGGCCGACATTTCCAAGCTGGCGGCATAATGGGTACTCCGGCGCTGAAACTGATTATTCTCGACCGCGACGGCGTCATTAATCATGACTCGCCGGACTTCATCAAGTCGCCGGCCGAATGGCTGCCGATCCCCGGCTCGCTCGAAGCGATCGCCCGCCTGAACCAGGCCGGCTATCGCGTGGTGATCGCCTCGAACCAGTCGGGCATCGCGCGCGAATACTTCGACATGACGGTGCTGAACGCGATCCACCAGAAGATGCACACCCTGGCGCAGCAAGTCGGCGCCGATATCGACGCCATCTTCTTTTGCCCGCACGCGGGCGCGGACAATTGCGACTGCCGCAAGCCGAAACCGGGCATGTTCCATGAAATCTCGCAGCGCTACAACACCAGCCTGAAAGGCGTGCCCACGGTCGGCGATTCCCTGCGCGACCTGCAGGCCGGTTTCATCAGCGGCTGCGTGCCCTACCTGGTATTGACGGGCAAGGGCGAAAAAACCAACGAGACGGGTGGCCTGCCCCCCGGCACCCAGGTCTTCCCCGACCTGGCGGCCGTCGTCAGCCACCTGCTCAAGGCGCCAGCCGCACCGGCGCCCACCGTGGCATTCAGTATCTAATCTTCGGAGAACCGCATTGCGTAATATTTCCCTGTTCCTGCGATCACTGCTGTTCATGATCATCATGATCGTGGCCACCATCGTCTGGGCCTGCGTGTGCTTTTTTGCCGCGCCATTGAGCTACAACAAGCGCTATTGGGTCACCTCGCGCTGGAACGTGTTTATCCTGTGGTGCGCCAAGGTCATTTGCGGCATCCGCTATGAAGTCAAGGGCGCCGAGAACTTCCCCGACGCGCCGGCCATCGTGCTGTCGAAACACCAGTCGGCATGGGAAACCATCTTCTTGCTTCCCAGCCTGCCACGCCCGCTCGTGTATGTGTTCAAGAAGGAGATTTTGTACATCCCCTTCTTCGGCTGGGCCATGGCGCTGCTGCGCATGATCCCCATCGACCGCAAACAGGGCAAGCATGCGTTCAAGAGCGTCGTCGCGCATGGCAAGCGCCGCCTGGCCGATGGCCAATGGATTATCATGTTCCCTGAAGGGACCCGCATTCCCGTGGGCCAGGCGGGCAAGTACAAAAGCGGCGGCACGCGCCTGGCGATTGCCACGGGCGCCGTGGTGGTGCCGATTGCGCACAATTCAGGCGAGTGCTGGCCCAAGCAGTCATTCCTCAAACGCCCGGGACTGATCACCGTCTCGATAGGCAAACCGATTTCGCCGGAAGGGCAAACCCCGGACAGCATGATGCAACAGGTGGAAAATTGGATAGAATCAGAAATGCGCGTCATTTCGCCTCACGCCTACAACGCTGGCTAGACGGCATCAGCGCGGTCATCCAGGAGCCGACACTGCGCCAGCAGATGAAGACCATCAAGGTCGGCGACCAGCAACTGGATTTGTTCGCGCATGACGTCTCGACCAGCACGCCCCCGGCGGTGCGCCCCACGGCACCGCCAGCGCCGCCCGTGGCGCCACCGGTAGTGGCGCCCGCGCCGCCCATCGTTCGTCCCGCCCCGCCTCCCCTGCCTTCCCCGCCACGCAGCGCCGATGGCCCGCCATTGCGCCAGCTGCAGCTGGGCAGTCACCTCGTCGAATTCGCGCTGCGCCGCTCCACGCGCCGTTCCATCGGCTTCATGATCGACGATAACGGCTTGCGCGTGACGGCCCCCAAGCGCGTCACCCTGGCCGAAATCGACAACGCCATCCGCGCCAAGCAAAGCTGGATCGTCTCGAAGCTGCTGGAACGGGGCGAACGCAAGGTGCAGCGCCAGCAGCGCCCGCCCGTGGCCTGGGTCGATGGCGCCGTGCTGCCCTACCTCGGTGGCGAGATCACCTTGCGATTGCACCAGGCGCCGCGCCACCGCGCCAGCTTCCAGCGCGAGACGAATGAGCTGCACGTATGGGTCACGCCCACGGGCAGCGAGCAGCAATTGAAGGAAAAAGTGAAGGGCTGGTTCCAGCACGAAGCGCGCCAGCTGTTCGAGGCGCGCCTGGACGTATATGCGGACAAGCTGGGCGTGCGCTACGATTCGCTGTCGCTATCGTCGGCCGGCACACGCTGGGGCAGCTGCACCATCGAGCGCAAGATCCGCCTGAATTGGCGCCTGATCCACTTCGCCCTGCCACTGATCGACTACGTGGTGGCACACGAGCTGTCGCACCTGCTGGAAATGAACCACAGCCCCCGCTTCTGGGCCACCGTGGAATCGATTTATCCCGATTACGATGGGGCCAAGCAAGCGCTCAGAAAGCGCTCGCAGGAGTTGCCGGTGCTGTTCACGTAGGCGCCTGTCGGATTACGCTCTACGAGCTAATCCGACCTACAGTCACGTAGGTCGGATTAGCGCAGCGCGCGTAATCCGACGACATTGTTGGCCGCGCCCATCACGGCAGCAGCGGTTTGATCGCAGCGATGGTGCGCGGCGTGGCCCCCCGGTGCTGGTTGGCAAACGCCAGCGCCCGCTCTCCCATGGAAGATAAACGCGACGGATCCTGCAGCAAGGCCGACGCCTGCGCCATCAGCGCATCGGCGTCCGCCACCAGCGCGGCGCCGCCGGCGGCGATCGCCTGCTCCGTCACCAGCGCGAAATTGAAGGTGTGGGGGCCGATCAGCACGGGTTTGCCCAGGGCCGCCGGCTCGATCAGGTTTTGCCCGCCCAGCGGCAGCAGGCTGCCGCCGACGAAAGCACAATCGCAGGCCGCGTAATACGCAAACATCTCGCCCATCGAATCGCCCAGCAGCACTTGCGTGCCCACGGCAACGGCTGCATCCTGCGCCAGGCCGGACCTGCGCTGCACGGTCAGGCCCTGCGCCGATATAAATTTTTCCACCTCGTCGAAACGCTGCGGATGGCGCGGCACGATCAGCAGCAGCGCATTCGCCGGCAAGCTGGCACGAATATACGCATCGAGGATCAACTGCTCTTCCCCTTCGCGCGTGCTGGCGCACAGCAGCACGGGACGCTGGCCGATGGCGTTGCGCAGCCAGGTGCCCGTCGCCAGTGCCGCCTCGGGCACGACGACGTCGAACTTGATGCTGCCCGTGACGACGACGTCCTGCACGCCCAGCTGGCGCACGCGATCGGCGTCGTCCTGCGTCTGCGCCGCCACCAGGGTGATGCCGCGCGCCGCATCGGCAATCAGCTTGCCCAGACGCTGCGCCTTGCCCAGCGAGCGCTGCGACAGGCGCGCATTGGCCAGCACCACGGGCACTTTGTAGCGATTGCATTGGTGGATCAGATTCGGCCACACTTCCGTCTCCATCAGGATGCAGATGCGCGGCGCGAAATGGCGGATGAAACGGGCCGGCATGGCGCCCGTGTCGTAGGGCAGATAACTTTGCACGAGGCGTGCGCCGTGTTTGGCGAACAAGGATTTGCCGGTCGCGCGCCCCGTCGGCGTCATGTGCGTGAGAACGATGCGGCACGCGGGCCAGGCGGCCAGCAGCGCATCGATCAGCGGCTCGGCCGCGCGCGTTTCGCCGACGGAGACGGCGTGCAGCCAGATGGTGTTTGTAGCAGACGCCGGCTGGCGCCCGTAAAAGCCCAGGCGCTCGCCCCAGTGCTGGCGGTAGCCGGGTTCCTGGCGTCCGCGCAGCCACAGCCGCGCCAGCACCAGGGGCAAGGCCAGCCACCAGGCAAGGGTATAAAGAAGTCGCATGATGATTGAATGTTAAAGTCAGGCGGGAGGATAGTCTGCCAGCAGGCGCCGTGCCGCGGCCAGCACTTCCGGCACGCCGGGCGGCGCGCCTTTATCGCCCAGGTTGATGATTTTCGGCGACCAGTTGCCTTCCGTTTTCCACAGCGGCGAATCGGCATAGATTTCCACCGTCGGGCGCACGAAGGCGGCCGCGATGTGCGTCAGACCCGTGTCGACGCCGACCACCAGCGCCGCATGGCGCGCCAGCAGGGTGGCGTCGCCCATCGACAGCTTCGGCAGCACGCGCGCGTTCGGTAATCCGGCCGCCAGTTGTTCCGCTTCCGCCTTTTCCTTGGGCGAACCCCAGGGCAGCAGAATCGGCATCGGTGCCAGCGCCTGGCCCAGGGCGATCCAGTGTTCCGGCGCCCATTTCTTGGCGTCGCGCGCCGTGCCGTGGAAATACACACAGTAGGGCGCTGCCCCCATCCAGTCCGGGCGCGGCTCGCTGCCTGACACTTCCGGCAAGCCGAAATCGGCCGGCGTGTCGGCCGTGTAGCCGAGCGCCGCGGCGGCCACCAGGCGGCCGCGCGCTACCGCATGCGTGCGCGGATTGAGCGGAATGCTTTTCGTGTGAAAAATGCGCGAGATGCCTTCGTAGCCCGAGCCTTCGCTGCCATTGGCCAGGCCGACCTTCTGTCCGCCAGGCGCCAGGCGCGCGGCGCCCATGATGATGCCCGTCTTGAGCAAGCCCTGGGTATCGAACACATAATCGTAGTGCGTCTGGCGCAGGCTGCGGAAGAAGGCGGCGATTTCCGCGCGCGTCTCTTTCTTGCCCAGGCTCTTGCGCCAGCGCCGCAGCGCGAACGGGAAGATGGTATTGACACGCGGGTTCAGGCGCACCAGACTGGTGTAGCCTTCTTCGACCACCCAGTCGATGGTCGCGTTCGGGAAATGGCGGGCGATGTCCGCCACCATCGGCAGGTTATGCAGCACGTCGCCCAGAGAAGACACGCGCACCAGCAGGATTTTCAAGGGCGCCTGTGCGCCAGGTTGAGCGGCCATGCTGTCAGAACGGCAGTACGGCGTCAGGTTTGGCGGCCAGGATCACGCTCTTGAACTGCCCCTGGATACGCGCCAGCGCTGCCGGCGTTTCCGCTTCGAAGCGCATGACGATCACCGGCGTGGTGTTCGACGAGCGGGCCAGGCCGAAGCCGTCCGCGTATTCCACGCGCAAGCCGTCGATGGTGATGATCTGTTCATTGCCGGGGAAAACGGCGTCGCGGCGCAGCATGTCCATCAGCGCGACGTTCTCGCCTTCCTTCAGTTCCAGATGCAGTTCCGGCGTGCTGTCGGACTGCGGCAGGGAGTTCAGCAAGGCCGAAGGATCCGCTTCGCGCGTGAGGATTTCCAGCAGGCGCGCGGCCGAATACATGCCGTCGTCGAAACCGTACCAGCGGTCCTTGAAGAAGATATGGCCGCTCATTTCGCCGCCCAGCGGCGCGCCCGTCTCGCGCAGCTTGGCTTTCACCAGAGAGTGGCCCGTCTTGTACATCAGCGGCACGCCGCCATGCTTGCTGATCCACGGCGCCAGGTGGCGCGTGCATTTCACGTCGTACAAAATCTGCGCGCCCGGATGGCGGGTCAGCACGTCGGCGGCAAACAGCATCATCTGGCGGTCAGGGTAGATGATCTGGCCATCCTTGGTGACCACGCCCAGGCGGTCACCGTCGCCGTCGAAGGCGATGCCGATTTCAGCATCCGTCTCGGCCAGGCAGCGGATCAGGTCTTGCAGGTTTTCCGGATGCGCCGGGTCCGGATGGTGGTTCGGGAAATTGCCATCGACTTCGCAGAACAGTTCGATGACTTCGCAGCCCATGCCGCGGAACAGGTCGCCCGCGAACGCGCCGGCCACGCCATTGCCGCAATCGACGGCGATCTTGATCGGGCGCGCCAGCTTGACGTCGCCCAGGATGCGCTCGAGGTAGGCGGCACGGATATCGTGCGTGGCATAGCTGCCCGGATTGGCAACGTCCCTGGCACTGGCGCTGCCGTCGTGCGCGACGATGCTGTGGTATAGCGCCTGGATCGCTTCGCCGTGGATCGCTTCGCCGGCCAGCACCATCTTGAAGCCGTTGTAGTCAGGTGGATTGTGGCTGCCCGTGACCATGATGCCGGAGCGCGTGTCGAGCACATTCGTGCCGAAATAAACCATCGGCGTGGCCACCACGCCCAGGTCGATCACGTCGACGCCTGCCGCTTGCAAGCCCTGCGCCAGCGCCGCCGTCAATTCCGGTCCCGACAAACGGCCATCGCGGCCGATCACGACCCGCTGCTCGCCCTTGACCAGGGCAGCCCGGCCAAATGCCTGTCCAATCTTGTGCGCCACGCTGGCATCCAGTGTTTTAGCGATGATGCCGCGAATATCGTAGGCCTTGAAGATCGTTTGGGACAATGGAAGCATGGTGTGGCCGGTATAAGTAGGGTCAATAAGGTTCCTGGCAAGGTGCAGCGTGCGGCTGGCAACTTGCTACTGCGCCAAGAGCATACCGAATTATACGCGCAGCAGATCGATCGACTTGCCCGATTCCACCCACTGCCTGACCCACAACGGCTGGCGGCCGCGGCCTGTCCATTGTTCAGCGGTATTGTCAGGATGGCGGTAACGCACCGCGACTTTGCCCGTGCGCGGGTGCAAACCATCGAGTATCAGCTGTTTCAGCGGAATGCCCGCCTGCTGCGCGATGGCCATGATCTGTTCGCGCGCCTTGTTCAAGTCTTCGCGCTCGCGGCTGTTCAATTCCTGTTTGACATTATCTTCCAGTTTGCGCAATTCCAGCATCGTCATCGTAGACAGATCCATTGGTACATCCTTTATATTCATTTAAATAATAAAATCACGTGGAATATACTACATTGCATAAACATTTGCGCACCATTGCATAATCTATCGTCAATTTCATTATGCTCACCGGTTTATTTAGCGGAGCAACATTAAGATTCAATGAAGAATATACGGGAAGCACACATGAAAAATGAATAACCATGAATAAAATGGCATTCCCGCGTGCCTGTGCGGCATGCCGGCCGATTATTGCCGATATAGGGCGGCGTGACATGCAGCCGAATCAAATCCCCATTCGGAATAATCGGCGCCCGTGTTTTTCTTCCCGGCGGCCATGCGTGCAATCGGGCACCTGCCAGAAATGCCCCAACGCCAAAGGCCTGCATGCTTATAATGCAGGCGCGTAGTCCACTTCACCCCGGCACATATGAAAACTTATTTTATCGGCGATCTGCAAGGCTGCCATGACCAAACCGTCGAACTGATCGAACGGATCCAGGCGGCAGCGGATGGTCCGTACCGCCTGCTGTTCGCGGGCGACTTGATCAATCGCGGCCCGGCCTCGCTGGCCACCCTGCGCCACATTCACACGCTGGCGCGGCAGGGCCTGGCCGACAGCGTCCTGGGCAACCATGACTTGCACCTGCTGGCCGTGGCCAACGGCATCCGCCCCGAGCATGCATCCGACACCCTCGCTGAAATCCTCGATGCGCCCGACCGCGCGGAATTGATCGACTGGCTGCGCCAGCGGCCACTGGCACTGGAACACGATGGCCATGTGCTCGTGCATGCGGGCTTGCTGCCGCAATGGAGCGCGGCCCAGGCCCTGTCCCTGAGCGGGGAGGTGTCCAGCATGCTGCGCAGCGACGATTGGGTGGCGTTCCTGCGCACCATGTACGGCAACGAGCCGGCCGCCTGGCGCGACGACCTGCAGGGCGCCGACCGGCTGCGCTGCATCGTCAATGCAATGACGCGGCTGCGCTTTTGCACGCCGGACGGCGTGATGGACTTCAAGATGAAGGAAAGCGGCAGCCCGCCGCCCGGTTCCGGCCTGCTGCCCTGGTTCGACGTGCCGGGCCGGCGCAGCGCCGGCGACACCATCGTCTTCGGCCACTGGTCGGCGCTGGGACTGCAATTGCGGCCGCACCTGATCGGCCTCGATAGCGGCTGCGTGTGGGGCGGAAAACTGTCGGCCGTGTGCCTGGAAGACCGCTCGCTGCTGCAGGTCGACTGCCCCACGTTCCAGCAGCACAGCGGCAAACGCTAAGTAGCAACCATGGCACGCATATGCTTAGTCGAAATCGGTCGTTGGCTGTGCCGCGCCTGGCCCGTATGATGGAGCTTTTGCCTTTGCCATCCCATGCATCCTGATACCGACAGACTGGCGCGCTGGCTGCTCGGCAGCCTGGAGCTCGACACCGCCGTCCTGCATGTGGGCCAGTACTGCGGCCGCTGGCGCGCCTCCACGGCGGGCCGGGAACTGGGCAGCTTTCATCTGGTGCTCGATGGCCACTGCTATCTGCACCTCGACGGCGCGGCGCCGATTGCACTCGGCCCGCGCGACGGCGTCTTCCTGCTGCGCGACTTGCCGCACTTTCTCAGCCCCCACAGCGACCCGCTGCAGGCGGTCAGCGCGCAAGCGATGCTGCCGCTGCAAACGCCCACGGAGCAGCCGGCGACGGCGCTGGCCTGCGGCTTCTTTCAATTTCGCGGCGCCCTCTCCGCGCTGATCGTCGACTCGTTTCCGCCGTATCTGCTGATACGCGGCGACGCGCCCGCCTTCAGTGCGGCCGCCGCCCTGTTCGACCTGATCCTGGCGGAAGCCGGCGGCGATCCGGAACAGCCGTCGCCGCTGATCGCGCGCCTGGTCGAACTGCTGTTCTTTTACCTGATCCGCCATGTGGCGCAGGGCGAGCAGGTGGCGGCCGGCCTGCTGTCGCTGCTGCACCAGCCCGTATTTTCGCCGCTGCTCGAACGCATGCTCGACGCGCCCGCCGACGACTGGTCGATCGAGAACATGGCCAAGGCGGCGTGCATGTCGCGCGCCAGCTTCTGCAAGCATTTCGCCAGCGCCAGCGGCCACTCGCCGGCCCAGTTCCTGCTCCTGCTGCGCATGAAGATCGCCGCGCGCCGGCTGCACGACGGCGTCTCCGTGGAACGTGCGGCCGAACTGGTGGGCTACCGCTCGCACGCCGCCTTCACGCGCGCCTTCAAACGGGTCACGGGCGAGCAGCCGGGCGCCTACCGGCGCGACCAGCGATTGCGCCAACTGGCCAGCTGACATCAAGGTTTGCGGAATCAAAGACGAACGAGCACAAAAGGACGACGCTGACGTCTGTTACGTGCACGGCATGGCCGATATAATGGCCGGGTGACTTACTAACTTAGCAAGGTACCCCATGTCCCGTCTGACGCTGCACACTCTCGATACCGCCCCGGCCGATAGCCGCCCCTTCGTGGAAAAGGCCATCGCCAACAATGGCTTCCTGCCCAACCTGATCGGCGTGCTGGCCAATGCCCCGCTGGCACTGGAAACCTATCTGACCGTCTCCGGCATCAATGCGCGCGCCAGCCTGACGTTAATGGAACGCGAAGTGGTGCAGATCACGGCCGCGCGCATCCATGGCTGCGATTTCTGCATCGCCGGCCATAGCGCCATCTCGCTGAAAAAAGCGGGCCAGACGCCCGACACGGTGCGCGCCCTGCAGCACGGCCAGCCGACGAACGACGCCAAGCTGGACGCCGTCGCCGCCTTCGCCACGGCTGTCATCGCCACGCGCGGCGCCGTGGCCGACAGCGAATATCAAGCCTTCCTGGCCGCCGGCTACAACGAACAGCAAGCGCTGGAAGTCGTGCTGGGCATCAGCCTGGCCACCCTGTGCAATTTCTCCAACAGCCTGGCTGGCACGCCCGTCAATCCGCAATTGACGCCCTACCTGCCTGGCGCCGTCTGACATGGCGAACCTCACTCACTGGCTGCACATGCATGCCGACCAGCTCGACCAATCACCGGAACTGGCTGAAACCGTTTTACCTGCCCTCGCTGGCGACAAGCTGCTGGCCATCGGCGTGCCGAAGGAATACGGCGGCGCGGGCGGCGACGTGCGCGACGCCATCGACGCCATCGCCAAAGTGGCCGAGCAATCGGTGACGGCGGCCTTTGTCTTCTGGGGCCAGCGCTGCTTCATCGAATTCCTGCTGCAAAGCGAGAACCGCGCGCTGGCCGAGCGCCGCTTGCCCGGCCTGCTGGCAGGCACGCAGGCGGGCGCCAGCGGCCTGTCGAACGCCATGAAATTCTTGTCCGGCATCGAGCAGCTGCAAATCACGGGCGCGCGCCACGATGACGGCTTGCTCGTCGACGGCGGCCTGGCCTGGGTGACGAACTTGCGCAAGGCAGGCTTTGTCGCGGCGGCCGCCGTGGCGCCGAACGACGGCGCGCCACCCGTCATCATCGCCTTCGACAGCGGCAGCGCAGGCGTCAAGCGCAGCGACGACCTGGACCTGATCGCCCTGCGCGGCAGCAATACGGCATCCGTCAAGCTGGCGCAGGTGCACATCCCGGCCGCCGACATCATCAGCGACAATGCGCCAGCCTGGCTGCCGCAGGTGCGCCCGGCTTTCCTCGGCATGCAGTGCGGCCTGTCGATCGGCCTGGCGCGCGCCAGCCTGGCAAAGGCGGCGCAAATTTCCGCCGGCTCGCGCAACCAGCTCACGCCACGTATCGAAGCGCTGCAAGCGACACTGGAAAGCGCCGTCGCTACCCTGCTGGCCGGCGTGCACGATGGCCGCTTCAAGACGCAGGCGCCAGCCATGTTCCGCCTGCGCATACAGCTGGCCGACGTGCTGCAGCAGGCGCTGATGCTGGAACTGCAAGCCATGGGCGGGCGCGCCTACCTGAACGCCGAGCAGCAGGGCTTTGCCCGCCGCTGGCGCGAATCGTCGTTCATCCCCATCGTCACTCCCAGTCTGACGCAATTGCAGGCGGCCTTGCAGCTGTTCGACAGCCAGCAGGCGGCCAAGGCAGCGGGAGCGCAGGCATGAGCGTTGCCGATTGGGCCTTGCAGGCGCAGGATCTGAGCTACGCATATCCGGGCACGGCGTCCGTGTTCCAGCACGTCTCGCTCGGTGTGCGCAAGCGCGAAATCGTCTGCCTGCTGGGCGGCAGCGGCTGCGGCAAATCGAGCCTGTTGCGCGTGCTGGCCGGCTTGCAGCCGCCATCCACGGGCGAGATCCAGTTTCTCGACGCTCCCATGCGCGAACCGGACCCGCGCAGCGCCCTTGTATTCCAGCAGGCGAGCCTCTTGCCCTGGCTGAACGTCACGGGCAACGCCGGCTTCGGCCTGGACTTCAAGCACCAGCCCAAGCTCACGCGCGAGGCGCACCAGGCGCGCGTGGCGCAAGCCATCGAAGCGGTCGGTCTGAAAGGGCGCGAAAAGCTGTATCCATCCGCGCTGTCGGGTGGTATGGCGCAGCGCGTGGCCCTGGCCCGTGCGCTGGCACGCGAACCGGAACTGCTGTTCGCGGACGAACCATTTTCCGCGCTCGACGCCATCACGCGCGCCGAGATGCAATCGCTGCTGGTCGACGTCGTGCACCGCTGGCACACGGCCGTGCTGCTGGTCACGCACGATATCGATGAAGCGATCCTCGTGGCCGACCGCATCTTGCTCATGGGCGGCAAGCCGGGCAACATCGTGCGCGAATGGCCCGTCGCCATCGACCAGCCACGGATCGGCCACAGCGCCGACGTCATCGCCCTGAAAATGGACATCCTCGACGCCCTGCAGGCGCTGCAAAAACAGGACCAAGCGCCTGCCTTTGCTCCCAATTAATTGACCGGAACATTCCCATGACATTCGAAGACCACAACAAACCCCTGCACATCTGCGCCTCGTCCGATTGCGACTGCGGCCTGACACGGCGCGACTTCTTGCGCATGTCGGCCCTGGCCACGGCCAGCGTCGCCTCGCCGCTGCTGTTCGCCGGCGACGCCATGGCCCAGCAAGGACCGAAGGGCGACGACCAGCCCGTGAAAATCGGCTACCTGCCGATCACCGACGCCACCCCGCTGCTCGTCGCCCACGCCCGTAAAATGTTCGAAGCGGAAGGCTTGCAGGCGGAAACGCCGCGGCTGTTCCGCAGCTGGGCGCAAATCATCGAAGCCTTCGTCGCCGGCCAGGTCAACGTGATTCACCTTCTGTCGCCGGCCACCCTGTGGGTGCGCTATGGCGCCAAGTTCCCCGCGAAAGTCGTCGCCTGGAACCACGTCAACGGGTCCGCGCTGACGGTGGCCAACGAGATCAACAAGGTCTCCGACCTGGGTGGACGCACGGTCGCGATCCCGTTCTGGTACTCGATCCACAACATCCTGCTGCAGCAGATCCTGTCCTCGAATGGCTTGACGCCGGTCACGCGCGCGCGCAACGCCGCCATCAAGCCGAATGAAGTCAACCTGATCGTACTGGCACCGGCTGAAATGGTCTCGGCCCTGGCCAGCAAGTCGATCGCCGGCTACATCGTGGCAGAGCCGTTCAATGCGGCGGCGGAAAACGCCGGCATCGGCAAGATCCTGCGCTTCTCGGGCGACGTGTGGAAGAACCATGCATGCTGCGTCACCTTCCTGTCCGAGCGCGACATCAACACGCGTCCGGAATGGGCGCAAAAGGTCACCAATGCCATCGTCAAGGCGCAGCTGTGGACGCGCACGAACCAGGTCGACACGGCCAAGCTGCTGTCGAACGTGGGCGAGCACCGCTACACGCCGCATCCGCTGCAGGTGCTGACCAAGGTGCTGGCCACCACCGATTACGCCGGCTACGAAAAGCAGGGCCTGATCGTGCACAAGAACTGGCAGCAGCGCCGCATCGACTTCCAGCCGTATCCGTTTGCCTCGTACACGGAAGAACTGGTGCGCGCCATCGGCCGCACCAAGGTCGAAGGCGATACGCGCTTCCTGGCCAACCTCGATCCGAAGTTCGCCGCGCGCGACCTCGTCGATGACCGCTTCGTGCGCAAGGCCATCACGGCGGTCGGCGGCCCGGCCGCCTTCGGCTTGCCGGCCAACCTGCTGCGCAGCGAAACCGTGGCGGTCTGACGATGGCGAGCAAGCTGTTCACGAAGTTCGGCCTGCCCCTCGTGGGGCTGGCCTGTGCCTTGCTGCTGTGGTCCATTGGCGTGACGGCGCTGGAAAAATCCACGCCCATCGCCACCGCCTTTGCGCCGCTGCCCACGGCGCTGGCGTTCCAGGAAATGGTGGGCGGTGCGGATATCTGGCTGCACGTGGTATTGAGCCTGCAACGGGTGGCCGTGGGCCTGGGACTGGCCATCGTCATCGGCGTGCCGCTCGGCGTGCTGGTGGCCATGTCGAAGAGCTTTTCCGGCGCGGCCATGCCGCTATTCCAGCTGCTGCGCATGATTTCGCCGCTGTCGTGGATGCCGATTGCCGTGATGGTGCTCGGCGTCGGTGACGCGCCCGTATACTTCCTGCTGGCGTTTGCGGCCGTCTGGCCGATTTTGCTCAATACGGCGGCCGGCGTGGCGCGGCTCGATCCGAACTGGCTGCTGCTGGCGCGCAGCCTGTCCGCCACGCGCAGCGAAATCGTCTTTAAGGTGATTTTGCCGGGCATCACGGCCGACATTCTGACGGGCGTGCGCCTGGCCATCGGCATCATCTGGATCGTGCTGGTGCCGGCGGAAATGCTGGGTGTGTCGGCGGGCCTCGGCTACTTCATCCTCGACACGCGCGACCGCCTCGCGTATTCGGAACTGATGGCCGCCATCGTGCTGATCGGCATACTCGGCTTCATTCTCGACTACCTGGCCCGCGCCGCGCACGCGCGCTGGCTGCATGTGAAGAACTAAGCGGCCTTGTCCAGCGGCAGCGTAGCGGCTACGGCCGCCTGCGTTGCCGCCGCCAGCTCGCGGCGGTGCGCGTCCAGCGTCGCCACCGGCGCCAGGCAGGTCAGGCGCGCCGTGATGGGCGGGCCGCTCAAGATCGCCACCATGCTTTGCGCAAAGCTCATGTCGCCGATAAAGTCGACGGCGTGATGCAAAGCCCCCTTGTCATCGACATACACGAGCGCGAACGGCTGCACCGGCACTTGCGCGTCGATGGCCGCCTCGAACAGGTTGGCGTGAAACGGCAGGATCTGTCCTTGCGCGGCGGTCGTGCCTTCGGGGAAGAACGCGATGCGTTCGCCCGCCATCAATTTATCCACCAGTCCCTGGAAAATCAAGCGCAGGTCGCGCTTGCTGCCGCGCGAAATGAAGATGGTACCCGCGCGCCCCGCCAGCCAGCCCAGGATCGGCCAGGCGCGGATCTCCGCCTTGGCGACGAAACGGCAGGGGTGGACGGCATTGATGACGAAGATGTCGAGCCACGAAACGTGGTTCGCCACCACCATCGCATGGTCGAGGGCCGGCACGCTGTCCGCCGGCTGCGCCACGTGCACGCCGCAAATGTCGAGCAGCTGCGTCGACCAGCGGCGGATACGCCGGTTGCGCCCCTCCAGGTCCAGCCAGGGAAAGAGCACGGCGCTCTTGGCCATGCCGCAGCTCAGGTGAATGGCGATGCGCGCGAGGCGGTAGGTAAGCAGAAGTTTCAAATGACACCAAGGTTGGAAGCAGATCCATACAGCCGCGTAGGTCGGCTTAGCTGCGCCGGCGAGGCGCTGCGTAAGCCGACAGGAGCCGCCATGGACTTGTCGGATTACGCGTCGCGCTAATCCGACCTACGGCTCCGATACAACAATTAACGCTGAAACGCCACCTGTCCGGCAACGATGGTCGCCTTGACGATGCCGCTCAGCTCATAGCCGAGGAAAGGCGTGTGCTTGCCCTGGCTGGCCAGCGACGCCGACGACACGGTCCAGCGCGCGGCGGGGTCGAAGACGCAGATGTCGGCCGCTTCGCCCACGGCCAGGCTGCCGGCCGGGATGCCGGCGACACGGGCCGCGTCGGACGTGACCTTGGCCACGGCGCGCGCCAGCGGACGTGCGCCCGCTTGCGGCTGCTCCAGTGCGTAGTCGTCGGCCCATTTCAAGGCCAGCGACAGCAGCAGTTCCAGGCCCGTGGCGCCGGGCGACGCTTCGCCGAACGGCAGCAGTTTTTCATCGTCGTCGACGGGCGTATGGTCCGAGCACATGGCGTCAACCGTGCCATCAAACAGGCCGGCGCGGATCGCATCGCGGTCGCGCTGGCTGCGGAACGGCGGCGTGACCCTGGCGTTCGGATCGAAAAAGCCGATGTCGGCGTCCGTCAGGTGCACATGGTGCACGCCCACATCGCAGGTGACAGGGAGACCTTCGGCTTTCGCCGCGCGGATCAGTTCCAGGCCTGCCGCCGACGAGATGCGGCACAGGTGCACGCGCGCGCGGCTGGCGCGCATCAATTCAAAAATCGTGTGCAGCGCGATGGTTTCGGACATCACGGGCACGCCGGACAAGCCCAGGCGCGACGCCAGCGGGCCGCTGTGGGCGATGCCGCCGCGGCCGATGTGCGGGTCTTGCGGGCGCAGCCAGACGGTATAGCCGAAGGTGTTCGCGTACTGCATGGCGCGCAGCAGCACGGTCGTATCTTCGATCGGCTCTTCCGCCTGCGCGAAGCCGATGCAGCCCGCTTCCGTCAGTTCCGCCATTTCCGTCAGCGACTTGCCCTTCAAACCCATGGTCAGTGCACCCAGCGGATGCACGTGGGCCTTGTTCTGCGTCTTGGCGCGGTATTTCAGCATCTCCACCAGCCCAGGCTCATCGAGCACGGGGTCCGTGTCGGGCGGGCAGACCAGGCTCGTGACGCCACCTTGCAGCGCCGCCTGCAATTCCGATTCCAGCGTCGCCTTGTATTCGTAGCCCGGCTCGCGCAGGCGCGCGGACAGGTCGACCAGGCCGGGGGAAACCACCAGGCCGGCCGCGTCGAACGTGGTGTCGGCCTTGAAGCCGGCCGGGGCGCTGCCCACGGCCAGTACCTTGCCGTCGGCGATAAACAGGTCTTGCAAGCCATCGATGCCGTTGGCAGGGTCGATCAGGTGGCCGTTCTTGATATGTAGTGTCGTCATGCTCGCTTACTCGTCCTTGGGCTATCAGCCCTGATTACCAGCCAAAATACTCATCACCGCCATGCGCACGGCGATACCGAACGTCACCTGCGGCAGGATCACCGCTTGCGGACCGTCGGCCACGGCCGAATCGATTTCCACGCCGCGGTTCATCGGGCCCGGATGCATGACGATGGCGTCCGGTTTCGCCAGCGCCAGGCGCTCGGGGGTCAAGCCGTAGCTCTTGAAATATTCCTGCGCCGACGGCAGCAGCGCGCCGCTCATGCGTTCATTTTGCAGGCGCAGCATGATGATCACATCGACGCCTTTCAATCCTTCATCCATGTTGGTGAAGGTGCGCACGCCCATCTGTTCCAGGCCGCCCGGCAGCAGGGTATGCGGGCCGATGGCGCGCACTTCGGGCACGCCCAGGGTGGTCAGCGCGTGGATGTCGGAACGGGCCACGCGGCTGTGCAAAATGTCGCCCACGATGGCCACGGTCAGGTTGGTGAAATCCTTCTTGTAGTGGCGGATCGTGTACATGTCCAGCAAGCCCTGGGTCGGATGCGCATGGCGACCGTCGCCCGCGTTGACGACGTGGACGTGCGGCTGCTTGGTGTCGATCAGGTGCTTGGCGATCAGGTAGGGCGCGCCCGACTGCGCGTGGCGCACGACGAACATGTCGGCATGCATGGCCGACAGGTTGTCGATGGTGTCGAGCAGGGACTCGCCCTTGCTGGCAGACGAGGCCTGGATGTTCAGATTGATGACGTCGGCCGACAGGCGCTTCGAGGCGATCTCAAAGGTGGTGCGGGTGCGCGTGGAGTTTTCAAAGAACAGGTTGAAAACGCTTTTGCCGCGCATCAGCGGCACTTTTTTCACGTCGCGGTCGGAAATGCCGACGAACGAGGAAGCCGTGTCGAGGATGTGGTTGACGATAGACTTCGGCAAGCCTTCAATCGTCAGCAGATGTTGCAGTTCGCCGTGTTTATTCAGTTGCGGATTAAGCATGGTGGGTATCTATGGTGAGCGTGAATTTTCCATCGTCGGCTTGCTTCAGGACCAGGGCCTGGCCCGGCGGCACGGCAGTGAAGGCGGCCACGAAATCGGCGGCTACCGGCAGCTGGCGTTCGCCGCGGTCGACCAGGGCGGCCAGCATGATCTTCGCCGGGCGGCCATAGTCGAACAATTCATTGATGGCCGCGCGCGTCGTGCGGCCCGTGTACAGCACGTCGTCGACCAGCAGGATGGTGGCGCCGGCCACGTCAAAGCTGATCTGCGTCGGCTTGACGTCCGCATGCAGGCCCTTCTGGGCGAAGTCGTCGCGGTAGAAGGAGACGTCGAGCACGCCCAGGCGGTCGAGCAGGTTCAGGTCGCGCGCCAAGCGTTCGGCCAGCCAGGCGCCGCCCGAATGGATGCCGACGATGGCCACGTTGGGGATGCCCGCCAGGCCGCTTTGCACTTGCTGCAGCAAGACCCCGTACAGGGCCTCGGCGTCGAGTTGGGATGGATTCGTAGGATGCGGCATAGAGTTCTTAATCATTCAGGGAGGGAGTCTAGGGTCAGATTAATAATTCGCGTCGAAATACTGTTGCAGGATGATGGCGGCGGCGCGGTCGTCGATGACTTCGCCGCGCTTGGCGGCAATGACGGCCGAGGAATAGCGTTCGTCGACCAGTTCCACGGGCAGGTTGAAGCGGCCATGCACCTGGTTGGCGAAACGGCGGCAGCGCGCGCTCATCTCGTGTTCCGTGCCATCGGGATGGCTGGGCAAGCCCACCACGATGCGGCTGGCACCCCACTCCTTGATCAGGCTATCGATGGCGGCAAACTTCGGCTCGTTCGCCGTGGCCGTGATCACGCTGAGCGGCTTGGCCTGGCAAATCATGGTATTGCCGATGGCCACGCCGATGCGTTTCAAGCCGAAATCGAAGGCGAGGATGGTGTCGATGGCGTCACCGCTCATGCGTGGCCAGCCTCGCTCGCCAGCATGAGGGGATCGATACCGAGCAATTTGATGGCCGCCACGTAGCGCTGCTCGATGGGGAAATCGAACAGGATGTCGGCAGAGGCGCCCACCGTCAGCCAGCCGTTGCGGCCGATCTCGTCTTCCAGCTGGCCCGGGCTCCAGCCCGAGTAGCCGATCGAGACGAGCATGCGCTCGGGACCATCGCCCTTGGCGACGGCTTCGAGCACGTCGATCGAGGTGGTAAACGCCACTTCATCGGTCACCGTCAGCGACGAGGAATAGCGCGCGCCCGGCGTATGCAGCACGAAGCCGCGGTCGTCCTGCACGGGGCCGCCGAACATGATCGGTTCGTTGATGATGGGCGTGTCGCTGCCGGCCGCCAGTTTCAGGTCGATGCGGTCGAACAGCACTTCCATGGTCATGTCGGTGGGTTTGTTGATGACGACGCCGAGCACGCCGTTTTCATTGTGTTCACACACGTACACGACCGTGCCGCCGAAGATCGGATCTTGCATGGCCGGCATCGCAATGAGGAAATGGTTGGCCAGATTCAGGGTGGAGGAACCGGTCGCGGCCGGTTCTCCCACACCCTGCATCAGACGATGTCCTGGTAGAGTCTGGTCGATTTTACTCTTTTTCATACGCGATGCTCTCTCTGTGGGCTTGCTGGCAAGTCTCGCTTACCCCGCTATCGTACGCCTGGCGCAAGCTGCCGCGAATCTTGGGCGGCGCGCACCGTGGTGCCAGGCGTTATTCTTGTTATCTTATAAATTAATGATCAATTCGCTATGCCTGCCGGCGCATTTCAATGCCAATTGTAAAATTGATTGCAAAATCGCTGTCGCACATAAAGTACCGCGAACATACCCGCTAGTTTACACTGAATTACCGCCGCAGCGACGCCAAAGGCACGACGCGAGCGGCCATAAAGCCCTGTTGGCGGCAAAAAATAGCCTATCTTTGACCCTGAACACGCGAAATAATGACAATCAAGACTTCCCTGGTGTGGTTCCGGCGCGATCTGCGCGCATTTGACCATGCTGCACTGCACCACGCCCTGCGCCAGAGCCAGGCCGTGCATTGCGTCTTCGTGTACGACACCGCCATCCTGGCTGCGCTACCGCGCCGCGACCGGCGGGTCGACTTCATCCACGCCAGCGTGGCCGAGCTGGCCAATGAGCTGCGCCAGCTCGGCGGCGACCTGATCGTGCTGCACGCGGACGCGGCCGAGGCCATCCCGCGCCTGGCCGCCGAATTGAACGCCGACGCCATCTTTGCCAACCACGACTACGAGCCGCAAGCGATCGCCCGCGACGCCACGGTGGCCGCCGCGCTCACGCATGACGCGCGCCTGTGGTTCAGCTTCAAGGACCAGGTGATTTTTGAAAAGGACGAAGTGCTGACGCTCTCGGCCAAGCCCTACACCGTCTACACGCCGTACAAGAATGCCTGGCTGAAGAAAATGCGCGCCGAACCCGGCTGTCTGGCGCCATTCGATATCGAGCCGCATGCGGCCAGCCTGGCGCCGCCGCGCGCCGGCACGCCGGCGCCCCTGCCCACCCTGGGCGAACTTGGTTTCGAGGCCAGCAACCTGGCCGAACTGGCCATCCCCACCGGCATGGCGGGCGCCAGCCAACTGTTCGAGGATTTTCTGCCGCGCGTGGACCGCTATGACGTGGCGCGCGATTTCCCCGCCCTGAAGGGACCGTCGTATTTATCCATGCATCTGCGCTTCGGCACCGTCTCGCTGCGCTACCTGGTACGCACCATCGTCGACCTGATGGACAGGGGCGGTGGCGGCGATGGCGCGCCCGTGTGGCTGGCAGAACTGATCTGGCGCGATTTCTACGCCATGATTTTGTACCAGAACCCGCATGTGGAAGGCGGCGCCTTCAAACCGGCCTACGACGCCATCGCCTGGGAAACGGGGCCTGACGCCGATGCCGCGTTTGCCGCCTGGTGCGAGGGGCGCACCGGCTATCCGCTGGTGGACGCGGCCATGGCGCAGCTGAACCAGACGGGCTATATGCACAACCGCCTGCGCATGGTCACGGCCTGCTTTTTGATCAAGGATCTGGGCATCGACTGGCGCCGTGGCGAAGCGTATTTCGCGCTGCACCTGAACGACTTCGACCTGGCATCGAACAACGGCGGCTGGCAATGGGCTTCGTCGTCGGGCTGCGACGCGCAGCCCTACTTCCGCATCTTCAATCCCGTCACGCAGTCGGAAAAATTCGATGCCAGCGGACGCTTCATCCGCCGCTACCTGCCGCAGCTGAAGGCGCTGGGCGACAAGGAAATCCACGCGCCCTGGCTCGTGCCCCGCATGCTGCTCGAGCAAAAAAACATCGTGCTGGGACGCGATTATCCGGAACCGCTGGTGCAGCACGACGAGGCGCGCAAGGAGACCCTTGAGCGCTATGCCGTGGTGAAGGTGGTGGCGTAATCGGGTAATTGATTGGCATTACGGTGATGTCGGGTTACGCCGTCAGTCAACAGGCGTAGGTCGGATTAGCGGGGCAAGGCCCCGCGTAATCCGACAACATTGTTGGCATTGGCGCCGGTTACGCCACGCCGTCGCTCAACAACCGCCCCACCTCCGCCAGCAATTCCTCCTCCTGGAACGGCTTGCCGAAATACGCATTCACGCCCAGCTCGAACGCGTGCGCGCGGTGCTTGTCGGCGCTGCGCGAGGTGATCATGATGACGGGGATGGCGCGCGTCTTGTCATCGCTGCGCACATTGCGCGTCAAATCAAAACCATCCATGCGCGGCATTTCCACGTCGACCAGCAGCAGGGCCGGCATGGCGGCCGGTTCCAGCGCATGCAGCTGTTCCAGCGCATCGAGGCCATCCTTGGCCAGCAGCACCTGGTAGCCTTCGCGCTCGAACAGGCGCTGCATCACGCGGCGCACCGTCAGCGAATCGTCGACCACCATCACGCGCACGGCTGGCGTGGCCAGCGCGCTGGAAGCGGCATGCTGCTCGCTGCTGGCCAGCGCATATTGCGACAGCAGTTCCGGATGGTGTTCCAAGTGCTGCGCCAGCGCCACGGGATTCAGGATCAGCACGATATCGCCCGTGCCCAGCACCGTGGCGCCGGCGATGCCCGGCATGCGCGCCAGTTGCGGGCCCACGTGCTTGACCACGACTTCGCGGTTGCCCACCACGTCATCGACCTGCAAGGCCAGCCTGTCATTGCCATTTCGCAGCAACAGCACGGGCGCATAACGCTGCGTGGCCTGCGCCGCCGGCGTCTCGCCCAGCATGGCCGACAGGTGGTGCAGCGCCAGCGACTGTCCGTGCGACTCGATGCGCCCGGCCGCCCGCACCTGCTCCAGCTGTTCGCCTTTCAGGTGCAGCACCTGCTCCACCAGCACCGATGGCAAGGCATACGTCTTGCCGCTGGCCGCCAGCAGCACCACTTGCGTGACGGCCAGGGTCAGCGGCAGGTGGATGGTGAAGCGCATGCCCAGGCCCGCCTGCGTCAGCGTTTCCACGCGCCCGCCCAGGGCCAGCGCTTCGGAGCGCACGATATCCATGCCAAAACCGCGCCCGGCCAGTTCCGTCAGGCTGTCGGCGGTGGAAAAACCGGGCGTGAAAATCAGTTCGGCCGCCTGCGCGTCGGTCAATGGCGCGTCCGTCGCCACCAGGCCGGCGCCGTGCGCCTTGGCGCGGATGCGTTCCAGGTCAAGTCCCGCGCCATCGTCGGAAAAAGCGATCGCCACTTCGTTGCCCTGCTGGCTGACCTGCACCAGCAGCTCGCCCGTCTCGCTCTTGCCCGCAGCCAGGCGCGCGTCGCGCGGCTCGACGCCGTGCACGATGGCGTTGCGCAGCAAATGCTCGAACGGCGCGGCCATGCGTTCGAGCACGCTGCGGTCGATTTCCACGCCGCCGCCGCGGATGTCGAGGTTGACGCGCTTGTCGACTTCCTTGGCGCTTTGCCGCGCCACGCGGAACAGCCGTTCGGCGATGCTGGCAAACGGCACCATCCGTATCTGCATCAGGTCGCGCTGCAGCTCGCGCGTCAGCCGCGCCTGCAGCACCAGGTCGTCCGTCACCGCATCGACGCTGTGACTGAGGTTTTCATGGAAGGAGGCCACGTCGTTGACGCTTTCGGCCATCATGCGCGTGAGTTCCTGCAGGCGCGTAAAGCGGTCGAATTCGAGCGGGTCGAATTCGCGCTCGCTACCGACGGCCATGCGCGAGGCGATCTGCGATTCGGCCTGCATTTCCACTTCGCGCAGCTGGCGCCGCAAGCGCGCCAGGTTGTCGGAAAACTCGGACAGCGAAGCGCCGAGCACGCCCACTTCATTTTCCATTTTGGAGCGCGTGATCGACACTTCGCCAGCCTGGTTTACCAGGCGGTCGAGGATATCGGCGCGCACGCGCACCAGCGCCGCCTTCGGTTCGGCGGGCGGCGTGTCTTCCATGCCCGGCAAGGGCAGCAACGGTTGCTGCAGCTGCTCGAACAGGTGCAGCGCATGGTCGTAATGGGCCAGCAATTCCTCGAAGGCCTGCGGCGTGGCGGTACCCGCGTGCAGCATGTTTTCGATATGCGTCTCGATTTCATGCGCATGCTGGCCCAGGCGCATGGCGCCGGCCATGCGCGCGCTGCCCTTGACCGTATGCAGGGTACGCAGCAGCATCTGCGCCTGGCCGCTGTCGTGCGGCTGCTGCTGCCAGCTGCGCAGCGCCTCGCCGATCTGCGGCAGCAAGTCGGCGCCCTCTTCCAGGAAGACGGACAAGAGATCGAGGTCGAGTTCATCGCTGATGCCGGCGCTGGCCGCCAGCAGCGCGGCCGCATCGGCCGGCATGATGGCGGGCGCCGGCGCTTCCGGCGCCGCATGCTCCAATGGCGGTGCGTGCTCGAAACCGGCGTCGAACAGGTCGTCGCTGGCGCCAGTGTCCTGCGCCGGCACCAGTGCCGGCACGTCGGCAGCCTCCGGCTGCAGCGCGTCGGCGACGATGCTCGCATACGTCGCCTCGAACAGCGTCTCGAGCTGCGGCAGCGGGACCTCAGCGACCGGCTCGGCGGGCTGCGCCGGCGCGCCGACGATGCTGGCGTAAGCGTCCGCGAACAGGGCGTCGAGCCGCTCTTCCTTGCTCTCGCCGGGCGGCGCCGTCAAGGCACGCCACAGGGTGTTGAGCGCTTCGATCATGTCCGGCTGCGTTGGCGCCAGGTCGCCCAGCGCGAAGGCCTGTAGCATTTGCCCGATGCGCTGCGTGGCCTGTTCCAGCACGTCGTGCTGTTCGGCGCGCAAGCCGGCCAGCGGCGGCACCACCGTTTCAATCACCGTTTCAAGCGCGTGCGCCAGGTCGCGCAGGGACTGGAAGCCCACCGTGCCCGACGTCCCCGCCAGGGTATGCACGGCTTGCAGCGCCTCCGCGCTGACGGCACGCTGTTCATGGCGCCATTCGCCGAAATCGCGCGTGAGCACGCGCAGCAATTCATCCGTCTCGGCCAGGTAGATGTTGTACAAGGGAAGACTGATGCGCAGTTCGCCCACGTGCTTGAGGTGATCGTCCGGCGCTTCGTGGAGCGTCGGCGCCGTGGCCAAGGGAAGTCCGATCACATTGCCATTGCTGGCCACGGGCGCGGCCGATACCGATGCCGAGCGAGGCTTGCGCAGTTCGAACGGACCGCCTTCGCGCACGCGCTCGGCCGCCATCAGCAGCATGCCGGCCTCGCGCTCGCGCCCAGCGCCGCCTTCCAGTTCGGCCACCCATTCGCTGAGCTGGTACCAGCCGTAATTGAGCAAGGTAAACAAGTCGTCGCTGACGGGGCGCGCCTCGGCCAGCCAGGTATTCATGACACGCTCGATGGCGCCGGCCGCTTCGGCAAACTGCGCCAGGCCGATCATGCGGCTGCTGCCTTTCAGGGTATGGAACGAGCGGCGCAGCATGGCGAGGTGGTCGCCGCTGGCGGCCTGCTCGCGCGGCAGGGCCAGGGTGGTGTCGATGAAGGCCAGCACTTCGCGCGCTTCGGCGATGAAGATGTCGAGCATCTCCGCGTCGACATCGGTCACCGCCGGCACGGCATCGATGCCGGCAGGCGCGGCGGGCGCCAATGCCTGGTCGAGCAAGGGCACGGGGCCGGCGGCGGCGACTTTTTCAAATGGCAGCGCGCGGAAGGTGCCGGCGGCCGCATCGAAATGGAAACGCCCGCTGGCCGCCTGCGCGTTGCGGCCCAGCATATCGGCAAAAAAGCCCAGCGCGCTGGCATTTTGCGCGATCTCGTCGAGCGCCTCGGCGCGCGCCTCCGCATTGGCATCCGCCTTGGCGTCGGCACCGGCCAGTTGCCGCACGGCCGCATCGACCTGCAACACGGCGGCGCGCGCGTCTTCCTGTCCCAGCCCGGCCAGCTGCTGCTGCAACTGCTCCAGCACGGGCGCGACGCCATCGAGCGTCCCTGTCCCCGCACCCGCCGCATCCGCGTAATACGCGTTGAGCACCTTTTCCACCTGACGCAAGCCCGTCTTCATTTCCTCGGCCAGCGCGGCCACCGTCTGGCCCTGTTCAATCTGGCGCGACAGCTCGCCCGCCGTGACGGGCGGCGGCGCTTCGCCAGCCAGCAGCGCCTGCAGGCGCGCGGCGATGGTTTCCGCATTGCCCGCGAAATCGTCGGGCAGGCGGCGCAGCTGCTCCAGGCCCGTGTCGGCAAACAGCAGCGCCATGCCGATTTCATTTTCCAGGGCCCCACTGCGCCCGCTGGCCACGGCTTGCCGCGCCACGGCCGCGCATTCGCGCAGCAGGCTGGCCAGGGCCGGCTGCTTCAGCGTATCCACATGTGCGGCCACCTGTTGCAGCGCCTCGTCGAAATCCGTGCCCAGGGCAGGATCAAGGTCGGCTTGCGCCAGGCGGCTCCAACTGGCGCGCGCCTGCGCCAGCGCCGTGCGGGCGCCTTGCAAGGCATCCTGGTCGACCTGGCCGTAGCGCCGCGTTTCCACGTCGGCCGGCAGCATGCCTTCCAGGGCGAAAGCGGCGCGCAGCTGGCGTGCCTCCGGCGTCGGCTCGCGTGCGGCGGCGATGAAGAACAGGGCGTCGCGCAGCATCGCCTCGGGCAGGCTGGCCGTGCCCTGCGCCAGGCGGCGCAACTGCAGATTGATCAGGCCAAACAACTGCTTGACGTTGAGCGTGCCCATGCCCTCGCCGCTGGCCGCCAGCCCGGCAAACGCCTGCATGGCGAACCAGAAGGTGCGCGCCGGCGCGTCCTGCTGCGCGTCGGCCACCAGGGTCAAGGTGGCGTGCAAGTCGCCAGCATGCTGGCGCCGCGTTGCGTCATCCTGCGCCTTCAGGAAGGGCAGCAAAGACTTTTCAAAGCGCCCGCGCCATGCCGGGTAATCGGGCACCGGGGGTGATTCCGCCAGCGCGATGGCATTCCCTTCCAGCGTCGACGCAGGCGGAAAAAACAGGTCGGCCGGGTGGATGCGCTCGGCGCCCAGCATGGTTTGCAGATCGCGGTAATAGGGGAACAAACGCGCCGGCTGCGGCGGCGTGCCGGCCACCAGGTCTTCCAGGTATTCGCTCAAGGCTTGATACAGTTCGGCGACCACTTGCGCATGGTCCAGCGTGTATTCGAGGCTGCCGTCGCGAAAGCGCGCCAGTGCCAGTTCCGCGGCGTCCGTCAGCAGGATGACGCCGGCCACGTCCACCATCACCAGCGCGCCATGCGCCTGGTGCAAGTGCGAGCGCGCATGCTGCAGGGCCGTGGCGCGTTCCTCGCGCTCGCGGCCACCCGCTTCGAACAGGGCTGTTTTCGAGCGGCTCAGCGCTTCGCGGATTTCCACCATCACCCACGACAAAGGCTCGCTGTCGAACGGCTTGGACTGCTGTGGACTATCTGGTGTGCTCATGCATGCCTCGGTAAAGAATTCGCCCTGGACTGGCGCGGCGTTCAGGCGGCGACGCGGAAGCGCGACACCGAATTTTTCAGTTCCTGTGCCAGCATCGACAACTTGTGGATCGACTGCGCCGTTTGCTGCGTGCCGTCCTGGGTCTGCTCCGTCACGCTCAGGATATGCTGGATATTCAAGGCCACGCCGCTGGCCGAACCGGCCTGCGTACCGGTGGCGAACGAGATGCCCTGGATCAGTTCCGCCAGGTGTTTCGATACCTGGCTGATGTCGTTCAAGGCCGCGCCGGCCGCGTCGGACAAGCGCGCGCCCTCGACCACGCCCTGCGTGGACGTTTCCATCGCCCGCGTCGCATCCTGGGTATCGGCCTGGATGGTGCGCACCAGCGCGCCGATCTGCTTGGCGGCGGCGGCCGAGCGTTCGGCCAGGCGCTGCACTTCCTCTGCCACGACCGAGAAGCCGCGCCCCGCCTCGCCGGCCGATGCGGCCTGGATGGCGGCGTTCAGCGCCAGCACGTTGGTCTGCTCGGTAATGTCGGAAATAAGCTCGGTGATCTCGCCGATCTCCTGCGACGATTCGCCCAGGCGCTTGATGCGCTTGGACGTATCCTGGATCTGCTCGCGGATTTCATGCATGCCCTTGATGGCGTTTTCCACGGCCGTCGAACCCTGCTGCGCCGCCGCCACCGACTGGCGCGCCACGTCGGCAGAGACGCTGGCCGACTTCGACACGTCGGTAATCGCATTGGCCATCTTGACGACGGTGGCGCTGACGCCCTGGATTTCGCGCGACTGCTGCTGCGACGCGATCAGCAGCTTGCTCGAGATGCTTTGCGCCTGCGTCGAAGCGCGGTTCACCTGTTCGGCCGTCGCCGTCACCCGCCCCACCAGGCCGCGCAATTCCTCCACCGTGTAATTGACGGAATCGGCGATGGCGCCCGTGATGTCTTCCGACACGGTGGCCTGCACCGTCAGGTCGCCGTCGGCCACCTTCTGCAATTCGTTCATCAGGCGCAGGATGGCCGCCTGGTTCTGCTCATTCCTGGCCTTCGCCACTTCCTCTTTTTCCTGCGACTGCAGGCGCCGGATTTCCGCTTCCTGGCGCCGCCGCTCGGCGTCGCGCGTGCGGTTGACGGAGTCCTGCAGCAGCACCCTGCCGATGCCGGCCGCCGCGATCAGGGTCAGCAGCACGCCGCCGACCATCATCCAGAAAGCGACGCCCAGGGTTTCCTGGTTCACGTGATACATTTGCTGCAGCAAGGTCAAACGCTGGCGCAGGTCTTCGTTCTCGTTGAAGATCAGCTGCTCGGCGCTTTTCGCCGAACTGAATTTGTCCAGGCGGTCGAGTATCGACGACACCAGCTTCTGGTACGTGTCGAAACTGGCTTTCAGCGCCACCATCCGGTCGCGCAGTTCGGCGTCGCGCGTGGGCGCCAGCTGCAGCGACACGCTGCCATTGAGCAGGCCTTCGACGGCGGTGCGGAAATACGTCGTGTCGCGCCCCAGTGAAAACGCCGTTTCCGAGCTGATGCTGCCCGACGAGAGGAACTCGCTGGCGCTGCGGCTCATGCGCTGGCTCAGCATCATCAGGCGGCCGATGACGGCCAGATCGCGCGCATTGCCGCCACGCTGCACCTTCAAGGCCGCGATTTCCTCGGTCTGCGCCAGCAGCGCCGGCGACAGCGCGTTCAACTGCTGCAAGGTCTTGTCGAATTCGCCCAGCTCCGGTTTCAGCCGCAAGATGGTGCTGGCCGCGCGGTCGCTGCTGGCCCATTTTTTACGCGCGTCGGCCACCGCCGCCAGCAGGGCGGAACGCGACTCGCCTATATCGCGCCCGTGATACGTGCCGCCGCGCAGCATCAGGCGGAAATCCTGGTTCAGTTCATTGCGGCTTTCCTCGAGCTGGCGGAACGCTTCCGGATTGCCTTGCACGGCGTTCGGCGCGGCCTTGCCGATGCGCTGCGAATGCATCAGCGCATCGCTGGCCAGCTGCGTCTGCGCCGAGGCGATATTGCCGCTGCGCGTGTTCAGCCCCACGAACAGCAGGCTCGCGGCCAGGCTCAGGGCCATCACCGTCGACAGGATGCTCAATTGTTTTTGCAGCGGCAAATGGCCGATCAGCGGCAGCTTCAAGTCGCTGACCGGCGCGCTGGCCAGCGACTTGCGCCGTCCCAGCGCGTCGCGCAGGCGCAGCGGCAGGTCGGCCGCCGATGCCGGCTCGCCGGGCGCGTGCTCCGCTTCGGGCATGCCAGCGGCCAGGATGGGAGAATTGGCGCCCATCAGCCAATATCCTTGTGGACGGCAAGGCCGCCAAAGCCGGCATCGAGGAAGCGTTCCGATTGCGCCAGCTGCGCCAGGTCCAGGCGCAGCCACTGCTGCCCTTTGCTGTCGCGCAGCGTCTGCACGGCCCAGGACGGCTGCGTATCCGGCAAGGGTACCGATTGCATCGCGCGCAGCTGGCGCAAGCCCAGTACGCGCTCGACCAGCAAGGCGCAATTGAGGCCCAGACGCGGAGAAAACGTGATGATGCGGCAGTGATTGCCGGGCGCGCAAGCCGGTTCGCCCATGTAGCGGGCCAGGTCGACGACCCCCGTCAGGCGTCCGCGCATGGCCGCCAGGCCCAGGTACCAGTCCTGCGCCAGCGGCACGCCTTGGACCTGCACACCGGCGGCAATGACGATTTCACCGAGCTGCGTCAGGTCGAGCAGGCAAGGCCGGCCACCGAGCATCACGCCCAGTTCCTTGCGCGCCGCCAGCGCGCCGCTGCGCGCGACCTGTATCCGCTCGATCAATTGCAGCTGATACTGGCGCAAGCGCCCCTGCCGCGCGCCCGTCTCGAAAGATGGCATGGCGGCAGCGGCGGGCGGAAAGGCCGCTGTAGGCACGCCGTGACCTGGCATCGTGTGCATGCTCAGGAAAGCGCGGCGATCTTGGCCAGCAGCTCGGCTTCGACCACCGGCTTGACCAGATAATCGCGCGCGCCCTGGCGCAAGCCCCAGATGCGGTCCGTTTCCTGGCTCTTGCTCGAACAGATAATCACCGGCACGTCCTGCAGTTCCGGATCGCGGGCGATGGCGCGCGTGATCTGGAAGCCATTCGCACCGGGCATCACCACGTCCATCAGGATCAGGTCGGGCCTGGCCTGCTTCAGCTGCGCCAGCGCGTCGGCACCGTCCTGCGCCGTGAGGACGGCATAACCGGCACGCACCAGCATCTCGCTCAGGTAGTAGCGTTCTGTCGGCGAGTCATCGACGATCAGAATTGTGTGTATGGCCATCTGCTTCCTTGCTGCGTTGTAATCAATAAACCACTACTCAAAATGCCCGGCCAGGTGGAGCCGCACGGCCTCCAGCAGGGCCTCGCGCGCCAGCGGCTTGACCAGGCAGGCGCTGGCGCCTGCCATGGCGCCGCGCGCGCGGTCGAACAAACCTTCCTTCGACGACAGCATCAGCACCGGCGTGGCGTGATACGCCGCGCTGGCCTTGATCAGCGCACAGGTGCGGTAGCCGTCCAGGCGCGGCATCACGATGTCGCACACGATCAGCGCCGGCTGGCAGTCGGCGATCTTGGCCAGGGCCTCGAAGCCGTTTTCCGCCACCACCACGCGATAGCCGGCCTCGCCCAGGATCTTCGCGGCCGCGCTGCGTATCGTCGCGCTGTCGTCGATGACGAGTATCGTGACGCTCGCGCACACGGCATCGGACGGCGCCTCGGGCAAGAACGATCGCGTCATGTGATTATTCGACAATTTTTCATACCATAGCACAGGCAGCCGCGATACCTGCGTGCGGCAGCGGCATCCCGTGAACCCGATTGATTACAGCGCCACCATCTCGAAATCGTCCTTGCGCGCACCGCATTCAGGACAGGTCCAGTTCATCGGAACATCGGCCCAACGCGTGCCGGGAGCGATGCCTTCGTCGGGCAAGCCGGCCGCTTCATCATAAACCCAGCCGCAAATAAGACACATCCACGTTTGGAATTGCTGCGTTGTTTCGTTGCTACTCACGTTCTGCCACCCTTCAATCAAGTAAAATGCTGAATTAGGTATCTTAATCTACCCGCCGTGCAAAACCAAACTTCTCCCCTCATATTAAGCTTCGGCGTGTCCGATCCGGTCGGCGCGATCGGCATCCAGGCCGACCTGGCCACCTTTTCAGCCTTCGGCTGCCATGGCCTGTCCGTCACCACGGGCCTGTTGATCAGCGATACGGCCCGCGTGGAAGACGTACAGGCGGTCGACCCGGACTGGGTTTCCGACCAGGCGCGCGTGCTGCTGGAAGACATGTCCGTGGCCGCCATCAAGATCGGCGCGCTGGGCAGCGTGGAAAACGTCACGGCCATCGCCGAAATCGTCTCCGACTATCCGGACGTGCCGCTGATCCTCGATCCCTTCATTTCGGCGCTGCCGGAACAGGGCATGGACGACGAAGACATCCTGACGGCCGTGCGCCAGCTCCTGATTCCGCAAACGACCCTGCTGGTGCTCTCGCCGGTGGAACTCGAGCGCCTGGCCGAGACCTGGCGCGACGCCGATCCGGACGACACCCTGCAAAACGACGTCGACTACCTGGTGGCCCTGGGCTGCGAATACGTGCTCGTCACCGGCATGCCGGCCGACGCCAGCAAGTCCGGCACGGCCGAAGGCAAGTTGCGCGCCAATACCCTGTTCGGCGAAGACGGCGTGGTGCGCCACGACGAATGGCAGCACCTGCCCGGCATCTTCAACGGCGCCGGCAGCACCCTGTCGGCAGCGGCCACCGCCCTGCTGGCCCTGGCGGAAAACGAAGACGATGTGCCGCAGGTGGTCGTGGCGGCGCAGGAATTCACTGCCGGCGCCCTGGCCCACGCGCAGCGCCACGGCATGGGCAAGCTGGTGCCGAACCGGCTGTTCCGGCAGCAGCGCCAGCGCGGCGCCCAATAAGACCAGACGACACAGACAACGATCCACTTTCAAGGCACGATTATCATGACGACGACTTCACAGAACGACATCCTGTTTGCCCGCGCACAAAAAACCACGCCAGGCGGCGTCAATTCGCCCGTGCGCGCCTTCCGCTCCGTGGGCGGCACACCGCGCTTCATCACGCGCGCCGAAGGTCCGTACTTCTGGGACGCGGACGGCAAGCGCTATATCGACTACATCGGCTCCTGGGGCCCGGCCATCGTCGGCCACGCCCATCCGGAAGTGGTGAAAGCGGTGCAGGATGCGGCCGCGCTGGGCCTGTCGTTCGGCGCGCCGACGGAAGGCGAAGTGCTGATGGCCGAGGAAATCACGCGTTTGGTACCGTCGATCGAGCAGGTACGCCTGGTGTCATCCGGCACGGAAGCGACCATGAGCGCCCTGCGCCTGGCGCGCGGCGCCACGGGACGCGACAAGATCGTCAAGTTCGAGGGCTGCTACCACGGTCACGCCGATTCGCTGCTGGTGAAAGCGGGCAGCGGCCTGCTCACCTTCGGCAACCCGACGTCGGCCGGCGTGCCGGAAGATTTCGTCAAGCACACGCTGGTGCTCGACTATAACAACGTCGAGCAGCTGAAAGACGCCTTCGACAGCTTCGGCGCGGAAATCGCCTGCGTCATCGTCGAACCGGTGGCCGGCAATATGAACCTGGTGAAAGCCACGCCGGAATTCCTGCAGGCGATGCGCGAGCTGTGCACGCAGCACGGCGCCCTGCTCATTTTCGACGAAGTCATGTGCGGCTTGCGCGTGGCCCTGGGCGGCGCGCAGGCGCTGTACGGCATCAAGCCCGATCTCACGGCGCTGGGCAAGGTGATCGGCGGCGGCATGCCGGTGGCGGCCTTCGGCGGCAGCGCGGCGCTGATGCACAACATGGCGCCGCTGGGCGCCGTCTACCAGGCCGGTACCTTGTCGGGCAACCCGGTCGCCGTGGCGGCCGGCATGGCCACCTTGAAACTGATCCAGCAGCCGGGCTTCTACGAGCAGCTGGGCGCCACGGCCAAGCGCCTGGCCGAAGGCCTGACCGCCGCCGCCAAAGAAGCGGGCGTGGTCTTCTGCGCCGACTACATCGGCGGCATGTTCGGCATTTATTTCAGCGCAACGCCGCCGACCAGCTACGCGGAAATGATGGCCGGGGACCGCAGCAAGTTCAACGCCTTCTTCCACGCCATGCTGGACGAAGGCGTGTACTTCGCGCCCGCCGCCTTCGAGGCGGGCTTCGTCTCGGCGCAGCACGATGACGCCGTCATCGACGCCACCATCGCCGCCGCGCGCAAGGTGTTTGCCGCTCTCGCCTAAGCGTTTTATACGGTCGCGGTGTCCATCACCGCGGCCACCAGCGCCGGCAGCTTGGCCATGTCGCTGAACACGACATGCGCGCCGGCTGCCTTCAGGCGCGCTTCCTGGCCGGGCGCGATATGCCCGCCGCCGATGAATCCCAATACCGTCATGCCCGCCGCCACGGCGGCCGTCACGCCCGTGACGCTGTCTTCCAGCACCAAGCACTGGCTTGGCGGCACGCCAAAGGCGGCAGCCGCCGCCAGGTAGACGCCCGGATGCGGCTTGGCGTGGCCGACCAGGTCGGGCGTAAACACGCGCTTGTCGAACAGCGGCGCCATGCCAGTGCGCTCGAGCGCCGACAGCACGCGCGCGCTGACGCTGTTCGAAGCGACGGCCTTGGGCAGGGGAATGGCGGCCAGCGCCTGCGCCACGCCGGGCACAGCGCGCAATTGCGCGTCGCAAGCCGCATCGACGGCATTGCCGATGGCCATGATCTCGTCGGCCGGCAATTGCGGCAAACCCAGTTCCTTGTAGATATCCTGCATCAGCGGCACCAGGCGCTGGCCCAGGCGCGGCTCGATCAAGCCTTGCAGGGTGACGCCCTCGGGCAGGTTCGGCAGGCGCGGCCCCAGCAATTCCAGCAGCGCTTGCAGGGCCACGGCTTCGCTGTCGATCAGCACGCCATCGCAGTCGCTGATCAGATGGGTAAAGCGCGGTGGGGTGGTGGCGGTATCAGGCATGGACTCTCCAGAAAGCAATGGTGACGGGAAATGCGGCGGCCAGCCGGCCAAGGCCGGCATCGTAACGATCATAGGTGGAACAGGCGGACGCTACCACGCAGAAAATGTCTGAATGACGATACTTTTCTGCACAGCACGCGGCAGGCATGAATCAGCAAATACACAATACCAATTCAATACCACGCAGTACCAGTGATTATCGCCGATTTTTGAAATTGCTGCGCTCGTGCTGCAACCGGGGCGCGGAAGCGCCCCGGCGACGCTGCGATACGGCTTATTTCAGCCAGCCGCGGTGGCGGAAGTACAGGAAAGGCGCGATGGCGCTGGTAATCATCAAGCCCCAGGCCCAGGGATAGCCGAACGACCATTCCAGCTCCGGCATCAGCTTGAAGTTCATGCCGTACACGCTGGCGATCAGGGTCGGCGGCAGGAAGGCCACGCTGGCCACCGAGAAGATCTTGATGATCTTGTTCTGGTTGATGTTGATGAAACCGACGGTGGCATCCATCAGGAAGTTGATCTTGTCGAACAGAAAAGAGGTGTGGCCGTCCAGCGATTCGATGTCGCGCAAAATCTGCCGCGCTTCCTCGAACTGCTCGGAATTAAGCAAGCGGCCGCGCATCAGAAAGCTCACGGCGCGGCGCGTATCCATCATGTTGCGGCGGATACGGCCGTTCAAATCTTCCTCATGGGCAATCGCATTCAGCGCTTCGGCCGCGTGCGCATCGGTAAATTCCTTTTGCAACACGCGCGTACTGACTTCTTCCAGGTTCTGGTAGATGCCTTCGAGCACGTCGGCCGAGTATTCGGCATCGGTGGCGTACAGGTCGAGCAGCACGTCCATGTAGTCGGCAATCGAGCCTGGCCGCGAACGGGCGCGCATGCGCACCAGGCGGAACACGGGCAAGTCGTCCGTATGCATGGAAAACAAAATCTTGCGGGCAAGGATGAAAGCCACGGTGATGACGCGCGACGGGCCGTCGTCCTCTTCGCGCAGGAAATCCGTGCGCAGGTGCAAGTCGCCGTTTTCCGCTTCGTAATAGCGGGCCGACGCTTCAATATCCTTGACTTCGTCTTCGCCCGGCAGGGTGACGTTATAGATGGCCTTGACCCAGGCCCGTTCATCATCGGTAGGGTCGGTCAGGTCGACCCACACCGGTTCGGCATTTTCGAGGTCTGCGCGGCTGTCGATCGGCACCTGGTTGAGCCGGCCATTCTGTAATACAAAGACATTGATCATGCGCGCTCTCAGCCGGATGTGGGGTTATCGTGATGTGCTGGCGCTGGCGCCAAAAATGAAAACAGCGCAAGTGTACCCGCAAAGGCCTTTTCACGACCACCCCCGGCACCGCTTTTTCACGGAAAAAGTGCGGCGTTGCACCAAGGGGGGACGATTAAGATGCTGCGCCGCAATAGTGCCAATCAGGCAGCTTTAACTTTATGAAAAGAAAGCCCGCTGCCATCAAGGCAATTCCGCCGCCCCCATGCGGCGCAGGATCACGCCCGTGCGCCGGTTCAGGTAGCCCGTATCGCGGTGACGGTCGTAAAAGCGGGGATTCGGCAGCATCACGGCCAGTTTTGCCGCCTGTCCCGCGCTCAGGCCCGCCGCGCTGACCCGGTAATAGTGGCGCGCGGCCGCTTCGGCGCCAAAGGTGCCCGTGCCAAACTCCACCACGTTCAGGTAAATCTCGAAAATGCGCTCCTTTTCCATCAGGTTTTCCAGCATGTACGTGATGATCAGTTCCTGGCCCTTGCGCACATAGCTGCGCGAACCGGACAGGAACAGATTCTTCGCCAGCTGCTGCGTGATGGTGGAGCCGCCCGCCACGACCTTCTGCTTCTTGCTGTTTTTTTCATACGCCTTTTGCAAGGCTTCCCAATCCACCCCTTCATGCTCGGAAAAATTCGCGTCTTCCGAAGCGATGATGGCGCGTTTCAGGTTGTTCGAGATGCGGTTGTACGGCGCCCACGTGTGCTTGATCGTGGCCTTGGGATTTTTATCCTGCAAGACAGACAACTGTTCGCGCATGAAGGCCGTGCTGGACGGATTATGGTCGACCCACCACCAGATTTGCAGGAAGAAATACAGTTGCACGACGATAAAGGCCAGCACGGGGACGATGAACAGCCACTTGATCCAGCCGTAGCGGCTACCGCTTTTGCGGGCGCCCTTCTTGCCGGCGCTCACAGGGCACTGCGCAGCTGCGCCAGCAAGTCCTGCGTCTGCGGCCGCACGCCGCGCCACACGTAAAACGCTTCGGCCGCCTGCTCCACCAGCATGCCCAGGCCGTCGCGCACGTGCGCGCCATGCTGCGCGGCAAAGTCCATGAAGACGGTGGGCTGGGCGCCATACATCATGTCCAGCGCCAGGGTGTGGCTGCCGAAGATACCGGGCGGCACGGGCGGCAAGTCGCCCGCCAGGCTGGCCGAGGTGGCATTGATGACGATATCGAAAACGCCTTCGGGCTGCGTGAAGCCGCCGGCGCACAGCTGGCCGGGGTGGGCCAGCGCGTCGGCAAACTGCGCCACCAGCGCCTCGGCCGTGGCCACGGTGCGGTTGGCAATGAAGATTTCCTGCGGTCCCTGTTCCAGCAAGGGCAGCACGACGCCGCGCGCGGCCCCGCCCGCGCCCAGCAGCAGGACGCGCTTGCCGGCGACCTTCACGCCGGCGTTGCGCACGATGTCGGCCACCAGGCCCGCGCCATCGGTATTGTCGCCAAGAATCGTGTCGCCATCGAAACGCAGGGTGTTGACGGCACCGGCCGCTTGCGCGCGCGGCGTCAGCTCGGTGGCCAGCGCGCACGCGTCCAGCTTGAAGGGCACCGTCACGTTCGCGCCCTTGCCGCCCTCGGCGGCAAACGTGCGGGCCGCCAGGGCAAAGCCGTCGAGCGGCGCCAGCCGGCGGTCATAGACGATGGGCTCGCCCGTCTGCAGGGCAAACGCGGCGTGGATCAGGGGGGACTTGCTGTGGGCGATGGGATTGCCGAAGACACAATATTGATCAGGATTCATTGCTTGCTTGTTCAATTGCTGCCGCCAGTCAGGTTAGCTTCCATTTTTTCTTCACGCGTAAATTTGAAGCGGGTAATCACCACCCACAGGTCATCCTTGTCACTCGACAACATGTTCGGTGGGAAACGGCCAAACGGCGCCGCGCGGCGCACGATGGCCAGGGCCGCCGCATCGAGTGCCGGATTGCCCGAGCTTTTTTCCACGCGGGCGCCGCCTTCCTTCTGGTAAATCGTGCCATCCTGGAAGATGGGGATGTAGACGACCAGTTCGCCATACATCTTGCGGCCATTCTTTTGCGGAAAATTCAGGGTGCCGATTTCCTCGATGCGCTTTTGCAAGGTCTTGTAATACATGGCATAGCCGACCTCTTGCGTGCTGGGCGTAATGAAGGTCTTGCGCGGGCGCTTGTTCTGGTCTTCCACGGTCTGGCTGATCTCGGCCGCCATGCGGGCGATGGCCTTGCTGCTTTCCATCAAGTCCGAGCCGGTGGCCAGGGGATTGGGCTTGTCCTTTTCCGTGACGGGCGCGGCGCTGTAAAGCGTCGGCCTGGCCGCCTGCGTCAGCAGTTCCTGCTGCTTCTGCTCGAGTTCGGCGATGCGCCGGGCGCTGGCCTTGACGCTGTCGCCCTCTTCCACCTTGCGCATGTCGGGCAAGGGCGACTTGGCGCGGCCCTTGTCGGCTTGCCCACCACCGTCGAGGTTGGCTTGCGCCAGGGCATCGGCCTTCAGCGGCTTGTTCGCATGCTTGGCGTTGACCAGGATCACTTCCAGGCCGGGATCGGTGGCGACGGCCCGCTGCGGGGCCGGGGCGACAAAATGCATCGCCAGCAAGGCGCCGTGGGCCAGCAGCGATACCGCCACGGCTATCATCAGGAAACGATTCTCTCGGAAAGACTTCACGCGCAACCCAGTTCGCAACAAACACACCATACAAGATGGCTGAATTCTACGTCAAAGGACGGTGCCGGCAACAATTTTCAGCACCGCCTTTGCAGCCTGATTGGCGCCTTATTTGACCTCGGGCTCGCTGACCACGTCTTCGCTGGCCAGTTCCGCCACTTCCGCATCGGCGTCGCTGACCTGGTTCGCCGCTTCCGGCGATGGCTCGGCCGCCACGTCGCCCTCGTCCGCAGCATCGTCGCCCGGCTCTTCCTCGTAGTCGAGCTCGGCATCGGCCGCCGCATCGGGCACGGCGGCGATTTCCAGCAGGCGCGCTTCGATGCTCAGGTCAACCTCATCCCAGCGCAGCAAGTCCAGTTTCACCTGGGCGCCGCGCGCCACCGACGGCATGCCCGGCAGCTTGATGACCAGCGGAATGTCGACCAGGCGCAGGATCTCGTCTTTCAGGACGACGGCATCGACCTGGCGCGCGTTTTCCTGGTGCAGCCAGCGCAAGCACCAGTAGCGTTCCATGTTCGACTGGAAATCGCCATACGCGGCATACGCGGCGTCAAACGCCGAAACGATGGCGAACAGATTCGCATCACGCGGCTTGAACGGGGCCACCAGCGGCGCCGTCACGCCATGCTCGGCGCAGGCAATGATTTGCCACTGGTTCACCAGGTCCGTGTAGCGGCGCAGGGGCGAAGTGCTCCACGCGTATTGATCGACGCCCAGGCCCTGGTGCGGCGCCGCATGGGTAACCATGCGCACCTGCATCTTTGCCGCCCAGCTATTGCCGCTGCCGCCACCCTGGCTGCGATAGATGCCGGGCACGCCATGGTCATGCAGCATCTTGCCCCAGGTGCTGTTGGCAAAAATCATCAGCTCGGCGACGATCTTGTCGAGCGGCGCGCCACGCTTGCGGCGCGCCACGGTGACGATGTCATTTTCCACATAGAAGTTGAAATCGACACGGTTATTCTGTTCCGGCTTCAGGCCAAACGCTTCGCGTTTCTTCATGCGGCCCTGTTCCAGCTGCTGCGCCCATTGCCACAGCACGGCAAAATCGGCCTTGTGCGGATACTCGCCTTCGCCGCTGGCCAGGGTTTCCTCGTTGACCAGGTCGTCGAGCTGGTTATGGCGCAAATTGCTGGCAATCGGCACCAGCTCGGCGCGCGTCTGCGTGCTGACTACGGCCCAGTCCGCTTTCGGATCCAGGGTCGCATACAACGACAGGGCCGGGCACGTCGTGCCTTCCGCCAAGGTAAACGCGTTGACGATTTCGTCCGGCAGCATGGTGATCTTGTCGCCCGGCATGTAGACGGTCGACATGCGCTGGCGCGCCATCTTGTCGATCACGTCTTCCGGACGGATGCCCAGGCCCGGCGCGGCGATGTGGATACCCACTTTCACGGTGCCATCGGGCAGCGGCTGCACGGAGAAGGCATCGTCGATCTCGGTCGTGGTCACGTCGTCGATCGAGAAGGCGGCCACGTCGGCCAGCGGCAGCTTGGCCGTCACGGACGGCACGGGCACGCTCGGGAAACCGGCGCCTTTCGGGAAATTTTCAAACAGGAACTTCGACAGGTGCAAGTCTTTCGGTGAAGCAATACCACCGACAGCCAGCATCAGCCGCGGCGGTGTCGTGTGCAATTCCGTGCACGCCGCTTCCAGCGCCTTGTATTCAATCGTATTCTTGTCCGGCTTGAACAGCAGTTGCAGCACCATGGGCTGCATCGGGGCGGGCAGACGGTTCTGTTTCAGCTCTTCCACATAGCCCGCCTGCACCAGCGCCTGCTGCTTTTTCTTTTCGATACCGGCCAGGGCCGCCTTCAAGGATGCTTCCGGCGCCGCCTTGTAGCGGCCACGGCCCTTCTTGTAGAAATACACGGGCGCCGAATGCAGGGCCAGGATCAGGCCGGCCGCTTCCGGCGGCAACGGTGCGTGGCCGAAATACTCGGCGCCCAGCTCGGCAAAACCGAACTCGTCTTCGCCCGCCACTTCCCACAGGAAATCGAGGTCGATCTCGGCGGCAACCGCCTTGGCTTGCTCGAGCAGCTCGGCCGGGGCCGGCTTTTCATATTGCAACAGCACGTCCTTGACCTTGACCTTGGTGCGCTTGCCGCTGGCCATTTCGACCTGGTACGCTTCACCCGCTTGCGACAGGACCGTGCCGACCTTGAAATCGCCGGATTCTTCAAAAAATAGATTCATTGTTATGCTTTGTTTATTAATGTGTCGGTTGCAACGGTGCGAGTGACGGACGTCAACTCCAGCACCGCCGGCAAAAATACTTCCGTTACCAGCAGCAAGCCCTGGTGACGCTGATACAGGCAGCGGCGGGCAAAAAACAGCGCCTGCCCGTCGGCGCGCCGCCCTTCCCGCACCAGCGCCGCCTGCGCCCGCTGCACCAGCGGATGCCCGGCGCGCAGACGGGCAAATTCCAGCTCACCGCGGCGTACCATGCGGTCGCCAAACAGGGTCGTGCCCAGCGAACGCTCGCCCAGCGCGGAAAACAAGGGCCAGTCCGTGGCCGTCGCCTGCATGGGCACGACGGTGTGGCCAAACACGGCCGGTCTGTCATCACAACGCAACAGCACTTCACGTTCCCACACGCGGCCCGCGCGGTGCAAACCGATGATGGCGGCCTCGTCGCTCAGGCAACGTGCCGTTTCTTGATGCAAACATTGCACGCGAAATGCCTGGCTATGCGCTTTCAGCTTGGCCGTCAGCGAACCCCCGCCCGTCAGCCAGTGGCGCAAGGCCGGCGGCGCATTGACAGCGTTCACGTGCGCATGCCATTGCGCCTGCCGTAGCGAACCCGGCCTCACTGGGCAGCGTCCGCATCGATGCCGCAAAAGGCCAGCACGGGCGCCAGGTAGTCGGCAAATTCGCTGATGCCATGGTCGCTGCCATCGATGACCAACTGCCGCGCCCCCTGATAATGCGCCACCATGTCGCGGTAGTCGAGTACTTCATCGCCGGTGGCGGCAATCAGGAAATAGCGTTGCGGCTCAGTAATTTTCTCTACGGCAAACGTGCGCAGCTCGTCGATGTATTCGCGCTTGAACTCGAATGGCTTGTCCGAATGGAATTCCGTCGTCACGCCCACATGCTGCTCCAGGTCGATCAGGGGCACGATGGCAGGATTGAGCAATACGGCGCGGCAACCGAGCTGCTCGGCCAGCCAGGTGGCGTAATAGCCGCCCAGGGACGAACCAATAATCGTCAGCTCGGCCGGCGCCACATCCTTGACCAGCGACAGGGCCAGTGCGATGGCCAGTTTCGGCGAAGCCGGCAATTGCGGGCACAGCCACTGTGCTTCGCGGCCCAGCGCCTGCATCTGTGCGGCCAGCAAGCGCGACTTCATCGACAGGGGCGACGAGCGAAATCCATGCAGGTACAGAATCATCGGCCCAGGGCCTCCAGCAATTTCTGGTGCACGCCGCCAAAGCCGCCGTTGCTCATGACCACGATCTGGTCGCCAGGACGCGCACTTGCCGCCACGGCCGCCACCAGGGTATCGATGTCTTCGTAGGCGCTGGCAATCTTGCCCAGCGGCGCCAGCGCATCGCCCAGGCTCCAGCCCAGCGCTTGCTGGCTGCCGAAACCGAAAACGAGGTCGGCATCCTTGAGGCTGCCCGGCAGCGCATCTTTCATGGCGCCCAGCTTCATCGTGTTCGAGCGCGGTTCCAGCACGGCCAGGATGCGGGTGCCGCTGCCTACCTTCTGGCGCAGGCCGCCCACGGTGGTGGCAATGGCCGTCGGGTGGTGCGCGAAATCGTCGTACACGGTGATGTCGTTGACGACGCCGCGCACTTCCATGCGGCGCTTGACGCTCTCGAACGTGGCCAGCGAGGCGCACGCCTGGGCAATGGGCACGCCCACGTGGCGCGCGGCGGCGATGGCCGCCAGTGCATTGCTGCGGTTGTGCTTGCCCGTGAGCGCCCACGCCACATGGCCTTCCTGCTTGCCATTGAAGAACACATCGAAGCTGCCGTCGGCCTGTTCTTGCAGTTGCCAATTGGCATCTTGACCAAAACTTTCCTTTTCACTCCAGCAACCGCGCGCCAGCACGCGCTGCAGCGACGCTTCGTCGCCGTTGAACACGAGGCGGCCGATGCCGGGCACGGTGCGCACCAAGTGGTGGAATTGCGTCTCGATCGCGTGCAGATCGGGGAAGATGTCGGCGTGATCATATTCTAGGTTATTCATGATGGCCGTCTTCGCGTGGTAATGCACGAACTTGCTGCGCTTGTCGAAGAAGGCCGTGTCGTATTCGTCCGCTTCGATGACGAAGAAGTCGGAATCGGCGCTCTTGCCGTCGATCTTGCCGCTGAGGCGGGCGGAAATGCCAAAGTTCATCGGCACGCCGCCGATCAGGAAGCCCGGCGCGTAGCCCGCGTCTTCGAGTATCCAGGCCAGCATGGCCGAGGTGGTTGTCTTGCCATGCGTGCCGGCCACGGCCAGTACCCACTTGTTGCGCAAGATGTGTTCGCCGATCCATTGCGGGCCGGACACATACGGCAGGCTGCGGTTAAGGATTTCTTCCACCAGCGGGTTGCCGCGCGAGACCACATTGCCAATCACATACAAATCAGGGTTCAGCTTGGTCTGTTCCGGATCGAAACCCTGGATCAGTTCGATTCCCTGCGATTCCAGCTGGGTGCTCATCGGCGGATACACGTTGGCATCGCAACCGGTAACTTTATGGCCGGCTTCCTTGGCCAGGACAGCCAGGCCGCCCATGAAGGTACCGCAAATGCCGAGAATATGAATATGCATGTGATCAGTGCGAAAGGCGCACGCTTAAGTAAGTAAGACGGTGAGATAAAAAACAGCAAGTGCAGGATTTTACCTGACGCCATGACTTTTTCCGCTTCGGAGTATCATCTCGCTCATGACAAACGATGCATTTGACGATAGCGCGCAGTTGCGCCTGGAAATCGCCGCCGCTGCCGCGCGCCTCGTAGCGCAGGACGGCGCCGACTATGGCAGCGCCAAGCGCAAGGCGGCGCGGCAAGTCCTCGGCGAGGCGCCGAACCGGCCCAATATCCTGCCTGACAACGACATGATCGAGGAGCAGGTGCGGCAATACAATGCCCTGTTCCTGGCCGACAGCCAGCCGGCGCGGCTGTTCCAGCTGCGCACGATCGCGCTGCAGGTGATGGAAGCGTTGCAACAATTTCATCCCCTGCTCAGCGGCCCCGTGCTCAATGGCACGGCCGGCCCGCACGACGAGATCTATTTGCAGCTGTTTGCCGAGAGCGCCAAGGAAATCCACATCTTCCTGCTGAATAAAAATGTCGTGCTCGACATGTCGGAAAGCCCGCATTTCAAGGGAGCGCGTTATGATGCGGTCGAGACAGCCAGTTTCTTGTGGAAAAACGAAGGCGTGCACGCGGCCATGTATGAGCTCGACGATATGCGTGGCGCGCTGAAAGCCAAGGCGGACGGCAAGGTGCTGCGCACCGACATCGCCGGGCTGCGCAGCCTGCTGGCCGCCAGCCTCGCCGATGGCGTGCCGGCTGCCGACTAACATTGATATAGATAAAGTTATGACAAAAAAGAATTGGATCGCCTGCGCCATCGTGGCGCTGATGTTTGGCGGCATGGGCGCTTACGTCGGTTTGAGCAAGGAAAAAGCCAAAGAAGCGGGGCCGCTGACGAGCACCATCGCGCCTGGCGCGACGGGCCCCGTCAACGAACTGTATGCGCTGTCCCTGCCGGACGCGGCCGGCGCCACGCAAGCGTTGTCGCAATGGAAAGGCAAAAACTTGCTGGTCAATTTCTGGGCGCCGTGGTGCCCGCCTTGCGTGGAAGAAATGCCGGAGTTATCCGAAGTACAAGGCCACTATGCGGCGAAAAACCTGCAGGTGATCGGCATCGGCATCGATTCGGCCAGCAATATTGCCACCTTTGCCAGCAAGGTCAAGATCGCCTATCCCGTGTATGTGTCCGGCATGAGCGGTACCGACCTGTCGCGCCATTTTGGCAATGCCACGGGCGGTTTGCCCTTTACGGTGCTGATCGGCGCCGATGGCGAAGTCAAAAAGACCTATCTGGGCCGCTTAAAATTTGATCAGTTGCGCGCCGATCTGGATAAATTGTAAATTCGGAGCGTGCTTTTTTCTCTTGCCAATGCGTATCTTTGGCGGCAAAATGCGGAACTTTCGCTAAAACGGTCTTCCATACATGGCAAAAAACCTCCTTCTGCTCAACGGTCCCAACCTGAATTTGCTGGGAACGCGCGAGCCTGAGGTCTACGGCGCCAGCACCTTGGCCGATATCGAGCAGGCAGCAATGGCGCAAGCCATGGCGGCCGGCGCCGACCTGGTCTGCTTTCAAAGCAACCACGAAGGCGCGCTGATCGACCGCATCCATGCCGCGCGAGCGGAAGGGATCGATGCCATCGTCATCAATCCGGGCGGCCTGACCCATACCAGCGTTGCCTTGCGCGATGCGCTGGCCGGGGTCGCCATCCCGTTCGTGGAAGTCCATATCTCGAATATTTATCAACGCGAGACGTTTCGACATCACTCATTTCTCAGCGCGATCGCGCAGGGGACGATCTGCGGGCTGGGTATCGATGGATATCGGTTTGCCATCGACTTTGCGCTTAAAAAACGTTAATCTACGCGATCTGCACGCATTTAGCGCGGCGATAGGTTCTTGGACATCACCGCATCACTCAAAAAACAAACTACATTCCTAGGGGTTTTACATGGATCTACGAAAACTCAAGACCTTGATCGACCTGGTCGCCGAATCGGATATCGCAGAGCTGGAAGTTACCGAAGGCGAAAGCAAGGTTCGCATCGTCAAATCGTCGGCCATGCCGCAAAACCAGATGGTCATGATGCAGCCGCAAGGCATGCAAGCCCAATACCAGCCAGCCGCGCCAGCCGCCGCTCCCGCTACGGCAGCCGCCGTCGTGGTCGCCGCCGAGCCAACGGGCTATGTGGTCAAGTCGCCGATGGTCGGTACCTTCTACCGCTCGTCCGCTCCTGGCAGCGCCGCCTATGTTGAAGTGGGCGCTACCGTCAAGGAAGGTGATACCCTGTGCATCATCGAAGCGATGAAGCTCCTGAATGAAATCGACTCCGACAAAGCCGGTGTCGTGACCCAGATCCTGGTCGAAAACGGCCAACCGGTCGAATTCGGTCAACCCTTGTTTGTGATCGGCTAAAACCCAGTCCACACGGCCGGCAACGGCCGTTTGCAGTTTTAGCCCCTCACACTTGTTGTTTCGCCGGCTCGCCGGCTCTCACAGACATACGCGAACCTACCATGTTTGAAAAAATCCTGATTGCCAACCGTGGTGAAATTGCCCTCCGTATTCAGCGCGCCTGCCGCGAAATGGGCATTAAAACGGTTGTAGTCCACTCCGAAGCCGACAAGGACGCGAAATACGTCAAGCTGGCCGACGAATCCGTTTGTATCGGCCCGGCACAGTCGTCCCTGAGCTACCTGAACATGCCCGCCATCATCAGCGCCGCTGAAGTGACGGATGCGCAAGCGATTCACCCAGGCTATGGCTTCCTGTCGGAAAATGCCGACTTCGCCGAACGCGTCGAGAAATCGGGCTTCGTCTTCATCGGTCCCCGCTCCGAATCGATCCGTTTGATGGGCGATAAAGTATCGGCCAAGCAAACCATGATCAAGGCCGGCGTACCGTGCGTACCGGGCTCGGAAGGCGCGTTGCCCGACGATCCGAAAGCGATCGTGCAAATTGCCCGCAAGATCGGCTACCCGGTCATCATCAAGGCCGCCGGTGGCGGTGGCGGCCGCGGCATGCGCGTGGTGCACACGGAAGCGGCCCTGATCAACGCCGTGGCGATGACGAAGACGGAAGCCGGCACGGCTTTCGGCAACCCTGAAGTGTATATGGAAAAGTACCTGGAAAATCCGCGCCACGTGGAAATCCAGATCCTTGCCGACGAACACAAGAACGCCGTCTGGCTGGGCGAGCGCGACTGCTCCATGCAGCGCCGCCACCAGAAAGTGATCGAAGAAGCACCAGCGCCGGGCATCCCGCGCAAGCTGATCGAGAAAATTGGCGACCGTTGTGCCGAAGCCTGCCGCAAGATCGGCTACCGCGGCGCCGGCACGTTTGAATTCCTGTACGAAAACGGCGAGTTCTATTTCATTGAAATGAACACCCGCGTGCAGGTGGAACATCCGGTCACCGAGATGATCACCGGCATCGACATCGTGCAAGAGCAGATCCGCATCGCCGCCGGCGAAAAACTGCGTTTCCGCCAGCGTGACGTCTTGCTGTCTGGCCACGCCATCGAGTGCCGCATCAATGCCGAAGATCCCTTCAAGTTCACGCCATCGCCAGGCAAGATCGTGTCGTGGCATGCACCGGGCGGCCCAGGCATCCGCGTCGACTCGCACGCCTACGCCGGCTACTACGTGCCGCCGCACTACGACTCGATGATCGGCAAAGTGATCGCTTACGGCGCTACGCGCGAGCAAGCGATCCGCCGCATGCAGATCGCCCTGTCCGAAATGGTGGTCGAAGGCATCAACACGAACATCGCCCTGCACCGCGAACTGATGATCGACGCGCGCTTCATCGAAGGCGGCACCAACATTCACTATCTGGAACAGAAACTGGCCGACATGCCGGACCTGGGCAAGAACCTGAATGGCGGCAGCCCCAGCATCGCCAAGAAGTCCGAAATCAAGGCGGGCGCATGAGCTGGACGGAAATCGTCATCGAAATCGCCCGTGACAACGCCGAGGCCATGTCCGACGCGTTGATGGAAGCGGGCGCCCTGTCGGTGTCGGTGGAAGACGCCGATGAAGGCACGGATGCCGAGCAGCCCCTGTTTGGCGAGCCCGGCATGGAACCGAAGGAAGCGGCGTGGGAACGCAGCCGCGTGGTGGCGCTGACCGACGTCGACGCCGACCAGGCCGCCATCGTGGCCGCCGCAGCCCAGGCTGTCGGCATGACGGAAGTGCCCGCCTTCACCATGCGCCCCGTGGAAGAGCAGGACTGGGTGCGCCTGACCCAATCGCAATTCGCGCCGATTCACATCGGCAAGAATATCTGGGTCGTGCCCAGCTGGCACGAGGCACCGGATCCTGACGGCCTGATCCTGGAACTGGACCCTGGCCTGGCTTTCGGCACGGGCAGCCATCCGACCACGCGTCTGTGCATGGAATGGCTGGAAGCGAACCCCGCTCCAGGCAAGACCGTGCTCGACTACGGTTGCGGTTCCGGCATCCTGGCCATGGTGGCCAAGAAGCTGGGCGCGCAAACGGTGGCCGGCGTCGACATCGACCCGCAGGCGATCGAATCGGCGCGCGACAATGCCGAACGCAACCAGTGCGACATCGAATATTTCTTGCCAGACACGTTTGCCACGTCGGCACACGCCACGGCCAAGTTTGACATCGTCGTCGCCAACATCCTGTCGAGCCCATTGAAGCTGATGGCGCCGATGCTATCCGGCCGTGTCGCCGATGGCGGCGCGCTCATCCTGTCCGGCGTGCTGGCACGCCAGGCGGAAGAAGTGGCCGCTGCCTACGCACCGTTCATCCAACTGGGCGTGTGGGCCGAGCAAGACGGCTGGGTGGCGCTGCATGGCCGCCTGGGTGCAACGCAAGCGCCTGCGCCCCGCGCGGAAGGTGCATAAGCACAGCAATGGCCCTCGCCACCAAATGCCCCCATTGCAACACGATATTTCGGGTCGCTGCTGACCAATTGAAGTTACGTGGGGGCATCGTGCGCTGTGGCACGTGCAGGGAAGTGTTTGACGGCAATGCCGCGCTGGTCGATCCGGCCGCGGCATCGCCGTTTTTAACATCGGCCCCCGGCACTGCCACCCCGCTGCCGGCCAGTTATCCGGCCGACAACAGCCTGCCGTCCGCCACGGACGACGAACCCATTTATTCCCTCGACTTCGACACCTCGTTCGACCCGTTCGGCATCTTGCCGGAAACGGCGCAGCTCAAGGACGATGAAGACAATGGTGAGCATATCGAGCTGGACCTCGACGTGGCCCTGCCCGAAGAGGTACCGGCCGCCGCACCGCTCGACATACCGCTCGATAGACCTGAACCTGAAGAAACCCCGGCAAAGCTGCCCGAAGCACCGTTGCCCCAGCCGGTGGCGCCCTTCAAGCGCCGCCAGGTCGATGACGTGCCCGCCTTCGCCACGTATTTGCGCGACAGCCGCCGCGAACCGAATCTGGAAACTGGCGCCGCGCCGGCGCTGCCCGCGACCGAGAAAGTCAGCCTGGACAAGCCCGCGCCCGCGCGCCGTGAACCGACGCTGGCCGACCACTCGTTCGAAGCGCTGCCCGCCGCACCCGTCGCGCCGGAACCAGCCGAAGAGCAGGAAGAACCTGTCCTGCCGCCAGCCGACGACGAGCCTGCCTTTGTGACCTTGGGACGGCGCCGTGAACAGAGCGGCAAGGCCTTGCGCATGGCCACGGCCGCCGGCTCGGCAGTACTGCTGCTGCTATTATTCCTGCAAGTAATGACCACCTTCCGCAATCCGCTGGCGGCGCAATTCCCGCAGTGGAAGCCGACCCTGGTCGCGCTGTGCAAGCTCAGCGGCTGCCAGGTCGACTTGCCGGCGCAGATCGAGGCGCTGGCCATCGAGCAAGGCGAATTGCAAACCATCAAGGATCAAACCTTTTCCTACGTCTCGCTGCTGCGCAACCAGAGCCGCAGCGTGCAAGCCTGGCCGAGCATCGAACTGATCCTCAACGACGCCAACGACAAGCCCGTCTTGCGCCGCGTGATCGCGCCGCGCGACTATCTGCCAGCCAATATCGACGTGAACAAGGGCTTTGCGCCGCGCTCGGAACAAACCATCAAACTGTATTTTGCATTAGACCAGCTCACGGCGTCTGGCTACCATATCGCCATCTTTTACCCTTAACAGACACTATCATGACCAAAACATCGCTGATCTGCGGCTCGCTTGCCACCGACACCATCATGCAATTCCCCGGCCGCTTCGGCGAATCGCTGCTGGCCGACCAGTTGCACAAGGTGAACGTGTCCTTCCTCGTGCCAACCATGCGCACGGAGTTCGGCGGCTGCTCGGGCAATATCGCCTACAGCCTGAAAATGCTGGGCGGCGACCCGCGCATCGTCGGCGTCATGGGGCAAGACAGCGCCGCCTACCTGGAGCGCCTGCAAAAGCTGGGCATTTCCACCGCCAACATCCTGATCAAGGCCGACAGCTACAACGCGCAGTGCTTCGTCACGGCCGACGCGGACAATAACCAGATCAATGCCTTCCACCCGGGCGCCATGTCGTTTGCGCATGAAAACCCGATCGCCAACGCGGGCCCGGCCAAGGTCGCCATCATTTCGCCGGACGGCGACCAGGGCATGCTCAAGCACGCCGCCGACCTGGCCGAGCTGGGCATCCCCTTCATGTTCGACCCGGGCCAGCAGTTGCCACGTTTCAATGGCGAACAGTTGATCGACTTCATCAACAAAGCCACGTATGTGTCGGCCAACGATTATGAGATGGAAATGTTAATGGAACGCACGGGCTTGACCCTGCCGGACATCGCCGGCCGCCTGGAAGCGCTGATCGTCACGCGTGGCGAAAAAGGGTCGGAAATCTATACGGACGGCAAGCGCATCGACATTCCTGTCGTGACCGCCAAGGAAGTGCTGGACCCGACCGGCTGCGGCGACGCCTACCGTGCCGGCTTGCTGTTCGGCATCACCAACGACTTGGGCTGGGAAACCAGCGGCCGCCTGGCCAGCCTGCTGGGCGCCATCAAGATCGCCACCCAGGGCGCGCAAAACCACGTGTTTACGCCAGAGAGCATCGCCGACCAGTTCGAAGCGGCGTTCGGTTACCGCTATTAATATGTAGCTCGGATGAGCGCGGTAACCCGCGCGTAATCCGACAACATCATTGGCATGGCAAGTGCTGATGTCGGGTTACGCTACGCTAACCCGACCTACTCCACCATCATCGCACCACAATAATCATCCCCACCAGCACCTGCGCGATCTGCAGCAGGATCAGCGCGACCAGCAACGACAAATCCAGGCTGCCGACCAGCGGCACGACCTTGCGGATCGGGCGCAGCAGCGGCTCGTTCAGGGCCCTTACAAACGGCGCCAGCGGCGCATGCGGGTTGACCCAGCTGAAGATGGCTTCGATGATCAGCAAGGCCATGAAACCGTAGAGTATCCATTGCAGGAAGCGTTGCAGCGACTTGAGCAGCACCACTTCGACGGGATAGCCGGAAATAAACAGCACCGAGCTGGCCAGCAGCACGATCAGGAAGGCGCCGATCAGACTGGCCCAGTCATACCCGCCCACGCCCGGCACCACGCGGCGCAGGGGGCGCACCAGCCAGTCGGACAATTGAAACGTGAATTGCGCCACCGACGAGGGGGGCCGCACGCGCACCGCCTGCATCCAGAAGCGCAGCAGCAGCACGCCGCCCAGCAAGGTAGCGATGGTATCAACGATCAATGTAAGGATAACGATCAGCACGACTAATTCTCCAAAAAAAAACCGCTGTGTGATTGAGTCACACAGCGGCGTGTTGCCTCATCCAGGCACCCGTATCGTTGAAATTACGATGGGCGGGTGCTGGTTGGGAATGGCCAGGCTGCAGCCGGTGCCAACACGGTTTTTGCTACAGGTGCGATAGGTGCCGATGGCTTGGCGACAGGAGCTGCCTTCTTCGGTGCGGCCTTTTTAGGCGCGGCCTTCTTGGCGGCTGGCTTGGCGGCCACGGCGGCTGGTGCCGCTGGAGCTGCTGCCGGCGCTGCTGCTGGTGCGGCTGCCACGACTGGCGCTGCGGCTGGCTTGGCGGCAGGTTTCGCTGCTGCTTTCGCTGCCGGCTTTGCTGCGACCTTGGCCGCTGGCTTTGCTGCAGGCTTGGCGGCTGGCTTCGCTGCAGCTTTTGCTGCTGGCTTGGCTGCCGGTTTTGCTGCGACCTTGGCAGCAGGTTTCGCTGCTGGCTTGGCTGCCGCTTTGGCTGCTGGCTTCGCTGCTACCTTGGCTGCAGGCTTGGCTGCCGCCTTAGTTGCAGGCTTCGCTGCTACCTTGGCCGCTGGCTTGGCTGCCGCCTTAGTTGCAGGCTTCGCTGCTACCTTGACCGCTGGCTTGGCTGCGGCTTTTGCTGCTGGCTTGGCTGCTGCCTTGGCCGCTGGCTTCGCTGCTGCTTTTGCTGCTGGCTTCGCTGCCGCTTTGGCTGCTGGCTTCGCTGCTGCCTTGGCGACGACTTTTTTCGCTGCTGGCTTGGCTGCCGCTTTGGCGGCCGGCTTCGCTGCTGCCTTGGCTGCAGGTTTTGCTGCGGCTTTTTTCACGGCTGGCTTGGCTGCAGCTTTTGCTGCTGGCTTCGCTGCTGCTTTGGCGGCTGGTTTTGCTGCGGCTTTTTTCGCTGCTGGCTTGGCTGCCGCTTTGGCTGCCGGCTTCGCTGCTGCCTTGGCTGCAGGTTTCGCTGCGGCTTTTTTCACTGCTGGCTTGGCTGCTGCTTTTGCCGCTGGTTTGGCTGCGGCTTTTGCTGCTGGCTTGGCGGCCGGTTTGGCTGCGGCTTTTTTCGCGACAGGCTTGGCTGCTGCCTTGGCGGCCGGTTTCGCTGCGGCTTTCGCTGCTGGCTTGGCTGCCGGTTTCGCTGCTGCCTTGGCCGCTGGTTTCGCTGCGGCTTTCGCTACTGGCTTGGCAGCCACTTTTGCTGCAGGCTTGGCTGCGGCTTTGGCGGCTGGTTTCGCTGCTGGTTTCGCTGCGGCTTTGGCAGCTGGTTTAGCGGCAACCGTCTTCGCTGCGGCTGCCGGCTTCTTCGCGGCAGGAGCAGCCTTGGCGGCTGGTTTCTTTACTTCTGATTTCTTAGCGGCTGTTGCCATTTGTCTCTCCTTCATCTGAGATGAGAAATTTAAGCTACAAGATTTAAACCCGTCCGACCCACCACAGGGATAGGCCAGGCGAATTATTCATCGGCGCAAACGGTCGTTTGCGCTAATGAATTCGGCACCAGCTGAACTGCTGCAACTCCTCACGTTTGCAGCACTTCAGCCATCGTCGGTGCCACCCTGCTTTATCTCGCAGCTGGTGGCAAAGTCTGAATTCGGTCATTCGTTTTCGATGCCGTGCGTTTTTTCGCTCCTCGCATCGCGCTCGCCACAACACCGATGCGTCAAATAAAAAACCGCCATGCCTGAAAAAATTCGGGCACGGCGGCAGACGAAAACGGTGTGGTTTTGTGCATATCCGTGTAAATCTGTATCCCTGTTTTGCGAGGTTTTTTCGCTACCGCGCTGGTTAAAAAACCCCGCATTCTAACGCTCGCATTTGCAATCTCATAAAGTACACGAAAACCTTGTCAATGCGCAACCGGCACGACATGTTTTCGCCCGCTTTTTTGCACGATACGCGTGCTATCGCACAATCGCGCGGCAAATGCCGCCGCCAGCGTGTCCGGAAACGATATTTACACCCCGTCCCGCGCGCATTGGCGCCATCAAAAAAATGCGTCGCGGCGCGCGCGATGCGGCGAAAAAATGGCCGCACTTTTCTGCGCCACCACGCCACTGCACCTCATGAAAAAGCAGCGCGAAAAAAACGCGGCGTGCGATGCCGCAGCCGGTACTCAGGATGATGGCACCAGGCTGGAAAAAGCAGGCGAGGCTAGCGCGTATCGCCGGAAGACGCGGGCCGGGAGAGCGCCAGCGCCGTATCGATGAAGGCGCGCAGTTTGGGCTGACTCTGGGTACGCGCTGGAAAATACAGGAACAATCCACTCGTCGTCGGCACGTAGTTTTCCAGCACCCGCAGCAAGCTGCCGCTGGCCAGGTCAGCTTCGATTTCCACGTCAGGCATATACGCCAGGCCCAGACCCGAGCGCGCGAAATCGGCGATCAGCGTGGTGTCGTTGACGACCAGGGGCGCGCCGGTTTCCACCAGAAATTCTTCGCCATCGCGCACAAAGCGCCAGCGGTGCAAGGCGCCGGAAGTGTGGAAGCGGTAGGCCAGCGTGTCGTGGCGCATCAGGTCTTCCGGAATCAGCGGCCGCCCTTTCCGCTCGAGGTAGCCGGGCGCGCCAACCACGGACCAGCGCAAGTCGCCCGTCAGGCGCACGGCCACCATCTCCTGCTCCACGGACTGTCCCAAGCGGATGCCCGCATCGTAACCATGCGCCAGCAGATCGACGGCGCCATCGTCAAGCGACAGGTCGATGGTCACGTCAGGATAGCTGCTGCGAAAACGCGGTATCAATGCGCGCATGACCAGCGCACCCAGCGCGCGCGGCACCGTCAGCCGCAAATGGCCGGCGGGCCGGTCGCGAAACATGGTCAGCGCGGCGAAGGCGTCATCGATTTGCCGGGTGGCGCCGGCCAGGCTGGCGTACAGGCCAGCGCCGGCTTCGGTGAAGGCGACATTGCGCGTATTGCGCTTGAAGAGCAGCACGCCATGCTGGCGCTCCATCACCTTGACCGCCTTGCTGACGGCCGTCACCGTCACGCCAAGCTGCAGTGCCGCGGCGCTGAAACTTTTGCGCTCGGCGACCGCAAGAAAGGTACGGATGCCATCGAGAGAGTTATTTTTCATGCGCGATCACGCCGCCAATAATGAACCTGAAGTGTAAAGCCTATCACCCCTACGCTACTTTTTCTCTGCAATTGAACGCCATATGATGGTTGCTCCCTACCTCTCCACCGAAAGGAAGCACCATGTCTCTCCTCATGCCGGCCATCGTCGGCGACTACTTTAGCGCCGACAACCATCACGATAGCAACGCCGTGGCGCAGTGCTTCGCCGCCGATGGCTCCGTTCACGACGAAGGCAGGACCCACGCGGGCCATGCCGCCATCCAGGCCTGGAAAGAAGCTGGCAGCCAGCAATACGGCGCCACCGTCAGCCCCATCTCGGCAGACACCCAGGGCGCGCGCTGCGTGGTCACCGGCAGCGTCAGCGGCAGTTTCCCCGGCAGCCCGCTGGCGCTGCGCTTTGCCTTCACGCTCGCCGACAACCGCATCCAGACCCTGGAGATCAGCGCATGAATACCGATTTCAAGGACAAGCGTGTGCTGATCACGGGCGGCACCATCCCGACCATGTGAGCCAGGTGCAGTCAGCTCTCCAGATAGCAAAAGGCCCCGCATCCGCGAGGCCTTTGTCATATTGCTTGTGACGCTATTGGCTGGCTTATTCCCAGTTCAGCGCGCCGCCGGTCTGGTATTCCGTCACGCGCGTCTCGAAGAAGTTGCGTTCCTTCTTCATGTCGATCATTTCGCTCATCCACGGGAATGGATTTTCTTCCTGGGCGAACAGCGGCTCGATGCCGATCTGCTGCGCGCGGCGGTTGGCGATGAAGCGCAAATAGCCCTTGAACATCGGCGCGTTCAGACCCAGTACGCCGCGCGGCATGGTGTCTTCCGCGTATGCGTATTCCAGTTCCACGGCCTGCATGAACAACACTTTAATCTCTTCGCGGAATTCGGCCGTCCACAGCTGCGGGTTTTCCATCTTGATCGTGTTGATCAAGTCGATGCCGAAGTTGCAGTGCATCGATTCGTCGCGCAGGATGTACTGGTACTGTTCCGCCGCGCCCATCATCTTGTTCTGGCGGCCCAGCGCCAGGATCTGCGTGAAGCCAACGTAGAAGAACAGGCCTTCCATCAGGCAGGCAAACACGATCAGCGATTTGAGCAGCTTCTGATCGTTTTCCACCGTGCCGGTGACGAATGCCGGGTCGGTCAGGGTGTTGATGAACGGGATCAGGAACTCATCCTTGTCGCGGATCGACTTGACTTCGTTGTAGGCGTTGAAGATCTCGCCTTCGTCCAGGCCCAGCGATTCGACGATGTACTGGTAAGCGTGCGTGTGGATCGCTTCCTCGAACGCCTGGCGCAGCAGGTACTGGCGGCACTCGGGCGCCGTGATGTGGCGGTAGGTACCCAACACGATGTTGTTGGCAGCCAGCGAGTCGGCCGTCACGAAGAAGCCCAGGTTGCGCTTGACCAGGCGGCGCTCGTCGTCCGTCAGGCCGTTCGGGTTTTTCCACAGCTCGATATCGCGCTGCATGTTCACTTCCTGCGGCATCCAGTGGTTGGCGCAGCCGGCCAGGTATTTGTCCCACGCCCATTTGTACTTGAACGGCACCAGCTGGTTGACGTCCGTCTTGCCATTGATGATGCGCTTGTCGTCCGCATTCACGCGGCGCGCCACTTGCTCGGCGTTCGCTTCGGACGGCTCGGCACCTGCCGGCAGGTTCAATTCGGTATTACCCAATGGCGCTTGCTGCGCCGGACGCGGCACAGCTGCCGACGTGGTTTCATCATCCCATGACAACGACATATTCTTCTTCCTTTCCATGCCGGCGAGCCGGCGGTCCGCAACAGGCCCGTTGAATCGGACAATGCGGACATTGACAACATTGAATCAGCCCAGACGCTCCGGGCTGACAACTAAAATCTTATTGGCAGGCTTCGCACTCTTCGAAACCGTCATCACCTGGGCGCAGGTAGCAGGCTTCGCCATCGGCGTCGTCCGCTGCCGCTGCCACCACTGGCGCCACGGCCACCGCTGCTGCCGCCACGGCCGCTGCCTGGGCGCTTTGCGCGCTGGCCGACATGCCGCCATCGACTGCCACGGCGTTCAGGGCGCCCGTCTTGGAGGTCGATTTCTCCATGTGGGTAGCGGCGATGGTACGCAGGTAGTAGGTGGTTTTCAGGCCACGCAGCCATGCCAGCTTGTAGGTTTCGTCCAGTTTCTTGCCCGATGCGCCAGCCATGTAGATGTTCAGCGACTGGGCCTGGTCGATCCACTTCTGGCGACGCGAAGCCGCTTCCACCAGCCAGCTTGGCGACACTTCAAAGGCGGTGGCGTAGATATCGCGCAGGTCTTGCGGGATGCGGTCGATCTTCACCAGCGAGCCGTCGAAGTACTTCAGGTCCGAGATCATGACTTCATCCCACAGGTCGCGCGCCTTCAGGTCGCGCACCAGGTAGCCGTTGATCTCGGTGAATTCGCCCGACAGGTTCGATTTCACGTACAGGTTCTGGAACGTCGGCTCGATACAGGCCGACACGCCGATGATGTTCGAAATCGTCGCCGTCGGGGCGATCGCCACGCAGTTCGAGTTGCGCATGCCGAACTTGGCGATGCGTTCGCGCACCGGGGTCCAGTCCATGGCCGACGAGGAATCGACTTCCAGGTAGCCGCCGCGCTCTTCGGCCAGCAGTTTGACCGAATCCTGCGGCAGGATGCCGCGGTCCCACAGCGAACCGGCGTACGATTCATAGCGGCCGCGCTCTTCGGCCAGTTCCGTCGACGCCAGGTAGGCGTAGTAGCAGACGGCTTCCATCGAGGTGTCGGCAAACGATACGGCGGCGTCCGAGGCGAACGGCACGCGCATCATGTGCAGGCAGTCCTGGAAGCCCATCACGCCCATGCCGACCGGACGGTGGCGCATGTTCGAATTGCGCGCCTTGTCGACGGCGTAGTAGTTGATGTCGATGACGTTGTCGAGCATGCGCATGGCGGTGCGGATGGTCTTGGCCAGCTTGACGTGATCGAGCTTGCCTTCCTTCATGTGCGCCGGCATGTTGACGGAACCGAGGTTGCAGACGGCGATTTCGTCAGGACCCGTGTTCAGCGTGATTTCCGTGCACAGGTTCGAGCTGTGGACGACGCCGACGTGCGACTGCGGGCTGCGGATGTTGCAAGGATCCTTGAACGTGATCCATGGGTGGCCCGTTTCAAACAGCATCGACAGCATCTTGCGCCACAGATCCAGCGCGGCGATCTTCTTGAAGACGCGGATTTCGCCGGCGGCGGCCTTGGCTTCGTAGCCCAGGTAAGCCTGTTCAAACGCCTTGCCGACCTTGTCGTGCAGGTCTGGCGTGTCCGATGGCGAGAACAGGGTCCAATCGCCTTTTTCCATGACGCGCTTCATGAACATGTCGGGAATCCAGTTCGCCGTGTTCATGTCGTGCGTGCGGCGGCGGTCGTCGCCCGTGTTCTTGCGCAGGTCGAGGAATTCCTCGATATCCATGTGCCAGGTTTCCAGGTAGGCGCAGACGGCGCCCTTGCGCTTGCCGCCCTGGTTGACTGCCACGGCCGTGTCGTTGACCACTTTCAGGAACGGCACCACGCCTTGCGACTTGCCGTTGGTGCCCTTGATGTGGGCGCCCAGGGCGCGCACTGGCGTCCAGTCGTTGCCCAGGCCGCCGGCGAACTTGGCCAGCAGCGCATTGTCCTTGATGGCGTCGTAGATGCCTTCCAGGTCATCGGAGACGGTGCTCAGGTAGCACGACGACAGCTGCGAGCGCAGGGTGCCCGAATTGAACAGGGTCGGCGTCGAGCTCATGAAGTCGAACGAGGACAGCAGGCTGTAGAACTCGATGGCGCGCGCTTCGCGGTCCGCTTCGTTCAGCGCCAGGCCCATGGCCACGCGCATGTAGAACGCTTGCGGCATTTCGATGCGCACGTCCTGGATGTGCAGGAAGTAGCGGTCGTACAGGGTTTGCAGGCCGATGTAGCCGAACTGCAAGTCGCGGTCGGCGACGATGGCTTTCGCCAGGCGCTCCAGGTCGAAACTGGCGAGTACCGGGTTCAGCAGCTCAGCGGCGATACCCTTGGCAATGTATTGCGGGAAATACGTCAGGTATTCGGCGGCAGCGGCCGCTTGCGGCACTTCCTTGCCGAACACTTCCTTGCGCACCGTGTGCAGCAGGATGCGGGCCGTGACCTGGCTGTAGGCCGGATCTTTTTCCATCAGCGCGCGCGCCGCCAGGATGGCCGACTTGTGCAGCTCTTCGACAGGCACGCCGTCGTACAGGTTTTTCACGGTCTCAGCCAGGATGGCGTCGGCATCGACGTGCTTTTCCAGGCCGGCGCAGGCGGCGTTGATCAGATCGCGCACTTCCTGCATGTCCAGCAGGCGGCGCACGCCGTTGTCGGTGACGTTCAGCTGGGGCGCGGTCACTTGGGCGGACGCGCCTTGCGCTTCCTTCTGCAAGCGGCGCTCTTCCATGTGCTTGGCGCGGTACAGCACGTAGGCACGCGCCACGTCGTGCTCGCCCGAACGCATCAATGACAGTTCCACCTGGTCTTGCACGTCTTCGATATGGAAGGTGCCGCCGCCCGGATGGCGGCGCACCAGCGCGGCGACGACGCCGTCCGTCAGCTGTTCCACCAGTTCGCGGATGCGTGCCGAGGCGGCGCCCTGGCCGCCGTTAACGGCCAAAAACGCCTTGGTCATGGCGATCGCGATCTTCGAAGGCTCAAATGCCACCACTGCGCCGTTGCGGCGGATGATGCGATAGTCGCCCAATGCCGCGCCCGTGCTCGCCACGCTGTTGGCCGCGCCTGGCGCTGGCGATACTGGCGTTGGATGGATGGAAATATCTTGTGGTGATTGCATTGAAGCTCCCGTTGTCAGCTAAAGTCAGCCTGCAGTTTTGCTGCCGCGTGTGTTGTTGAATAGAACGCCCGATGGTCAGGGTTTCTTCAGGTATTTGTTGCTAAATAGTAAATTCATAGTGCATAAAACAGCTCAGTATCCATCTCGCCACACCGCACTGCCCGGCTGGCGCGAAACACGATCAAGGGTGATAAACCGCCAGTTCCAGTGCTTTATCAGCAATCCGGGTAGCTTTGACAATAATTCTGAAAACGTCTGTGATGGCACTACATATAGTCTTTACATCCAACTTCTGCACTAATTGTAGTACCCATCGGAGGGTGATGCAATAGTTTTCCGGCATCCGTCGGCGTAATTTTTTGTATTTTCATATACGATTTCGGTTGACTTTTCAGGGTGTGGATGGAAAGCCCAATCCCCGCGAAGTAAGCGCTAACGCAGGCTGCCCGCGCAAGGTTTCCAGCCAGCATTTTTGATAAAAATGCCAGTCAAAAAACGGCCCCGGATCCGTCTTCCTCCCCGGCGCGATATGCTCGTGACCGCGCACCTGCGACAGCCCGTAGCGCGCCACCAGCGCCGCCGTCAGCGCCGCCAGCACATGGTATTGCCGCCGCTGGAAGGGCACGTCGTCCGCGCCTTCCATTTCGATACCGATGGAATAGCCATTGCACTGCGGGCGTCCTTCGAACATGGACGCGCCCGCATGCCAGGCACGTTGACCAGTAGAAACATATTGCAGCAGCGCACCATCGCGCCGCACAAAAAAGTGCGCCGACACCTGCAAGCCACGCAGGTCGGCGAAAGAAGGATCGGCATTATAATCTACCCGGCCCGTAAACAAGTCCGACACATGCGGCCCGCCGAAGTGGCCGCCCGGCAAGCTGATGTTATGGATCACCAGCAAGTCGACTTGCGTACCGTCCGGGCGCGCATCGTGGTGCGGCGAGTCATAGCGCAGCGCGCCGTCGCACCAGCCGTCTTCATCTATCGTCCATACGCTCATCAAGTAAAGCTTCCTGTATCATCAATTTCTGCATGCGGTAACGCAACTGGCGCACACTCAAGCCCAGCTGGCGCGCCGCCCGTGCCCGGTGGTAGCGCGCCTGCACCAGCGCCTGCATGATCATGTCGCGCTCGGCCTGGCGCAAATACACGTCCAGCGGCAGGGGGACCACGCCATGCGCGGCCATGCCGGGCAGGCACAGTTGCCGTTCCGGCAAGTCCGGCAATGCCGGTGCCGCCCGCAAAGGCATAGTGCCCGCCGTGGATGGCAAGGCCAGCCCGTCGAGCGCGATCACGCCGCCGTCGGCAAAGGCCAGCGCCCGCTCCAGCACATTTTCCAGTTCGCGCACATTGCCGGGAAACGCATACGCGGCCAGGGCCGCCAGCACCGGTGGCGCCAGGCTCACGGCCCGGCGTGGCGACAGGCGCGCGAGGATCACCTCACATAATACCTGCAGATCGCCGCGCCGCTCGCGCAGCGGCGGCAGCGCCAGCTCGATCACATGCAGGCGGTAAAACAGGTCCTGGCGAAACGTGCCGGCGGCCACGCCGCGCGCCAGACCATGCTGGCTCGCGCACAGGATGCGCACGTCGACGGCTTCGTCGCTACTGCCGCCCAGCTTGCGCACGCGGCGCTCCTGCAGCACGCGCAACAGCTTTACCTGCATGGCCAGCGGCAGATCGTCGACTTCATCGAGCAGCAAACTGCCGCCATGAGCCGCCTGGAACAAGCCCTGGCGCTCGTGCAGCGCGCCCGTATAGGCGCCCGGGCGGCAGCCGAAGAATTCCGCTTCCATCAGCGCTTCGGGAATAGCGCCGCAGTTGACGGCGATAAACGGGAAGCTGGCACGCGCGCCCTGCGCATGGATGGCACGCGCCGCCAGTTCCTTGCCCGTGCCCGATTCGCCGCGGATGGCCACCGGCGCGCCACAGCGGGCGATGCGGCCGATCTGCGCGCGCAGCGCCTGCATGGGCAGCGAGTTGCCGCTCAGTTGCGGCGCCGGCGGCATATCGGCGGCAGGATGCTGGCTGGGACTGGGACGGGACATGGGGAGCGCGCCTTTCCGCTATGGCGGCGGCGAACCGCCTCTTGCAGATGCTACGCCGGACGGAGGCCGGAGGACGTTACGATACGGATGAGCAACGGCGCGCCGGCCTGCCCTTACAAGGTGGCGTGCGCGTGGCTGCAGTAATCGTGGCCCTTGGCCTGCACGTTCTCCGAAGCCGGATAGTACACGCCGCAATGGGCGCAGCACAGCATCAGCTCGGCATCAGGCAATTCCTGCGGCCGGCCGGGCGGCGCAAACGGGTTCGGCTGCTGTTGCTGCTGCGCGCGGGCGCGCTGCTGCATGCCACGGATCTTGCTGCGGATAGCAAACAGCACCAGGAACACCAGCGCCAGCCAGAATAAAACACGTGTCATGCGAATCCTCGGTGTAAAACCACTTCCAGTACAAAACGGCTGCCGACATAGGCCAGCAGCAAGGTGGCGAAACCGGCCAGGGTAAAGCTCAGGGCCGTCTTGCCGCGCCAGCCGCGGAAGCGGCGGCCTGCCAGCAGCGAGGCAAACAGCAGCCACGACAGCATGGTAAACACGGATTTGTGATCCCAGTTGAGGGCCTTGCCGAACAGTTGCTCAGAAAACACGATGCCCGACAGCACGGTCAGGCTGAGCAAAATAAAACCCAGGCCGATCATGCGGAACAGCAGCTTTTCCATCGTCAGCAGGGCTGGCAGCTGGTCCAGCGCCGTGCCGATGAAGCCGCGGCTTTCGCTGCGCGTATGCAGACGCGATTCCTGCAACGCCATCAGCACGGCGTGAAAAGCGGCAATCGTCAAGGTGCTGTAGGCGAGCACGGCCACGGCAATATGCCAGCCGAAGACAGCCGACTTGCCTTCCATGCTGACCTGGCTGCCAGGAAAGGCCCAGGCAAGGCCGATGGCAAGGACGGCGCTGGGCATGACCATGCGGCGCAGTCCGTCCAGGCTGAAATTGCGGTTCTCTATCCAGTAGGCGCCCACCGAGACCCACAGCGCGGCCGACAGCATGGCGGAAAAACCGAAGCGCAAGGTGCCCGGCGCCATCAGGTCGAACCACAGGGTAGCGGCGTGCGCCAGCCAGGCGACGCCGGTCAGGCCGGCAATGAGCCGGGCACGGGACGAGGGAAGCACCGCGCACGCCGCGTACAACAGGGCTGCGATGAAAAAGAAATAGATCTGCATAGTTTAAGTTTACACCATAGCCGGCAAGCGCGATTCAAGCGACAGTATGGGCTGCAGGCAATTCGCCGCCAGCCGACACCGCAAGCCTGCCATGATATCGCGCCTCGGGCGCGGCGGGGTGGCGCACCCTCAAGATTTCGGCAATCTTTCCTGCGGCGCACTGCCGCCGCGTCACGGCCACGTTGCCATCTGGATGAGCCAGCCCTATAATTATGTCCATAGAGCAACAATCTTTCACTTTTCGCCACTCGCCCCCACCGCCATGTTTTCTTTCAAAAAAATTTCCTGGACCTGTCTCCTGCTGGCCGCCTGCACCGTATTAAGCGGCTGCATGAAAGATGCGCCTTCCCAATCCACGTACGAGGAGTATTTCCGCACCTCCATCCAAAGCTATGACCTGTACAAGGAGTACTTCGACATCGCGAAGCTGGAAAAGCTGAACGGCTGGAAAGAGAACGAACAGTACGAAATCAAGGGCTCGGCCGTGCTGCGCGCCAAGGTGGGCTACCTGGAATTGCTGGCCGACGTGGCCGACAAGCTCGAGGCTGAGGCGAAAACGGACGGCACCGTGGGCATGACCATGGGCCTGGGCCTGATGGCGCGCGGCATGGGCGGCGAAAACAAGGTCTTCCGCGAATTCTGGATGCAGCAACTGGAAAAGAAGGCGATTCCCGCACCGCTGCTGGCGCGCCAGGCGGCGATGACGGCCGAGCGTTTCGACAACCTGATGCAATGGTCGGACCAGCTCGTGCAAGACAATTACGGCGCCATCATCAGCCGCCAGTTGAAGAAAGGCGATGAGCTGACCCGCATCTACACGCTGAGCTTCCGCCAGACGGAAAAAGGCTGGATGGGTTTTAACGCCCGCTAAGGCCATTCCTCCACAAAAAAACCTCCGCGCCATCGCTGGTGCGGAGGTTTTTTTACGGTTGCCTGATTTACTTCACGTTCAGGCTCTTTTTCGCCTGCTCCAGCAAGTCCGTCTTGACCCAGTCCTTGGCCACGGGCGGTTTCGTCATGCGGCCCACGCCCGTTTTCACCATCACGTCCGTGGTGATCTGGATATGCTCGGGCGAGATGTCATACGAGTACGGCGAATTGCTGATCGCGTCGTCGAAGTCATCCTTCGTGATCTGGCCGCGGAACACGACTTCGCGCACATATTTTTCCGCCGTCGCCTTGTTGTCGATAAAGGTCTTGGTCGCTTCGACGAAGCAGCGCATGAATTTTTCCGCCACGGGACGGCGTTCCTTGTAGAACTTTTCCGTCATCACCATGGTCCGCACGGGCTCGCCGATCGGCGTGTCGTACGGTTTGATGACCTCGGTGCCGAAACCCTTGTTGATCGCCTGCGACGATTGCGGTTCGGACTGCATCATGGCGTCGATATTCTTGCCCATCAGCGCCTGGTTCAAGTCGGCATAGGCGAGGAACACCAGTTGCACGTCCTTGCCCTTGGTTTCCGAATACGTCAGGCCCGCCTGCGACAGCTCGGCCAGCAGCAGCACTTCCTGGATGCCGCCACGCGTCACGCCCACGCGCTTGCCCTTGAGTTCCTTGACGCTGGTGATCTTTTGCCCCGCCCCGCCCACCAGGCGCGCGCCGCCCTTGGCAAAGCCGGCCACGACGTAGATCGGCGCGCCGCCGGCACGGCCGGAAATAGCTGCTTCGGATGCCGTCGCACCCACGTCCAGCTCGCCCGCGATAATCGCCTGCATCACGTCGAGGCCCTTGGCGAAGATATGCTCTTCGACCTTGATGCCGCACTTGGGCGCGATTTCCTTGATGTACGACACGGCGCCGTAATGGGCGAATTTCAAATTGCCCAGGCGCACGACTTCCTGCGCCTGCACGGCGCCCATGCCGAAGGCCAGCATGAGGGCGGCGGCGATACCGGTCTTCAGGGTTGATTTTTTCTGCATCGGGTTCTCCTGTGGTGGTTGGTGTGTGCCCGCAAGGGCAAAACTACGCGAAACACTGCTTTTATTATCAGGAGATAGTACCGCGTGTTGGAGCCAGGGCAACATTTTTTTGCCGGCAGCCACGCTGCCGGCGTTGTTATTACTGCCTGTTATTACTGTCCCGCCAGCGCCACGACCGGATCGAGTCCCGACGCCTTGCGCGCCGGCATGAAGCCAAACACCAGCCCCGTCACCACGGCGCAGGCAAACGCGCCGGCGATGGCGCTCAGGGAAAAGATCACCGGCACATCCCACACCAGCAGCAAGCCGGCCACCGTCACGCCAACCACGATGCCGGCCACGCCGCCCACCACCGACACCAGCACGGCTTCGGTGAGGAACTGGCGCAGGATGTCGCGCCGGCGCGCGCCCGTCGCCATGCGGATGCCGATTTCGCGCGTGCGCTCGCGCACCGTCATCAGCATCACGTTCATGACGCCGATGCCGCCCACCACCAGCGAGACGGCCGCGATCAGGCTGAGCATCATGGTCATATTGTCCTGCGTCTTCGCTTCGGCGGCGATCGACGCGGCCGCGTTGCTGATGCCGTAGTCGCGGATGCGGTGGCGCTCGAACATGGTGGCGTCGACTGCCGCCTCCACCTCCGTCACGCGCTTGACGTCGTCCACCGCCATCACCGTGTAGGTGGGCTCGCGCTGGCCGAAGACACGGATGCCGGCCGTGGAAAACGGCAGCAGCAGCACGTCGTCTTCATCCTTCTCGCCCGTCAGCGCGCCTTTCGCGCTCATCACGCCGATCACCTGGAACGGCACGTTGCCGATCAGAATGCTCTGCCCGACGGGGTTGGGCACGTCGGGCATCAGCTTTTCGGCCAGACGCGCGCCCAGCACGGCCACGGTGGCCATCTCGCGTTCGTCTTCTTCGGTAAAGAAGCCGCCCTTGGCCACGGGCCAGGTCTGGATCTGCGGCAGGGCCGGCCCCGTGCCGCGCACATAGGTCTGCACGTCGAGGTTGCCGTGGCGTATCACCTTGTTGCCCGTGACATTCGGCAGCACGTGGGAAATGCCCGGCACGTCCTTGAGCGCATCGAGGTCGGCCAGGGTGATGCTGCGCCCGGGAATGCGCGAACTTTCGCCGCGCGACGCCATGTACAGCAGGTTCGAGCCGAACGCCCCCAGCTGCGCCATCACTTGCTGGCGCGTGCCCAGGCCGATGGCCAGCATGACGATCACGGAAGCGACGCCGATGACGATGCCGAGCAGGGTCAAGCCCGTGCGAAAGCGGTTGATCCACAGCACGCGCCAGGCCGCGCGGGCCGCGTCGAGCAATTCCGTGCCCAGCGACGCACCCGTATCGTGGGCGGCGCGCGACATGTCCAGCGGCGGCAGGGCCGTCGACGTGGCGGGGATGGCGATGGCGCCCGAGTCTTCGACGATTTCGCCATCGCTGATCTCGATTACGCGGCGCGCCTGGGCCGCCACCTTGCGGTCATGCGTAATGAGGATGATGGTGTGGCCCGCGTCGGCCAGTTCGCCCAGCAGGGCCATGACTTCGGCGCCGCTGCTGCTATCTAACGCTCCCGTCGGTTCATCGGCGAGGATGATGCGACCGCCATTCATCAGCGCGCGCGCGATCGACACGCGCTGCTGCTGCCCGCCCGACAATTGGTTCGGCCGATGATCAAGGCGTTCACCGAGACCCAGGCGCTTGAGCAGCGCCGCGGAACGCGCATGGCGGGCCGCTGCCGGCATGCCCGCGTACAGGGCCGGCACTTCCACGTTTTCGCGCGCCGATTCCGTGGCGATCAGGTGATACCCCTGGAAGACGAAGCCGAACGCTTCGCGCCGCAGCCACGCCAGTTCATCGGGATTCAGGCTGGCCACGTCCTGGCCGGCGAAGCGGTACGTGCCGTCGCTGGGCCGGTCCAGGCAGCCCAGCAAATGCATCAGGGTCGACTTGCCGGAACCGGACGCGCCGACGATGGCGACGAATTCGCCGGCGCCAATCGACAAGGTCAGGCCGCGCAGCACTTCCACGGCCGGCGCGCCATCGTGGCCGCCGTAGCGCTTGCGGATGCCCTCCAGTTCAATCAAAGGCGCCGGCTGGCCAGGTTCTCCTGCTTGTCCCAGCGACCTGGCCTCGCTCATCGCGCTCACAGCTGGAACCTGCTGGCGCCGCTGTTCGATGGCTGCTCGCCCGTGACCAGCAATTCGCCTTCGCGCAAGCCTTGCAGCACTTCCGCGCTGAGGCGGTTGCGCACGCCGACGGTGACGGCGCGCGTATCGACCTTGCCGTCCGCATCCATCACACGGGCCGTGAACTGCCCCGGCTTGGCGCCTTCTTCCGTCGACGGTTTCAGGGCCGGCAAGGGCACGGCCAGCACATTGTTCGCCGCGGCCGTGACAAACACCACTTGCGCCGTCATCTGCGGCATCAGTTCGCCATCGGCGTTATCGACGTCGAACAGCACTGTATACAAGATCACCTTGCTGGTCGACGGCGCCAGGGCCGTGCCGGCGGCGGAACCACCGGGCACTGGCGGCGCCGGCAGCACTTGGCGCACCTTGCCGCTCCAGCGACGCTGGTCACCGCCCAGGGTGGTGAAGTACACGGGCATGTCCGGGCGCACGCGGCGCACGTCCGCCTCCGACACTTCCGTCCACACCGTCATGGCCGACAAATCAGCGATGCGCAGGATGTTCGGCGTCTGGTACGTGGCGTTCAGGGTCTGCCCTTCCTTCGCGTCCAGGCCCACCACCTTGCCGGCCATCGGCGCATAGATGCGCGTGTAGCCGAGGCGCGCCTCGTCCGCCTTCAGGCTGGCCTGGGTCTGGTCGATCTGCGCCTTCAGGTGGTCGATCTTGGCGCCGGCCGAGGCCAGGGTGGCTTCGGCCGTTTCCAGGTCGGCCAAGGGGGTCGAATCGAACTTGGCCATCTGCTTCTGGCGCACGTGCTGCTGCCCCGCCAGCCGGTGCTGCGCCTGCTGGTCGGCCAACTGCGCGCGCAGTCCCGCCAGTGCGGCGCGGCCTGCGTCGACCGTGGCTTGCTGCACGCTGGGGTCGATCTCGGCCAGCAACTGGCCTTTATCGACGTCGCTGCCCGGCTGCACGTGCAACCGCGTGATCTGGCCCGACACCTGCGCGCCCACATCGACGTAGGTTTGCGGCTGCAGGGTGCCGATGGCCGTGACGCTGGCTTCGATATTGCCGCGCTTGACGGGCGCCGTGTCGAACACGGTGCTCGGGCCGCGCGTGGCCCACAGGGCGCCGGCGCCGAACAGCGCCAGCAAGACCACGCCGCCCAGGATGCGGGCGCGGCGGGAAGGCAGGCGGGCCGCCATCAGGCAGCCGCTTTCAATATAGTCACAACATCAATCGGTGTCGCCAAACGTGAAAAGTGCATCGGTCTATCCTTGAAAATGGCGGTGAATATCACCGCAGGAACGTCACAAGACCTGCCAGCGCGGCGACGGCTGCCAGCAGGGAACTACGAAACAGCAAGCGGGGGGCATACGGCAGCAGCATGGCCACCAGCAGCGCGCCGGCCGATATGAAACCGAGCCAGGCGACGACGCCGACGGTGGCACTCCAGCCGGCCACGCAGGGCCAGATGGCCAGCGCCAGCAACACCGCGCCCGCCAGTTGCAGCGCGCGCCGCACGTTCGGCGCCGCATCCCTGCCCCAGACCTGGCCATGGTGGCGGTCCATCGCCAAGGAGAGGCTGGCCATGCCCGCATACGACAGGCCCAGCGCGCACAGGATGGTAGGGGTCATGACTGTCCTTCCGTAGTGACGTGCAGGCTGGCCGAGGGCGCGGCGCTTTCCCTGGCGGCGGCCTTGCTGGCCGGTTTTTCCTTGCGCTTGTGGACTTTCCACGCGCCCCAGGCGGCCAGCAGGCCGAAGGCCATGCTGCCCAGTTCCACGCCGGCGCTTTCCCAGTCGCCGCGCGCGACCTGCGCCGCCATGTTGTCGCCCGTGCTCAGTACATTGAGCACGGGCAGCAGCAGGCACAGGGCCGCCAGCAAGCCCAGTTGCTCGATCCACGCACGTTTTTCCGCGCGCAGGCAGGCGTGCACCAGCATCACAAACCACACGCCGAAGAAGGCGCGCAATTCCCAGCCGGCTCGGTGCTCGACGCCGACGGGAATCAGGCGGTTGGCCCACAGGAAGCCCACGCAGGCGATGGACAGGCCGGCAATCGCCGCCACGTTCAGGCAGGCGACGATGCGGTACACGCGCTGTGTATAGGCGCCGAACTCGCCACCGGACTTCTGGCGGCGCTTGACCATGAACAGGATGGCGCCCGTGCCCATCATGGCCGTGCCGGCCAGACCGCAGAAGAAGTACAACCAGCGCATCGGCGTGCCGCCAAAGCCCACCATGTGCAGGTTCGACATGACGGCGCGCGTCAGTCCCGCGCCGCCCGTATCCGACTCGCCGGGACGGCGCAAGGCGACCTGTTCGCCCGTGGCCAGCGCATAGCAAGCCCTGCCCGTGTTGGCGCTGATGCGTTCCATCGTGTCCGTCTCTTCATTCCAGCCATACATGCACACGCGCATGGAGGCGTCATTCGGGTTGTCCAGCACCACGGCGCGGATTTCCTGGCCGATGGCCTGCTCGGCGCGCAGCGCGTACGGTTCCAGCGCGGGAATGGCCAGCGGCTGGCCTGTCTTCGCGGGCTTGCCCACATCGTTCCAGTCGGCCAGGAAGGCTTTCTTGGCGTTGTCCATGCCGTATTGCGCCACCACAGGGGCCGGCACGTAGTCATCGCTGAAGAACGCCAGGCCCGTGTAGGCGATCATGAACTGGAACGGCAAGGTCAGCACGGCCACCGCGTTGTGCGCGTCGAGCCACGAACGCTGGCCCTTGGCCGGGCGGAAGGTGAAGAAATCCTTGAAGATGCGCTTGTGCGTGATGACGCCGCTCACCAGCGCCACCAGCATGATCATGGTGGTGATGGCGACGACCCACACGCCGATGCGTCCCGCGTGCAGCTCGTAGTGGAAATCGACGAAATGGTGGCCGCCGATGGTTTCGCGCTCCGTTGCCTCGCGCGCATGTTCGATGACGGCGCCCGTCAGCGGATCAAGGTCCGCCGAGCCATAGCCGCCGGCGGGCTGGAACCAGTAGGCGGACAGGCCGTGGCCGGGACGCTGCACGGGCCAGATTTCCCACATGTCCGCCTTCGGATGTTCCTTCGCCATGAAGTCGAGCGCCAGTTCCAGGCGGTGCCCGCGGTCCGTCACCTTCGGCAGCGGCGGATCGTTCGCATGCGCCGCCTCTTCCAGTGCATGTTCGGGCGTCATCCAGTGGGTGATCGGTTCGTCGAAGACGGCCAGGGTGCCGGTGAGGAAAATGGCGAACAGCAACCAGGAAATCCACAGCCCGCTCCATGTATGCAGCCAGGCCATGGCCTGGCGCAAGCCGCCCTGCTGCGGCGTCTTGGCCACTTTGTCTACCTTGACGGCGTTCATGCGGCACCCCGCGACAGCAGCAGGCCGATGCCGCCGCAAGCGATGGCCGGCAGCAGCATGCCGAGCCAGGCGCGGCGCAGGTCCTGCACGGCAAAGACCCAGATGACGGCGCAGGTATAGACGACGAAGGCGCTCAGGGTAGCCGTCAGCACGGCTTCGGCGCGCGACAGCGGCAGCACGGCCGCCAGCAGCACGGCCACGCCGGACGTCAGTGCATAGCCGCCAAAGATGGCGGCGAGCACGCGCGAGAACAACATCATGTGGGCCGATTTCATCATCGCGGCGCTCCCTGTGGCATACGCTGGCTCACACCGTCGCGGGCCAGATTCAACTGCACTTCCATAAGCCATGCATCCTTCATCAAGATAGATCATTCAAAAGCGGTTATTTACAGTTTGTAGTTCAAGGTCAGCATCAGGTTGCGCGGCGCTCCCACCATGTTGCCGAAGACATCGGAATAGATGCTCTGGTAGTAGTGCTTGTCGAGCGCATTGTTCACGTTCAGGCGCAGCTCGGCGCGGCTGTCGATCTGCCACGCCGCGTTCAAGCCCACGATCGCGTAGCGGCCCTGGCGCAGATGGTAGGTGCCTTCCTTCGACTCGGTCGCGCCCTGTCCGTACACGGAGGCGCCGACGCGCCATCCCTGCGCCGCGCCGGACAGGCGGTAGCTGGTGGCCAGCTTGAGCTGCTGGCGCGGATAGCGGCTGTTGAAATCCTTGCCGATATTGGCCGGATCGCTGTCGCGCTTGAATTGCGCCTTCACATACGTAAAACCGGCCGACAGCTGCCAGTCGGGCGTCAGCGCGCCCGCCATGTCCAGCTCCACGCCTTCGCTGCGCACTTCGCCCGACGCGCGCTGGCAATAGCCCCAGGTGCTGCCCGGGCAGGGAAGCGGGCCGGCCAGATCGTCCACGCCGCGGTTTTGCTGGCGGATCTGGAACACGGCCGCGCTGGCATTGAGGGCGCCGCCGAAGTATTCGCCCTTCACGCCCGCTTCATAGTTGGTGCCGCTGATCGGCTTCAATGGCTGCGCATTGGCGTCGGTGGCCGCCTGCGGCTGGAAGATTTCGGTCCAGCTGGCGTACACGGAATGCTGCTTGTCGAGGTCATACACGACGCCGGCATACGGCGTGAATTCGCGCGCCACCGAGTAGCCGGCATCGTCCTTGTACCAGCTCACGCGACCGCCCAGCACCAGCGACAGCGGGTCGGCCAGGCGCATGCGCGTGCCCGCATACACGCCGCTTTGCTCGGTGATGCTGGCCGTGCGCCACTGCGCGTAGTTGATGACGGGACGCGCCACGCTGCCCGCATCCCAGTTGAACGGGTCGAGCACCGGCGCCGCCGCGCCCCAGCTGTACGGTGCCCAGCCGCCATAGCTGTTTTTCGACGAACGGCGGTGGCTGGCACCGACCGTCAGCTCGTGCTCGCGGCCGAACAGGCTGTAGCTGCCGCTCGCATACGCGTCATAGCTGGTGTTGGCCAGCTCGGCGCGGTAGCTTTGCGAATTGAAGCGCAGGGTGTCGCCGCGGCGGTTGATGCCGGAAAACGTCGTGTCGATCTCGGGCGTCTTGCGCGTGGCTGCCAGCTTGGCCTTCCAGCCATTGGCAAAGCGGTGTTCCAGTTCGGCGAAAATGGTTTTATCCGTCTGGCGCCAGCCATCGAAGTCGCTGCCCAGGTAAGTCGAGCGGGGCAAATTCAAAAAACGGCCGTCGGCAGCCGTCACCACGCCCGTCGAGACGCCGTCGTTGTCCGTCTTGCGGTAATGCGCGCCCACCGTCAAGGTGGTGTCGGGACGCAGGTCCGCTTCGATGATGCCGTACAGCTGGTGGTTGCGGCCATGCAGCACGTCGACAAAATCCTTCTTGTCCTGCACCGTCACGACGATGCGCCCGCGCAGGGTCTTCGCTTCATTGAGCGCGTTGGCCGCATCGGCTTCCAGGCGGTAGTTGCTCCAGCTGCCCACGCTGGCCGAGAATGACGCTTGCGGCGTGGCCGTCGGGCGCTTGCGCACCATGTTGATGGCCGCGCTGGGCGTGCCGCTGCCCGTCATCAAGCCCGTGGCGCCGCGCACCACCTCGATGCGGTCATAGATGGCCAGGTCGTCATTGTCGCCATTGAAGGTGCCGTTCGCGCCCAGGCTGGTAGGCAAGCCATCGAACAGGATGTTATCGATTGGAAAGCCGCGTGCGCTGAAACTGCCCGAATCGCCCGTAAAGTTGCCCTTTTGCATGACCAGCCCCGTGATCGACTGCACGGCGTCGTCCAGGGTCGTGATGCCCAGGTCGTCGATCTGCTGGCGCGTCAGCACGCTGACCGACTGCGGCGTTTCGCGCAGCGACAGGTTCAGCTTGGTTGCCGTGTTGCTCACGCCCGTCGTGTACGAGCCGCTGCCCTCTGTTGTCGCGTCGCGCCCCGCCGTGACGGACACGCCGAGCATGGTCTGTTCGGCGGCGGGAGTGGCTGGCGCCTGCTGCGCGATGGCCGGCAGGCTGGCGGCCAGGCACAGGGCCGCAGCCGCTTGCGCCAGCGGACGCAATGCGGAATGAGGAGATGGCAAACTGACAAAATTCAAAGCGTGAGACATGCAAGTTCCTGATAGTAGTGGCGTCATCAGACGGTGAAAAACAGGCGCCCTACTCTGTAGGTGCCGCGAAAACAAAAAACGGGCAGCCGGATGGCTAAATATTTTTTAATGAAATGGCCGGTTCGACCGTCACCCAGTAGCGCGTGCGGCTGCGCACCTGCACGGGCAGGGAGTTGGGCAGCATGTTCAAAATGCGCTGGGTGTCGGCCAGCGGGAACACGCCCGACAGGCGCAGCTGGGCCACTTGCGGCGCGCAGTCGATCACGCCGGGGCGGTAGCGGGCCAGGTCGGCCAGGAAATCGCCCAAGGTCACGTCGTCGACGATCAACTGCCCGCGCGACCAGGCGTCCGCATACGCACAGAGGGCGTGCGGCGCATCCAGCGCATGGCGGGAAAATGCCACGCCGCGCCCGGCCGCCAGCAGCAAGGGTGCGCCGCCGCCGTCGCGGGGACGGATTTCAACGGCGCTGTCAAACACGTCCACGGTGCTGTAGTCATCCTGCTGGCGCACGGCAAAGCGCGTGCCCAGCGCGCGCACCAGGCCTTCGCGCGTGGCCACTTCCAGCGGTGCACCGCTGCCGGCGCCATGGCCGCTGGTGACGAGGATTTCGCCAGCCAGCAGCTCGATCAGGCGGCGGCTGGCATCGAAACGCACGTTCACGGCCGATCCCGTATTCAGGCTGAGCACACTGCCATCGTCCAGCGCCACCTCGCGCCGCTCGCCCGTGGCCGTGCGGTAGTCGGCGCGCAAGACGCGCACGCCATCCCAGGCATCCGTCTGCGCGGCCAGCATGCCGCCGCCGGCCGCCACGCCCAGCCACGCCAGCAACTGGCGCCGCTTGCCGCTGACGGCTTTCTGCTGCGTGCCGGCCAGTGCCTGCGCAGCCGCACCGCGGTGCAAGCCGTTGAAGCGCTGCGACACGGCTTCGATATGCCGCCAGGCCCGCTCATGTTCCGGGTCCGCCTCGCGCCAGCGCTGCCAGGCGGCCTGTTGCGCCGCGTCCATCTCGCCCGACATCAGCATGGTCAGCCACTCGGCCGCCTGCTGCTGCACGTCCTCGCGGATGGCCGCCGGGGCCGCAGCATTGCCCACCTTGCTCATGCCGGCAGCGAGAAAAACACCTGGCGGTTGGCGCGCGTCAGGTATTGCTTGACCGAGCTGGCCGACACGTTCAGGCGCGCGGCGATCTCGGCATAGCTGAGCCCTTCCAGTTGCGCCAGCAGGAACGCCGTGCGCACGGGCGCGGGCAAGCCAGCCAGGGCCTGGTCGATTTCCTGCAAGGCTTCCAGCGCCAGCAGCCGCTCTTCCGGCGCGGGCGCCACTTCGGGCGGCAGGCAAGCCAGCGCTTCCAGGTAGGCTTCTTCCAGCACTTGCCGGCGGTGGCGGTGCGCCACCAGGCGGCGCGCGATGGTGGCCAGAAAAGGCCGCGCTTCGCGGATCTGCGGCGCGGCATCGACCGTCAGCACGCTGACGAAGGTGTCTTGCGCCAGGTCCGCCGCCTCGCCCGCATTGCCCAGCTTATGCCGCAGCCAGCCCTGCAGCCAGCCGTGATGGCTGCTGTAGAGCGCGTGCAGGTCTTGTTGCTGTGCAAAATCGGCGGCCGACATGGCATCCCTTTCCGCCCGGACGTGCGGCGCCCGAGAATGTAAATAAGAATTATTCTCATTCTAACCGCGTTCCTGCCATTCATGCAATCGCGGCATTGCCAGAAATACCAAGTAATTCAAAAGCAGGCCAACCGCCAGGCGGCGCAGCGCGGGACCGCCAGCCACCCGCGATGGGGTAAAATGGCGCCCATCGTCCGGCTTGCGCCGCCCACTCCCAAGCTTTTCATTGCAGGTTCATCATGCTAGATAATCTCACCCAACGGCTTGCCAAAGTCGTCAAGACCATGCGCGGCGAGGCGCGCCTGACCGAAGCGAACACCGCCGACATGCTGCGCGAAGTGCGCCTGGCGCTGCTCGAAGCCGACGTCGCCCTGCCCGCCGTGCGCGAATTCATCGCCAAAGTCAAAGAAAAAGCCATGGGCGAGGATGTCATTTCCTCGCTCACGCCAGGCCAGGCCCTGGTGGGCGTGGTGCAGCGCGAGCTGGCCGCCCTGATGGGCGCCGACCTGGGACCGGAAGCGTCGCAGATCAGCTTTGCCCAGCAGCCGCCCGCCATCATCCTGATGGCCGGTCTGCAGGGTGTGGGTAAAACCACCACCGTCGGCAAGCTGGCGAAATATCTGAAGGAAGAAAAGAAGAAGAAAGTGCTGACCGTCTCGGCCGACGTGTACCGTCCCGCCGCGATCGCCCAGCTGCAATCGGTCACCGCCCAGGTGGGCGCCGACTTCTTCCCGTCCACCAGCACGGACAAGCCGGTCGATATCGCGCTGGCCGCGCTGGACTGGGCGAAAAAGCATTACCACGACGTGCTGATCATCGATACGGCGGGCCGTCTCGGTATCGACGAAGAGATGATGCGCGAAATCGCCGCCGTCCACGGCGCCGTGAAACCGATCGAAACCCTGTTTGTCGTCGACGCCATGCTGGGCCAGGACGCCATCAACACGGCCAAAGCCTTTAACGATGCGCTGCCGCTGACCGGTATCGTGCTGACCAAGCTCGATGGCGATGCGCGCGGCGGTGCGGCCCTGTCCGTGCGCCACATCACGGGCAAACCGATCAAGTTTGCCGGTGTCTCGGAAAAACTCGACGGCCTCGAAGCGTTCGACCCGACCCGCATGGCCAACCGCATCCTGGGCATGGGCGACATCCTCGCCCTGGTGGAAGAAGCGCGCAAGGGCGTCGACAGCAAGGCGGCGGCCGACCTGGCGCAGAAGATCAAGGTTGGCGGCAAGTTCGACATGAACGACTTCAAGGCGCAACTGGGCCAGATGAAGAAAATGGGCGGCATGGCCAACCTGATGGACAAGCTGCCGGCCCAGTTCCAGCAGGCGGCAGGCGGCAAGAACATGGATCAAGCCGACAAACAGGTGCGCCGCATGTGCGGCATCATCGACTCGATGACGCCACAGGAACGCGCCAAGCCTGAACTGATCAAGGCCACGCGCAAGCGCCGCATCGCCGCCGGCGCCGGCGTGCAAGTGCAGGAAGTGAACCGCATGCTGACGCAATTCGAGCAAATGCAGACGATGATGAAGAAATTGTCGGGCGGCGGCATGATGAAGATGATGCGCTCCATGAAGGGCATGATGCCTGGGATGAGGTAAGGAGTCAGAATCCCCGCTCGCGGGGATTTCGACGGCATTCATTGCGCCGCACACCCAAGTAAAAACATCGTTCTAAATAATGCCGGATTGCATTTTCATGTGTCCGGCATCACTGTTCCCTCCCTCCGCAGCGCCCCTCCCCGCATAGCCAGCAACCATGCCATTTACGGGCAAAAACGCCAATCCACGCCCCCAAGCGGTGCGCCCGGGCGACAGCATTGCCATTTCCCTGCTTTTTCCTCGTGAAAACGTGAAAAACACTTGCATACTAGGTAAATCCACACCAATATTAGCCGTGCGATTAATTGCGCAATTTCCCATGTGTTTGTTAAGGAGGCTCGAAGATGGCAACAGCCAAAAAAACCCCAGTAGCAGCGCCAGCCAAAGCAGCAGCAGCCAAGCCTGCAGCAGCCAAGAAAGCAGCACCCGCAGCCAAAGCGGCAGCTAAACCTGCAGCGGCGAAGAAAGCGGCAGCACCGGCAACACCACGCAAGCCAAACGCAGCATTCATGAAAGCAATGACGCCATCGAAAGATCTGGCCGCCGTTGTTGGCGCAGCACCACTGCCGCGCACGGAAGTGACCAAAAAGGTATGGGATTACATCAAAAAACTCGATCTGCAAGATCCGGCCAACCGCCGCATGATCAATGCGGACGACAAGCTGAAAGCAGTTTTCGGCGGCAAAGCCCAAGTCTCCATGTTTGAAATGACCAAACTGATCTCCGATCATTTGAAATAATCAGATACGCACAGGGCGTCTACGCCGTGTGAGTGCCCCGCCGCTTTACTGCGAGCGGGGCATTTTTTTGGGCATTTTGGGGTCAGACCCTCAACACCGTTAACACAGAGCTCTGCGCCAACGCTGCCGGGGGTCTGACCCCAGCCTTCATTTGAATTCCCACTGCCGCCAAGCCGCCCGCACCGCATTCGGATACTCGGCCCTGCCCCGGCTGCCGTTATACCGCCCCAGCGCCAGGTATAAATCGCCCTTTTCCATGTCCAGGTACATGCGCAGGATCGCGCAGCCGTAGCGCAGATTCGTCTGCATATGAAACAGCTTGCTGCGGTCATGGTCGCCGATGACGCCCGTCCAGAATGGCATCACCTGCATGTAGCCGCGCGCGCCGGCCAGCGAGACGGCGTATTTGCGGAAGGCCGACTCGACCTGGATCAGGCCCAGCACGAGGGCCGGTTCCAGGCCCGCGCGGCGCGATTCATACCATACGGTTTCCAGGAATTCCGTGCGCAGCTGGGCGTCCGGCAGCTTGCGCTGCAGGCGCGACGACATCTGCGCCAGCCATTGCTGATAGCGCTGCAAGTCGGCGGGCGTGGCAAATTTGGGTTGCGGCGGGCGTTCGTCGCGAATCGCATGCGACAGGGCCAGGCGGACGGAGTCGGCCAGCGCCTCCTCCTTCTGGTTGCCGGCCTGCGCCAAGGGAGCGCAGGCCAGGCAGGCGGCCAGCGCGAGCGCGCCAGCCGTTTTACTTACAGATAAACGCTTCACTGCGCCATTTGGCCCTGGATGAAGGCGACGATCTCGTCCGGCGCCACGCCAGTCGCTTCCGCGTCGCGGCGGCCCTGGTATTCCAGCTTGCCTTCTTTCAGGCCGCGCTCGCCGATGACGATGCGGTGCGGCACGCCGATCAGCTCCCAGTCGGCGAACATGGCGCCTGGACGCAAGCCGCGGTCGTCGACGATGACGTCTACGCCAGCGCCTTGCAGGGCCGCGTACAGCTTCTCCGTCTCTTCCTTGACCAGTTCGCTGCGGTCCATGCCCATCGGGCACAGCACGACCTCGAACGGCGCGATCGATGCGGGCCAGATGATGCCCTTGTCGTCGAAGTTCTGTTCGATGGCGGCGCCCAGGATGCGCGTCACGCCGATACCGTAGCAGCCCATCTGCAGCGGCGCAGGTTTGCCGTTTTCATCGAGGAAAGTGGCTTTCATGCTTTCCGAGTACGCCGTACCCAGCTGGAACACGTGACCCACTTCGATGCCGCGCTCGATCGCCAGCGCGCCCTGGCCGTCCGGCGAAGCGTCGCCGGCGACGACATTGCGCAAATCGGCCACGATGGCAGGCTCGGCCACGTCGCGGCCCCAGTTGGCACCCGTGTAGTGGAAACCGGCGTCATTCGCGCCGCACACGAAGTCGCTCATATGGGCAACCGTGCGGTCCGCCACCACGGTGACGGGGGCCTTGGTGCCGATCGGACCCAGGTAGCCAGGAATCGTGCCGTAGACTTCCAGGATTTCCGCTTCCGTCGAGAAACGGTGACCGGCCAGGCCGGCAACCTTGCCCACCTTGATTTCGTTCAATTCATGGTCGCCGCGCAGCAGCAGCATGAAATGCTGTTTCGTGACTTTCTCGTCCTTGCCCGTCGTCTCCACCGTCAGGGCGATGGTTTTCACGGTGCGCGACAGATCGATACCGAGCAGGGTAGCCACGGTTTCGCACTTGACGGTGTCCGGCGTGGCCGTTTTCGTCAGTGCCTGGGCGGCGGCCGGGCGCTCGCCCGCTGGCGGCAGCGCTTCGGCCGCTTCCATGTTGGCCGCGTAGTCGGACGTCGGGCAGTACACGAGCGCGTCTTCGCCCGTGTGGGCGATGACGTGGAATTCATGCGAACCGGAACCGCCGATGGCGCCGTTGTCGGCGGCCACGGCGCGGAATTTCAGGCCGAAACGCGTGAAGATGCGCGTGTAGGCGTCAAACATGACCTTGTACGACGCTTGCATGCCGGCCAGGTCGCGGTCGAACGAGTAGGCGTCCTTCATCGTGAATTCGCGGCCGCGCATCAGGCCGAAGCGCGGGCGGCGCTCGTCGCGGAACTTGGTCTGGATATGATAAAAATTCAACGGCAACTGGCGGTAGGACTTGATTTCCGTGCGCACGACGTCCGTGATGACTTCTTCCGACGTCGGCTGGATCGCGTATTCGCGGCCGTGGCGGTCTTTCACGCGCATCAGTTCGTCGCCCATCTTGGTCCAGCGGCCCGTCTCCTGCCACAGTTCGGCCGGCTGCACGAGCGGCATCAGCAGTTCGATACCGGCGGCTTTGTTCATCTCGTCACGGATGATGGCTTCCACCTTGCGGATCACGCGCAAGCCCATCGGCATGTAGGTATAGATGCCGGAACCGAGGCGTTTGATCATGCCTGCACGCATCATCAATTGGTGGCTGACGATTTCCGCGTCAGAAGGTGCATCTTTAAGTGTGGAAATAAAAAAACGGGAGGCGCGCATAACGGTGAATTCTTTTTAAAAAGAGAGGGTTATAATCAACCTAATTTTAAAGGATTAGCTGGCTGATGCGTCCATACTTTACACAAATGCGCTCAATTGGTGCGATTCCGGCGCTTTTCGCACCCCGAAAAGGTCACCGGCTTGCGAAGTTGTGGGTAATTATGTAAAAAAGGACGCTCTGTCGCAGAAAGTTTGAGGTGCATTATGCTCGACCGTGAAGGGTTTCGGCCCAACGTCGGCATCATCCTGCTAAACGCCCAGAACGAGGTGTGGTGGGGCAAGCGGGTGCGCGAGCACTCATGGCAGTTTCCGCAAGGCGGTATCAAATATGGCGAAACACCGGAACAAGCCATGTTTCGCGAACTTGAAGAGGAAATCGGACTCAGACAGGAACACGTCAAAATTGTCGGCCGCACCCGCGACTGGCTGCGCTATGAAGTGCCAGACCACTTCATCAAGCGCGAGATTCGCGGCCATTACCGTGGCCAGAAGCAGATTTGGTTTCTGCTGAGAATGTGCGCGCGCGATAACGACGTCAATCTGCGCCTGACCGACCATCCCGAGTTCGACGCCTGGCGCTGGCATGAATACTGGGTCCCGCTCGATGTCGTCATTGAATTTAAACGCGATGTGTACCAGCGCGCCTTGCAGGAGCTGTCCCGCTTCCTGACCTGGCCCGTGCATGGCAACGCACAGCAAGCGCACCGCCACACGTCGCGCTACCTGCGCCAGCCCCATGCGCCACGGGCACCGGACGGTACGGCTGTGGCCAAGCCTTGCGACGGCATCGCCGCCGAAGGGTGTACGCCGGAGTTGATTCTGCCGGGCAAGGAGTAGTCCGCCGCAATGAACGCACTCTCCCACGCAAAAGGGGCAGCCTGAACAGGCTGCCCCTTTTTTCATGCCGGCAGGAAACTCCCCTGCCGGGCAGGCTGGCTTAGTTTGCTGCCGCAGCTGGCGCAGCGGCGGGAACATCCAGGGTGATGGCTTTGAGGCCCAGGATATTGCTGCTGTAGTGGCGGATCTTGTTGGCCAGGGCCGGGTCGTTGTTCAGCTTTTGACCATACGACGGCACCATTTCCACCATCTTCGCTTGCCACTCCGGCGTGGCCAGGCGGCTCTTGAATGCCGTTTGCAGCACCTTGATCATGATCGGCGGCGCGGTCGAAGCGCCTGGCGATGCGCCCAGCAGGGCAACGATACTGCCATCGGCGGCGCCGACGACTTCCGTGCCGAACTGCAGCAAGCCGCCTTTGACAGGGTCATCCTTGACGATCTGCACGCGCTGGCCCGCGTTTTGCAAGGTCCAGTCTTCCATCTTGGCGTTCGGCAGATATTCGCGCAGGGTCTTCAAACGGTCTTCCGGCGAGTTCATGACCTGTTCCACCAGGTATTTCGTCAGCGGGATGTTGTCGTAGCCGGCTTGCAGCATCGGTTTTACATTGCCCGTGCCGATCGAGGCAGGCAAGTCGATCCACGAACCGTTTTTCAGGAACTTGGTCGAGAAGGTGGCAAACGGGCCAAACAGCAGGGCTTTCTTGCCATCGATGATGCGCGTGTCCAGATGCGGCACGGACATCGGCGGCGAACCGACGGAGGCCTTGCCGTAGACCTTGGCCGCATGCGCCGCCACCAGTTCCGGATTGGTCGTCACCAGCCATTGGCCGCCGACCGGCACGCCGCCGTAGCCCTTGGCTTCAGGAATACCCGATTTTTCCAGCAGCGGCAGCGAACCGCCGCCGGCGCCGATGAAGACGAACTTGGCGCGCATGGTCTTTTCCTTGCCGGCGGCCAGGTCTTTCACCGTCACGTTCCACACGCCATCGGCGCCGCGCTGGATGTCTTCCACCTGGTGGCGCAGGTGCAAGGTCATGCCGTGGCTATCCGTCAGGTATTTCACGAGACCGCGCGTGAGGTTGCCGAAATTGACGTCGGTACCGATTTCCATGCGCGTCGCAGCCACTTTCTGGCCCTTGTCACGGCCTTGCATGACGAGCGGCGCCCACTGTTCGATCTGCGCCTGGTCTTCCGAGAACAGCATGCCCTTGAACAGATTTTCCTTTTGCAGCGCGGCATAGCGCTTCTTCAAAAAGGAAATATTGTCGTCGCCCCAGACAAAGGCCATGTGCGGCACATTGTTGATGAAGGTTTGCGGCGCGCCCAGGTGCTTGTTGGCGACCTGATAGGCCCAGAACTGCTTGGAAATTTCGAATTGCTCGTTGATGGCAACGGCTTTCTTGGTCTCGATGCTGCCATCGGCCGCTTCCGGCGTGTAGTTCAGTTCCGCAAACGCCGAGTGGCCCGTGCCTGCGTTGTTCATCGCGTCCGAGCTTTCGGCGGCCACGGAATCGAGGCGCTCGACCATTTCCATCGTCAGCGACGGATCGAGTTCCTTGAGCATGCTGCCCAGGGTGGCGCTCATGGTGCCGGCGCCGATCAGCAGCACGTCGACCGGTTTTTCGGACGAGGCCGGAGGGGTCTTGTTACATGCCGCCAGGATCAGGCACGACATCAAAAGTAATAGCGATTTACGCATACGTAACTCCGTTTATGAATACTGAAGGATGATTCTTGCGCGCCACCGTGGCGGCACCATCGCTGCATGGAATGCAAACAGCCCGCCAGCCGGAACGCCAGGGCGGCCGGACAGGTCAAGTCGATGGTGATAGGCATGCTGCCGCGCTCCGGGATAAACCAGGAGCAAGATCTGGTGGCAAAGGTGCGGGCAATGGAAGCACGGAATGACAACAAAATCGTCATCGTGTCCAGAGCAAATATCAAGAGCGGCGATTTTATCACCGTTATTTGGCGCCACCGGGCCGTGGCGGTAGTGGATAATACTTACTGCAGGGTATTAAATTTCGGTGACTATCGGGTCATGAAAGCGGGCGCCAGACGGCAAAAAGGGCATCCTCGATGCCCTTCGTTGACGTACGCGGTACAATGCCGGCTGCCCTTTAGCCATAGCCATTCAGCCATGTTCAACCCCTCTTCCGACGACGTGCGCCGCTTCTTTTGCGACACCTTGCGCAAGCACCGCGCCCATGAAATCCTCACACCGATGGAAGCCATCGCGCTCGACTGGATACTCGAACACCCCGAGTATGAAAACGAGCTCTCCGACGTCGAAGCGGCGCTGGCGCGCGACTACTCCGTCGAAGGGGGCCAGGCCAACCCCTTCCTGCACCTGTCCATGCATCTGTCGATCACGGAGCAGGTGCAGGTGGACCAGCCGCGCGGCATCCGCCCGGCCGTCCAGCAGCTGACCCAGCGCCTCGATTCGGCCCATGCCGCCCAGCACGAAGTGATGGAATGCCTGGGCCAGATGATCTGGGCTTCGCAGCGCTCGGGCTTGCCGCCGGATACGGACGCGTATATCGACTGCGTGCGGCGCCGCTGATCAGGTAGTATCATGTTGCCAAGAAACTCAGCCACTGAAGGATATCTTGGCCCATCACACCATTCTCGTACTCGGCGGTTACGGTTTTTTCGGCACGCGCATTTGCCAGGCGCTAGCCGGCAATCAGAATATCAATCTGCTGGTGACCGGGCGCGACGCCGCCAGGGCCCGGGCACTGGCGGCGCAATTGGGCTTGCCGCCGCGGCAAGCACTGGCGCTCGATGCCGATGCACCTGATCTGGCGCGGCGCCTGGCCGAACTGGGCGTCGATACACTGATCCATACCGCCGGCCCGTTCCAGGGCCAGGATTACCGCGTCGCCCGTGCGGTGATCGAGGCCGGCGCCAACTATATCGACCTGGCCGACGGCCGCGATTTTGTCGCCGGCATCGCCAGCCTCGACGACCTGGCGCGCCAGCGCGGCGTGTTCGTCACCAGCGGCGCCAGCTCGCTGCCAGCGCTGTCCTCGGCCGTAGTGGACCGCTACCTGCCGCGCTTTCGCCAGCTCACATCGATCCGCCACGGCATCGCCTCCGGCGCCCGCGCGCCGGGCATCGCCACCATGGCCGGCATCTTCTCGTACTGTGGCAAACCGTTCCAGCGCCTGGTTGCCGGCAGCCAGCAGACCACGCACGGCTGGCTCGACCTGAAGCGCCACCGCTTTGCCGCGCCAGTGGGACGGCGCTTGCTGGGCAGCTGCGACGTGCCCGACCTGGCGCTGTTCCCGCAACGCTATCCGGGCCTCGAGACCGTCACTTTTCACGCCGGTTTTGCCGGTGCGCCCGGCCATATGTTCGTCTGGGCCGCCGCGCAACTGGTGCGCCTGGGCCTGTTGCGCAGCCTGCTGCCACTGGTCAGGCCATTGCACGCCATCAGCCAATTGGTGGAACCGGTGGTCAGCGACAAAGGCGCGATGTTCGTGACGCTGGAAGGCACGGGACTCGATGGCCTGCCGCTGACGCTGACCTGGCAATTGCTGGCGGCGCAAAACCACGGCCCGCATATCCCGTGCGGCGCGTCGATCGCGCTGGCGAACCGGTTGGCCAGCGCCAGCACCGGTGGCGTGCCGCTACCGCGCGGCGCAATGCCCTGCGTCGGCCTGCTCACGGTGGAAAATTACCTGGCCGCGCTGCAAGGCCATGACGTGACCGAGGTACCGGCATGAGCTGGTACCTGTTCGTCAAATGGCTGCATATCCTCAGCGCCACCATCCTGTTTGGCACCGGCATCGGCATCGCTTTCTTCAAGTGGGTCAACGACCGGGGTGGCGAGGTGCGTACGATCCGCCTGTCGGCCGAAAAGACCGTGCTGGCCGACTGGCTGTTCACCACGCCGGCCGTCATTGTCCAGCCGCTGTCCGGACTGGCCCTGGCGCACCTGGCCGGCTATCCGATCCTGTCCGGCTGGGTCCTCGCCTCGATGCTGCTGTATGCGGTGGCCGGCGCCTGCTGGCTACCCGTGGTATGGCTGCAGATCCGCATGCGCAGCCTGGCCCGCCTGGCTGACGACACGGGCACACCGCTGCCGCGCCTTTACTGGTTCTATGCGCGCTGCTGGTTCTGGCTTGGCGTGCCCGCATTTGCCGCACTCATGCTGGTCTACTGGCTGATGGTTGCCAAGCCCGCGCCATGACGCCAGCCAAGCTGCAAGGGCTGTACTGGGCCATGCGCCTCGGCATGGCCTTTATCTGGCTATGGACGGCGTTTGTGTCCTGGTATCTGTATCCGCATGCCGAATCGCTCGCATGGCTGCGCCGCAGCGGCATCACACTGCATACGGAACACGTGTTTGCCGCCTCCTGCCTGGCCGACCTGGCCATGGGCATCGCCTCGCTGTTCCATGCCAGGCCGTTGCTATGGTGGACGCAGTGCGCGCTGGTGGCCGGCTATACACTGGTGATCGCCGTCTTCCTGCCGGAATTCCTGATACACCCTTTCGGGCCGCTGACGAAAAATATCCCGCTGGTCGCCGGCCTCGTCTTCCTGGCTCTATATGAAAAAAGCCGTGGCTAGCACGGCTTCGGGAGATCGATCAACAACACTCGGCGGTGCAGCAACCGATCAGGCTGGCCGTACCGCCTGTGGCAGCGCGGGTGCCTTCGCCTTGTCCATCAATCCCAGCACCACCTGCAGCGCCATGGCGATGGCGCCGCCGATGAAGACCACGTCGCCGAAGGTGCGTATCCAGCGCAGGTTTTGCAGCAGCGGCTGCTGCATGAATGCCTCGCTGCGCGCATACCACAGGCCTTCCGTCACGCTGGCGTGGAACTGGATGATGCCTATCGGCAGCAAGCTGGTAAAGATCATCAGCACCAGGCCCACATTCAAGCCCCAGAACGCCGTCTTCATCAAGGCAGGGCTGAAGCGGTAGTCGGGACGCAGATAGCGCAGCACCAGCAAGGTAAAGCCCAGCGCCAGGAAACCGTACACGCCGAACAGCGCCGCATGCGCATGCACGGGGGTCGTGTTAAGGCCCTGGATGTAGTACAGGGCGACGGGCGGATTGATCATGAAGCCCAGCACGCCAGCGCCCAGCATGTTCCAGAAGGCGACGGCGACAAAGCACATCAGCGGCCAGCGCAGGTTTTCCATCCATGGCGCGCGCTCCTTCAGACGCCAGTTTTCCCACGCTTCATGTCCCAGCACGATCAGCGGCACCACTTCCAGCGCACTGAAGCTCGCGCCGATGGCCATCACGGGCGTGGTGGTGCCGGCGAAGTACAGGTGGTGGAAAGTACCGGGTATCCCGCCCAGCATGAACAGCGAGGCAGAGGCCAGGCTGGCCGCCGTGGCCATGCGCACCGACACCAGGCCCAGGGTCGAGAAGATGAAGGCCAGCGCCGTCGTGGCGAAGACTTCAAAGAAACCTTCCACCCACAGGTGCACCACCCACCAGCGCCAGTATTCCATCACCGACAAGTGCGTGCGCTCGCCGTAGAACAGGCCGGCGCCGTAGAACAGGCCGATGGCGCCGACGGATGCGGTCAACAGCGCCAGCAGGTTCTTGTCGCCGCCCGGCTTGCGCAGGGCCGGCACGACGCCGCGCAGCATCAAGACGAGCCACAGCAGGATGCCGATGTATTTACCGATCTGCCACAAGCGTCCCAGGTCCACATATTCATAACCCTGGTGGCCGAGCCAGAAATTCCACTCGGGCGGCATCACTTGCGCGATGGCCAGGTAGTTGCCGATGAAGGAGCCGACAACGACCGCGACGAGGGCCCAGAACAGCACGTCGACACCGAGGCGCTGCCACTTGGGGTCCTTGCCGCCATTGATCAGGGGCGCGAGGAACAGGCCGGCGGCCAGGAAGCCCGTGGCGATCCAGAACAGCGCGGCCTGGATATGCCAGGTGCGCGTAAGCGCATACGGGAACCAGCGCGACACGTCGATGCCGTAGAACTGCTGCCCTTCCACCGTGTAGTGCGCCGTGAAGCCGCCGATGAAGACCTGGAAGATGAACAGCGCCACCACGAGGAACAGGTATTTTCCCAGTCCCCGCTGCGAAGGCGTCAGCGCGAACGTGGTGAGCGGGTCGCGCGGACCGGCCGCCGGCAGCGCCTCGTCATGGTCGCGCAAGAAGGCCCAGCCCCAGACGAGGAAGCCCACGCCGGCCAGCAGCACCACCACGCTGGCGACCGACCAGACGAGGTTTTCGCCGCTGGGCTGGTTGTCGATCAGCGGTTCATGCGGCCAGTTGTTCGTATAGGTCACTTTCTGGCCAGGACGCTCGGTGGCGGCGGCCCATGCCGTCCAGAAGAAGAACTGCGTCATCTGCGCGCGCCGCTCGGCGCTGGGCAAAGTGTTTTCCTTCATGGCGAAGTGTTCGCGGCTTTTTTGCAGCGCCGGCGCGTCGGAGAACAGCTGGTCGTAATAGTGCGCCGTGTTGGCGATCGCTTGCACGCGGCGCGGCGACAGGCGCAGCACTTGCGCATCATCGGTGCGGTTGCCGCGGTATTCGAGCTTGAGCGCTTCGCGCAGCGCCGCCTGCGCGGGGCCGTCGAGCGCCGCGTACGCCTTGCCATGCTGCTCTTGCGCGGCCAGTTCCAGCCAGGCCGTCAGTTCGCGGTGCAGCCAGTCGGCCGTCCAGTCGGGCGCCTGGTAGGCGCCGTGGCCCCAGATGGAGCCGAGCTGCATGCCGCCGACCGATTGCCAGGCCGTCTGGCCATCGAGGATGCCCTCGCGGTCGAACAGTTGCCGGCCATCCTGCGCTAGCACCTGCGCGGGGATGGGCGGCGCCTGCCGGTACACTTCGGCGCCGTAGTAGCCGAGCAGCGAAAACGTCACGATCAGCACACCGATCAGGGTGAACCAGAGTTTTTTGTAGGGACCCATGGGTCTTTCCTTTGTCAGTGCACCACGGCCGGCGCAAAGCGCTCGAACAGGATATTGTTTTCAGTATGGATGTGCGCCATCAGGTCTTCGCGGAAGGTGCGCAAGCCCGTGTACAGCGCGCGCCAGGTGGTGCAGGCGCCGGCCGGCGCGGTGATGTCGTTCGTCATTTCCTCCATCGCGCGCAAGGCCACGCCATGGTCGTCGTGCTCCATGCGCATCACGTTGATGGGCGCGCCGGCCCGGGGGCCCTGGCCGCGCACGATCATGGGGAACAGCACGTCTTCTTCCTTGCGCATATGGCTTTCCAGTTCCTGCGCCATGGCCGACAGGTGTTCCGCCAGCCCGTGCGGACAGTCGGCGCGGTCGCCATGCACCTGCTCGACCTTGCGCGCCAGGCGTATCAGCTCGGGCAGCTGCTCGCGGTGCACGGCGTGGTAGCGCGCCAGGATGTGTTCCACCAGCTCGGTGGCCGAAGCTTCCTGCCAGTCACGCTCGCCGCTGGCGTCAGTCCGTCCGGCCAGCGCTTGCAGTTCCTTGACGATGGGCGCCGTGTCCACGCCGGCCGCTTCGGCCGCCGCGCGCAGGGTCTTGTTGCCGCCGCAGCAGAAATCCAGGCGGTGGGCATCGAACAGGCGCGTGGCGCCGGGGATGCGGCGGGCCAGCTGGCCCAGGGATTGGTCGATCATTTCCATAATGGTTCCTTGAGGATGAATGGGGTTTATTGACGGGCGCCGGCGTGGTAGACGCCGGGCACGGGTTCGCCAGTCACTTCCAGCACGCCCACGGCGCCCTTGCCGGCGCGCGACAGCGCATGGTCGACCAGCAGATAGCTGCCAGGATGCTGTACCTTGAGTTCGACGATGGTCGCGCCGCCCGGTGCCACAAGCGTCGTTTGCACGTCGTGTTTCGGGCTGCTGATCGAGCCTTCGCTGTACACCTTGTCGAAGATCTCGCCGATGATGTGGAATGATGAAATCTTGTTCGGGCCGCCGACACCGAAGTAGATGCGCACGGTCTCGCCGACTTTCGCCTGCAGTTTGTGCGTCTTGCTCAGGGCGCCCACTTCGCCGTTGAAGACGTAGTAGTCGGGCAGCTCATTGGCCATTTTTTCCAGGTTCGGTTCCTGATGCACGGGCGCGCCGTGCGGACGGCCCGTGTACATCTCGCCCTGCATGACGTAGTACTCGCGGTCGACTTTTGACAGGCCGCCTTCCGGTTCGACCAGGATCATGCCGTACATGCCGGCCGCGATATGCTGCGGCACCAGCGGCGTGGCGCAGTGGTACACATACAGGCCCGGATTGAGCGCCTTGAAAGTGACGGTTTTTTCCTGCCCCGGCGCCACCTGCGTGTGCTGTCCGCCGCCATGGCCGCCCGTCACGGCGTGCAGGTCGATCGAGTGGATCATCTTGCTGTCCTTGGCGTTGAACAGGGTCAGCTCCACCGTGTCGCCCACCTTCGCGCGCAGCATCGGGCCGGGCACTTGCCGGTTGAAGGTCCAGTAGGTAAAACTGGTGCCGTCATCGAGCTTGCCCGGCAGTTCTACCGTCTCCATCCGGTATTTCAGGGTTTGCGGCGCGCGCGCGCCGATGGCGTTCGGCACGGAGGCGGGATTGGCCGCCACGCTGACGGCCGAGGGATCGGGGCCGCGCATCGGCGACGGCGCGGGCGTGTACAGGGCCAGCGCGGCGGCCTGGCTCGATTCGCTGGCAGCGCTGCCGGCGCCAGCGGCCTTCGGTGTTCCGGCTTCGGCCAGCGAGGTGCCGGTCACTTCCAGCTTGCCTTCCATGCCGATCTGGCGGTGGCCGGGGATCGAGCAGTAATAGGTGAACGTGCCGGCGCGCGTGACCTTGAAGCGCACGGTGGTGCTGCCGCTGTTGGCGCTGAACTTGGCCGAGGCCACATTCAGTTCCGGGATCAGCAGATCGTGCTCGGCGCCTTCGCCGCTTTTCAGCACGAGTTCCACCGTGTCGCCTACCTTGGCCGCCAGCACGGGGTTGACCTGGCCCTTGGCGTCGATGAACACCATCTTGCCGTCGACGATATTGGTTTGCAGTTCATAGCGCTTGACTGCGGCGGTAGCGGGTTTGGCGGTGGCGGCGGCGCCGGCCGGCAGGCTGGCCTGAGCTTGCACGGACAGGGGCATGGCCAGTACGCAGACAGCGGCGGCAATGGCGCGGAGGGAGGGAGTCGTTTTCATCAAGCTTTCCTTGGTCTTGTATGCCGGTTCGGCACTCTTACCTAGGCAATCCGTGTGCCAGGAAAAACTTGTTTTAAATCAACGATTTGAAAAATGCAGGGTCGATATGACCCTGTTCAAGCATGGTCCGTTGTACCCTGCATGGTACTTATGACCACCACTGCCATCCACCTGCTGTTACTCACCGACCTGGTCGCCGACCTGCCCGTGGCCGTGCGCCTGCAGCGCCTCGTCGGCAGCCTGCGCGCCCACTTCGGCTGCGAGGCCGTGGCCTTGCTCAAGCTCGACGGCGAGCACTTGCGCCCCGTGGCGATGGCCGGCCTGGCCAACGACGCGCTGGGACGCCGCTTCGCCGTCGCCGACCATCCGCGCCTGGCCGCCATCCTGCAGCGGCGCGGCGTGCTGTGCTTCCATCACGACAGCTCGCTGCCCGATCCCTACGATGGCCTGATCGCCGAGCGGGCCGGCGAGCCGCTGCCCGTGCACGACTGCATGGGCATGGCGCTGGACCTGGAAGGCGAACGCTGGGGCGTGATCACGCTCGACGCGCTGCAGGTGGGCACCTTCGATACGCAGGCGCAGCGCGACCTGGGCGAACTGGCCTGCGCCATCGAGGCGGCCGTGCGCGTGACGCGCCTGGAAACGGAAATCCGCGCCCTGCGCCTGTCGGGCGGGGCCATGCTGGCCGATGCCCAAGCGCCGCGCGAGGAACACGATTTCGTGGGCCAGAGCAGCGCCATCACGCACTTGCTGCACGAATTGCAGGTGGTGGCCGATTCCGAACTGCCCGTGCTGCTGCTGGGCGAGACGGGCGTGGGCAAGGAATTGTGCGCGCACCGCCTGCACCGGCTGTCGCGCCGCGCGGGCAAGCCTTTGATCCACGTCAATTGCGCGGCCTTGCCCGAGTCCCTGGCCGAAAGCGAATTGTTCGGCCACGTGCGCGGTGCGTTTTCCGGCGCCGTCAGCGACCGGCCCGGGCGTTTCGAGGCGGCCGAAGGGGGCACCCTGTTTCTCGATGAAGTGGGCGAACTGCCATTGTCGATACAGGCCAAGCTGCTGCGCACCTTGCAAAATGGGGAAATCCAGCGCCTGGGCGCGGACCGGCCGCGCCGGGTCAACGTGCGCGTGATCGCCGCCACCAACCGAAGCTTGCGCGAACATGTGCGCGACGGCTCGTTCCGCGCCGATCTGTATCATCGTTTATCCGTGTATCCCGTGCCGATTCCGCCGCTGCGCGAGCGGGGCAATGACGTGCTGCTGCTGGCCGGGGGATTCCTGGAACTGAACCGCGCGCGCCTGGGCCTGCGCAGCCTGCGCCTGTCCGCCGCGGCGGAAAACGCCTTGTGCCACTACCGCTGGCCGGGCAATGTGCGCGAACTGGAACATGTGATCAGCCGGGCCGCGCTGAAAGCCGTGATACGCGGCGCGGACCGCAAGGACATCGTGACCCTGGAAACGGATATGCTCGATCTCGATGCGCTGGAAGCGCCGGCCGGCACGGAAGCGCTGCCGCTGGCGCCAGCCGCATGCGGCACGCCGGCGGCGCCGCTGCTATCGATGCATCAGATCGTGGAAGCGAGCCAGCGCCAGGCCATCCGGCAAGCGCTGGTGCTGCATCAGGATAACTGGGCCGCTGCGGCGCGGCAGCTGGGACTCGACGCCAGCAATCTGCATAAACTTGCTCGCCGGGTGGGGCTGAAAGCCTGAGCCGGCGTTACCGCTCAGCGATGAGTGACCAGGCTGCTCGGCAAGCTGTGCAGGTAAGCGGCCAGGTCCTTGATGTCCTGGTTGCTCAGCGGTTTCACCTGGCCCGTCATGATGGCGTTGTTGCGGCCGTTGGCCTTGTCGCCCCGTTTATACGCGATCAGCGCATGTTCCAGGTAATCCTTGTGCTGGCCCGCCAGTTTGGGGTACGACGGGTCGATGGGCGAACTGTAATCCTTGCCGTGGCAGGTGGCGCAGCTGTATTTTTCGGCCAAGGCCTTGCCCGTGTTGATATTGCCGGCGGCGCTGGCGGAAAACGAAATGGTGGCGCAAACGAGGGCGGCGAGTAGTTTTTTCATCAGGCTGGTCCTCAGTTCGTCTTGGCTTGTTGCGCATAATACGCGGCGACATCGGCGATATCCTGGTCCGACAGGCTGCTGGCGATGCCCTTCATGCTGGGGTGCTTGCGGTCGCCCTTCTTGTAGGCTTGCAGCGCATTCTCGATATATTTTGCCGGCTGGCCGCCGATCATCGGCACCTGGAATACTTCAGGGAAGGTTGCCTTGTAACCGGGGATGCCGTGGCAGCCGATACACATTTCCACCTTGGCAGGGGCTGCCTTGGCGTTTCCTACAATGTCAGCCGCTGTGACGGCATTTGCTATGCCGGCAAGCACGAGAAGTGCAAATATTTTTTTCATAGTGGCAATGTGAACAAAGGTAATCGGAGAAACGCCAGAGCTGGTTTTTTTTGATTTTATGTGTTGACAATTAAGGTTGCCAATTAATCTGCTGCTTGCCGATTCTAGCCAAGATATTCTTGCAAGTCCACCTATAAAACCCGCATTGTAGGCACGCAGGCACAGGCCGTCCGCGTGACGCTGGGCCACAGTTCTGTTTATACTCACCATTTCCCTACTTTGGCAGACCGCTCATGCAAGCACAGCACCCCCAGCAAGGCCAACGCTTCGAAGGTTCCGACAGCTATGTCGCCACCGCCGACCTGAAACTGGCCGTGAATGCGGCGCTGACCCTGCAACGCCCGCTGCTGATCAAGGGCGAACCGGGCACGGGCAAGACCATGCTGGCCGAGGAAGTGGCCGCCGCGCTGAACATGCCGCTGATGCAATGGCATATCAAATCGACCACCAAGGCGCAGCAGGGCCTGTACGAATACGACGCCGTCTCGCGCCTGCGCGATTCGCAGCTGGGCGACGAGCGCGTGCGCGACATCCAGAACTACATCGTCAAGGGCGTGCTGTGGCAAGCGTTCACGGCGCCCGAACCGGTGGTGCTGCTGATCGACGAGATCGACAAGGCCGACATCGAATTCCCGAACGACCTGCTGCGCGAACTGGACCGCATGGAATTCTATGTGTATGAAACGCGCGAAATGGTCACGGCGCGCCACCGCCCGCTCGTCATCATCACCTCGAACAACGAGAAGGAATTGCCGGACGCCTTTTTGCGCCGCTGCTTCTTCCACTACATCAAATTCCCGGACAAGGACACGATGGAGCAGATCGTCGCCGTCCACTACCCGCACCTGAAACAGGAATTGCTGGCACAGGCGCTGCAAACCTTCTATGAAGTGCGCGACGTGCCGGGCCTGAAGAAAAAACCGTCGACGTCGGAATTCCTCGACTGGCTGAAACTCCTGCTGGCCGAGGACATCCCGGCCGAAGCCTTGCGCAGCAAGGACAACAAGGCCGTCGTGCCGCCGCTGCACGGGGCGCTGCTGAAAAACGAGCAGGACGTGCACCTGTTCGAGCGCCTGATGTTCATGTCGCGCACCAACCGCTAAGGAGCGACGGTGAACGACATCAGCCCCGACAAGGTCTTCGTCCCCCTGGAACTGCACGGCATCCGCCTCGAAGCGCTGGCGCCGCACCATGCGGCCGGCCTGCGCGCGGCGGCCATGGATGGCGAACTGTGGAATCTGCGCGTCACCTCCGTGCCCGAGCCGGACCAGGTTGACCAGTACATTTTCAAGGGCATCGAGATGCGCCCCACGCGCTTCGCCTTTGCCGTCGTCGACGCGGCCAGCGGCGAGGTGCTCGGCACCACCAGCTACCACGACGTGGTGCCGGCCATCGGGCGCCTGGAAATCGGCTACACCTGGTACGCGAAGCGCTGCCAGCGCAGCCACGTCAACACCACCTGCAAATTGCTGCTGCTGACGCACGCCTTCGACACGCTCGGCTGCGCGCTGGTGGGCCTGCGCACCGATAATTTCAACCACGCCTCGCAGGCGGCCATCGAACGCCTGGGCGCGAAAAAGGATGGCGTGCTGCGCCACCATGCGCTGCGCCGCGACGGCACCGTGCGCGACACCGTCATGTACAGCATCACGCGCGGCGAGTGGCCCGAGATTGCCGCCCACCTGCGCTACAAGCTGGCGCAGCGCCCCATCACCGCACTGCCGCGCGCGGGAGAGCGGTCGCCATGCTGATCGATTTCTTCTTCACGCTCAAGGACGCGAAGATTCCCGTCTCGATCAAGGAATTTTTGACCTTGCTTGAGGCGCTGCAAAAGAACGTCATCGGCGCTTCGATGGATGATTTTTACTATCTGTCGCGCCTGACCCTGGTCAAGGATGAAGCACATTTCGACAAGTTCGACCGCGCGTTTGCCCAGTATTTCAAGGGCGTCAACGCGGCCTTCGACACGAACGCGGCGATTCCGCTCGACTGGCTTCTCAAGCGCATGCAGCGCGAGCTGTCCGAGGAGCAGAAGGCGCAGCTGGAGAAATTCGGCTACGACAAGCTGATGGACCGCCTGAACGAACTGCTGAAGGAGCAGAAGGAGCGCCACGAAGGCGGCAGCAAGTGGATAGGCACGGGCGGCACGTCACCGTTCGGCAATGGCGGCACGAACCCGGAAGGCATCCGCATCGGCGGCAAGGGCGGCAACCGCACGGCCGTGAAAGTGTGGGAAGCGCGCAGCTACAAGGATTACGATGGCGAGCGCGAACTGGGCACGCGCAACATCAAGGTGGCCTTGCGCCGCCTGCGCAAGTTCGCGCGCGAAGGGGCGGAAGACGAACTGGCGCTGGACGCCACCATCGCCGCCACGGCCAACAACGCGGGCTACCTCGACATCAGGATGCGGCCCGAGCGCAAGAACCGCATCAAGGTGCTGATGCTGCTCGACGTGGGCGGCAGCATGGATGACCATATCGAGCGCACCGAGGAACTGTTTTCGGCGGCGAAGACGGAATTCAAGAACATGGAGTTCTTTTACTTCCATAACTGCGTCTACGACTACCTGTGGAAGAACAACCGGCGCCGCAACGCCGAGCGTTTTCCCACCTGGGACGTGCTGCGCAAATACCCGCCCGACACCAAGCTGATCTTCGTCGGCGACGCCACCATGAGCCCCTATGAAATCCTGCAGCCGGGCGGCAGCGTCGAGTACAACAACGAGGAAGCGGGATCGACGTGGCTGGCGCGCTTTACCCAGGCGTTCCCGAAATTCATCTGGCTCAATCCCGAATCGGAGGGATTGTGGCAGTACCGCCAGTCGATCGGCGTGATGCGGCAGCTGATGAACAACCGCATGTTCCCCCTGTCGATCGACGGGCTGGAGCGGGGCATGCGTCTGCTCAGTAAATAAAAGCGCCTAACAAAAAGTCCATGGCGGCAGGAGGCCGCCATGCCGTACACTGCGACACGGCACTACCGTGCGGAGCATCTCCGCTGCGGGCGGGTACCATACGCTGATACCAGCCCTGCCCAACCTGCTGCATCCTGTGCGTGGCCGCCATGGCCGCGACACTGTTCGATTGCGCACATCGTGCGCGCCTTCTGCTCCGGTAGAATCGGCGCATCGCTCTGCGCAAACAATGCACCATCGCTGCACCACGACATTGCCGCGCCAGCCCCCGTGCTGCCGGCCGGTGCCAGCGCCATTTTCAAAGGAATGAGCATGCAAAGTCTGATCTCGATCGCCGCCGACCTGTCCTGGCCGTTCGCCATTACCCTGGCCTGGGTGGTGGGCGAATTCGGCCACCGCTGGACGGGCCTGCCGCGCATCAGTTTTTACGGCGTGATCGGCTTCGTCCTCGCGCAGACACAGGTGGGCATCCTGCCGCAAACGGACGCCGGTCCCATGCTGGTGCTCGCCGATGTGGCCTTCGGCCTGATCCTGTTCGAGGTGGGCTACCGCATCAACCTGCGCTGGCTGAAGAACAACCCGTGGATCGCCGTCACGGGCCTGGTCGAATCCCTGCTGACCTTTGCCGTCGTCTACTTCATCGGCATCGAATTCGGCAGCACTTCGATGACGGCGCTGCTGCTGGCGTCGCTGGCCATGTCCACCTCGCCGGCCACCATCATGCGCGTCATCAACGAGGAACGCAGTTCGGGCCAGGTCACGGAACGCATCGTCCACCTCACGGCCTTGAATTGCGTGCTGGCCGTCTTCACGTTCAACATCATTGTCGGCTTCTGGATGTTCCAGAGCTCCACCGACCTGATCGAGGCGAGCAGCAGCAGCGCCGCCGTGCTGGCCGCCTCGGTGGCCGCCGGTACCGTCTTCGGTATCGTCGTGCCGGCCATGCTGCGCCGTCTGGGCAACATGGCGCAGGACGCCACCGTGGCGTTCGCGCTGTCGGTGATGCTGCTCGTCGCCCTGACCTACACCACCAGCCTGTCGCCGCTGCTGGCCACGCTCACCTTCGGCCTGGTGGCGCGCCACCGCCGTGTCGCCTTCAGCCAGGCGCAGCGCAATTTCGGCGCCATGGGCGAGCTGCTGACGGTGCTGCTGTTCGTGTATGCCGCCTCGACCCTGGAATGGGCCAGCGTGACGGCCGGCGCGGGCTTGGCCCTGGCCGTCGTCGGCGGACGCTTGCTGACGAAGGTCGCCGGCGTGGCCGCGTTTTCGCACGTGAGCGGCATTTCCTGGCGCAAGGGCGTGCTGACGGGCGTGGCGCTGACGCCCGTTTCCGTCTTCATCATCCTGCTGCTCGAACACGCGCGCCAGCACGGCGTGAACTTCGGCGACGAATTGAACGCCCTGGCCGCCATCACCCTGGGCCTGGAACTGGTCGGCCCCGTGCTGGTGCAGCGCGTGCTGATGCTGGCCAAAGAAACCCATGAAATCAAGGAGCGCTAAATGCCGCTGGAACCCTTTGGCCAATCGGCCGCGCTGACCTTCGGCGTCGAACTCGAACTGCAACTGGTGAACCTGTCGGACTACGACTTGACGGCCGCCAGCCCCGACCTGCTGCATCTGCTGAATAAAAAGCCGTTCCCCGGCAACGTCACGCCGGAAATCACCGAGAGCATGATCGAGATTAACTCGAGCGTGCACACGCATCACGGCCCCCTGCTGGCGCAGTTGCAGGAAATCCGCGACACCTTGATCACGGCCGGCGACAAGCTCAATATCGGCATCGCGGGCGGCGGCACGCACCCGTTCCAGCAATGGTCGTCGCAAAAGATCTTTTCCAAGCCCCGTTTCCAGGAGATTTCGGAGCTGTACGGCTACCTGGCCAAGCAGTTCACCATCTTCGGCCAGCACGTGCACATCGGCTGCGCCTCGGGCGACGACGCCATGTTTTTGCTGCATTCGCTGAACCGCTACATCCCCCATTTCATCGCCCTGTCGGCTTCCTCGCCCTACGTGCAGGGCCGCGACACCCTGTTCGATTCGGCCCGCCTGAACTCCGTGTTCGCGTTCCCCATGAGCGGGCGCGCACCGTTCACCTTGAGCTGGGACCAGTTCTCCAACGAGTATTTCGCCAAGATGGAGAACACGGGCATCATCAAGAGCATGAAGGATTTTTACTGGGATATCCGTCCCAAGCCGGAATTCGGCACCATCGAACTGCGCGTGTGCGACACGCCGCTGACGGTGGAACGGGCCGCCGCGCTGGCCGCCTACCTGCAGGCCCTGTGCCGCTACCTGCTCGAACGCAAGGAGGTGCCGCCGGTCGAAGACGATTACCTCGTGTATAACTACAACCGCTTCCAGGCTTGCCGCTTCGGCCTCGATGGCGCCATCACGCATCCGAAAACCTACGAAACGATGTCGCTGCGCGAAGACATCATGACCACCCTGCGCAAGATGGAACCGCACGCCGAGGCGCTGGGCAGCACGCCGGCCCTGAAACACCTGTCGGACGTGGCCAAGCAATGGAGCGACGCGCAATACCTGCGCAAGCAGCACAGCTTGCAGGGCAGTGCCGAGGGCATGGTCGATTCGGCGATCAGATGCTTCCGTGGTGAACCGATGAACTACTAAGGACTAGCCCGTCCAACCCAACACCTGAACTTCCGGGGTCGGACCCTGCAGGGTCCGACCCCAGATCTTGCTTATGGGGTTTAAACAACGCCAGCAACGCGCTAAAAAACCACACCCCACATTTACACCTTATCCCCCGCTTGCTACAATAGTTGAGAATGATTCCTATTAACTAAATTGATCTGGCTGGCCCGGTCACGCTTGCAAGGGGAATGCGATGCCGCTGGCAAAGCCGTTACAACGCCAGGACATCGCGACACTGTATGCCGACCACCACGGCTGGCTGCAGGGCTGGCTGCGCAAGAAGCTGGGCAGCACGGCATGCGCGGCCGATGTGGCGCAGGACACCTTCATGCGCCTGCTCGACCGCGAAGACGCCGTCGCCGCGCGCGAACCGCGCGCCTTTCTTGCCACCGTCGCCCAGCGCGTGCTGTTCAACCATTACCGCCGCGAGAAACTGGAACAGGCTTATCTCGACGTGCTGGCGCAGCTGCCGCCCCTGCATGCGCCGTCGCCCGAGGTTCGGGCGCTGCTGCTGGCCACCGTGTTTGAACTCGACCGCATGCTCGACGACTTGCCGCCTCCCGTGAAACGGGCTTTTTTGCTACGCCAGCTCGACGAACTGCCGCAGGAAGACATCGCGCGCCAGCTCGGCATCTCACTGGCCACCGTGAAACGCCATCTGCAGCGCGCCGGCAGCGCCACGCAGGCGTGGCAGCAGCTGCAAACGCAGCACGAACACCTGCCGTCCGCCGTGCACGCGACCCTGCTGCGCGCCTGCGTGCAAGCGAACGCGCCGCGCCGCCACGCCGTCAAGACCCTGGCACTGCTGCTGGCCTGCGGCGCCTCGCTGTATGCGTTCGAACGCCGCAGCCCATGGCGCGGCTGGATGGCCGACTACCGCACGGCCGTCAACCAGCGCCGCGTCGTGACCCTCGATGACGGCACGCAGCTCACGCTCAATACCAATAGCGCCGTGAATATCGCTTACGACGGCGCACGGCGCCGCATCGAACTGCTGGCTGGCGAAATCTTCATCGCCACCGGCAAGGATGCGGTGCAGCGCCCCTTCTTCGTCGGTACGCCGCACGGCAGCCTGCAGGCGCTGGGCACGCGTTTCACCGTGCGCCTGCACGAGCAATACACCAGCGCCGGCGTGCTCGAAGGGGCCGTCGCCGTGCTGGCCGATGATGGCGCGCAGCGCCTGGTGCTGCGTCCCGGCGAAGGCGCCCATTTCGACGGCACGGGCGTGCACCGCCAGGCCCTGGCGCCGTATGGCGGCGCGTGGCTCAATGGCATGCTGGTGGCGCGCGACATGCGCCTGGCCGATTTCCTCGCCGAGCTGTCGCGCTACAGCGACCATCCATTGAGCTGCGCGCCTGCCATCGCCGGCCTGCGCGTCTCCGGCTCCTACCCGCTGGCCGATGTCGATGCCATCCTCGACGCCGTCGGCGCCAGCCTGCAGCTGCGGCGCCATACCGTCACGCGCTTCTGGGGCCATCAAGTCGTCAGGATAGAACTGGCGGCCCGCTGAAAAATATTTTCTGCAAAGTGAGCTGTTTCGCCGTGCTTGCGTGACCTGGAAGATAGGCAGTCTCCATCTTGCGCATCCACGAAAGGTTTTATTCCATGCACCACGCTTCGCGTTCCCTCCTTACCCGCACCGTCCTCGCCTGCGCCCTGTCGCAGATCGGCATGGCCCTGGCCCTGCCGGCATCGGCCCAGGCGCAAACCCGGCAAGTGCGCACCTACAGCATTCCCGCCGGTGCGCTGGGCGACGTGCTGACGCGCTTCGGCAGCGACAGCGCCATTTTATTGTCGTTCTCCAGCGATGCCACGCAAGGCTTGCGCAGCGCCGGCCTGCAAGGCAGCTATGGCGTGCACGATGGTTTCCGCGTGCTGCTGGCCGGCAGCGGCCTGCAAGCCGTGCCGCAGGCGAATGGCGGCTACCTGCTGCAGAAAATCCCCGCCGGCGCCGGCGCCCCTTCGGCGGACAGCCGCGGCGTGGCCGTCATGGGCGGCGTCACCGTGGTGGCGGCAGCCGAACGCAGCGCCGTCACCAGCGGCACGGGCAGCTATACGGGCGGCCCCGCCAGCGGCGCCACGGGCCTGGCCCTGACGCAGCGCGAAACGCCGCAATCGCTGACCATCGTCACGCGCCAGCAGATGGATGACCAGAACAGCAATGCCGTCTCCGACGTCATGAAGAACGTCAATGGCGTCAACGTGCAAAACTATGACAGCGACCGCTGGAGCTTCTGGGCGCGCGGCTTTGCCGTCACCAATTTCCAGTATGACGGCGTGTCGGCCATCTATGACGGCGTCTACGACTGGGGCACGACGAACAGCGACATGGCCATCTACGACCGCATCGAAGTGCTCAAGGGTGCAACGGGCTTGATGAGCGGCTCGGGTGACCCGTCGGCCACCGTCAACATGGTGCGCAAGCGCCCCACCGCAGCCTTCGAAGGCTCGGCCACCCTGGGCGCGGGATCGTGGGACAACTACCGCGGCGAAGCCGATGTTTCCGGCCCCCTCAACGACAGCCGCACGGTGCGCGGCCGCCTGGTGGGCGCCTACCAGGACAAGCATTCCCACCTGGACCGCTACACGCAGCAGAAGTCCGTCGCCTACGGCATCATCGAGGCGGACCTGACGCCCGTCACCCTGCTGACGGCCGGCTTCACGCACCAGGACTACAAGCCGCGCGGCTCGACCTGGACCGGCTTCCCCGTGCTGCTGGCCGACGGCTCGCGCACGGATTTCCCCACCTCGTGGAACCCGGCCACGGACTGGAGCCGCCGCGACATGCAGAACACCACACTGTTCTCGTCGCTCGAACATACGTTCGCCAACGAGTGGAAACTGAAATTGAGCGCCAACCAGCTGCGCAGCAAACATGACAGCGTGCTCGGTTCGGCCAGCGGCGGCAATCCCGATCCCGTCACGGGCGAAGGCGCCTACTTCTTCATGGGAAAATACAAGGGTGACCGCCGCCAGACCACCGTCAACGTGGACGCCAGCGGACCATTTACGGCCTTCGGCCGCCGCCACGAAGCGATGATCGGCTATTCCCACTCCAGCGCGAAGCAGGACGGTCCCGTCTACGAATCCGTCTACCCGCCCGTGGAAGGCAGCTACTTCGACTGGCGCGGCCAGTACGCGGAACCGGCGTTCACGCGCCTGGGCAACGACAACGACAAGACACGCCAGAGCGGCCTGTATGGCGCGCTGCGCCTGCGTCCCCTAGATGCGCTGTCCGTCATCGTCGGCGCGCGCGTCAGCAACTACAAGCAGGACCAGGACCGCAGCTTCTTCGACAGCGGCACGGCGCGCATCACCTCGCGCATCGACGAAAGCAATGTCATCACGCCGTATGCGGGCGTCGTGTATGACCTGGACAAAACCTATTCCCTCTTCGGCAGCTACACGAGCATCTTCGCGCCGCAAAGCAACCGCGACATGAACCGCAACTTCCTCGCCCCCGTGCGCGGCAACGGTTTCGAGGCGGGCGTGAAAGCCGAATTTCTGGAAGGTAAAGTCAACGCCAGCGCCTCGCTGTACCAGATCCGCCAGAGCAACGTGGCCAGCTATGTGGGCGAGGTCAATGGCGAGGAAGCGTATGAAGGCATCGACGGCGTCACCAGCCGCGGCCTGGAAATGGAAGTGACCGGCGAAGTGCTGAACGATGTGAAACTGAGCGCCGGCTATACCTATACGCGTATCCGCGACAAGGATGGGCAGGAAGTGTTTTCCACCATGCTGCAAACGACGCAGCCGCCGCACCTGCTGCGCGTGCAGGGGACATGGCGCCTGCCGGCCAGCCTGAATAAAATCACCGTGGGTGGTGGCGTCAACTGGCAAAGCGGCTTCTACGGCCATATCTGGAACCCGGCCGCCAATGACTATGCGCGCATTGAACAAGGCGGCTTTGCCCTGGTCAACCTGTTGGCCCGCTACGAAATCAGCAAGAACACGACGGCCAGCCTGAACGTGAACAACCTGACGGGTAAAAAGTACTTCACGGGCCTGGGCCTGTTCCAGACAGGCTTTTACGGCGAACCGCGCAATGTCATGCTGACCTTGCGCACGAAGTTTTAATCAGTTGCCGTACAGCGCCAGCGCCCAGGCTGGCGGACGCAATTCCAGCGCCAGGGACAGGTAAGCGGGATCGAAGCGCGCCGCCAGCAGATACACATTGGCGGCGCCCTTCGGTTCCCAATTCCCCGTAAAACCCTTTTCGCCGGCCGCCACGCGCTTGCGGTCGAAGGGTACGGCGCTTTTCGCAAACTCCTCGTGCGTCTTTTTGCCCTGCGCATACGGTGACAGCCAGGCCAGCGCCTCGGCAAGGCGCTTCGCTTCCGGCGCGCCATACCAGTCGTCGCCATGCGCCTGCGCCATCAGGGCCGTCGTCAGCAGCGGCTCCAGGCTGTAGGTGGTGTAATGGAGGGCGTCGCGCTGCTCGAAGTCGAAGGGCACGCCGCCGGCGCCGATATTGCGCGGCACGTGCGCCAGGAAGCGCTCCTTCGCGCGCGCGATCAGCAAGGCGTCGCCCGTGACATACGCGGCGGCCGTACCGATCTTGATGCGGTGGCTGTGCCAGTTGTTGCGCGCCGTGGACGGGCCGCCCACCTTGATGGGGTCACTCAGATACCCGTTCGCCAGGGTGCGGCAAAACGCCTGCACCTGCTCGCGCTCGACGCCGTTCAAGCGTTCCTGCACCAGATCAAAGCCCATCAGCAAGCTGGCCAGCTCCGTCTCGTCGACGGGACTGAACGAGGGCTGATAACTGCCGCTCCAGGCCAGCAGCAGCTGGCGCGCCGCCTCGAAATGCGCCATCTCGCCAGACAGCCGCCAGGCCAAGGCCTGCAAGCGCGCCTGGCGCCAGTCTTCCTGCGCCTGCTGGCTGGTCTCGCGCCCGCCCTCGCCCTTCAGCAAGCCGCCCGTGCGCACTTCGGCCATCAGATGCACGGGCCGCGCCGCATCCTTGCGCGCCGCCTTGAGCACCTGTTCCGCGATGGCCGGCGCCACCTTCGCCTTGAGCATGCGGGCTCGCGCGGCGGAGGTCAACGCAAACGGCAGCGGGCCGTCGTGCGGACGCGGTGCCGCGCGCAAGCCCGCCAGGGGCAATGCCAGCAGGCCGGCCAGTACCATGCGCCGGCGCATCAGGTGCGTACTCAAAACCGCGTCTCCCGCGCCGCGCGCAAGAAATTATCGAGGATGGGCGTGCAATCGAGCAGCTCGACGCCGCCCGCCGAATGGAATTCCGGGTGCCACTGCAAGCCCATGACGAAACGCGCCCGCTGGTAGCGGATGGCTTCGACGATGTTGTCCCCTTGCGAATACGCTTCCACGGTGACGTCGCGCCCCAGATCCTTGACCGACTGGTGGTGGATGGAATTGACGAGCGCCTCGCCCGCCTTCGGGAACATGCCGGCCAGCGACGAGCCTTTCGGGAAGACGATGGTGTGGCGGTGACGGTCATACAGGTCGTTGACGTGCGAGGCGGCGCCTTCCACGTCCGAAGCGATGTCCTGGTACAGGGTGCCGCCAAAGCCCACGTTGATCAGTTGGCAGCCGCGGCATATGCCCAGCACGGGTTTGCCCGCATCGACGAATTCGTGCAGCAGTTCCAGTTCGTACAGGTCGCGCGCGCGGTCGCCGTTCCATTCGGGCCGCGTGGCCGCCTCGGAATACGTCTGCGGCGAGACGTCGGCGCCCCCCTGCAGCACCAGACCGTCCAGGTGGCGCGCATAGTGACGCAGGGTGATGTTACTCGGGTGTAGCTGACCGTTGGTATTGACCGTCGGGATCATGAACACCAGCACATCGCGCGACATGACCCACTGCGCGATCGACTCTTCCAGGTATTGCAGGTTTTTGCTGCGCAGCCCAGTGGCGCCCGGCTCGGGGTGGAAAATGCGCGCAGAGATACCGATGCGCAGGGTGCGCCGCATGAAATCGCGGCTGGCCTTGTCGCGCATGGAGCGGTAGCGCGACGAGATAACCCGCCAGGCCAGCGCCAGCGGCGTATCGTTATCCTTCAGGTAGCGGGGGGCGGCGTCGCGCGCGCGGTGCTCGTCATCGGGCGCCCGGCGGCCGACCCTGTCGGGCCGCGACGGTGCCGGCTGTGGCGCCGCTGGGCCGGTGGACGGTGGCTGCTGGGGATCTTTTTCGTCTGACATGGCGGGGCTGACTGAAAGCGGAGAACGGTTTCAATATAAACCCCCGCCTCCGAAAGCACGATTCAATTTTGTAACAAAAGCATACCTGCGGGGCATCCACGCAACACGCCGGCGGCAAACGCATACGCCCCGTTTACGCTGGCGGCTCCGCTTTTTAGAGAATCTTTACGCCCCCGCTGCTAATCTTGAACGTACCTCAACCACCGCCGCAAAGCCACCATGGAACCCCATTCACGCCTGTCCGCACATCAAGCCCTGCCCCACCGCCACCCGCGCCTGCCCACTTTCCTCATGCATATCACGGTCGACAAAGCCTGCCTGGCCGAGCTGCGCCAGCTGGTCGTCAGGACGTGCGGCGGCATGCTGTCGTTCATGCGCGTCGAGGCGGTCGACCACGCCGAGCGCATGAAAGTCTGGCTGTGCGTGACGGAACCGGCCCTGCGCCTGACGATGGACGCCGTCATGCGCCTGCTGCCGGCGGCGGAATTTGGTCGCATCAGCCAGGGGAAATCGCTATGAACCAGTATTCGTGCGAGCAGGCGATGTCCTCGATGCGCATCACCGCGCACTTCCAGGGCATCTGGGTGCCGATGGTCACGCCCTTCCGCGATGGCGACATCGACTTCGACGCGGCCCAGCAGCTCGCGTGCGAACTGGCCGCCAGCGGCATCGATGGCCTCGTGGTGTGCGGCACCACGGGCGAAGCGGCCATGCTGAGCGCCGCCGAACAGACCATGCTGTTAGACAGCGTGCTCGAAGCCGTCGGCCCCCGCTTCCCCGTCGTGATGGGGATAGGCGGCAGCGATACGCGCAGCGTCGTCGCCACGGTGCAGCGCTACAACGACCATCCGCTGGCGGGCCTGCTGGTCTCCGCCCCCGCCTATGTGCGCCCTTCCCAGGACGGCATCGTGCGCCACTTCCAGGCCATCGCCGCCGCCACCGACCAGTCCATCGTGCTGTACAACGTGCCGGCCCGCACGGGCGTCAATATCGAACCGCAGACGGCCGCCCTGCTGGCGCGCGACTCGCACTTCGTCGCCATCAAGGAAGCGGGCGGCAAGCTGCAGCAGCTGGGCGAACTGCTGCTCGACACGCGCCTGGACGTCTTGTGCGGCGACGATGCGCTGCTGCTGGCCAGCCTGTCCATGGGTGGCCATGGCGCCATGTCGGCCGCCGCCCAGGTACGCCCCGACCTGTACGCGCAGCTGTACCACCTCGTCAGGCAGGGCCGCCACGGCGCCGCCGGCGCCCTGTTCAAGACCATGCTGCCCGTCATCCGCCTGCTGTTTGCCGAACCGAATCCCGCTCCCGTCAAAGCAGCGCTGGCCATGCAGGGCAAGGTGCGCAACGCCTTGCGCCTGCCGATGACGCCCATGTCGGCCGCCGGCCAGGCCGCCCTGGCCGCGGCCCTCGAGCCCCTGCTGGAACTGCCCGTATGGACGGCCGGCGACAGGGACGAGCCGCGCGAAGGCTGTCTGCTGCAGCTGGTTTCCCCTGCCAACATCATGCCAGCCGTGCGCCAAGATGATCATCGCCATCACGGATGAACGCGGAGGGATGGAGAAATCCATCCTGGCCGGGCGGCTGGCCGCTTCGCGCGCGCTGGCCGGACGCAAGGTATTGCTGCTCGATGCCGATCCGCGCCAGGGCGCCATGGCGCAGGCGAGGAATATGCACGACGGCGCCATGCACGGCAGCCTGACGCGGCCGCGCCTGATGGCGCGCGCCATCAGCGCCAAGGGTTTGCAGCCGGAGCTGGAACACCTGGTGCACTGCTACCACGACATCGTCATCGACAGCGAAGGCCGCGACTCCATGGGCAGCCGTTCGGCCTTGGTCGCCGCGCGCGTGCTGGTGGTGCCGCTCGACGGTGTCGTCGACGCCGCCGCGCAATCAGGCCTGGCGCGCCGCATCGCACATGCGCGCAGCGTCAATCCGGGCCTGCGCGTGCTGCTGGCAACGGACACGCAAGCGGCGCCCGCCCATGCGCTGGCCGCGCAGATCCCGGCCGCCCGCGTGGTCAGCCTGGGGCAGCTGTACTGCGCCGTTTTCAACCTGCCCGCCTAGAGTACGCAAAAAGGCGGCGCATGCGCCGCCTCTCTTCTCTGTCAATTAAAACGTCTTGCTGACCGTCAGCTGCAGCGCCGTCTTGCCCATGAATTTGCCATTCACGGGCGAGGCATAGGCCGATTTGCCCGCGTTCGTGCCGATCACGGCCAGCGCGCCCGAAACAATGCCGAAGTCGCGCGTGACGCCCACTTTCCAGTCCGTGTAGCTCGATGCATCATTGTTCTTGACCTTCTGGTGGCCCGCGTGCAGGTTGCCGGTCCAGCCGTTCGTCAGGTCGATAGTCGCGCCGATGTCCAGGTAGCCGCTGTTCTTGCTGTTGACGATGCCGAACAGGTTCGAGACGGCGTGCGAATACTTGATATAGGCAGGGCCATACGACAACTGGCCGTAGACTTCCTGCGTGTCCGCGTCGGCCAGGCCGGCGACGTGCTTCAAGCCGTTGTCCGCATACACATAGGCGAGCACGCCGACGTCATAGCCAACATCGCTACCCAACTGGCCGCGCTTGCCCGCATACAGGTCCACTTCCACGTCGCCGCTGCCGCCCGCGTCCTTGGTCCACTTGATGGTGGAGGCCCAGGCGCCCGCGTACAGGCCAGTGGGGTTGTTGACATAGTCGACGCCGCCCTGCAGCGCCGGTTTCAAGCGCGTCTGCGAGATGCCGCGGTAACGGTAGTCGGATACGCCAGCCACGTTGAAGCTCACTTCATTATCGGGCTTGACCTCGTCCGCGTGGGCGAGGCTGCCCGTCAAGGCTGTGGCGACGGCAAGTGCAAGTAGCATTTTGTTCATGGTTGTTCTTCTTCATCGGTGGTATGGGCCTTTGCCAACATGGCGCAGCTGGCCCGCCGCTGCAAAAATTTTAAGTAAAGCGTCCCCCTGGCGCGCGCGGCGCCTGTTTTCAAACAGGGGACACAAAGGTGTTAGAGCGGCAGCAGCAGCCGGTAGCCGACGGCCGTTTCCGTCAGCAGGTACTGCGGCTGGGCCGGATCGGCTTCCAGCTTCTGGCGCAGATGCCCCATGTAAATGCGCAGGTAATGGCCGTTTTCGCTGTTCGACGGCCCCCACACTTCACGCAGCAGTTGCGGATTGGTGACCACCCTACCCGCGTTTTTCACGAGCACGGATAGCAAACGGAATTCCGTCGGTGTCATGTGCACCAGTTGCTTGTTGCGCGTGACCAGCCGGTCCTTCAGATCGACGCGCACGTCGCCAAACTGCACCACGCCATCGTCGCTGGCGGCGGGCTGGCGCTGGCGGCGCAAGGTGGCGCGCACGCGGGCCAGCAATTCGCCCACGCCGAACGGCTTGGTCAGGTAGTCATCGGCGCCCGCGTCGAGCGCGCGGATCTTGTCCTGCTCGTCGACCCGCGCCGACAGCACGATGATGGGCACGGCCGACCATTTGCGGATGTCGGCGATGAAATCGATGCCATCACCATCGGGCAGTCCCAGGTCCAGCACGATCAGGTCGGGCCGCCGCGTGCCGGCATCGATCAAGCCCCGCTGCATGGTGGCGGACTCGAAAATCTGCCAGCCCTCGTCTTCCAGCGCGGCGCGCACGAAGCGGCGGATTTGCGGTTCATCCTCGACCAGCAAGGCAGTGGCGGAAGGTTCGTTCATATTGATTTTCCTGTTTCATGGTCGTTGGCGTCATCGAGCTCAAGCTCCGGCGGCGCCGGGGGCGTGCCCAGCGGCAGGCTGAAGACGATGGCGGCACCCTGTCCCGGCACATGCGGCTGCGCGTGGATGGTGCCGCCGTGGGCTTCGACGATGGCGCGGCAAATGGCCAGCCCGAGGCCGACGCCAGGCTTGTTCGATTCGCGTTCGCCGCGCGTGAATTTTTCAAAGATGGCTTCTTCGCGGCCCGGCGGCAAGCCCGGGCCATCGTCCAGCACCGTCACCTGCAGGAACTGGCCGTGTACCCCGGCCGCGACCGTGATGGTGCTGCCGGGCGGCGTGTACTTGGCCGCGTTTTCCAGCAGGTTGCACAGCACGCGTTCGATCAGCACGGCGTCGTAGCGCACCAGCGGCAAATCCGGCGCCAGCTGCGTCTGCACGGCATGCTGCTGCAATTGCGGGCCGCTGGCGCGCAGCGCGCTGCCCACCACTTCTTCCAGCGCCTGCCATTGCAGGTTCAGCCGCACCTGGCCGCTCTCGATGCGCGCCATGTCCAGCAAGTTCGCCACCAGGGCGCTCATGCGCACGGTTTCGGACTGCAGCGAGCGCGCCATGTCCAGCTGCGCGGGCGACAGCGCAGGCCGCGACAAAGCCAGCGATTCGGCCAGGCCCACCAGCGACGTCAAAGGGGTGCGCAAATCGTGCGACAGGGCCGCCAGCAGCGAATTGCGCAGCCGCTCGGACTCCATTTGCAGCAGCGCGCCCTGGGCCACGTCGATGTAGTGCACGCGCTCGAGGGCGATGGCCGCCAGCGCGGCAAAGGTATCGAGGTGCTGGCGCTGTTCCGGCACCAGCAGCCAGCGTCCGCGCTGCGCGCCCTCGAGCGGCAGCAGCGCCAGCACGCCGCGCGTGCGCATCGGTGCGATCAGCGGCAAGTAGAAAATGGGCGACGCCGGCAAGGTATCGGTGCCCGTTCCCGCCGCCTGCGCATGGTCGAAGGCCCACTGGGCGATGCCGATATCGAGCGCCTCGCCGCCGTTCGGGGCTTGCAAGCTGCCTTCGTCATCGGGCAACAGCAAGGTGGCGCGTGCGCGGAAAGCCCGTTCGATGGCGCTTTTCGTGATGTCGAAAATCTGCTCCGTCTGCAGCACACCGGACAACTCGCGCGAAAATTCGTACAGGGCGCGGGCGCGCGCCTCCCGGTGCGAAGCCACGCGCGCCTGGAAGCGCAGGCCGGCCGTCAGGTGGCCCGTGATCAGGCCCACGGCCAGCATCACGCCAAACGTGATCACATACTGGAAATCGCCCACGGCAAACGAGAAACGGGGCGGCACGAAGATGAAATCGAAGCTGGCCACGCCCACCAGGCTGGCCAGCGCCGCAGGCCCGCGCCCCAGGCGCACGGCCACCAGCACCACCGTCAACAGGGACAGCATGGCGATATTGGCCAGGTCCAGATACGGTTGCAATGGAACCGAGGCGAGGGCCGTGGCCAGGCTGACGCCGGCGGCCACGATGTAGCGCCAATGGCGCGAGGACCGGCGCGGCGCTTCCGCATCGTCGCCGCTTGCGCGCCGGGGCGCCGCATCGGCTGGCGGCAAGCCCACCTCGATCAAATCGATATCGGGTGCCAGGCTGGCCATGCGCGCGGCCGGCGGCACATGCCACAGGCGCGCCAGTGCATTGGCGCGGCCTCGGCCCACGATGACTTTCGAGATATTCGCGCTGCGCGCATACTCGACCACGGCGCCGGCGATGTCGGCCGACGGCACAATGGCCGTGCGCGCGCCCAGGTCCTGCGCCAGTTTCAGGGTTTTCAGGATGCGTTCGCGCTGGCCCGCCGGCAGGCGCTGCAAACGCGGCGTTTCCACGTACAGCGCATGCCATTCCGCATTCAGCTGGCTGGCCAGTCGCGCCGTGCTGCGGATTACGTGTTCGCCCCCCGCGTGCGGTCCCACGCAGGCCAGCAGCGCGGCACCCGTCTTCCATACGGGGTTGATCGATTTCTCGACGCGGTAAGCCTGCACGTCGTCCTGCACCCGATCCGCCGTGCGGCGCAAGGCCAGTTCGCGCAGGGCGATCAAATTCCCCTTGCGGAAAAAATGCTGCGACGCCCGCTCGGCCTGCAACGGCTGGTACACCTTGCCCTGCTTCAGGCGGCGCAGCAGTTCATCGGCGGGGATATCGACGAGCACCACCTCGTCGGCACGGTCGAATACCGTGTCGGGCAAGGTTTCGGCCACGCGCACGCCCGTGATCCCCCCCACCACGTCATTGAGGCTTTCCAGGTGCTGCACGTTGACGGTCGACAGCACGTCGATGCCGGCGGCCAGCAATTCCTCGACATCCTGCCAGCGCTTCGGATGGCGCGAACCGGCCACGTTCGAGTGGGCCAGTTCATCCATCAGTATCAAAGGCGGCGCGCGACGCAGCGCTTCGTCGAGGTCGAACTCGTACAGGGTCTTGCCCCGGTACTCGATGGCCTTCAGAGGCAGCACGGGCAAGCCGTCAAGCTGGGCGGCCGTATCCTGGCGCCCATGCGTCTCCACCACGCCCACCAGCAAGTCCTGGCCATCGGCCAGCAATTTGCGCGCGGCCGCCAGCATCGCATAGGTCTTGCCGACGCCGGCCGAGGCGCCAAAATAAATGCGCAGCCGGCCGCGCGCGGCTTTCTTTTCCTGCGCCTGCACTTGCGCCAGCAGGGCATCAGGGTCGGGGCGTTGGCTGTCGTTGGGGAGCATGGGCATCTTTTAATTGTCGATTAGCCCAAGAACAAGGGCTGGGGTCAGACCCGACGGGTCTGACCCCGGTATCATCTTACTTTGCGGCCGCATCGAGCGCCAAGTTCAGTTCCAGCACATTCACGCGCGGTTCACCGAAAAAGCCGATATACGCGGTTTTCTGCACCTTGGCGATGGCGTTTTCCACTTGCGCCAGCGGCATGGCGCGCACGCGGGCCACGCGCGGCGCCTGGTACAGGGCGCCGGCCAGACTGATTTCCGGATCCAGGCCGCTGCCCGACGCCGTTACCAGGTCGACGGGAATGGCGCGCGTGTTGCCGGGATCCGCTTCCTTCAGGGCGGCGATGCGCGCCTTGACGGCGTCTACCAGGGCCGGATTGGTCGGTCCCTGGTTCGAGCCGCCCGAACCGGCGCCGTTATTGGCCATCGGCGCGGTGGCCGATGGACGGCCCCAGAAGTACTTGGGCGAGGTGAAGGACTGGCCGATCAGGGTCGAGCCGACGGGTTTTCCGCCACGCTCGACGATGCTGCCGTTGACTTCATCGCTGAAAGCCAGCTGGCCGATGCCGGCCGTGGCAAACGGATAAACGACGCCGCAGATCACGGTCAGCGCGGCAAACAGGACCAGGGCGGGACGTACGATGGTGCTCATGATGGTTCCTTTAGACTAAATTGAGTGCGGACAGCAGCATGTCGATCAGCTTGATGCCGATGAAGGGCAGGACGATGCCGCCCAGGCCGTAGATCAGCAGATTGCGGCGCAACAGGCTGGCCGCGCCGATGGCCCGGTATTGCACGCCTTTCAGCGCCAGCGGAATCAGCACGACGATGATCAACGCATTGAAGATCACGGCCGACATGATGGCCGAGGCGGGGCTGGCCAGATGCATGATGTCGAGCGCTTTCAATTGCGGATAGGTGCCCACGAAGGCGGCCGGGATGATGGCGAAGTACTTGGCGATGTCGTTCGAAATCGAGAACGTCGTCAACGAACCGCGCGTCATCAGCATCTGCTTGCCGATTTCAACGATTTCCAGCAGCTTGGTCGGATTCGAATCGAGGTCGACCATATTGCCCGCTTCCTTGGCCGCCTGCGTGCCCGAATTCATGGCCACGGCCACGTCGGCCTGTGCCAGCGCCGGGGCATCGTTGGTGCCGTCGCCCGTCATCGCCACCAGGCGGCCTTCGGACTGGTAGCTGCGGATCAGTTTGAGCTTGTCTTCCGGCGTCGCTTCGGCAAGGAAGTCGTCCACGCCCGCTTCGGCGGCAATGGCGGCAGCCGTCAGCTTGTTGTCGCCCGTGATCATGACGGTCTTGATACCCATGCGGCGCAATTCCGCGAAGCGCTCCTTGATGCCGCCCTTGACGATATCCTTGAGCTCCACAGCGCCCATGACACGGCCATCGTCGACCACCACCAGCGGCGTGCTGCCGCGGCGCGCGATATCGTCGACGGCACGCGCCACTTCATCGGGATACGGTTGGCCCAGCGCTTCCACATACTTTTTCATGGAATCGGCCGCGCCCTTGCGCAACTGGCGCACCTGCTGTTCGCCCGCGATATCGACGCCGCTCATGCGCGTTTGCGCCGTGAAGGGCACGAAGGTAGCGTGCAGGCTGGCCATTTCGCGTTCGCGGATGTTGAACTTCTGCTTGGCCAGCACGACGATGCTGCGCCCTTCCGGCGTTTCATCGGCCAGCGAGGCCAGCTGCGCCGCGTCGGCCAGCTGCTGCTCCGTCACGCCGGGCGCAGGCACGAAGCTCGACGCCTGGCGGTTGCCCAGGGTGATGGTGCCCGTTTTATCGAGCAGCAGCACGTCCACGTCGCCGGCCGCTTCCACGGCGCGGCCCGACGTGGCGATCACATTGGCCTGCATCATGCGGCTCATGCCGGCCACGCCGATGGCGGACAACAAACCGCCGATGGTGGTCGGAATCAGGCAGACGAGCAGCGCGATCAGCACCGTGATCGTCACGGGCGTGCCACTGCCGGCCGCCGCCACGGAAAACAGCGAGTACGGCAGCAAGGTCACGGTGACGATCAGGAAGACGATCGACAGGGCCACGAGCAGAATCGTCAGGGCGATCTCGTTCGGTGTCTTCTGGCGCTTGGCGCCTTCGACCATGGCGATCATGCGGTCGATGAAGGCTTCGCCAGGGTTGACGGAAACGCGTACCAGCAGCCAGTCCGACAGCACGCGGGTGCCGCCCGTCACGGCGGAAAAGTCGCCGCCCGATTCGCGGATGACGGGCGCCGATTCGCCCGTGATGGCGCTTTCATCGACGGAAGCCACGCCGGCCGTCACTTCGCCGTCGGCGGGAATCACGTCGCCCGCCTCGACCAGCACCGTCATGCCCTTGCGCAGGTCGGTGGCCGGCGTGGGCAGCCAGGAAGTGCCGTATTTCGGCGTCTGCATTTTCTTTGCCATCACCGTCTGCTTCAGGGCGCGCAGCGAGGCCGCCTGCGCCTTGCTGCGGCCTTCGGCCAGCGCTTCGGCGAAGTTCGCGAACAGCACGGTAAACCACAGCCACACGGCGACGGCGACGATGAAGCCGAATGGCGCTTCACCCTGGCCGCCGCTGATCCCGGCCTGGGTCGCCAGCAGGCTCGTGATGATGCTGCCCACGTAGACGACGAACATCACGGGGCTGCGCCACTGCGTGCGGGGGTCGAGTTTTTTGAACGCATCGACGACGGCGGGGCCGATCAGTGCGGAATCGAACAAAGTCAGGCTTGTGCGTGACATGGTAGCCTCTTATTTGATGAAAAGTTGCAGGTGTTCGACGATCGGGCCCAGGGCCAGCGCGGGAACGTAATTGAGCACGCCGACGAGCACGACGACGCCGATCAGCAGGCCGATGAACATGGGGCCGTGCGTGGGCATGGTGCCGGCATTGGCCGACAGGCGCTGCTTGGCCGCCAGCGAACCGGCCACCGCCAGCACGGGCACGATCACGCCGAAGCGGCCGAACCACATGGCGATCGCCAGCATCACGTTGTAGAACGGCGTGTTGGCGGACAGGCCGGCAAACGCGCTGCCGTTGTTGTTGGCGGCCGATGTGAACGCGTACAATATTTCGGAGAAACCATGCGCGCCCGGGTTGGCCACGCCGATCTTGCCCGGTTCGACCATCACGGCGATCGCCGTGCCCGTCAAGACCAGGGCTGGCGTGATCAGGATGGCCAGCGAGACCATCTTCATTTCATAGGCCTGGATTTTCTTGCCCAGGTATTCAGGCGTGCGGCCTATCATCAGGCCGGCGATGAAGACGGCCAGGATGGCGAACATCAGCATGCCGTACAGGCCCGTGCCCACGCCGCCGAAAATCACTTCGCCGAACTGCATCAGCAGCAGCGGCACCATGCCGCCCAAAGGCATGTACGAGTCGTGCATGGAATTGACGGCGCCGCACGATGCGGCCGTCGTCACGGCAGCGAACAGGGTCGAGGAGCTGATGCCGAAGCGCGTTTCCTTGCCTTCCATATTGCCGCCCGATTGCAGGCTGCTGGCCTGCTGATCCACGCCCAGCGCTTGCAAGGATGGATTGGCTTGCTGCTCGGCGCTCATCACGCCGGCCGTCATGAGGACAAAGATCAGGGTCATGGCGGCCAGCACTGCCCAGCCCTGGCGCAGGTCGCCCACCATGCTGCCAAAGGTGAAGCACAGGCCGGCGGGAATGAGGAAGATGGCCAGCATCTGCAGGAAGTTCGACAGGACGGTCGGGTTTTCATACGGGTGCGAGGAATTGGCGTTGAAGAAGCCGCCGCCATTCGTGCCCAGCAGCTTGATCGATTCCTGCGACGCGACGGGGCCCATGGCGATCGTCTGCGTCGCCGCCACTTGCGCTTCCATCACGGGCTTGCCGGCCGCATCCAGCACGGGCTGGCCGTCGGCTGTCACCTTCGGCGTTTCATACGCCACGTGGTCGAGCAGGGTCACTTCCTTGTAGGCGGAAAAATTCTGGATCATGCCTTCGCCCATGAAGACGACGGACAGGGCCAGCGACAGCGGCAGCAGGATGTACAGGGTCGAGCGCACGAGGTCGACCCAGAAATTGCCGATCGATTTGCCCGAGCGCGAGGCGAAGCCGCGCACCAGCGCGAAGATCACGGCGATGCCGGTGGCAGCCGAAAAGAAGTTCTGGCATGCCATGCCCAGCATCTGGGTCAGGTAGCTCATGGTCTGTTCGCCGCCGTAGCCCTGCCAGTTGGTATTGGCGACGAAGCTGACGGTGGTATTGAACGAGGAATCGGGGCTGACGGCGCCCAGGCCCTGTGGATTCAACGGTAAAAAGCCCTGCAGGCGCTGCAAGCCGTAGACGAAGACGGCGCCCACGGTATTGAAGACGATCAGGGCGATGGCATAGCTTTTCCAGCCCATGGCCTTGTCGGCAGGCAGGCCGGACCAGCGGTACAGCAGGTTTTCCAGCTTTTGCAGCCAGCCCAGGCCGCGCACGGGCGCATCGCCGGCCACCTTGGCCATGTACAGGCCCAGCGGATAGCCGGCGGCCAGCAGCACGGCCAGGAAGGCCACCAATAACAGTATCGATTGCGTCGTCATCACAGTTCCTCCGCCTTCAGCAGCGCCACCAGCAAGTAGACGAGCAAACCAGCCGAGACGACGGCGCCCAGCACATAAAACGCGTTCATTTGACGCTCCCTAATTTGTCGCAGGCGACGGCAAAGCCGGCCGCCAGGACGAAAAACACGGCAATCAAGCCGAGATACACGAGATCCATTCCCACCCTCATTCAGGTTTGTTTTGATAGTGAGCAGATTAGCCAAAAGGGTCTAAAAAATTCGTAAAGACTGGGGAGGCGCATGTAAACAAGATGTAAAAACGGGGGCTTTACCGCATAAAATCCAGCACAATTGGCGCAAAACCACGCCTGAGGCGCACTGTTGTTGCCCTGGAGTAGCGCTATTGCTCGCGGGACAAGATAGAATGCGCGAGCGTCCGCACAAGGACGCCTGGCCTGCCGCACTGCCCTCCCCCAGTGACGCTGGACGGGATATACTGTATATTCATACAGTTATCGCCGCCGCTGTCATTGCGCCCGCAGTGCCCTGGCCTGGCGTTCCAACCACTGTCTTTACTTAGCTTGAACACGTATGGCCACTAAAAAACCAGCATCCGACTACAGCGAATCATCCATCCGTGTCCTGAAAGGACTGGAACCCGTCAAGCAGCGCCCGGGGATGTACACCCGCACTGAAAATCCGCTGCACATCATTCAGGAAGTGATCGACAATGCCTCCGACGAGGCGCTGGGCGGTCATTGCACGCACATCGCCGTCACGCAAAACACGGATGGCAGCATCACCGTGGAAGACAATGGCCGCGGCATTCCCGTCGGCCTGCACCCGGAAGAAGGCGTGCCGACCGTGGAAATCGTGTTTACAAGGCTGCACGCGGGCGGCAAGTTCGACAAGGGTTCGGGCGGCGCCTACGCGTTCTCGGGCGGCTTGCACGGTGTCGGCGTGTCCGTCACCAATGCGCTGTCGACGCGCCTGGAAATCACCGTCTGGCGCAAGGAAAGCGACGGCAACGGCTTGCACCACATGGTGTTTGCGAATGGCGACGTGATCGAGCCATTGAATTCCCGCCCCGCCCCGCGCGACGGCAAGAAGTCGGGCACGCGCGTCACGGCCTGGCCCGATGCAAAATATTTTGATTCGCCGAACATCTCGCAAACGGAGCTGCAACGTCTGCTGCGCTCGAAAGCCGTGCTGCTGCCGGGCGTCACCGTCACACTCACCAACGCGAAAACGGGCGACACGCAAACCTGGCAGTACGCGGAAGGCTTGCGCGGCTACCTGACCGAAACGCTGGCGCAGGTATCGAATGGCGAAACCCTGATTCCCCTGTTCGAGGGCGCGCAATACGCGGGTCCGGACTCGGAAGGCTTTGCCGAAGGCGAAGGCGCGGCGTGGGTGGTGGCGTGGACGGAAGAAGGCGCCATCGTGCGTGAATCGTACGTCAACCTCATCCCCACCTCGAATGGCGGCACGCACGAATCGGGCTTGCGCGACGGCCTGTTCGGCGCCGTGAAAAACTTCGTCGAGATGCACTCGCTGCTGCCGAAAGGCGTGAAGCTGCTGCCGGAAGACGTGTTCGCGCGCGCCTCGTTCGTGTTGTCGGCGAAAGTGCTGGACCCGCAATTCCAGGGCCAGATCAAGGAGCGCCTGAACTCGCGCGACGCCGTGCGCCTCGTCTCGACCTTCACCAAGCCGCCGCTGGAACTGTGGCTGAACCAGCACGTCGACTACGGCAAGAAGCTGGCCGAACTCGTGATCAAGCAGGCGCAGTCGCGCCAGCGCTCGCTGCAAAAAGTGGAAAAGAAAAAATCGTCGGGCGTCGCCGTCCTGCCGGGCAAGCTGACCGACTGCGAATCGTCGGACATCGCGCGCAATGAACTGTTCCTCGTCGAGGGCGATTCGGCGGGCGGTTCGGCCAAGATGGGCCGCGACAAGGAATTCCAGGCGATTCTGCCCCTGCGCGGCAAGGTGCTGAACTCGTGGGAGACGGACCGCGACCGCCTGTTCGCCAATAACGAGATCCACGATATCGCCGTGGCCATCGGCGTCGACCCGCACAACGTGGGCGATACACCCGACCTGTCCGGCCTGCGCTACGGCAAGATCTGCATCCTGTCCGATGCGGACGTGGATGGCTCGCACATCCAGGTACTGCTGCTGACCTTGTTCTTCAAGCACTTCCCGGTCCTGATCAACAAGGGCCACATCTGCATCGCCCGCCCGCCTTTGTACCGGGTCGACGCGCCCGCGCGCGGCAAGAAGCCGATCCAGAAAATCTATGCGCTCGACGACGGCGAACTGGTGGCCATCGAAGACAAGCTGCGCAAGGAAGGCGTGAAACAGGGCGCCTGGTCGATCTCGCGCTTCAAGGGCCTGGGCGAGATGAACGCCGAGCAGCTGTGGGAAACGACGATGAATCCGGACACGCGCCGTTTGCTGCCCGTCACGCTCGGTGAAGTCGATCACATGGCTTCGGCCTTGCGCTTCAATATGTTGATGGGCAAGGGCGAAGCGGCAGGACGCCGCGCCTGGATCGAAGAACACGGCAATGAGGCGGAGGCGGATATCTGATGATCATCGGCATCGACCTGGGCACCACCAACAGCCTGGTCGCCATCTGGCGCGACGGCAAGGCTTCCATCATCCCGAATGCGCTCGGCGAGCACCTGACGCCATCATGCGTGAGCATCGATGACGACGGCACCGTGCTCGTGGGCCGCGCCGCGCGCGAGCGCCTGCAGACGCACCCGCAGCTGACGGCGGCCGTCTTCAAGCGCTACATGGGCAGCGAAAAGAAGATCACCCTCGGCACGCAGCAATTCCGTCCGGAAGAACTGTCGTCGATGGTGCTGCGCGCGCTGAAGGAAGATGCCGAAGCCTTCCTCGGCCACAAGGTCGAGGAAGCCATTATCACCGTGCCCGCGTATTTCAGCGATGCGCAACGCAAGGCCACGCGCATCGCCGGCCAGCTGGCGGGCTTGCGCGTGGAGCGCCTGCTCAACGAGCCGACGGCCGCCGCGCTGGCCTACGGCATCCGCGACAAGGAACAGGAAAGCAAATTTCTCGTCTTCGACCTGGGCGGCGGCACGTTCGACGTGTCGATTCTCGAATTGTTCGAAGGCGTGATGGAGGTGCGCGCATCAGCCGGTGACAATTTCCTCGGCGGCGAAGACTTCGTTACCGTGCTGGTCGACGCCTTCCTGGAAGGCAGCGGCCTGCGCGACGCCGTCGGCAGCCGCCTGCTCGACCCGCGCCAGCAGCAGCTGCTGCGCGATGAGGCCGAGCGCGTCAAGCGCCTGCTGTCGGACCAGCCGTCCGTTCGCATGGCTACGCGCTACCAGGACAAGGAATACAGCTGGGAGATCGGCGAAGACAAGCTGGCGCAATTGTGCGAGCCCCTGCTGGCCCGCCTGCGCCTGCCAGTGGAACGGGCGCTGCGCGACGCCACCATCCGCGCCGCAGAATTGAATGAAGTGGTACTGGCCGGCGGCGCCACGCGCATGCCGCTGGTGCGCAAACTCGTCTCGCGCATGTTCGGCCGCTTCCCCGCCATCCACCTGGACCCGGACGAAGCCGTGGCGCTGGGCGCCGCCGTGCAGGCGGGCCTCAAGATGCGCGACGCGGCCCTCGACGAAGTGGTCATGACGGACGTGGCGCCATACTCGCTGGGCATTTCCATTTCGCGCCAGGTCGGCGCGAACCAGTATGAAGGCGGCCATTACCTGCCTATCATCGAGCGCAATTCCGTGGTGCCCGTCTCGCGAACGGAAAACATCACCACCATCTACGACAACCAGAAGGAAATCAACGTGGCGATCTTCCAGGGCGAATCGCGCCTGGTGGCCGACAACGTCTTCCTCGGCAAGATCAGCTTCCCGATACCCGCGAAAAAAGCCGGCGAGATCGGCATCGACGTGCGCTTCACCTATGACATCAGCGGCGTGCTGGAAGCGGAAGTGACGGTGCTGGCCACACAGGAACGCCACAAGATGATCATCAGCGACAACGCGGGCGTGATGACGCCGGAACAGATCGAGCAGCGCTTTGCGGAACTGGCCGACCTGAAGATCCACCCGCGCGAGCAGCTGGAAAACCGCACCCTGGTCACGCGCGCCGACCGCCTGTACGAACAGTCGCTGGGCGACGTGCGCCAGTACCTGGCTGCGCACACGGCCAATTTCCAGGCCGCGCTGGAAACGCAGGACCCGAACACCATCCGCAAGGCGCGCCAGGCACTCGACGAGGTGCTGCGCCAGGTCGAGAGCGAGAGCTTCCTGTAAATGGACGGCGGCATGGACAACGGACAGCGCAGCCTGTGGGCAATCCTGGGCACGGAGCCGACGGGCGACGAGCGCGCCCTCAAGCGCGCGTATGCAAAGCGCCTGAAGGTGACGCGTCCCGAAGACGATCCTGCCGCCTTCCAGGAGCTGCGCGACGCGTATGAATACGCGCTGCGCCATGCGCACCTGTTTGCCGAGGAGTTCCCGGAAGCGCAAGCGGCCGAGGCCGAAACGATAGAGGCGCAAGCGCCAGAAGCGCCGCCCTTGGAAGCGGCCGAGCTGTGGGGAGTGATCGACGAACCCGCGCAGGAAGCGCAGGAGCCACCTGCGGAACTGTGGGGCGTCATTGCCCTGGAGCCCGCACCGCTGCCGGAACTATGGGGCGTGGTCGCTATCGATCCGGCACAGGAAGCGGCCAGCCTGTGGCAGGCATTCCTGGAGCAGTCGCGGCATGCGGATGCCAGCGAGGTAGTGGCCGGCATCCTGCAGGACGACGCCATGCTGAACCTCGACATACGCGAGGAATTCGAGCTGTGCGCGCTGCGCTACTGCGCCAGCGCAGGCTATGACCTGTCGCTGCGCCGGGCCCTGTTCGAGCATCTGGGCTGGGACCGCGATTTTTCCTACCTGGCGCGCAGCCATGGGGATCTGGTGCGCGCTGCCGTGCAGCGCTACCGGGCCGACCGTTCGTTCGCCCATTTCAGCGACAACCGCGACAGCTACCCGGGCCTGGACTGCATCATGTCGCAACAGCCGCCAAGCGCCTACGCGCGCCAGCTGTTCGACCAAAAATTCACGCTACAGCTGCGCGAGCTGCTGCACACGATACGCTGGCAGCACGGCGAGATGCTCGCTTACAAACTCGATACGGACCTGTTCGAACGATGGGAACACGCCGTCCATGCGAAGCGCTACTTCAAGCAGACGGCGCTGGCCTCGGGCGGCCTCGGTTTCGTGCTGCACTTCATGCTCGCGGGCGTGCTCGATGCGGCCGGCTTCAAGCTCGGCGACACGGCCGCCTATGCCAGCCTGCTGGGCTTCCAGGCGCTGGCCTTTTCCCTGCTGGCCATGCATGCCTTGCGCTGGCCGGCGTCCCTGTTCACGCGGCTCGACTCGCTGCAGGAAGCGCTGCAGGAACGCCTGCCCATGCTGTGGCAGCGGCCCGGCTTGCGGCAACTGGGCTGGATCGCGCCCTACCTCGTGCTGGCCTTGCTGCTGTTCCTGCCCGAGCGCAGCGAGAGCATGCGCCTCGTTACCGCGGCCGGCTTGTGCGCGTCCGCCCTGCTCGCGTATGCGATGAACCGCCAGCTGCTGCATGGCATGCTGCTGCTCCTGTGCCTGGGCCTGTCGCTGTTCGCGGCCATGTTCATGAGCGGCAAAGGCCAGGCGGCGCTGGCCATCGGCGATGCCATGCCACTGATGTTTTGCCTGGCGGCGCTGGCCCTGCGCTGCGCCACCGGCCTGTATGGCGATTGCGGCTTCCCCGAGGCGCTCTTGCCCCGCCTGCGCGCAGCATGGCTGATCGGCTGCGCGGGCTTGCTGTCCTTGCTGTATGTGCAGCAGCTGCCGGCCGCCCTCGTCGGTGCTGCGCTGTATGCCTGGTCATGCGCCGGCCTGCTGTTTTCTCCCACCGATTTCAAATGGAAGACGATCTGGCCGGTGGTGCTGGTGCCGTCCCTCGCCAGCGTCGTGCTGGCCGGCCACGCCCCGGCCATCCGCGCCATGCCGATGATGCATCACAGCGTCGAACTGGCCCTGGCCGTGCTGTATCTGACCTTGCGCTATATGTATCTGACGTACGGCAAGTCCTTTTCCAAATCCCGGCTGTCATAATCAGCCCCACGAATTCAACCGCAACCACTCAACACCGAAACAAGCGCCATGTCCACACAAACGAATTTATTTGACGATGCCCAGCCTGAGCCGATCGAGCCGGATGAACCGGTATTCGACGGCGAAGCGCTGACCCTGTCCACCTTTGCCGAGCGCGCCTATCTCGATTACGCCATCTCCGTCGTCAAGGGCCGCGCCCTGCCCGACGTGTGCGATGGCCAGAAGCCCGTGCAGCGCCGCATCCTGTATGCGATGAACGAGCTGGGGCTCAACTCCACGGCGAAGCCGCGCAAATCGGCAGCCGTGGTCGGCGACGTGCTCGGTAAATTGCATCCGCACGGCGACCAGTCCGTGTACGACGCGCTGGTGCGCATGGCGCAGGATTTCTCCTTGCGCTACCCGCTGATCGACGGCCAGGGCAACTTCGGCTCGCGCGACGGCGACGGCGCGGCGGCCATGCGTTACACGGAAGCGCGTCTGACGCCGATCGCCAAACTGCTGATGGATGAAATCGGCATGGGCACGGTGGACTTCCAGCCCAACTACGACGGTTCGACGGAAGAACCGAAGCTGCTGCCGGCGCGCCTGCCGATGGTGCTGCTGAACGGCGCCTCCGGCATCGCCGTGGGCCTGGCGACGGAAATCCCGTCGCACAATCTGGCGGAAGTGGCGAAAGCGGCCGTCGCCATGATCCGCGATCCGAAGATGACGCACGCCGAGCTGATGGCCATCATTCCCGGCCCCGACTTCCCCGGCGGCGGCCAGATCATCACGCCGCCATCGCAAATCCAGGACATGTATGCGAGCGGCCGTGGCAGCATGAAGGTGCGCGCGCGCTGGAAGATCGAAGAGCTGGCGCGCGGCCAGTGGCAAGCCGTCGTGACGGAACTGCCACCCGGTACTTCCTCGCAAAAGGTGCTGGAAGAAATCGAGGAGTTGACGAATCCGAAGATCAAACTGGGCAAGAAGGCGCTGTCGCCGGACCAGGTGGCCCTGAAGGCGCTGATCCTCAATTCGCTCGACACCATCCGCGACGAATCGGGCCGCGCCGCGCCCGTGCGCCTCGTATTTGAACCGAAGTCGAAGAACCAGGACCAGACGGAATTCATGCTGATGCTGCTGGCGCATACGTCGCTGGAATCGTCGACCTCGATCAACCTGGTGATGATAGGCGGCGACGGCCGTCCACGCCAGAAAGGCCTGGGCGACATCCTGCGCGAGTGGATCGACTTCCGCTTCGAGACCGTCACGCGCCGCACCGGCTACAAACTGGGCAAGGTCAAGGACCGCATCCATATCCTGGAAGGACGCGAAGCGATCCTGCTCAATATCGACAAGGTGATCCAGATCATCCGCAATTCGGATGAACCGAAAGCGGCCCTGATCGACGCGTTCAAACTGTCCGAACGCCAGGCCGACGACATCCTGGAAATCCGCTTGCGCCAGCTGGCGCGCCTGGAAACGATCAAGATCCAGCAGGAGCTGGCCGAGCTGCGCAAGGAAGAAAAGTCCCTGCAAGACCTGCTCGACAATCCGGGCTCGATGAAGCGCGCCATCATCCGCGAAATCGAAGCGGATGCCAAGCAGTTCGGCGACGCGCGCCGCACCCTGATCGAAGAAGCGCAAAAAGCCGTGGCGGAACAGAAGGTGGTCGATGAACCGGTCACCGTCATCATTTCGGAAAAAGGCTGGGTGCGCGCGCGTACCGGCATCGGTCATGATGCGGCACAATTCACGTTCAAGGCCGGTGACAGCCTGCATGGCGCCTTCGAGTGCCGCACGGTCGACACCCTGCTGGGCTTTGGCAACAACGGCAAGATTTACTCGGTTCCCGTCTCGGCCCTGCCCAACGCACGCGGCGACGGCGTGCCGATCACGACCTTGTGCGACCTGAGCGGCGGCACCCCGGGCAACGCCGTGCGCATCTTGCACTACTTTGCGGGCAATGGCGCCACCAATTTGCTGCTGGCGTCGAGCGCCGGCTACGGCTTCATCGCCAAGGCGGGCGACATGGTCAGCCGCCTGAAAGGCGGCAAGGCCTTCATCACCCTCGATGACGGCGACGTGCCGCTCGAACCGAAGGTCATCGCCGAGGCGGCCAGCGCCCTGGCCTGCCTGACGGAAGGCGCGCGCCTGCTGGTGTTCGGCCTCGATGAAATGAAAACCCTGTCCAAGGGCGGCACCGGCGTCAAACTGATCGACCTCGATGCCAAGGACAAGCTGCTGGCCGTGCAGCCGATCACGCAGCGCGGCGTGGTCGTCTCCGGCATCGGCCGGGCCTCGAAACCGCAGGATGCGTCGCTGGGCGCCACGGCCCTGGCCGACCACTTCGGCAAGCGCGCCAAGAAGGGCAAGGCGCTGGCGGCCAAGCTGAAACCGGTGTCGATGGCGGCCATCGGCTGACCGGCATCGCGCCATACAAAAAAGACAGGTTCGCCTGTCTTTTTTTTCGCCTATCACCGCGGGAAAAATAGTTTTACAAATACGCGCCGCGTTTTCGTTATCCCTGCAGGCATGCCACCGGCATGCCGTCCACGGAGAGGAGAACAGCGATGAGAAACAACGTTTCAGGCAGGTCGCCATGCAGCGTTTGACGCCGGCCGAGCGGCTGGTCGCGGCCATGGCGGCCGAAGGCTTGCCCTACAAAAGCATCGCCAGGGAACTGGGCAAGTCGCCGGCCACCGTGCGCAACCAGCTGCACGCGATCTATCAGAAGCTGGACGTGGGTAACCGCACGGCGCTTGCGCACAAGCTGCGCGGCCAGCCTTAGCGCCGCGACAGGCGCAGCACGTCGGGCGTCGCTTCGACGATATCGATCACGTCTTGCGCCCCGGCGCCATCACCGAGCGCATAACGGCCCATGCCCAGGGGGACGAGCCGGGTCACGGGGCCTGCGCGGGGCCGGTCGTCGGGGCCGGGCGCCATCGGCGTCAAGGTCGCCGCCCCTTGCGCCATGGCGCCGGCGGGCGCGCCGAATTCCAGCACCTTGCGCCCCTTGCGGCTGGGAGGAAAGACAAACGTGGCCGTGGGCCGGTACACCTCGATACCGTCCGCATCTTCCTCGAACGAGTGCGTCCAGCTGCCGCTGGGCAGTGCCGTTGTCATGCCATGCATGGCGATCCCTCCCTCAGAAGCACGATACCACGCCGCCCAGGTTTTCATAGCCGCTCACGGAGGGCAACCAGGCCGTGCCGTTCCACGCCTTGTGGAACAGCGCGCCATTCGTGCCCGTGACAAACACGTCGAGGCGGTCCGGCGCCCAGGCCGTGACGCGCGGACGCGAAGTACACACGCCACCCAGGTTGTCAAAGCCCGTCAGGGAAGGCGACCAGGCCGTGCCATTCCAGGCCTTGTGATACAGGGCGCTGTCCGTGCCGATGACGAACAGGTCGAGCCGGTCCGGTGCCCACGACACGGCTTCCACCTCGCCCACGCAGATACCGCCCAGCCGTTCGAAACCATCGTTGGAAGGCCCCCATTTCGACCCATCCCACCACTTGTGGTACAGCGCGCCATCGGTGCCCGTGACGAAGACGTCGAGGCGGTCCGGCCCCCATGCCACGGCCTTCGGCGACGAGGTGCAGATGCCGCCCAGACGTTCATAGCCCGTCAGCGACGGTCCCCAGGCAGTGCCGTCCCACCACTTGTGGTACAGGGCACGGTCCGTGCCGACGACGAAGACATCGAGGCGGTTCGGCCCCCATGCCACGGCTTCCGGCTGGCCCAGGCAAATGCCGCCCATGGCTTCGTAACCGGTCAGCGACGGCCCCCAGGCGGACCCGTTCCACCACTTGTGATACAGGCCACGGTCCGTGCCGACGACAAATACGTCGAGGCGGTTCGTGCCCCAGGCAACGGCACGCGGGTCGCCCACGCACAGGCCGCCCATCGCTTCATAGCCGGTCAGCGACGGTCCCCAGGCCGTGCCGTTCCACCATTTGTGGAACAAGCCGCTGTCGGTGCCCGTAACGAACACATCGAGCCGGTTCGGCCCCCACGACACCACTTGCGGCGCACTGGTGCAGATGCCGCCCTGGGCTTCATATCCGGTGACGGACGGCGCCCAGGCCGTGCCATTCCAGGCCTTGTGGTACAGGGCGCGGTCGGTGCCCACCACGAACACGTCGAGCCGGTTCGCGCCCCAGGCCACGACGGGCGAGGAACTCTGGCGCGGCGTGGCGCCCGTACCTGCGCCCCCCGTGCCGATGCTGGCGCGCGGGCCATCGAGGCAAGCCTGCATGCGCGCCACCTGGCCTGCCGTGAACATGAACATGGCGGGATCATCGACGTAATCCATGTAGTTCATGAACATGTCGCCATTCGGCCCGTTACTGCACGACACCTGGGGAAACGAAGGCTGGCCCATGTTCGGCCCGCCCTGGTTCGGCGTATCGGCCACGTTGTCCGTGCCCGAGCAGCCGGTGCCGTCGTCGCCCCATATATGGTTCAAATTCAGCCAGTGGCCGATTTCATGCGTGGCCGTGCGCCCCAGGTGGAACGGCGGCGCCGCCGTGCCGGTCGTGCCAAAGGCCGATTGCAGGATCACCACGCCATCGGTGGCGACCGGGCCGCCGGGAAACTGCGCGTAACCGAGCAAGCCGCCGCCCAACTGGCACACCCAGATATTCAGGTAGCTGTCGGCCGGCCAGGCATCCATGCCGCCCGTCGCCTGCGACTTGACGGCATCGTCCGCGCCAAACGAGGCCACCGTCGTCTGGCGCCGCTCGATGCCGCTGGTGGCCGCGCCATGCGGATCGGTCGTGGCCAGCGCGAACTCCACGCGCGCATCGGCCGTCAACGGCAGGAATGGCGCCGGCGTGCTGTTGACATCGGGATTGACGCGCCGGAAGTCGCGATTGAGCACATCGATCTGGCTGACGATCTGCGCATCCGAAATATTCTGCTCGGCCGTATTCCACACCACGTGCACGACCACCGGAATGTGCGTCACGCCGGAACGCCCGGCAATGCTGGCATCGCCCTCGTAGAGCCCCGCCAGATTCTCGATATCGGCGCGCACGTTCGCGTACGACGGATCTTCGGTGAGCAGGCGGCGATGCACGTCCATCGTGGCGCAGGTGCGCTTCTGCGGGGTGCCGCCCTGCCCGCCGCCCTGCCCTCCATCACCGCCGCCCATGCCGCCACCATCGTCTCCCATGCCACCGCCAACGCCCACCTGCATGCAACTGGCGCCCGCCATGCCCTGCGGCGCCTGCTGCATGCCGCCGCCCGGCATGTCGCCGGCATTCACGGCGGCCGCGCCCTGGGTGAGCGCCGCCTGGTCCGCGTACGACACGCCCAGGCGCGGCCCCGGCATGGCATCCGCCACCCGGGCATCGGCCTGCACATCGCCCTCGACCGGCATGGCAGGCATGTCTTCGGCCGAGCTGGTGGCCGGCGATTTTTTCGTTTTAGCGGTGCTCATGATGTCTCCTTCGTCTATGTGCCAATTCACTATGGCACGGCGAAAAGAGGAGCACTTGCGCGAGATCAAGACTGGCAAGCGACGCCAGGGAAAAGTGGCGGACGAAAAAAAAGACAGCCGAAGCTGTCTTTTGGGCTTGCAGGCCGAAGCCCGCAAACGGTGCATTATTTGGCGGCGGCGGCCTTGACTTCAGCGTCGGCCTTGGCCTTGGCTTCTTCCGTTTTGGTGGCGGCGATGGCTTTATCCTGGTTCGCTTCCACTTTTTCCTTGGCCACTTTGGCGTCCGCATTCACGCTGGCCTTGTGCGCTTTCGCATCGGCCTTGGCGGCAGCTTTGTCAGCCTTGGCTTGCGCCTTCATCTTGTCTTCCGGATCGGCGTCGACCACTTTGTCGTGGGCCTTGGCCTTGGTTTTATTGGCCTTGTGCTGGGCGTCGGCTTTCTTTTCGTCGGCCTTCATTTCGGCCTTGGCGACGTTGGCGTCAGCCTTGGCATCGACTTTGGCTTCCTTGTTGGCGGCCTTGTTGATGTCATGCTGCGCAGACGCCTGGGCGCTGGCAACGGCTGGGGTAGCTGGCGCCGTTTGCGCGATGGCAGCGGTGGCAAACAGGGTAGCGATCAGGGTGGCGAGTAATTTGTTCATGATGAGACCTTTCAATATGGTTTAATTTTATTCTTACTAAAGGCGGGCAAAATGTTCAAAATTTGCCAGGCATCGCGCTGTTTCTTGATGTAGCGCAATGGCATGACTTCATAGTAAAGATATCTGGTAAACCACACAGTGCGTTAGCGCACTCAACGGAAAATATGTGCAAATCAGCAAATTTCCCATTGGGTGCGATGCAGGTCTCATAGCCTCATGCGCCCACGGCCAGCGCCGCGTGGCGGGCAGCCACCCATTCCTCGTTGGCCGGCTCCACGCCCACGACGATGCGGCTGGCATCGGTGGAGATACGGCTGGCGTTGCGCGCATTCGCCTCCCCATCGAGCACGGGGCCGATAAACCCCAGCTCGTCGCAGATGCGCTGGCGCAGCTCGGCGCTGTGCTCGCCGATACCGGCCGTAAACACCAGCATGTCCAGCCCACCGAGCACGGCCGTCAGAGCGCCGATCTCGCGCACGATGCGGCGGATATACAAGGCCAGCGCGGCGCGGATGCGTTCTCCCGTCGCGTCCTGCCGGTCCTGCTGCGCCAGCAAGACCGGCGGGTCGGCCGACACGCCCGATACGCCCAGCAAGCCCGACTCGTGGTACAGCACGTGCGCCACTTTTTCCAGCGACAGTTTTTCGATCTCCATCAGGTAGATCACGGCGCCCGGATCGAGCGAACCGCAGCGCGTGCCCATCATCAGGCCATCGAGCGCCGAAAAGCCCATGGTGGTGGCCACGCTGTGCAAATTCTCCATCGCGCACAGGCTGGCGCCGCTACCCAGGTGGGCCACGATGACCTTGCCGCGCGCGACGGCGCCAAAACGCTGCTCCAGCACCAGCGACTGGTATTCGTACGACAGGCCGTGGAAGCCATAGCGGCGCAAGCCCCGCTCCCACGCATCGTAAGGCAGGGCCAGCATCTGCTCGACCTGCGGCACCGTGTGGTGGAAGGCCGTGTCGAAGCACGCCACCTGGGCGATGTCGGGCCGCGATTCGAGCAGCACCTCGATGGCTTCCAGCGCGAACGGCTGGTGCAGGGGCGCGAGCGGCACATAACTTTTCAGGTCGGCCAGCACGGCAAAATCGATGCGCACGGGGGCGAAATATTTGCTGCCGCCATGCACCACGCGGTGCGCCACGGCGCGCAGCGGACGCCCGTCCAGCTGCGCCACCACTTGTGCGCGGATGTATTCGAGCGCCGCGTGATGCGGCTGCTGCGGATCGAGCTGCAGGGCGACGGCCGGCAGGCCGCCGGCGCGGTAGGTGGCGTTTTCGCGGCCGATGCCTTCGACCTTGCCGCTCCATTGCGCCTGCTGCGGCAGCACGCCGCCCGCTTGCTCGAACAGAGCGAACTTGATGCTCGACGAACCGCAATTGAGCACGAGGATCAGGGTGCCATCGGCATGTTGGACTGCTGCGTTCATGGCGGCGTGCTCCGGTAATGGTTGGCCAGCATCACGGCGATGGCGCACGAGGCGATGCGGCTGGCGCGCGAGTCGGCGCGGCTGGTGAGGATGACGGGAATTTTCGCGCCCAGCACGATGCCGGCGCTGTCCGCGTCGCCCATGTATTCGAGCTGCTTGGCCAGCATATTGCCGCTTTCCAGGTCGGGTACGAGCAAGATGTCGGCGCGGCCCGCCACCTCGGAGACGATGCCCTTGACGGTGGCGGCGGCGATCGACACGGCATTGTCGAAAGCCAGCGGGCCGTCGAGGATCGCGCCCGTGATCTGGCCACGGTCGGCCATCTTGCACAGGGCGGCCGCATCCAGGGTGGCGGGCATGTCCGCGTTCACCGTTTCCACGGCGGCCAGGATGGCCACGCGCGGGCAGGCCACACCGATCACGTGGGCCAGGTCGATGGCGTTGCGCACGATGTCGGCCTTCATGGCCAGGTTGGGCGCGATATTGATGGCCGCATCCGTGATGATGAAGGGGCGCGGATACGCGGGCGTCTGCATCAGGAAACAGTGGCTGATGCGGCGCTTGGTGCGCAGGCCGGCGCTGGCGGCCAGCACGGCCGACATCAGTTCATCCGTGTGCAGGCTGCCCTTCATCAAGGCTTCCACTTCGCCCTTGCCCGCCAGTTCGGCGCCGCGCGCGGCGGCCGCATGGCTATGCTCGACGTCGTCGATGGCGATGCCGTCCAGGCTCAGGCCCGCTTCGGCCGCCACCGCTTCCAGGCGCGCGCGCGGGGCCACCAGCACGGGCGTGATCAGGCCGGCAGCATAGGCGTCGAGCGCGCCGGACAGGCTCAGTTCATCGCAAGGATGGATCACGGCCACCCTGATCGGTCCCAGAGTGCGCGCGTGCTCGAGCAGGCGCCGCGTACCGTCGCCGTTATGCAGGCGTACTTCGGGCAAGGTGGCGCGCGCCCGCTCGATCTGCTCGGCGGGCGCGATCACCTGCGCCTCGCCTTCTAGCACCACGGCGCCATGCTGGTTGACGCAGCGGCAAGCCAGGGTCACGTGGCGGCTGCGCGGTTCCAGCGCCGTGACGGTGACGCTGATGGCCAGCGTATCGCCCACGCGCACCGGTTGCAAAAAGCGCAGGGTCTGGCCCGTGTAGACGGTGCCGGCGCCGGGCAGGCGTGTGCCCAGCACGGCGGAAATGAGGGACGCGCCCCACATGCCGTGCGCGATCACGCCCTGGTAGCGGGTGGCGGCGGCAAATTCCGTATCGAGGTGCTGCGGGTTGTCATCGCCCGACATCACCGCGAACAGGGCGATATCGTCCATGCTCAGGGTGCGCGTGATACTGGCCGTGTCGCCGATGGCGATCTGGTCGAAGGTGCGGTTGCGTACGATATTCAGCTCATCGTCTTGGGAAGTAGTCATCGTGGTCTTCTATACAGGGGTAATGTGTTTGGCCGGTTTGGCTTTCGGTTCAGTCTTGGATGCGCGCACGGCCGGCGGTTGCGCCTTCGTTTGATCCTTGACCGCACGGTCGAAAACATCGAGCATCTGCTGCAGGCTCGCTTCCTCGTCCGGCGTCGGCGCCTCGGGCACTTGCAGCACTTGCTGCAGCCACTCGGCCAGCGCACCGATGTCGTCAGGGTCGGCGCGCGACAGCAAGGCCGGCAAGGCGGCGATGGCCGCATCGAAATCATGCAGCATCAGGCGCGCCTGCTGGCGCACGATACCGCGGAACTCCTCCATGCCGACATCCTGCCGGTATTGCGGCTTGATCAGTTTGAGGGCCAGGTTGACCCTGCGCTCGTCGGCGATCATGCGGAAGCGGTAGATATAGAACAGCGCGCGCACGGCCGCTTCCACCAGGCCGCCCCGCTGCATGTCCTCGTCCATCTTGCGCGTTTCGCAGCGCACGTATTCGCAATGCTCGGGCGAGATGCCGGGATGCGGGCGCGGCGGCGTCGTATCGCCGATGGCTTGTCCCGTCAGCGCCTGCACCAGCGGCGAACCGTACACCAGGTCGAAGGTCGTTTCCTGCACCGTGTCGCGCCAGTCGCGCCAGCCGTTCAAGCCGGCCGTGATGGCGCCGGAGATCGCTTCCTGCATGGCCAGCAGCGGATTGTCGGGCGCTACCGGCTGGCGGTGGGCGCGCACTTTTTCCGCCTCCCTGGCCACCAGCCTGGCCAGCGGATTGTGGTCGGTCCAGCGCTCGTACGACACGCGCAGCGGGTGCGCCAGTTGCAGGAAGCGCGCCGTCTGCGGCGTGACCATGGCGCGCACCCACGGCTGCGCAAACGTGCGGTACAGGGCCAGGTTCACTTCGGACACGCGCGCGGCGGCGGCGAACTTGCGGTCGTTTTCCACGCTCGGCTGCACGATGGCGCGCACGTCGTCGATGCCGCGGTGCTCGACCTGCAGCACGTAGTCGCCACTGGCCAGGTCGGCGTTCGGCGTGTCGGGCGTCTTGTCGACGATCCGCGCTTCGTAGATGCCGGCCGGCAGCAGGTTGATCAGGTCGATATTGCTGGCGAATTTCTGGTGTTCCTTGTGCCCCACCTTGGCCGAGACGAAGATGCCCAAGTGGCCGATGCTGTCATGCACGGCGTAGACGATGGTCTGGTCGTGCATCAGCACGTCCTTGTCGTCGCGGTACAGGTCCGTGATCCAGCCCAGGGCCTGCGGCGGTGGCGTGATGTTGTCGCCGTTCGAGCAGAACACGACGATGGGCGAACGGATATTGCGCAAGTCCAGGCGCACGCCGTCGGAGGTGATCAATTCGGCCGTGGCCAGGCGGTTGCCGATGAACAGATTGTCGACGATGTACTGCATCTCGACGTCGTTGAGGAAAACGTGGCCGCCCCAGTATTTTTCAAATTCCAGGTAACGGGGCGCTTCCGTATCGATGTTCGCGTACAAGTTGTACTGCTTGCTCCACAGCGTGTTGGCCGGGTTCAGTTTTTCGAAATTCTGCACCAGGCTGGCGCCGTCGAAGCGGCCGTTACCCAGGTCGCCCGCCAGCGCCGTGGCCCAGCTGCCGCCCAACAGGCCGCCCGCGTAGCGCATCGGATTGCGGCCATGCCAGCCGGCCCAGTACGAGACGGGCGCGCCTGCCACGATGATGGGACCGAACAATTCCGGGCGCATGGCCGCCGTCATGAGGATTTGCCAGCCCGCCTGGCAATTGCCGATGACGACGGGTTTCCCCTCGCTGTGCGGATGCAGGGCGATGACTTTTTCCAGGAAGGCCGCTTCCGCGTGCATCACGTCCTCCACCGTCTGTCCCGGCACGGGATCGGGCAGGAAGCCGATGAAGTAGCATGGATGGCCGGCGCGCAGGGCCACGCCGATCTCGCTTTCGGCCTTGAAGCCGCCGATGCCGGGACCATGGCCGGCGCGCGGATCGACGACGACGAAGGGCCGCTTCGATGGTCCAGGTTCGGGCGCATCGGGCGTCAGGATGCGCGCCAGGCCGTAGTTGACGGGACGCGCCAGCTCCAGGCCCGACATCACCAGTTCGGCGGGGAAGTCCAGCACGTTCGGCACTTCCTCGGCCATGTGTTCCTGATACTGGTTACCGCGCCGGCGCATCACGTCCGCGTACAGCACGATGCGCTGCCACGAATCGCGCGCATAGTCGCCCAGCACGCCCAGCGACGGCAAGCCGCCGGTGGAGAAAAATGGTGCAGCTTCGGTTTTCATGGCTATCCTTTTCATGCAAAAAACGCCGGACCATTCCGGCGCGGGAGCTACGCCATCTGGCTGATGGTCTTGCGAAAACGGGCGAGGGCAAACGTGAACAGGGCCGTGCCGATGGCCAGCAGGGCCAGAAACGGTTTCCACACCACGTCGATGCCGGCGCCCCGGTACAGGATCGCCTGGCTCAATTCGACGAAATGCGTGGTCGGGGCGATCAGCATGATGTTTTGCACCAGTTGCGGCATGCTTTCGCGCGGCGTGCTGCCGCCCGAGAGCATCTGCAGCGGCAGCAGCACGAGGATCAGGAGCATGCCGAACTGCGGCATGCTGCGCGCCACGGTGGCGAGGAAAATACCCATCGACGTGGTGGCGAACAGGTGCAGGGCCGCGCCGCACAGGAACAGCGCGATCGAGCCTTCGATCGGCACGTGCAGCATGCCGCGCACCACGAGGTTCAGCGACAAGGCGGCGGCCAGCAGCACCACGAGGCCCATCGACCATACCTTGCCCAGCATGATTTCGGCAGGCGTCACGGGCATCACCAGCAAATGCTCGATGGTGCCGTGTTCGCGTTCGCGTATCAGGGCCGCGCCCGTCAAAATGATCGACAGCATCGTCACCTGGTTGATGAGCTCCATCAGCGAGCCAAACCAGGCCTGGCTCAGCGACGGGTTGAAGCGCGCGCGCATCACCAGCTCCACGGGCGAGACGGTTGCGCCCCGGTAGCGCTTGGCGAATTCCGATATCTCGCCGGCGACGATCTGCTGGATGTAGCCGCTGCCGCTGAAGGCCTGGCTCATGCGCGTGGCGTCCACGTTCAGCTGCAGTTCCGCCTGGCGTCCGCCCAGCACGTCGGCCTGCAGCTTGGGCGGGATCGTCAGCACGAAGGTGTACTGGCCCGCGTCCAGGCCTGCGTCGACCTGGCTCTGGTTGATCATGGCCGGCGGCGTGAACTGGGGCGGGAAGAAGGCCGAGGCGATGCGCCCGGACAGGGGCGAGCCATCCTCGTCGACGATGGCGATCGACGCCATGTGCAGGGTTTCCGGCTTGGCCGTGGCGGCCACGTAGATGGCCAGCGTGAACGTGTAGAGGATCAGGATCAGCATCATCGGATCGCGGATCAGGCTCCAGATTTCCTTCACGCCCAGGCGGTAGATATTTTCAAGGTGGCGCATATCAGCTCTCCTGCTTCTTCAGCAGCGCCACGGTCACGCCGAGGATCACGGGGATCGCCACGATCAAGGGCCAGAACGAGGCGTGCAGGTCGCCCAGCCCCAGCGCCTTGTTGAACACGCCCCGGCTGATGTTGAGCATGTGCGTGGCCGGGTACATCAGGCCGATGGCCTTGCCCACGCCTTCCATCGACGAGACGGGATTGAGCAGGCCGGAAAACTGGATGGCCGGGATCATGGTGCCGATCATGGTCACGAACAGGGCCGCGATCTGGCTGCGCGTAAAGGTCGAGGCGAACAGGCCGATGCCGGTGGCGCAGATATTGAAGATGAACGTGGCGCCTATCAGGGTCGCCAAGCTGCCCTTGACCGGCACGCCAAAGGCGGTCACCGCCAGCAGCGCCATGAGAAGGAAGTTGAACATAGCCAGCACGACGTAGGGCACCTGCTTGCCAAGCAAGAATTCCAGGCGCGTGACGGGCGTCACGTACAGGTTGATGATGGAACCGAGTTCCTTTTCACGCACGACGGACAGCGCCGCCAGCATGGCCGGCAGCATCAGCAGCAGCAAGGGAATCACGGCCGGCACCATGGCGGGCAGGCTTTTCACGTCCGGGTTGTAGCGGTAGCGGGTCTGGATGGCGACGGGGTTGTTCATCGTGACGCCATAGCGGTGCAAGGCCTGGTCGGCCAGCCACAGCTGGTGCATGCCCTGCACGTAGCCCTGCACGGTTTCCGCGCGCATCGGCATGGCGCCGTCGATCCACGCGCCCACCTGGGCCGGCGCGCCGCGCTGCACGTCGCGCGCGAAGCCGGGCGGGATCTCGATGGCCAGCGACAGTTCGCCGCTACGCATGCGCTTGTCGATATCGGCATAGTCGCGCAACGGCGCTCGCTCGATGAAATAGCGCGAGCCGGCCAGGTTGTTCGTGTAATTCTGGCTCAACGTCGTCTGGTCGTGGTCGAGCACCGCGTAACTCAAGTCTTCGACGTCAAGGCTGATGCCGAAGCCGATGACGAACAGCAGCAGCACGGAGCCGCCCAGCGCCAGGGTCAGGCGCACGGGATCGCGGCGCAACTCCAAGGTTTCGCGCCACATGTAGCTGAGCATGCGGCCCAGGCTGAAGCGGCTGCGCCGGTGTTCCTGTTGCGGTGCGACCGCTTCCGCCTTCTGCACGGGCGCCTCGCTTTCCTGCGCCGCCGGCGCCGTGCCGCCGCCCGCCTCTTCCAGGTAGGCGATGAAAGCCGCTTCCAGCGAAGGCGCGCCCTTCTTGCGCACCAGTTCGGCCGGCGCATCGCTGACCAGCACTTTCCCCGCATGCATCAGCGAGATGCGGTCGCAGCGCTCGGCCTCATTCATGAAGTGGGTGGAAATGAAAATGGTGACGTGATCGCGCCGCGCCAGCTCGATCATCAGGCGCCAGAAATTGTCGCGCGCGATCGGGTCGACGCCGGACGTGGGCTCGTCGAGGATCAGCATTTCCGGCTTGTGCACCATGGCCACGGCCAAGGACAGCCGCTGGCGTATGCCCAGCGGCAGGCTGTCGGGCAAGTCGTCCATCACGGCGCGCAAGTCGAAGCGCTGCGCCATTTCGTCGATGCGCGCAGGTATCTCGCCCTCGGGCACGTGGAACAGGCGCGCATGCAGCACCAGGTTCTGGCGCACAGTCAGTTCGCTGTACAGCGAGAAGGCCTGCGACATGTAGCCGACCCGGCGGCGCGTGTCGATATCGCTGGAATCGACCTGCTTGCCGAACAGCCAGGCCTTGCCTTCCGTGGCCGGCAGCAAGCCCGTGAGCATCTTCATGGTGGTCGACTTGCCGCAGCCGTTCGAGCCCAGGAAGCCGAAGATTTCGCCGCGGCCGATGCGGAAATTCACATGGTCGACGGCCGTAAAATCGCCGAAGCGCATGGTCAGGTCTTGCGCCTCGATGGCGACGTCCTGCGCGCTGGCAGCGTCGAGCGGCGTGATGACGACGGGCTGGTGGCCCGCGCGCTTCGCTTCCGGCAGCAGCTTGATGAAAGCCGCTTCCAGGTTGCCGCTGTCCGTGCGCGCCAGCAGTTCGGCCGGCGTGCCCGTATCGAGCACCTTGCCGTCATCCATGGCGACCAGCCAATCGAAGCGCTGCGCCTCGTCCATGTAGGCCGTGGCCACCATCACGCTCATTTGCGGGCGCTGCACGCGGATGCCGGCGATCAGGTCCCAGAACTGGGCCCGCGCCAGCGGATCGACGCCGGTGGTCGGCTCGTCGAGAATCAGCAGGTCGGGATCGTGGATCAGCGCGCAGCACAGGCCCAGCTTCTGCTTCATGCCGCCCGACAGCTTGCCGGCCGGGCGCGCGAGGAACGATTGCAAACCCGTGCTGCGGGTCAGCTGGTCGATGCGGCGGCGGCGCTCGGCCGCGTCGTGGCCGAACAGGCGCGCGAAAAACTGCAGGTTTTCCTCGACCGACAGGGTCGGATACAGATTCTTGCCCAGGCCTTGCGGCATGTAGGCGATGCGCGGACAAACGTCGTCGCGGTGGCGCGCATCGCGCATGTCGCCGCCGAGCGCCATCACTGTGCCCTGCTGCACGGCGCGCGCGCCCGCCACCAGCGACAGCAAACTCGATTTGCCCACGCCATCGGGACCGATCAAGCCCACCATGCGGCCGGCCGGCACGTCGAGGTCGATGCCGTCCAGCGCCACCGTCTTGCCGTAATGCTGGCTGACGCCGCGAATGCTGACGACAGAATTGTTCACGTCCATGGTCACTGCGGAACCTTCGCCGTCAATTCAGCGGGCCAGGCCTGCTTGGTATCGAGACGCACCCAGGCCACGCCGGGCAAGCCCACTTTCACCAGCGCCAGATGCTTTTGCAGCAGCTCGCGGCTGATCTGCGCTTTCACGCGGAACATCAGCTTCTGGCGTTCGCTGGCCGTTTCCACGGTCTTCGGCGTGAACTGCGCGCTGGCGGCAACAAACGAGATCGTCGCCGGTATCACGTACTGGGGTGCCGCGTCGAGGATGATGCGCACTTCGCCGCCCAGCGCCACCTTGCCGGCCGCCGTTTCGGGCAGGAAGAAGGTCATGTAGACGTCGGACAGGTCGACCAGGTTGAGCACCTTGCCGCCGCCGGCCAGCACTTCGCCCTGCTGCGCCACCAGATATTGCACGCGGCCGTCGCGCGGCGCCGCCAGCTGGCCATCGGCCAGGTCGGCATCGATGCGTGCCGTCGTCGCCTCGGCCGCCACGACGGCGGAACGCGAACCGACCACCTGCGCCTTGGCCGCGTCGATGGCCGCCTGCGCCGCCGTCACCTGCGCCCTGGCCGCATTCAGGGCGGCGGCCACGCTGCGCACGCGGGCGCGGTCGTCATCGAGTTCCTGCACCGAGGACGCGCCTTCTTTGGACAGGGTTTCGGAACGGGCCAGGCGGCGCTTGGCCGCATCGAATTCGCTTTCGCGCTGTGCCACCATGGCCAGCGCGGCCGCCTTGTCGCTCTCGCGCACGGCCACCTGCGCCTGCGCGCCGACCACCGCATCGGATGCCTGCTGCTGGCGCGCGCGCGCTTCGTCGCGCTGGGCCGCCAGCGAATCCACCTGCATGGTGGCCAGCGGCTGGCCCGCCTTGACGAAGTCGCCCTCGCGCACAAGGATCTCCTTGACCCGGCCGGCCAGCTTGGTGGCGACGTCGATTTCCGTCGCCTCGATGCGGCCATTGCCGCTGACAAAACCTTCGCCAGGACCCGTGGGACGCATTTTTTGCCAGGCCACATAGCCCAGCACGAGAACGGCCACGACGAGCGCCGCGGGGATGAGTTTTTTCTTCAGTTGAGCATTCATGGTATCGGGGCGATCAAATTAGTGGGTGGAAGCGGCGGCGAAGGCGACGGGCGCGCCGCCGCCCAGGGCTGCATACAGGCTGACCTGACTCGAGAGCAGCGCGCGGCGCGTCTGCACCAGCTGCTGCTCCACCGTCAGCAAGTCGCGCTGCGCATCGAGCACTTCCAGGTAGGGCGCGGCGCCATTGTCGTAGCGCAGCTTGGCCAGGCGCGCCCGTTCGCTCTGCGCCGCCAACGTCGTCTTGCCGATGTCGACCTGCAGCGCCAGCCAGCGCCGGTTCGACAGCGCGTCGGCCACTTCGCGGAAGGCGCCCTGCACGCTTTTTTCATAATTGGCCACGGCCACGTCGCGGCGCACCTCGGCAAGGTCCATATTGGCGCGCAAACGGCCCGCGTCAAAGATCGGCAGCACCAGGCGCGGCGCGAGATTCCAGGCGCCGCTGCCCGAGTCGAACAAACCGTTCAATTCCGCGCTGGCCGTGCCGTAGGCAGCCGTCAGTGAAATCGTCGGGAAGAAGGCGGCGCGCGCGGCGCCGATATTGGCTTGCGCGGCACGCAACTGGTGTTCGGCCGCGATCAGGTCGGGACGCTGCGTGAGCAAGGCCGATGGCAGGCCCGCATGCAGCGGCTGCAGCACGCTGGCGTCGTCGAAGCGGCGCACCTCAGCAGCCACCGGCGCCAGGTCGACGGGGCCGCCCACCAGCTGGGCCAGCGCGTGCGCCTGCACGGCGCGCGCCTGTTCCAGCTGGGCCGACAGCGAGAGGGCCTGGCTGAGCAGGGTTTCCACCTGCGTCAGGTCCAGCTTGGAAATCGAGCCTACCTCAAAGCGGCGGGTAAAGATGCGCAGCGATTCGGCGCGGCTGTCGACCGTGGCGCGCGCCAGTTCCACCCTTTCGTCGAGTTCACGCAAGCCCAGGTAGCCATTGGCCACCTGCGCCACCAAAGCCACGCCGACGGCGCGGCGCGCCTCGTCGCTGGCCAGCAGGGTTTGCAGCGCGCTGTCTTTCAGGCTGCGCACCCTGCCCCAGAAATCGAGTTCCCAGGCGCTCACGTTCAAGCCCGCCTGGTACTGCGCGCTGGTCATGGCGCGGCCCGTCGGACTCAGATCATCTGGCACGCGTGCGCGGCTGCCGGAGGCGCCCAGCGCGATGGTGGGAAATTGCTCCGCGCGCTGGATGCCATACGCGGCGCGCGCCTCTTCCACGCGCAACGCGGCGATGCGGATGTCGCGGTTGCTGGCCAGCGCCTGCGCAATGAGCGCCTGCAGGCGCGGGTCGGCAAAGTAGCTTTGCCAGGCGACGTCGGGTGCGTGCGCGCCGGCCGGATCGGTTTCCGGATACTGCGCCGCCACGGGCAGCGGCGGTGGCGCATACGGCGGCGCCATCGAGGCGCAGCCGGCCAGGGCCAGCGTGGCTGCCAGGGCGGCCAGCATGGCGCGGTGTGGCAAGGTAAAAACAGCCATGGTCATCATCTTCCAGTCAATTCAGAATGTTGTAGCCGCCATCGACGTACAGGGTGCCGCCCGTGATGGCACGCGCGCCGTCGCCGGCGAGGAAGGCGCACAGCGCGCCCACGTCCTCGATGGTGGCCAGGCGGCGCATGGGCGAACGTTCGATGGCGTCGGCCATCAGGCGGTCGAAATGGGCAATGCCGGAAGCGGCCCGCGTTTCCAGTGGCCCCGGCGAAATGGCGTTGACTCTGATGCCTTGCGGGCCCAGTTCGGCGGCCAGGTAACGCACGGACGCTTCCAGCGCCGCCTTCACGGGCCCCATCAGGCCATAATCGGCGATGACTTCCTCGGCGCCCAGGTAACTCATGGTCATTAAACTGCCGCCGTCCGGCATCAGCGGTTCGGCCAGTTTCGCCATGCGCATGAAGGAGTGGCAGGAGACATCCATCGCCTGCGCAAAGCCGTCGGCCGAGCTGTCCGTCACGCGGCCATGCAAATCGTGTTTCGGCGCATAGGCGATGGAGTGAACAAGGAAATCGAGCCGCCCCCACTGCCGTTCGATCTGCGCGAACATCGCCTCCAATTGCCCCGGCACGGCCACGTCGAGCGGCGCCATGATGGACGCCTGCACTTGCTGCGCCAGCGGTTCCACGTGCGTTCTCGCCTTGTCATTGAGCCAGGTGACGGCCAGTTCCGCGCCGGCCGCACGCAGGGCGCTGGCGCAGCCCCAGGCGATGCTTTGCGCGTTGGCGATGCCCACCACCAGCCCCTGCTTGCCCTGCAAAGGCAAGGGTGGGCGCAAGCCGGCCGTCATGCCGGGACTGGACGCAGGGCGGGCCACGGCGTGGCCGCATGCACGCTACGCACGGCGCCGGCGCGCATGGCGGCGGCGCACATGGCCAGGGTAACGCCGCCAGCACGCGCATACGGCAAGGCAATCGGAGTGTGGGGATGGAGGGTACTGCACGCGTCAGGCGTGGGGGTCTGCATCTTCATGAATCGGCTTCCGTCACTGAAATTCGAGGCCGGCACCAGTGCATTCTCGGGGAACTGGTACAGGGCGAAAATTACTCTACAGCATTTAGATACGTGATTCGCGATGAGTCCGGTCCGCATGCTTATCGTTTTGAGCTAGGTCAACTATAAGTGCGATTGCGGCAATGCAACATTGATATACATCAAATTCTACATCAATATTATTTAAATGAACTAATTGACAAGCAAGCGAATCGCGGTGCCTTTTTGATAACTCCGTGGGGCTGGCGCACAGAAAGGCAGCCGTGCAAAAAGAAAGGGAGATTGCCTGAAAAACAAGCGGTGGGGCGACTTGGCGCGCGGCGCCAGGCGGGGAGCGGGAAAAATCGGGGCCATGCTATTGCGATGCAACATGGCCCCCATGCACTACTGGAATGACAGGAGCGGCCTTATTTGCCTGGCGCCGGGGCCGGACGCGAATACAGGTCGATGATGGTGCTGATGCCATCCTGGCAAACGGAGCAGAACGTCTCGCTGCGGTCGAACATGATGCACTGCATCTCGGGCCGGTAGTAGCCGGACGACTCGTAGTGCGCGCCTTCGAAGGCGCCTACCGCATGGCGCTGCGGCGCTTTCGAGAACAGCTGCTGCGTGTACGCCAGGTCGGCCTTGAACAAGGTGCTCATTTCGCTTTCCGGGCGGTTGGCCGCGCGCAAAGCCGCGCGCTGCTTCTGGTATTCGCGCGCATGGCTGTCGTACGCCTCCTTCGGCCATGGCGTCGGCAGCGGTGTGCCCGCCTTCACATGGTTTTTCCATTTCAGCTTGGCCGGATCGCGCAGCGCCGTGGCGTTCGGTTCCCACGGTTCCTGGCGCTCGCCATTCGATTGATAGGCCACGGGCGAAGTGTAGTACTCGTCGGCCAGGCCGGCGAAATGGTGGCCGAATTCATGCACGAACAGGTAATTGGCCCAGTCGCTGTTGGCCGCCGCCGTGCTGAATTGGCCGAAGATGCCGCCACCGCCGTAGGTATCGTTATTGACGAGGATTTCGATGAATTCATACGGCGCGTACTGCGCCAGGTCGCGCAATGCGCGGTTGTCCGTCGTGAGCACATAGCGCTCGCTGCCGAAGATGTCGTAGCGCGTGCCCAAGGGCGACGCGTGATGCACGCCCGTCGAGGGACGCGACACGCCCGACTCCGGCGTCGGTGCGGCCATGGCCCACACATTGAAGTCACTGGCCCGCTCGCGGAACGGCGACACCGTGAAAAGATGCTCGGCCAGCTTGCGCGCCGTCGCTTCGAACTTGCCCATTTCGGCCGCCGTATAGCCATCGCCCATGATCAGGAGGTCGACCTTGCCGGACGATGGGCCGCTGATGCGGATCGGGATCGGCTTGACGGGCGCCGGTGGCTGCTTGCGGATCACGTCCTGCGCGGCCGGATCGACATCGGTGCTCCACACAATGGAAAACAGGCCGCGCTCGTCGCGCTTGAGGATGCGCACGCGCACGGGCTGCTCGGGCTGCGGGAAGCGCACGGATTCCTGGAACGCGCGCGTGGTGGTTTTCGCTTCGTCCGTGCTGGCCCACTCGCCGAAGATGGTGGAAAAGCCGCGCGAGTACAGCACCTTGCCCGACTTGATGTCGACCACTTCCAGCATATTGTTGCCGCGGTTGCTGTCATCGATGGGCCGCGCCAGGTTGCCCGCCCATGGCAGGGGCTCGACCAGCACGCGCTCGACCGCATAATGCTCGCCCAGCGCATTGCCGCTGTGCTGGTAATCGAGGCGCATGGTGGCCGGCTGGGCGGCACTGGCTGCCTGCGCGGCAGGGGCGATGCCGGCGGCCAGCGCCAGCGCGCAGAGGAAGGATCGAATCGGGGTCTGCTGCATGTCATTCCTAAAACGGTAGAAAAACAGGTGAAGGGATCGGTTTTCCAAACAATCGGCGGGCCTGCCGGCAGGCGCGGGAAAAACCGCTGCGGCACATTGTAGCGACAGGAAGGGGACGTGCAAAGCGGCTATTTCACGCGATTTGCTTGACCAGGCAAGGCAATCGGCCTATATTAGATTGACTAGTCTATTAATTAAAAGGTAAAGCATGCGCACCATTGATCCCGATAAACACGCGGCGCGCCGCGACGCCATTCTCGCCGCCGCACGCAGCTGCTTTGCGCGCAAGGGCTTTCACCAGACCAGCACCGCCGCCATCTGCGCGCAGGCAGGCATGAGTCCCGGCAACCTGTTCCATTACTTCCCCACCAAGCAAGCGATCATCGCCGCCATCGTCGACCAGGAAGGCAGCGAAACGGCCGCCTATTTCGCCGGCGTGCAAGGCAGCGCCGATGCCTACGGCGCCCTGCTCGATTTCATGGACCTGGTGCTGGCACTGGCGGCCGACGCGGACTTTGCGGGACTGGCGCTGGAGATTGCCGCCGAAGCGATGCGCGATACGGACATCGCGGCCAGGGTGGCGCGCAACGACGCCAGCCTGCGCGGCGGCCTGCAAACCTTGCTGGAAGAGGCGGCCGCGCAGGGCCAGGTCGACGCCGCGCTGGACCCCGCGCAAACGGCCAGCTGGATCGCCGCGCTGATCGACGGCATCTTCAACCGCGTCGCCGTCGATCCCGATTACGCGCCGCTGGCGCAGCGCGCCAGCCTGCATCTGTTATTGGCGCGCTTCCTGCGCACTGCACTGGCATGAGCGGCGCCATGAGCAGCTCACTAAGTACGCCGCCCGCGCGCATCGCCGACGTCGACGCCCTGCGCGGCTGCGCCCTGTTCGGCATCCTTGTCGTCAACATCGGCGCCTTCGCCACGCCCTGGTTCGGCCTGGGCCTGACCGATCCCGCCTTCCATAGCGGCGTGGACCGCGCCACGCATTTTCTCATCGCCCTGCTGTTCGAGACCAAGTTCTACCTGCTGTTTTCCTTTTTGTTCGGCTACAGCTTCACTCTGCAGATGCAGGCGGCCGCGCGCGCTGGAGCACCGTTCGTGCCGCGCATGCTGCGCCGCCAAGCGGGCCTGTGGCTGATCGGCGCCCTGCATGCCGTGTTCCTGTTTCATGGCGACATACTGACCACTTACGCTCTGCTGGGCATCGTGCTGCTGGCGCTGCACCGCTGCGGCGAACGCCAGGCATTGTCCCTGGCGTTGACGCTCGTCGCCGTCTGCGTGGCGTTCTGGGCGGGCATGGCCTGGCTGCAAAGCCTGCAGCCGGCGGGCGACGCCGCGCAGCTGGCCGTGGATATGGCGCAAAAGGCGGCAAGCGCGCTGGCCGCCTACCGCGCCACGCCGACCGCCGTCATCCATCAGCATCTGCGCGAACTCGGTGACATCTGGCTCGTCCTGCTGCTGGTGCAGGCCCCGTGCGCGCTGGCCATGTTCCTGTGCGGCCTGGCCGCCGGCAAGCGCGAGATGCTGCTGCATGCGAGCGACTATCTGCCGCTGCGCCGCCGCCTGCTGCGGGCCGGCACGCTGGCGGGATTGCCCGGCGCCGCCTTCTATGCGTGGACTTCCGTGTATGGCGACAGCCAGACATGGCAGGTGGCGGGGCTGGCAGTGGGCCTGGCCACCGCACCGCTGCTGGCGGGCGCCTACCTGGCATTGGCGCTATCTTTGTTCGAGCGCCTGCGCGACGGCACGCTGTTTGCGCTGCTGGCCGACACGGGTCGCATGGCCTTGTCGAACTACCTGCTGCAGTCGGCCATCTGCGCCGTGCTGTTCCTCGCGTATGGCATGCGGCTGATGGGCAGCGTCTCGCCTCTCGGCGCGCTGGCGCTGGCCGCCATCATCTTTTGCGTGCAGCTGCCCCTGAGCCGCTGGTGGCTGCGCGGCCACGCTTACGGCCCCGTCGAATGGCTGCTGCGGGCATTGACGGTCGCCGCGTGGCCGCGCTGGCGGCGCTAGCGCGCCGCTTACTTGTAGCGGTACAACGGCTGGCGCAGCTGGATCGGGCGGATGTCGAGGCGCAGCTTCAGCACGGAATACGCTTCCGCCTCGGTCGAGCTGTAGCCGACGCTGTTGACGGTTTTACTGAAGCGGAACTCGAAGCCCAGGTCCGGGTACGGGTCGCGCGGGTTGCCGAAGGCGATGCCGATGGCTTCCTGCTGCGCGTTGTCGATCAAATTGCCCATCAGGTCGAGCACGGCGTTGTTGCCGAGGATATCGTTGGTGAAGACAGGTTCGCGCATGTCGGGCTGGTTCGGATCGAGCTTGTTGTCGGCCTTGTCCGGCGATGGCGTAAACACGCGCGTGACGAGGTTGAATTTGTCGCCCCGGTCCAAGTAACTGATGGCCGCATTGCTGATATTGAAATTTTTCACGCCGCGGTCGCTGATGGCGCCCGACAGGTCGATCAGCAGGGCGCCGCTGTAGCCGATGACTTCCACGTCGCGCATGGCGTCGACCACCATGGCGCTGTTTTCATCGATGCCCAGTCCCAGGTGATAGCCTTTTTTCAGCATTACGGGGATCATCCGGGCAAAGCGCCCACGCACCAGCAGATGCTGGTCGACGAACACGTCGCTGCCGATGAAGCCCAGGCCCGGCGCGATCTCGCGGCCATCCGTCACACCCATCTTGAGCATGTCGAGCACGGGTTTGGCGTCGTAAAACATGGTCGTGCTCATGATGGCCGCGCCGGCGCTGGAACCGGCGATCACGCCGCCGTTACGATAGACCGACCAGATGGCTTCCAGCGCGGCAGTGCGGCTGCCGTCCGGGCGCAGCAGGGCTTGCGTGATGCGCCCCTGGTCGCCGCCGGCAAAATAAATGCCGGTGGCCGATTTGATCTGCGTGACGATGGCAGGGTCTTCGGCCGCCTTGCGGTAATCGCGGTTGGCCAGCTTGACAGCCAGCGGCACGAAAAAGGCCTCGGCGCCATATTGATTGAGTTTCCTGATGATGTTTTCACCGGATTTTTCCGGGTTCATCGCGGCCGACGCCAGCACGGCGATGCGCGCGCCCGGCCCGCCCGACAGCTTGACGATGCGCTGCCAGACTTCGGCATTGTCGGCGCGCAGGCCGCCGCCAATGATGACGAGGGTGCCCTGCGGCGCGCTGCCGATGGCACTGCCTGCGGGCGCCGCCACGGCATGGACGCTGCACAATGCCAGCACGAACAGCAGCGCGGCGCGGAAGGTGTGATACAGGTTTGAAGATGATTTCATGGTGCCTTTCGAATACAATGAAAGTGGCGCACACTTGTCGATACAGGCGCGCGCCCTTGCTGCCAACACTGCTGCTTGCAACCCAACTCCACCGAACGACGATATTACCTGCCGCATATGACAGCGTTGTTGCGGCATCCCCGGGTTTCTATGTAAAACTGCTTACTTGAAGCTGTAATTGGCGCTCGCATAAAAGCGCCGGCCGCGCGGGTCCGTGTAGCTGGGGTCATAGCCGGACAGGAAAAAATAGGCCTGGTTCGAGTATGGCGGACTGGTATTGAACAGATTCTGTATGCCCGCGCGCAGCTTGAACTGCTGGCTGACCGCATATGCCGCCGACATGTCCCACAAGGTGTACGCCTTCACCCGGTTCGGCTTGACCACGCTGCCATCGTCCGTGTTGATGGCCGAGTTCTGGTCATCGTAGCCGCTCGAATACGTGTTCGACAGGCTGGCCGAATACGGGCCGCTGTCCCAATCGAGGGTAATCGTGTGGCGCCAGCGCTGCACCACGCCGTCCGTGACGAAGCGATTGAGATTGCTGACAAAGGTGTCGCCAGGGCTGGTCTGGATTTTTGAACCCAGCACATACGTGCCGCTCAGGTGGCCGCCAAAGCGTCCCCATGCCGTTTTCACGCCATGCAGGTCGGCCGTGATATCGATGCCCGCAGCTTTTTGCGCGCCGCGGTTTTCCTTGCGCAGTTCGATGTAGTCGATTTCATCGTCCTCGTTGCGGTGCACGAGGTTGCCGTACTTGGCCAGGTTGCCCAGGATAATGTCATCGCCAATTTCGCTGATCAGGTCCGTGCGCTTGATGTTCCAGTAATCGAAGCTGAAGGTCCAGTGCTGGCTCGGTTCGAGCACCAGGCCAGCCGAGAACTGGCGGCTGCGCTCCGGTTTCAGCTTGTCGTTGCTGTAGCGGCGCGTATCCCAGTTCTGCGCGCAATCGGCATAATTGTTGTCCACGGTGGCGCACAACACGGGGTCGGGCAAGGTCGCCGTGCTGCTGTAGACGGTGGGACGATGCAAGTCCGACATCGACGGCGCGCGGAAGCCCTTGCCGGCGGAGGCCCGCAGCAGCACCTGCTTGCTGGGCATGTAGGTCAGGCCGACCTTGGGACTGAGGGCGCCGCCCACCTGCTCGTAATGATCGTAGCGGCCAGACAGCTGCGCCTGCCATTGCCTGGTCAACGGCAGCAGCAGTTCGCCGTAGACGGCTTGTACATTGCGGCTGTCGCTGGTGCCCTTGCCGCCTTCCGGCGCCGCATCGTTGTTGATGTTGTCGCTCATGAGCAGTGCCGATGGACGGAATTCGGTACGTTCGCGCCGCACTTCGCCGCCCACGGCCAGCGCCATGTCGCCGCCGCCCATGGGCATCAAGGCGCGCGACACCTTGAAGTCGAGCGAGTCCATGACGCCGCGCGCATGGCGCACCTCGTCGTCGACCTGGATGCTGTCGAGCAGCGCCCGGCCTTTCGCGCTGGAGGGCCCGAAGGGATTGATGTCGCCGGCGGCGATCCCTGCCTGCAGCTTGTCGTACAGGACGTAGCCGTGGGTATCGCGGTCTTTCACCACATTGACGCTGTGATTGAAACCCACGTCGTAATCCCAGCCGGCGAGCGTGCCGGTGGCGCCCACGACGTAGCGCTGGCTTTCGCTGGTCAGCTGGCTGGTGCGCATGCCCGCCTCGTTCAGCCGCATGCGCAGTTCCAGTTCGCGCTCCACCTGCTTGCCATCGTCATCGAGCAGCGTATCGAAGCCCGCATTGGCCAGCTGCGGCACCTTGCTGTAATCGAGGTAGCCGATCACGCGCGCCGACGACCCCACGTAATGGCTGCGCGAGCGGCTCAGCGCCACTTCCGCGTACAGCTGGTGATCGTTATTCAGTTTCAGCACGCCGCGCGTGAGCAGGTTCTGCTTGTCCGTCTTCGGATACAGCTCCGTGTCGCCCATGTAGTCGTAGGTACAGGCATCGACGCCGCCCGTGCCCGCCGGCAGGTACAGATTGGCCGGCGGCGCGCAGTTCGGAATCCCAAAATTGATCTGGCGGTTGGTGATCGGCTGGCCATTGAGCAGGAAGCCATTGTCCTGCAGGTGCTCGCGCTGGGCGCTGGACAGGCGGATATTCGCCGGGCTGGTAAAGTTCGACAGCAAATGCCCGAGGCGCTGAGGAATCTGCAGGTTCGGGATGAACTTGCGCTGCGAGGAGCGCAGACCGTCCGTTTTTTGCAGGTCGACCACGGCGAAGATATTGTAGCCATCCGCAGCCAGGTCGCCCGTGCCGGCCGTGATGCTGGCCGTGCGCTTGCCCGCGCCGCCTTCATCGGTGCGGCTGCCATAGACGTTCAGCTCCACGCCCTGGTAATCCTTGCGCGTAATGAAATTGATGACGCCGCCGATGGCATCCGTGCCGTACAGGGCCGAAGCGCCGTCGAGCAGCACTTCCACGCGCTGCAGGGCGGCGGCCGGGATGTTGTTCAAGTCCACGCCCGCATCGTCGCCGGGCGAGGCAAAGTTGGCCATGCGCCGGCCATTGAGCAGCACCAGGGTCGACGAGGTGCCCACGCCGCGCAGGTTGGCGCTGTTGAAGCCGCGCTGGTCGCCGCCCACGTTGATGCTGGCGCCGTCCGTCAGGCCCCCCACGTTGGCCGACACGCGCGCCATCAACTCGGCCGCCGTCGTCACGCCCGCCTTTTCGATCTCGGCGCGCGTGATGATCTGCACGGGCAGCGCCGTCTCCGACTCCAGGCGCTTGATGGCCGAACCCGTGATCTCCACGCGCTGCATTTTTTTCGGCGCAGCTTCTGTCTCCTGCGCCTGCGCCTGCGCACCATTGCCCAGCATGCCCAACGCCGCCGTCACGCTCAGGGCGCCCAGCGCCACGCGCACGCCTTGCGCCAGCACCCGCTCGCGTGGCAAGGCGTCGTCCCGTCTTTTCATGTGCATTGTCACTCTCCCCTGATGTTGATGCCTGATTCTTATAATGATTTTGGGACTGCCTTGCGCTGCTTTGAAGCTGCTTTGCGCGGCCCCTGCACGCCATGTTCGCCGCCATACAGATAGGCGGCGATGACGTCGCTCAAGCGGCCCGCTTTTTCTACGTTCTTTTTGTTCGATACCATCAGCGCCACGGCAAGCGCCTCGATCATGGCCAGCGCCGTGCTGGCGCTGCTGGGCAAGACGGGATGCGTGCTTTGCGCATACAGCGCGTGGTCGGCCAGTTCGGCCAGCGGCGAGGCGGGCGAGTCGGTGAGCGCCACGATGCAGGCGCCGCGGTCGCGCGCGAAGCTAGCAAGGCCGATGCAGTCGAGCGTGTAGCGGGGAAACGAGATCACCACCAGCACGTCGTGCGCAGTCAGGTTGACCAGGTGGCCGGCCGCCACTTCCGAGCCGCCGATGCCCGCCACTTCCACCACATGCGGACAAAACGGCTGCAGATGCTGCACCAGCATGCCCGCCAGGTTGGCCGACAGGCCAAAGCCCATCACATACACGACCCTGGCGCGCGTCAGGCGGCGCACCACGGCCTGCATGGCGGGCGGCGACAGGGCGTCGGACGTGGCGGCGATGTTCGCGGCCGCATATTCCAGGCTTTGCGTGATGGGCGAGGTGGCGCGCGCGCGCCGTTCTATCGTGCGGCGCAGTTTGTCGACCGGCTGCAACAGCGCCTGCAAGGTCTCCGCCATGGCGCCGCGCATGGCCGAATAATTCTTCTGGCCGATATCGCGCGCGAAGCGGCTGATGGTGGCCGTCGACACCTGGCAGCTGTCGGCCAGTTCCTCGATGCCCAGCGCCGTCACGCGCATCTGGTTGCGCAGCAGGTAATCGGCGATCTGCCGCTGCGAAGCCGAGCCGCTGGCCAGCACGTGCATCAGCGCCTGCCCCAGCGGCGATTGCGCGAACGCGGCGTCGGGCGACGCCAGCGTGGTGGCCACCGGCGTAGGGACGCTGCTGCGGGCAGGACTGGCGGATGCTCTCATATCACTGGCGGCCTGTATTCTTGGGTACTGCGGATCACTGGCGAAAGGCGAAATCGGGTCGCTGGAACTTACTGTACTCATATCAAAAAGAAAACTCAACAAATATTTGTAAAAGGATTTTCATTGATTTACTTCGTGAAAATATTGCTACATAATCGACCGGAATCCATCAACCATGCACCTTCCCGGGGCGCCCACCATGCAAGTACAACAGCATCCCATCTCCACCGCGCACGCCAGCATGTCCTGCCAATTGAGCAGCTTCCACTTCGGCGCCGCGGCCGCCACTAGCCGCAGCGGCAAGAAGGTGTATATCCAGGCGGCCCTGCACGCGGACGAGGTGCCGGGCATGCTGGTGTCGCAGTTTTTGCGCCGCGAACTGCTGGCGCTGGAAGCGGCGGGCAAGATCCACGGCGAAATCATCCTGGTGCCGGCCGCCAACCCGATCGGCCTGGCGCAAGCCATCCATGGCGCGCCATTCGGCCGCTTCGACCTGACCACGGGCATCAATTTCAACCGCGCCTACCGCCACGTGGCCGATGAACTGAAAACCAGGCTGGCTGGCCAGCTGGGACAGGATGCGCAAGCCAACGTGGCACTGATACGCGAGCATGCGCGCGCCGCCGTCGCCGCCTGGCGGCCGGGCACGGATGCGGAAACCTTGAAGAAAACCCTGCTGGGCATGGCCATCGACGCCGACATCGTGCTCGACCTGCACTGCGATAACGAGGCCGCACTGCACATCTATACGGGCACGCCGCTGGCGGCGCAGATCGCGCCCCTATCCGCGCTCCTGGGCGCGCGCGCCGTGCTGCTGGAACTGGCGGCCGGCGAAGAGCCGTTCGACGAAGCCTGCAGCCGCTTGTGGTGGGATCTCGACGCGCACTTCGGCGGCCGCTATCCGATTCCCGCCGCCTGCCTGTCGACCACCGTCGAACTGCGCGGCGAAGTGGAAGTGAGCTACGCCCTGGCCGAACGCGACGCCGCCGCCCTGCTGCGTTTTCTCGCCATCGAGGGCGTGCTGGAGATCGATGGTGCAGGCGACAACCTGCCCGCGCCGCAATGCGAGCCGACGCCGCTGGCCGGCGTGGAGCCGATCCTCGCGCCGCATCACGGTGTGCTGGTCTACCTGCGCGAAATGGGCGAGGTGCTGGCCGCCGGCGATGCGGTGGCCGACCTGATCGACCCCGTCAGCGGCGAGACGACGACCTTGCGCTGCACGGTCGCCGGTGTCTTTTTTGCGCGCAGTGCCCACCGCCACGTCCTGCGCGGCATGAACGTGGGCAAGGTCGCAGGCGCCGTCGCCTACCGCGGCGGCAGCCTGCTGAGCCAATAAGTGACACCCATGAGAAAATTCAAGCTCCCCAATACCTTCGTCCTGCTGTGCGGCATCCTGGCCATGATCGCCATGGCCACGTGGCTGGTGCCGGGCGGGAAATTCGACACCCAGCTGGTGAACGGCAAGCAGTTGATCATCCCCGGCACGTTTCATTACGTCGACAACAAGCCCCAGGGCCTCGCCGCGCTGATGATGGCGCCCATCAAGGGCTTCGTCGACGCCAGTCTGATCATCGGCTTCGTGCTGATCGTCGGCGGCGCCTTCGCCGTGCTGCAAAAAACGGAAGCCTTCGATTCGCTGATCAAGGCCATCGCCAAGGCGCACACCAGTTCGCGCTTCGTGCGCGCCGCCATCATCCCCGTCTTTTTCACCATGTTCTCGCTGGGAGGCGCCACCTTCGGCATGAACGAGGAAGCGATCCCCTTCATCCTGATCTTCGTGCCGCTGGCCCTGGCCCTGGGCTATGACACCATCACGGGCGTGTCGATTCCCTTCATCGGCTCGCAGGTGGGCTTTTCCGCCGCCTTTTTGAACCCGTTCAACGTCGGCATCGCGCAAGGTATCGCGGGCGTGCCGATCTTTTCCGGCATCGGATATCGCCTGATCGTGTGGGCCATCGCCACGGCGGTCAGCATCGTGTTCTTGATGTGGTACGCGGCGCGCATCAAGCGCCATCCGGAAAAAAGCCCGACCTACCTGCTCGATATCGAGAAGCGCAGCGAGCACTCGATGGACCTGGACAGCTTTGCCGGCATGACGCGCACGCACCGCGCGGTGCTGTGGATTTTCATGGCGACCTTGCTGACGATGGTCGTCGGCGTCGTCAAGTACGACTGGTTCATCGATGAAATCGCCGCCCTGTTCCTGGTGATGGCCATCGTCGTCGGCCTGGTTGGCCGGCTCGACATGGACAGCCTGGTGGCGTCCTTCGTGCAGGGTGCGCGCGATATGGTCAGCGTGGCGCTGGTGATTGCGCTGGCGCGCGGCACCATGATCCTGGCGCGCGACGCGCAGATCATCGACACCATGCTGCATGCATTGACGCCGCTGGTAGCCTCGTCCAGCCCCGTCTTCGCCGCGCAAAAGATGTTTTTCATGCAGTCGGTGATCAACTTCTTCATCCATTCCGGCAGCGGCCAGGCGGCGCTGACCATGCCGATCATGGCGCCGCTGGCCGACCTGGTGGGCGTGACGCGCCAGACGGCCATCCTGGCTTTCCAGTTCGGCGAATTTACCACGCCGATGATCCCCACGTCCGGCATCACCGTCGGCGTGCTGGCGCTGGCGCGCGTACCGTGGATCACGTGGGCCAAGTGGATGATCCCGCTGCAGCTGATCTATCTGGTGCTGGCGCTGCTGCTATTGATACCACCGTGCCTGATACACTGGCAGTAAAACGGAGCACGCCATTGGCCAATGCCGATGGCAGGCTGAAAAATGCTGTGAATGGCCCACCGTCTCCACCGGATTGCGATGATCAGCGTCGATGCCAGACGCCCTGCCCTACTGCGCGCATACACTGCCAACTCAGTTCTGGCTCCACTGCGGTAGGTACTCTTGCACAACATCCTCGACTGAACTCGCCTGCAGTGCATCTCGGCGACGCTTGAGCGGATCGCGCTCGGGCAATGCACTCATCCATTGTTTGAAACGGACAAAGGCCATCGGCTCGAGCGTATTCATCCTGGCCATAGCACCGTTGGTGGCGACGATGACCGCAGAGAATTGCGCTGAATCGAGCAACTCCTGGGCACGCGGTGCTTGCGCCACCCAGAAATCGTCGTCCTCATCGCTTAAGCGAATGGGATGCGGATCATCACCGACCTGCACGCGGCGGATAATATCCACTTCGAATCCATCTTTATTGACGGCGGTATATTTCTGCGCGTCCCGGATCCGGAACGTCGGGTCCACTTTCTGAAGCACGCCCAGCATGGAAACGTCAACTTTGCTCAAGGCGGTAGCGAATGCGACGCGTTTTCGTACATCCCACAGCAGATCAATATCGCGTGTTGCTACCGCATCGTCTTCAAAGGTCATGCCTGCAGCCGATTCATAGGCATACAGCGCGTGCGTACCAACCACGCGAAAGTGCTCACCGAGCCTGGTAGCCGCCAGGCGGTTCAAAATATCCACAATAATCGGCGCGACGCGTCCAACGCGAAGTGCACGGTTCATGCGTTTATGCTTGAGCAATGAAGCCTTCAGACCATCTCGCCGCTCGGCAGCCATTTCCTTTCTCTGACGGAAACTGGCGTACATTGCTTCCGTTTCCGGCGAGCGCCGCCCCAGACTCTTCTCACTGCCGGAGGCACTGGTACGTACCAGATAGGCATCGTCAGGCGCTGAGGCAGGCCCCTTATGCCAATACATACCCCCTCGCACTTTGGCGGCCTCGGCAAGAGCATCTTCATAGGCCTCAAAAGTGGCGACCGCATCAATATATTGTCGCGTGGCGTCGGCAGGCCGTTCTCGCATGGCTAGGCTCCTCGGTACATTTATCTATTTTTTGATTCTATGCCGAAAAAATATAATAATCAATTACTTACAAAGTAATACGCGGATGTTGATATTCTTTAGAACCTGAAAGGACACTAGCACCAGAACACAAGCGATGGTTGATCGCACGCTGCACGGATGCCAACGGGATGCCCATGCCACCGAGCCGCGCTGATGGTACTAGGGGACAATGTTCGCTGTATTGACGTTGCTGTCACGTGGGCTGGCAAGAAGCGGGGTGACTGCCGATGATGCTGTATTGCTGAAGCTGATGGCGCTACTGGTATGGCTTACTGATACTGCAGACAATGCATGGCCGCGCTTACAGGGCGGCTTTTTCTTCCGCGCTCAAACGCTTGGCGCTGACGTACACGGTGTGCATGGTGGCTTGATCGGCGCTGGCGACAAGGGCGGCGGAAGCGGCTGGCGCGGCGCGGAACTTCGGCACGGCGGCGGTGGCCAGGCTGGTGGCGGCGACGACGGCGATGATGGCAACGAAGATGGCTTCCATGTTTTTAGCGATGTTCATGATGGTGTCCTTTGAGTGGCTGGTTGTGTGCTGCGATGATTGAACTGTAGGCCGATCCCCCCTGAACTGCCATCGGATTGCGACCAAACGCACGATTTGCGGGACAGAATACAAACAGCCCGGATGAAACGCGCAACGGGCCATCGCCGTGGCATTTGAGGCTTGCCGGCCCCATTCCTGGCCATTTCAGCGCCTTGCAAGCCCCTAAAAGCCCTACCGCCGGCCAACCTTGTTTATAATCGCCGTACACTAAAGGACTTCTTTCATGACTGATCAATTCTCCAAAAAGGGCGAAGCCTGGTCGGCCCGGTTTTCCGAACCGGTCTCGGACCTCGTCAAGCGCTACACAGCTTCTGTATTTTTTGACAAGCGCCTGGCGCTGTTCGACATCGAAGGTTCGCTGGCCCATGCGGAAATGCTGCATGCGCAAGCCATCATCAGCCCGGCCGACTACGCGGAAATCCAGCGCGGCATGGCGCAAATCTCGCAGGAAATCGCCAGCGGCCAGTTCGAATGGCTGCTGGACCTGGAAGACGTCCACCTGAATATTGAAAAACGCCTGACCGAACTGGTAGGCGATGCGGGCAAGCGATTGCACACGGGCCGTTCGCGCAACGACCAGGTGGCCACCGATATCCGCCTGTATGTGCGCTCCGCCATCGATGACATCACCGCCCTGCTGGCGACGTTCCGCAGCGCGCTGACGGACCTGGCCGAGCAGCATGCCGACACCATCATGCCGGGCTTTACCCACATGCAGGTGGCCCAGCCGATCACCTTCGGCCACCACATGCTGGCGTATGTCGAAATGTTCGGCCGCGACGCCGAGCGCATGGCCGACTGCCGCAAGCGCGTCAACCGCCTGCCGCTGGGCGCCGCCGCCCTGGCCGGCACCACCTTCCCCATCGACCGCTTGCGCGTGGCAAAAACGCTGGGCTTTGACGACGTGTGCCACAACTCGCTCGACGCCGTGTCGGACCGCGACTTCGCCATCGAATTTTGCGCCGCCTCCGCCGTGCTGATGATGCACGTGTCGCGCATGGCCGAAGAACTGGTGATCTGGATGAGCCCACGCATCGGCTTCATCGACATCGCCGACCGCTTCTGCACCGGCTCGTCGATCATGCCGCAAAAGAAAAACCCGGACGTGCCGGAACTGGCGCGTGGCAAGACGGGCCGCGTCTACGGTCACCTGACTGGCCTCTTGACCCTGATGAAAGGCCAGCCGCTGGCCTACAACAAGGACAACCAGGAAGACAAGGAACCGCTGTTCGACACCGTCGACACCGTCATTGACACCTTGCGCATCTTCGCCGATATGGCTGGCGGCATCACGGTGAAACCGGAAGCGATGCGCGCGGCCGCCCTGCAGGGCTACGCGACGGCGACCGACCTGGCCGACTACCTGGTCAAGAAAGGCTTGCCGTTCCGCGACGCCCATGAAGCAGTGGCCCTGGCCGTGCGCGCCTGCGTCGACGCCGGCTGCGACCTGGCCGACCTGTCGCTCGAGCAGCTGCGCGCGTTTTCCCCGTTGACGGACGAAGACGTGTTTGCCGTGCTGACCCTGGAAGGCTCCGTTGCCGCGCGTGACCACGTAGGCGGCACTGCGCCGCGCCAGGTACGCGCTGCGATCGCCCGCGTGCGTACGCAGCTGGAAAAATAAACGGCGCCTGCGCCTTCGGACGCCCCGCTGCATCGCTGCAGCGGGGCGTTTTTCATTGCGCGACGATTTTCGACAGCACGGAAAAAGCCGCCCCCGTTTGCGACGCTTCCAGCAGCAAGGTCAGTTCCGTATACGTGCAAATGATGTTGATCAGGTTAATCCGCTCCCACGCCAGGCACTTGAGGATGGCGTGATATACGCCCGGCGTATAGCAGGTCTCTGGCGCCAGGTGCAGGGTCACGGCCGTCACCCGCTCCAGGCGCGCCAGTTCCTGCTCTTCGCCGAACACCTCTTCCACCAGCGCATGCAGCGAACGGCTGCAGATCACCATCACCTCGTTGACGCCGCGCGTGACGGTAATGAAGGTGCCGCGCTGGGGTGCGGCCAGCGCCAGCAACTGGCGCTGGCAGTCATAGGTCTGGTCGGAATAGCGGTAGGTAAAAATCATCAATTCGCTGCGCGTGGACAGCTCTCCCGCGCGGTGCGCCAGCACGATCTCGCCGCTTTTCTGCTGCGGCATCCGCTCGGCCAGGCGGCGCAGCGCCATCACCACGGCGGCCTGCCCCACCGGTTTCCACAGGTCGCTCTGCAATTGCGGTTGCAGCTGGCGCGCCAGTTCCGACAGGTTCAGCAAACCACGGCCCAATCCCTCGCTGAGAAAGGCCGATTCCATCACGATCTGTTCCACTTTGGTCGCTATCGAAAGCATAGTTCTTCGGGCCGGTGATTCCGGTGCACGCACCAGGAGCCGGCAACCCTTCCTGAAAAAAGGATGCACTGCGCCAGCGGCCACGCCGGGCGGCGCGGTCGGACTCGCGGAAAAGAACCCCCTCGCGGGGGGAAGAGCCGGCTGGCGGCGGCTAGGAAGGCGGATGCAGCATGAATGCCGCTCCAGAGGGGAAATGGCTGAAACCAACAGCAGAAAACAGAACTGACGTCATGTGAAACTCCCGATTTTTTTTCCCGATGCGCTGTATCTGGACGCGGTCATTGCCGCGTGCGCTTTTTTTGTCTTCGCGTGGTCCGCAGGGAACAACGCGAAGAGCTAGTGTAGATCGCAACATTTAGAAAAGGCAACAGTGTTTTTCCAACAGAACGCTCCATTAGGGGAAGTAGTCCATAACAAAAGTTGCAGCTTGTGGTAGATCAAACTTTCCAACGATGCGACGCCGGTAAATGTTCAATTCTTAACAAAAAATTGCCGAGTGACCCATTTCTTGAATTTTTTGACATGGCGATCTCGACAAGTTTAGTGTCCCCCTACCCGGCGTCATGCCACCACAAAACGGCAGGCTATCCGCCCGCCGCCAGGCACGCCGGGGTGGCCATCAGGCATCGCGGCCAGCTCATTCACCATTTCCTTAACCGATACCCTGGAGCAGAAATGAATTTACGTTTGACAATAGTTGCCGCATCCATCGCCGCCCTGCCGCTGATGGCCACCACGGCAGACGCCGCCACGCCGCTGCCACAGACCCTGATGGCCGCCCCGGTCGCTCTGGCTTCTCCACAAGAGACCGCCAGCCTGGTCAACAAGCTGGCCGCGCAAGCGCGCAGCCGTGGCCTGAACACCGAACATGGCTTTGCCGTCGGCGCCCAGCATCCTGGCGTCAGCGGCACGCGCGTGAGCCGCGTACAGCACACCTACAAGGGCTTGCCCGTCTTCGGTTCCGAAACGGTCGTGGTCAGCAACAGCGCCGGCGACATCGTCAGCGAATCCGTGTCGGACCGCGCGTCCGGCCTCGGTAGCGGCGGCGTCAATTCCGTCACCCGCAGCGCCACCACCGATATCGACACCACGCCGGCCGTCAGCGCCGCCGCCGCCATCGCCGCCGCCGTGAATAACATCGGCGTGCGAGGCGTCGACCACGTGCCGCCGCATGCCCAGCTGCTGATCTACCCCGTCATGAAAACCGTGCGCGTGGCCGGTGCCGAAAATAAATCGGAAGCCGCGCTGAACGCCCTTGACGTGCAGGACGTGGTCGACCACTACGAGCTGGCCTACCTGGTGCAGACGCGCATGATCAGCGGCAGCAAGCCGGTCTACTATGACACCGTCGTCAGCGCCAAGGATGGCCGCATCCTGCGTCAATGGAAGGCCCTGAAAACCGTGGCCGGCATCGGCAACAGCCAGTACAACGGCCAGGTGCCGCTCAACACCACGCTCACGGGCAGCACCTACACCATGAAAGACCCCAGCCGCGGCACGGGCGGCAGCTTCGGCGGCATGGCCATCACGAATGCCAACCACGGCACCACCTCGGGCAGCGTGTACAGCAGCACCAGCAATACCTGGGGCGACGGCCAGCAATACATCAACGGCGGCAGCACCACCAACGCCAACGGCCAGACGGCGGCCGTGAACGCGATGTGGGGTTTGATGAACACCTACGACACGCACAAGAATGTGCTGGGCTGGTCCAGCCTGGACGGCAACAACACGGCCACCCACATCGCCGCCCACGTCAATACGGCCTACGACAACGCCTACTACGACAGCAGCTGCAAGTGCATGTACATCGGCGACGGCGGCAGCTCGTTCAACAACCTCGGTTCCATCGACGTGATCGGCCATGAAATGGGCCACGGCATCACGGACGCCACCTCGGGCCTGATCTACTCGCAGGAGTCGGGCGGCTTGAACGAATCGAGCTCGGACATCGCCGGCGAAATGGTGGAAGCGTATGCGCGCGCCGGCGGCACGGGCACCACGATTCCCAACACGGGCAACGATTGGATGACGGGCAAGGAAATCGCCAAGAATGGCCAGCCGCTGCGCTGGCTGTACAAGCCGAGCAAGGATGGCAGCAGCCCGAATGCGTGGAGCAGCTCCATCAAGAACCTCGACGTCCACTACAGCAGCGGCCCGAACAACCGCATGTTCTACTTCCTGTCGCAAGGTTCGAACTCCACGTCCAGCAGCGACTACTACAGTTCCTACCTGAACAAGAGCCCGCTGGCCATGACCGGTATCGGCAGCGACAAGGCTTACCGCATCTGGTTCAAGGCAGCCACCACCAAGTTCACCTCGTCGACCAACTATGCCGACGCGCGCAACAAGGTGCTGCAGGCGGCCGAGGAACTGTATGGCGTGGGCAGCGCCGAGTCTATCGCCGTCAAGCGTGCGTATGCGGCCATCAACGTGGGCACCGACGTCGATGAATCGACGACGGGCGGCGCGGTGACGATCACCAGCCAGCCGGCCAGCATCACCGTCGCACCGGGCGCCACCGCCTCGTTCGCCGTGGGCGCGGGCGGCGGCACTGCACCGTACACCTACAAGTGGTTCCGCAACGGCGCCGTGATCAGCGGCGCCACGTCGCCAGCCTACAGCTTCACGGCCGTGGCGGCCGACAGCGGCGCCGTCTTCAAGGCCACGGTGACGGATTCCTCGTCGCCTGCAGTGACGGCCACGTCGAACAACGCCACCCTGACGGTCGGCACGAGCAGCGCCACCGAGCGCGTGACGAACGGCGGCTTCGAGTCCGGCGCCACGGGCTGGAGCGGCACCACGGGCGCCATCGGCACCTTCACGGGCCAAACCGCGTACGAAGGCACGAAGTACGCCTGGCTCGGTGGCAATGGCACCACGGCCAGCGAATCGCTGACGCAAAGCGTGGCCATTCCCGCCGCCGCCACGTCCGCCAGCTTGAGCTTCGCGCTGCATATCGACACGGCCGAAACGGGCAGCACCGTGTACGACAAGCTGGTCGTCACCGTGAAGAACAGCGCCGGTACGGTGCTGGGCACCCTGGCTTCGTACTCGAACGTGAACAAGGCCGCCGGCTACCAGATCCGCACCTTCGACCTGATCGCCTACAAGGGCCAGACCGTGCAGATCTCGTTTGCCGCGACCGAGGATGCATCGCTGCAAACCTCGTTCGTGATCGACAAGGTCAGCCTGGTCACCCAGTAAGCGGCTGAAATGCGGGCAAGCCATCGATACAAGGCTTGCCCGCACGGCACGATTGATTTCCTGGCAATTCCAGTCTACCCTGAGGCAGTGATTGCCTCTTGCCTGCTGCCGGTACCCGCGACGAATTGAACTTTTTTTTGGATTGTTCCTGACCGATGCCTACTTCGACCTTGTCCGCACGCGCCGTCCCCTTTTCACATCACCCCATTTTCACGCCCCAGGCCATCATCATGCTCGCCTGAGCCGACGATGCAGTTCCACCTCCAGGTGCAGGGCCCGGCGGGCAACCAGGCGCTGGCCATCGACGCCGCCAGCGAGGCCGAGGCGATCCGCGCGGCCGTGCGCGGCGGCTGGCGCGTGCTGGCCGTCGACGCTGGCGCCACGTCAGACACGGGCGCCGCGCTGCGTCCCGGCAAACAGGGCCTGCCCCTGCTGCAATTCAGCCAGGAGCTGCTGGCCCTGCTCGAAGCGGGCCTGAACCTGGGCGAGGCCATGGCCACCTTGCACAACAAGGAAACGCGCGCGGGCGCCAAGGCCACCCTGGCCGCCATCGTGCTCACCCTGCAGCAGGGCCTAAGCTTTTCCGACACCCTGGCCGGTTTTCCCGACATCTTCCCCGATATTTACATCGCCACCGTGCACGCGGCCGAACGCTCGGGCAACCTGCCCGAGGCGCTGGCGCGCTTCGTCGCCTACCAGCTGCAGTTCGACGCCATCCGCAAAAAACTCATTTCCGCCGCCATCTACCCGTGCATGCTGCTCGTCGTCGGCGGCCTCGTGACCCTGTTCCTGCTCGGCTACGTGGTGCCGAAGTTCAGCGTTGTCTACGAAAGCTCGGGCCGCGAGATTCCGTGGATGTCGCAAATGCTACTCGGCTTTGGCCAGACCCTGGCCGCGCATCCGTTGCTGTGCGCCGGCGCGCTGGCCGCCGTGGTCGGCGCCGTGGTCTTCGGCATCGCCAACCGCGCCATGCGCATGGCGCTGGTGTTGCGTCTCTTGCGCCTGCCCGTGCTGGCCGGGAAGGCGGCGGAATTCCGCCTGGCCCGCTTCTACCGCGCCCTGAGCCTGCTGCTGCACGCCGGCATCCCGCTGCACAAGGCGCTGGCCATGGTCGCGCCCATGCTGCTGCCGGCGCAGCAGGAGCAGCTGGCGCAGGCCCGCCGCGCGGTGCAGGAAGGCATGCCGTTTTCCACGGCGCTGGAACAGGCCGGCATGGCCACGCCGGTGGCGCAATCGCTGCTGAAAGTGGGAGAGAACACGGGCCGACTGGGCGACATGCTGGAACGCTCGGCCAAGTTCCACGACGAGGAATTCGCCCGCTGGGTGGACTGGGCGTCGCGCCTGCTCGAACCGCTCTTGATGACCATCATCGGCGTCGTCATCGGCGGCGTGGTGGTGCTGATGTACATGCCGATCTTTGAACTGGCCGGGAGCTTATCGTGAGGGTCATGACATGAACGCACGCGACGAAGAACGGGCCGTGCTCGATGCCGCCATGCTGCGCCGCGCCCACGCCAGCGCGCTGGAACAGGGCCGCCCGCAGATGGCCGTGCTGCAGGAAACGGCGGCCCTGCCGCCCGAAGTCTTTTTGCGCCAGCTGGCCGCCCTGTTCCGCTACCCGGCCTGGACGATGGCCGAGATGCAGGCCGCCTTGCCCGCTTTCGGCCTGCTGCCCTACACGGATTGCGCCCAGCGCGACTGCGTGCTGCTGCAACCTGGCGTTCCCGGCGCGCCGCCCGTGCTCGTCATCGGCAACCCGTTTGCCGAAGACTTGCTGCAGTGGGCCGACTTCGCCCTGTCCACGCCCTTCACGGTGGCGCTGGCGCATCCGGACGACCTGGCCGCCTATCTGCTGCAGCAGGAAAGCGTGCAGCAGGCGATGCAGGAAATGCAGCATGGGGATGACATTCCAGGGCTGGACCAGAGCATCGAGGACATCTCGCTGATCCGCATCAGCGAGGACAGCAGCCCGGTGGTGAAACTGGTGAACTCCACCATCTACGACGCCCTGAAATTCCAGGCCAGCGACATCCACCTCGAATGCGACGTGGCCAGCCTGGTCATCAAATACCGCGTCGACGGCGTGCTGGTGCAGGCGGGCCAGGTGCAGGGGCTGGCGATGGCCGAGCAGATCATCTCGCGCATCAAGGTCATGGCCGATCTCGACATCGCCGAGCGGCGCATCCCCCAGGATGGCCGCTTCAAGGTGCGCGTGAAAGGGGCGGAGATCGATTTCCGCGTCTCCATCATGCCCAATATCTTTGGCGAGGACGCCGTGCTGCGCCTGCTGGACCGGCGCGCGCTGACGGAAGCGGCGCAGGCGCTGCGCCTGGAAAGCCTGGGCCTGAACGAGGACGCCATCGAGCAGATACGCCGCCTGGCCGCCAAGCCCCACGGCATGCTGCTGGTGACGGGGCCCACGGGTTCCGGCAAGACCACCACCCTGTACGCGGCCATCACGGAAATCAACACGGGACGCGACAAGATCGTCACCATCGAAGACCCCGTCGAATACCGCTTGCCGCGTGTGCTGCAGATTCCCGTCAACGAAAAGAAGGGGCTGACGTTCGCGCGCGGCCTGCGCTCCATCCTGCGCCACGACCCCGACAAGATCATGATTGGCGAAATCCGCGACGATGAAACGGCGCAGATCGCCGTGCAGGCCGCCCTCACGGGCCACCTGGTGTTTACCACCGTGCATGCGAACAACGTCTTTGATGTGGTGGGCCGCTTCCTGCACATGGGCGTCGATGCCTACAGCTTTGCGGCCGCCCTGAACGGCATCGTGGCGCAGCGCCTGCTGCGCCTCAATTGCGCCCATTGCGCCGTCGACGCCAGCGCCGAGGTGCTGGCCGATGCGCACCAGCTGCGCGACAGCGGCCTGGCCCTGCACCAGGTGCAGGACTGGCAATTCATGGCCGGCAAGGGCTGCGGTCACTGCCGCGGCACCGGCTACAAGGGCCGCAAGGCCGTCGCCGAAGTCTTGATGCTCAGCGACGCGATGCGCGAAATGATCTGCACGCGGGCGCCCCTGAGCCAGATGAAGGAAGAAGCGGCGCGCAACGGCTTTCGCCTGGCGCGCGAAGCGGGCCTGGACCTGGTGCGGCGCGGCGAAACCACTTTAGCGGAGCTCAATCGTGTCACTTATTGAACGCCTTGCCCGCGCCACCGTGTGCCTGCACCTGGCGCCGCACGGGCTGCACGGCGTGCTGCGCCGCGCCGGCCGTCCCGTGGAGGACAGCGCCTTCCACCTGCCCATTGCGAATCCCGACGCCAGCTGGGAAGTGGCGCTGGCCGCCCTGCGCGGCTGGCTCGAACAGGATGGCGGCAAAAAACTGCCGCTGGCCGTCAGCCTGGCCAGCCGCTGGTGCGCCATGCAAATGGTGCCGTGGAGCGGGGCCCTGCTCGACCAGGCCAGCGCACAGCGCTTCCTGCACAGCCAGTTCAGCGCCGTCTACGGCGATGGCGCGCGCGCCTGGCGCCTGGCCGCCGACGACGCGCCCTATGGCAAGCCGCGCCTGGCATGCGGCATCGATGCGGCCCTGCTGCAAGGCGTGCAGGATGCGGCCGCCGCGCATGGCCGGCGCTGCCTGTCCATCGAGCCGATCGCCGGACCGGCCTGGCGCAGCATCGCCGGTAGCAAACCGGCCGCCTTCGCCCTGGTGGAAGCGGGCAGGCTGCTGCTGGCAACGGCGAGCGCCGGGCGCATCACGGCCCTGCACAGCCAGCCCTGCGCCGCGGACTGGGGTGATGAACTGGACCGGGCGTGGCGGCGCTGGAACTTGCGCGCGCCGCAGCTGGACGCCATCGACCAGGTGGCGCTGATCGACTTGAGCGGCGTGCCGCAAACGAACGTGCCCGAACGCTTCGTGCCCGTCGCCGTGGCCAGCGGCGCCCACCTGATGCGGGAGGCCGCATGGGCCTGAGCCGCCTGGAATTCCTGCCACCTGGAGCGGCGCAGACCTTCAAGGGCTGGCGCCTGGCCCTGTGCCTGGCGGGCGGCTTGATGCTGCTGCCGGCCGCCGTGTACTGGCTGGTGCAAGCGCAGGAAACGCGGCGCCTGGAAGCGCAACTGGCGCAGCTGCAGCCCGCGCGTCACGTGCGCGCCCCCCTGTCGGCGAGCCAGCAGCGCGAACGCGACCTCGAACTGAAACAGGTAGCTGCCGCCGTGCGCCAGCTCAACCTGCCCGTCACTCGCCTGGTCAAGACAGTGCAGGCGCCGCGCGACGTGCGCGTGGCCTTGCTGGGACTGGACCTGAACGCGCAGCAGGGACAGGATGGCGCCAGCGTCCTGAAGATCGCCGCCGAAGCGGAAACCCCGCAGGACATGCTCAATTACCTGGCCTTCCTGAACCAGCAGCCGATGTTCAGTTCCGTGTATCTGCTCAAGCACGAGATGAACGCGAACGCCCCCGAACACCCTTACCGTTTTCAGCTGGAGGCGCAATGGCGGCAATAAAACCCGTGTTAAAAGCCGGCACGCCCGTGGCCCGCGCGCGCCTGCAGTTGCATATGCCGCCGCGCCTGGCGTGGGAAGCCGCGCGTCTGTGGCGCATGCTGGGCTGGCCCAGTGCCATCGGCGCGGCCTGCCTGGCGCTGGCCGCTTTTGCCGTGCAGCAGGGCGATGCCTTGGGCACGCGCCAGCAGCAACTGGCGGCGCAATTGGCCACTGCCGCCAGACAGGCAGCGCTGCCGCCGGCCCCCGTCACGCTCGATGCGGATGCCGACAGCCTGGCCGCCTTTCACGCCTACCTGCCCGCGCATGACAGCATTCCCGAGCAGTTGAAGGCCTTGCTGGAAGTGGCGCAAAAGAGCGGCGTCACCCTGGCCAAGGCCGACTACAAGCCGCAGGAAGACGGCAACACGGCCTTTTTGCGCTACCAGATCACCCTGCCCGTCAAGGCCGAATACGCGCAGCTGCAAACCTTTATCGTCGACGCCCTGCAGGCGCTGCCCACCCTGACCTTGGACTCCGTGCTCTTCAAGCGCGAGCAGATCGAGGCGGGCGAAATCGACGCGCGCATCCAGTTCATCCTGCTGGTGAAGAAGGCGGAGGTGCGCCGATGAAAAAAGCCGTACTGGGAGGCGCCGCCGTGGCGACCTTGCTGGCCGCCCTGTTCGCGCCCGAAGACGAAGGCAGCATCGTGGGACCGGCCACGGCCACCACGCGCCAGGTGGAGCGGGTGGCGCCAGCGCCCATCGCCGCCCCTGCAGCTGCGCAAACCAATCGCGCACTGGCCATCGAACCGCGCCGGGGCCTCGACGACGAGGAAGCGGCCACCCTGTTCGCCAAGCAAAGCTGGCAGCCGGAGACGCCGAAAAAGATCATGCTCGACCAGCAGGCGGCCCAGGCCGCGCTGCCCGCCGCCCGCGTGGATGCGAACGCGCCGCCACCGCTGCCCTTTCAATTCCTCGGCCGCTTTGTCGATGAAGGCAAGGCGGCCTACTTCCTGCAAGCGGGCGAACGCAATGTGGTGGCGCGCCCCGGCGACACGCTCGAAGAGCGTTACCGCTTCGACGGCGTGGTGCAAGGCGCCCTGCAATTTACCTATCTGCCGCTCAACCAGAAACAGACACTCGCCGTAGGGGACCTCAATTGAAACGATGCGCCGCACGTATGTCTCGTCATCTCATCACCCTGCTGCCGGTGCTGTCCCTGCTGGCCGCCTGCGCCGGCAACCAGGCCTATAACGATGGCCAGGCCATGCTGGGCGCGGGGCGCACGGAACAGGGCCTGGCCCTGCTGGAACAGGCGGCGCAGGCCGAACCGACCAACGCCAAGTACCGCATCGCCGTCACCAACGGCAGGATGCGCGCGCTGAACAATCTGAATGGCCGCGCCGAGGCGCTGCGCCAGCAGGGCAAGCTGCCCGAAGCACAGGCGCTGTACCAGCAGGCCTTGGCGCTGGACGCCAGCAACGATGTGGCGCAGCGGGGCCTGGCTGGCGTGGCGCAGGATGAACGGCACCGCAAGCTGGTGCAGGAAGCGCAGGCCAGCTACCAGCGCGGTGGCGAAGCGAATGTCGCGCAGGCGCAGGAAGCCTTGCGCCAGGTGCTGCAGGAACGCCCCGCGCAGCGCGAGGCGCTGGCACTGAAAAGCCGCATCGGCGAAGCGCAGTCGAAAAGCCTGCCGGCCGGCGGCAAGCTGGCGGCCGCCTACAGGAAACCCGTCACCCTCGAGTTTCGCGACGCTCCGCTGCGCTCCGTGTTCGATTTCATCAGCAAGGTGTCGGGCCTGAACTTCGTCTTCGACAAGGAAGTCGACCCGGCCCTGCGCGCCACGATCTCCGTGCGCGACACCAGCATCGAAGAGGCGATCGCCATGCTGCTGAGCGCCAACCAGCTGGAACAAAGCATCACCAGCGACAAGTCAATCACGATCTACCCGAACACGCCGCAAAAGGTGAAGGATTACCAGCAGCTCGTCGTGCGCACCTTCTTTCTGGCCAATGCCGACGTCAAGACGGTGGCGTTTTCCATCAAGACCCTGCTCAAGGCCAAGGATGTCGTCACCGATGAACGCCTGGGCATCATCATGCTGCGCGATACGCCGGAAATGGTGCGCATGGCCGAGCGCATCATCAATGTGCAAGACCTGGCCGACCCGGAAGTGATGCTGGAAGTCGAGGTGCTGGAAGTCAAGCGCACGCGCCTGATGGAACTGGGCGTGCGCTGGCCGGACCAGGCCAGCCTGACACTGGCCGGCGTCGCAGGCAGCACGGGAGGCCTGGGCGGCCTGAAAGTGGCGGACCTGCACCGCATCAATGGCGACAATATCAACCTGGGCATCGGCGGCGTCACCCTGAACGCCAACAAGACGGACAGCGACAGCAATATCCTCGCCAACCCGCGCATCCGCGTGCGCAACAAGGAAAAAGCCAAGATCCTCATCGGCGACCGCGTTCCCGTCATCACCGTCACGACGAATAACGGCGTCAGTTCCGACAGCGTCAACTACATCGACGTGGGCCTGAAACTCGACGTGGAACCAAACGTCTACCTGGACGACGAAGTAGCCATCAAGATCAACCTGGAAGTGTCGAACGTCGTCAAGGAAGTAATCAGCAAGACGGGCACGCAGGCATACCAGATCGGCACGCGCAGCGCGTCCACCGTGTTGCGCCTGAAGGATGGCGAGACGCAGGTGCTGGCGGGCCTGATCAGCGACGAGGACCGTGGCACGGCCAACAAGGTGCCGGGCGTGGGCGAACTGCCCGTGCTGAACCGCCTTTTCGGCAGCCAGAAGGACGACGCCATGCGCAGCGAGATCGTGCTGTCGATCACGCCGCGCCTGCTGCGCAGCATCCGCCGCCCGGACCTGATGACGGCCGAATTCAACTCGGGCACCGAGGCATCCGTGGGCGGACGCGCCAGCGTGGGCGGCTCTCCCGAGGCCATCGCCGCACCCGAGCAGGCAGCGCCACGCACCGGCTCGCCCATGACGGGCGGCGACGAGGCGCCCGCCGCCGGCGAAAAATCAGGCAAAGGTGGCCAGTGAAGCCAAGGGGATTTACCTTCATCGAGCTGATGATCACCCTGGCCATCATGGCGACCCTGGCCACGGTGGCCGTGCCGATGGCGCAGGTGGCCTTGCAACGGTCCAAGGAACAGCAATTGCGCAGCGCCCTGATCGAGATGCGCGAAGCGATCGATGCCTACAAGCGCGCGTCGGACAATGGCCGCATCAAGCTGTCGCTGGGTTCATCCGGCTATCCGAAAAAGCTCGATGAACTGGTCGAGGGCGTCCCCGACCAGCGCAGCCCATCGAAGCAGAACATCTATTTCCTTCGCCGCTTGCCGCGCGACCCGTTCCAGCCCAGGGAAGAAGGCAGCGCGGCCGACAGCTGGAGCAAGCGCGCCTATGCCTCGCCGCCCGACAACCCCAGCGAAGGAGAGGACGTGTTCGACGTCGCCTCGCGCTCGACCAAGGTGGGCCTGAACGGCGTGCCGCTCAATCAATGGTGAACCCGATGCCTGCCTCTTCTCTACGCCGCGGCTTTACCCTGGTCGAACTGCTGGTAGTGCTGGCGATCATCTCGCTGCTGCTGACCATCGCCATCCCCCGCTATTTCGGTTCCGTGGAAAAGTCGAAGGAAGTCGCACTGAAGGAAAACCTGCAGGTGCTCAGGAGCGGCCTCGATAAATACTATGCCGACAAGGGAGAATATCCGGCCGCGCTGGACGACCTGGTGACCCACCATTACTTCCGCAGCGTGCCGCTCGATCCCGTCACGGAGTCCGCCGCCACCTGGCAATTGATCCCTTCGCCGAATGGCGAGATCGGCGGCGTGGCCGACGTGCGCAGCGGCGCCAAGGGCAAGACGCGCGAGGGTATCCCCTTTGAGCAGCTCTGATTTTCGGCGCCGCGCACGGGGCTTCGCGTATATCTGGACCCTGATGCTGGTGGCCTTCATGGGCGTGGGCCTGGTGCTGGCCAGCGAATTGCATGCCACGGCCGCACGGCGCGACAAGGAGCGCGAGCTGCTGTTCATCGGCCATGAATTCCGCAATGCGCTGGGCCGCTACTACGACAGCACGCCGGGCGACGGGCGGCCCCGCTATCCATTGACCCTGCAGGAATTGCTGCGCGACCCGCGCTTTGCCAACGCCCGGCGGCATCTGCGCCGCCTGTATGCGGATCCCGTCACGGGCAAGGCGGAATGGGGGCTGCTGCGGCAGGAGGGACGCATCGTCGGCATCCATTCGCTGTCGCCGCAGCTGCCCATCAAGCAGGACAATTTTCTCGACGAAGACGCGAGCCTGCGCCGCAAGCAGCGCTACGCGGACTGGCACTTCACGTATCCGCACGACCTGGTGCTGGCACCGCCCGATGCGGCAGGCGGCGCGCCCGGGCTCAAGCCGAAAGGCGCGAACTGATATCATGCCCGCATTCCATATTCAGCATCGAACAAAGGAGCAGGCATGAGCATAGGTGGCACTTCCATCGAACAGGCATTGGCATCGCTGTCGGACATGACGGGCGGCATGGTCGCCATCGGCAAGGACGAACATGCGCAACGCATCGCCAAGGCGCAAGCGTTCATGCGCCAGCAGGGCATCGCCGCGATCTACCTGAACGCGGGCGCCAACCTCACCTATTTCACGGGCACCAAATGGTATGCCAGCGAACGCATGGTGGGCGCCATCCTGCCGGCCAGCGGCGACATCGAATACATCGCTCCCACCTTCGAGGAAAGCACCTTGCAAGGCTTCATGCTCATCGAAGGCCGTGTCAATTGCTGGGAAGAGCATGAAAGCCCGTACCAGCTGTTCGTCGACGTGCTGGCGCGCATGGGCGTGGGTCAGGATGCGGCTGCGCCGCCGCGCGTGGGCATCTGCGAAAGCGCCGCCTTCTTCATCTACGACGGCATCAAGCCGCTGGCCCCCGGCTATGCGCTGGAAAACGCGCGCGCCGTCACGGCCTACTGCCGCAGCCGCAAGTCGCCAGCGGAAATCGCCCTGATGCAGCGCGTGATGGACATGACCCTGGCCGTGCACGTGGCCACGGCCAGCATGCTGGTCGAAGGCATCACGACGGTGGAAGTGGAAGAATTCATCCAGCGCGCGCACCGCAAGGTAGGCGCGCCCCGCTCGTATTTCTGCATCGTGCTGTTCGGCGAGGCGACGGCTTATCCGCATGGCGTCAACTACGTGCAAACCCTGAAAGCGGGCGACACGGTGCTGATCGACACGGGTTGCCAGGTGATGAACTACATCTCCGACATCACGCGCACCTACGTGTTTGGCGCCATCAGCGAACGCCAGCGCAGCGTGTGGAACAGCGAAAAGGCCGCGCAAGCCGCCGCATTCGCCGCCGCCCGGCTGGGCGTGCCCTGCGGCGACGTGGACCGCGCCGCCCGCGTCTCGCTGGAGGCAGACGGCTACGGCCCCGGCTACAAGCTGCCAGGCCTGCCGCACCGCACGGGCCACGGCATCGGCCTCGATATCCACGAGTGGCCTTACCTGGTGGGCAACGACACGACACCGCTCGACGTGGGCATGTGCTTCTCGAACGAACCGATGATCTGCATCCCCGGCGAATTCGGCATCCGCCACGAAGACCATTTTTACATGACGGAAAACGGTCCGCGCTGGTTCACGCAGCCGGCGCACAGCATCGACGATCCGTTCGGGCTGCAGGCTTAAGCCGGGTGTTGGATTACGCTGCGCTAATCCAACCTACGTCTTCGCCAACGCCAACCGCCGTGCCGTCGGTACGGTGGTGATCGCCGACGCGCTGCCCTGCGCCAGCTTGAACACGGCAAGCGCCGTGCCCAGCTGCACGGCCTGTTCCTGCAGCGATTCGGCCGCCGCCGACGCTTCTTCCACCAGCGCGGAGTTTTGCTGCGTCATCTGGTCCATGCTGCCGATGGCCACGCCGATGTCGCCGATGCCGGCGCTTTGCGCCTGACTCGCGGCGCTGATCTCGGCCATGATGTCGGCCACCTTTTTCACGGAATCGACGATCTGGCCCATGGTCAGCCCCGCCTCGTCGACCAGCTTCGAACCGACGTTCACCTTGGCCACCGAATCGCCGATCAGTTGCTTGATCTCGCGCGCCGCTGCCGCGCTGCGCTGCGCCAGGCTGCGCACTTCGGACGCCACCACGGCAAAGCCGCGCCCCTGCTCTCCGGCGCGCGCCGCTTCCACGGCCGCGTTCAAGGCCAGGATGTTCGTCTGGAAGGCGATGCCGTCGATGACGCCGATGATGTCGACGATGCGCTTCGATGAATCGTTGATCTCGCCCATGGTGGTGACCACTTGGCTGACCACTTGCCCGCCCTTCACGGCCACGGACGACGCCGACACCACCAGTTCGTGCGCCTGGCCCGCGTTGGCGGCGTTATCGCGCACGGTGGAAGTCAGGCTGTCCATGCTGCGCGCCGTCTGATCCAGGCTGCCCGCCTGCGATTCCGTGCGCGCGGCCAGATCCGCATTGCCCTGGGCGATTTCCGCGCTGGCCACCTGAATGGTTTCGGCCGACGCCTTGATACCGGACACCATGCCGGCCAGCCGGCCACGCATCTCCTTCAGCGCCGCCAGCAGGCTGTCCTGGTCGCCCGCCTCGGTCACAATGTGCATCGAGAGGTCGCCATCGGCCACGGCGCGCGCGATCTGGCGCGCGTATTCGGGTTCGCCGCCCAGCTGCTGCCAAATGGCGCGCACGACGAAATGCGACACGGCCACCAGGCAGACGATGACGGCCAGCGCCACGGCGATGCTGGTATTGAGCGCATTGCGCACATTGGCCGCGCTGCGTTCGATGCCCTGCTTGAACTGCAATTGCGCCTGTTCGTTGGTCTTGGCCAGATCCGTGTTGAGCACCGCCAGCGCGCCCTGCATGCGCGCCACGGTCGCTTGCGGGTCGCCCTCTTCCATTTCCAGCATGATGCGCGCCGCGCTCAATGCCGGCGCATAGTAGGCATCGAATTCCCGGGTCAGGCGCTGGCCCTGCTCGCGCTGGCCGGGAATCGCCGCAAAGGCGGCCAGTTTTTCGCGCAGCTTGACGGCCTGGCCGCCAACTTGCCCGATGCGCTCCTTGTCGCCTTCGCTGACGGCGTCGCGCAGGGCGTCGCCCACGGCGGCCACGTCCAGAGTCAGCGACTTGGCCATGTCGAGCACGGGATAGTCGGCGCTTTCGGTAGCGTGGATGGAATTGAGCGTGGCCGTGGACAGATAGGCGCTGACGGCCAGCCCCAGCCCGAAAATAACGGCCGAGACGACAGGCAGCGCCCATATCTTGCGTTTGATGCTCATTGCTGTCTCCTGATGTATGTGTATCGGGCCGCCGCATGGCAGGCGGCCCGGGCCGGCTTTATGGCGCCGTCAGCACCACTTTGACGCTGGCGTCGACGGCGCTCTTTTCGATATAGCCGATGGCTTTCTGATCGGCGGCCACGGCCTTCTTCACGTCGGCGCTATTGGCCACTTCCTTCGGCAAGGTGGCCTTGCCCGTGAAGACCAGCTTGGACCACAGGGCCTTCGCCTGCGATGGCTCCTTGTCCGTCACCTTCTTGTAGAACTCGGCGCGCACGGGCACGCTTTCCGGCTGGTCGATCGGCGTCATGGCCGTCGATTTGCCGAGGAAAAATTGCGCCACCTGTTCGTTCGTCATGGCACCGGCGGCACTCTTCGGATTGACCACCACGACCACTTCGGCCATGGCGGGAACAGCGGTCGACAGCGTCAGCAAGGCAGCCGCAAAAATGTAAGGTTTCATGCGGCGCTCCTTAAAAAACAAAATCGATGGCGGCGGCAGCCACCGTGACGGGGCCATGGAAGCCTGGCTTGGCTTGCACAAACAGACCCGGACCATTCTTCGGCCTGATGCGGTCGATCTGCACTTTCAGCGCGGCCGAACGGTGGAAATCCCAGCGCACGCCGATGCTGTCCGTCGATTGTTCGAGCTGGTTGCGCATGGTAGCCAGGGTGTCGACGCCCGCCGACAGGGCGCGCAGGGTCGGCGTGCAGGCGGCCGGATAACCGGCCGGGCAGGATGCGGGCACCGTGTTGTTCACGCGGCCATCGGCCTTCAGGCTGGCGTGGCTGTAGTAGGGCAAAAAGGCGCCGATGCGGTAGCCGCCCATCACGTACCACGAGGTGCTGTCGCTGACATAGCTGTCCGTCTTGCGCTTCGCATATTCGGACTGCAGCAGCACGTTGTTCCAGTCCAGGCCCAGGCCCACGGACGTGAAGGACGCCTTCTTGTTCTTGACTTCCAGCGCATCGGCCAGAGCGCCCAGCTGGGCGATCCTGTAGCCGCTGCCGGCCGCGCGCAAGCTGCCCATCAGGGTATTCAGGCTGGGCGAATCGTTGATCGTCAGCTTGGTCTCGGCACGGCCGAAGCGCACGGTGACGGGGCCGTGCTCGGCCACCACGTTGAGGGCGACGATGGACTTGCCTTCCACCTGCACGGTCGAAGCGGGACCCGTGGCCAGGGTGGCCTTGGTGCGGCCCAGCGCCAGCTGCGTCGTGACGCTCGTGTCGCCCGCGCTGAACTGGTAGGTGCCGTCGATGCCGTCGATGCTGTTGAGGGGAACCTGCGAATACATTTCGCCGGGTGGACGCAGCATGGTGTTGGCATAGCCGACGTTGCGGTAATCGGAAATCATGAAGACGGGCAGGCCCATGCGGCCGACGCGCACGCTGAAGCTGTCCGACACCTTGGCCTTGGCGAAGGCCCACGCCAGTTCGGCGCCGAAATCGTCCTCGCCATCCTTGCGCGCCAGGCCCTGCACGGTGGCCGACAGCCATGGATTGACGGTGACATTGGCTTGCAGTCCCAGGTTGGAATCGACGCCCGTGCGGGCAGTGCGACCGGCGCCGGCAGCCTGGTTCGGGCGCGCGAACTGCGCGTTATCGGTATCGGCCATGGTCAGGGCGGCAGTGCCGTAACCGCTGATCTTGACCGCGGGGCCGGTGGGTTCTTCGGCATAGGCATGGCTAATGGCCAAGGGCATGGCCAGCAGGAAAAGCAGGACGTGTTTATTCATAGTAATTAAATACCCGTAGCGGTGAACGTGGAGTTGGGCTCGAGGTCGATGGCTCACCGGCCGTAAAAGGCCGGGTCCGTTTTTTCGCGCCGCCATCGCTTTGAGGAGCGTGCATGGCGGCGTGACCAGTGAGTAAAACCATGCTACAGAGAAAAGGTTTTACGTTGGAAAGTTTTCTTGAGGCAATGAGCGAATTCGCCTCTTTTCACGAAAAAAGCACGCGTTCTAGAGGGGTTTATCTAAATAGCACGCCGTGCAAAACCACACTTACGCTATATTTTTCATACACTTATGGATAATTCAAGACGAAAAGAACTGGAATAAAAAAGCGCCGCCCGCGCGAAGATCGCGGGCGGCGCCGTTCACGCCAGTGCTGCGGCAGACGCTTACTCGCGCTTCGAGACCAGGGTCAGAATATCGTAGCTGGCCACCAGTTCCTCGTTCTGGTTCGTCACCTGCACATCCCACGCAACCACGCCCTGGCCCACGCCAAAGACGTCCTTGCGGTTGCGGTCGACCTTGCGCTTGCACGTCAGGCGGGCGCGGATGGTGTCGCCAATCGCCACCGGCGCGACGAAGCGCAGGTTGTCCAGGCCATAGTTGGCCAGCACGGGACCGACGCCAGGCGAGACGAACAGGCCGGCGGCGGCCGACAACACAAAGTAGCCGTGGGCGATGCGCTTGCCGAACTGCGATTCCTTGGCCGCGATTTCGTCGAAGTGCATGTAGAAGAAGTCGCCCGAGATGCCGCCGAAGGCGACAATGTCCGCTTCGCTGACGGTGCGGCGGTGCGTGAGCAGCGAGTCGCCCGTCTTCAAATCCTCGAAGTGCTTGCGGAACGGGTGGATCGGGCTTTCGTTGACGTCCGCGCCGCGCACGTATTCGCCGGTGATGGCCGCCAGCATGGTCGGCGAGCCTTGCACGGCCGCCCGTTGCAGGTAGTGGCGCACGGCGCGCACGCCGCCCAGCTCTTCGCCGCCGCCCGCGCGGCCAGGGCCGCCGTGCTTCAGTTGCGGCAAGGGCGAGCCATGGCCCGTCGAATCGACGGAAGCGACGCGCTCGAGCACGTGCACGCGGCCATGCGTGGCCGCCACTTGCGGCACCACGCGCGCGGCGATCTTCGGATCGCGCGTCACCAGGGTGCTCACCAGGCTGCCCTTGCCGCGCGCGGCCAGGGCCAGCGCCTCATCGATATCGTGGTAGCCCATCATGGTGCTGACGGGGCCGAACGCTTCCACGTCATGCACGGCGTCGTTGCCGAAGGCGTCACGGCACATCAGCAAGGTCGGCGAGAAGAAGCTGCCGTCAAGGGCGCCATCACCGAGCGGAGTAAAACCGTCGGCCGCGCCGAACACCACTTCATTACCCTGCGACAGGGTAGCGACACGTTCGGCCACGTCGTTCTGCTGCTCTTTCGACGCCAGCGCGCCCATGCGCACACCTTCGATGGATGGATCGCCCACCACCACCTTGGCCAGCCGCTCGCGCAGGCGCGTGCCGACGGCGTCCATCAGGTGCTCGGGCACGATGATGCGGCGAATCGCCGTGCACTTCTGGCCCGACTTGCCCGTCATCTCGCGCACGACTTCCTTGACGAACAGGTCGAATTCCACGTCGTCGGGCGTGACGTCCGGCGCCAGGATGGCGCAATTGAGCGAATCGGCTTCGCCATTGAAGGGCACCGACTGGGCGATCAGGTTCGGATTGGTGCGCAGCTTGGCGGCCGTCGCGGCCGATCCCGTGAATGTCACGAAATCCTGGCCATTCAGGCGGTCCAGCAAGTCGCCCGTGGAGCCGATCACCAGCTGCAGGCTGCCGGCCGGCAGCAAGCCCGATTCATGCATCATGCGCACGACGGCTTGCGTCAAATAGCTCGTTGCCGTGGCCGGCTTGGCGATGCAGGGCATGGCCGCCAGGAAGCTGGGCGCGAATTTTTCCAGCAAGCCCCAGATGGGGAAGTTGAAGGCGTTGATGTGCACGGCCAGGCCACCGCGCGGCACCAGGATGTGCGTGCCGGCGAAACCGCCTTTTTTACCAAGCGCGATGGCCGGGCCTTCGTGCAGCACGTTCGACGACGGCAGTTCGTGGCTGCCCATGCTGGCGTAGGCGAACAGGGTGCCCGTGCCGCCTTCGATGTCGACCCAGCTGTCGGCGCGCGTGGCGCCCGACAAATGCGAGATTGCATACAGCTCTTCCTTGCGCTCGACCAGGTACAGGGCCAGCGCCTTCAGGCGCGCCGCGCGCTGCTGGAAGTCCAGCGCCATCAGGCCCGGCACGCCCGTTTTGCGCGCATAGGTGACGGCTTCGTCGAAGTCGATCTTTTCCGCATGCGTGTGATAGATGACGCGGTTGTTCAAGGCGCTGTGCAGGGGCACGGCGGCGCTTTCGCCCAGCCAGCGGCCGGCGATCAGGCTTTGCAGGGTGGATATTTGAGCCATGTGGTTTCTCCGTTAGGGGTCAGACCCGTCGGGGGAATGGATGCCAATGGCATCTATTCCGATCCTGAAAGGACTGACCCCAGCATTTAAAGGGTTAAAGGTTACTGCGCCGCTGCGTTCTTGTGCAGATGCAGCGGCAAGGCGGATTCGAAATTCAGGCGCTGGCGGTTCGCCTCGACTTCCGTCAGGGCTTCCACTTCGCGCATCGTCTGCATGGAGCGCACGGCCAGTTCGTGGTACTGGCCCGTGCCCGAGCTTTTCCATTTGATTTCATCGTCGGTCAGCGCGCGGATGATCTTGGCGGGCGTGCCCACCACCATGCTGCGCGGCGCGACGATCATGCCCGCCTTCACAAAACTCATGGCCGCCACGATGGATTCCTCGCCGATGACGGCGTTATCCATCACCACCGCATTCATGCCGACGAGCGCATTGCGGCCGATGCGGCAGCCATGCAGCACGGCGCCATGGCCCACATGGCCGTCGACTTCAACCACCGTGTCGCAGCCGGGAAAACCGTGCATGACGCACGTGTCCTGCAGGTTGGCGCCCTCTTCCAGGATCAGGCGGCCAAAGTCGCCGCGGATCGAGGCCAGCGGGCCGATATAGCAGCGCGGACCAACGATCACGTCGCCGATCAGCACGGCCGACGGGTGCACATAGGCGCTGGGGTGGACGACGGGGGTGACGCCGTTGATTTCGTAGACTTTGACCATACAAACTCCTATTCATCTGCGCGCCATGCACGCCATTACTAGACGCAGCGGAAAACTGGGGTCAGACGGGGACGCCGAGTCCCGGCGGGTCTGACCCCGGCCCTCCGCTGCCGTCTTCACATACCCAAGTAGGCGCTCTGCACCTGCTCGTTATGCAGCAATTCAGGACCGGGACCGGACAAGGTGATGGCGCCCGTTTCGATCACATAACCCACGTCGGCAATCGACAGGGCCGCATGCGCGTTCTGCTCGACGAGGAAGATGGTGATGCCCTGGTCGCGCAGTTCGGCCACGATGCGGAAGATTTCCGCGATCAGGAGCGGCGCCAGGCCCATGCTCGGTTCGTCGAGCAGCAGCAGTTGCGGACGGCCCATCAGCGCGCGCGCCATGGCCAGCATCTGCTGCTGTCCGCCCGATAGCGTCCCGGCCAGCAGCAAGCGCTTTTCCTTCAGGATCGGGAACAGGCCGTACATGCGCTCCATGTCACCGGCCACGTCCTGCGGCGGACGGGTAAACGCGCCCAGGCGCAGATTGTCTTCCACCGTCATGGGGCCGAATACTTGGCGCCCTTCCGGCACCTGGCAGATGCCGGCGCGCACGCGCTTGTCGGCGCTCATGCGGCTGACATCCTGGCCGGCGAAGGCGATGCTGCCGGCGCTGATCGGCTGCACGCCGGAGATGGCCCGCAGCAGGGTCGTCTTGCCGGCGCCATTCGCGCCCACCAGCGCCACCAGCTGGCCCTGGCGCACTTGCAGGTCGATGCCGTGCAAGGCCTGGATGCGGCCATAGTGGCTGGTCAATCCCTGGATGTCGAGCACCAGCGGTGTCTGAGGTTTTTCCATCTTCATCATGCCGCCACTCCCAGATACGCCGCCACCACGTCGGGGTTCGCGCGCACTTCGGCGGCGGTCCCTTCGGCCAGCTTCTTGCCATAGTCGAGTACCAGGATATGGTCCGACAGATTCATCACCAGTTTCATGTCATGCTCGACCAGCACCACCGTCACGCCCGATTGCGCCACCTTGCGGATCAGGGCTTCGATCTCGCCTGTCTCGGTGTGGTTCAAGCCGGCCGCCGGTTCATCGAGCAGAAGCACCTTCGGTTTGGCCGCCAGCGCGCGGGCGATTTCCAGGCGCTTCAATGCGCCATACGACATCTGCCCCGCCTCGTCATCGACATGTCGGCCCACGCCGACAAATTCCATCAGGCCCGCCGCCTCGTCGCGGCAGGCCGCATCGGCGCGGCGCACGGACGGCAAACGCAGCATGGAGGCGAACAGGTTCTGGTTCAGCCGCAGATGCGCGCCCACCATCACGTTGTCGATGGCCGTCATGTTCATGCACACCTGCAGGTTCTGGAAGGTGCGGCTCATGCCGCGCCGCGCCAGCGCATCGGGCGACATGGCGGCCACGTTCTCGCCATTGAGCAAAATCTCGCCCTTGCTCGGCGTGTAGACGCCGGTGATCAGGTTGAACAAGGTCGTCTTGCCGGCCCCGTTCGGCCCGATCACGGAATGGATATTGCCTTCCTTGACCGTAAAACTGACGTCCTGCACCGCGTGCACGCCGCCGAAGCTCTTGCTCAGCTTGTTAATCGTCAGCATCTCAGACCTCCTGTGCGGATTTAACGGGTGCTTTCGGCGTGGCTGCTCGCTTGCGCGAACGGCTGGCCAGGCTCGGCACCAGGCCCTTGGGCATGAAGATCATGGTGGCCATCAGGATCACGCCAAACACCACCGTTTCCCAGCCTTCGAAACTGGACAGCAGCTGTGGCAGGATCGTCAGCAGCGCCGCGCCGATAATGGAGCCGAAGATCGACGCCATGCCGCCCACCACCACCATCGTCACAAGCTCGATCGAGTGGAAGAAGCCGGCCAGGTTGGGCGTGATGAAACCGATGTAATGGGCGCTGATGCTGCCCGCGATGCTGGCGATGACGGCCGACAGCACGAACACGCGCACCTTGAAGCGGGTCGTATCGACGCCGACGACGCGGGCCGCCACTTCCGAGCCGTGAATCGCTTGCAGCGCGCGGCCGACGGGCGAGTCGATCAGGTTCAGGGCCAGCCAGGTGACCAGCAACAGCAGCACGGCGCACACCAGGTACCACGATTTTTCACCGGCGATTTCCAGGCCGGCGACACTGAAGGCGGACACGCCGATGCCGTCCGGGCCACCCGTCCACTGCGTCTCGTTGTTGATGACGATGGAAATGATGATGCCCAGGCCCAAGGTCGCCATGGCCAGGGTATGGCCTTTGAGTTTCAAGACGGGGCGCGCCAGCAGCAGCGCCAGCAGGCCCGTGGCGACGGCACCGGCGGCCAGGGCGGCCAGCGGCGGCCAGCCGTAGTGCGTGGTCAGCACGGCCGACGCATACGCGCCCAGGCCATAGAAACCCGCGTGACCGAGACTGATCTGGCCCGTATAGCCCATCAGCAGATTGAGGCCAATGACGACGATGGCGTTCAGCGCAATGCGGATCGCCACGTCATAGTAGAACGCATTGCTGAGGAACAGCGGCAGGATGGCCAGGATCAGCGCCAGCACCAGCAGACCGCCGTGGCGCGAGCGGGTAAATAAATTCTTCATACACGCTCCGAATTTTTAGCGCCAAACAAGCCTTGCGGCAGGAAGAACAGGATCAGCAGGATCAGCACGAAAGGCACCGCATCTTTGTAGGCCGAGGAGATGTAGCCGGCCGTCATGGCTTCGGCGATGCCGAGGATCAGCCCACCGGCAATCGCGCCCGCGCCGCCACCGAGGCCACCGAGAACAGCGGCGACAAAGCCTTTCAGGCCCAGCATGATGCCCGCGTCGTAGGACGTGTAAGTGATCGGTGCGACGAGGATGCCGCCCGCAGCACCCAGCAGTGCCGACAGGCCGAACGAGAACAGCAACACCTTGCGCGTGTTGATGCCCACCAGTTGCGCGGCCAGCTTGTTGTGCGAGGTGGCCAGCATGGCCTTGCCCATCAGGGTACGGCCGAAGAACCAGCCCAGCACCAGCACGATGACGACCGTCACGCCCAGCACCCACAGGCTTTGCGGCAGCAGGCTGGCGCCCAAAAATTCGATCGGCGCGTCGCCGGAAAATGCTGGCAGCGAATGCGTGTCCTTGCCCAGCCAGATTTGCACGAGGCCGCGCAGCACGAGCGAGGCGCCGATGGTGATGATCAACAGCGTGATGACCTGCGCGTTTTGCGCCGGCTCGATCACGGTTTTTTCCATCAGCAGGCCAATGGTGCCGGTGGCGATAACGGCCACAATGATGGCCACTGGCAGCGGCACGCCGGCGGCCGACATCACGGCGGCCAGCATCCCGCCCAGCATGATGAATTCGCCCTGGGCGAAATTGATCACGCCGCTGGTGTTGTAGATGATGGTAAAGCCCAGCGCCGCCAGCGCATAGGCGGAACCGACCGTCATCCCGGAATACAGAAATTGTAGAAATTGTGCGACTTCCATGGTGTCTCCAATATGTTCGGCGATGCGCGGGCCGCTTCGGGGGCGGCCTCGCGCAGGTACTTCTGGCTTACCTTGTTTCGAACATCACTTCGACAATTGCCATTCGCCGTTCTTCACTTCCACCATGCGGAACGCCGACAGGTCCAGGCCCATGTGGTCTTTCGCCGACATGTTGAAGACACCGGTGGTACCGACAAAACCCTTGGTCGATTCCAGCGCCGCGCGCACTTTTTCGCGGTCCGTGCCCCCGGCACGCTTGATGGCGTCGACCGACAGGTTCAGGGCGTCGAGCGCATAGCCGCCAAAGGTCGATGGGTCGATCTTGTAGCGGTCTTTATACGTCTTGTCGTAGCCGACGACGACGGCCTTCTGTGCGTCGCTGTCCGGCAGCATGGCGCCGATCAACAGAGCCGGTGTTGGCAGGCGCACGCCTTCGGCGGACTTGCCCGACAGTTTCAGGTATTCGTCGGACGCCACGCCATGCGACTGGTACAGCGGCAGCGCGGCCATGCCCAGCTGGCCATAGTTCTTGGTCACGACGGCCGGCCCCTGGCCCAGGCCAAACACGAACACGGCTTGTACGCCCTTGGTGTTCTTGATGCGGGTCAGCTGTGCCGTGATGTCCGTATCTTTCGGGCCGTAGGTTTCATCGGCCACCAGGGTGACGCCGTATTTCGAGGCGACGATTTGCGATTCCTTGCGGCCCGAGGCACCAAAGCCGCTCGTTTCCGACAGCAGACCCACCTTGCTGATGCCGCGTTTCTTCATGTCCTCGAACACCTTCTCGGCCGCCATGCGGTCCGTATGCGGTGTCTTGAAGACCCATTTCTTGACCGGGTCGATGATCACCACAGCGCCCGCCAGCGAGATGAACGGCATGCTGGCGCGCTCCACCAGCGGCGCCATTGCCATCGTCGCACCGGTGGTCGTGCCGCCGATCAGCACATCGACCTTGTCGGACTCGATCAGACGCTTGGTAAAGCCGTTGGCCTTGGCCGCATCGCTGCCGTCATCGTAATGCACGAGTTCCAGCTTGCGTCCCAGGACGCCGCCGGCCGCATTGATCTTCTCGATGTAAAGCTGCAGAGTTTTCAGTTCCGGGTCGCCCAAGAAGGCGGCAGGGCCCGTGACGGACAGCACGGAACCGATCTTGATGTTCTCGGCCGCATACGCACCCGCGGCGGACATGGCCAGCACGCCGGCGATCAGGGTTTTTTTGAAGATATTGGCAATCATTATGGTCTCCACCAGGTTGGCACTACGGTCAATTTTGGTTGGCGCTTTTCTTACAAGCCTGCGCCTTTTGTTTTTACTTAGCTTTACGCGTTTATACGCGTTCAATCACGACAGCAATCCCCTGCCCCACGCCGATGCACATGGTGCACAGCGCATAGCGCCCGCCCGTGCGCTCCAACTGGTTCAGGGCTGCCATCACCAGGCGCGCGCCCGATGCGCCCAGCGGGTGGCCGATGGCGATCGCGCCGCCATTCGGGTTCACGTGGGCCGCATCGTCCGCCAGGCCCAGGTCGCGCGTGACGGCCAGGGCCTGCGCCGCAAACGCTTCATTGAGTTCGATGACGTCCATCTGCTCGATGGTCAATCCCGTCTGCGCCAGCACCTTGCGCGACGCGGGAGATGGGCCAAAGCCCATGATGCGCGGCGCCAGGCCGGCCGTGGCCATGCCCAGCACTTTTGCGCGCGGCGTCAACTTGTATTTATCGACGGCGGCGGCGGACGCCAGCAGGATGGCGCAGGCGCCGTCGTTCAAGCCCGAGGCATTGCCGGCCGTGACGGTGCCATCCGGCTTGACCACGCCCTTGAGCTTTGCCAGCATCTCCAGCGAGGTGTCCGGGCGCGGATGTTCGTCGCTGGTGACCATCTTCGGATCACCCTTTTTTTGCGGTACGGCGACGGGCACGATTTCGCGCTCGAACACGCCGGCCGCGTGGGCTGCGGCCCAGCGCTGCTGGCTGCGCAAGGCCAGGGCATCCTGGTCGGCGCGGCTGATGCCGAACTCCACGGCCACGTTTTCCGCCGTTTCCGGCATGGTGTCGATGCCGTACTGCGCCTTCATCTTGCCGTTCACAAAACGCCAGCCCAGGGTCGTGTCCTCGATCTTCGCCGCGCGCGAAAATGCGCTGTCGGCCTTACCCATCACGAAAGGCGCGCGCGTCATGCTTTCCACGCCGCCGGCGATGATCAGTTCCGCTTCGCCCGCCTTGATGGAGCGGGCAGCCATGCCCACGGCATCCAGGCTGGAACCGCACAAGCGGTTGATGGTATTGGCCGGTACGGCCGCCGGCAAGCCGGCCAGCAGCGCGGCCATGCGGCCCACGTTGCGGTTGTCTTCGCCCGCCTGGTTGGCGCAGCCGTAGAACACATCGTCGATGGCGGACCAGTCGACGGACGGATTGCGGGCGATCAGCGCGGAGATCGGCAGCGCGCCCAGGTCGTCCGCGCGCACGCTGGCCAGGGCGCCGCCGTAGCGGCCAAACGGGGTACGTACGGCGTCACAGATAAAGGCTTCGTTCATGTTTGCTTCCTAGTTCAGGCTATCAGGAGAAAATCTTCGGGCGCTGGTCGACCACGCGGCGGGCCTTGCCGGTCAACGTGCGTTCGATGCCGGCGGCGGCCACCAGGCGCACGCGCGTGCTCACCCCCACATGCGTCTTGATGCGGTGTTCCAGTTCGCGCGCCAGCGCGTCCGTTTCGCTGGCCGAGATGGTGGCGGTCAGGTCGATGCGCAGCTCGGCGATCACTTCCAGTTTGTCGAGGTGGCCGTCGCGCGTGACCACCAGCTGGTATTGCGGCGCCAGACGCGGCATCTTGAGGATCAGCTCTTCGATCTGCGTGGGGAAGACGTTCACGCCGCGGATGATCAGCATGTCGTCGGAACGGCCCGTGATCTTGCCAATACGGCGCATCGAGCGCGACGTCGGCGGCAGCAAACGGGTCAGGTCGCGCGTGCGGTAGCGGATGATGGGCAGCGCCTCTTTCGACAAGGAGGTAAACACCAGTTCGCCCTCCGCGCCGTCCGGCAGCACCTCGCCCGTTTCCGGGTCGATGATCTCCGGGTAAAAATGGTCTTCCCAGATGACGGGACCATCCTTGCTTTCGATGCACTCGGATGCCACGCCAGGGCCCATCACTTCGGACAAGCCGTAGATATCCACGGCGTCGATGCCGGCGCGCGCCTCGATTTCCGAACGCATGGCGTCCGTCCACGGCTCTGCACCGAAGATGCCCACCTTCAGCGACGATTCCGCCGGGTCCAGGCCCTGGCGCGTGAATTCCTCGATGATGTTGAGCATGTACGATGGCGTGACCATGATGATCGATGGCTTGAAATCCTGGATCAATTGCACCTGCTTTTCCGTCTGCCCGCCCGACATCGGGATGACCGTGCAACCCAGGCGTTCGGCGCCGTAGTGCGCGCCCAGGCCGCCCGTGAACAGGCCGTAGCCGTAGGAGATATGCACCATGTCACCCGCGCGCCCGCCGCCTGCACGGATCGAACGCGCCACCACGTTGGCCCAGGTATCGATGTCGTTCTGCGTGTAGCCGACCACCGTGGCCTTGCCCGTCGTGCCGCTCGACGCGTGGATGCGCACCACTTGCTCGCGCGGCACGGCGAACAGGCCGAACGGGTAATTGTCGCGCAAGACTTTTTTATCGGTGAACGGGAATTTGGCCAGGTCCGCCAGGGATTTGAGGTCGTCCGGATGCACGCCCGCTTCGTCAAAAGCGGCGCGGTAATGGGGCACGTTGTCATACGCGTGCTTGAGCGTCCATTTCATGCGTTCGAGTTGCAGCGCCTGCAGTTCATCCTTGCTGGCGCGCTCGATCGGCTCGAGGTCATTCGGGGAAGGCGTACGTTGGACCATCATTGTCTCCTGTTTAATTCTTTAACTGTTCAATCGGTACTGGCAGTTCAAACCTGCTCTTGTCACTTCAATTGCTGATCACTTCACCGGCCACGCGGATCGACTTGCCGCGGAAGAGCGCAATGGCGCGCCCTTCCTGGTTGCTGACCTTGACGTCATAGACACCGCTCTTGCCCGCCAGCGCCTGCTCGACGGCGTGCGCCGTCAGCACGTCGCCTTCGCGGCCCGGCGCCAGGTAGTCGATGGTGCAGCCGGCGCCCACGGTGTTCATGTTGTAGCTGTTGCAGGCAAAGGCGAAGGCGCTGTCGGCCAGGGCGAAGATAAAGCCGCCGTGGCAGGTCTGGTGGCCGTTGAGCATGTCGGCGCGCACCGTCATCGTCATGCGCGCATGACCGGGGCCCACGTCGGCCAGGGCGATGCCCATGGCGGCGGTGGCGTTATCGCGCGACAGCATCGAGGCGGCGGCCGCTTCGGCCAGCGCTTGCGCGCTCATGTTGTGGTCCTTATTTGACATATCATTCGGCATGAAACGGTACTCCATTGGAGAGTTTGCGGCGCAGCAGCGGCGAGACCCGGTAGCGGTCTTCGCCATAGCCCAGCGCCAGATGCTGCAATACGGTGACGATGTGCTGGACGCCGACGGCATCGGCCCAGGCCAGCGGTCCGCGCGGATAGTTGACGCCCTTCTGCATGGCGATATCGACGGCGGCCACCGTGCACACGCCCTGGTTGACGGCGTCGGCCGCTTCATTGGCCAGCATGGCGACCGTGCGCATGACGGCCAGGCCAGGCACGTCGTCCAGGCGCGTGACGATGAAACCGGCCGCCTGGAACAGGCCGACGACGGCCGCGTAGGCGGCATCGCTGCACTGGTCGGCACGGGCCACGGCGATGCGTTTGGCATCGGCGTAATCGAGCGCCAGGTCGAACAGCACCGTGTCCGGATGCTGGTTGTCGTGCGCGCGCTGGGTGGCGCTGCGGCCATCGGTGAGATAAATCGCGGCGCCATGGCAATGCAGGGCCGGCGCTTCGTCGTGCGCCTGGCCTTCCTGCATCACGCGGCGGCTGACGGTGATACCGGCCTGCTCCAGCCGCTGCACCAAGCTGTGGATGATGCCGCTGTGGCCACGGCCATCGCCGCCGATGGCGGCCGACAGGGCGATGAATTCCGGTGTCGGCTGCGCGCTCTCCGCCTGCGCCACAGGCGCGCTGGCGCCTTCGCCATACGGGTAGAAGCCGCGGCCCGATTTACGGCCGAGGAAACCGGCGTTGACCATTTCCTGTTGCAGCACGGAAGGCGTGAAGCGCGGGTCGTTGAAATAGGCGCCGAACACGGATTGGGTGACGGAGAAATTCACGTCATGACCGATCAGGTCCATCAATTCGAAGGGCCCCATGCGGAAACCGCCCGCTTCGCGCAGCACGGCGTCGATGGTGGCGGCGTCGCCCGCCTGCTCGTTCAGCAGGCGCCAGCCTTCCGCGTAAAACGGACGGGCGACTCTGTTGACGATGAAACCGGGCGTCGATTTCGCATGCACGGGGTTCTTGCCCCAGGCGATCGAGGTGTCGTAGACAGTGGCGGCGACCTGCTCGCTGGTGGCCAGGCCACTGATCACTTCGACCAGCGCCATCAGGGGCACGGGATTAAAGAAATGCATGCCGACCAGGCGCTCCGGGCGGCGCAGTTTGGCGGCAATCGCCGTGACGGAAATCGACGACGTGTTCGTCGCCAGGATGCAGTCGTCGCTGACCAGCGCTTCCAGTTCGGCGAACAGGCCACGCTTGACGTCGAGGTTTTCCACGATGGCTTCCACCACCAGGGCGCAATCGCTCACATCGGCTAGGCTGCCGGCCGCCTGCAGGCGCGCCATGGCGGCGCTGGCTTCATCCGCCGTCATGCGGCCCTTCTCAGCCAGCTTCGCATACATCTTGCCAATGTCGGCCAGTGCCTTGCTGACGGCTTCCGCCCGCGTGTCGTACAACTTGACGCGGTAGCCAGCGGCGGCCGCCACCTGCGCGATGCCGGCGCCCATGGCGCCGCTGCCGATGACGGCGACGATATTGTTGTTGTCCAAAGCTGCCATATCAACGTCCCTTGAATTGCGGTGCGCGCTTTTCCATGAAGGCGGCCACGCCTTCGCGGTAATCGTCGCTGTTACCGAGATCGCTCATCATGCGCGCTTCCAGCGCCAGCTGCTGCGGCAGGGTATTGGCGCCACTGGCGGCCAGCGCCTGCTTGGTGCAGGCCAGACCCTTGGTCGGCGCCGTGGAAAAGTGCACGGCCAGCTTGCGCGTTTCTTCGGCCAGCTGCGCGTCGTCCACGCATTTCCAGATCAAGCCCCAGTCTTCCGCTTTTTCCGCCGTCAGCTTTTCACCGAGCATGGCCAGGCCCATGGCGCGCGCGGAACCGATCAGGCGTGGCAGGAAGAAGGTACCGCCCGTGTCCGGGATCAGGCCCAGCTTGCAAAACACTTCGACGAAACTGGCCGATTTGCCGGCGATGACGATGTCGCAGGCCAGCGCCAGATTGGCGCCCGCGCCGGCCGCCACGCCGTTGACGGCGCAAATCACGGGCATGGGCAAAGCCTTCAAGGCCAGCACCAGCGGCGCATAGTTCTTTTCCACCGATTCGCCCAGGTCCACGCCTTTCGAACCCGGTTCCACGGCGCGGTCGGACAAATCCTGGCCCGCGCAAAAACCGCGGCCCGCGCCCGTCAGCACGAAGACGCGCACGGTACTGTCCGCATTGACTTTCGCAATCGCGTCGCGCACTTCCTCGTGCATGGCTTGCGTAAAGCTATTGAGCTTGTCGGGACGGTTCAGGGTCAGGGTGGCGATACCCTGCTCGATGGTGAAGAGGATGTTTTGGTAGGTCATGGCGTGTCTCGTCTACGTTTATTTTTAACCCAGGTGCCAGTGCTGGGGTCAGACCTTAAGGTCTGACCCCAGATGTTGTTTGGGGTCTGCGTTTACTCTGCCTGGTCGAAATCGACAATCACCTTGTCGGTGACAGGAAAACTCTGGCAGCTCAGCACAAAACCGCGCGCCACTTCGTAGTCTTCCAACGCGTAGTTGACGTCCATTTCGACCTTGCCGTCGAGGATCTTGCAGCGGCAGGTCGAGCATACGCCGCCCTTGCACGAGTAGCGCATGTCCAGCCCGGCGCGCAGGCCCGCGTCGAGGATGGATTCCTTGTCCTTGTCCATCGTGAAGGTGGTGTGGTTGCCGTCCATGATGACGGTCACTTCCGTTTCCTGCACAGTATCGGCGGCCAGCTGGGCGCGCGGCTTGTGGGCATTTTTCGGAATGCTGGCGGCGAACAGTTCGATCTTGATGTTCTGCTTCGGCATGCCGGCCGCCTGCAGGGCGGCGGAGACACCGAGCATCATGTCTTCCGGGCCGCAGATAAACGCATTGTCGTAGTCTTCCACCTTGATCCAGTGCTGCAGGAACTGCTCGCATTTTTCCTGCGTGATGCGGCCGTTGAACAATTCGATGTCCTGCTGCTCGCGACTCATCACGTAGACGAGGTTCAGACGCTCGAGGTACACGTCTTTCAAGTCCGTCAATTCTTCCTTGAAGATGACGGATGACGAGGCGCGGTTGCCGTAGAACAGGGTAAAGCGGCTCAGGGGTTCCGTCAGCAGAGTCGTCTTGATGATGGAGAGGATGGGCGTGATGCCGCTGCCGGCCGCAAAGGCCAGGTAGTGCTTGCGGTTGACACAATCGAGCGGCACGTTGAAGTGACCCATGGGCGGCATCACCTCGATGGTGGCGCCAGCTTTCAGGGTGTCGTTCGCCCAGGTCGAGAAGGCGCCGCCGGGCGTGCGCTTGATGGCCACGCGCAGGGTGCCGTCCTGCACCGCCGAACAGATCGAGTACGAGCGGCGCACGTCTTCCGCATTGATATTGGCGCGCAGGGTCAGGTGCTGGCCTTGATGGAAGCGGAACTGCTGCTGCAACTCAAATGGCACGTCGAACGTGACGGCGATGGTGTCGCGCGTTTCGTTGCGCACGTTGGCCACGGACAGCGGATAAAATTTACTCATGCTTCATCTCCAGTTTCTTCGGAACGTGTGCCTGATTTTTTTAGTGGCACTTGAAGTAGTCAAACGGTTCGCGGCAATCCATGCATTTATACAGGGCCTTGCACGGCGTGGAGCCGAACTGGCTGGTCAGCTGCGTGTGCGTCGAGCCGCAGTTCGGGCAGATCACGTCCAGCTTGGGCATCGCCTGGCGCTTGACGCCGCCACGCAAACCGCTGATGTCGATCACCTGCTGCTGCGGCGGGGCGATGCCATAGCCTTTCAGCTTGGCCTTGCCCGCTTCGCTCATCCAGTCCGTCGTCCAGGCGGGCGCCAGCTGGTTCACCAAGGTCACCTTGGCCACGCCATGGCTGCGCAAGGCATCCGTGACGGCGTCGGCGATCACCTGCATGGCCGGGCAGCCCGAATACGTGGGCGTGATCGTCACGATGCACGCATCGCCATCCGTGACTTCGACGGCGCGCACGATGCCCAGGTCCACCACCGAAATGACGGGGATTTCCGGGTCCGGCACGTCGCCGAGCCAGGCCCAGACCTGGGCGGCGTCCAGCGCTGCCGTAGCCGTGTTCATTACCACTCCGCCCCGGGATAGGCGCGCTGCAGGAACTGCATCTCGGCCAGGATAAAACCCAGGTGCTCCGTGTGCGTGCCCTGCTTGCCGCCCTTTTGCATCCAGGCGTCGGGCGCCGGCATGGTCAAGGTGGCTTCGGCGAAGATCTCGGCCACGTGTTCGAGGAAAGCGCGGCGCAGCACGTCCGACGGCGGCGCGATGCCGGCGGCGACCATGGCCTGGTCGACGGCGTCGTACGTGAACATCTCGCCCGTGTACATCCACAGCTTGTCGGCGGCGGCCTGCGTTTTCGCATGGCTGTCGGCCGTACCGTCGCCGAGGCGCACGATCAGGTCGCCGCTGCGGCGCAAGTGATACGTGACTTCCTTGATCGACTTTTGCGCCACTTCGACGATGCGCACATCCGCCGATTTCGTCAGTTCCAGCAGCTGGAAGTAGTGCCAGCTGTCGAAAAAGAACTGACGCATCATGGTGTCGGCGTAATTGCCGTTCGGCTGTTCGACCAGCAGGCAGTTCTTGAAGTCGTGGGCGTCGCGCAAAAAGGCGATGTCGTCCTCGTCGCGGCCCGCGTTTTCCAGCTCGGCCGCATAGCTGAACCACAAGCGCGTCTGGCCCAGCAAGTCCAGCGCCACATTGGTCAGCGCCATGTCTTCTTCCAGCGCCGGACCCTTGCCGCACAGCTGCGACAGCTGCTGGCTGAGGATCAGGGCGTTGTCGCCCAGGCGCAAGAGGTAATTGACCTTATCATCCATTGCAGGCGCTCCCATCACAGATTCTTGACTTCTTCCGGCATCGGGAAGAAGGTGGGATGGCGGTACACCTTGCTGTTCGACGGTTCGAACAGGGCGCCCTTGTCGCCGGGGCTGCTGGCGACGATATCGGCCGCGCGCACCACCCAGATGCTGACGCCTTCATTGCGACGCGTGTAGACGTCGCGCGCATGGTTGACCGCCATGGTGGCGTCGGAAGCGTGCAGGCTACCCACATGCTTGTGCGCCAGGCCGTGCTGGCTGCGGATAAAAACTTCCCACAATGGCCATTCTTTGCTCATGTTGCTATCCCCTATCTGTCTTGTGTATTTACGCTGCCGCTTTGTTAGCAGCCTGCTTGTCTGCATACGCGACCAAGGCATCGCGGAACCATGCGCCGTCTTCATACGCTTTTACGCGCGTTTGCAGGCGTTCGCGGTTGCACGGGCCATTGCCCTTCAGGACGTTGTTGAACTCGGACCAGTCGATCTCGCCAAATTCATAATGGCCCGTTTCCGCATTGAACTTCAGGTCGGGATCGGGCACGGTCAAGCCCAGGTATTCGATTTGCGGCACGGTCTGGTCGACCATGCGCTGGCGCAGTTCGTCGTTCGAGAACAGCTTGATGCGCCATTGCGCCGACTGGGCGCTGTTGACGGAGGCGGCGTCGGACGGGCCGAACATCATCAGGGATGGCCACCACCAGCGGTTCAGCGCATCCTGCGCCATGGCTTTCTGCTCGGGCGTGCCCTTGCACAGCGACATCATGATGTCGTAGCCCTGGCGCGCATGAAATGATTCTTCCTTGCAGACGCGGATCATGGCGCGCGCATACGGACCATACGAGCAGCGGCACAGGGGAATCTGGTTGATGATGGCCGAGCCGTCGACGAGCCAGCCGATGGCGCCCATGTCGGCCCACGACAGGGTCGGATAGTTGAAGATGCTCGAATACTTGGCTTTGCCCGAGTGCAAGGCGGCCAGCAAGTCGTCGCGCGATACGCCCAGGGTTTCCGCGGCGCTGTACAGATACAGGCCGTGGCCTGCTTCGTCCTGGATCTTCGCCAGCAGGATCGATTTGCGTTTCAGGGTCGGGGCGCGCGTGACCCAGTTACCTTCGGGCAATTGGCCGACGATTTCCGAGTGTGCGTGCTGCGAAATCTGGCGGATCAGGGTCTTGCGGTAGGCGTCCGGCATCCAGTCCTTGGCCTCGATCTTGATGCCTTCGTCGATGCGCGCCTGGAAAGCGCGCTCTTCTTGACCCATGTCGTCGAGGGAACGGACGTTCTTGAGGCCGGTTTCAACCATTTGTGCGTACATGATGTGTCTCCCATGTCTTTGATTTTGCGCAGCAACGCGGTGCGATGAACAGATAATACGATACAAAAAACGATTTGCATACACTTGATATGAATCATTTTAAAAAATCGTATCTTGTGCCGCTTTTTTGTGCGTATGATATTGCTTATGAGAAAACACCATGAGGCGCCACTAGCGCTTCCGGCAAATTATTGCCGCGCTACCCGCGCAGCCAAGTAAACTGCTGCTTTTATTGATTCGACCGCAACACGGCCAGACCGGAACCACATGAAGAACACCCGCTGCACGGCATGGATAGCCGATTTCCTGGAAAGCGACCCACCGCGCTCGAAGTCCCTGGTGATGACCATCTTTGGCGACGCCATCGTGCCGCGCGGCGGCGCCATCTGGCTGGGCAGCCTGATCGAACTGCTGGCGCCATTTGGCGTCAATGACCGGCTATTGCGTACCAGCGTATTCCGCCTGGCGCAGGAAGGCTGGCTCAGCTCGCAGCGCGACGGCCGCCGCAGCGCCTATACGATACGCCCGGAGGCGCTGGCCCGCTTCGAACGCGCCTACCGTCGCATCTATGCGCCGCTGGTCGTGCATTGGGATGGTAGCTGGACCCTGGTGATCGGGCCGGCCGGCAGCATCGGCGCGGCCGAGCGGGGGGCGCTGCGCAAGGAATTATTGTGGGCCGGCTATGGCTTGATTTCTCCCGGCATCTTTGGCCACCCGGCCAGCAATGCGGAAGCGCTGGAAGATATCCTCGTGCGCAACGAGGTGCAGGGCAAGCTGTACGTCTGCCACACCACGGAATTGCCGGGCGTGAGCACGCGCCCCCTGCGCGACATGGTAGGCGACTGCTGGGACTTGTCGGAAGTGATGGCCGGCTACGAAAAATTCATCGCCAGCTTCCAGCCCCTGCTGACCCTGCTGCAGGAAGAACCCGTGTTCGACGCGGAGCAGGCGTTCGTCATCCGCTCGCTGCTGACGCACGCCTACCGCCGCGTGCAGTTGCACGACCCGCAACTGCCCGTCGAACTGCTGCCCGAACCATGGCCAGGTACGCAAGCGTATGCGCTGGCACGCGACCTGTACCGCATCACCTATGCACCTGCCGAGGAGCATATCCTGGCGACATTGCGGCGCGAGGATGAGCATGCCCCGGACGTCGAGCAGTGGTTCTACGAACGATTTGGCGGCCTGACTACTTGAACGTCTGAAAAATGTTCAGGGCCAGGCGCGTGGCCGCAGGCAGTACGACTAGTACGCCAAGGCCACGCAACGCCGCCATGGGCATTTTCTCAGGCGTTCACTGCTTCACCACTACTTGCTTGGCCCCTGCCAACAAATCCTGCCCCAGCTTTTCCAGCGCATTGACCTGCACCAGCATGGTGTCGAGGATGGCGACGTTGAACGTGTATTCGGCCGGCGTCGTATAGCCGGGGAAACGTATGATGCGCAGCAATTCCTGCAAGGTCGTGCCCTTGCCCAGATGCGCCAGGGCGTCGCTGAGGGCGCTGACTTTCTTTTCCAGTTCGCGTATGTGTTTGCCGTTGTCATCCATGATGATCTCCCCGTGTTGGAGCTTCCACGTTAGCAAAGCACGTCCGTCATCGCTTGCGCCAGCACAAAGGCCACCGCAAAACAGGTATCATCGCGCCATTGCACACGATGCAAAACCCATACGTTTTTATCAGGAACACTCATGACCATTAAAATCAGCCAGCAATTCGACGCCGGCGCGATCGAGGTGCTGCGCGCCGACGATGCCCACTCCATCGAGCTGAACATCCGCAAGGATTCCCACGCCGACATCACGCAGTGGTTTTACTTCCGCCTGCAAGGCGCGCAAGGCGAAGCGTGCACGATCCGCTTCATGAACGCAGGCAAGTCGGCCTACCCGGACGGCTGGAAAGATTACCAGGCTGTCGCCAGCTACGACCGCGAAACCTGGTTCCGCGTGCCGACCAGCTTTGACGGCACGGTGATGACGATCGAACATACGCCCGAAGAAGAAAGCGTGTACTACGCCTACTTCGAGCCGTATCCATGGGACCGCCACCTGGCCCTGATCGACAGCGCGCAAGCGTCGCCGCTGGTGCGCTTGATCGACCTGGGCAGCACCGTCGAAGGCCGCGACATGAACTTGCTGGTCGTCGGCGACGCCGATGCCGAGAAAAAAGTCTGGGTCATCGCGCGCCAGCATCCCGGTGAAACGATGGCCGAATGGTTTGTCGAAGGCATGCTCGAAGCCTTGCTGGACCAGGCCAATCCGTTTGCCCGCCAGTGCCTGCAGGACGCCGTCTTCTACGTGGTGCCGAACATGAATCCGGACGGTTCCGTGCATGGCAACCTGCGCACCAACGCGGCCGGCGCCAACCTGAACCGCGAATGGATGACGCCGACGATGGAGCGCAGCCCGGAAGTATTCCTGGTGAAACAAAAAATGCATGAAATCGGCTGCGACCTGTTCCTCGACGTGCATGGCGACGAAGGCTTGCCTTACGTCTTCGTGGCCGGCAGCGACGCGCTGGAAAATTTCACGCCAGCACAAAAAGCCGAGCAAGACCGCTTCATCGCCGACTTCAAGGTGGCCAGCCCCGACTTCCAGGATGAGCACGGCTACGAAGACGGCCCGTTCACGCCGGAAGTGCTGACCATGGGTTCGCCCCACATCACCCACGCCTTCGGCTGCCTGTCGCTGACCCTGGAAATGCCGTTCAAGGACAACGCCAACGATCCCGACCCGCAAACGGGCTGGAGCGGCGCCCGCAGCGCCGCCCTGGGCGCGGCCGTGCTGCAGCCTATCCTGTCCACCTTGCGCGCCTGAGCGCCAGGGCCACACCGGCCCGCTTGACCCCATGCCCCGCTCGCCGGGGCATTTTTTTTCCCGCGCGGCAAGCGTTGCTGGCCCGGTGATTTTTTGCGCGAACATCTTGCCTGCCAGAAATTATCGTCCTACACTAAACAACACAATCGGACCGTGCCATTCTGCGCGGACCCTCAAGAATACGCCGCTGGCCCCGTCGCTGGCGCTCTGCAATGCGCATCCATGGCATTGCCCTTGACATCACGGCCCCATACCTGCCGAGCTAGCTCTCTGTAACGCAAAACTGACCGCATCAGCATCGTCACGGACGGACGCCGCCTGTCCGCAGGACGATGCCCAGCGCACGCTTTCCGCTTTCCGCCAAGGATAAATGACTTATGTCCAAGCTTAAAATCAGTACCCGCCTGGCCTTCAGTTTCGGCCTGATCATTGTCCTGCTTATCATGGTGGCATTTGTTTCCATCAGCCGCATCCGCAACATCAATGCCTCGACGGAAAAAATCCTCAATGACCGCTATGCCAAGGTCATGCTGTCCAATGCGATACAGTTCGAGGTCAATGTCCAGGCCCGTATCTTGGGCATCGCCATCATCGGCGCCAATGATGCTGACGAAGTCAGCAGTTCCATAACCAAGGTACAGGCGTCGGTCAAAAAGAACGTGGAACTGCTGGCGCGCCTGAAATCCCTGGTCAACACACCCAAAGGCCAGGAGCTGTTCCAGGCCGTGGCGAACGGCCACGAAGCCTATGGCAAGACGCGCGATGCGAATATCAAGCTGTTACAAGAAGGCAAATCGGAAACGGCGGGCATTTTCCTGCTGACGCAGCTGCGTTATCCGCAAGAAAAATTCCTGACTGCACTGGCGGCCATGGCCAGCTTCCAGGAATTGCTGATGGAAAGCGAAGGCAAGCAAGCCGCCGTCGATGGGCGCATGGCCATCATCCTGTCCCTGTCCCTGTCGGTCGCCGCGGCGGCCATTGCCATTGCACTGGCCATGCTGATCAGCCGCTCGATCAGCCGCCCCATCGGCGAAGCCGTCAAGATGGCGCAGCGGGTGGCAGCCGGCGACTTGTCGGTCACCATCGACGCGCGCGGCAACGATGAAACGGGCCTGCTGCTGCGGGCTTTGAAAGAGATGAATGACAATCTGCAAGGCATCGTGGCGCGCGTGCGCCATGGCACGGATGCCATCGCTCACGGCTCGCGTGAAATAGCCTCCGGCAATATGGACCTGTCGTCGCGCACGGAACAGCAAGCCAGCTCGCTGGAAGAAACGGCCTCGTCGATGGAGGAACTGACGTCGACCGTCAAGCAGAATGGCGAAAATGCGCGCCAGGCCAACCAGATGGCGCAATCGGCTTCCAGCGTGGCCAGCAAGGGCGGCCAGGTAGTGGCAGAAGTGATCACGACCATGGATTCCATCAATGCCTCGTCGAAGAAAATCGCCGACATCATCGGTGTCATCGACGGCATTGCCTTCCAGACCAATATCCTGGCCCTGAATGCGGCCGTGGAAGCGGCCAGGGCGGGCGAGCAGGGACGGGGCTTTGCCGTGGTCGCCACGGAAGTGCGCAACCTGGCCCACCGCTCCGCCTCCGCCGCGAAGGAAATCAAGATCCTCATCGACGACTCCGTGCACCAGGTCAACCTTGGCAGCAGCCTCGTGAACCAGGCGGGCAGCACCATGGAAGAGATCGTCAGCAGCGTGCGGCGCGTCACGGACATCATGGCCGAGATCACGTCCGCCAGCAACGAGCAGGAAGCGGGCATTGAACAGATCAACCAGGCCATCACGGAAATGGATGCCGTGACACAGCAAAATGCGGCCCTCGTGGAAGAGGCCGCCGCCGCTTCCGAAGCCCTGCAGGATCAGGCGGGCATTCTGGCCGAAGCCGTCAGCGTGTTCAAGCTCGACGGCACGCAGGCGCTGCCACCGGCGCAGGTGCAAGCCATCCGCGCTCCGGCACGCGCGCCAGCCAAGCTTGCCGCCGCGCCACGCGTCACGGCCACTGCCGTCCCCGCCAGGAAAGCAGGCAAGGCGGGGGCACTGGCCGTGGTCGCCGATACCGATTGGGAAGAGTATTGAGACCATCCCTTGCCGAAGCAAACTCAGCCCTTGGCCACCTTGCGCAAGGCATCGACCAGCCGGTCCAGATGCGACTCCGGTGTAAAGATGCCTGGCGTGACGCGCACGCATGCACCACTGGCAAGACCGTCGCGCGGCACGGCAAAGATGCCGTGTTCCTGCACCAGCTTTTTCGACAGGGCATAACTGTCGGCCACGCTGGTCTTGCCTTTCAAGCGGAACGAGGCGATGGCGCTCGTCAGGCGCGGATCACCCGATGCCAGCACCTCGATGCCATCGATGCCGCGTGCCGCTTCCACCCAGCGGTTGCGCAGCAGCCGCAGCCGCGCCTGCTTGTTGGCCACGCCTATCTGTGCATGCAAGTCCAGCGCCGTTGGCAAGCTCAGGTAGGCGGCGAAATTCACCGTGCCCGTGTGCACGCGGGTGCGGATATCGTCGCCTGCCTTTTCTCCCAGCCAGGGATCGATATCGGCCACCCTGCCCCGCTTGATGTAGGCAGCGCCCACGCCGACGGGTGCGCCTATCCATTTGTGCAAGTTGATGCCGGCAAAGTCCGCCTGCAAATCGGGGATCGTCATGTCCAGCTGGCCAAAACCGTGCGCCGTATCGACGATGACATCGATACCGCGCGCGCGCGCCAGATGGCTGATCTCGGCCACGGGCAAGACCATGCCGTTACGGTGATTGACATGTGTCAGCAGCATCAGTTTCAAGGTCGGATGACGCTCCATGGCGGCAACATAGGCGGCAACGACGTTGTCATGCGTAAACGGTTCCGGCATGGCGATATGGACCACCTGGGCGCCGCGCCGCTGCTGCAACCAGCGCGTGACGGTGATCATATTGTCGTAATCGATGTCCGCATATAACACCGCATCGCCGGGCTGCAAGCGGTTATAGCCGGCGATCAAGACTTGCAGCGCTTCCGTGGCACCCCGCGTCAGCACGATTTCATCGATAGCCACGCCCAGCGCCCTGGCCGCCGCCGCGCGCGCCGCCTCGAAGTCGGCCGGAAAACGCATGCGCGCATACCAGGCGTTATCGCGGTTGACCATGGCCAGTTGCTGCTCGTAATGACGCAGCACGGGCCTGGCCATCGAACCCCAGTAGGCATTGTCGAGTTGCACGATGGCATCCGCCGTGTCGTATTGCGCGGCGACCGCCTGCCAATAAGCCTGGTTGCTGGCCAAGGCTTCCGGCGAGGTGCCGGCCGGCACCGCTGGCAAAGGTGGAGCCAAGCCGGACGCAGCGGCAGCCGATCCTGCGCCCACCGTCAAAGGCAGCGCCGCCGCCAGTGTACCCGCGCGCAACAGAGCGCGGCGTTGTGGATTCATCGTCATCTCCCCTTAAAATTTCACTTTGTACTCGACGGACAGATTGCGGCCGTCCGTGTCGTAGGGTGCGTTGCGCGAATAGATCAGACCGCGGCTGGCCTGGAAGCTTGCCTCATCAGGATACTTGTCCAGCACGTTGTCGACGCCAGCACGGATCGATTGCTTGTCGTTGATCTTGTAGCTGACAGCCAGATCGAGAAATTGCATGGCGCCAAAGCGCTGGAAGATATCGCCCGTGGCATTGCCGGAATTGTCCGTCCACGCGCCGTAGTAGCGCACGCGGGCCAAGGTACTCCAGCTGCCGAGGTCATAGTTGCCGCTGATGGTGGCTTTCTGCCGCGGCAGGCGCTCTTCGAACACCTGGCGCTGGGCTGGATTGGTCACCAGGCTGGACTTGCCGCCATCGACTTTCGTCGTGTTGTAGTTATACGCCAGGGTCAAGTTCAACTTGCCGTCGCCGATACGGCTCAGGTGGCTGCCCACGATATCGATGCCGCGCGTGGTGGTATCGAAGTCATTCGTGAAATAGCTGACCGAGGTGTAACGCAAGGGATTGGCCACGCCGGCCGGCACGGCGAATGCGGCGGACGTGCTGAAGCGGTCGCTGACCTTGATGTCATACACGTCGACGGAACCGGAGAAACCGGCCGGCGTCTTCCAGGTAAAACCCAGCGACAGGTTCTTCGATTTTTCCGGCTTCAGCGCCTGCGCACCGAGCAGGATGGCCAGTGGATCGTTGTTGGCCAGGCGGCCGCTGGTAAACAACAGCAGGGTCTTGGTGTCGAGGCCCTGGTTCGTGCTGTTGGTGTTCGACTGGCCAGGTGTTGGGGCACGGAAACCCGTCGAGTAGGAGCCGCGCAAGGCCAGGTCTTCGCTCAGTGCGTAGCGGGCGGACAACTTGCCGTTGACGGTACTGCCAAATTCCGAGAAATGCTCATAGCGGGCCGCGCCGCCCAGACTCAGGGCCTTCGTGACGGGCACTTCCACATCCAGATAGGCCGCATAGCTATCCTGGCCCCAGCTGCCCGCCTGGCGGTCGCTGAAACCGGGGGCGCCGTTGGCGTTCGCGTCGAGACCGATGGCCGCGCCCGGCCCCACCGTCCAGGACGCCGCATCGCCCGCCTTCACGCCATACGTTTCATTGCGCGCTTCCGCGCCGAAGGCGATGTTGACCGGTTGCGGCAAGGAAGCCACGGGCAATTCATAGTTGAAGTTGGCGTTGAGAATCTTTTCCGCCTGCGACAACTGGCCCAGGTAGAAGGCCGTCGGGCTGGCCGGCCCCATCGAGGCATTGATGGAATTGGCCAAGTTGTAATCAATGCGGTTGCGGCCGTAGGAAGCGCTCACATCCCAGCCGAAGCGGTCATTGAAGTGACCACGCACACCGGCGACCAGTTGCAAGTCATCCTGGTCGTTCGAATAGCTGGGGCTGAAGCCGAGCGGATACAACCTGCGCAAATCCCAGCCGGGGAACAAGCTGCTGGTTTTATAGGCGCCCGTGCTGGTGTCGGGATTCCGCCAATTGAAATCCGAGGTGCCGTCGCTGCGGCTGAACAGGCCGAAACCGTACAATTCCATCGTGTCGGACAGGGCCATGCTGGCATTGAAGCCGATGCGCTTGCTGTCGAGTTCAGGCTGGCCCCAGCGCTGCACGGGATTTGGTACCTTCAGTTCCGGGTGGGCGTTCTGGAAAGCGATGGCGTCGGCCCGCTGGCGCGTGCGCGAAGTAGGGTCGGACTGGGCCAGCGCGCCGAAAATCGTCGCCTTGCCCGTCTCGCCAAAGGCAAAGCCCGTCTTCAGGTTGATCTCATTGCCCTTGCCATCGCCTTCCGAATATTGCGAGTGGCGCACGGAGATTTCCGTACCGGGCGTATCGTCGAGAATGATGTTGATCACGCCGGCGATGGCGTCGGAACCGTACTGCGCCGAGGCGCCGTCGCGCAGCACTTCGATGCGCTTGATGGCGGACACGGGAATCTGCGCCAGGTCGGGCGCCTGCGCGCCGCGCGCACCCAACAGGGCGCTGCGGTGGAAACGCTTGCCGTTAATCAGCACCAAAGTCTGGTCCGGCGACAGGCCGCGCAGGGTGGCGGGACGCACGAAGACTTGCCCGTCAGCCATCGGCAAGCGCTGCACCACGTACGAGGGAACCAGTTGCGCCAGCACGTCGTTCAAATCCGACGACTCGACGGCGCCGATATCTTCGCGGTTGAAGACATCCACGGGCGCCATGGTGTCGAATTGCGTACGGTTGCTGCCGCGCGTGCCAGTGACGATCACGGCTTGCGGGGTATCAATAGCGTCGCTGGCGGAAACGGGGGGAGCGAGCGCATCGCCATGGGCTTGTGCCTGATTGGCGAACACGGCGGTCATGGCACACATCAGGGCCACCGCGCGGGCGATGCGGGTACGGGAGTCGGTCATGGAGAGTTCACTATGCAGGTTGGATCAACAACAACGCGTCACAGCAAGATACGCATCTTGCATGAAATATCACGAAGTTCGGCTTACTTACATTAAAAGCATCTAAATTTCGCAGATAACGTCCGATGGCGACATCATACGAAGGCAATATTTCATCCGTATGACGAGCTGATCACTGCTGGAAAAACCGCCCGCCCATGAAAAAAGGCGCCAGCGGCGCCTTGAGTGAAGCAAATAACGACGTCAGCCGCCGGCCACCACCATGCTCTCGATGAGGATGGACCCCGTCTCTTTGGTGCCGCGGCGCAAGGCGTCGGCGCCCACGGCCACGATGTTGCGCAGCATGTCCTTCATGTTGCCGGCGATGGTGATTTCTTCCACAGGGTATTGAATGACGCCATTTTCTACCCAGAAACCGGACGCGCCGCGCGAATAGTCGCCCGTCACGTAATTGGTTCCTTGTCCCATCAGTTCCGTCACCAGCAAGCCCGTACCGAGCTTTTTCAACATGGCGACAAAATCGTCGCTGGCGGCCGTCAGCTTCGAGGTCAGGTACAGATTGTGCGAACCGCCCGCGTTGCCCGTCGTCTGCATGCCCAGCTTGCGGGCCGTGTAAGTCGACAGGAAATAGCCTTGCACCACGCCATCCTTGACGACGTCGCGGCTGACGGTTTTCACGCCTTCTTCATCGAACGGCGCCGAACCGACGCCGCCGATCACGTGCGGGTCTTCGAAGATCTGCACGTGCGACGGCAGCACTTGCGTGCCCAGCGAGTCGTTCAGGAACGTGGACTTGCGGTACAGGGCGCCGCCCGAGGTCGCTTGCACATAGGTACCGAGCAAACCGGCCGCCAGCGGCGCCTCGAACAGCACGGGGCAAGTGCGCGTGCCGAGTTTGCGCGCATTCAGGCGCGACAGGGCGCGCTCGGCGGCGTAACGGCCAATGGCTTCCGGGCTAGCCATTTTGGCGGCGTCGCGCACGGATGAATACCAGTCGTCGCGCTGCATCTTGGCGCCCTTGCCGGCGATGGGCGCCACGGACAGGGTGTGGCGCGAAAACGGGTAGCCGCCGATGAAGCCGCGCGAATTGGCGGACACAAAATGCGATTGCTGCACGTGTACGCTGGCGCCCTCGCTGTTGGTGATGCGCGGGTCGACGGCAAACGCGGCCGCTTCGGCCCGCTGGGCCAGCGCGACGGCTTCCTCGGTGGAAATGAGCCACGGATAGAACAGTTGCAAGTCGCGGGGGGACATTTCCAGCATGTCGGCGTCGGCCAGGCCGGCGCAATCGTCCTCGGCAGTGAAGCGGGCGATGTTGTAGGCGGCGTCCACCGTGGCGCGCAGTGCGGACGGCGAAAAGTCGGAAGTGCTGGCATTGCCGCGCTTCTTGCCGACAAACACGGTCACGCCCATGCCCTTGTCCTTGTTTTGCTCGATCGTCTCGATCTTGCCTTTTCGTACAGAAACGGACAGGCCACCGCCTTCGCTGACTTCGACGGCAGCGTCGGTGCCGCCCGCTTCCCGCGCAAAAGACAACACATCACGGGCCAGTTGCTGCAATTGCTCTTGACTATGGGTAAATACGGAGTCGTTCATGCGCTGTTTTCTTCGGAAAGCCGCTAAAAAGGTTATCATAGCAGTCGTTTACAGTTTACAGGAGCGGTCCACAAGTCCTCTCCCGCCTTATATATCATGCCAAATCCAAACCGGGGAGCTTGCGGCTTCCAATCGACCGAATTCGAACAGGAATATGAACGTCCGTCGAAATCGGAACTCAAACGCCAGATGACCGTCCTGCAAAAGCTGGGCGAAGAACTCGTCAATGAAGCACGCGACCGCGTCAAGCGCGTCCCGATGCCGGAAGACGTGCGCGACGCCATTCTCGAATGCCAGCAAATCAAGGATCACGAAGGCCGCCGCCGCCAGCTGCAATACGTGGGCAAGAAGATGCGCACCCTGGATGAAGAAGAAGTTGCCGCCATCCAACGCACCATCGACAGCTGGAAAGGCTTGTCGAAAGCCGACACGGCCAATATGCACGCGATGGAACGCCGCCGCGACAAGCTGTTGACGGACGACAAGGCGTTGACCGTCTTGCTGTCGGAAAACCCGGAACTGGACGTGCAACACCTGCGCACCCTGATCCGCAATGCCCGCAAGGAGCAGGCCGAGAACAAGCCGCCAAAAGCCTACCGTGAAATCTTCCAGATCTTGAAAGAGATCGCCAAGAAGAAAAACGGCGGCAAGAAAGATGCCGACGAAGATGACGTTGAAGGCGAAGACGACGAGTAAAAAACTGGGGTCTGACCCCAGCATTGACGAAAAACCGGGATCAGCCCGGTTTTTTTACGACATAGACAGGTGCCCCATGACCACGATAGAAGACGAATTGATTATCGGCCTCGTGTCGATCTCGGACCGCGCCAGCGGCGGCGTGTATGAAGACCTGGGCATCCCGGCCCTGGAAAGCTGGCTGTCCGCCGCCATCCGCACGCCTTTCCGACTGGAAAAGCGGTTGATCCCGGACGAGCGCTCGCAAATTGAAAACACCCTGATCGACATGGTCGACCTGAGCCACTGCCATCTGATCCTGACGACGGGTGGCACGGGACCGGCGCGGCGCGACGTCACGCCGGACGCCACCTTGTCCGTCGGCACCAAGGAAATGCCCGGTTTCGGCGAACAGATGCGCCAAATCAGCCTGCAATTCGTGCCGACGGCGATCCTGTCGCGCCAGGTGGCCGTGATCCGCGAGACGCCCGAGCGCGCCGCCCTGATCATGAACTTGCCGGGCCAGCCGAAAGCCATCAAGGAAACCCTGGAAGGCTTGAAAGACGCCGCTGGCGTGCAACTGGTCAACGGCATCTTTGCCGCCGTGCCATATTGCATCGACCTCATCGGTGGTCCCTACATGGAAACCGATCCGGCCATCTGCAAGGCCTTCCGTCCCAAATCGGCGCTGCGTCCGGCGCAACCATTACCAGAGGAAAACACATGAGCAACTTGCTGGAAACCATAGAACTCGACAGCGCACCGAATCCTACCGTCGCCATCATCTGGATGCACGGCCTGGGTGCCGACGGCAACGACTTCGTGCCCCTGGTAAAAGAACTCGATTTGCGCGGCTGCCCCGCCATCCGCTTCATTTTCCCCAGCGCCGGCACCATGCCCGTCACCATCAACAACGGTTATGTGATGCGCGCCTGGTACGACATCCTCGTGAACGACCTCGTGCGCCGCGAAGATGAGGCCGGCTTGCGCGCCTCGCAGACGCAGATCGAAGCGCTGATCGCGCGCGAAAAGGCGCGCGGCATTCCCGCCAGCCGCATCATCCTGGCCGGCTTCTCGCAAGGCTGCGCCATGACCTTGCAAACGGGCTTGCGCCACGCGGAACCGCTGGCCGGCCTGATGTGCCTGTCCGGCTATCTGCCGCTGGCCGACAAGACGGCAGCCGAGCGCACGCCGGCAAGCCTGCAGACGCCGGTCTTCATGGCGCACGGCACGGCCGACCCCGTGGTGCCGATCGGCCGCGCACAGCAGTCGCGCGACTTGCTCACCGGCATGGGTTACAAGGTGGAGTGGCACGAGTACATGATGCAGCACTCGCTGTGCCAGGAAGAAATCGACGCCATCGGCGCGTGGCTGAAAAAAGTGCTCGCCTAAAATAAAACAGGCGCGGTGTGCGCCGCGCCTGTTGTCTTGCGGAACGCCGGGAACGATCAGTTCGCCGGCGTTTTTTCATTCCAGATTTTCAGCATGTCGGGCGACGCTTCCGAGCGGATGCCGTTGTCCGTCAGTATCGATTCCGTCGCTGCCAGCATGTCCTTGCGGGGCACGACGACCATTTCCGCATCGCGCTGCTGGAAACGGAACGTGAGCAAGTCATCCGTCTGGTCGCGCAGCAAGGCCACCAGATGCGCCAGGCTGCGCACGCGCACGCCATTGACGGAATCGACGACCGAGAAGAAACGGGTACTGTAGCCATTCATCAGCTTGTGCGGGAAGAAGGGCGCGGCGATCACCACCAGCTCATCGCGCTCGCTATCGGGCGCATCGCCGCGCCGCGTGGCCAGCGGATTGCCGGCAAACGCCATGCCGCCCAAGATCGCCGGGTTGCCATTCGGCGCCGCCATGAATTCCGTGGTGGCGCGCGAAAACACCATCGGGCCGAAGATGAAATAGGATGGGTAATTGCCCTGCAGCCCGCCGATCAGCATCGGATGCGCGGCCGAGACGGGTACCTTGATTTTCAGGGGGGCGCCCTGGCGCACCACCGTCAGCGGCAATTCGCCGTCTTTCGCCAGCTGCTGCACGCGGTACTGGAAGCGCACGCGGCTGTTGGCATTCAGCTTGACCATGCCCTGGTTGTCGATGGGAAAATCGCCGATATGCGTGATGACATCCCACTCCTTGAGCGGATAGGCCGCATCCTTGCTGGCCGGCGACATCACGACGGCGCCCTCGACGCCCTTGGCCAGCTTCAGATAGGTGCGCAGCGCGGGGTTTTCCAGCGTTTGCGTCACGTCGCGCATGGCCGGCTTGCCCTTGGGCGCGCCGCTCTCCTGGTCGCGCAGGAACAGCTCGATTTCCTCGTTGGGGATGATGTAGCCGATGTTTTGCGCATTGAGCATGCCGGCAAAGGCCAGGCCGATCATCTTGTCGCCGGCAATCACGGGGCCACCGCTATTGCCCGGATTGATGGCCGCATCGATCTGGATGCGCAGGCCGGAGACGGGAAAGTTGTAGCGCACGAATTCGATGCGCGAAACGATGCCCTTGGTGATCGACAGCGACGTGCCGCCCGTCGGATAGCCATACGCGAGCACGGCATCGCGCACGTCGGGCAAGACATTGGCGCGCGGCACGGCTTTGTGGCTGGCGAAAAAACTGTCGTCGTCGATTTTCAGCAAGGCCAGGTCCATGCCGCGCGAGATGGCCAGCACGGTTGCCGGAATCTTGTCGCCGGCGCCGTTGGCCTGGATCTGCACCTGGCTGGCATAGCCGACCACATGCGCATTGGTGAGGATGCGGCGGCCTTCGATGACGACGCCGGAGCCCGTCACATCTTGCGGCGCGGCCTTGCTCCACGGCTTGTACGGATCAGGTCCGCGCAGGGTGGAAAACACCTTGACGACGGAGTTTTCCAGGGCGGAAGCGCTGGCGCTGGCGGCCGTCTCGGCGGCAAGCGCACGCACCGTCATCAAGGGGCAAAAAGAAAGGGCCAGCGCCAGGAAGGCGCGGCCCATCAGGGTGAAGCACGGACGAGTTTTCATTGAGCTTGTTGGCAATGGAAGGGAAGTAAAATTATATATTGAATAATTGCAACTTCATTACACTTTGTCCATCTTTGCCGAAGAACTCCTCTAAACTCATCTCATCAGGCGGGCATGGGCGGCACGCCCAACGCCGGCACGGCCGTCTGTGCCCCATTCATCACCATGGCCAGGAAGGTGTAGTAGCCATTGATGCCCATCAAGTCAACCACGCCGTGCTCGCCGAACAGGGTCAATGCCCGCGCATAGGTAGCGTCGCTGATCCTCTTGTTCTGCTGCAGGTCGATGCAAAAGTCGTGCACGGCTTGCTCATCGTCTTTCAGGGCAAGCGGTACGCGCCGTTCCGCAATGGCGTCCACGGCCGCTTGCGCAATGCCGTTCTGCACGGCCAGCGGCGCGTGGATGGCCCACTCGACTTGCTGGTCCCACTGGCGCGCCGTCACCAGAATCGCCAGTTCCGACAGGCGCGTGCCGATGGCGCTGCGGTAGCGCAAGTATTCACCCATGCGCTGCGCCGTTTCCATCAGCTCGGGGCTGCGGATCAGCGGCACGAAGGGGCCGTACAGCGCCCCGCGCGGGCCATCGATGATGGCTTGCGCGGCCGCGCGCTGCTGCGGGTCCAGCTGGTCCAGCGGCAGCGGCGGCAAACGGTCGATATCGCAACCGGCCATCAGGCGGTCCAGGCGACCACGTCCTGCTGCTGTTCGCCGAGGCCGGCGATACCCAGGCGCATGCTGTCGCCTTTTTTGAGGAAGCGCTGCGGCTTGCGGCCCTGGCCCACACCCGGCGGCGTGCCTGTGGCGATGACGTCGCCCGGTTCCAGGGTCATGAATTGCGACAAATAGCTGACGATCTGCGCCACCGTGAAGATCATGGTTTGCGTATTGCCGGTCTGCATGCGCTTGCCGTTGACTTCCAGGTACAGGTCCAGGTCCTGCTCGTCGATGACTTCATCGCGCGTCACCAGCCACGGGCCGACGGGGCCGAAGGTGTCGCAACCCTTGCCTTTATCCCACTGGCCGCCCCGCTCCAGCTGGAACGAGCGTTCGGAGATGTCGTTGACGACGCAATAGCCGGCCACGTATTTCAGGGCGTCCTCTTCACTCACGTATTGTGCGCGCGTGCCGATGACCACGCCCAGTTCCACTTCCCAATCCGTCTTTTTCGAGCCTTTTGGCAACACGACATTGTCGTCCGGGCCATTCAGGCAAGTAATGGCCTTCATGAAGACGATGGGTTCCGCGGGGATAGCCATGCCGGACTCGGCTGCGTGATCCGCATAATTGAGGCCGATGCCGATGAACTTGCCGACTTTCGCCAGCGGCACGCCGAAGCGTGGATTGCCGCGCACCAAAGGCAAGGTCTTTTCGTCGAGTTTGGCCAGCTTGCGCAGGGCTTTGTCGGACAGTTGTGCGCCGTCAATATCGGCAATCACGCCGGACAGGTCGCGCAGTTTGCCTTCTTCATCGATCAGGCCCGGTTTTTCCTTGCCTGGACGTCCATAACGAACGAGTTTCATAGTCTTCCTTGGAGTTGATCATTGCCGCTGTGCAGGCTGCCATTTTACCGGATGGCCCGGCACGCCTGTAGCGGTCTATGAAAAACATCGCAAGTCCCGGCAGTTGCAAGGCCGCCAGCACGCCAAATGCCGCCTGGTAGGCCTGCGGCGGATACTGCTGCTGGCTGTTCAGGGGCCAGCAGCCGAGGATTAAGCCAAAGCCCGCCTGCACCAGGAAGGCGCCCGTGAAAATGAGCAAATTGAGGCAGGTGGCCGCCCGGCCCGTCAGGCTGGCCGGCATGCTTTGCGCGACGATCGCATACTCGAGGCCCGTCACCGTGCCCAGCAAGGTAAACAGCACGGACAGCAAAGGCAGGCTGGGTACCACATTGCAGGCCATCGCCACTTGCACGCCGACAAACAGGGCGATGCCGGCGGCCGCCACCTGCATCGGTTCAATCGCGCGCCGCCCGGCCCATTCCGTGAGCATGCCCATGCCGATGGCGCCGAAGATGACGGCCGCCATGCCCAGGTACAACAAATACGCGACGTTATCGTCAGACAAGCCGCCCACGTCAGCCAGCCAGCGGCCTATCCACAAGCCTTGCACGCCAAAGAACACCGTGTGCGGCAGCAGGATCAGCGCGATGGTGCGGCGAAAACCAGGATCGCGGTACACGCTCCAGACGCTGACCTTGCTCTTGGCCGCGGCAGGCGCGGGCATGGCCGGCGACAGCAGGCGGATCAGCAAGGCTATGGCCAGCGCCGCCAGCGCCAGGCCCAGGAACACACCACGCCAATCCGTGTAATGCAGCGCCAGCTTGACGGGCATGGTGGCCGTGGCCGCACCGAGGCCGCCCACGGCGATCAGATAGCCGTGCACGGACGGCAGGCGCGATGGGGCGATGGCGCACGAGACCGCTTTCACGGCGGCCATGAAACAGCCGCCCAGGCCCGCTCCCATCAAGGCGCGCGCCCACATCAGCTCGGCAAAGCTGTGGCCCCGGCTGAACAGCCATACGCCCAGGGCGGCCAGCGCCAGCAGCCACAGTTGCACCGCGCGGGGACCGTAGCGGTCGAGCGCCATGCCGATCGGCAGTTGCACCAGCGCAAAGGCGAGAAAAAAGGCACTGGTCAGCAGGCCCAGCTGGGCGGGTGTCAGGGCGATGGCGCCCAGCAACTCGGCCGTCAGCACGGCATTGACGCCGCGCAGCAGACACGACAGATAATGCCCGAGTGCGAACGGCAGGAATACCAGGCAAAACACGGCCACGCCGGAGCGGGCAGGCGCAACGGCCGCGTGCATGCTCAGGCGGCCTGTGCCAGGCGGATGATTTTATGCGGCAGCTGCGGCACGGGCTCATCCATTTCAAAGAAAAACTTGTCGTGGCCAAATGCCGGCTTCAAATGATCCAGCCACGTTGCTTCCGCATCGAACTTGGCATAAAACGGCCGGCGCACCCAGTCCGGGTTGCGCGCCTGCAAAAATTGCAAAGCAAACAGTTTTTCGCCATTGATGGTGACGATGCCGTCGATGACGACCTTGCCGGGGAAGGCGCTCATGGACGGTCCGCGCACCGTGCGCGACAGGCCCGACACCATCTGGTAGGCGGCCTGGAAAATCTCGTGCGCCTTTGCCAAGGGCAACTCGAAATAGCCGCGCGGACCCGTGTCCCGTTCTACGAACATGTAATACGGAATCGCCCCCAGGCGCGTGCCCGTCTGCCACAGCTCGGCCCAGCTTGCCGGGTCTTCGTTGATGTGACGGATCAGCGGCCCCTGCATGCGCAAGGTGGCGCCTGTGGAGACGATGCGTTTCACGGCTTGCTGGGCAATGTTCTGGCGCAACTCGACGGCATGGCTGTAATGGCCCATCACGGCCAGGTTCTTGCCCGCCTTGACGATGCGCTCGAACAGGCGCATCAAGTCATCCGCATCGCGGTCGGAGACGAAGCGCTGCGGCCAATACGCCACCGCCTTGGTGCCGATGCGAATGTTCTGGATATGTTCCAGGCCCGGCGCCAGCAGCGGCTCCAGGTAGGCGGCCAGTTGCCGCGTGTTCATGATCATCGGGTCGCCGCCCGTGATCAGCACGTCCGTCACTTCCGGATGCAGTTTCAGGTAGGCAACCAGCTCATGCGACTCGCGCGCATCGAACTTCATGTCGTCCATGCCGACGAACTGGGGCCAGCGGAAGCAGAAAGTGCAATACGCGTGGCAGGTCTGGCCTGCGCTGGGGAAGAACAGCACTGTTTGCGCATATTTATGCTGCAAGCCGCGCACGGGCGCGTCGTTGACCCGGGGCACGTTATGCGTCATCTGGCCGGCCGGATGGGGATTCATGCCCAGACGCAAGCCATGCACATAGGCATCGATGGCCGCCTTGTCGCGCTGCACCAGCACCAGGTCGCGCAAGTGCGCGTACTGCTCGGGTGGCAGCATGTCGCGGTGGGGAAAGACGAGACGGTAGATGGGGTCGTCAGGGATGTTGTTCCAGTCGATCAGTTGATCAAGCACATATTCATTGGTGCGAAACGGCAAGACGTGCGACACCACCTGCACGGCTACACGCTGCTCTTCCGGCAGCCATTCCCACTGCCGCGCCTGCTGAATGGTTTGCCGCGTATACGGCTTGAACTTGGGTGAAAACGGCTCGGTAATGAGTGCGGACACGATCGGCTCCTTGCCTGTGAATAGCGATAACTTTCATGAAATCGGCCGTATATCGGCCAACCCCAGCCTTTTTCTTCCGCATGCCAGGCCACCCTGGCATGCTGTGAAAGTCATCATAATTCTTGCCGCTCGGAACCAAATTGCTGCATATCAACAAGCCGCCGATACGTTGCATGCTGCCTACAAGCAACACCTTAGTTTGTTCCAACGCAAGCTGAGACGGACTTCGACGACGTAAATTACGTCTTGGCAACACTTCCATCGATATCACAAGGAGCTTTCATGAAACGCTTATTCACGGGTAGTCTGCTGTGCCTGGCATTTGCCGGCGGCAGCGTCAGTGCCGCAGTCGAACCAACGGAAAAAGATGCGATCGCCATGGCCGAACGGGGCGCCGCCTTCATGAAGGCGCATGGCAAGGAAGAAATGATGAAGAAAATCACGGCGAAAGACCCGGACTTCGTGCAGGGCTCGCTGTATGTGGACATGCGCGACATCAAGACGGGCATCGTGCTGGCCCACCCCATCAATCCTTCCATCGTGGGCAAGGATTTGACGGATGTGCCCGATGCGAACGGCAAGAAATATCGCCGTGAAATCATTGAGCTGGCACAAAAGCAGGGCAAGGGCTGGGTCGATTACCAGTACAAGAATCCCGTCAGCGGCAAGATCGAGCCGAAGACCACCTACATTCTGCGCGTCAATGATGTGGTGCTGGAAGCGGGCATCTACAAAAAATAAGACGGAAGCGGCGCGCAAGCACGCCGTGCGCCGCCTGCGGTTTGAACAGCCATCGCCAGGAGTCAAGCATGCTCAATCAATTACGCATCGGACCAAAATTATTGCTGGCGCCCACCCTGGTCTTGCTGCTGCTGATACTCAGCTCGAGCGGCGCCTGGTATGGCATGGTGCGGCAAAATGCCTCGCTGGAAAACATGGTGCGGGTACGCATCACGCATTTGAAGGCGGCCGCCGACGTACTAGGAGAGGCCAAGCAGGTGCACGGCAATATGTACCAGTTGCTGTCGTGGACGAATGGCAGCTTCGCCAAGGCCCGCCTCGATACATTGGAGCAACAGATCAAGGCACGCCACGCGGCCATCGGCGCGCAGCTGGCCACGCTGCGCGCCACGGCCACGGGTGCCGAGCGCACCCTCGTCGATGCGGCCATCACGGCGCTGGTCGGCTATCGCAAGGCCGTGCTGGAAACCATGGAAATGGCGCAGATGGACCAGTCGATCGCCACCAATTCCATGCTCAAGGCGGAAACCCAATTCGTCCAGCTCAACACGCAGCTGGCGCAACTGTCGGCCCTGGAAACAAGCCTCAGCAGCGAGGCCCATGCGACGGCCAGCGCCGAGTTCCGCAGCCTGGGCTGGAGCTTGCTGCTGACGGTGCTGCTGTCTATCCTCGTTTCCATCGTCGTGACCATGCTGGTACGGCGCGCCATGCTGGTGGAAATCCGCGGCATTGCCGACGCCGTGCAAGATCTGGCGGCGGGCAAGCTGATGGCGGGCGCGCCCAAGCAGGGCAATGACGAAATCGCCGCCACGTCGCGCGTGCTGGACCAGACCATCGCCCACCTGAACCAGACCTTGCGCACCATCATGAACGCCGTGCAATCGATCGACACGGCCTCGCGCGAAATTGCCACCGGCAATCTGGACTTATCGGCGCGCACGGAAATGCAGGCCAGTTCGCTGGAAGAAACGTCGAGCGCCATGGAAGCACTGACGCAAGCCGTCAATGACAATGCCGACAACGCCCAGCTGGCCTGCGAGCTGGCGGGGCAAGCATCGACCCTGGCCGTGCAAGGGGGCGTGTCGATGCAGCAAGCGGTAACGACGATGGCGACAATACGCGCCAATTCGCGCCAGATCGTGGATATTATCGGCGTGATCGACGGCATTTCCTTCCAGACCAATATCCTCGCGCTGAACGCGGCAGTGGAAGCGGCGCGCGCGGGCGAACAGGGCCGCGGCTTTGCCGTGGTGGCGTCCGAAGTGCGCACCCTGGCGCAGCGCTCGGCCCAGGCGGCCAAAGAAATCAAGACCCTGATCGCCACCTCGGTCACCACCATCGATGGCGGCAGTGTGGCCGTGCAGCAAGCGGGCGACAGCATGGGCGCCATCGTGGCCTCGGTTCAGCAAGTCAATGAAATCATCCAGCGCGTGAAAGAAGCGAGCGCGGAGCAGGCGTCGGGCATCACGGAAGTGAACCAGGCTGTCACGCAAATGGATGACGTCACCCAGCAAAATGCGGCCCTCGTGGAACAGGCGGCGGCAGCGGCGGCCAGTTTGCAGGACCAGGCCGTCAAATTGTCGGCGGCCGTGGCCGTGTTCACCCTCGACCCGCTGGCGCCCGCGCAGCCCGCCTCGCCGGACGAGGAAACGTTCCGGCATCCGGCCAGTGCGCAGCAGGAGCGGCGCGCGCTGCATAGCCCGCTGCGCGGCATGCCCGGCTTGCACGGCGCAAACACGGCGCCACAGCGCCGGCGCAGCTAGCTGGCCGGCGCGCGCATCGGTTTGCTCAAGTGAGGCGAACCGGCCAGCACGAAGCGCCACGGCGTCTCCATCGCCTTGGAAATACCGATGCGCGGGCCAGCGTGTACCGTCACCTCTTCCTCGCGCGCCAGCAGGGTGAATGGCGGCGCATCGAGCGCCAGCCGGTTGTGCATATGCGTGACACCGAGCGCCTGGCACACCTTGCCCGGCCCCGAACACAGCAGCCGCGCATCCTCGACGCCGCGCCGTTCGCGCATGGCATCGAGCCCCACGAGCGGTTCGATCGCCCGGATCAGCACGCCCGCCCCGTGCCCTGCTTCGCGGCACACAAAGTTCAGGCACCAGTGGATGCCGTACGAGCGGTAGACATAGGCGTGCGCGGGCGGGCCGAACATGGCCGCATTGCGCGGCGTCATCCCTCCATACGTGTGCGAAGCTGGGTCCAGCCGGTCATACGCTTCCGTTTCCACGATGCGCCCGCCCACACCGTCGACCAGCACGGTCACGCCGATCAGCTGGCGCGCCACGCTGCTGGAATCGTCCGCAAAATCGATACCCGCGAGGATTTTTTTCATCGGGCAATTGTACCGCCGCGCATCGCGCCACACGCCTCGCTCCGTCTTGAAAACAAATAAAACTTGACCTTTCCATCACAAATATCGCGATGAGCAGCGTCGTAAAATGACGAAAATCGCAGCTGGAGCAGGCCAAAACGGGGATTTTTGCGACAAAATATTGCAGAGATGAACTATTGCCTTGCATAAACAGCGATAATCGTCGGGCACTGCGCCAGACGCTCATGCAGCGGGCAGCGGCAGCGCACGACAGAATAAGCACCGGGCACAAAAATGATGATGAAAGCGTGATGATGAGAGCGGCAGCGCAAAAGCAGGTAGTGCAGGAAGATCCGGTTGACGCCCTGATGCGTTCCATCCGTATCCCGCCGCGTCCCAGCCTGCTGGTCGACTTGCAGCGCGAACTGGCGGAACAGGATCCGTCGCCGCGCCGCATCGCGCGCATCATCGCCGATGACGTCGGCATGTCCGGCGCCCTGCTGAAATTGGCCAATTCGCCATTCTATGGCGCCGCGCGCAAGGCCAAGTCCGTCGAGCAAGGCATCAACTTTCTTGGCATCAACCAATGCAGCGCCATGATGACGGGCTTGCTGGCACGCCAGGCGCTGGAAGCGGAAGGCGTGGAACTGACCAACTTCTGGGATGTGTCGGCCAAGCGCGCGCGCGCGCTGGTATTTACCTCGCGCAAGCTGCGCATCGCACCCCCCGACATCGCCCACACCTTCGGCCTGTTCTGCGACATCGGCGTGCCCCTGCTGATGAACCGCTTCCCCGACTACGTCAACACGTACGCGGCGGCGGCCAACGATGCGCACAATTGTTTTACGACACTGGAAGACGCGCGCCACCAGACCAACCACGCGGCCATCGGCTGCTTGCTGGCGCGCAACTGGGGCCTGTCCTCCGACGTCTCCTGGGCGATTTTGCATCACCACGACTACACGGTGCTGGCCGACCCGTCCACGGACGATGCCATCCGCTCGCTCGTCGCCCTGTCGCTGCTGGCCGAAAAGGGCATTCAGCGCTACCATGGCAACAGTACCTCGCTCGAGTGGGACAAGGGTGGCGAACTTGCCTGCCAGCATCTCGGCCTGTCGCAGGAAGAAGCCGCCGACCTGCTCGACGAATTGCACGAGATGTTCGATACCGACCATTGAGGTATCAGGCGGCCGCGTCCGCCTGTATGATCTGTCCCGGCGCCTGGCCTGAGCCATGGCGCCCGTTTCCGTTTGCCTGACCCGTATTTCTTAACCTGTTGATCGCCATGCCCAAAAATAAGCGCCCTGTCCCCCGTAAATCCGCCAACACGCCTGAAGACAAGGATGAATCCGTCACGCGCATGCTGTGCACGATGGCCCTGAACCTGGCGGAGCAGGAAGACAGCGAATCGCAGGGCACGGTGCTGGCCGAGCAAGCCGTCGAGTTTGGCCGCCTGATCCGCAAGGCCTTGAATCAAAAGAAGGATGAAATCCTGTACGACGCCATCGAGCGCGCCAAGTACGAAGACGTGGGCGCCTACCAGTACCTGCGCAGCCACATCGAGGAAGCGGCATCCATTTCCGTGATCCGCCGCGACAATGCCCCGGCCATGGAAATCAACGCCTTCGTCGTGCCCCTGCTGGTGCAAAGCACGGGCGGCTTGAAGGAAGCGGACAGCTTCCAGGACCAGGACGCTTTCGAAGCGCTGGTGAAAAGTTTCCAGCAGGCAGAACTGGAAAGCGCCAAGGCCAAGGTGGTCCTGATGAGCCATGCCTACGACCTCGACGAGATCGACCGCATCACCTATAGCCATTTGCACGAGATGGTGCGCGATGCGTATAGCTCGATGACGGACAAGAAGATCGTCGCCACGCCGGGACTGGAAAGCAGCATCGTCGGCTGGAGCGAGACGGCCTTCGGCCCGCAGGACACGGCCGTCGAACTGCGCTTCCTGCTGGGCTTTGCCTTGAAACGCGTGGACGACCCGTTCTATGCGGAACCGAAGGACGAAGCGGCGCTCGACGCCTGGTTCGACGCGCGCATGGCCCGCTACCAGCAGTGGACGACGGAAGTCGGCGAGCTCGTCAAGCGCTGCCTGGCGCCGGCCGGCAGCCCCCTGGAAGTGAGCTTCCTCTACCAGGATCTGTTCCACGGCGGCAAGGAACAAGGCATGAGCGAGTACGCGATGCTGCAGATGATGTCCGGCATCAACCACGCATTGGCGGAAAACAAGGTAGACGCCGGCGACGTCTCCGTGGTCGTCGGCCCGGCCGATGAACATGGCGAAATGTTGTTGCGTGTCAATGTCAGCACGGCGAACGGCCAACTATTGCACAGCGCCGACAAGCCGCTGGACCTGGCCGCCGACCTGCAGGACGAAGTCGACGACATCTGCGACGCGCTGGCCACCATCGGCGTGACGCAACTGTCCGTGGCGCTGAAATTCGATGCCAAGGGACAGCCGCTGGAAGCGCAGCCATACGCGCCGGCGTAAGCTTTACAAGGGCTGTAGTGTTTTCCACTGCAGCAACTTGGCGCCATACGCGAGCGTGTAAGCCGGGCTGCTCGACGGCAAGCTGACGATGCGGTAGCGCTGCGCGTGTTCGCCCAGCACCTTGATGCCCAGCTTCGCGGCCGTGCCACCGTTGAAGGCGATCGTCTGCAGCTGCGGCAGGCTGGCTGCCAGGGCCACCAGGTCGTTGTCGTCACGGGCGCGGATATTGCTGTCCAGGCTGCCCGTGCGCTGCGCCTGCGCCACCACATCCCACAGGCCCACGCCATGCGCCAACAAGGTCGCCAGACGTTCCTCATAGGGCTGGCTCTTCAAATCCAAGCCCAGCACCTCGCCCAGCAGCATCCAGAACCTGTTTTGCGGATGCGCATAGTACTGGCTGTGCGCCAGCGATTTTTCGCCGGGCAGGCTGCCCAGTATCAGCAAGCGCGTGCCGGCGTCGACGACGGGATCGAAACAGCGCTTGCGCGCATCTGCGGCTTGCTCTGGCAGGATGACTGGGCTATTGACTGGGCTATTCAATGGGCGGTCCGGAAGGGAAAACGAAGGACCATTTTACCCGGCCACGCGACGGTGTAGAATTCCCGCACAACCTTCCTGCCCACGAGACCGCCCATGCGCACCATCGACACCCTGCTGGCTCAGTATGGCGAAAGCCACCGCAATCACGTCAATGAATGGGTGCACATCGTGTGCGTGCCGCTGATCGTTTTCAGCCTGCTGGGGCTGCTGTGGAGCCTGCATCCCAGCGTGGCGCTGCTCGGCAGTGTTCTGGCCTTATACTATTATCACAAGCTGTCGCGCCCGTTTGCGGCGGGCATGCTGGCGATGCTGGCCGCCATGCTGGGCCTGCTGTTGCTCATGCCGCCGCTGACCATCCTGCCCGTGTCGCTGGCGCTGTTCGTGCTGGCCTGGATAGGCCAGTTCATCGGCCACCAGATCGAAGGCAAGAAACCGTCGTTCCTCGACGACTTGCGCTTTTTGCTGGTGGGCCCGCTGTTCGTGCTGGGATTTTTGTACCGGCGCCTGCGGCTGGCGTATTGAGCGGCAAACGGTCACGTGGTTTGGTGGTTACGTGGGGCCGGTAACAGATTTTTACTATTCGCAACTAGGTATCTGCAGCAAGTGTCCTTATGATAAGTCATCATCTGCCGGTCGACGCAATCGGCAACCAACTTTTGTCCAAGGGAGTCCCACATGAAAGCACCAATTATTGCAGTGGCATTGCTCGCCACCCTGGCCGGCTGCGCCGTACAACCGAACTCGGCAAATGTCTACAACGCGCGCCAGGCGCAGAATGAACAATCGGTCCGCATGGGTACGGTTGAATCCGTACGCCAGGTGACCATCGACAAGGGCGAAACGGGCACGGGCGTGCTGGCAGGCGCGGCGCTGGGCGGCGTGGCCGGCTCGACAGTCGGTGGCGGCAAAGGCGCCATCGCGGCCAGCATCCTCGGCGCCGTCGCAGGCGGCATGGCCGGCAAGAGCATCGAAGCGAATGCCTCGAACAAGCCCGGCCTGGAAATCACCGTGCGCCTGGACAATGGCGACATGCGCGCCATCGTGCAAGACGCCGACGAGCTGTTCCGCCCGGGCGAGCGCGTGCGCCTGCTGTCGGACGGCCGCAAGACCCGCGTCACGCACTGATCCGCTTGCCGGCGCAGGCGCTCAGCCGAATGCGCCGGCAGCGAGCAAGACTGAAGGGTGCAGCCAGATGGCAATCGCAGCCGTCACGACGACATACACAAGCACGCTCCATACTTTGATCTGCAGTGAGGCTGGCATGGCGCTCCCCTTTCAAAGATGCAATCCGGAAAATACTTACTTGATAATAAAGTAAATATTTTCATAAATTCAATATTTTCCAGAAGCACTGCGCTGGCTCAATCCCGGCTGTCTCCTGACGCCACATTGAGCAAACTCGACCGCACTCGCCATCCCCGCGCGATGCCCGTATACTTGCGCGATGTCCTCTCCTCTCCTGTTCATCATTGCCTGCCTGATCTGGGGCTCCACCTTCTGGGCCATCACCTTGCAGCTGGGCGACGTCGCCCCCGCCGTTTCCGTGGTCTACCGCTTCGGCCTCGCGTCCGCCACCCTGTTTGCCTGGTGCGCCGTGCGCGGCGACCGCCTGCGCCTGCCGTGGCGCGCGCAAAAATGGATGCTGCTGCAAGGCCTGGCCTCGTTTGCCCTCAGCTATGTGTGCACCTACAGCTCGGAGCAATACCTGGTATCGGCCCTCGTCAGCGTGCTGTTCGCGCTGATGGTGTTCTGGACGCCGTTGCTCAACCGCATCGCCTTCGGCACACCGATCACCTGGAGCACCTGCTGCGCGGCATTCGTCGCCATCTGCGGCATCGTGCTGCTGTTTTACCAGTCCATCGGCGCGGCGCTGCAAGATATTCTGGGCGGCGGCAATGGCCATTTTCTGCTCGGTTTTATCCTGGCGCTGGTCGCTACCGTGTCGAGCACGGCAGGCAACGCCCTCGTCATGAAAGTGCGCGAACATTCGGGCAACGTGATGCTGACCATGGCCTGGACCATGCTATGGGGCACCTTGATGGTGGCCGCCTGGGCCATCGCCACGGGCCAGTCCTGGCAGCTGCCCACGCGCCCCAGTTACTGGATGGGATTGGTGTACCTGGCCATCTTCGGCTCGGTGATCGCCTTCAGCGCATATTTCACGTTAATCGCCCGCATCGGCACGCAAAAGACCGTGTATATCGGCGTCGTCACGCCCGTCATTTCCGTGCTGCTGTCGGTACAATTCGAACACTACCGGCCCGCCGCCATCGAATGGGTGGGCATGGTGCTGTGCCTGTCCAGCGTGGCCTGGGCCCTGACGTCGGGCGCGCGCAAGACGAATACCATTGCTTCCCTTTCCACCACTCCATCAGCAAAGGCAACATGAGCACCTCTTCCTCCCTCGCCATCCGTCCCGCAGCCGCATCCGACGTGGCCGCCATCTTCGGCATGATCCACGAACTGGCCGTGTTTGAAAAACTCGAACACATGATGATCGCCAAGGAATCGATGCTGCACGACAGCCTGTTCGGCGCCCATCCCGCATGCGAAGCGCTGGTCGGTGAGGAAAATGGTGAAGTCGTGACCTTCGCCCTGTTCTTCCATAATTTTTCCACCTTCCTGTGCCGCAAGGGCCTGTACCTGGAAGACCTGTACGTGAAGCAATCGGTGCGCGGCAAGGGCTATGGCAAGCAGATGCTCGTGGCGCTGGCGCAACTGGCCGTCGAACGCGATTGCGGCCGCTTCGAATGGTCGGTGCTGGACTGGAATGAAAACGCGATCAACTTCTACAAGGGCATGGGCGCGGACGTGATGCCGGACTGGCGCATCTGCCGGGTCGCTGGCGATGCCTTGACGCAATTGTCGGCAGGCACGCCAACATCGGCCTGATGGGGAAACTGTCAGCGCAAGTTCCAAAAAAAATCCCCGCGGGCTAGCGGCACCGCGGGGCAGAACCCATTGTCAAGTGGGAGGGGGAGAATGCAATCAACGGTTATCAATATAAACGCTGCCGCTTGCGATGGCGCAGACCTTTACATTTGCTTACCGGGCCTTACATTTGACTTAAATCCGCTAACCAAGTGTCACCTAGTGTCGCTCGGATGCCACTGATTATTTCCGTGGCTCAATCAATGTGCCATGCAAGCCGATATGTTGTTGCGCAACCCCACTGCCACCCTGCGATTTTCTATAGATTTGATACACTGTCAGGCAGGCGATGCAGCCAGCAACCACGGCAAAAATGACCATGCGACGCTCCTTGAGTATGCTTGAGGGAATCAGGGCCTGCGGCTGATGATGACCAGGCGAGCAGGGAAAATTCAGTGTGGCATCTTCGGCCTGGGGGACATTGCGGAAGATCAAACGCGCCAAAGTGACGGCATGCTGGCGTTTGATGCGACGCAAAATGGCGGCAATGCGCTCACACACAATGAACGAATCAATGAACGAATCGCATACGGGAGCCACATCATGAATGTTTCTGCCAAACCGCTCGTCATGAAAATCTACCGCGCCTACCTGCGCTCCCGGCTGGAGCGCTACACGCGCGACTTGCAAGCCATCGCCGAACAGCGCGAGAACGACTTCCAGGCCGAACGCATCCTGCACCAGGCCGTCGTCTCGGTGCGCTCCAAACTGCACTCACTGTAACCGTGATGCCGTCAGCGCTGCCGGCCGGCCACGGCCCAGCGCTCCACCAGCTCGAACAAGCCTTGCGTCAGCAGGGCCAGCACGGCTGCGGGGATCGCGCCGGCCAGCAGCATGTCGTTGTCATTGAGCGCCAGGCCGATGGTGATGCGTTCGCCATAGCCGCCCGCGCCGATGAAAGCGGCGATGGTGGCCGTGCCCACGCTCATCACGGCCGCCGTTTTCACGCCCGCCAGCATCACGGGCAAGGCCAGCGGCAAGTCCACGTGCAGCAGGCGGTCGCGCCGGCTCAAGCCCAGCGCCAGCGCCGCCATGCGCAAGCCTTGCGGCACCTGCAAGATGCCCGTGCACGTGTTGCGCACGATGGGCAGCAGCGCGTACACGAATAGCGCCACCAGCGCCGGCACGGTGCCGATCATGCCCAGCACGGGGATCAAGATCGCCAGCAAGGCCAGCGAGGGCACCGTCTGCAGCACGCCGACGAAGGCCAGTACCGTTTGCCGCAGCGGCGCCGAAAACGCCGCCAGCACACCCAGTGGAATGCCGATCAGACATGCCAAAGCCACCGACAACAATACCAGGGTCACATGCTGGCGCGTCAGGGTCCACAAGTCGTCGCCGATGATTTTATCGAGCAGCTTGCCGCGCGCGGCGGCCGGTTGATTCGCCTGCGTGCCGGAGGCCAGCCACTGGCGCGCCACGTCGGAAAAACGCTTGCCATCGATTTCCACGGCCGCATTCATGGCGATCATATCGCTCTCGCTGATGCGTCCCTGGAGCCCTTGCAACGCCAGCCAGGCGGCGGGGAAACGCTGCGGCACGTCGAGCCGGTACAACAGCATGGCGTCATAGCGGGGAAAGTATTGCTGCGTGTCGGCCAGCACACGCAAGCCGTACTGGCGTATCTTCGCATCCGTCGAATAGATGTCGATTACATCGACCTGGCGCTGCGCCAGCGCTTCATAGGCGATGCCGTGATCGAGGCCGCGCGGGCGCTGCGGCAAGCCATAACGCGTGGCCAGGCCTGGCCAGCCGTCGACCCGGCCGATGAATTCATGCGACAGGCCGAATTTCAGGGCCGGGTGCTGGGCCAGCTGCGCCAGGCTGGCGATGGATTTTTCATCGTTGCGCACTGCCAGCGCATACGTATTGTTAAAGCCCAGCGGCACGGCCACGCCCAGTCCCAGCGCCGCCAGCTCGCGCCGCATCTGCGCCAGGTCGATGGCTTTGTCGTGCTTGAGGATTTCGCTGCCGATGGTGCCCATGTATTCGGCATACACGTCGATGCTGCCCGCCTGCAGCGCGGCCAGCACGATGGCCGTGTTGCCCAGGCCTTGGCGGTGCTGCGCCTTGACGTGCGGCGCGGCGCTCTGCTGGAGGATTTCGCCGAGGATGTACGATTCCGTGAAGCGCTTCGAGCCCACCTTCAAGGTGCCACCATCCTGGGCAAGGGAGGACATGGGTGCGGCGGCAAAAACAAGCAACAACAACAGGTAAACAACACGCACGCGGCGCTCCAGGACGGATGATCAATCCGGCAAGCTTACCACCGGCGCGCGCCAGACACCGCCATGCACCACGCCCGCGCACGGGTTCAGGCCCAGCGCATACGCCAGGTCGGCCGGGCGCGCGATGCGCCACAGGGCGAAATCGGCGCGCTTGCCCACCACCAGGCTGCCCGTCTGATCCTGCAATCCCAGCGCGCGCGCCGCATGGATCGTGCAGCCGGCCAGCGCTTCCTGCGGCGTCAAGCGCCACAGAGTGCACGCCATGTTCATCGCCAGCAGCAGGGACGTCATCGGCGACGTGCCCGGGTTGCAATCGGTGGATACGGCCATCGGCACGCCGGCCGCGCGCAATGCCACGACAGGAGGTTGCTGTACTTCGCGCAAAAAGTAATACGCGCCCGGCAGCAGCACGGCCACCGTGCCATGCTGCGCCATGGCGGCGATGCCCTCTTCCGACAGGAATTCCAGGTGATCGGCCGACAGGCCATCGTAACGGGCCACCAGCGCCGCGCCGCCCAGGTCCGACAACTGCTCCGCATGCAGTTTCACGGGCAGGCCCAGCGCCTGCGCCGCCTCGAACACCCGCTGCGTTTGCGCCGGCGTAAAGCCGATGCGTTCGCAAAACGCGTCGACGGCGTCGACCAGTCCATCGTTCGCCAGCTGGGGCAGCATCCGCGCGCACAGCAGCTCGATATAGGCGTCGGGGCGGCCCGCATATTCGGGTGGCAGCGCGTGCGCGCCGAGGAAGGTGGTGCGCACAGTGAGCGGCAGCTGTTCCCCTATCCTGCGCGCCACGCGCAGCATCTTCGCCTCGCTGTCCGCGTCGAGGCCGTAGCCGGACTTGATCTCCAAGGTCGTCACGCCCTCGGCCAGCAGCGCCAGCACGCGGGGCAGGCTTTGGCGCAGCAATTCGTCATCGCTGGCCGCGCGCGTGGCGCGCACGGTGGACATGATGCCGCCGCCGGCGCGGCTGATGTCTTCATAGCTGGCGCCATTCAGGCGCGCCTCGAATTCGTCGCTGCGGTTGCCCGCGTGGACGATGTGCGTGTGGCAGTCGATCAGGCCGGGCGTCAGCCAGCAGCCCTGGCCGTCGAGCAGCGCCGCGCCGCTGGCCGGCAGTTCGTCGCCGGGGCCAAACCACGCGATGCGGCCATCCTTGACGGCGATAGCCGCGTCCAGCAGTTCGCCATAGCCATGTTCCATCGTGGCCAGGTGAACGTTGTGAATGACCATATCCCAGTCTTGCATGTGTTTGCCCTCCTAGATGAACAGGTCGACACGAAACACGGCCGTGCGCTGCAAGGCGTCGAGCCGCCAGTCCGGTGCATCGTCGGCGTCGAGCAGCAGCGAGTCATGGCGGGCCAGCGCGAACTGCTGCTCGCCACCGCGCGCCAGCACGTGGCCTTCGCCGGCGACGAACAGCAGGGTTGCCGCGCTGCGCCGCGCCAGCTTGCCCGGCGCCGTGATTTTTTCCAGCTGGTGGCGGCAGCGGTCGCGCCGCGTCATCACATTGAAATCCGTCGTCGGCCCCTTGACCTGCGCAACCACGGCCGCTTCGCCGGGAAACCACAGCATCGGTTGCGCCGCGCTCAAGGTCACCTTGCGCGCGCCGTCGAGCGTCAGCTGCACGCTGTCGCCATCGACCAGCATCAGGCTGCGGTCGATGCCGGGAAAGCTGGAAAATGGCCCGCTGGCCGTGATCGTCGCCAGGCTGATGCGCCAGTCAAAATCGTCGAAACCGGCACCCGGGGGAGCAATCGCGATTTCCGTCGTGCTGCCGCCGCCGTTTTTCCACGGCGCGGCGCACAGGTATTCCTGCGGGATGAAGGTTGCCATCAGAGTGCCCTCAGTTGCGCCAGGGTGCGCTTGTAGGCGGTGGCGATGGCGTCCTGCGCCACGTGGCGCCCATCGCGCACCTGCCACTGGCCGCCGCACAGCACGTCGCGTACCAGGTTGTCGTTGCCGCAGAAAAGTACGCTGCCCAGCACATCGGCGATGGCCACGCCGCACAGGTTCACATGCGCGTCGTCGAGTACCAGCAAGTCGGCACGGCAGCCCGGCGCCAGGGCACCGAGCTTGCGCCCGGCAGCCTGCGCGCCGCCCCGCAAGGCCGTTTGCCACAGGTAGTCGCCCACATGGCGTTCTTCGGGCGTAGCGGCCACATTGCGCTGCTGGCGCTGCAAGCGCTGGCCATATTCGAGCCAGCGCAATTCCTCCACCGGCGACTGCGACACGTGGCTGTCGCTGCCGACGCCGAAACGCCCGCCGGCGGCGATGAATTCGGCCAGCGGGAACAGGCCGTCGCCCAGGTTCGCTTCCGTCGTCGGGCACAGGCCCGCCACGGCGCCGCTGGCCGCCATCAGCGCCACTTCATCGGGCTGCACATGCGTGGCATGCACGAGGCACCAGCGCGCATCGACGTCGATCTGGTCGTACAGATACTGCACCGGGCGCCGGCCGCTATAGTCCAGGCACTGGCGCACCTCGCCCTGCTGCTCGGCGATGTGGATGTGGATGGGGCGGTCCACGGGCAGCGCTTGCGCCACTTCACGGATCTGCGCCACGCCGGCCGCGCGCAGGGAATGGGGCGCAAAGCCCACCTCCACCTGCCCGCCGCGCTGCGGCGCCAGCGCTTCGACGATGCGCAAGACATCGTCCGCACCGGTGCGAAAGCGCGCCTGCTCCGCTTTCAACGGTTGTTCGCCAAAACCCGCATGGCTGTACAGCACGGGCAGCATGGTCACGCCGATGCCGCTGAGGCGCGCCGCGGCCAGCACCCGTTCCGCCGTTTCGGCGGGGCGCGCATACAGCGCGCCGGCCGCATCGCGCTGCAGGTAGTGAAATTCGCAGACAGCCGTGTAGCCATGGCGCAGGCATTCGGCAAACAGCTGCGCGGCGATGCTTTCCATCTGCTGCGGCGTGATGTGGTGCGCGAAACGGTACATCAGCTCGCGCCAGGTCCAGAAGCTGTCAGGGCCATCACCGGCGACTTCCGTCATGCCGCCCAGCGCCCGCTGGAACGCGTGCGAATGCAGGTTGACCATGCCGGGCAAGACGTATTCGGCCACTTCCGCGCCGGGCGGCGGCGCGGCGTTGTCCGTCACCACCGTCAGATCGCCGGCCGCGTCCCACTCCAGCAGCACGTCGCGGCGCCAGCCTTGCGGCAGCAGCGCGTGGCGCGCAAACAAGCAGCCGCTCAACGCGCCACCCATGCCACGGCCGCTTCCATCATCTGGCGCAGCAGCGGCTGCACCTGCGCCGCCAGGTCGGGCCGGTAGCCGAAAGGCGCCGTCTCGTCCATGTACAGACACTGGCACATCTCCAGCTGGATCGCATGCACGCGGCTTGCCGGCTGGCCGTAATGGCGCGTGATATGCCCGCCCTTGAAGCGGCCATTCAAGGCCACGGTAAATGTATCCTGCGCGCGCGCGATATCGACCACGGCGGACGTCAGGCCGCCATCGCAGCTGGCGCCATCGGCCGTGCCGAAGTTCAGGTCGGGCAGCTTGCCGTCAAAGAAGCGCGGCACATGCGAGGCGATGGAATGGGCGTCCCACAGCACCACGGCGCCATGCACGCGCAGCAGACGGTCCAGTTCCGCGCGCAGCTGCGCATGGTACGGCGCCCAGTAGCGCCGCAGCCGGCGCTGCACATCGGCCGCATCGGGCTCCTTGCCGGCCAGGTACAGCGGCTCGCGGTGGAAGGTATCGCTGGGCAGCAAACCCGTCGTATCCTGGCCTGGATACAGATTCGTGTCCTCCTGCGGGCGATTCAAGTCGATGGTGTAGCGCGACCAGCGCGCCGACAGCACGGACGCATCCATCTCCTGCAAAAAGCCATACAGTTCGCGCAGATGCCAGTCCGTATCGGCCTTGATCAAGGCCTGCGGCGTCATGCGCGCGGCGATATCGTCCGGTATGTCGGTGCCCACATGGGGCATCGACACGAGCAGCGGAATGCTGCCTTCGTTGAAGCGGAAATCCATGCTTGTCTCCTTGCGCCCGCTCAGGCGTACAGCGGGGCGAACAAATTCTTGCACGTGCTGCTCAACTCACCATGCAGCACCATCTGCTTGGCCGCCTCGATATCGGGCGCGAAGAAACGGTCGGCGTCGAAGAACGGCACTTTCTGGCGCAACTGATGATGCACATGCTCGAGGTGCGGCGAGGTTTTCAGCGGGCGGTGGAAATCGATGCCCTGCGCAGCGGCCAGCAGCTCGATGCCGACGATGACGGCCGTGTTGTGCGCCATGTCGTCCAGGCGGCGCCCGGCGAACGTGGCCATGCTCACGTGGTCTTCCTGGTTGGCGGAAGTGGGCAGGCTGTCGACGCTGGCCGGATGGGCGAGCGACTTGTTTTCCGACGCCAGCGCGGCCGCCGTCACGTGGGCGATCATGAAGCCGGAATTGACGCCCGGGTCGCGCACGAGAAATGGCGGCAAGCCGGAAAGCGTGGCGTCGATCAGCAGCGCGATGCGGCGCTCGGCCAGCGCGCCGATTTCAGCAATCGCCAGCGCCAGCGTGTCGGCCGCAAAAGCCACCGGCTCGGCGTGGAAATTCCCACCGGAGACGATCTCCGCCTGCCCGTTCAGGCCATTCTGGAAGATCAGCGGATTGTCCGTGACGGCATTGGCTTCGATCAGCAGGGTGCGGCCGACGTTGCCGATCAGGTCCAGGCAGGCGCCCATGACTTGCGGCTGGCAGCGCAGGCTGTACGGATCCTGCACGCGCTCGTCGCCTTCCAGGTGCGAGGCGCGGATGGCGCTGTGCGCCACCAGCTGGCGGTACATCTGCGCGGCCAGGATCTGCCCCGGCTGCCCGCGCACGGCATGCACGCGCGCGTCGAACGGCGAGTCGCTGCCCTTGGCCGCGTCGAGCGACAGCGCCCCCGTGACCATGGCCGCTTCCAGCAGGCGCTCGGCCATGAACAGGCCATGCAGCGCCAGCGCGTTCGACACTTGCGTGCCGTTGATCAGCGCCAGGCCCTCTTTCGCCGCCAGCACGACGGGCGCGATGCCCGCCTGCGCCAGCGCTTCGGGCGCCGCCATCAATTCGCCGTTGACGCGCACCTCGCCCACGCCCAGCATGGCCAGGGTCATGTGCGACAGCGGTGCCAGGTCGCCCGAGGCGCCGACGGAACCCTTGGCGGGAATGGCCGGCATGATGCCCGCGTTGTACAGCGCGATCAGGGTGTCGACGATCAGCGGGCGCACGCCGGAAAAGCCGCGTGCCAGGCTGCCGATCTTCATCAGCATGATCAGGCGCACGACGGCGTCCGACAGCAGTTCGCCCGTGCCGACCGAGTGCGACAGGATCAGGTTGCGCTGCAATTGCTCGAGCTTTTCATCGGGGATGCGCGTCTTGGCCAGCAGGCCGAAACCCGTGTTGATGCCGTAGGCCGCATCACCCTTGGCGACGATGGCTTGCACGGCGGCGGCCGACGCTTCGATGACGGGATAGGCCTCGGCGGCGAGGATCAGTTTCGCGGGTGCGGCCCAGACGGCGCGCAGGTCGCCCAGGGTCATCGCGCCCGGTTTCAGGGTCCAACTTTTGGAGTGCTGTGTCATGTTTGCTTTCACTTCGTATTAAGCATCGGCAGGTTCAGATTGTTACGCTTGGCGCAGGCGGCCGCTGTTTCGTAGCCGGCATCGGCATGGCGCATCACGCCCGAGCCGCTGTCGTTGACCAGCACTCTAGCCAGGCGTTTCGCCGCCGCTTCACTGCCATCGGCCACGATGACCATGCCCGCATGCTGAGAATACCCCATTCCCACGCCGCCGCCATGGTGCAGCGAGACCCAGGTGGCGCCGCCGGCCGTGTTCAGCATGGCGTTCAGCAGCGGCCAGTCTGAGACGGCGTCCGTGCCATCCTTCATGCTTTCCGTCTCGCGGTTCGGGCTGGCCACGGAACCCGTATCGAGGTGGTCGCGGCCGATGACGATGGGGGCCTTCAGCTCGCCCGTGCGCACCATCTCGTTGAAGGCCAGGCCGGCGATGTGGCGCTCGCCCAGCCCCAGCCAGCAGATGCGCGCCGGCAGGCCCTGGAAGGCGATGCGCTCGCGTGCCATGTCCAGCCAGTGGTGCACCTGCTTGTGGTGCGGGAACAGTTCCTTGATCTTCGCATCCGTTTTATAGATGTCTTCCGGGTCGCCCGACAGCGCCACCCAGCGGAACGGCCCGCGCCCTTCGCAAAATTGCGGGCGAATGTAGGCGGGCACGAAGCCGGGGAAGTCGAAGGCGTTCTGCACGCCCTGGTCGAACGCCACTTGGCGGATGTTGTTGCCGTAGTCGACCGTGTGCACGCCCATGGCGTGGAAATCGAGCATGGCTTGCACGTGGGCGGCGCAGGAGTCGGCGGCGGCCACCGTCAGGCGCGCATGGCGCTGCGGGTCCTGCTGCGCCGCCTTCCAGTCCGATACGCTCCAGCCGCGCGGCAGATAGCCGTTGACCAGGTCATGCGCGGACGTCTGGTCCGTCACCAGGTCCGGCACCAGGCCGCCCGCTTTCGCGCGGCGCACCAGTTCCGGCAGCACTTCGGCCGCGTTGCCCAAGAGGCCTATGGAAATCGCTTCCTTGCGTTCGGTATGGTATTTGACCAGTTCCAGCGCTTCATCCAGGCTGGCCGCCTGCTTGTCCAGGTAGCGCGTGCGCAGACGGAAGTCGATGCTGCTTTGCTGGCATTCGATATTGAGCGAGACGGCGCCCGCCATCGTGGCGGCCAGCGGCTGTGCGCCGCCCATGCCGCCCAGGCCCGCCGTCAGGATCCAGCGCCCGCCCCAGTCGCCGCCGAAATGCTGGCGGCCCGCCTCGGCGAAGGTTTCATACGTGCCTTGCACGATGCCCTGCGTGCCGATATAGATCCAGCTGCCGGCCGTCATCTGGCCGTACATGAACAGGCCTTGCCGATCGAGTTCGTTGAAGTGTTCCCAGTTCGCCCATTTCGGCACCAGGTTGGAATTGGCGATCAGCACGCGCGGCGCATCAGCGTGAGTCTGGAACACGCCCACCGGCTTGCCGGACTGGATCAGCAAGGTCTGGTCGTCTTCCAGTTCGCGCAAGGACGCGAGGATCTGGTCGAAACAGGCCCAGTTGCGGGCAGCGCGGCCGATGCCGCCGTAGACGACCAGATGCTGCGGATTTTCCGCCACTTCCGGGTCCAGGTTGTTTTGCAACATGCGGTAGGCCGCTTCGGCCTGCCAACTCTTGCAAGCCATGACCGTGCCGCGCGGGGCGCGGATGGTACGGCTGGCATCAAAGCGTGGATCGGTGTCCATTGTGCTGTTCATGCTGTCTCCTCGTAGGGTGCGAGCGGACATGCGTGGTCCGCTCTGGTGCTCCCAGCATAGGTTGTCTATACAACCAAGTCAACAGGTTTTTGCAAGTGAAAACAGGCTATTTTTTCTCGAACACGCGCTTGCCCGCCACCCACGTCTGCAGCACTTGCGTCTTGCCGATGGCCGCTGGCGCCACGGTGAACAGGTCCTGGTCGACGACGATGAAGTCCGCCCATTTTCCCGCTTCCAGCGTGCCGATGACTTTTTCCTGGTGCGCCGCCCAGGCCGCGTCCAAGGTAAAGCAGCGCAACGCTTCCGTCACCGTCATGGCTTGCTGCGGGTACCAGCCGCCGGCCGGGAAACCCTCGCTGTTCTGCCGCGTGACGGCCGCGTGGATACCCTCGAACGGGTTCGGCGACTCGATGGGGAAGTCGGAGCCGCAGGCGATGCGCGAACCCTGTTTGAGGAAGGTGCGCCACGCATACGCGCCCTTGATGCGTTCGTGCCCCACGCGCTGCTCCGCCATGTTCTGGTCCGAGGTGGCGTGCGTCGGCTGCATCGAAGGGACGATGCCCAGCGCCTTGAAACGGGGGATGTCGCTCAGTTTCACCACCTGCGCGTGTTCCATGCGGTGGCGCAGGCCCACGCTGCGGTATTGCGCGGTCAAGGCTGCGTAGCCGTCGAGGATTTGATGGTTGCCAGCGTCGCCAATGGCATGCACGTTCACCTGATAGCCGGCGCGCATGGCTTTTTCCATCTTTGCGCGCATGGCGTCATCTTTAAAGAACAACAGGCCGCTGGTAGTCGGATCGTCGCTGTACGGCGCCAGCAAAGCCGCGCCGCGGCTGCCCAGGGCGCCGTCGGACAGCAGTTTCACGGCGCGCAAGGCGTACATGTCGCGCGCATAGCTGGTCAAGGGACCATTTTTCGACAGCGCGTCGAAGTCTTCCGTCGTATCGGCAATCATGCCGTACACGCGCACCGTCAGCTTGCCGTGGTCCGCATAGTCGCGGAACAGCCGGTCCTGCATCTGGCCGATGCCCGCATCGTGCACGCTGGTCAGCCCCACTTGCGACAGCTGCGCCAGCGCGCCATCGAGGGCGGCGCGGTTTTCCACGTCGCCCGGCTTGGGCAGCACGGCATCCATCAAGTCCATGGCACTGTCGACCAGCACGCCGGTGGCGTTGCCCTGTGCGTCGCGTTCGATCTTGCCGCCGGCAGGATCCAGCGTATCGCGCGTGATGCCGGCCAGCGCCAGCGCGCGGCTGTTGGCCCAACCCGCGTGGCCATCGACCCGGCGCAGCCACACGGGCCGCGCGCTTTCCGCCGCATCGAGTTCCGCCGCCGTGGGGAAGCGCCCCAGCTTCCAGATTTCCTGGTTCCAGCCATTGCCGACGACCCAGCTGCGCTCCGGGTGCGCGCGCGCGAAGTCGCCCACGGCCTGCACGGCGGCCGGCAGCGAGGACGAACCGTACAACATCACGCCACTGGCGATGGTCCCCAGACCGAACACGTGGCCGTGCGCATCGATCAGGCCCGGCAGCACGGTTTTTCCCTGCACGTCGACGTGCAGGGCGCCCTTGGCCGCCTTGCGTTTCACCTGCGCGGCGCTGCCGACGGCGAGCAGTTTTCCAGCGTCGTCAAAGGCCAGCGCCGTGAAGCGCACCACCTTGCCGTTTGCATCGAGCGTGTAGCCGTTGGCGTTATCGATGACGGTATCGGCGTGGGCGTAAACGTGGGTCAGGGCGCCCAGGCAGGCGAGAACGAGCAAGGTACGGCGCGGGATCGGCATTTCCATCTCCAAGTCTTGAATGAAAAGACGAGTGTATAGAAATTGGCAAAATGGTCAATCAGGCAGCGTGAGGTTCCCGTACCATCAGCCAGTAATCGCAGCCCGTGACGGCTTCCCCATACCGCCCCGCCACCACGAAGCCCAGGCGGGCATAGAACGGCAGGCTGCGTTCGTTGTACGTCTCCAGGAAGCACGCGGCACCGGCCGCATCGACGGCCGCCAGGCCAGGCGCCAGCACGGATGCGCCCAGCCCCCGGCCCTGTGCGGCGGGATCGATGCCGGCGATCGACAGATACCACGCATCCTGCAGACCATGCGGCGCCAGCGCATGTTCCATATTCTCGACGATGGCCGTGAAATGGGCGAAGCCGCACTCCCCCAGCAGCGCGCGCAACGCTGCTTCGCGCTGCGCATACGCGGCCTGGCGCAGTGGCACCGGCGTGTCCGTCGTCCAGATGGCAGCGCCATTGCCCGCTTCATTGCACACCTCGTCAGCCAGGTCGACGCGGCCCGCCTGCTCACCCTCGGCCAGCGCCAGCGCGAAGTACGCTTCCAGCATGGCCAGACGCGCCGTTTCGTCCTCGCCGCACGCCACCGTGACGGTGCGGTAAAACGGGTCGCCGATCAGGGCGGCGGCCAGGCTGTGGGCGGTGCGGGAGGTTTCGGCGGGCGATGGGCTGGACATGGTTCTCTTTCTTTTTGTGGAAACGCCCGGCATCTTAGCGCAAGCGCGCAGGCCTTGCGCCCAGTCAATATCGGCAAGGCTCCGCTGGCCTACGCTGGCGTTTTATCGCGGAGTCCCCATGGCCAGCCACCATGTCATCAGCACCACCGCATGCGACGTGTTCTTCAAGCTCGTGGCCCACCAGAAGAAAAGCCTGGGCGCGCGCTTCATGAGATCTACCTCGAAGCTATCTGCCTTATTTGTCGCCCTCCGGCATCACGACTACAGCTGGAACGTCATTTTTCTGCACGATTGTGAACGTCTTGAACGCTGGCCGGGACTGGATGATCGTGACGGACTTGTCCACTTTACCGACATATTTTCGAAATGACTCAACTGTAGCGTCACATCGTGATCCCACAATGATTTCCCTAAGAACAAACGTTTCACTAAACGGTAGATAAAAACTTCCATTGATAGGATCTGGTTCTTTCAACTCTCCAAGAAGCCGCCACTCTTCTTCGTAAGACCAACCTTTTGCCTTTGTAGTCGAAAGTCCCTTCATCATGTCAAACGTGACGCCGCCGTGCGGGTCGTTGGGGACCAAGATGTGAGTCGTCCGTTCTTCGGTGTATGTGATCTGAGTTGGCATGTCCTCATCCGTCACATCAAATCCCAAACATACGCCCTGATGATTCTGGGTATAGTGTGCCCACATAAGCGGGCTTTTCCAGTGTTCGACCATACATAGGAGGCCTACGTTTTTGATGTAGTGTTCGAGCACCTTTTTAAAAATGTATCGTCCATCACGCCCTTCAAACTTTATGCTTTTCAACTCGAAAGGATCGTTGAGATTATCGAATCGTGAAAACCGCATACGGCGTTCTGGCAAAATGTAGTCAACGGCGTTTTTAAGGGTAGTCATGTGGTAAAGGCGCATAAAACTCCATAGCAGCAACACCTGGCAAGGGTATTAGGCAAATCTACTTCGAGCTGCCTTTTAGTTTTCCATACATTACCCAGTTACCCACATAGAAGAGGAAAAACGATGTGAGCGGTAGTCCGAGTGCCAGCCGTAAGGCTAGATACGTATCTTCCAAACGGCTCGCCCGAATAGGAATTAGTCGGTCGATGGTTTCGCGTGAATCTCTCATGCTTCCGCATAGGATAGGTTTTTGAAAATCGGGTTCATTCGGATCGAGGCACTGACGGCCCATCTCAATCGAATTTTTCGCTTCGGACGCAATGTATTCTGAAAGCTTTTGATATTGGTAGTAGCTATATCCCGACCAAACGCCAAAGCCAACAAGTGATGTTAGAGCGATTGTTATAGCCAGCCGTTTAAGTCGTTGACGTATCATAATCTTCAGTTGGCTACAGGAATAACAGCGTGAAAAGTTTATCATTATTGCACGTGCGAAGAGCCTAAAGCGCGCCCAAGGGAAAACCACAATAGCGCGTGTGGATTTCCCCCATCACGATCAGACCACTGCTGGCCTTCAAGGCTTGGGCGGAGCCAATTAAATCGATTCTTCCCCCCGCTTCGCCGGCGCCCTGAACCACTCTTCCGGCGGCACCACCTGCGACTCTTTCGGGTCATCGATGTAGTGCGGCGAGGTAATCTGCACGTCGAACTCGTTGAAGACGTCGATGATGTTCTGGTGCAAGCGATTCAGCACTTCGGCGCGCTGGCGGGGGACTTCGGCGCTGGCGTAGGCGACGAGGCGGTATTGCACGTAGTAATCCTGCAGGGCCAGCTGCATCACGTACGGTTTCGGCGAAGTGGACAGTTCCGGCGTGCGCGACGCGGCCAGTTCCAGCATCGCGTGCACTTGCCGCCACGGCGTGGCGTAGCCGATGGTGACGGTGGAGTCGAGCACGAAGCCGCCGCCGGGCTGGGCGCGCGAATAATTCTTTGTCGTTTGCGACATCACCCACGCGTTCGGCAAGGCAACTTCCTCGCCCAGGCCCGTGCGCAAGCGCGTCTCGAACATGCCCACGTCGACCACCGTGCCCTCGCTGTCGCCCACGCGCACATATTCTCCCTTGCGCAGGGCGCGCGTGTACATCAGGATCAGGCCGCTGGCGCCCTGGCCCACGATGCTCGACGCGCCGATCGACACCATCAGGCCGACCAGCACGGACAGGCCCTGGAAGGCGGCCGTGTGCGAGCCGGGTAGATACGGATACGCCATGGCCAGCGCGAACAGCCAGATCACCACACTGGCGATGCGGCGCGTTGGCAGGGCCGTGTCCTTGTCCAGCCAGCCGATTTGCAGTTCGCCGCTTTCCACGCGCTTGAACAGCGAGGCGGCCGTGGCGGCGATCAGGCGCGCGATGGCAAAGATCACGCACACCAGCACCAGCCCCGGCAAGGCGCCGATGATGGCGTGGAAGACGTCGGCGGCCACGTCGAACAGATAGCCGCTCAGGCTTTCGCCCCAGGAACGCGTGTACGGCAAACGGCCCAGCACGAAGGCGGCCCACAGATACGTGGCCATCAGGCGCAAGCCCCACAGCACGGCGCTCAGCAGCTGATACGCGAAGGCGATGTAGTGCTCGGCGTCGAGCACGCGCACGTTTTTCAGGCGCACGTCGCGCAGGCGCGAAGCCAGCAGGATGCCGCTGCGGCGCTTGGCCCAGCGGTAAAAGCGCGTCAAGCCCATCCACACGAGCCAGAATACGAGGGTGGCGGCCGCGCACACGGCGGCGGCGATGGCCAGGTAGCGCCAGCTGCTCTGCTCGCGATAGTCAAACACAGCCTTGCTCAACTCGGCGGCCGCCGTTTTCGCCACGCTTTCCGTCGTGTCGCCCGCCAGCAGGTTGACGTCGCCGGGCACGACGACGAACAGCTGCACGCCATCGAGCAGCACTTGCGTGCCTTCGGGAATCATGCGCGTGCTCGCCTGCAACGGGCCGTTTTTCGCCAGCACGCTTTCCAGACGGCGCTGCGCTCCGATGGCCCGCTCATCGGGCGGATAGCCGGCCAGCGCGGCGCGGAAGACAAATACCTTGCGATTGGCGAACATCAGCGGCGCCGTCCTGGCCGCCGCAAGCTGCGATGGCGCCACGACGGTCCCGGCCTCCGCAACGAGCGCGGGCACGCCATCGTCCGCATGGGCTGCGGGCAGCAGGAAAATGGTCAACAGGCACAACAGGCGGAGCAACGCGGACATGGCGGAAATGAAAGAGTGACAAGGAGTAGCCATCATGCCATGTAATCCTGGAAACTCAAGGATCACACGTACTGCTCAGCTCGCATCATGGAAAATGATGCCCAGGGTGTGACGCAAGCCCGAACGCAGGCGCGACACGCCGTGGCGCATGTTGACGCGGTAAGTGCCCCGCGTGCCGTTCACGGGGCGCAGCGCGACGGGAAAGAGGACGGCGTCGCCTTGCGCCAGCGGCACGACCTCGGCGCGCGACTGCATGCGCGGGCGCTGCTCCGTCAGCACGAACTCGCCACCCGTGAAATCGTCTTGCGGGCGCGACAGCAGCACGGCCAGCTGCAGCGGAAACACGTGCTCGCCATACAGATCCTGGTGCAAACAGTTGTAATCGCCTTCGCGGTAGCGCAGCAGCAGAGGCGTGGGCCGGGTTTGCCCCGCAGCATGGCAGCGCGCGAGGAAATCCGCGTGGCTGGATGGAAAGCGCGTCCCGATGCCTAGGGCGGCGTGCCAGCGGTTGGCAATCGCCGCCAAGGGGGAATACAAGCCCGTGCGCAAGGCGGCCACCACGTCCGGCAGCGGATGCGCCCAATACTGGTACTCGCCCTGTCCAAAGCCATGGCGCTGCATCACGACCTTGCTGCGAAAGCGCGACGCGTCGTCGTACTGGGCCGCCAGCGCCGCGCACTGCGCGGGATTGAGCAAGCCCGGCACGACGGCGCAGCCATGCGCATTCAGCTCATCTTCGATCCGCTGCCAATCGAGCGCCCTCACCGCTCGCCCTCGCGCTCGAGCAATGCCTGCTTGCGCTCCACGCCCCAGCGGTAGCCGGACAAGGCGCCATCGTTGCGCACCACCCGGTGGCAGGGGATGGCGACGGCCAGCGCATTCGCGGCGCAGGCACCGGCCACGGCGCGCGCGCCTTGCGGGGCGCCGATGCGGCGGGCCAGCTCGGCATAGCTGACCGTGCTGCCGGCGGGAATCTCGCGCAAGGCTTGCCATACGCGCTGCTGGAACACGGTGCCGCGCACGTCGAGCGGCAAGTCCAGTCCCAGGCCCGGCGCCTCGACCAGGCCGACCACCTGCGCCACCGTCTGTTCATAATCGGCTTCCGCGCCGCGCAGCTCGGCTTGCGGAAAACGGTCCTGCAAGTCGCGCAGCAGCACTTCCGGGTCGTCATCGATGAGAATGGCGCAAATGCCCTTGTCCGTGCTGGCCACGAGGATGGCGCCCAGCGAGCAGGCGCCGATGGCAAAGCGGATCACGGCGCCGCTGCCGCCGGCGCGAAACGCACCCGGCGTCATGCCCAGCAAACCGGGCGTTGCCGCATACAGGCGGCCGCTGGAATTGAAGCCGGCCGCATACAAGGTTTCCGTGACGTTCGCTTCGCCCTGCAAGCCGGCCTTGAGGCGCTCGCCGCGCCGCGCCGCCGCATACGCTTTCGGCGTGATGCCCGTGTGCGCCTTGAAGACGCGGTGGAAGTGAAAGCGGCTCATGCCGGCGGCCCTGGCAAGGCTGTCCAGGTCAGGCAGCTCGTCGCTGGCGTCGATCAGGCGGCAGATGTCGGCCACGATGGCCGCCTGGCGCTGGGCCAGCGGCGGCAAATTCGGCTTGCAGCGCAGGCAGGGACGAAAGCCGGCCGCCTCCGCTTGTTCGCAACTGGCGTGGAAAGCCACGTTGCGGCGCAAGGCGGGACGCGCGGCGCAGGAAGGCCGGCAATACACGCCCGTCGTGCGCACCGAGTAATAAAAGACGCCGTCGGCATCAAGCGCGCGCCGCTGCAGGGCATCCCAGCGTTCATCGTCAGTCAGGTAAGCGTGTTCCATGGCGAACTCCGTGCAAGTCAATATTAAGAGCCTATCCCGGTAGATGAATACATCCCCTACTGGGATAGGCTCCAAGTCACCAGCATAGCCAGCACCCGCGCGCGCCACACTCCGGCGCTTGCTTTTGAATTCAAAAAAGGCTGGCGGCAGGCATCGTGCTCGGTGCTAAAATCGGCCATCGCGCCTCCAGCCGGCGGCGCGCCCTGCCCGCGCCTCGGAGAAACCGCATTGGACGATCACAATACACAAGAAAATACGCCCATTTTCCAGCGCATCAAGGATTTTCTGCTGGCCGGCATCGCCGCCGGACGCTGGAAGGAAGGCGACGTGATTCCATCCGAGCAAGCCCTCGTAAAACAATTCGGCGTCTCGCGCATGACGGTCAACCGCGCCGTGCGTGAACTGACGAGCGAACAGGTGCTGACCCGGCGCCAGGGTTCCGGCACGTATGTGGCGCAGCAAAAATACCAGGCGACCTTGTTGGAAATCAAGAGTATCGCCGATGAAGTGCGCGCGCGCGGCCATATCCACCGCAGCAGCTTGCAATTGCTGGAACGCACCAAGGCGTCCGACTTGCTGGCCAAGCAATTCGGCCTGCCGCCCGAGCACCCGCTGTTCCACTCGCTGATCGTGCATTTTGAAAACGGCGTGCCGATCCAAGTGGAAGACCGCTGGGTCAATCCCGAGTGTGCGCCCGACTACATGACGCAGGATTTTTCCAGCATCACGCCGAACGAATACCTGATGGCGGCCGCGCCCCTGCAAGGCGCCACCTACAGCATCGAAGCGCTGTCGGCGCCGCGCGACATCGCCGAAATGCTGGCCATCGACACGAAACAGCCATGCCTGGTGCTGCGCCGCCAGACGCGTTCGGGCGGCAAGATCGCCTCGATCGCCACCATGTGGCATCCCGGACACCGATATCAGTTCGCCGGCAGTTTTACCTGAGGTCATACAACGCCATTCCGTAGCACGATTTCGCGCCAACTTTCTCTCAGATTCTCACCAAATCGCAAAAAAAACAGCCATTCCGGGGCAAAAAAAATCCCGTTTTGGCCGTTTCTGAACTTAACTACTGCGAGCAAATATTCGATGCTATAGTTGCCGCCAGAAAGCGCCGCAGGCGTTTATTTGAGCGCGCATCATGCACTGTCAGCCCAGTTCCATCATGCCCCAGAAAGGGATGCATTTGTCGTATTGCAGCCACACGAGTTTCAGCGCATCACGCCCCCGGCGCCCTGCGCTGCACCGGCTCGCTCATACGATGCTGGCGGCAGGGATGACGCTTTCGTTGCCGGTGCAGGCGGCGGTACACGGCATGGCGCCAACAGTGCTGTGGCCGTACGCTGCCGCCAGCGCCACCGCCCTGGCGGGAGTGGCTTGCTGGCAAGCATGGCGGCTGCGGCAACAGTTGCGCCGCCTGCTCCTGCCCGCGCACGCCCTGGCCGAACAGGATGCCGGGCAAGCCTTGCGCGGCGCGGCCCTGGCTGGCTGGACCTGGCGGCGCCAGTCCGGGCGGCTGCAGTTCGCGCCCCAGTACCAGGACGTGCTGGGCGACAAGAGCGCCAAGCTCGACCATACACTGGACGAGTGGCTGGCCGAAGTGCACCGCGACGACCGCGCGCGCCTGAGCCTGGCATTTCGCCAGCATCTGGATGGCCAGGCACCCGGCACCTTCAATTGCGAATTCCGTTTGCGCCACAGCGACGGCCATTGGCGCTGGCTGCTGGCGCGCGGCGCCGTGCTGACACGCGCCTCGGATGGCGCCGCCACGCAGGCCAGCGGCATCATCTGCGATATCAGCGAACGCAAGCAGGACGAGCAATCGCGCATGCGCTCGATGCTGGAAGCGGCGCCCGAAGCCATGCTGGTGGCCGACGTCGAGGGCAAGGTGCATTACGCCAACCAGATCGGCGCGCGCTGCTTCGGCTATCCGCTGGCCGAATTGACGGGTATGTCGCTGGAGCAATTGGTACCGGAAAGCACGGCCAGCCATTCCGTGGGCGACCCGCAAGCGCGGCACAGCCTGCCGGGCCGGGTGATGATGGCGCGCCGCCGCGACGGCACGCATTTTCCGGCCAAGGTCAGCCTGTCGCCGCTGCGCATGGCCGGGCAAGTGTTTTCCATCGTCTCGCTGCGCGACATGACGCAGCGGCAACGCGCCGAGGAAGCGCTGCACGCCAGCTCGGAACGCTACCGCCTGATCGTGCAGACGGCCGCCGAAGGCATCTGGATGACGGGTGCGGACGGCAAGACCACCTTCGTCAACCCGAAGATGGCGCACATGCTCGGCTACACGGTGCAGGAAATGCTGGGCCGTCCCCTGCTCGACTTCATGGACCGCGACAGCCAGCTGCTGATGCAGCGCCGCCTGGCCAGCCATGGCAGCTTCGCCAGCCAGCCGGACCAGGTCGATTTCCGCTTCTTCCGCAAGGACCAGTCCAGCCTGTGGGGCTTGCTGTCGAGCACCAGCATCCAGTCGGACAACGGCGAGCCGGGCGGCACCCTGGCGATGATCACCGACATCACGGAACGGCGCCAGGCGTCGATCGCGCTGTCGAACTCGAGCCAGCGCATGGCGTCCGTATTCGGTGCCGTGACGAATGGCCTGGTGGTGCAGGACAGCCACGGCCACATCCTGGAAAGCAACGCCGCCGCCGAGCGCATGCTGGCGGCCAGTCCGGCCGGCAACAGCCTGTGGCAAGCCATCCACGAGGACGGCTCCCCCTTCGACCAGCGCAGCCATCCCGTGCACATCACCCTGTCGACGGGTGTCGCCATGCGCGACGTGCTGATGGGCGTACAGCAGCCGGACGGCAGCCTGTCGTGGCTGTCCGTAAATACCGAGGCCATCCGCGACGAGTACGGCAAGGTGGGCATGGTGGTGGCCAGCCTGACGGACATCACGTATCACAAGCGCAGCGAAAGCGCCTTGCGCGAACTCAATGAACATCTGGAAGAGCGCGTGGCGCAGCGCACCGAGCAGCTCGACCAGGCCAAGCAGGTGGCCGAAGAAGCGAGCCTGGCAAAGGGGCAATTCCTGGCCAACATGAGTCATGAAATCCGCACGCCGATGAATGGCGTGATCGGCATGGCGTATCTGGCCCTGAAAACCGACTTGGAACCGCGCCAGCGCGATTACCTGGAAAAAATCCGTTTTGCCGGAGAACACTTGCTGGGCATCATCGATGATATTCTCGACATCTCGAAAATCGAGGCGGGCAAGCTGGAGATCGAGCGCGTCAACTTCAGTTTCGACCATGTCGTGCAAACCCTGATGACGGTGGTGGCGCCGCGCGCCGCCGGCAAGAACCTGGAACTGCTGTTTGAAATCGACCCGCAATTGCCGGCCGTGCTCGTGGGCGACCCGCTGCGCCTGGGGCAAGTGCTGATCAACTACGCCAATAACGCCATCAAGTTCAGCGAACAGGGCAGCATTACCGTGAAAGTGCGCAAGGTCGTGGCGGACGCGAAGCACTGCCTGGTGCGCTTTGAAGTGTGCGACCACGGCATCGGCCTGTCGCAGGATGAAATGAGCAAGCTGTTCCAGTCCTTCCAGCAAGCCGACACCTCCACCACGCGCGAGTATGGCGGCACGGGCCTGGGCCTGGCCATCTGCAAGCAGCTGGCGCAGCTGATGGGCGGCGACGTCGGTGTCGACAGCCGTCCCGGCGCCGGCAGCACCTTCTGGTTCACGGCCAACCTGGGCATTTCCGACCAGGCGGCACCGGCCATGCTCGACAGCATGGTGCAGACGGCGGCCGCCATGCGCGCCAGCGCCGACGCGGCCCTGGTGATGCGCACGCTCAAGCATGCGCGCATCCTGCTGGTGGAGGACAATACGTTCAACCAGCAAGTGGCGCTGGAATTGCTGGAAGAAGCGGGCGCTTCCGTCTGCCTGGCCAACAATGGCGAGGAAGCGCTCGATTTGCTGCGCCAGACGCAGTTCGACTGCGTGCTGATGGACGTGCAAATGCCGCTGATGGATGGCTTGCAAGCGACGCGCCACATCCGCGCCGACCCGCAGCTGGCGCATTTGCGCGTGCTGGCCATGACGGCCACGGCCACCAGCGAAGACCGCGTGCGCTGCCTGGACGCGGGCATGGACGATTTCATTTCCAAGCCCATCCAGCCGGCCATGATGTACCAGACCATCGCCAGCTGGCTGCCGGCCCGCGAGACACCGCCGCCACCGGCGCGCAGCCGCGCCGCGCCCGCCTTCAAGACCACCCTGGCCGGCGACCCGCAGGTGATCGACCTGTCCATCCTGGCAAAGTTGCTGGGTTACAACCCGGAAAAGGTGCGCAAGTTCGCCTTCAAGTTCCTGCAGACGACGCAGGATGGTTTTGGCGACATCGATGCCGCCCTGGCGCGCGGCGACGTGCACCAGGTGCGCGAACTGGGGCACCGCATCAAATCGTCGGCGCGCACCGTGGGCGCCCTGGGATTGGCCGAGCTGTGCCACAACCTGGAAACCCTGGCGCCGGGCGAACCGGCCGACGAGGCGGAGCGGGCACGGCGCATCGTCGCGCGCCTGTGGCCCCTGCTGGAACAGATTACCGAACAAATCATGAATAACACCAGCTTTGCCAATGACGATTAGCTACCGCCAAATGACGCTATGGCAAGGTATCGGCATCGACAGCGATGCATATCAACAGAAAGACATGACGATGAACACTGCACCAAACCAAACAAGCGGGGAACACAATGAAGCAGGCCTGGCGCCGTTGCGCGTGCTGCTGCTGGACGACGACGTTTTCATGCTCGACGTGCTCAGCGACATGCTCGAGCAAATGGGCCCGTTCGACATCCGCTGCGAGTCGCACAGCGAACAGGCGCTGTCGACCCTGAAGCAGCACCAGCCCGACCTGCTGATCTGCGACCTGTCCATGCCCGACATCGACGGCATCGAATTCTTGCGCATGGCGGCTGAAAACGGCTTCCGCGGCGGCGTGGTCCTGCTGTCGGGCCTGCATTCGGCCGTGCGCCTGGCGGCCGAGCGCCTGGCCATGGCCAACGGCCTGCATATATTGGGCACCTTCCGCAAGCCGATGGAAAGCGCGGAATTGCAGCTGATGGTGAACTTGCAACTGCAACACACGGCACGTCAAGCCAACGCGCAAGCCTGATCTCAAGGCCAGGCTGGAGGGGCGGGCATGGCGCTGCAGGCCAGCAGGCATGCGGCTTTGCCGCCCTGCACGCGCCTGCGGAAGCGATATGCTGGCGATATGCCTCAAGTTTTTCTGCAATAATCGCCACGCTTTGAAAAAATGGGTTATTATTTCAGCCATCCCCGCCTGCATACCTCTGGTCGCACCTTCCAAGAACATTGAATTCGTGCCCATTGTCCCCATCTTCTAATTGCATTCCAGGAAGCATGGATGGCGAACCAGCGTATGGTTAATTCCAGGCATTATTGATCCCACCCTCATTTGAGGAAAATATGAGCGAAAATATCAAACACATTAGCGATGCATCTTTTGAAGCAGACGTCCTGCAATCCGAGTTGCCAGTACTGGTCGACTTCTGGGCAGAATGGTGCGGTCCCTGCAAGGCCATCGCTCCGATCCTGGAAGAAGTAGCCAAGGAATACGCCGGCCGCATCCAGATCGCCAAGATGGACGTGGACGCCAACCAGGCAGTGCCTGCCAAGTTCGGCATCCGCGGCATCCCGACCCTGATCCTGTTCAAGGATGGTGTTGCAGCTGCTCAAAAAGTAGGCGCCATGGCCAAGGGCCAGTTGACCGCTTTCGTCGACAGCAACATTTAATGTATGATGGGCAGCGCTGCGCCCGCAGCGCCGCCTGACTGAACAACCGGGAAGCGGCTTTGCCCTCATTCGTGCACAGCCTTCCCCAATAATTAATCAACGCCACGCAGTCCCCTCCCCTACCTTTACATCCCGTCTCGGGACACTCAACACATATGCATTTATCCGAACTAAAGGCCCTACACGTATCCGCCCTGCTTGAGATGGCGATCGGTCTTGACATTGACAACGCAGCCCGCTTGCGCAAACAGGAGCTGATGTTCGCTATCCTGAAAAAACGCGCCAAGTCCGGCGAACAGATTTTTGGCGATGGCGCCCTGGAAGTGCTGCCTGACGGCTTCGGCTTCCTGCGCTCGCCCGACGCCAGCTACATGGCGTCCACCGACGACATTTACATCTCCCCTTCGCAAATCCGCCGTTTCAATCTGCACACCGGCGATTCGATCGAAGGCGAGGTACGGACCCCGAAAGATGGCGAACGCTATTTCGCATTGGTCAAAGTCGACAAGGTCAACGGCGAATCGCCGGAGATGTCGAAACACCGCATCCTGTTTGAAAACCTGACGCCGCTGCACCCGAACGAGCCGCTGCGCCTGGAACGTGAAATGAATGGCCAGGAAAACATCACCGGCCGCATCATCGACCTGATCGCCCCGATCGGCAAAGGCCAGCGCGGCTTGCTGGTGGCGTCGCCGAAATCCGGTAAATCCGTGATCCTGCAGCACATCGCGCATGCGATCACGGCAAATCACCCGGATATCACCCTGATCGTGCTGCTGATCGACGAACGTCCGGAAGAAGTTACCGAGATGCAACGTTCCGTGCGCGGCGAAGTCGTCGCCTCGACCTTCGACGAGCCGGCCACGCGCCACGTGCAAGTGGCCGAGATGGTGCTGGAAAAAGCCAAGCGCCTGGTCGAAATGAAAAAAGACGTGGTCATCCTGCTCGACTCGATCACCCGTCTGGCCCGTGCCTACAACACCGTCATCCCTGCCTCGGGCAAGGTCCTGACCGGTGGTGTCGACGCGAACGCGCTGCAACGTCCAAAACGCTTCTTCGGCGCCGCGCGCAATATCGAAGAAGGCGGCTCGCTGACCATCATCGCCACGGCGCTGATCGAAACGGGTTCCCGCATGGATGACGTGATCTTTGAAGAATTCAAGGGTACCGGCAACATGGAAGTGCATCTGGAACGCCGTCTGGCCGAGAAACGCGTCTACCCGGCAATCAACCTGAACAAATCGGGTACCCGCCGCGAAGAACTGCTGATCAAGCCGAACGAACTGCAAAAAATCTGGATTCTGCGCAAGTTGCTGTACTCGATGGACGAGATCGAGGCGATGGAGTTCATTCTGGACAAGATGAAGGCGACGAAAAACAACGCCGAGTTCTTCGACATGATGCGCCGGGGGGGATAAACCTACTGCGCGGCCACATTTGCGATCTCCGTTGCTCACCGTACTTTTGTACGGTTGCGCTACTCGATCGCAACTGCGGCCTGCTCGTTACGGTTTCTCCCTCCCCGGTGGCAACATGCTGCCACCAAAGACGTAGGTCGGATTAGGTGGGGCCGCCGAGGCCCGCAGGGCCGTAATCCGACAACGTTGTTGGCGAAGGCGGCGGTGTTGTCGGATTGCGCCACGCTGGCCACACGCGATCATGCAAAGCCGCTCATTGAGCGGCTTTTTTATTGCCGCCAACCCGAAAGCGCTATATAATCGACGGTTGCATTATTTTAAACCCTGGCAAGTGATCGGCAATCGGGTCAAGAAGCAAGACGACCGACGAAGTGCTGTTTGGCTACCTACTTAGAGAGAATCCCATGAAAGTCGATACCCATCCAGAATACCGCGAAGTTGTTTTCCACGATCTGTCGTGCGATTTCAAATTCGTTACCCGCTCGACCATCCAAACCCGCGAAAAAATCACCCACGACGGTAAAGAATACCCACTGGTGAAGATCGAGGTTTCGGCTGAATCGCACCCATTCTTCACGGGCAAGCACAAAATCGTCGATACCGCTGGTCGCGTCGAGAAGTTCCGTCAGAAGTTCGGTTCGGTTGGTTCGAAAACCGCAGTCGCAGCAGGCTAATTTTTGCCGCATTGCGGCAAAAAAGGGCAGCTTCGGCTACCAGAGAAAAGGCAGCCACGGCTGCCTTTTTTGTCTTTGGCCGCTTTACTTTATACTCGCGCATACCCGACGCCATTCGTCGCGTCTTGCCACTATTCTGATACAACTATCGATGAAGCCAGTCCGCCTTCCCGCCGCTGCCACACTCGCGCTGCCACGATGGGCCTTGTTTGCACTTGGCCTGCTGTACATCCTGCCTGGCCTGATTGGCCGCGAACCGTGGAAGAACGATGACGCCGCCAGTTTCGGCATCATGTGGACCATGGCGCATGGCGGCCTGAACGACTGGCTGTGGCCCAATATCGCCGGCCTGTCGCTGCCCGATGAGGGCCCGCTCGCCTTCTGGCTGGGCGCCATCTTCATCAAGCTGTTCGGCTGGATCGACGGCGACGTCTTCGGCGCGCGCATGTCGACCATCGGCATCTTTGTCGTCAGCACCCTGTCCGTCTGGTACACGGCCTTCAACCTGGGCCGCCGCAACGACGCCCAGCCGCTGCGCTTGGCCTTCGGCGGCCAGCCCGAGCCGGACGACTTCGGCCGCACCCTGGCCGATGCCGCCGTCCTCATCTACCTGGGCTGCCTGGGCCTGCTGCAGCACAGCCACGACATCACGGCCGAAGCGCTGTACGTGTCCCTGATGGCGTATCTGCTGTACCGCGCCGTGCGCTACGTGGAAGGCCCGTCCGTGCGCAATGCGGCCCTGCTGGGCCTGGCGCTGGGCGGCCTGACCCTCGCGCGCGGCTGGATCACGCCGGCGGCGCTGAGCATCTCCCTGCTGCTGTGCACCGTCTTCCTGCGCCTGCCACTGCTGCGCAGCGTGCGCCACCTGGCGCTGGCCATCGTGATCGGCACCGCGCTGACCCTCGTCTGGCTGCTGCCGGGCGAATGGCTGCGTCCTTACGGCCATTCGCCGCTGCAAGCGTGGATGGAATGGAATTGGCGCCAGCTCAGCGCTCCGAGCCTGATCAGCCTCCAGTATTTCTTGCGTGTTGGCATCTGGTTCTTCTGGCCCGCCTGGCCTTTCGCCGCCTGGGCCGTATATGCCTGGCGCCGCCAGCACCACGTGCTGCACATCGTCGTGCCGCTGACCTTTGTCGCCATGCTGGCCATCCTGGGCCTGTGCCATCCCGATCCCGACCCGAGCCAGCTGCTGCCGCTGCTGCCGCCGCTGGCCGTGATGGCCGCGTTCGGCTTGCTGACCATGAAACGGGGCGCCATCAACGCCATCGACTGGTTCTCCGTGATGGTGCTGACCATCTGCGCCCTCGCGCTGTGGCTGTTCTGGTTCGCCATCCTGACGGGCTGGCCGCCGAAGCTGTCGCATAATGCATTGAAACTCATGCCAGGCTTCAAGCCCGAGCTGGACTTGCTGGCCTTCTTCGTCGCCGCCTGCGCCAGCGCGGGCTGGGTGGCGCTGGTGCACTGGCGCATCTCGCGCCAGCCGGCCGTGCTGTGGCGCGCCGTGGTGCTGTCGTCCGGCGGCCTGATCCTGATCTGGGTGCTGATCATGACCTTGTTCCTGCCGCCGCTGAACTACAGCAAGAGCTACGCCAGCGTGGCGCACCAGATTTCCGTCCACCTGCCGCCAGGCAGCAAGTGCATCAACAGCAACGTCGGCGCCGCCCAGCGCGCCTCGTTCGCCTACTTCGGCCACCTGCCGTTTGCCAGCGTAGGGCAGCAGGAATGCGATGTTTTCTTGTTGCAAGACAGCATCAAGGTTCCCGACAACAAGGAAAAGCTGCCCGAGCATCACGGCGCGGACTGGATCAAGCTGTGGGAAGGGCGCCGCCCCACGGATGACGTGGAACGCTTCCGCCTGTACCAGCGCGTCAGGTAAGCAGCAAAAAAACCGGGCCAGTTCATAGCCCGGTTTTTTTATGTCCGCCAGACAATTGCTGTCCGTAGGAAAAGTGTTGCCTTAAAATATAGTTAATTACCTAAATTGAACTAGAATTGCTTTTTATATTATAATAGCGGACTGCGCGATGGCGGTGTCTTGCTTTCCCGCCCTAATCGTCCCCCAATTTACTATGAGATTGTCCATGAAATTATTTGCTACCCGCACCTTGCCGCTCATCAGCGCCGCCCTGTTCGCTTTCTCCTTCAGCGCGTCGGCCCAGGCCACCGTGGTTGACCTTGGCGTCGCCAATGGCTACTCGGCTTTCATCTTCGGCAACATCGGCAGCAGCGGCGCCAGCGGCTTTACCAGCGTCGGTGGCAGCATCGCCGCTGGCGGCAATATCTACCTGGACAACTACAACGTTGGCACGAACAAAAAGCCAGGCAACGCCGTCAATTCCGTCGTTGCTGGCGGCAACCTGAACACGGGCTGGGGCACGCTCGGCGGCTCGGCCGTGTACGGCGTCAGCAACCCCAACGCCACCCTGACGGCGCCACAATGGTTCCCAACCAACAACATCAGCAAGGGCAACGCGTCCACCCTGGACTTCGCCGGCGCCAAGCAGCAATTGACAACCCTGTCGGGTGACGTGGCCAAGCTGCAATCGAACGGCACCGTGATCTCGCAGTACGGCAACATGACCCTGGTAGGCAATGTCAACGCCGACGTGAATATTTTCAACATCGATGCGTCGAACCTGCATAACCTGACCCTGGACCTGTCCTCGCTGAAAAGCACGGCCAGCATCATCATCAACGGCACGGCCACCAACATCACCATGAGCGGCGGCTTCGACAATTTCGCCAGCTTCGCCAACCGCACGCTGTTCAACTTCGCCAACGCCACCACCACCAACCTGCAGAACGTCGGCATCAACGGCAGCATCCTGGCGCCGAACAGCGCATTCTCGGGTTCGGGCGACATGAACGGCACGCTGATCGCCAATTCGGTCAGCTCGATCAATTATGGCCACGTCGCGATGAACGGCGCCGGCTTCAACACGGTCAACGTGTCGGCCGTGCCGGAACCAGGCACCTACGCCATGCTGCTGGCCGGCCTGGGCTTGCTGGCCTTCCTGCGCCGCCGCACGCCAGCGCGCGCACCGCAAGCCGCGATGGCCTGAGCTTTACGCTGATCCAATAAAAAACACCGGGCCGCGCGAGCGTCCCGGTGTTTTTTTATGCACTGGGCGAAAACCCTATTCCGTGCTCAAGCCCAGATCCGTCGCCACTTGCTTGCGCAAGACATATTTCTGGATCTTGCCTGTCACCGTCATGGGAAATTCCTCGACGAAACGCACATAGCGGGGAATCTTGTAATAGGCGATCTGTCCATCGCAAAAGGCGCGGATATCGTCGCTGGTGGCCTGCGTGCCGGGCCGCAAGATGATGCAGGCGCATAACTCTTCGCCATACTTGGCGTCCGGCACGCCCACGCATTGCACGTCGAGCACGCTCGGGTGGCGGTACAGGAATTCCTCGACTTCGCGTGGGTAAATGTTTTCGCCGCCGCGTATCACCATGTCCTTCGAACGGCCGACGATGCTGCAAAAGCCGTTGTCATCGATCACGGCCAGGTCGCCCGTGTGCATCCAGCGCGCCGCGTCGATGGCCTCGCTGGTTTTTTCAGGATCGCCCCAGTAGCCCTGCATCACGGAATAGCCGCGCGTGAGCAATTCACCCTTCTCGCCGCGCGGCACGATGCGGCCTTCCGCATCGATGATTTTCACTTCCAGGTGCGGGTGGACCCGGCCGATGGACGACACGCGCATTTCGCGCGGGTCGTCGATCGAGGTCTGGAAGCTGACGGGCGACGTTTCCGTCATGCCATAGGCAATCGTGATCTCCGCCATGTGCATCAATTCGATGACCCGCGTCATGACTTCCATCGGGCATGGCGAACCGGCCATGATGCCGGTACGCAAGTTCGACAGATCGTATTGCTTGAAGTCAGGATGATCGAGGATGGCGATGAACATGGTCGGCACGCCATGCAAGCCCGTGCAGCGCTCGGCTTGCACGGTTTCCAGCACGGCTTTCGGATCGAAGCCTTCGCCGGGAAACACCATCGCCGCGCCATGCGTGACGCAGGCCAGGTTGCCCAGCACCATGCCGAAGCAGTGGTACAGGGGCACGGGTATGCACAAGCGGTCCTGTTCGGTGAGGCGCATGGCTTCGCCAATGAAAAAGCCGTTGTTCAGGATATTGTGATGCGTCAAGGTGGCGCCTTTCGGCGCGCCCGTGGTGCCGGACGTGAACTGAATGTTGACGGCGTCGTCAAACTGCAAGCCAGCGCTCACTTCTTCCAGGTGCGCCAGGTCGGTATCCGTGATGCCCTCCATCAGGGCGTCGAAGTTGTGCATGCCCGGCGTGGCGGCCGCGCCCAGGCGGATGACGTGGCGCAATTGCGGCAGGCGCGGCGATTGCAGGGCGCCGGCGCGCGAACGGGCGATGTCCTGCACCACGTCTTGCACGATGGCCAGATAATCGCTGGACTTGAAGCTGGGCGACAGGATCAGCGCGCTGCATTGCACCTTGTCGAGTACGTATTCGAGTTCCGAGCGCCGGTAGGCGGGGTTGATGTTGACCATGATCAAGCCGGCTTTCGCCGTAGCAAACTGGGTCAATACCCATTCGGCGCAATTCTGCGACCAGATACCGACCCGGTCGCCCGGCTGCAAGCCCAGTTTCAGCAAGCCGGCGGCCAGGCGGTGCACGCGCTGCTGGAATTCAAGATACGTCCAGCGCACGTTCTGGTGCGCCACGATCAGGGCGTCGTGCTGGCCATAGCGGGCGGCGATGCCGTCCAGATAAGCACCGATGGTTTCGCCGATCAACGGCGTCTCGTGGGCGCCGTGTACATAACTGATTGCTTGCATGCTGTCTCCGGGTTGGGTGGCGCGGCGCGCTCTTGTTATCGTCTTCGATGCAGAAAATTATAGCCGCAACCGCCCCCGCCCTGCGTCAGCTTGCTGTAATGTGCAGGCCAGCACATCCGACACTCACGGCACCATGACAGGCAACACCGAGCACACGCCCGAACAGGGCTTCATCCTGACCCGCCACTGGCGCGACACGAGCGCCGGCACGGAAGTCGATTTCTGGCTGGCAACAGATGCCGGGCCCCGCCACGTGCGCCTGCCTGTGCAGACGGCCGTCGCCTTCCTTCCCATGGAGCAGCAGGAACAGGCACAACAGCTGCTGCGCGGCGAGCGCCATGCGGAGCTGCGGCCCCTGTCGCTGTGCGATTTCCACCACCGTCCCGTACTGGGCCTGTACTGCAAGCAATACCGGCATTTGCTGAAGCTGGAAAAGCAGCTGCGCGCGCACGGCGTCGACGTGTACGAAGCCGACATCCGTCCACCCGAGCGCTACCTGATGGAGCGTTTCATCACGGCGCCGGTCACGTTCAGCGGAGAAACGGAAGTACAGCTGAAACCGGCGCCCGGCTACCGTCCCACATTAAAACTGGTGTCGCTCGACATCGAGACGACGGCCCATGGCGAGCTGTATTCGCTGGCCCTGGAAGGCTGCGGCCAGCGCCAGGTGTACATGCTGGGGCCGCCAAACGGCGGCGATGACGCCCTGGACTTCGACCTCGAATACTGCGACAGCCGCGCACAGATCCTCGAGCGCCTGAACACGTGGATGGAGCGCCACGATCCCGACGCCATCATCGGCTGGAACCTGGTGCAGTTCGACTTGCGCGTGCTGCGCCAACACGCCGAGCGCTACCAGGTACCATTGAAACTGGGACGCGGCGGTGCCGTGATGGAATGGCGCGAACACGGCGGCAAGCAGGAACACTATTTTGCGGCCGCTGCGGGACGGCTGATCATCGACGGCATCGAAGCCTTGAAATCGGCGACATGGAATTTTTCCTCGTTCAGCCTGGAAAACGTGGCGCAGACGCTGCTGGGCGAAGGCAAGTCCATCGACAATCCCTACCAGCGCATGGCCGAGATCGACCGGCGCTTCCGCGAAGACAAACCGGCGCTGGCCCGCTACAACCTCAAGGATTGCGAGCTGGTCACGCGCATCTTCGCCAAGACCGAGCTGCTGACCTTCTTGCTGGAACGGGCCAGCGTGACGGGCCTGGCGGCCGACCGCAGCGGCGGCTCCGTGGCCGCCTTCGAACATCTGTACTTGCCGCTGATGCACCGGCAGGGTTACGTGGCGCCCAACCTGGGCGATGTCTCCGGCGAAAACAGCCCGGGCGGCTTCGTCATGGATTCGCAGTCGGGCCTGTACGATTCCGTGCTCGTGCTCGACTACAAAAGCCTGTACCCGTCCATCATCCGCACCTTCCTCATCGATCCCGTGGGCCTGGTGGTGGGCACCAGCGGCGATGAAGCCGATACCGTGCCCGGCTACCGGGGCGCGCAGTTTTCGCGCGTGAAACACTGCCTGCCGGCCATCGTGAAGCAGGTGTGGCAGGGGCGCGAAACGGCCAAGCGCGAGCGCAACGCGCCGCTGTCGCAAGCGTTAAAGATCATCATGAACGCATTCTATGGCGTGCTGGGATCGAGCGGCTGCCGCTTTTTCGACCCGCGCCTGGCGTCGTCGATCACCCTGCGCGGCCACGACATCATGCACCGCACGCGCGAGCTGATCACCGGGCACGGTTATCAGGTGATCTACGGCGACACGGATTCCACTTTCGTCTGGCTGAAAACGGCGCATACGGATGAAGAGGCGGGCAAGATCGGTCGCGCCCTGGTGGCGCACGTGAATGCGTGGTGGAATACATACTTGCGCGAAGAGTTTGGCCTCGAGAATGCGCTGGAGCTCGAATTCGAGACGCATTACCGGCGTTTCCTGATGCCCACCATCCGCGGCTCGGAAGAAGGCAGCAAGAAGCGCTATGCGGGCCTGGTCGGCAAACCCGATGGCAGCGAGGAGATGGTCTACAAGGGCCTGGAAACCGTGCGCAGCGACTGGACGCCGCTGGCGCAGCAATTCCAGCAGGATTTGTACCGGCGCATCTTCCAGCGCGCCGCCTACCAGGACTATGTGCGCGACTACGTGGCGCGTACCGTACGCGGCGAGTTCGACGCTTTACTGGTCTACCGCAAGCGCCTGCGCCGTCCGCTCGACGATTACCAGCGCAACGTGCCGCCCCACGTGCGCGCGGCGCGCACGGCCGATGCCTATAACCTGGCGCAGGGCCGGCCGCTGCAATACCAGAACGGCGGCTGGATCAGCTATGTGATCACGGTGGCGGGGCCGGAACCGCTGGAAACGCAGCGCTCGCCCATCGACTATCACCATTACCTGACGCGCCAGCTGCAACCGGTGGCCGACGCCATTCTGCCCTTCCTGGGCGACGATTTTTCGCGCCTCGTGTCGGGCCAGCAGGATTTGTTTTAGATCAATTTTGCTGACCTGGGCGGCCAAGCTGAGGTAATATCGGCGCCTTCCGGGCTTATCTGACCCTGTCCGCAGGCGCTGTGCGCCGTGGCAGCGTAAAATACGCCATGGCGAAAGAATAAGAGCTGCATGCAGAAGAAGATGCCATTCCAGACGAGAATCGTTCGCAACAGAATTTTCCTCGCTGAAATGGCGCATAATTTACAACTATGTTGAACCAGCGGGCAGTCGCACCAGCCATCTGCCCTGCTAATTTTAGAATGAATTGACACCATGACCGAGATCACGTCCTTAAGAGACATCCCGCAAAAAAATATCTTCCGCAAGGGCGACACCTTTGTGCTGTTCGGCGAGCTGTTCGGCCGCGGCTATGTAAATGGCTTGCTGGACGAAGCGCGCAAGGCGGGCATGAATATCGTCGGCATGACGGTCGGCCGCCGCGATGAAAACATGGCGCTGCGTCCGCTGAACGCGGAAGAGCTGGCCGAAGCGGAAGCCAACCTGGGCGGCCGCATCATCAACGTGCCGCTGATGGCCGGTTTCGACCTCGACGCGCCAGCCGGCGAACCGACGCCGACGGCCCTGCTGGCCGACATGACCCTGAAGAGCTGGCAAGAAGACAAGCTGGACTGGGCGCAGATCGAACGCTGCCGCGAAGCCGGCATCGCCCGCTTCAGCGCTTCCGTGGCCAAAGCCATGGCCGAGCTGGACAGCCTGATTCCTGACGGCAGCAATGTGTATTTCGCCCACACCATGGCTGGCGGCATTCCAAAGGTCAAGGTCTTCCTGGCGATCGCCAACCGCATCTACAAAGGCCGCGGCGAGCGCTTCATGTCCTCGCGCGCCCTGCTCGACAGCGACCTGGGCAAGCTGATCCTGATGAACTTCGACGAAGTCACGGCCAACACCCTGCAGCACCTGATCGACGGCAGCGCCGCCATCCGCGCCCGCATCGAGCAAACGGGCGGCCAGGTACGCTACAGCGCCTACGGCTACCACGGTACCGAAATCCTGATCGACGGCAAGTACCAGTGGCAAACCTACAGCAACTACACGCAAGGCCTGGCGAAGATGCGCCTGGAAAACGTGGCCAAGGCCGCGTGGGACAAAGGCATCAAGGCCACCGTGTTCAACTGCCCGGAAATCCGCACGAACTCGTCCGACATTTTCGTCGGCGTGGAACTGTCACTGTTCCCGCTGCTCGACGCGCTGAAAAAAGAAGGCGGCAGCGCCTGGGCCGAAGAGCAATGGAAAATCTGCCAGGGCTTGCTGGAAGACGGCGTTTCGCTGCAAGACTTGCTCGACCGTATCGCCGCCTACAATGGCGACGCGACCAGCGTGCAATTCCGCAACTTCGCCGCCTGGCCGATGGACAACACGCCGGAACTGGCCGACGTCATGATCGGTACCTCGGACGACATCACCAAGCTGCACAAGGACCGCAAGGAACTGATCACCGACCACCTGAGCTCGCTGGTTCTGGAAGGCACGGGCCCGCTGATGTTCCACACCATGTCGGAACCTCCAGCGCCGGTCGTCTGGCTCAACCACGACATCATCGCGCGCCAGTTGAACTCGGCTCACAACTGAGCTTGATCTAGCAGCACAGCACCGACGGCCCGGCTCATCCCCGGGCCGTCGGCGTTTTCGACGCCCCGTTATGCCCGTACGATGGATACGCCACCGTCGGCCAGCAGCGCCGTACCGGTGGTAAAGCTCGATGCATCGGACGCCAGGTACAGCGCCGAGCGGGCGATCTCGTCCGGCTTGGCCAGGCGTTTCAATGCGTGCAGTCCCGCCACGAAGGCCTGCGCCTCGGGCGTATTGGCCACTTGCCGCCCCAATGGTGTATCGGTACCGCCTGGCAACAAGGCATTCACGCGGATGCCCGCCGCGCCATATTCGGCCGCCAGGGCCTTCGTCAAGCCGATCACGCCCGCCTTGCTGGCCGCATACGCCGCCATGCCGGGCATGCCCAAAGTATGGCCGACAAACGTGGACGTGAAAATCAGCGAGCCGCCGCCGCGCGCCGCCATGGCAGGCAACTGGTACTTGGCCGCCAGGAAGGCGCTCGTGAGATTGGTATCGACCGTCGCCCGCCAGTCTTCCAGGGCAACTTCCTGCGTGGGCCCCATGGGCCCCAGGGTGCCCGCATTATTAAAAGCGATATCGAGGCCACCAAAGCGTTGCAGCGCCAGCGCCACGGCCCCTTGCGCACACGCCGCGTCGCCCACATCGCCCACGCAAGCCACGGCTTGCGCGCCGCCGTCCGCCAGTTGCGCCACCAGCGCATCGAGTTCCGTCCGCCGCCGCGCCACCAGCACCAGCCGCGCGCCATGGCGGGCAAACAGCCGCGCCGCCGCATGACCGATGCCCGAGCTGGCGCCCGTGATGATGGCGACCTTGTTGTCCAGTTGCTTCATGGGATATCCCTCCAAGTGAATGAAGGGACACGATAGGACGGCAGGCCAGGCGCGGCACTCCGCTTCTTGCGCTGGAATCGGCGCCATCAAGGATTCTCAATGCCTGTGCAAACACACGCCAAGCATAAAACTTGCCAGATTGTGACAAATCAGTGATAATGCGTCTCGCGTTGCCGGGATGGCGGAATAGGTAGACGCACGGGACTCAAAATCCCGCGCTGGAAACAGCGTGCCGGTTCGATTCCGGCTCCCGGCACCACAGAACACTTTAGTCGCACCTGATCAAACCCGCCCATCGCCCGATGCTGCGGGTTTTTTTACGCCAGCGCCCGCATGGGCAGCAAGCCGGCGCGGTCCGCGCAGATCAACGTTCTTCGCGATAATAATCGCAGCCCTCGAACGTGGTGCGCAGCGCCTGCTGCAGCTGGGCGTAGCGTTCGGGCGTCAAATTGAAACGTACGTCGATCTGGCCGTCGTCATCCATCTGCATGGCGGCCTCGGCATCCATCTGCACGGACAATCGGTTCGGATGCAAAATCACGGCGTGCATGTGGCCATACCAGGCGAATTCCTGGCCGCCGTATTCGATGTAGGGCTCGTCCATGCCCATGGCCACGTCCTGCTCGTCGTACTCGTCGGCGCGCTGCAGCATCAGGTAGACGGGTTCGCCTTTGCCGGCTGACGCGGCCAGGGTGGTGATCAGGGCGTCGTCTTCATTAATGACGGACAACTCGGTGGCGGTAAATCCTGCGGACATGGCGTGCTTTCAACAAATGGATGGATGACGCCACCATAGCGTAAAAGCGCTGCGGACAACATAGCGCGCGGCGAATAAAGCGTGCCGCCTATAATGGCCATTCCATCCATATTGCACAGGAGACCGCCTTGACCGCAGCATCGTCCTACACCACCCGCCTGGCCATCCCCTCCAGCGCCACCTACCAGCACCTGCGCGTCGCCGCCGGCATGAGCGCGAAAAGCACGGCAGCGGCGGCCAAGGGCTTGCCGAACTCGCTGTTTGCCGTGCAAATCCTGCATGGCGACGAGGTGGTGGGCATCGGCCGCGTCATCGGCGATGGCGGCTGCTTCTTCCAGGTCACCGATATCGCCGTGCTGCCGGCCCACCAGGGCAAGGGCCTGGGCAAACGCATCATGGGCGAGATCATGCAATTCATCGAGACGGAGGTGCCGGAAAGCGCGTACGTCAGCCTGATCGCCGACGGCCAGGCGCAAGACTTGTACGCGCAATTCGGTTTCAAGCACACGGCGCCCGCCTCCGTCGGCATGGCGTTGACACGCTAGTGCCGGTCTGGCTGGTTTGCAGCATGGCGCTGGCGCTGCTGTTGAGCGCTGCCGCCTGGGGCGCCGAGCGCCTGCTGCAGCGGCGCGGCCGCACGACGCGCTGGCTGTGGCTGGCGGCCATCGCCGCGTCCGTCCTCTTGCCGCTGGCATGGCTGCCCGGCGTGCTGGCGGCCATGCCGGCGGAACAGGCGCAGCTGAAGCTGGGCTGGTTTGTCTTGTCGACGGGCATGCTGTTGATATTGGCGCTGCGCAGCGTCTGGCTGCTGTCGCACCAGCGCCGCTGGCAAAAGAGCACCTTGCTGGGCACGCCCGTCTTCCTGAGCGGCGGCATCGGTCCCTGCGTGGCGGGACTGCTGCGGCCCCGCATCGTGATGCCCGTCTGGCTGCGATTGATTCTGCCGCCGCAACAGGCGCTGCTGCTGGCGCACGAACAATGCCGGCTGGCTGCGCGCGATCCACTGCTGCTGGCCGTGGCGTACGCCTTGATCATCCTCATGCCCTGGAACCTGCCCGTGTGGTGGCAACTGCACCGGCTGCGCTTTGCCATCGAGGTCGATTGCGACGCGCGCATGCTGGCGCACGGCCACGCGCTGCGCGACTATGCCATCGTGCTGCGCCAGCACGGCCAGTATTATTCGGGCTTGACTGGTGCCTCGCCCATCGTGCTGAGCGACCCGCTGGCACTGCGGCGCCGGCGGCAAATCATGGGCAGATTTACGCGGGACCAGGCGGCGAACTTGCTATAGTAGCGGCAACGCCGCGCGGCGCGCCCGCGAGCCCGGCTCCCCCCTTCGAAATCAGAGAGATACCATGCTTTACCTGCTTGCCATCGTGATCGTCACCGCCCTGCTGTACTACGTCTTCAGCGGCCGCACGCCCGTCAAACCGCTGCACAAGCCGCTCGTCTCGGTGCGCCAGTACGTGCCGGCGATTCCTCCCGGCGCACCCGCGCACCACTGGAGCGATGAGGGACGCTTTGCGTCGGAAGTGGAAAACGAATCGATGTACCAGCCCGCCATCGCCAAGCTGGCCGGCGAGCACGGTCCCGGCAATGCGGAAGAGAAATGCCTGGCCCTGCTCGTCTGCGACGACGCCAATCCTTTCCAGGACAAGGCCATCGCCGTCTTCATCGATGGCCTGCTGGTCGGCTACCTGTCGCACAACGACGCCCTGCGCCTGCGCCGCAACCTGGGCCGCATGGACCTGGTCGGCCAGCTGACCTCATGCGACGCCGTCATCCGCGGCGGCGGTCTGTGGAATGGCAAGCGCCTTGCGTATGCCGTATGGCTCGATCTGCAGCCCTATAACTAAGCTATCGCGCGCGCCAGCCTGACGGCGCGCGTGGCGATAAAGCTGGGCAGGTATTTTTCAATTTCAAAGCGCGGGTGGGGATGCATTTCCTCGTGGTAGCCTGCCAGCACGAAACCAGCCGCCAGCTGGCCGCCGATCTGGCTGTCCAGGCCGTGGCCGAAGATCAGCGCCTCGCCCCTGTCCATGCGCGCTGCCAGCGCATCGGCTGGCATATCCTCCACATCCGAATACGGCAGCACAAAACGGGGACGTATCAAGCCCTGTTTTGCCCATTGCGGATCGCGGTCGCCGATGAACACGGCCGGATTGAAGAAACTGCTCAGCAGCACGCCGCCGTCCGCCAGCACGCGCGCGCATTCGCGCCACACGGGAGCAATGTCGGGCACGTACTGGTTCGACACGGGGTGCACGATGAGGTCGAAACTGGCGCCGGCAAAGCGGCGCAGGTCGCGCATGTCACCCTGCACAGTGGCCAGGTGCAAGCCGTCGCGTTCAGCCACCATGCGGTCTTTCGCCAGTTGCTGCCCAGATAAATCGAAGACGGTCACGTGTGCGCCGGCGGCGGCCAGCACGGGCGCCTGCTGCCCGCCGGCACCGGCCAGGCACAGGATACGCTTGCCTTGCACATCGCCCAGCCAGCCGGCCGGCAAGGGGCCGGGCGTCAAATGGATTTGCCACTGCCCGGCGCGCGCCGCGGCGATGGTGGCGCGGTCGACAGGCTGCGACCATGGGCTGTTCTGTACAGCCTGGGCATCCCAGGCTTGCTGATTATGCCGCAAGAAGTTGCTCGGTACGGGCATCGTCATCCTTTCAGAAAAACAGGACGCGAATGTAGCATGACACCCGGCAAGGCGTCGCACCTTGCAAAAAAACCACACAATTCTTAATGGCAACTTCTTCGCCAGCATCGCCATTCCACGGGCACGACAAGTCCGAGACCCACCTGTCCCGCTCGGGAATGGCTTGCACGACAGGGAAAATAATTACAATTAAGATATTTGTTTCCTGAAATCTGGTAAGGTAATTCGCATCGATCACCCGCAGTGGCGGCAGGCGTCCATGCCGGCGCCAAACGCGTCACCTGTTTGCCTACGATGATACCTGCCAGCGTCCAGCACCTGTTCCACCTTCCCGCCGATCCGGCCCAGCTGCACCACGGCCAGCATGCGCCGGGCCTCGTGCTGCTGTCGCTCGTGATCGCCATTTTCACGTCGTGGATGGCTTTCCAGATGACGGCGTACAGCCGCGCGCAGGCGAGCATCAGCCGCCGCTTGCACTTGCTGTGCCTGCTGGCCGGCAGCCTGGCGCTGGGCTGCGGCGTGTGGGCCATGCATTTCATCGGCATGCTGGCCTTCGAGCTGGGCACCAGCGTTGCCTACGATCCGGGCCTGACCTTGCTGTCCATCGTGCCCAGCGTGGCGGCCTCGTTCGTGGCCCTGGCCACCATCAGCCGGCGCGCCGTCACGGCGCCGCTGCTGCTGCGCAGCGGCTTGCTGGTGGGCCTGGGCATCGGCGCCATGCATTACACGGGCATGCAGGCCATGCGTGTGGGTTTGTCGCTGCGCTACGATCCGCTGCTGTTCGCGCTGTCGCTCGTCGTTGCCGTGGCGCTGGCCACCCTGGCCCTGTGGATACGTTTCGGCTTGCGCGGCTGGAGCAGCCGCGTGCCCTCGTCGCAACGCACGCTGATCAGCGCCTGCGTCATGGGTTGCGCGATTGCCGGGATGCATTACATGGGCATGCAGGCGGCCCGCTTCGTGGGGACGATCCCCCCGGGCAATGATGCCGATGCCAACCGGCCCATGCTGGTGATCAGCGTGACCTTGCTGACCATTGCCCTGACGATACTGGTCGCCTCGGCAGTAGGCATCTTGCGCTACCGAGAACTGTTTCGTCACCTGAACCAGAGCGAACACTGGACCCGTTCACTGCTGACGAGCACGGTCGACGGCGTCATCACCATCGACCGGCACGGCAGCATCATCGACTTCAACGGCGCCGCCGAGCGCATCCTCGGCTGGCGGTCGGCGGAAATTGTCGGCCGCCATGTCAGCGTGCTGGTCAGCGACGTGCGCCAGTCGGAACAACACGGCCTGCTGCATTACCTGCGCACGGGCGAGGCTGGCGCTTTCCAGTCCAGCGAGGAAATCGTCTACCTGCGCAAGGATGGCATACCGGTCGCCGTGCAGCGTTCGGTGGCCAGCGCGCGCCTGGCCGACCAGGATTTGTATGTGCTGTTCATTACGGACATCAGCGAACGGCGCGCCATGCTGGCCGCCCTGCGCGAAAGCGAGCAACAATTGCGCTCGCTGATCGGCAATATTCCCGGCATCGCCTTCCGCTGCACCACGGCGGAAAACCAGCCCATGCTGTTCATCAGCGATGGCGTGGAAGCCGTCACCGGCTATCCGCCCGCCGACTTTCTCGGCGCAACACCGCGCCGCAGCATCACGGGCCTGATCGCCAGCGAAGAGCGCGCCTACGTCGTCGACGTCTTCAACCGCAGCGTGGCCAGCGGCGAGCCCTACCTGCTGGAATACCGGCTGCTGCATGCCGACGGCACGGCCCGCTGGCTGTGGGAGCGGGGCACCGTCGTGCACGATGCGGCAGGCGCCGTGCGCTGGGTCGACGGCGTCATCCTCGATATCAGCGAACGGCGGCAGATGGAGGAAGACTTGCGCAAGGCCAAGGAAAAAGCGGAGCTGGCGGCCGCCACGCGGGCCAGCTTTGTCGCCAACATGAGCCATGAAATCCGCACGCCGATGAATTCCATCCTCGGTTTCACCGATGTGCTGCTCGACTCGCCGCTGGCGCCGGAGCAGCGGCGCCACCTCAATACCGTGCGGCAGTCCGGACGCTCGCTGTTGCGCCTGCTCAACGAAGTGCTCGATACGGCCAAGCTGGACAGGGGCGCCGTGGCGCTGGAACTGCGCGACTACAGCCTGCTGGCGCTGGTCGATGAACTGGCGTCCACGTATGGCATCCATGCACGCAACAAGGGTTTGCGCATGGAAGTGCAGTACGATCCGCAACTGCCGGCCGTGCTGCATGGCGACGAATTGCGCATGCGGCAGGTGCTGGGCAACCTGCTCGACAACGCCATCAAGTTCACGGCCAGCGGTGGTGTCAGCCTGGCGGCGCGCCTCGACGGTGGCCAGCTGCACTTGCTGGTGCGGGACAGCGGCATCGGTATCGCCGCGGAACGGCGCGATGCCATTTTTGATCCCTTCGTGCAAGCGGACGCTTCGACCACGCGGCGCTTTGGCGGCACGGGCCTGGGCACCACCATCAGCAGGCAGCTGGTGACCCTGATGCAGGGGCGCATCTGGGCCGACGCCAACGTGCCGCACGGCAGCGTATTCCACGTCATGCTGCCCTTGTTGCCGGCACGCCAGGCGGCGCTGCCCGCCAGCGAACGCCGCAGCGTGCGCCTGCCGCCCCTGCGCGTGCTGGCCGCCGACGACGTGCCGCAAAACCTGGAACTGCTGAGTCTGCTGCTGGGCAAGCGCGGCCACACGGTGATCACGGCAGGCGATGGCGTGCAAGCCTTGCAACTGACGCAGCAGGACGACTTCGACATTCTGCTGCTGGACTTACAAATGCCGCGCATGGATGGCCTGGCCGCCACGCAAGCCATCCGTGCCGCCGCCCTACGCGATGGCCGCCGGCGCGTGCCCGTGATCGCCATGACGGCCAGCGTGCTCGATGCGCACCGCAAGGCGGCGCAGGCGGCCGGCATGGACGGTTTCGCCACCAAGCCCGTCGAATGGCAGGCGCTGTCGCGGGAAATCGCCCGCGTGCTGGGCCTGACGGCGGAGCCGGCCGATGACAGCCCCGCGCCCGCTGGAGGAAGAGTGCTGCACCATGCGGGCGCCCTGCAGCGCTGGGCCGGCAACGACAGCGCCTACCGCGCGGCGCTGGCCCGTTTCGGACGCGAGCATCCGCGCGTGCCGCCTGCCCTGCTGGCCGCCATCGAGGCACGCGACCATCTAGCGCTCCTGCCGCAAAGTCACCGGCTGCGCGGCGCGGCGGCCAACCTCGGCCTGGAACAGCTGGCCGCCAGCCTGGCGACCTTGGAACAAGCGTGCGCCAGCCCTGGCCCCGCCACGGCGCCACAGCTCGATGAGGCGCTGGGCAAGCTGCTGACGCAATGGCCGGCGGCCCTGGCCGCCATCGCCCGGCTGGCGCCGCCTGCCTTGCCAGCGGCAACGGCGGGCGCCATCGACGCACCCGCCGCCCGGAAAGCGGCCAGCGCCCTGCTGCAGGCCTTGCAGCGCGGCGAACTCGATGACGCGGCGCAAGCCCAATTGCAGCACGCCATGGGCGCGCAAGCGGATGCGCTGGCGCCGCTGCTGCACGCCATCGACGACTTTGATTTCCCCCTGGCACAGTCGCTCCTGCACGGCCTGCTGCCCACCTTCGCCCCGGAGTCCCCATGAATGCACGAGCCAGGCCCGTGATTCTCGTCGTCGACGATGAAGCGGCCAATTTGCAATTGCTGCGCCAGATCTTGCAGAACGACTACGCGCTGCTGTTCGCCAAGGATGGCGCGCGGGCCCTGGAACTGGCGCAGCAGGAACGCCCGGCCCTGATCCTGCTCGACGTGATGATGCCGGGCATGAGCGGCCACGATACCTGCCGCCAGCTGAAAGCGGCGCCGCTGACGGCTGCCATCCCCGTCATTTTCGTCACGGCCCTGAACGACATGCGCGACGAACTGAGCGGTTTTGAAGCGGGCGCCGTCGATTACATCACCAAGCCGCTCAGCCCTGCCATCGTGCGTGCCCGCGTGCGCACGCACCTGTCGCTGGTGCGCATCGACGAACTGAAGGAAACGCGGCTGCAGATCGTCCAGCGCCTGGGCCTGGCGGCCGAATACAAGGACAATGAAACGGGCTTGCACGTGATCCGCATGAGCCATTACGCGCGCCTGCTGGGCGTGGCCACCGGCATGGACGAGGCCGCCGCGGACGATCTGCTGCACGCGGCGCCCATGCACGACGTGGGCAAGATCGGCATCCCCGACCGCATCCTGCAAAAGCCGGGCAAGCTCGACGCGGACGAATGGGCCGTCATGCAGACGCACGCGCGCATCGGCGCCGACATCATCGGCGAACATGCCGCAGGCGGCATGCTGGCGCTGGCCCGCGAGATCGCCCTGTCGCACCATGAAAAATGGGACGGCAGCGGCTACCCGAACGGCTTGGCGGGCGAGGCGATCCCGCTGGCGGGACGCATCATCGCCGTGGCCGACGTCTTCGACGCGCTGACCTCGGTGCGCCCGTACAAGCGCGCGTGGTCGGTGACGGACGCCGTGGGCTACTTACAAGCGCAACAAGGCAGCCATTTCGATGCGCGGCTGGTCGAGCTGTTTGTCAAGGAACTGCCCGCCATCGACGCCATCCGGCTGCGCTGGGCAGAGAAAGAGGAAGCCACGCGGCCGCCTGAAAAGTGAACTCCCGCCACAGCCAGCGTTGTTGCGTCACACAAGGAAATGCCGGACAGATGGCGCCGGCGCCGATGCAGACCACTGGAAGGGCAAGGAGTTCGATGCCATTATGGCCGGCAGCGAGTCGAACATTTTGATGCACATCAAATAACTCGCAATTTCCTGGCGACGGCCTTGCAGATGGCCACCGCCCGCGTTTTTTTGACCCACATCAAGCGCTGCATAAGAAAAACGCCCGCCAACACGGCAATGCTGGACTTGCCCGTGTTGCCGTTCTAGCCTTGTTGCCATCCTGACTAGCGAATGACAACATGGCTTATAAATCCATCCTCGTCCACGCCGACCTGTCGCGCCATGCGCCGCAGCGCATCGCCATCGCGGCACGGCTGGCGCACGCGCACCAGGCGCACCTGATCGGCGCCGCCATGACGGGCGTGTCGCGCTTTACCCTGGAAAACAACCGCGGCATGCGCGGCGGCGCCGCAGCGGCGCAGATCAACGCCCTGCACGGGCAGGCGGAACAGGCGCTCGACCAGTTTGAAAAACTGGCGCGCCAGGCCGGCGCCGTCTCGCTCGAGCGGCGCCTGATCGAAGACGATGAAGATGGAGGCATGGCCGTCAGCGCCCGCTACAGCGACTTGACGGTACTGAGCCAGCACGACGACAGCGAAGCGCTGCCCGGCGCCATGAGCGACCTGGTGCCCTACGTGATGCTCAACGCGGCCCGTCCCGTGCTGATCGTGCCGCGCAGCGGCCAGTTTGCGCAAATCGACAATACCGTCGTGGTGGCCTGGGATGGCAGCATGGAAGCGACGCGCGCCATCGGCCACGCCCTGCCCCTCTTGCGCGCGGCGCGCCTGGTGGTGCTGGCCCTGCTGCACCCGCCGGCCGGCCATGCGCAGCCGGCCCGCCACCCGGGCGCCGACATCGCCGCCTACCTGAGCCGCCATGGCGTGCCCGTCGAAGTGCGTCCCGCCGTCACCACGGGCGACGTCGGCGCGGCCCTGCTGGCCATGGCTGCCGAAGTGCATGCGGACTTGCTGGTGATGGGCGGCTACGGCCATGCGCGCTTCCGCGAAATTTTACTGGGCGGCGTGACGGAAACGGTCTTGCGCCAGATGACGCTACCGGTGCTGATGGCGCACTGACGTCAAAAAGCCGCGCCACCCTTGCGGATGACGCGGCTTTTAACTGACAGCGACAGCCTTAGACTTTGCGCTGGGCCACTGCGTCAACGACACACAGCGCCGTCATGTTGACGATGCGGCGCACGGTGGCCGATGGCGTCAGGATGTGCACGGGCTTGGCGCAGCCGAGCAGGATCGGGCCCACGGCGATGCCGTTGCCGGCCGCCGTTTTCACCAGGTTGTAGGCGATGTTGGCCGATTCGATATTCGGCATGACGAGCAGGTTGGCGTCGTTCTTCAGTGCCGAATTTGGCATCAGTTTGTGACGCAGCTTGCTGTCGAGGGCCGTATCGCCGTGCATTTCGCCGTCGATTTCCAGGTCCGGCGCGCGTTCCTTGACGATGGCCAGGGCGGCGCGCATCTTTTGCGCCGAGGCGCTGTCGCTGGAACCGAAGTTCGAGTGCGACAGCAGGGCCGCGCGCGGCGACAGGCCGAAGCGGGTCATCTCTTCGGCTGCCATGATGGTGATCTCGGCCAGCTGCTCGGCGTCCGGGTTCTCATTGACGTGCGTGTCGACCATCACCAGCTGGCGCTCCGGCATGATCAGGACGTTCATGGCCGCATACACATTGCTGCCGGCGCGCTTGCCCAGCACCTGGTCGATGTATTTCAGGTGCAGCTGGGTGGTGCCGAAGGTGCCGCAGATCATGCCGTCGGCGTCGCCCTTGTGGATCATCATCGAACCGATCAGGGTGTGGCGGCGGCGCATTTCCAGCTTCGCGTATTCCTCGGTGACGCCCTTGCGGCTCGTCATCGCGTAATACGTGTTCCAGTAATCGCGATAGCGCTCGTCGAAGTCCGGGTTGATGACGTCGAAGTCGACGCCTTGCTTGAGGCGCAGGCCGAATTTCTGGATGCGCGCTTCGAGCACCGGTGGACGGCCGACCAGGATAGGACGCGCCAGTTTTTCATCGACCACCACTTGCACGGCGCGCAGCACGCGTTCTTCTTCGCCTTCGGCGTAGACGATGCGTTTGAGTTCGGCCGGCGTGGATTTGGCCATCAGGAACAGCGGCTTCATGAAGGTGCCGCTGCGGTAGACGAATTGCTGCAGGCTGTCCGCGTACGCTTGCAAGTCCTTGATCGGACGCGTGGCGACGCCGGAATCCTCGGCTGCCTTGGCCACCGCTGGCGCGATCTTGATCAGCAGACGCGGATCGAACGGCATCGGGATCAGGTATTCGGGACCGAACGACAGGTTGCTGATGCCGTACGTGGTGGCCACGATGTCGGACTGCTCCGCATGCGCCAGGTCGGCGATCGCGTGCACGACGGCGATTTCCATTTCACGCGTGATCGTCGTCGCGCCGCAATCGAGGGCGCCGCGGAAGATGTACGGGAAGCACAGCACGTTGTTGACCTGGTTCGGATAGTCCGAACGGCCCGTGGCGATGATGGCGTCGCTGCGCACGGCCTTGACTTCTTCCGGCAGGATTTCCGGATTCGGGTTGGCCAGCGCCAGGATCAACGGGTTCGGCGCCATCTTGCGCACCATGTCTTGCTTCAGCACGCCGCCGGCGGAGACGCCGAGGAAGATGTCGGCGTCCGGGATGATCTCGGCCAGGGTACGCAGCGGCGTGTCTTGCGCGAAGCGTTCCTTGTCCGGGTCCATCAGTTCCGTGCGGCCCTTGTAGACGACGCCGGCCAGGTCGGTGACGTAGATGTTTTTGAGCGGGAAGCCCAGGTCGACGATCAGGTCCAGGCAGGCCAGCGCCGCGGCGCCCGCGCCCGACACGACCAGCTTGCAGTCCTCGATTTTCTTGCCGACGGCTTTCAGGCCGTTCAGGATGGCCGCGCCGACGATGATGGCGGTGCCGTGCTGGTCGTCATGGAAGACGGGAATCTTCATGCGGTCGCGCAGCTGGCGCTCGATGTAGAAGCATTCAGGGGCTTTGATGTCTTCCAGGTTCACGCCGCCGAAGGTCGGTTCCAGCGAAGCGATGATGTCGACCAGTTTGTCCGGGTCCGATTCGTTGATCTCGATGTCGAAGACGTCGATGCCGGCGAATTTCTTGAACAGCACGCCCTTGCCTTCCATCACCGGCTTGGCCGCCAGCGGGCCGATATTGCCCAGTCCCAGCACGGCCGTGCCATTGGTGATGACGGCCACCAGGTTGCCGCGCGCCGTGTATTTATAGGCGTTGGCCGGATCGATGACGATTTCTTCGCACGGTGCCGCCACGCCTGGCGAGTAGGCCAGTGCCAGGTCGCGCTGGTTGGTCAGTTGTTTGGTCGGCGTCACGCTGATTTTGCCGGGGCGCGGGCACTCGTGATACTCGAGTGCGGCCAAGCGCAATTGTTGACGCAATTCTTCTTTTTTATCAGATGACGAATCCATGCTGTGCTGCCTTCCTGTTTGGTCGATCGGGTGTTCCGGATTTTATCAGACCGATTCTTTCAATTAGCTAGGTATTTTCCGCTAGCCACAGTCTGATATCACGAAAACGCATAACCTAGCATTGTAAGGCCGTCCGGCGGCACAAACGTCCTCAACAGGAAAAACTATCAAATTTTAGATTTCAATTAGTTTTTGTGATCACTGACCGGGGCCACGCCACAGCGGCAGCGCGGCGACGGCGCGCTCGATATCGTCCATCTCGTCGTCCCCAAGAGTGGTGTCGAATTGGGCGGACAAAATGCGGCGCATCAGCGCCAGTCGCGTCGTCGCCTGCTGCGCGTCGATGAAGCGCGTCGTCTCCGCGCAATACTGCGCACGGCGCTGGGCATCGGCGCCGTCATCGTCGCCGTCGGGATAATAATGGCGGCCGATGTGCTGCAGCGACTGCAGCAGGAATTCGATCTCGCGCAGGATGCGCAGCGCATCCTCGCCGGACAGCACGATGCGGCGGTTGGCGGGCAGCAGGGATGGCGGCGTGGCGCGGCTATTCAAAATAGTCCTCGATCAGGAAGGCATAACCGCCATCGATCAGCATTTGCAGATAAGCGTCGAAGCTGTCGGCGATGACCTGGTAATTGTCGGGGTCATGCAGGAAGCGCACGACCTGCCCGACCTTGCCCGACGCCGTGGGCGTGAAATCGATATACAGCCGCGAAGAGCCGCCATTGTTCATGCAATGCGAAAAACACAGGCGCTGGCCTTGCTGGATACCGGCGTCGATGCGGGCGTCGACGATACCGGGATCTTCCTCCAGGTAATGGCCGTAGATATCGGCGATGCTGCGCTGGTTCGCCTGCCCGTCCTGCAGGATCTGCTCGACGGAACTCAGGTAATACGGATACTCGAACACGTCCGATCCCAGCATGTACACCAGCACCATGCCGCCCGCGTAGTCCTGATAATAGGTGCCGTTGTACTGGCCCAGCAAGCGCAGCAGGCTGTCCGGGCACAGCGGATACGTGTGACGCAAGCTGGCCAGTTGTGCCGCGCTGGCGCCGCTGGCCAGCGCCAGCTCCGCCAGCGGCTCCGGTGGCAAGGCCTGGCGCAATCCTGCCAAATAGTGGTCGACGATGTGCATGGGCGAAATATATCAGCTGCCGGCACACGGCACGCGCACCTTAGCGGGCATTGGCCAGCCGCGCCCCCGGCGCGAAGCGCACGGCGATCAGCAGCAGCACCACGACGCCACCGGCCATCACCATCCACGCCTGGGCCAGGCTGGACGAGTGCTGGCGGATCAGGCCGGCGATGAACGGCATGCTGCTGGCGATGATGTAGCCGCCGCCCTGCACGAAACCGAGCAGTGCGCCGGCGCCGGCCGGATCACGCACGTGGTCCATGCTGACGATCAGCGACAAGGGGAACAAAGCGCCGATGCCGCAGCCCAGTAATATCACGGCGGGCAACGCCAGTTGCGCGGGCGCCACAATCAGGCAGGCCAGGCCGCCCAGCACGGCCAGCAGCACCGACAGCAACAGGATGCGGCGGTCGGGAAAACGGTGGATGACGCTGGAAATCACCAGTCCCGCCAGCACTTCCACGAGGGTCAGGCCGCCGAGCAGCAAGCCGCTGTCGGCCGCGCTCCAGCCCAGTTCCGTATAAAACGGCGGCAGCCAGGCCAGCACCAGGGTGTAGGCGCCCGTGCCGATGCCAAAGAACACCATCAGCAGCCAGGCGCGGCCACTGCCCACGGGCAGGCTGGCGCCCGCGCCGCCTGGCACCTCCACGCGCGAAGCGGCTGCCCGGCGCCACAGCAGCGCGGCGGCCACGGCCGGCAGCGCCCACAGGGCCAGCAGCGCCTGCCAGCCCAGCACTTGCGCCAGCGGTGAAGCGGACGCGGCGGCAATGGCCGCGCCGCCCATGATGCCCGTCGTATAAAAACCCATCAACTGGCCTGCCCGCTCGGGGAAATGGCGCTTGATGAAGGCGGGCAGCAGCGCCTGCACCAGCGCGATGCCCAGGCCGCCCAGGGCCGCCGTGGCGATCAGGCCGCCGCTGCCATGCAGGGGCCAGCGCAGCGCGCAAGCGGCGGCGATGATGGCGATGCCCAGCGAGATGCCGCGCGCCACGCCCAGCCGGCGCTGCAGCTGCGCGCCCGCCAGCGCACATACGCCCATGGCGAACACGGGCACGGTGGTCAGCAAGCCCGCATCGGCATTGCTGAGGCCCGTGCCGGCCTGGATGCTGTCGAGCAAGGGGCCGATGGCGGCCAGGATGGGCCGCAGGTTCAAGCCCAGCAGGATGATGGCGGCCACCAGCAGGGCCGAAGACGATGAAGCAGAAAGGGATGCGGCAGGTCGGGCGGAAGGCATGGGATAGTCCTTGCCTCGCTGGGAGGCACATGGTTTAATGCGTCATCAAATATGACTCGATGAAAAGTATCTTAACATAAAGATAGAAATCTATCTTGAGGTCAAGATAAATGGATGACCGATGACAACTACCCCGCAAGAACACACACGCGCGCAATTTGCCGCCGCACAATGGCAGCGTGAGCTGCCGCAGATGGACACGCGCGCCATGCAGCTGGTAGGCCAGCTGGGCACGGTGGCGCAGCTGATGGCGCGCGACTGGCTCAATCCGCTGTTCGCCGAACACGGCTTGCAGCCTGGCGAATTCGATGTGCTGGCGACATTGCGCCGCTCGGGCGTGCCCTACAGCCTGACGCCGACGGCCCTGTACGAAGCGGCCATGCTGTCTTCGGGCGGCATGACCAACCGCATCGACCGGCTGGAAGCGGCCGGCTGGATCGAACGCCAGAAACATCCGACGGACCGGCGCGGCGTGCTGGTGGCCCTGACACAAAAGGGATTGGAACTGATAGAAAAGCTCGTGCTGCTGCACGTGGAGAACGAGCGCGCCATGCTGTCGGCGCTCGATGCGGACGAACAGCGCCAGCTCGACCAGTTGCTGGCCAAGCTGCTGCACGGCATGGCGCAGGCGAAGAAAGGCTAGGCGAGCAGACTCGCCAGTTCGCGCAGCGCCGCATTGCCGCGCCGGGCCAGGCGCCGCAGTTCGGCAGGGTCGCGGCTGTCGTAAATGGCCTGGACATGGCGCGCGCTGGCCGCGCGCAAGTCGATATCGCTGTCGCGGTCCGGCAGCTGGGCATCGGCCACATGTCCCTCGACCAGGGTCAGATAGTAATGACGGGGCTTGCCGCGCAAATTGGTGGCGAACTGCAGCACCAGTCCGTTGTCGAACAGCAGGGCGCCGCTGCGGCCACCGTGTTCCAGCAGCACGCGACACGCCGGCAAGGGCTGCCGCGCCGCGCGCAGGAAACCGGCCAGGTGTACCTGATAGCCGAGTTCCAGGCCATTCGCGCCCAGCTGGCCGCGCTGCAGATACACCTTGAACGACGCCGGCACGGGCCGGCCGGCGCGGCGGAACAGGCGCGCATCTTCGTACAGGCACAGCTGGCCGCCGTCGCTGATGGCGTCGAAGCCGCGCGCCGCCAGCTCCTGCGCTTCGAAGGTGCGCAAGCCGACGGCTTGCGGGTCGCGCAGCCAGCCGTGGTCGAGCCAGGATTGTAGCAAGAAGTGAATATCGAGGAGGGGCATGGCAAGCGGATCGGCAGTGGCAAAGGCGACTATTGTATGCCAGCCTATAATAGCCGGGCCACACCCTCACTCAACGAACTGACCACGCCATGGCCCCACACGACGCGCTTTCTGAATTCGACCTGATCAAACAATATTTCGTGCGCCAGCGCCCCGGCCGCGCCACCCTGGGCATCGGCGACGATTGCGCGCTGATCACGCCCGGCGCGGGCAAGCAGATCGCCATCTCGTCGGACATGCTGGTCGAGGACCGGCACTTCTTTGCCGGCGCCGACGCCCGCATGCTCGGCCACAAAAGCCTGGCTGTGAATCTGTCCGACCTGGCCGCCATGGGCGCGCGTCCCGTGGCATTTACCCTGGCCCTGGCCCTGCCGCAAGCGGAGCGCAGCTGGCTGGCCGGCTTTGCCGACGGCCTGTTTGCGCTGGCCGACGCGTTTAATTGCGAACTCATCGGCGGCGACACCACCAAGGGCCCTTTGAATATCTGCATCACCGTGTTCGGCGAGCTGGCGCCGGGCCAGGCCCTGCGCCGCAGCGCGGCCGTGGCGGGCGACGATATCTGGGTCAGCGGCACCCTGGGCGACGCGCGCCTGGCCTTGGCCGGCTACCGCAAGGAACAGGCATTGCCGCCAGCCGACCTGGCCATGGCAGGCGCGCGCATGCACACGCCGACGCCGCGCGTGGCGCTCGGCTGCGCGCTGGCCGAAGCGGGCCTCGCGCATGCGGCCATCGACATCTCGGACGGCCTGGTGGGAGACCTCGGTCACATCTTGAAAGCGTCGCAGGTGGGCGCCACGCTCGACGTCGACGCCCTGCCTGCCGGCCCAGTGCTGGCACGGCAGGAAACAGGCTTGCGCCGCCGCTATACGGCCGCCGGCGGCGACGATTATGAATTGTGCTTCACGGCGCCCGCCTCTTCGCGCGACGCCATCGCCGCCCTGGCGGCCAGCTGCGCCACACCAGTCACGCGCGTGGGCAGCATCGAGGCCAAAGCGGGCTTGCGGCTGGTGGATGCGGCAGGACAGCCGCTCGATCTGCAGCTGTCTTCCTTCGACCACTTCACCGATTGAGCTAGCGTACCGCCACCCGCGCCAGCCCCGGCTGGTTCACCATCCAGTAGTGCTGGAAGGCCAGGCGGATGTTGTCGCGCAACTGGGTGTCGTCCCACGGCTTCGTATAAAAACGGTAGATGGCGCCCCGGTTGATCGAGTCGAGCACGGCTTCGAGGCCCGTGTAGCCGGACAGGATGATGCGGATGGTTTCCGGGTACAGCTCTTTCACCTTGCTCAAAAACTCCGTGCCGCTCATGCTCGGCATGCGCTGGTCGCAGACGATCACGTGCACCCTGTGCAGGGCCAGCATTTCAAACCCTTCGGCCGGCGTGCTGGCCGTCAGAATCTGATAGCCCTCGGGACGGAACAGGCGGTGCAGCGACGACAGCACGTTGACGTCGTCGTCGACGATGAGCAGCGTCTGCGCCGGCTGCGCGGCCGGGTCGTGGCCGGGCGGCAGACCGGCGCCGGCGACGATCATCTGCCCCAGTTCCAGCGCCGGCAGGGCGCGGCTGAAATAGAAACCCTGGATCTCGTCGCAGCGGTTGCGCCGCAGGTATTCGAGCTGCGGGCGCGATTCCACGCCCTCGGCCACGACGCTCAGTTTCAGGCTGTGCGCCATGCTGACGATGGCCAGCGCGATGGCCGCGTCGTTCGGGTTGCTGGTGATGTTGCGCACGAAGGCGATGTCGATCTTCAGCTTGTCGATGGGGAAGCGCTGCAGATACGCGAGGCTCGAATAGCCGGTGCCGAAATCGTCGATCGCCACCTTCACGCCGATTTTCTTCAGTTTGCCCAGCACGACGATGGTGCGCTCGGCGTTCGACATCAGCGCCGTTTCCGTCAGTTCCAGTTCCAGCAATTCCGGCGCCACGTTGTGATGCGCCAGCGCGCGCGTCACTTCGCCTTCCAGGTCGCCTTCGGCAAACTGGCGGCTCGACACGTTCACGGCCACGTGCACTGGCCCCACTTCGCTGTCGCGCCACTCGGCGATCTGGCGGCAGGCGGCCTGGATCACCCAGGCGCCCACGCGCACGATCAGGCCCGTGTCTTCCAGCACGGGCACGAACTCGGCAGGCGCCACCAGGCCGTAGCCGGGACGGCGCCAGCGCAGCAGCGCTTCCACGCCGCTGATGCGGCCCGTGCGCAAATCCACCTTGGGCTGGTAGTACAGGATGAACTGGTCGTGTTCGAGCGCATGGCGCAGCGCCAGTTCCAGGTCCAGGCGTGCCAGCACCTGCACGTTCATGCCGGCCGTGAAGAAACGGTAGCCGTCGCGGCCCGCCTGCTTGGCGCCGCCCATGGCCGTATTCGCATATTTGATCAGGGTTTCCGGGTCGGTGGCGTCGTCCGGATACATGGCGATGCCGATGCTGGCCGTCAGGGTGGCCGCATGGCCGCGCAAGTCGAATGGCGCCCTCAAGACTTCGCGCACCTGGTTGGCCACGGCCACGGCTTCCTGCTGGTTGCGGCTCATCGTCAATATCAGCGCGAATTCGTCGTTGCCCAATCGCCCCACCGTGTCGCGCAGGCGCACGCATTCGACCAGGCGGTTGCTGAACTGGCGCAGCAGCTCGTCGCCCAGCGCCGCGCCCAGGGTGTCGTTGATGCTTTTAAAACGGTCGAGCGCGATGAACAGCACCACGATGCGCCAGCTTTTCTCTTGCGCCAGTTCCACGGCCTGGGCCAGCGTCTGGTAGAACAGGCTGCGGTTCGGCAGCCCCGTCAAGCCATCGTAATGGGCCAGGTGCTTGAGGCGCTCCTGCGCCTGGCGCCGCTCGCTGATGTCCCGCGCCACGGCGATCAGCAGCAGGCCGCCCGCGCCAGGGGTGCCAGAATAGCCGCCCGTCACGGGCGCTTGCGCATACCAGTGCCAGCCCAGTTCCACGGGGATCAGGCTCAGGTCGCGCCGCACCAGTTCGCACTCGGTCACTTCCGTGGCCAGATGGGCCGGGCCGCCCGGCAGCGCGGCCAGCGGCGGGGCCGGCGGCGATGGCAGCAAGGTGCCCGGCGCCAGCGCCAGCAGTTCGTTGCGCGCATAGCCGAGCAGGCGGCAAGCGCCGTCGTTGACGTCGACCAGGGTCATGCCCACCACGTCGACGAGGAAAATGGCGTCCGTGGTGGCGTCCATGGCGCCGCGAAAGCGCTGCAGTTCGGCCGTGCGCTGGCCCACCGTGCGTTCGAGCAGGGTGTTGTAGTGGCGCGCGGCGCGGTGCAGCAGCCGCACTTCGAGCATGTTGCGGATGCGCGTGAGCACCTCGAGCGCGTCGAAGGGCTTGCTGATGAAGTCGCGCGCGCCCGCTTCCAGCGCCGCCAGCTTGGCGTCCGGGTCGGCGGCGATCACCAGCACGGGCAAATAGCCTTCCAGCTCCAGCGGACGCAGGGCATCCATCACCTCGTAGCCGCTCATGCCGGGCATCACCAGGTCGAGGATGATCAGGTCGAACTGGTGGCGCTGGTGCAGGCCGGCCACGGCGCGCGCGTCGAGGGTGCTGGTGATGGCCGTGTAGCCGCCGCTTTGCAGCAAATGCTCGAGCAGGCGCAGATTGACTTCCTGGTCGTCGACGAGGAGAATTTTCGCCGCGTAGATATCGGCCTGGCTGATCATGGCGCGCCTGTTCCCTTCTGCCGGCGCTGCTGCGCCACATAGGCCAGGGTGCTGTTGATCGCCTCGGTAAATTCATCGAGGTTGATCGGCTTGGTCAGATAGCGGTAGAAGCCCAGCGCCATGCTGCGCTCGACGTCGCCCGGCATGGCGTTGGCCGTCAGGGCGATGACGGGAATGTGCGCCGTGCGGGGATCGGCGCGCAGCAGTTTCAGCGCATCCGTGCCGTTCACGTTCGGCAGGTTGATGTCCATCAGGATCAGCTGCGGCAGGTGCGTGCGCGCCATTTCCACGCCCAGGCGGCCATCGGTGGCCGTCAACAGCTGCAATTGCGGGCAGTAGCGCACGATTTCCTCGACCAGGGTCAGGTTGGCGGGATTGTCTTCCACGTACAGCAAGGTCACGGGGGCGCTGTGATCGAGCAGCGCCCCGGCCAGGTCCGGCCGCGGCAAGGCGGGGGCCGCAGGCATGGGCAAGGCGTCGACCACGCGCAGCTCGATCCAGAAGGTGCTGCCCTCGCCGGGCGCGCTGGTCACGCCGATGCTGCCATCCATCAGCTCCACCAGGCGTTTGGTGACCACCAGGCCGATGCCGCTGCCTTCTTCCGTGCCGCCCTCCTGTCCCAGCCGGTTGAAAGGCTGGAACAGCAGCGCCACCTGTTCGCCGTCGAGGCCCACGCCCGTATCGCGCACGCTGATGCGCACCCGCCCGCCCGCCTGCGGCGCGCAATCGATGGCTACCTGCCCCTGCTCGCGGTTGTACTTGAGCGCATTCGACAACAGGTTCAACAGGATTTGCTTGAGGCGCGTGCGGTCTGCCAGCACGTTCAGGGGGCAGGCGTCGGGGAAGGTCATGCCGATGCCGCGCTGGCTGGCCAGCGGCGCGATCATGTCGCGGCATTCCTGCAAGATGGCGTCCAGGCCCACCGGTTCCAGCGACAGGCTGACCGTGCCCGATTCCACCTTGGCCAGGTCGAGGATTTCATTGATCAGTGTCAGCAGGTGGCGCCCCGATTTCAGGATATGGCCGGCGAACTCCTTCTTTTGTTCCAGGGTCGACGGCAGGCGGTCGGAACTGAGGATTTGCGCGAAGCCCAGGATGGCGTTGAGCGGCGTGCGCAATTCATGGCTCATCGACGACAAAAACGCCGACTTGGCATAGTTGGCGCTGCGCGCCTCTTCCATCGCCATGGCCAGTTCGCCATTCGTCATTTCCAGCTGCATCGTGCGCTCGTGCACGCGCACTTCCAGTTCCTGGTTCAGGCGCATGACTTCCTGCTGCGCCTCGGCGCGCTGCTCGCCTTCGCGCGCCAGCTCGCCGTTCGAGCGCTCCAGCGCCTGCGTGCGCAGCTCGATCTCGGCCAGCATCTTGTTGAAGGAATCGACCAGCTGCGCCACTTCGTCGACGCTGAGCTTGCGCGCGCGGCGCGAATAGTCGCCCGTCTCGATCACTTCGCGCGCCACGTCGGCGATGTCGAGGATCGGCTGCGTGATGACGAAATCGAGGCGGCGCAGCAGCAGCAAGGCCACCAGCAGCGCCAGCACCGTCACGCTCAGCGCGATGGCCAGGTAATCGGCCGTGCGGCCGGCCAGCTCGTAATCGGCACGCAGATACACGGTGCCCAGCAATTCGCCATTGTCGACGATGGGCTTGAACAATTCGACGGATTTGCCCGCGATGCTGACGCCTTCCTTGCCCGCCTTCGCCGGCAGCTCGCCCACGTGCTGATGCGCGCGGTAGCTGGCAAACAGGCTGCCGTCGGCCTTGTACAGGGCGCCGGCCGTCACGCGCGGACGGATGCGCATCAAATTGAGGTTTTCCAGCGCCAGGCGCTCGTCATCGAAGGCCAGCGCGGCCGAGCTCATGTGCCCGAGCAGCTCGGCCTGGGTACTGATGTCGGCCACCAGGTTGCGGTGGTAGGCGCGCAAGTCGTAGACGACGATGGTGCCCAGCGAAATGACGAGCGCCACCAGGGTGGTCAGCAAGACCACCGACATCAGCTTGTGGCGGATGGAACGCAGTCTGATCATCTAGGCGCCCCCAGTCTGCACGCGGTAGGCGGCCAGCAGCATGCGCGCGCTGATGCGGATATGCGCCTGCGCCACGGGTTTCAAGGCCACGTCGAAGCGGACCTTGTCTTCGGCCATCACAAAATTGATCATGCTGCCCATCGCGTAGACCTCATCCGAATCGGACACCGTCAGCAACGCCAGGCCACGGCTGGCGGCCAGCATCTCCTGCAGCGCCGTTTTCTCCAGCGCGCCCAGGTACAGCACGTGCAGCCCGGCCAGCGCTTCGCCGCGGCGCACTTTTTTCACCTGCACGACGCGGCCGTGGACACTATGCCCGGCCACGCTCTGCTCGAGCTGCTCGGCCAGCGCGTCGGCGCCCGCCACGCCGATCACCAGCGGCGAGTCGGGCCGGGCAAAGCTGCCGTCTGGCCACTCGACATAGCCGGCAAACTTGTACAGATACGCGGCCTTGACCTGGCGTTCCAGCTCCCCCGGCACCTGCGATCGCGCATCGGCGCACAGCACGCCCAGCAACAGCAATAGCCAGCCCCAGCGCAGGGAGCGGCGAGCGGCGCCGCGCGCGGGGCGGCGCAAGGGGCCAGGATGATGCCACCAGGTCCAGTTCAGAATTGCCATGACAACCGAGTAAAGATAATGCATACGAAGGCGCGGCACCATGCCGCTTGCCTGTTCGGGCGATGCGCACCAGGGTGGCGCAGCGACAGAGCGCCTGCCGGCCCGAAGTGGTAGCAAATGTATAAAAGAGTGTACGCATTTTCGCTGTTACCGGGGAAAGTTTCTTTTACCATTGGCCATGCTACAGTCTTGCCACCATTTTCACCGCATGCAGGAGTCATCCATGAGCAACGAACTCGTCCCCCTCTCCACCGCGCTCGGCCTGGCCTTGCAGGCGAAAGGCCTGCTGCTGGCCACGGCCGAATCGTGCACGGGCGGCGGCGTGGCGCAGGCCGTCACCGATATCTCGGGCTCGAGCGCCTGGTTCGAACGGGGTTTCGTCACCTATTCCAACGGCGCCAAGAGCAGCATGCTGGGCGTGCCCGCCGAACTGATCGCCGAACACGGCGCCGTCAGCGAGGAAGTGGCCGCCGCCATGGCGCAAGGCACACTGGCCCACAGCGAAGCGCAGGTGGCCGTCTCGACCACAGGCATCGCCGGCCCCACGGGCGGCGTGCCGGGCAAGCCCGTCGGCACCGTCTGCTTCGGCTGGGCCATGGACGGACGCATCCAGACGCAGCGGCTCGTGTTTGCCGGCGACCGCCAGGCCGTGCGCGAGCAGGCCGTGGCGCACGCGCTGCGCGAACTGCTGCGCTTTATTCAGTAGCGTCGGCGATGCAGGCGCGGTCGCGGCCTGCCTGCTTGGCCGCGTACAGCGCGCTGTCGGCGCGCATCAGCAATTCGTGGCGCCCGGCGCCGTGGCGCGGATACTCGGCGATGCCGGCCGAAAAGGTGCAGCCCGTCAAGCTGTGCGGCGCCTGCTGGATCAGCAGCTGGCGGTAGCGCGCGGCGATATCGTCGATCTTGTACGCGGCGATAAGGCTGTCGGCTTCGCGCAACAGCAGGCAGAATTCCTCGCCGCCATAGCGGCAGACCATATCGGTGCCGCGCAGCTGGCCTTCCACCAGGCGCGCGAACTGGATCAGCACTTCATCGCCAAAGTTGTGCCCGTAAGTGTCGTTGACGCGCTTGAAAAAATCCAGATCGATGATGGCGATGGCCACGGGCGCATCCGCGTCGGCCTCGTGCAGGATGGCATTGAGGCAGGTTTCAAAATGGCGGCGGTTGTACAAGCCCGTCAGGTGGTCGCGCATGGCCTGTTCCTTCAGGCTGTCCTGCAGGGAATTGACGTGCAGGATCTGGTGCGCCAGTTCGCGGTTCAGGTGCTCGAGCTTGACGTTTTCCGATTCGCGCGCCGCCTGCAGTTCCAGCGCCTTGTCGCGCTCGGCCTTCAGGCTGTGCATTTCCTTTTCCAGGTTGCGCATCAGGCTGCGCGAGGCGCGCGCCGACTTGCTGCTGGCTTCGTAGGCGGCCTGATATTGCTGCAGGAAGCCATACGCGGCCTGCCATTCGCCCAGCTGGGCGTTGATGTCGGCCAGTCCCCGCAGGATCTGCTGCTGGTGAAACGGATTGCGCGTCCAGCTCAGCAGGCTGTGCGCCTGCGTCAGCGACGCCAGCGCCTGCGCCGTCTGGCCCGCGTGCAGGTCCAGCTTGCCGCGCACCAGCCACGCATGCATCTGCTCTTCCAGGTCCTGGCCCCGGCGCGCGTACTCTTCGGCCCGCAACAGCAATTGCAGGGCGCTGTCGGGCTGGTGCAACAGGATGGCCGCGTGAGCGGCGATGCAGAACAGAAAGGCGCGCACGGCCAGGTCTTCTTCCGGCCACTCGTAAAACGGTTCCACCAGCGCCAGCGCCTCGGCCGGCTTGCCAGTGGCCAATAAACACATGGCCAGGTTGGCCGAGACGATGGTTTGCTGGTATTTAAGTTTTTGCGTGCCGATGATCTCGAGCGCCTCGACCAGCAGGGGAATCGCGTCTTCATCGTTGCCCAGGTCATGCTGCGACGACGCCAGATTCGACAGGCTGTTGACCCGGTGCGCAGGGCTGCCGAAACGCTCGGCGATGTCCAGCGCCAGCAGGAAATTGCGCGGGCCGTCCTGCGTGCCGCCACGGTTCAGGGCATCGACGCCCAGGCGCGCGTACAGCATGAATTTGTGCAGGGAGTCGGGTATCTGCGCGGCCTGGCTGCGCGCCTGCAGGAAATGCTGCTCGGCATCGGCAAAATCGCCGCGCCGGCTCGCATACGCGCCCTGCAGGGCGGCCACTTCCATGCCCCCTTCCAGGTCGCCGCTGTGCTGGAAATACGCGCCCAGGCGCTCGCATGACGGTTCGGCCTCGCCCGCGTAATACGCGAGCCAGCAATGATTGAGTTCCGCATACGCGCCGCCGCGCGCATACTGTTGCCGTTGCGCCGCCGCCAGCGCCATCTGCGCCAGCCGGCGCGCCTGGCGGCGGTTGCCGACCAGGCAAGACAGGGCCTGCTGATTCAGACGGTCAATGTCGGCTTTATCGAGACTGGAGATCGGCACTGCGTCCTCATTCACACGCTGGGGTGCATTTTTCACACAAAACTTGCTCTACATCAATGGTATCCTGATTAACATCATAACCAGATTCGCTGTTCCGCATGGCATATTTGCAAAGGATTGTGGTAAAAATGCCAGTCGCCGCTGTCACGGATCTTTGATTGTCACTGACGCAACAACTTGGAGTAGTCGCAATGCAAAACACGGTACATTTCATCCTGCAGGGCAAGGGCGGCATCGGCAAGACCCTCGTCTCGACCCTGCTGGCCCAGTGGATAGGCGGCAAGGACGACACGCCTTTGCGCTGCTATGACACCGATCAGGAAAACGCCACGTTCTCGCGCTACAAGGCGATGCAGGTCAAGCATGTGCCCGTGATGACGGATGCGCGCAACATCGACCCGAAACGTTTCGACGCGCTGATGATCGACATTCTCGACACGGACGGCAACTGCGTGATCGACAATGGCGCGAACACGTTTTCGCCGCTGATGGGCTACTTGCTGGAAAACGACTGTTTTTCGCTGCTGGAAGAATCGGGCCGCAAGGTCTACATCCACACCATCGTCGGCGGCGGCGACACCCTGCACGACACGGCCACGGGCTTTGTCGCGACAGCCCAATCGACGAAAGTGCCGCTGGTGCTGTGGCAAAACGAACACTTCGGCCTGCTGCAATCGGCATCCGGCAAGCAATTCGTCGAATCGCAGTCGTACAGCGACAACCGCGCGCGCGTGAAAGGCAGCATCACCTTGAGCCAGCGCAATCCCGACACCTTTGGCGCGGACGTCAAGAAAATGAACACGGCGCGCCTGACGATGCAGGAAGTGCTGCAGAACGACAAGTTCAACATCATGGAAAAGCAGCGCATCAAGGTCGTCTACCGCGACATCTTCGAACAGCTCGACAAGGTGCAGTGGTAGATGGATCAGCACAAACTGCGCAGCCACGTGTTCGACAAGACGGGCATCAAGGTCGATGTCGATGACCCGATATTCGCCCTCGTGGCGCTGAACGAAGCCGTGCTGGCGGAAACCGTCGAGCGCCAGCTGGCCCTGCTGGATTCTGCCACGCAGGCGCTGGCGGCCCAGGCGCGCGCGGCGGGCGGCTTGCCTGCGGCCGTGCCCCAGCCTGTGCCGCAAGCGCCCCTGCCCACCGCTTGGTTTTCTCCGCGCGAATGGCGCTTGCTGGGCGCGGCCGCCATCGTCTCCATCGCCAGCGCGCTGCTGGTACTGGGCGGGGCGGCCCTGCTGTATACACTGTAGCACCGACCGTAGCACCGGCCGTAGTAACGTCGCGCTGCGCCAGCCACGAGCGAGCCGCAGCGTCTTCTCCACCCATCCCTGGAAGCATGCATGAAACCGATCAAACTGCTGGCCATTCCCGCCCTGTTGCTGTCGCTGTACGGCGCCCCGCTCACCCTCGCCCACGCCGCCGATGCGGCCGTCACGACGGGTGCCACGGCCGTGCCAAACATTGCCTACGAAAAATACACCCTGCCAAACGGCCTCGACGTCATTCTCGTGGAAGACCATAAATTGCCCGTCACGGCCGTCAACATCTGGTACCACGTGGGTCCGGCCAATGAAGCGCCAGGCCTGACAGGCTTTGCGCATTTGTTCGAGCACATGATGTTTGCCGCCACCAAGCACGTGCCGCGCGGCATGGCCGACCAATTGCTCGAGGGCGCGGGTGCTACCGATTCGAACGGCAGCACGGATTTCGACCGTACCAATTATTTCGACACGGTACCGTCGAACCAGCTGGAATTGGCGCTGTGGACGCATTCCGACCGCATGGGCTATCTGCTCGACGTGCTCGACCAGACGGCGCTGACCAACCAGCAGGACGTGGTGCGCAACGAGCGCCGCCAGAGCGTGGAGAATGCGCCATACGGCATCGTGCAGGAAGCCTTGTACCACCAGCTGTTTCCCAAGACCCACCCGTATTACGCCAGCGTCATCGGTTCGCATGCGGACATCCAGAACGCGAAGCTGGCCGACATCAAGGATTTCTTCACCAAATACTATGGTCCCAACAACGCCAGCCTGGTGATCGCGGGCGACATCGACAAGGCGAAGACCAAGGAACTGGTCAACAAGTATTTTGGCAGCTTCAAGAGCGGCCCGGCCGTGCCGAAACCCGATGTCGTGACGCCGCCCATCACGCAGGAACGCCGCGTCATGGTGCAGGACCGGGTGGAATTGCCGCGCGTATTCATGGCCTGGCTGACGCCGTCCGCCTACACCAAGGATGACGCGGAACTGTCGATGGCCGCGCACATCCTGGCCGGCGGCAAGTCCAGCCGTTTATATAAATCGCTCGTGTACGACAAGCAGATCGCCCAGGACGTGGGCGCCAGTCAGGGCTCGAACGCCCTCACGTCGATTTTCACCATCGACGCGACGGCGCGCCCGGGCCGCAAGCCCGAGGAAATCGAGCAAGCCTTGCAGGCGGAGCTGGAACAATTGCGCGCCAAGGGCCCGACCGAGAAAGAACTGGAGCGCGCGCGCAACAGCATCGAGACAAGCATGCTGAGCCAGGTGGAAAAGATGGGCGGCCATGGTGTGGCCAACTTGCTCAACGAATACAACCAGTACGTGGGCGACCCCGGCTACCTGGCCAAGGATATCGAACGCTACCGCCAGGTGACGGCGGCCGGCGTGCAGCGCGCCGTCGACCAGTACCTGAAGAACCAGTCGCGCGTGGTCGTCTATGGCGTGCCCGGCACGCCGGACCTGGGCGCGGAAGTGCCGACGCCAGCGCCGGGCAAGGTCAAGCCTGCGCCAGGCACGGCCATCAATGCGGACGAGCCATGGCGCAATGCCGTGCCGAAGGCCGGTCCCGCACCGAAGATTGTTTTACCGCAAGGAAAATCGTTCACCCTGGCGAACGGCCTGACCGTGATCCACCACTACAACGGCGCCGTGCCGCTCGTGTCCAGCCAGCTGGTCATCAAGAGCGGCTCGGGCGCCAATCCGCTGGCGCAGCCGGGCTTGTCGAGCTTTACGGCGCAATTGCTGCAGGAAGGCACGGCTACGCGCAGCGCGCCGCAAATCGCCGACGACGTGGCGCAGCTGGGCGCCCTGCTCAATACCGGTTCCGGCGTGGATGCCTCGTTTGCCCAGCTGACGTCGCTCAAAGCCACGTTCCCGCAAGCGCTCGACGTGCTGGCCGACGTGGTGCTGCACCCGCAATTCCCGCAAGAAGAAGTCGAGCGCCAGCGCGCCAGCCGCATCGGCGAACTGGCGCAGCAGCGCGAAAACGCGGGCGCCGTGGCAGCCCGCGTGGAGGCGGCGGCCCTGTACGGCCCGCAGCATCCATATGGCTACATCCAGCTGGGCACGGAAGCAGCCTTGAAAGCGGCCAGCCGCGCCGACCTGCAAGGTTTCTGGCAGCAGCATTACCTGCCGAACAATGCGGCGCTGATCGTTTCAGGTGATATCGGCGAGGCGGAATTGAAGGCGCTGGCCGAAGCGAAGTTCGGCAGCTGGAAGGCAGGCACGGTGGCGCCGTCCGTGGCCGCCGCGCCGCAGACGACGAAGGCAAAATTGATTTTGGTCGACAAGCCGGGGGCGCCGCAAACGGCCGTGCGCCTGTCGACCATCGCCGTGCCGCGCGCCACGCCCGATTACGCACCGCTGCAAGTGATGAACGCGGCGCTGGGCGGCTTGTTTACCAGCCGCCTGAACACCAACTTGCGCGAAGAAAAGGGGTACACGTATGGCGTGCGCTCGCAATTCCAGTACCGCAATCAGCCTGGACCGTTCTCGATTGCTGCCAGCGTGCGCACCGATGTGACGGGCCCGGCCGTGTCAGAAACCGTCAGGGAAATCCGCGCCATGATCGCCAAGCCCTTGCCTCGCCAAGAACTGGCGAATGCGCGCAACTCGCAAGTGCTGTCCTTGCCGGGCCAGTTCGAGACGAATGCCAGCATCAGCGCCAGCATGGCCAACACGTATATCTACGGCCTGGGCCTCGACTATTACACGACCTTGCCGCAGCGCTTTGCCAGCGTGACGGACAAGCAGGTGCAGCAGGTGGCGAAAAAATACCTGCAGCCGGAAAAGCTGATCGTCATCGGCGTGGGCGACAAGGCGAAGATCGCCCCGCAATTGTCGAAGCTGAAGCTGGCGCCCGTTGAATTGCGCGATGCGGAGGGTAACGTCAAGTAATCAGGATTAGCGGCGCTTGAACAGCGCCGCTTTATCGACCAGCGCCGCGATCGCCACGCCCGCCGCGTAGGCGATCAGGTCGACCCAGCCGAAGGCGGAACCCAGCACCAGGTGTCCCAGCGGATGCGCGCGCAACGCGACTATCCACGGCGCCTGGTATAGCTGGCCGAATTCGACGGCAAAGCAGATCAGCAAGGCCGTCAGCGCCAGCTGCCACGTGCGCATGCGCGTGGCGACGATGCCCAGCGCAAAGACGATCATCATGGCCCACAGGGCGTCGCCCGGATACTTGCCGAGCGCGGCAGGGACGAATTGGGGAAAGGCGCGCGAAGCCAGGCCCAGCGCGATGACAGCCACGGTTGCGCCCACCTGCAGCAGGCGGCGGCGTTCAGGTTTTACCAGGAACATATTTCCATTCAAAGGCACAATACGGGCCGAACCATTGCGGCCCGTCCGATATTGTACTGCGCGGCCGTGTCCGGATGCAGCCTATCGCATCACTCCAGCTCGACGTGCTGCGCCAGGAAGTCGAGAAAGACGCGCACGCGCAGCGGCACATGCCCGCCTTGCCCCACGAACACGGCATGCACTTCCTCGCTGTCGCCCGGGTTGAACTCTTCCAGCACGGCCTGCAGCCGGCCGGCCGCAATATCGGCGCGCACCTGGAAGGCGGCCAGGCGCGCCAGTCCCAATCCCGCCAGCGCCAGTTGCCGCAAGGCTTCGCCATCGCTGGCCTGTACATTACCCGTGACGGGCACGACGATGTCGCCCTCGGGCAGGCGCAGCGGCCAGCCCGAGCGGGCGCGCGCGTAGTTGGCGTCGAGCAGATTGTGTGCGGCCAGCTCGGTGGCAGTCAACGGCGTGCCGCGCCGCGCCAGGTAGGCTGGCGATGCCACGATCGCCATGCGCGTCTGGCCCAGCTTGCGCGCCAGCAGGCTAGAGCTTTTCAATGGCCCCGCCCGCACGGCCACGTCCGTGCGCTGCTCGAGGATATCGACGACGGCGTCCGTGAGCACGATGTCGAGCGTCACCTCGGGATAACGTTCGAGAAACAACGGCGCCAGCGGCAACAAGAAATGCTGGCCGAACGGTACGTTCGCATTGACCTTGATTTTGCCGCGCGGCACGTCCTGCACGCCGGCGCAGCGCTCGGCCTCGTCCAGCGCCGCCAGCACTTGCTGTCCCCGTTCGTACAGGCCGCACCCCTCGACCGTCAGCTGCAGCTGGCGCGTGGAGCGGTTCAGCAGGCGCGCGCCCAGGCGCTCTTCCAGGCGCGAGACGAGCTTGCTGACGGCCGATGGCGTCATGCCGCAAGCGCGCGCGGCAGCGGAAAAGCCACCGAGCTCGACCACGCGCACAAACACTTCCAGCTCGCCGGAGCGGTTCACTTCTAGTCTGGCCATTGTGAATTCAACTCATAAATGTTCTTCGATGAGATAGTCTAGTGCATAAATGGCTTTGCTTTCATCATGCTGGCATTCCCCTTGATGAAGCGAGCCGCCATGCAACGATTGTCCCTCTTCCCCGCCATCCTGCTGAGCCTGGCGCTGAGTGCTCCCGCCGCGCATGCGGTCGATCCCGCAACCTCCTGGCTGGCCAGCTGGACGGCCAGCCCCCAAGCCGTGTGGCGCAGCGATTTCCTGTTCCCCAGCAATGTGCCCGCCGTGCTGCACGGGCAGACCGTGCGCCAGGTGGCGCGCCTCAGCGTGGGCGGCCCGCGCGTGCGCATCGTGCTGTCGAATGCGTATGGCAAGGCGCCGCTGCGCATCGGCGCGGCCACCGTGGCCCTGGCCGCGGCCGGTTCCGCCATCGAAGCGGGCAGCCTGCGCACGCTGACGTTTTCCGGCCAGCCGGCGGCCAACATGGCGCCGGGCGCGCCGCTCGTCAGCGATCCCGTCGAGCTGTCCGTGCCGGACCTGGCCCGGCTGACGGTGAGCATCCACCTGCCGCAGGCCAGTCCCGTCGCCACGTTTCACTGGGATGGCCGCGAGACGGCGTGGATCGCCCCGCAGGACCAGACGCGGGCCGCGCGCATCGATGACATGCCCGGCGTGCAGACCACCACGGCCCGCCTTTTACTGAGTGCCATCCAGGTGGAAGCGGCGCCGGGGGCGCAGGGAGCGCAAACTGTGGCCATCCTCGGCGATTCGATTAGCGATGGCGCCACCGCCAGCCTGGGGATGGATGCGCGCTGGCCCGATTTCCTGGCCAAGCGCCTGGCGCCGCACGGCGTGGCCGTGATCAATGCGGGCATTTCCGGTGCGCGGCTATTGTCCGACGGCATGGGAGACAATGCCCTGGCCCGTTTCGAGCGCGACGTGCTGGCGCAGCCTGGCGTGCGCACGGTGATCGTCCTGTTGGGGATCAATGACATCAGCTGGCCCGGCACGGCGTTTGCGCCACGGCAAAAACGGTCGGCATTGGAGGAGTTAACAAACGGCTACACCCAGCTGGTCGCCCAGGCGCGCAGCCGCGGCGTGCGCGTGATCGCTGCCACCCTGACGCCATTCGAAGGCGCCCTGCCCGGTACACCGTTGAGCAACTATTACCAGCCAGAAAAAGATGCGCTGCGCCAGCAATTGAATGCGTGGATACGCGCCAGCGGCAGCTTTGATGCCGTGCTCGACTTCGACGCGCTGGCGCGCGACCCCGCGCACCCGCTGCGCCTGCTGCCCGCCTATGACTCGGGCGACCACCTGCACCCGGGCGACGCAGGCAACCGGGCGCTGGCGGAAGGGATAGACCTGTCCCTACTATTTACAAATCAGTCGCCCAAGCCTGCGTACAAAGCCGTGCTCAGGTAACGCTCGCCGAACGATGGAATGATGGTGACGATATGCTTGCCCGCGTTTTCCGGACGGCGCGCCACTTGCAGGGCTGCCCACAGGGCGGCACCCGACGAGATGCCGACCAACAAGCCTTCATCGCTGGCGGCCAGGCGCGCCGTGGCGAAGGCGTCGTCGTTCTTGACGCAAATGATTTCGTCGTAGATGGCCGTGTTCAAAATCTGCGGCACGAAACCGGCGCCGATGCCCTGGATCGGGTGCGGTCCCTTGGTGCCCTTCGACAGCATTGGCGACGCTTCCGGTTCCACGGCGATCACTTGCAGGCCGGGCTTGCGTTCCTTCAGCACTTCGCCGATGCCGGTAATCGTGCCGCCCGTGCCCACGCCGGCAACGACGATGTCCACTTGCCCATCCGTATCGCGCCAGATTTCCTCGGCCGTCGTGGCGCGGTGGATGGCGGGATTGGCGGGATTGTTGAATTGCTGCAGCATCAGATAGCGCGGGTCGGCCGCCACCAGTTCTTCGGCCTTGCGGATGGCGCCCAGCATGCCTTCGCTGCCGGGCGTGAGCACCAGCTCGGCGCCATAGGCGCGCAGCAGGATGCGGCGTTCGCGGCTCATGGTGTCGGGCATGACGAGGGTGCAGCGGTAGCCGCGCGCGGCGCACACCATGGCCAGCGCGATGCCCGTGTTGCCGCTGGTGGGCTCGACGATGACGGTATCGGAGTGGATCTTGCCTGCGGCTTCCGCAGCGACGATCATGGCCAGGCCGATGCGGTCCTTGACGCTGTGCGCGGGATTGTAGAATTCGAGTTTGGCCAGGATGGTGGCCACACTGCCGGCAGCGATGCGGTTGATGCGCACCAGGGGGGTATTGCCGATCAGTTCAGTGACGTCGTTGGCGATGTTCATGGGTGTGGTCTCCACAGCAATTTCAGAAGAACCCAGTCTACCGCGTTTCAGAGCGTAAATGGCGGCGGCGCGGGCATGCGCCGCCGCCAAACTGAACAATTACTTCACGTCCAGCAATTCCACGTCGAAGATCAGTGCCGAGTTCGGTGGAATGTCGCCATTGCCGGCGCCGCGCGGGCCGTAGGCCAGTTCGCCTGGAATAATCAGGGTGCGCTTGCCGCCCACTTTCATGCCGGCCACGCCCTGATCCCAACCCTTGATGACCATGCCCTTGCCGAGCGGGAAATCAAACGGGCCACGACCGACGGAGCTGTCGAACTTCTTGCCGCGCGAATCTTTCGCCAGCGGACGGTACAGCCAGCCCGTGTAGTGCACGGTGACGTTACTGCCGACGGACGCTTCCTTGCCCGTGCCGACCTTGTTGTCGATCAGAATCAATTTATCGGCGACAGGGCCTGGGCTCAGCGAGACGGCGGAGGCAGGAACAGGCGCTGGCGCCTGTGCCTGCGCCAGCGACGCGGCGACGGAGCAGATCAGGGCAAACAAAACGGAGCTACGCGTCATGATGTATTCTTTCAGTGAGTTTCGGTAAGATCCCTGCCAGTGAAAGTGGGCAGGGAACGCCAATAATAGCAAACCGCCGCAACGATAGGAAAAACTTGTCGCCCGACACACATTGCCCCCGCCTGTTTTACGCGCTGTGGCCCGATGCGGCCACGCGCGCGGCCCTGGCCGCCTGGCAGGCGCGCCTGGAAGGCAAACCCGTGCGTCCGGACAAGCTGCACCTGACCCTGGCCTTCCTGGGCCAGCGCCCCGCCGGCGACCTGCCGGCCCTGCTCGATATTCTGGCGCACACACCGGCGCATCCCATGCCCCTGCTGTTCGATCACGCCAGCCATTTTACGAAGCTGGCGCTGGCCTGGGCCGCCCTGGCACAGCCTTCTCCCGCCTTGCTGGACTTGCGCACGGCCTGCATGCAGCGCCTGGCGGAACAGGGGCTGGCGCCCCGCTTCGAGCACGACCGTTTTACGCCGCACGTGACCCTGGCACGTCAGGCGCCGCCGCCGGCCATCGGGGACTTCGCGCCCATCGCCTGGCTGGCGGATGAGCTGGTGCTGCTGGAATCGCTCAAGAGCAGCGGCGACTACCGCATTCTGGCCAGCAGGAAATTAAGCTAGGCGGCGTCCGGTATCGACACGGGCACCTCGGCCAATTTGTCCTGGCGCAAGCTTTTCAGCGCATGCGCGGCCGCCACCATGCCGAAGCAGGCCGTCACCACCACGCTGGAACCGAAGCCGGCGCAGTTCAAGCCCGTCACGCCGGCGGGCGCGCTGCCGTCGATGGCGCACGCTTCGGCGCTCTCGGGCGTGCTCAACGGTTCCATGGAAAACACGGCGTCGACATTGAATTTGTTTTTCACGCCACGGGGGAAACCATATTCGGTGCGCAACAGTTTGCGTACTCGCTTGAGCAGCGGCTCCTGTTCCGTTTTCGACAGGTCGCGCACGGCGATCAGGGTCGGGTCCGTCTGCCCGCCCGCGCTGCCGATGGTCAGCATGGGAAGGTTGCGCGCGCGGCAATATGCGATCACGGCCGCTTTCGCCTTGGCATTGTCGATGGCATCAACGAGGTAGTCGAAATCGCGCCCACCCAGCAATTGGTCCAGATTATCGGGGGTAATAAAATCCTCGATCTGCGTGACCTGGCAAAACGGGTTGATCAGTTCGATGCGTTCGGCCAGGGCCGTGATCTTGGCCTGGCCGATGGTGTCGCTCATGGCCTGGATCTGGCGGTTGATGTTCGATTCGGCAACATTGTCGAGATCGATCAGGGTCAGGCGGCCAACGGCACTGCGCGCCAGCGCTTCGACGATCCAGGAACCGACACCGCCCACGCCGATCACACACACATGGGCGGCGCGGAAACGCTCCAGCGCGGGCGCGCCGTACAGGCGGGCGATGCCGCCGAAACGCCGCTCAAAATCGATCTCGGTCAAGTCCATGGAAATTAGTTCATTGGTGGAGGTATGCATGGCGCCATTTTAACGGACACTGCGCTGACGGATATTCTAAAATAGCCGAATTGACACAGCGACAAGCAGCACTGTCGCCGCGCCCCCACACTGCCCATCACGAGAACTCGCCATGACCTCTCCCCTGTTCGACTCCGTTCCCGGCTTTGACCAGCCCATCGCCGTGCTCAAGCATTGCCACGACAAGATCCGCAAGCAGCTGACGACCCTGCAAAACCTGCTGGGCCATTTGGCACAGCACGGCAACACGACGGACGCGCAGCAGGCGGCCAAGGCGGTGTTGCAATATTTCAATAAAGCCGCCCATCTGCACCATGACGATGAAGAGCAGGACTTAATGCCGATGCTGCAAGCGACTGCCACGGGCGACGATGCCGCCCTGCTGGCGACCCTGGTACCGGAAATCCTGGCCGACCACCAGCGCATGGACCAGGCCTGGCTGACCCTGCGCCCGGAACTGGACGCCATCGCGGCCGGCACGGGCAAGCAGCTGTCCGCCGATGGCGTGGCCGCCTACGTTGCCGCCTACCAGGCTCACATGAGCAAGGAAGAGGGCCAGCTGGCGCCCATGGCCAAGCGCCTGTTCAGCGCGCAACAAATGGAGCAGCTGGGTACGGCGATGCAGCGCCGCCGCGGCATCGCGCCCGATGTGCCAGAAGCTGCCGAAGTGCCGGACGCGGCCGCCGTGCTGGCCGCCATGCGCACCGATTACGTGCAATCGAGCCTGAGCGAGACGGATGTGCTGGGCGATCCCATCGCCCAGTTCCAGAAATGGTTTGCCGAGGCCGTCAACGCACAGGTGATGGAGCCGAACGCCATGGACTTGTCCACCGTCACCCCTGACGGCAAGCCCAGCTCGCGCATCGTGCTGATCAAGCAGTTCGATGAGCGGGGCTTTACCTGGTACACGAATTACAACAGCGACAAGGGCCAGCATCTGCAACACAATCCAAACGCGGCCCTGCTGTTCTTCTGGCGCGAGCTGGAGCGGCAAGTACGCATCGAGGGCACGGTGGTGAAAACCACGGCGGCCGAGAGCGACGAGTATTTCAATGTGCGTCCCCTGCAAAGCCGGCTGTCGGCGATTGCCTCGCAGCAAAGCGCGCCCATCGACAGCCGTGCCGCGCTGGAAAGCAATTACGAAGCCGTGGCGGCCGCCGTCGGCGACGCGCAGCCGCCGCGCCCGGCCCACTGGGGCGGCTACCGCTTGCAGCCGGAGCGCATCGAATTCTGGCAGGGGCGCCGTTCGCGCTTCCATGACCGCATCGTGTTTACGCGCGGTGCTGACGGGCAATGGAGCATGCAACGCTTGCAACCGTAAGCAGAATAAGCAGGGCGGCGCAAAGCAAGCTGGTCAATATAGGTGTAGGCTATGAAGGTAGAAGTTACTAAATAACATTGTTTCTCAATTTGCAGCCCCGTCTGGGGCCGCTTCATTGGAGGCCATTTTGTTTGTACAAAACCAACTCAAGTCCTGGATCGCCAGCATCCGCAGCAAGACCGCCTTGCCGCTACGCATAGAATTGTGGAACGGCCAGCACGTCGACCTGTCCAGCGAAGCGCCGCGGGTCACCATCCGCCTGCCGACCGTCGCCTCGGCCCGCTATCTGCTGAACCCCTCGCTGGCCAATCTCGGTTCGGCTTATGTGGAAGGCAATATCGAGGTCAAGGGCACGGCCCAGGACATGATTTCCATCTGCAATGCCCTGGCGCGCAATACCTTGAAACCGGAAGGCAAGCTGGCCCGCATCGTGCGCAGCTTTACGCACGACAAGAGCAAGGATGCGGAAGCCATCCGCTACCACTACGACGTGTCGAATGCGTTTTATGAACAGTTTCTCGACCCCGGCCTCGTGTATTCCTGCGCCTATTTCGAACAGGGCGATGAAACTCTGGCACAGGCGCAAGTCAAGAAGATCGACCATATCCTGAAGAAAATCCAGTTGCAGCCGGGCCAGACCCTGCTCGACATCGGCTGCGGCTGGGGCGCGCTCGTGATTCGTGCCGCGCAGCAATATGGCGCCCGCTGCGTGGGCGTGACCCTGTCGGAAAACCAGTACGCGCTGGCGCGCGAGCGCGTGGCGGCGGCCGGCCTGGCGCACCTGATCGACATCCGCCTGCAAGATTACCGCGACGTGACGGGCCAGTTCGACCGCATCACCAGCGTGGGCATGTTCGAGCACGTGGGATTGAAGCATTTGCCCAACTACTTTTCCATCATCAACAAACTGCTGGCGCCCGACGGCATGGCGATGAATCACGGCATCACCTCGACCGATCCGGACAATGGCGAAACGCCATATGGCGGCGGCGAATTTATCGAAAAATATGTGTTCCCGCATGGTGAGCTGGCGCACATCGGCAATGTCCTGAAAACCATGCAGCAGGGTGGACTGGAAGTGCTGGACGTGGAAAACCTGCGGCGCCACTATGCGCGCACGTGCGCCCTGTGGACGGAAAATTTCGAAGCCCATGCCGAGCAGATCCGTCCATTGGCGGGCGAACGGCGCTTCCGCATCTGGCACGTCTACCTGGCCGGCTGCGCCTATGCCTTCGAGCAAGATTTGATCAGTCTGTACCAGATCGTCTGCGTGAAGGCGGGCCGGCGTTCTTCCACACTGCCCTGGTCGCGCAACTACATGTATGCGCAGGATGCCAGGCCGGCGCCCGTGCTGGCGAACTGACAGGCGCGCGGGGCGCCTACTTCAAGCGCCCCGCATACATGGCACGGAATTTCTCCACCTTGGGCGCGACGACCAGCGCGCAATAGCCCTGCAAGGGATGCTGCTCGACATAATTCTGGTGGCACTCCTCGGCCGGATAAAAGCTTGCTGCCGGCGCCAGTTGCGTGACGATGGGCGCATCCCACACGCAGGCCATCTCGGCGAGCACCTTGCGCGCCACCTTTTCCTGTTCCGCCGACTGGTAATGGATGACGGAGCGAAATTGCGTGCCGACATCGTTGCCTTGCCGGTTCACGGTGGTGGGGTCGTGCAGGGTAAAAAAGATTTCCAGCAAGTCGTGATAACTGATGACGGCGGGATCGAACTCCAGGCGCACCACTTCCGCGTGGCCCGTCTCGCCCGTGCACACCTGTTCATATGTGGGATCGGGTACGCTGCCACCCGTGTAGCCGGCCTCGACGCGCGTCACGCCGCGCACTTCCCCGTACACGGCATCGAGGCACCAGAAACAGCCACCACCGAATACCGCCACTTCCGTCTGTTGATGCATGATGTCCTCCCGCAACGCCTCTGCGACGTATCATTTCATTACTGTAACGCAAAGCGCCATGGCCTGCAGTGCCGCTTGAAACGGTGCGTGGTGCACCGCACATAAGGGGCATGCCGGCCACGATTGCGCTGGCGCGGCCGATTTTTGGCATAATGTCAGCAAATAGACAGGTCACCCATGAACACACGCTCTCCCCGCGCACCCGCGCAAGAATTCGATACGGCACATTTCCGCCAGGCGCTGTCGCAGTTTGCCACCGGCGTGACGGTCATTACGACGCGCCTGGCCGACGGCAGTTTCCGCGGCTTGACGGCCAGTTCCTTCAATTCCGTCTCGCTGTCGCCGCCACTGGTGCTGTGGAGCCTCGGTTCCGTGGCGAACAGCATGCCCATCTTCAGCGGCAACTCGCATTACGTCATCAACGTGCTGGGCGCCGAGCAGGCGGAACTGGCCACGCGCTTTTCACGCCGCACGCCGAACCCGTTCGACGACGTCGAATACGAGCTGTCGCGCACGGGCCAGCCCATCCTGAAAGGCGCGTCGGCCTGGTTCGAATGCCACAACCGCAGCCGCTATCCGGAAGGCGACCACGTCATTTTCGTGGGCGAAGTGGAACAATGCGCGTTTGCCGCGCAGCCGCCCTTGATCTTCCACAATGGAAAGTTCAATACACCGCCAGCCTGAGCGGGACAAAAAAAATCCGCCGAGGCGGATTTTTTGTTTTACAGGGTAAAGTTATACCCGATGCTGACACTCACGGCGAGCGGATCGAGCGTGATGCTCTGCGTCTGCCCCGTCGAGAATTTCGCCTTGGTTTTCAGGAAGGTCTTGACCACGGCCACGTCGGCAAACCAGCGCTCGTTGAAGGCCAGGGTGCTGCCGACCACCAGGCTGCCCGCCAGCTTGTTGTCCAGGCGGTAGGTGACGGGCGATCCACCCGGATCCAGCAAGGCCGTCATCTGGCCCGAGCCTTTTTCCTTCTGGAAATAGGCATAGGTCAAGCCCGCGCCCACGTAAGGGCGGATCATCGCATTGGGCTGGAAGAAACGGTACTGGATGAAAGCCGTCGGCGGCAAGGCTTCCGCCGTCCCCAGCTTGCCCGTACCCTTGATGGAACCATCGCCGATCAAGTCATGCTTGTACGGCACGCCCAGGATCATTTCAGCGGAAATATTGTCCGTGATCATGTAGGCAAAGGTCAGGATGGGCTTGGTATCCGACTTGACGTCGGCCTTGGTGTTCGGCAGCGCCGGCGCGGAAATGTCGCCACTGTCCACGTGCGGCGTAATCTTGTTGAGGCCAGCCTTGACCATCCAGGTACCTGCGCTTTGCGCCGAAGCGCCCGTCGCCATGGCCATCGCGGCGGCGGCGGCCAGCACGCGTACAGCGGTATTCAAACGATTTTTCATCTTGTCTCCTGATCATTATGTGCGGATAGCCGGGCTATCCAGTCTTGTCGCTGCCAGCGCCAGCCACGCCCAGGGGACGCAGCTGGCGCGGCGATTCCTTACAGCCAGCCCCGCACAACCATGTCCTTGGCTACATAACGGGCCAGCAACAGGTTGTTGAACGGCGTAGGGTGTACATCGTCGGCATACGAGTAATGGCTGACGTCGCCCGCTTTCAGATTCGAGCCATTGCAGACCAGCGAGCTGCCCAGAATATTGCCTGGTGCGCTCAAGTCGCACGCCGTCTCGCTGACGTTGGTCAAGCCATACGGGCCAGGGTTGGTGGCCTGGTCATGGCTGACGGCAAACACGTCGACCAGCAAGACTTTCGCGTTGGCGCTCAGGCCGCCGCTCAGTTCGCCATTGAAGGCGCTGACCATGGCATTGATGAGCGCCTTGGTATTGGCGTCCTTGCTCAGGCCCGATGGCGTACCGGCCACGTCTGGCAGATTGTTGACGATGACATAGTTGGCGCCCTTGGCGATGATCTGGTCCTTGACCAGCGCTACCAGTTCGGTACCGGCTTGTTTCATGGCGGCAACCAGCGCAGGCCCTTGGGCCACGGCGTAATCGGCACCGGCCTTGGCGCCGGCCGCGTTACCCGTCACCGTCGCATCGGCTTGCGCCTTGGTGACCAGCGGACCATACACGCTAGCCGAAGCAACCGCCGTATTGCCGGCAATGACCGCGGCTTGCACGGCGGCACCAACGATGGCCTCCGACGTGGCGCCCGGCGCAGCGCTGGCCGTCTTGATGGCGGCGCCGATGGCAGCTGCTGCCGTGGTGGGGTTGGGGGCGCCGGCCGCCAGGGCCATGGTCAAATTGGTGGCGAAAGCCTGGGCGCCGGCGGCCGCGCCGGCAGCCTTGCCAGCAGCGGTCGCGCCCGCTTGCAATACGCCCAGCTGGAACAGCACGTCATTGCCGCCGGCCATCACGAAAACGGCTTCCGTGCCGCTGAACTTGCCGCCGGAAACGGCCAGGTGGTTCGCGATCTGCGTCACCACGGGCACGGTCAGGGCGCCCAACGGACTGCCCGTCAATTTATTGTTCGGACCGACGGGGTTGGTCACGCGCGAACCGCCCATGGCGTAGCCGTAGCAGCCAGCATGCTTGACGCGCGGTACGGAAAGACCTTGCGCCGCATTCCCCTCCAGACCCGTCTCGGCGGCGCATGGCGCGGCCAGGCCGAATTGCGCGGCCAGGTGCTCGGTCCAGTTCTTGCCCGTCAATTCAGGATTGATCTTGGTATTATCGCCATTGATGGTGAACTTGCCGCCACCTTTGGCCTGCACCGTACCCACGGCATACGAACCGACATCGGACAGGCTGTCGCCGAACGACACCTGCGCCGTGTATTTGACTTTCAAGGCTTGATCACCGCCACTGGCGCCGCCGCAACCTGCCAGGACAGCCGCAGCCAGCACGGCCAGCGCGAATTTTGTTTGATGCATTTTGTCTCCTCGGTCTTTTTTCTGGTTTCTAAACGAACGGGCGTGCTATTCGCTACCCAACTAATATGCCATCGTTCCTCAGGCTTGTATAGAAAATATGTTTTAAAAATCAACGAAATAACAACATCGCCGGCGCCCTGTCATGACCGGCCGATCCGCTGAATTATGGAGGATTTACTATGTTTCGTGGCAAGCATTGCTATTGCGCTGCATCAATAAAAAGCCCCTTGCGGGGCTTTTTTCAGACGGACAGGAATTGCTGCAAGATACCACTTGAGCCGAAAGCGGCGCGCCGCAAACGGTCGTTGACACCCAGCCACGCGGGGCCGGTCGGTGGCGCTTCGACGAGTATCAGCTCGGCGCCGACCTGGTCCATCGTGCGCAGCGAGGCATACAGCGCATGTGCGTAGTTTTCCGGGTTGGCGGCCAGGCGTACGCTGGCGCTGGCCGGCGGCAGATCCGAGTAGTGGATCAGGGCCACGCGGCGCCCGTCGTTGAGCAGGCGGTTCAAGGTGGCGCTCACGTCATCGCTGTGCTGCATCGCAACAGGCGTATGCGGTGCGTAATGCGATTCCAGCGTGCCCGAGGCACGCGGCGCGGCCGCATCGGCAACAGCCGGTGCGCGGCCAATGACGGCGGCGATCTGCTCGCTGCTGATATGGCCAGGACGCAACAGCACGGGACCGTGTGTGGCCAGGCGCGACAGGTCGACGATGGTCGACTCGATGCCCACGTCGCTCTGTCCGCCGTCGAGCACCAGGCCCAGCAAGCCGCTGTCGAGTTCCGCCGCGAATTCATCGCGCACGTGCTGCGCCGTCGTCGGGCTGACGTTGCCGAATTTGTTCGCCGACGGCGCGGCCAGGCCGCCCTTGCCTCCCTTGAAAGTGCGTAGCAATGCGATAGCCACCGGGTGCGACGGGCAACGCAGACCCACCGTATCCTGGCCGCCGGAAACGGCGTCGGGGATATGCGCGGCACGCCTGACGATCAGGGTCAGCGGACCGGGCCAGAAGGCAGCCACCAGTTGCTGCGCTTCCTGCGGGATATCGTCGGACCAGTGCGCCAGGTCGGCGCCAGGCGCCACATGCACGATCACCGGGTGGTCCGAGGGACGGCCCTTGGCTTCGTAGATGCGCGCCACGGCAGCCGGGTTTTCCGCATCGGCGCCCAGGCCATACACGGTTTCCGTCGGGAAGGCGACGAGGCCGCCCTCTTCCAGCACGGCGGCGGCCGCTTGCAGGTCTTGTGCGGGCACGCTCACGGCGCGATTCCGAGGATCAAACAAGCATCGCGCAGGCGCTGCTGCGCCTCTGGCAACGTGGCGGCGATGAAGGTCAAATGGCCCATCTTGCGGCCACGGCGCGGATCGTCCTTGCCATACAGGTGCAGGCAAGCGCCCGGCAGCGCCAGCACCTGGTCCCACGCCGGTTCAGTGACCACATCGCTGTCGTCGGCAAACCAGGCGTCGCCGAGGATGTTGAGCATCACGGCCGGCGAATGCTGGCGCACGTCGCCCAGCGGCAAGCGCGCCATGGCCCGCACCTGCTGCACGAACTGGCTCGTAACGCAGGCATCCATCGTGTAATGGCCGCTGTTATGCGGGCGCGGCGCCATTTCATTGACCACCAGGCTGCCGTCTTCCAGCACAAAAAATTCGATGCACAGCACGCCGACGTAACCGAGTTCTGCCACCATGGCTTGCGCCGCCCGCTGCGCCTTGGCGGCGCAATCGTCGGACACGTTCGGGCCTGGCACGGTGGTGGTAAACAAGACGCCGTCGCGGTGCACGTTTTCGGCGATCGGATACACGACAGACTGGCCGTCCACGCCACGCGCCGTCAGCACCGACACTTCATACGCCAGCGGCAGCATCTTTTCCAGCAAGCAAGTTACTTGTCCCATTTCCGCAAACGCGGCGCGCACATCGTCGCGCGTGCGCACGCGGAACTGGCCCTTGCCGTCATAGCCCATGCGTACGGTTTTCAAGATACCGGGCAGCAAGTCGTCGCCGATGGCATCGATGTCAAGCTGCGTGGCAATCACCATGTGCGGCGCCGGCAACACGCCCGATTTCGAGGCGCAGTCGACAAAGAAACGCTTTTCCGCGATGCGGTCCTGCGCCACCGACACGCCATGGGCGTTCGGTGCCACGAACACGCGTTCGGCCAGGCGCGACAGGCTGTCGGCCGGCACGTTTTCAAATTCCGTGGTGACGGCCAGGCATTGCGCGGCCAGGGCGTCGAGACCGGCCACATCGCTGTAGCCGGCATTGATGAGGCGCTGCGCCACCTGCCCCGCAGGACAGGCGTCGGACGGTTCCAGTACGGCTACTTGATAACCGATGCTCTGGGCGGCCTGGGCAAACATGCGGCCGAGCTGGCCGCCGCCCATCACGCCCAGCCACGCCGGTGGATGGGCGGCAGGCAGCAATGGGGAAGTCGATTTACTATTCATTATTTCTCAAACACATTAGTCAGGCAAGACCATGGCCTTGGCGGCGGCCGTCTGCGTGGCACGGAACGCTTCCAGGCGCTCGGCCAGGGCGTCGTCGTTGGCGGCAAGCATGGCCACGGCCGTCAGCGCCGCATTCGCCGCGCCCGCTTCGCCGATGGCGAAGGTGGCCACCGGCACGCCCTTGGGCATTTGCAGGATGGACAGCATGGAATCTTCGCCGCGCAAGTATTTCGATGGCACGGGCACGCCCAGCACGGGCACGATGGTCATCGCCGCCACCATGCCAGGCAAGTGGGCCGCACCGCCGGCGCCGGCGATGATGGCGCGCAAGCCGCGCGCGCGCGCGCTTTTCGCGTACGCATACATCTCGTCGGGCATGCGGTGCGCGGAAATGACTTGCGCTTCGTATGGCACGCCAAACTGTTTCAGCATGGCGACCGCGTTCTGCATCACGTCCCAGTCCGAGGACGAGCCCATGATGACGCCGACCAGCGGCTTGTTTTGCTCAGTCATCTCAGGCCTTCAGCTTCTCGCCCGTCAGGCGTTCGATGGCTTCAAAATACTTGGCCTGGGTTTTTTCGATGACGTCGGCTGGCAGTGCTGGCGCCGGCGCGGTCTTGCCCCAGGTCAGCGTTTCCAGATAGTCGCGCACGAATTGCTTGTCGAACGACGGCGGCGAAATGCCAGGCTGGTAGGAATCGGCAGGCCAGAAGCGCGACGAGTCGGCCGTCAACACTTCATCCATCAAATGCATGACGCCATTGTCGTCCAGGCCGAATTCGAACTTGGTGTCGGCGATGATGATGCCGCGCGTGGCCGCGTATTCGGCGGCCGTCTTGTAAAGCTGAATGGCCACGTCGCGCATCTTGGCGGCCAGTTCGGCGCCGATGCGCTCTTCCATTTCAGCAAAGCTGATATTTTCGTCATGCTCGCCCAGCTCGGCCTTGGCCGCCGGGGTGAAGATCGGTTCCGGCAGTTTTTCCGCCTGTTGCAGGCCCGCTGGCAGCTTGATGCCGCAGATGCTGCCCGTGTCCTGGTAATCTTTCCAGCCCGAACCGATGATGTAGCCACGCACGACTGCCTCGACCATGATCGGTTGCAAGCGCTTGGCCACGACGGCGCGGCCTTGCACTTGCTCCACTTCATCAGCTGCCACCACGGATTCCGGCGCCACGCCGGTCAGGTGGTTCGGCACGATATGGCCCAGTTTCTCGAACCAGAAATCGCTCATCTGGTTCAGGACCTTGCCCTTGCCGGGGATAGGCTCGTTCATGACGACATCGAAGGCCGACAGGCGGTCCGTGGTGACGATCAGGATCTTGTCGTCGCCAACGGCGTAATTGTCGCGGACCTTGCCGTGGCCCAGCAATGGCAGGGAGTGGATGGAAGTCTGATAGAGGCTGTTCATAGCGGGGGAATAGTTGGATGAAACGAAACCGGCAGGCAAGGGGTGCCTGCCGGTCGAGAAAATCGGGCACGGAGCATTGCTTCCGGCCCGTTCCAGACAGAATTTTACTTCACAATTTGCGACAGCTCGCCGGCCTTGTAGCGCTCGGCCATTTTTTCCAGTGGCATGGCCTTGATTTTCGACGCCTGGCCTTCGCAGCCGAATGCCTGCATGCGGGCGCGCACGATTTGCTCTGCAGCAAGACGGGCTGGCTTCAGGTAGTCACGCGGGTCGAATTTCGACGGGTTCTCGAACAGGTACTTGCGGATCGCAGCCGTCATCGCCAGGCGGATGTCAGTGTCGATGTTGATCTTGCGCACGCCGTGACGGATGCCTTCCTGGATTTCCTCGACTGGCACGCCGTAGGTTTCCTTCATGTCGCCGCCGAATTCGCGGATGATAGCCAGCAATTCCTGCGGCACCGACGAGGAACCGTGCATCACCAGGTGGGTGTTCGGGATGCGTGCGTGGATTTCCTTGATGCGGTCGATGGCCAGGATGTCGCCCGTCGGCTTGCGCGTGAATTTGTAGGCGCCGTGCGAGGTGCCGATGGCGATCGCCAGGGCGTCGCACTGGGTGCGCTGCACGAAGTCGGCCGCTTGCGCCACGTCCGTCAGCAGTTGCTCGCGGGTCATGGTGCCGTCGGCGCCGTGGCCGTCTTCCTTGTCGCCCTTCATGGTTTCCAGCGAACCGAGCACGCCCAGTTCCGCTTCCACCGTCACGCCGATGGCGTGCGAGAATTTTACGACTTCACGCGACACTTCCACGTTGTATTCGTAGGAAGCAACCGACTTGCCGTCCGCTTCCAGCGAACCGTCCATCATCACGGAAGTAAAACCCGAGCGGATGGCGGCCATGCAGACGGCCGGCGACTGGCCGTGATCCTGGTGCATGACGACGGGAATATGCGGATACGCTTCGACGGCGGCGTCGATCAGGTGGCGCAGGAACGCTTCACCGGCGTACTTGCGCGCGCCAGCGGACGCTTGCATGATCACCGGGCTGTTGAGCGCATCGGCGGCAGCCATGATGGCTTGCACTTGCTCCAGGTTGTTGACGTTGAAAGCAGGAATGCCATAGCCGTTTTCGGCGGCATGGTCCAGCAGTTGACGCATGGATACGAGAGACATGGTAATACTCCAGATAACAATAGAAACCGTTGCGGCGCTTCGCGGTCAATGACCGCGGCGGCGCCTGAATTCTTTCAACAAAACCAGAACGTCCAGCAAACTGCTCAGGGCTAGGCGCGTTGCCGAAGGCAGTACGACTAGTACGACGAGGCAATGCAACAACGCCCTGGGCGGTTTGTGGGCGTTATTACTCGAATTCGCCGACCGTGACGATCTTCAGGGCATTCGTGCCGCCCACCTGGCCCATCGGTTCGCCCCAGGTAACGACGATCATGTCACCCTTGCGGACGATGCCCTGCGCCACCAGCAGCTCTTCGGCCTGCTTCAGCACTTGCGCGCTGGGGGCGTTCTGCATCAGATGATACGCCCGAACATTGCGGTACAGCGCGGCTTTGCGCAAAGTCGTGACGCTGGGCGTCAGTGCATAGATCGGCGTGTCGATGCTGTGGCGGCTCATCCACAAGGCGGTGGAACCGGATTCCGTCAGCGCCACGATGGCTTTGACGCGCAAATGGTGGGCCGTAAACAGCGCGCCGTACGCGATCGACTGGTCGATGCGGGTAAACGTGACGTTGAGGAAATCGGCATCGAGCTTGTTGTATTCGGACTGTTCCGCTTCCACGCAAATGGCGGCCATCATTTCCACCGTCTCGATCGGGTACTTGCCCGAGGCCGTCTCGGCCGAGGTCATGACGGCGTCCGTGCCATCGAGCACGGCATTCGCCACGTCAGACACTTCCGCGCGGGTCGGCACGGCGTTGACGATCATCGATTCCATCATCTGCGTGGCCGTAATCGCCAGCTTGTTCGATGCGCGCGCCATCTTGATCATGCGCTTTTGCAAGGCCGGCACGGCCGCATTGCCCACCTCGACGGCCAGGTCGCCACGGGCCACCATGATGCCGTCGGAAGCGTCGAGAATCTCTTGCAGCGCAGGAATGGCTTCCGCGCGCTCGATCTTGGCGATCATCATCGGCTTGTGGTGATACGGTTCGCCCGCGATATTGGCCAGCTGGCGCGCCATTTCCATGTCGGTCGCGCATTTCGGGAAGGAAATAGCCAGATAGTCGGCCTGGAAACTCATGGCCGTCTTGATATCTTCCATATCCTTGGCCGTCAGGGCCGGCGCGGACAGGCCGCCGCCTTGGCGATTGATGCCCTTGTTGTTCGACAACTCGCCGCCAATCTTGACGGTCGTGTGGATTTCGCTGCCGTGGATGCGCTCGACGATCAGCACGATGAGGCCGTCGTTCAGCAGCAGCACGTCGCCCTTGTGCAAGTCGCGCGGCAAGGCCTTGTAATCGAGGCCGACACGTTCCTGGTTGCCCAGTTCGCCGTTTTCGCCCCACTTGGCGTCGAGGATGAAGCGCTCGCCCGCTTCAAGCTGGATGCGCGTGTTTTCAAACTTGCCGACGCGAATCTTCGGCCCTTGCATATCGGCCATGATGGCCACTTCGCGGCCGCATTCAGCTGCCGCCAGGCGCACCAGCGCCGCGCGGTCGATATGGTCTTGCGCCTTGCCGTGGGAAAAATTCAAGCGCACCACGTCGACACCCGCACGTATCATTTTGACTAGGATATCGAAGTCAGTGGAAGCGGGGCCGATTGTTGCTACGATTTTTGTACCGCGTGGCATAGGAGTCCTTGTGCGCGAGCGAAGGTGAGCAAGACCTGGCGGCTGAGCCGCCCGGCAAGGTAAAAGCGCAGCGGTCAGGCTGCGCTTGGTGGCACTACAGTCAGGCCGGATCAGCCTGCGCGTTGCATCAGGATCTCAACTGCTGGGAGCGTCTTGCCTTCCAGGAATTCCAGGAAAGCGCCGCCGCCGGTCGAGATATAGCTGATTTTATCGGTAATATCGTATTTGGCAATCGCCGCCAGGGTGTCGCCACCGCCGGCAATCGAGAAAGCTTTCGAATCGGCAATGGCCAAGGCCAAGGTCTTGGTGCCGTTGCCGAACTGGTCGAACTCGAACACACCGACGGGACCGTTCCAGACGATGGTGCCGGCGGCGGCGATTTGCTGCGCCAGCAGGGCGGCCGTTTTCGGGCCGATATCGAGGATCATGTCGTCGTCCGCCACGTCGGCCACGTCCTTGACGGTGGCGGCTGCCGTTGGCGAGAATTCCTTGGCGCACACGACGTCAACGGGAATCGGTACTTGCGCACCGCGCTTGGCCATGATGTCGATGATCGCCTTGGCTTCCTCGACGAGTTCCGCTTCCACCAGCGACTTGCCGACATTCAAGCCGACGGCTTTCATGAAGGTGTTGGCAATGCCGCCGCCGACGATCAGGTTATCGACCTTGTCGGACAGCGCTTTCAAAATGGTCAGCTTGCTCGATACTTTCGAACCGGCAACGATGGCCAGCAGTGGGCGGGCCGGTGCGTGCAAAGCCTTCCCCAGTGCATCGAGTTCAGCGGCCAGCAGCGGGCCGGCGCAGGCGACGGGCGCGAACTTGGCGATGCCGTGCGTGGACGCTTCGGCGCGGTGGGCCGTGCCGAACGCGTCATTGACGTAGATATCGCACAGCTTGGCCATTTTTTGCGCCAGCTCATCGCTGTTTTTCTTTTCGCCCTTGTTGACGCGCACGTTTTCCAGCAGGACGACCTGGCCGGCAGCCAGGGATTCCAGGCCGGCGCCATCGATCCAGTTTTGTTTCAGTGCAACTTCCTGGCCCAGCAGCTCGGACAGACGGGCGGCGACGGGCGCCAGGCTGTCGGCTGGTTTGAATTCGCCTTCCGTCGGACGGCCCAGGTGCGACGTCACCATGACGGCAGCGCCAGCGTCAAGGGCGGCGCGAATGGCCGGCACCGAGGCGCGGATGCGCGTATCTTCGGTGATCTTGCCACTGTCATCTTGCGGGACGTTCAGGTCGGCGCGGATAAACACGCGCTTGCCTTGCAGTGCATTTTGGGCGATCAAATCTTGCAGACGGATGAAGTTGAGAACAGCTGACATGGCGATCCAGATGACGAGTGGAAGGAAGTGCGCTATTTTACCGCAAGGACCAGCGCAAATCGCCGATTTGTCCTGCTTTACTGAAAAACATGCAACAGTCGCAAGCCCGTGAAAACCAGCATGCCGAAGACGATGGTTTGCAGCATATTGCGGCGAATCACGAAAAAGAGCGTGGCGGCAATACCCGACAAGAGTTTCAAATTCGATAAGTCGAAGTGCACTTGCGGCCCTTCCATCAGCAGGTCGGGCGCGATGATGGCCGCCAGCGCGCAGGCCGGCGCATAGCGCAGCATCTCGCCCACGCGGCGCGGGATGGTGATGTGATGACCGATCAGCCAGAAGGTGCTGCGCGTGGCCGCCGTTGCCACCACCAGCACGGCGATGGCGATCCATACGTCAGCCCTGCCCAAGTCGATGCCGTCAATCATGGCGTTTTGTCCATTTTTCTGTCAACTCTTCCACGGCCATGGCGCTGACCATGCCCACCACGACGGCCACCAGCAAGCCCAGCTTATACGGCAGGCCGAAGGCCAGCACGGCCACCGCGCCCGCCACCAGCACGCCGCACAGGGCGGCGCGGCTGAGGATCAGCGGCACCGTCACGCACAGGATCGCCAAGGTGCCGGCGAAACCGAGCCCCCATTCGGCCGGCACGACGGCGCCCAGCACGATGCCGATGAAGGAACCGATTTGCCAGGCCAGCCAGTTGGGGTAGATCAAGCCTTTCAGGAAAGGCAGCTTGGCCGGGTCCGGCGTTTCATGGGGGTAGCGTTGCAGGAACAGGCCCACCGTGATGTCGCCAGCCACATAGCCGAGCGCAAAGCGCTGGCGCCACGGCAGATGGGAGAAATGGGGGGCCAGCAGCACGGAAAAAATGACAAAACGCAAATTGACGACGAGGGCCGTGGCAAAGATCACCCACACGGGCGCCTGCGCGGCCAGCAGGGGCAAGGACGCGAGCTGGGCCGAGCCGGCAAAGACAAACAGGGTCATGGCCCCCGCCTGCGCGACAGTCAGGCCGCTTTTCACCATGGCCACGCCCACCACCATGCCCCAGGCGGCGATGCCCAGCAGGGTGGGCGCCCCCAGGTTCAGGCCGGCGCGCCAGGCATCTTTCAGCAGGGCGTCGTCCTTGGCGGCCGGGACGGCGTTCACGCGGCGCTCCGGCCGAGGTAGTGTGGTAACTGCACAACAATGGTGCGCGGAGAACGGCTCCGCAACGGTGATACCGGCAAGGCAAATCCAGTCAGGGTGGCGCTACGGCAGCCATATTGTCGCGAAAAACCGCGCCGCAGCCGAAGATGATCAAGCCGACATTTTAGCCATGATTTTTGCTGTCTGCCTGAATCCGTTAAAATCGTGCTTTTGGCAGCAGCCGACTTCCTTCCATACAGCCTCACGGAGCATGACAAGATGACAAAAACCACCCAGCCAGCGGTCGAACTCGACAGTAAAGACTTGCCAGCCCACTGCCCTAACCCGGCCATGCCGCTGTGGTCGTCGCATCCGCGCGTGTTCCTGGAATTCAACAAGGACGGCGTCGCCAAGTGCCCGTACTGCGGCACGGCCTACACCCTGAAGGAAGGCGCCAGCGCCGGCCACCATTAAACTGCCCAGCGGCGCGCCCCCAGCGCGCCGTTTTTATTTGCATCAAGTTATACCGTTCAGCCCGGAGTCGTCATGAAACGTCTGAAAGAACTCAATGGCAGCGCCGCCGAAGTTGAAGCGGCGTTCTACGATGCCTTGCACCGCGCCGATCTCGAAGCGCTGATGGCGCTATGGGCCGACGATGAAGAAATCGTCTGCATCCACCCGGGTGGCGCGCGCCTGATCGGCCATGCCGCCATCCGCGCCTCGTGGGAAACCATCCTGGCCGGCGGCGGCCTGCACATCGTGCCGGCGCAGCTGCATGAAACGCACAATCTGATGAGTTCGGTGCACACGGTGATCGAAGGCGTGACCCAGGAAGAAGGCGGCCCGGCGCATTTGCTGGCCACGAATGTGTATGTGAAAACGCCGCGCGGCTGGCGCATCGTGCTGCACCACGCGTCCATCGCCCCCGGTGGCGCACCGGCAGACGCCGCGGGGACGCAGATCCTGCACTGATGGCTTTGTCTCTTTCCTACACCGCTCCGCTGTGGCTGCCTGGCGGCCACGCGCAAACGATTTATCCGGCCGTATGCCTCGCCAAGCCGGCCGTGGCCTTCCGCCGCGAACGCTGGCAAGCGCCCGATGGCGATTTCGTCGACGTCGACCTGGTCGATGGCCAGCCAGGCCAGCCCTTCGTCGTGCTGTTCCACGGCCTGGAAGGCTCGTCGAACAGCCATTACGCGCGCTCCTTGATGGCCGAGGTGGCTGCGCGCGGCTGGTCGGGCGCCGTGCCGCATTTTCGCGGCTGCTCGGGCGAAGCGAACCTGGCGCCCCGTTTTTACCATTCGGGCGATGCGCAGGAAGTGGACTGGATCGTGCAGCGCCTGCGCCCGCGCGCCACGGGAAAATTGTATGCGGCCGGCGTCTCGCTGGGCGGCAACGCCCTGCTGTGCTGGCTGGGCCAGTCGCAGCACCAGGCCGATTTCATCGATGCGGCTGCGGCCGTGTCGGCCCCGCTGGACCTGGCGCAAGGGGGCAAGGCCCTGTCTTCGGGCGCCAACCGGCTCTACACGCGCATGTTCCTGAACACCTTGAAACCAAAATGCCTGGCCAAGCTCGAGCAGTTTCCCGGCCTGTTCGCGCGCGACGCCATGCTGGCCGCGCGCGATCTGCACGCCTTCGACAATGTCGTCACGGCGCCGCTGCACGGCTACCGCGACGCCGACGATTACTGGCACCGCGCCAGCGCCAAGCACGTCTTGCAGGACATTACCGTGCCCACCCTGGTGCTCAATGCCCAGAACGACCCCTTCCTGCCCGGGCGCTACCTGCCGCGCAGCGCCGCGCTGAACGTCACACTCGAGTATCCGCGCCACGGCGGCCACGTCGGCTTTGCCGCCGGCAAGTTGCCGGGAAGCTTGCATTGGCTGCCGCAACGGCTGCTCTCCTTCTTTGAAAACGGCAACATGGCGCCGTCTGCGCCGCAAAGCTGGCACGCTGGCGGTGCGCGCACTCACATGGAAAACGCTACACATGGATGAACTCGTCAAGCAAGCCCTGGCCAAATGGCCGAACGTACCCCACTGCTACGGCTGGCTGGGGCTGGACGCGCGCGGCCACTGGCGCATGCGCGACCAGCAGGCGCAACAGCAACAACTGCCCGGCGACAAGATCGTCCATGCGGCCCTGTTGAATTTCATCAACCGCAATTACGCCCAGGACGAACGCGGTTGCTGGTTTTTCCAGAATGGTCCGCAGCGCGTGTATGTGAATCTGGAGGCGACGCCGTATATCGCCCGCAGCGACCCGCAGCACGGTTTTGTCTTGCAGACGGGCGCGCCGCTGGAACAGATCGAGCAAGTGTATTGGTGCGACGACGGCATGCTGATCTTGCGCCATGGCGATATCGTGGCGCAGGTTGATGACCGCGACATTTCGCAAGTGCTGGACGCGCTGTACTTCGATGGACAGCTGGCCAGCGACGACGACTTGCTGACCTGGCTGCAAGAACGCCGTGGCAAGCTGACTTTATTGCATGACGGCAAGGAGATTGCCGTGCAGCCGCTGCGCTACGATGACGTGCCGCAAACCTTCGGCTTCCAGCCGGTGCCGCAAGCCGATCAGGACTAACCCTTCTGGTCCTTGATCTGTTCGCGGCGTTTTTCCTGCAGCTCGCGCTCGCGCGCATCGATCACGGCCTGGTCATAGAAGGTCGCGTCCGTCGATTTGCGGGCGATCGTCAGCTGGTCCAGCGCGGCCATGGTGGCGCCCTGCAGCACGTAGGATTCGGCCAGCGCCATGTGCTGCAAGGTCATCTTGCCCTGGTCCGCATAGGCTTTCGCCAGTAAATCGTACAGTTCCGGCTCTTCCTTGTAGAGCTGCACCTGCTCGCGCAGATACAAGGTCGATTGCTCCAGCTTGCCAGCAGCCATCAGCGCTTCCGCATACTGATGGGCAATGCCGCGCGAAAGGGGAAACTGCTGGCGCGCAGCGTCCGCCGCCTTCAGGGCTTGCTGCGCCACTTCCTTCTTTTGCGCCGGCATCAACAGCACTTCCAGCGCCATCGCCGCCAGCAGGGAATTGGGCGCCTGCGTGCCGCCCGAGGTAAACACATTCGGCCCGGCTGGCTGGTGCAGGGCGGCATTGGCCGCATCGAGTTCCTTTTGCGCCTCCGCCGGCTTGCCCTGCTTGACGGCGACAAAGGACAAACCGTAATGGGCGGCCGTCACCTGGAAGCGGCTTTGCTGTTCCAGCTGCGTCTTGAAGACGGCCTTGGCATTCAACAGGCCTTGCACGCTTTCATCCTGCAGCACGCGGGCGCGCGCCCGGGCCAGGTGGAAACTCAGGCTGTCCGCCCGCTGCTTGTACGGCTGCTCGCGGATGCGCGCCTGGATGTCGGCGATGCGTTCCGTCGTCAGCGGGTGGGTCTGCAAATAGGCGGGCATCAAGTCGCTGTACGAGCGGCTCGCTGCCTGCATGCGGCCGAAGAAGGCCACCATGCCGGTGGTGTCGAAGCCCGCTTCGCCCATGATCTGGAAACCAATGCGGTCCGCCTCGCGTTCGGCGTCGCGGCCGAAATTGAGCTGGCGCTGGATGGCCAGGCCCTGGCCGGCGGCAAACACGCCCATGGCCACGTCGCCGCCCGCGCGAGAAGCGAGCGCCGCCAACAGCATGGCCGCCAGCGGCATCAGGGCATCCTGGCGCTGCTGGCCCAGCATGCGCGCGATATGGCGCTGCGCCACATGGCCGATCTCGTGCGACAGCACGGACGCCAGTTCCGCCTCCGTTTGCGCCGCCAGCACCAGGGCCGAGTGCACGCCGATGAAGCCGCCCGGCAAGGCAAACGCGTTCAACTGGGGATCGCGCACGGCAAAGAAGAAATAGTCGTAATTCGTTTCACCACGCACGCTGGGGCGCGCCGCCACGAGCGCGTTGCCGAAGGTATTCAGGTATTCGAGCAAGGGCGCGTCGTCGAGGTAGTCGCGGTCGCCGCGGATGCCGCGCATGATTTCCTCGCCGATCTTGCGCTCCATCGCCGGCGACAGGTCTTCGCGCGACGTGTCACCCAGGTTCGGCAGGTTCGGCGCCGGCGGCACGGCCAGCGGCGTCCAGCCGCCAGCCGGCTTGGCCGCCACGCTGGCGGCCGGTGCCGCTGGCGCGGACGTATAGGTTTGCGCCAGCGCACAGGGCGCCGCCAGCCATAATGCGGCCAGCACGGACGCGCGCCGGGAGCCGCGCAGCCATGACGCAGCGGCATTTTCAACGATGATCGGAAGGGGAGTTTTTGAATTCACGGGTGCTATCATACCTTGTTCGCGGCGCCCATTCCCACGCGTCATGCCAGTGGCATGAGGTCGTGACCGGGCGTGCCGCGCTCCCCTTTTCTCACCTATTTTGACGCCATGACAACAGCAGACAAGCAAGCCCCCGCCGGGGAACTGACCCATTTCGACGCCACGGGCCAGGCCCATATGGTCGATGTGGGCAGCAAGGAAGACACGCGCCGCAGCGCCGTGGCCGCCGGCACCATCCGCATGCAGCCGGCCACCCTGGCATTGATCATTTCCGGCAACGCCAAGAAAGGCGACGTGCTGGGCATCGCCCGCATCGCCGCCATCATGGGCGCCAAGCGCACGAGCGACCTGATTCCCCTGTGCCACCCGCTGGCCCTCACGCGCGTCACCGTCGATTTTGAAGTGGACGAAGCGGCCAACAGCGTGCACTGCCGCGCCCAGGTCGATACGACGGGCAAGACGGGCGTGGAAATGGAAGCGCTCACGTCCGTGCAAATCGGCTTGTTGACGATCTACGACATGTGCAAGGCCGTCGACCGCGGCATGGTCATGACGAATGTGCGCGTGCTGGAAAAGCATGGTGGCAAGTCGGGCGATTGGCACGCCGAGGTGTAATTATTTTGCCTGGCGCGCAAGCTGGCCCTGGACGCGGCGCAAGTCACGCAGCAAGCAGACTGCACTGGCCAGGCACAGCGCGATGATGGTCATGGACAGGGGCAAGTGGAATTGTTCCAGCCCTGCCAGCGCAAAGCCGGCGTGGATCAGGAACGTTCCCACGCCCAGCGCGGCGCAGACACAAGCATACAAGGTCGCCCGCGCGGTGGCCAGCAGCACATGCCGGTAACCGGCCAGCACCAGGGCAATCGCCGCCAGGTTAAACACGAGAAAACCCTGCACGCCACCCGGCAAACGAAACATCTCCCACTCGTTCCAGTAGGCAGCGTCGATTTGATGCAAGATCAGGAACAACATGGTCCAGAAGTAGCTGCGCGGCATAAGATTTACATTCGTCAATATTGATCCCATTGTAAAGCCTGCACCACGCACCGGCATGTGCCCATGGCACTTTCGATGCAAAAATGAATTTCATTGATATAAATGCTTTTTCATCAAGAAATCATGCATACTGCGAGTCGTCCATATCCAGATGAGCATCGCATGACAAGCAACAGACCCGCCGCGGAAAGCAAGCTCCAGGACTTCGAATTCGAGGCCATGAATCTGCAGGTGGGGGGACGCATCCAGTTCATCACGCACCGCACCATCAAACCCATCCAGCATTTCTCGACCGTGATCGGCTATGTGAAAGACGAGTACCTGATCGTCAAGATTCCCATGGAAAGCGGCGCGTCGATTGTCCTCAACGAAGGCGACAAGCTGACCATCCGCGTGTTTTCTGGCGTCACCGTCTGTTCGTTTTCCTGCAGCGTGCTGCGCATCTTCGGCCGCCCGCTCAACTATGTCCACCTGAGCTTTCCCGACACCATCCAGGGCACCAGCCTGCGCACGGCCATGCGCGTCAAGGTGGACATTCCGGCGCAGCTGAGCTACCGCGACGTGGCGGCCGTGCCCGTGTTCATCGTCAATCTCAGCGTCTCGGGCGCGCTGATCGAGGCGCCCAGCATGCTCACGCCCGATGACGAAGGCGTGGCGCTGAGTTTTACCCTGCTGGTGCAGCCGAACAGGCATCAGATGCGCGTCAACACGCGCGCCCGCATCCAGAACGTGAGCGTGGGCAAGCCGTCGAATGGCCACGCCGCCGAGGTAGCGGAAATCTATACGTACGGCGTGCAATTCATCGACCTGGAACCGACCCATTACACGCTGCTGCAAAACCTCACCTATGAAGCGCTGATCGCGGACCGGCAAAAAATCGTCTGATACCGGCGCGGCAGGCGCCGCTTACTGCGTCGCCACCACCTTGGGAATATTCGTGCGGGTAATGGCTTCCTTGGCCGCCGCATTCGTCACGCTGGTGCTGTTAAACCAGCTCAGGCTGCTGGTACCGAGCTGCAACTCCATGTTCACCGTCTGGCCGCCCAAACCGCTGCCCAGGTCGCCCGCCAGGGTCAGCTCGATATCGCCCTTGTCGACCTTGGCGCTGGCCACTTCGCGCGTGGCGCTGAACACGGGGATGGCGCTGGGCACGGCCGCGGTCGGCGTGCTGCAGGCGGCCGCCTCGCCGCCATTTTCCTGCACGCACAGGGCCACAGCCGTTTTGAGCGGCGCGGCGGCCGCCAGCACATTGCTGACCTTGGCCCGCATCGTATAGTCGCCGTACTGGGGAATGGCCACGGCCGCCAGGATGCTGGCGATGGCCACCACGATCATCAGTTCTATCAGGGTAAAACCGCTTTGCGCGCGCATCGTATTCTCCCATTGTGCATTGCTCACCCCATGCATGGTGCAAGCGCCATGCCAGCGGCGCGCCCGGGCAGCGCCGGTACGCATGGAAAGAAAAGCGACACATTTGGGCGGGTTCGGACCAGCGCCGTCCGCCCAGGCCGGGAATTGGCCTGTCTTGCGGACAAAAAAAAGGAGCCGAAGCTCCTTTTTTGTACTGCATGAACCAGGCTGAAAATTACAGCATGGCTTTCAGCAGACGCGCCATTTCCGACGGGTTTTTGGTCACGGTGATGCCGCAAGCTTCCATGATTTCCAGCTTGGCTTGTGCCGTATCGGCACCGCCCGAGATCAGCGCGCCGGCGTGGCCCATGCGCTTGCCTGGAGGAGCGGTGACGCCAGCGATGAAGCCAACGACCGGTTTTTTCATGTTGTCTTTGATCCAATAAGCCGCATTGGCTTCGTCCGGACCACCGATTTCGCCGATCATGATGACTGCGTCGGTATCTGGATCGTCATTGAACATCTTCATGATGTCGATGTGCTTCAGACCGTTGATCGGGTCGCCGCCGATGCCGACTGCCGACGATTGGCCCAGGCCCAGTGCGGTCAATTGACCCACTGCTTCATAGGTCAGGGTGCCCGAACGCGACACGACGCCGATACGGCCTTTCTTGTGGATGTGGCCTGGCATGATGCCGATCTTGATTTCGTCTGGCGTGATCAAGCCTGGGCAGTTAGGGCCCAGCAGCAAGGTTTTGCTGTTGGCTTTGGCCATGCGGTCTTTCAGGGCCATCATGTCACGGACAGGAATGCCTTCGGTGATGCAAATGGCCAGATCCATTTCAGCTTCGACAGCTTCCCAGATCGCCGCTGCAGCGCCTGCTGGCGGTACGTAGATCACGGAAACGTTGGCGCCGGTTTCTTTTTTCGCTTCGGTCACGTTAGCGAAAATAGGAATGCCTTCGAAATCTTCGCCGGCTTTCTTCGGGTTCACGCCTGCCACGAAGGCAGCTTTGCCGTTCGCGTAGTCGCGGCAACCGCGGGTGTGGAACTGGCCGGTCTTGCCGGTAATCCCTTGGGTAACGACTTTGGTATCTTTATTGATCAGAATGGACATGTTGATTCCTTAATTAAGCTTGACCGGCAGCAGCGGCAACGACGCTCTTGGCTGCATCTTCCATGGTGTCGGCTGCGATGATAGGCAGACCGGAATCGGCCAGCATCTTTTTGCCCAGGTCTTCGTTGGTGCCCTTCATGCGCACGACCAGCGGCACGTTCAGCGAGACGGCTTTCACTGCGGCGATCACGCCTTCAGCGATCACGTCGCAACGCATGATGCCGCCGAAAATGTTCACCAGGATGGCTTTCAGGCCTGGGTTTTTCAGCATGATCTTGAACGCTTCGGTGACTTTTTCTGCCGTGGCGCCGCCGCCGACGTCCAGGAAGTTGGCTGGCTCGCCGCCGAACAGCTTGATGGTGTCCATGGTCGCCATGGCCAGACCGGCGCCGTTCACCAGGCAACCGATGTTGCCGTCGAGCGAAATGTAGGCCAGGTCGAATTTCGACGCTTCGATTTCAGCTGGATCTTCTTCGTCCAGATCGCGCAGGGCGACGATTTCCGGATGACGGAACAGAGCGTTCGGGTCAAAGTTGAACTTGGCGTCCAGGGCGATGACTTTGCCGCTGCCGGTAACGATCAGCGGGTTGATCTCGGCCAGCGAGCAATCGGTTTCCCAGTACGCTTTGTACAGGCCTTGCAGGTTGACGCGAGCGTCGGCGATGGAACCGGCAGGCACGCCGATTTTGGCGGCGATGTCGTCTGCCTGGGCATCGGTCAGGCCCATGCCTGGATCGATGGTGACGTGATGGATCTTCTCTGGGTGGCTTTCGGCCACTTCTTCGATGTCCATGCCGCCTTCGGACGAAGCCATCAGGACGATTTTCTGGGTGACGCGGTCGGTGACCAGCGAAACGTACAGTTCTTGTTTGATGTCGGCGCCTTCTTCCACCAGCAGGCGATTGACTTTCTGGCCTTCGGCGCTGGTCTGGTGCGTGATCAGCTGCATGCCCATGATCTGGTCAGCGTATTCCTTGACCTGCTCGATCGATTTCGCCACTTTCACGCCGCCGCCCTTGCCGCGGCCACCTGCGTGGATCTGCGCCTTGACAACCCATACCGGGCCGCCCAGGGTTTCCGCAGCCTTGACGGCTTCTTCGACGGACATGCACGGAATACCGCGTGGTACCGTCACTCCGTGCTGCCGGAGGATTTCTTTGGCTTGATACTCATGGATTTTCATGCTGGCTTCCCTTCTGATACTGATTTGTAAAAATACGGTTAGTGGTGCAAAAAAAACAGGAAAAACAGAGCGCCGGGGTCACGCTTTGGCTACCCAGCGCGGGTAATACTGTGCAACTGCCCCGCCATCGGTGCGCAGGGCGTGGCATTTGTCGAGTTGAAACGGCTTTTCATGCGACAAGTCAGCATTCTCACCGTCACGGGTCGACCAGACATCGCCGGCAAATGCCTGAACCGTCGCAGTCGGCAAGACTTGCGCCAGTTCGGTCAAATGGGTACAGCCAGCGATTCCCGCCAGGCGCTGTTTCAAGTCGCGGCGGAAATTCTTCAATAAATTCAAACCGATCAGCGCCCTGTAAGCGGGGCCGATGGTATCGCAAAAACCGGGATAGGGCACGGCATCGGAGACAGCTTCGGCCTCGACAATGGTCAGTTCGCGATCGACGGTAATGCGCAAGTGGAGGTCATGCAGAGGGGCGCCGGCGGGACGGGGGCCGGAGGCCAGGGTCGCGTCATAGCTTTTGATGTCGGTGATATGGGCGTCAATATCCCACAGGCCGTCGTCGCGCATATACGCTTGGACGTCGATAACGCGGGAGTGCCGTAGGGCGCGCCGGGATACGGGAGTTGACAGGGGCATAAGACCGATGCCGCTTGCGCGGCCATAATTAGTAAGCAGCCATGTGCCTAAAGCACTCTGTTCGCAGCTTCTACGAACAGCAACCGCACCTGCGGCGCCGCAAAAACCCTAAAAGTGTAGCACACAGGGCGCTAGTTGCGCCGCAACATAATTTTTTATTGGTCGTGCCGTCTGCCGCAAATCATTAACGAAAATCGCAAAATCAATGACAATTATTCACAATGCAAATAACTTGAAAGCATGCCTGCGGCACCGGCGCACTGGCCGGTGCCGCGCTTCAGTCAGCCACACCCAGTGCGCGTAAAACGGGCAAGGTGCGCGCGGAAAAATATTCCGCGCGCGCCAGCAGTTCGGCCAGGTTTTCCTCTTCCGTCAACAAGGGCTTCCCGTCCTTCGTCAGCAGTTGCTCCAGGCGCAGCAGTACCGGCCACGTCGCGCGCACCCATTCTTGCGGCGTTGGACAACCTTGCTGTTTTGCCCACAGGAACAGTTGTTGTAAATGCGATACAACCACGCCGCCGCCCGTCAGGGGGCTGGCGAGGCTGTGCAGGTCGGTTCTTGCCAGCGCCTGCTCCAGCAAGTGCGCATTCAGCCGCGCCGTCCGTGGCCGCGCCACGGCGATGTCGGCCTCGTCCTGGACGGCAAGCACGCTGCCCTTGCTGACCAGCACCAATATGATCTGCAGCAAGGCGGCCAGGCCGGCTTCGCTACCCGCCAGTTGCTGCTCCAGCTCGCCTATCGTGTACACGCGATGGTCGGCCATGGCGTCGAGCACGGGCGCGTACACTCGCTCGTCCATATCGGCGTCGCCCAGCACCCCATGCACGCTCAACACCACTTCGTCGCGGGGCACGGCCAGCATCACGCGCACGGCCCGCACGGCGCTGATCTGGGCCAACGGCGTCAGCCTGCGCGCGCCCTTGACCCAGTAATCCTTGCGGAATTGCTCGTTGACGAGAAAGGCGCGCGTCGTCTCGCGGAAGACGGGATCGGGTATCTCGGCCAGGAATTGCTGGTGTTCGGCCGTCAGGTTCAGCATGTCGACCAGAGCGGTATAGTTGGCGGACGAGGCGAACTCCAGCTTGGCCTCGCCCAGCATGGCCGCAACGCTGGAAAAGGCCATCGGCTGCCAATCCGCATTGAAATATTCGTGTGCAATATAGTTGCGGTCCAGCGCTTTCAGCTTCTCGAAACGGTCCGCCAGCAGGGGATTGGCCTCCAGATAGCGCGGTTGCACGGCGATCATCCTGTCGACAAAATCGATGGCGCCGTCGACTCGTGCCAGCACGCCCACGCCGGGCGCGCTCATGATGCGGCTATGCTCGGCCAGCAAGTCGCGCATCGGCATCATGGCACTCCAGCCCGGCTGCGTGTTATAGCTGATATAGGCGACGCCCCCCACTTTCAGCTTGCGCTGCAGGAAATCGACGATCAAGGCGCGATTTTCTGCCGAGACCCAGCTCCAGATCCCGTGCAGGCAGATAAAGTCGAAATCGGGCAAGTCGTCACGGCGGCAAAACTGCGCGAACGATTCGTCCGTGAACTGTGCGCCGGCGCCGGCCACGCTGGCCAGCTCCTGCGCAAAGGCGGCCTGGGACGGATTGAAATCATTGCCATGCCAGCGCGTGGCGGACGCCGCCGCATGGATGTTGGCGCTGATGCCCTGGCCAAAGCCCAGCTCGCAAGCCGTGCCGCTATCCGGCAAGGCAAGCCCGGCAGCCAGCAGGGGCAGCCGCAGGCGCAGAGGATTCAATTCTTCGTAATAGCCATAGGTATAGGCGATTTCGGCCACATAGCCGGCATTCCAGTTGCTCATCTCGATCCTGTCACGGTCAGTGGTGCTGCGCGCATCGCACAGCGTTCGAGCGCCAGAATACCTTATCGCGCGGCGTCGCCATACTGGAAACAGACGGCGTTTGAAAGCGCAGTTCATGGGGCACGACGGAGGCCGGCCGGCGCGCCATGACCAGCCTCATTCCTCGTCGGGATCCAGCCCCTTCAAGGCCGCTTGCACGGCGCGCTGGGAAAAGCCGCGCTGCATCAGGAAGCGCATCTGCTTGTTGCGCTGCTCGGCATCCTGCGCTACTTCACCAAACTTGCGGCGCCACACTTCGCAGGCGCGCGCAACTTCCCCTTCGGCCAGGCCCGCCTTGAGTTCCTGCAGCGCCTCGCCGCCGATGCCATGGCTTTGCAACTCCGCCATGATGCGGCTATTGCCGAAGCGGGCCGAGCGGCGGTGGATCAGCGACTCGGAAAAGCGCTCCTGCGACAGCCAGTTGGCCTGCTCCAGACTGTCGAGCAAGGCTTCCACATCATCGCCCTCCTGCGCATGGCGCTGCAGCTTGCGCCGCAATTCCATGCGGCTATGTTCACGCATCGACAAAAAGCGTAGCGCCCTGCCCTTCAGGCTTAGTTGTACTGCGGCCATACACCCACCTTGTCTTTCATTCCACGATCACATCCCCCAAACACAATCGCCGCCCGGCGCAACAGCGCGGGACGGCGATCAGGGTCCAACCTTGCGGCAAGCCATGCGTAGGTCGGATCAGGCCCCTTGGGCCGTAATCCGACAACATTGCTGGCGTCTGTAGTGTTGTCGGATTACGCGCGGCTTTGCCGCGCTAATCCGACCTACTCTGCCTTGGCTTCCGCAGCCTTGGCAGCCTTGTCGGCGGCTTTGTCCGCTTTTTCCGGCTTTTCAGCAGCCAGCGGCGGCAGTTCGCGCACGCCCAGCGACGCGCGGACCTTGTTTTCGATTTCGCGGGCCAGCGCAGGACGCTCTTGCAGGAAGGCGCGGGCGTTGTCCTTGCCCTGACCGATGCGTTCGCCGTTGTAGCTGTACCACGAACCGGATTTTTCCACGATCTTGGCATCCGAGCCCAGGTCCAGGATTTCGCCTTCGCGCGAGGTGCCTGCGCCGTACAGAATGTCGAAGTGCGCTTCCTTGAACGGTGGCGCGATCTTGTTCTTGACGACCTTGACCTTGGTTTCGTTGCCGATCACTTCATCGCCGGACTTGATCGAGCCGGTGCGGCGGATGTCCAGACGCACGGAGGCGTAGAATTTCAGCGCATTGCCGCCCGTGGTTGTTTCCGGGCTGCCGAACATCACGCCGATCTTCATGCGGATCTGGTTGATGAAGATGACCAGGGTATTGGTACGGTTGATGGAACCGGTCAGCTTGCGCAGGGCTTGCGACATCAGACGCGCTTGCAAGCCTGGCAGGGAATCACCCATGTCGCCTTCGATCTCGGCGCGTGGCGTCAGTGCGGCCACGGAGTCGATGACGACGAGGTCGACACTGCCCGAACGCACGAGGGCGTCGCAGATTTCCAGCGCTTGCTCGCCCGTGTCCGGTTGCGAGATCAGCAATTCGTGCAGGTTCACGCCCAGCTTTTGCGCATAACCGACGTCCAGCGCGTGCTCGGCATCGATAAAGGCGCACGTGCCGCCCAGTTTTTGCATTTCGGCGATGGTTTGCAGGGTCAAGGTGGTTTTACCCGACGATTCCGGACCGTAGATTTCCACCACGCGGCCGCGCGGCAAGCCGCCCACGCCCAGCGCGATATCGAGGCCGAGCGAACCGGTCGACACGACTTGCACTTCTTCGATCGGTGCGCTGGCATCCATGCGCATGACCGAACCTTTGCCAAACTGCTTCTCGATCTGCGCCAGTGCGGCGGCGAGCGCCTTGGCTTTTTCCGATGCGGGTACTACAGCTTTTTTATCGTCCATATGTTCTTTCAGCCGTTCTACAGTTGCGGATTCACGTGACGCATCTACGTGAACCGTGCAGCCTGCGATAGCGCCAGTGGGTTAAATTCTTTACACAGACAGTACTGTATAAAAAAACAGTGATCAATGCAAGCGGAACGTGGATTTGTTTTGAAACAGATCAATACATCCGCGGATTTTCATAAAAATTCGCCACCTTGCGGAAAATGAAACACAATACAAGCTTCTACCGCCGCAAAGCATAGGAAGTGCACCATGCGTATTTTACTTGCCGAAGATGACAGCGTGCTGGCCGATGGCCTGACCCGCTCGCTACGCCAGTCCGGCTATGCGATCGACTACGTCAAGACGGGCCAGGAAGCCGATACGGCCCTGTCCACCCAGGAATTCGACTTGCTGATCCTCGACCTGGGCCTGCCGAAAATGTCCGGCCTGGAAGTGCTGCGCCGCCTGCGCGCGCGCGCCTCGCTGCTGCCGGTACTGATCCTGACGGCCGCCGATTCCATCGAACAACGCGTGAATGGCCTCGACCTCGGTGCCGATGATTATATGGCCAAGCCGTTCGCCTTGTCGGAACTGGAGGCAAGAGTGCGCGCCCTGACGCGCCGCGGCGCCGGCGGCGGCGCCACCATCATCAAGCACGGCCCCCTCAGCTACGACCAGGTGGGGCGCAGCGCCTACATCAACGACCAGATGCTCGACCTGTCGGCGCGCGAACTGGGCTTGCTGGAAATCTTGCTGGGTCGCACCGGCCGTCTCGTCTCGAAAGAGCAACTGGTCGACCACCTGTGCGAATGGGGCGAGGAAGTGTCGAACAACGCCATCGAAGTGTATGTACACCGCCTGCGCAAGAAGATCGAAGTGGGTGGCGTGCGCATCGCCACCGTGCGCGGCCTCGGCTATTGCCTGGAAAAATACTCGGAAGCGGCGCGCCTGAACGCCGAAGCGGGCGAGTCGGCAAGCCCGGCCAGCGGACCCGCCAGCAAGTGAAGGCGCGCGAGGCGCCAGCGGACGAGCCGGACGACGACGACTGGTTCGAGCCGCCCACCACGGAGCAGGACGACACGATCGAGCATTCGCTGTTCGGCGAAATCCTCGACTGGATGCTGGCGCCCCTGCTGCTGCTGTGGCCGATGAGCATCGCCATCACCTATCTGGTGGCCAAGAGCATCGCCAATCAACCATTCGACCATGCGCTGGAAGACAGCGTGACGGTGCTCACGCAGCAGGTCAAGCAGGCCGATGGCGCCATGCTGCGCCGCACGCCGGACAAGAACAGCAGCAATAATAACGGCCGCGACTTGCTGCGCGGCGACGATGTCGACACCCTGTATTACCTGGTGGTGGGCCCGCGCGGCGAATACCTGGCCGGCGACCGCGATTTGCCGCCGCCGCAGGACGCCGACAAATACCGCAGCGGCATGGTGCTGTTCCGCAACGACACCATCCACGGCACGCCCGTGCGCGTGGCGTTCAGCTATCTCGATATTCCTTCCAGCAACGACGATGAGCAAAGCCGCGCGCTGGTGCAAGTGGCCGAGACGCTGGAAAAACGCGCCCAGCTGGCCAATGAAATCATCAAGGGCGTGATTTTGCCGCAGTTCATCATCCTGCCCGTGATCCTGGCCCTCGTCTGGTTTGCCCTGGCGCGCGGCCTGTCGCCGCTGGCGCAATTGCAGGAACGCATACGCGCCCGTCCACCTGACGATTTGAGTCCGATCGAATCGGGCCAGGTACCCGAGGAAATCACGCCGCTGGTCGGTTCGCTCAACGAGATGCTCTCGCGGCTGTCGCTGTCGATCGACATGCAGAAACGCTTCATCGCCGATGCCGCGCACCAGATGAAGACACCGCTGGCCGGCATGCGCATGCAATCGGAGCTGGCCCTGCGCCAGACCGACCACGACGAGATCCACCGCTCGCTGCTGCAGCTGGCGAAAAGTTCGGAAGCGGCCACGCGCCTCGTCAACCAGTTGCTGGCCCTGGCGCGCGCGGAAAACCAGCCGCAGGCGGGCACGGCGTTCGAACCGATCGAACTGAGCGAACTGGCGCGCGGCGTGGTGCAGGACTGGGTGCAAGCCTCGTTTACCCAGCATATCGACTTGGGCTTCGAACAGCCTGCCTATTCGATCATGATTTCCGGCAATCCCATGATGCTGCGCGAGCTGCTGAGCAATCTGATCGACAACGCCCTGCGCTACACGCCGTCCGGTGGCAGCGTCACGGTGCGCGTGCGCAGCACCCTGGAACTGGCCATCCTGGAGGTGGAAGATACGGGCCCCGGCATTGCGCCGGCCGAGCGGGCGCACGTGTTCGAACGCTTTTACCGCATTCTCGGCAGCAATGTCGACGGTAGCGGCCTGGGCCTGGCCATCGTGCGAGAAATTGCGCAGCAGCATGGCGCCGAAGTCGATATTTTTAACAATCCGCGCGCGCAGTCGCCGAAGCTGCCGGGCACCCTGCTGCGCCTGAGCATCGCCTTGCTGTTGCCGGACGCGCCAGAAGAGGATGACGTCACGTATGGATAAGCCGAGCCCACCCGTTGCCCCGGCGCGGCCATCGCGCACGCCCAGCCCCGAGCTGCAGGCGCGCCGCGATATGCACTGGCGCAAGACGCGGCGCCTGACGGCCATCCTGCTGCTGGTGTGGCTGCTGACGGGCTTCCTGACCGTGTTCTATGCGCGCGAGCTGCTGCACCTGAACCTGTTCGGCTGGCCGCTGCCCTTCTATATGGCGGCCCAGGGGGCCTCGCTCGTGTACCTGGCCATCATCGCCTTCTATGCGTGGCGCATGCGGCGCCTCGACCGGGACTTCCATGCCGAGGAGCACGCATGAACGGCCAGCGCAGCTTCTTTGCCCGGCTGAGCCGCTACTACCTGCTGTTTACGGCCGGTTTCGCCGCCTTCCTGCTGGCCCTGTCCGTGCTGGAACAGGAAGGCATGCCGCGCGCGTGGATCGGCTACCTGTTCATGCTCGTCACCATCACCCTGTACGCCACCATCGGCGTCATCAGCCGCACTTCAAACGTCACCGAATACTATGTGGCGGGGCGCCGGGTGCCAGCCATGTTCAACGGCATGGCCACGGCCGCCGACTGGATTTCGGCGGCCAGCTTCATCAGCCTGGCCGGCGGCCTGTACCTGAACGGCTTCGACGGCCTGGCCTTCATCATGGGCTGGACGGGCGGCTATTGCCTGGTGGCGCTATTGATCGCGCCCTACCTGCGCAAGTTCAGCCAGTACACGATTCCCGATTTCCTCGCCGCCCGCTACGGCAGCGGCACCGACAAACGGGGCGCCAGCGTGCGCGTGGTGGCCGTGGCCGCCACCATCATCGTGTCGTTTACGTATGTGGTGGCGCAGATCTACGCCGTCGGCCTGATCGCCTCGCGCTTCACGGGCGTGGATTTTTCCGTCGGCATCTTCCTGGGCCTGGCCAGCATCCTCGTGTGCTCCTTTCTGGGCGGCATGCGCGCCATCACCTGGACGCAGGTGGCGCAGTACATCATCATCCTCGTCGCCTTTCTGATTCCCGCCATGTGGCTGTCGGTCAAGCATGCGGACAATCCCGTGCCGCAGATCGCTTACGGCAAGGTGCTGACGCAACTGAGCGTGCGCGAACACGTGCTGGAAGCGGACCCGAAAGAAAACGAAGTGCGCGCCATCTTCCGCCAGCGCGCGCAAAGCTACCAGGCGCGCATTGACGGCTTGCCCGGTTCCTGGGAACAAGGCCGCCTGACGGCCCAGCGCCAGCTCGATAGTTTGCGCCAGCGCAATACCTCGCTGTTCGACATCCGCAATGCGGAGCGCTACCTGATTGCCTATCCGAAAAGTCCGGACGAAGCACGCGTGCTGTGGCAGGCAGCCCAGGCGCAGAACCAGAAACGCGCCGAACCGATCATTCCGCACGCGCAGCCGTTTCCGGCTGCGGACCGCGAACAGTCCGACATCAAGCGCAACAATTTCCTGGCCCTCGTGTTTTGCATGATGCTGGGCACGGCCGCCCTGCCGCATATCCTCATGCGATCGTACACCACGCCCTCGGTGCACGAAACGCGCGTGTCCGTGTTCTGGACCCTGTTCTTCATCTTGTTGATCTATCTCACGATTCCCGCGCTGGCCGTGCTGGTCAAGTACGATATTTATTCGGCGCTCGTGGGCACGCAGTACGCGAACCTGCCCACCTGGGTGTCGTACTGGGCCAATGTGGACAAACTCAGTCCCCTGATCAGCATCGTCGACGTCAACCGCGACGGCATCGTGCAACTGGCGGAAATTTCCATCGATGCCGACGTGCTGGTGCTGGCCACACCAGAGATCGCCGGCTTGCCCTACGTGATTTCCGGCCTGGTGGCGGCAGGCGGCTTGGCCGCCGCCCTGTCGACGGCCGATGGCTTGCTGCTGGCCATCTCGAATGCCCTGTCGCACGACATCTATTACAAGGTGGTCGATCCCAGCGCCTCGACGCAAAAGCGCGTGACGATTTCAAAATTGCTGCTGCTGGCCGTGGCCTTCATCGCAGCCTATGCGGCCTCGCAAAAGCCGGCCGACATTTTGTCGCTGGTGGGCGTGGCTTTTTCCCTGGCCGCCTCGACCCTGTTCCCGCCGCTGGTGCTGGGCGTCTTCTGGCAACGCGCCAACTATCAGGGCGCGCTGGCCGGCATGCTGACAGGCTTTGGCGTATGCCTGTACTACATGCTGCATACGAGCACCATGCTGGGCGGCAATGCCAGCGGTCAATGGTTCCACATCGCGCCCATCTCGGCCGGTATCTTCGGCGTGCCGGCCGGCTTGGCCGCCGCCATCCTCGTCAGCTGGCTGACGCCGGCGCCGGGACGCCGCAGCACGGGGCTGGTTGAGCATATCCGGGCGCCGGAATGACTAGCGTATAGTCTCCAGCGCCACAACGGTACATTTTGATTCATATTGATCCAATGATAATATGTTGCCTTAAGATAATTTCCAAAAGGAAAACATGTTTACCAAGCATAGCGGAGTTGCGCTACTCGGATCATTGAGCATGTTGAGCACGGCACTAGCCGCACGGGCGACCGATGCCATACCTGCGGCGGCAGCCTCGCCAGCGGTCGCAGCGGACACACTGATTCCCATCGAGAGTTTTTTCGAGAACTGTTCCTTCAGCGGCGCCATCCTTTCGCCCGACGGCCACCTCGCTGTGCGCGTCGCCCAAGCCGAAGGCGGCAGCGGTCGCCCGCTGGGTTTGCGCTATGAAACCGATGCGCAATGGCAACTGGGGCGGCTACTCGGACGTGTCCGAAAACTACCGCCGAGACGGCATGCCCGTGCTGATCGGCGCCCCCGTCAAGGATGCCACCAAGTTCAAGGCCACCTCGCCGCTGCAGCAGGCAGTAGTCAGCGCGCATCACCCAACGCCGCAATATCGGCCCGGCAGCGCCAGCCAGTAACGCCGCGTCGTCGCTGTACCCATGCCATGCAGTTGTTATAAATCACCAAAGGATATAAAGAATGATGTGGTCGATGTTGCCAAAATTACCCCGCTGCGCGCTATTACCCCTCCTGATGCTTGCGCTGGCGCCCCTGCCGTTTGCGCAGGCACAAGTCCAGGAAACGCAGGCGGCACCTGCCGCATCCGCGCTGCCGACGAGCCTGTTCTTTGCTCCCCGTTCGCTGGGCGGTGCCGTGCTGTCGCCCGATGGACGCTTCCTGGCGATGCGCGTTCTGCCGGCCGGCGAGCGGCAGCGGGTGCGCCTGAGCGTGCTGGACCTGGCAAGCATGCAAGCCAAGGTCGTGGCCTATTTCAACGATGCGGATATCGCCAATTTCCAGTGGGTTAATAACGAACGCCTGGCCTACAGCCTGGTGGACCGGCAACGGGGCCAGGGAAGGCAGCGGTTTGCATCCGGCATGTTCGCCGTCAACAAGGATGGCAGCGGCTACCGCCAATTGGCCACCCGCGAAGGCATCGTACGCGACAAACCTGGCATGTTGCTGCAGCCATGGTCAACCTTCCTGATCGACAATATCAGTGCGCAGACCGGTAACTTCGTCTACGTCTGGCGCACCCATCTGAGCCACCTGAACTCGATCGCCGACACTTCGACAGGCCGTCTCAACACGCTGACGGGTGGCTACGAAACCGTCAACATGCCACCGGACCTGCTGTACTGGATGAGCGACTCGGGTGTGGCCTGGCGCATGGACAAGGAGTTTGCGGACAAGCGCAACATGGCGTACACCTTCGACCGGCCAGCCGGTACCTGGCGCAAGCTGGCCCAGGTGATACCAGCGGACGCGGCCGGCGAAGCGATTGCCCCCGCCTTCCTGGCACCAGACGGCCAGTTGTATGTGTATGCGCGCAATGGCGGCGACAAGGTGGCGTTATACCGTTTTGACCAGCAAGGCCAGCGGCTCGATGGCGCACCGCTGCTCGCATCGCCCGATTATGATATCCAGGCCACCATGGTGCATAACGATGCCAAACTGCTGGGCATACGCTACAGGACCGATGCGGAAACCACCTTGTGGCTTGATGCGGACATGCAGGCCATGCAGCAAGCCGTCAATGCGCGCCTGCCCGCCACGGTCAATACGCTGAGCGTGGCGCAACGCACGGATGCGCCGTATGTGCTCGTGTCGAGCTGGTCCGATGTACAGCCCCCCATCTATCGCTTGTTTGAGCGGACCAGCGGCAAGCTGATACCCTTGGGCAAAGCCTATCCCGGCGTTGCCGCCGAGCCCATGGCGTCAAGACAATTGCTGCACGTCAAAGCCCGCGACGGCCTGGCCCTACCCGCTTGGCTGACCTTGCCCAAAGGCAGCGGCCGCCAGCTGCCGCTGGTGGTGCTAATCCATGATGGTCCGTGGCAGCGCGGCGACTGGGGATGGGATCCGGCCAGCCAATTTCTTGCATCGCGCGGCTATGCCGTCCTGGAACCCGATTACCGGGGCAGCACGGGACTGGGTGCGCGCCATTTCCGCGCCGGCTGGAAACAATGGGGCCTGGCCATGCAGGACGATATCGCCGATGCGGCGCGCTGGGCCATTACGGAAGGCATCGCCGATCCGCAGCGCATTTGCCTGGCCGGTGGCGGCTACGGCGGCTATGCCACCCTGATGGGACTGGGGCGCGATCCGGCCCTGTTCCGCTGCGGCATCGCTTGGTCCAGCATCCCCGACTTGCGGGAACTCAAGGACGAAGTCAACTGGTGGCTCGATGACGATTTACGCAATAGCAATGAGCAATATACGCTGGCCATGTTGCTGGGCGACGCGGACAAGGACAAGGCCTTGCTGCGCGAGAATTCACCACGCCACCTGCCTGCCCGCATCAGCGCCCCACTGCTGATGGCCCACGGCTACACCGACCATATCGTGCCCATGTCCGATGCGCGCGCGCTATTTGACGCCATCCACAAGACCAATGCGCATGCGCTATGGATGGAGTACGGCGAGGAAGGGCACGACTGGGTCCTGCCGCAAACCCATGTCGACTTCTGGCAGCAGAGCGAAAAATTCCTTGACAGGCATATCGGAAAAAATAGCGCGGCCGCAAAAAAGGAGTAGGCTGGAGGGCCGTTCCACTTACGAGGAAATCCCATGCCGTCTGGAAAAATTCTTGTTGCCCAGGGAGGCGGTCCCACCGCCGTCATCAACCAGTCGCTGGTGGGCGTGGTGCTCGAATCACGGCGCTTTCAGCATGTCACGCGCGTGTATGGCGCGCTGCACGGCGTGCGCGGCATCGTCAATGAAGAATTCGTCGATCTGACGCAGGAAACCAGCCACAACCTGGAACTGGTGGCCGCCACGCCGTCCTCGGCCCTCGGTTCCACGCGCGACAAACCCGACATCGCCTACTGCCAGCAAATCTTCGAAGTGCTGCGCGCGCACGAGATCGAACATTTCTTCTATATCGGCGGCAACGACTCGTCCGACACGGTGCGCATCGTCAGCGAGGAAGCGCACAAGGCCGGCTATCCGCTGCGCTGCATCCACATCCCGAAAACCATCGACAACGACCTGGTGGGCAGCGACCACACGCCCGGCTTTCCCTCGGCCGCGCGCTTCGTCGCGCAAGCGTTCGCCGGCGCCAACCTCGACAACGCGGCCTTGCCCGGCGTGTACGTGGGCGTGGTGATGGGGCGCCACGCGGGCTTTTTGACGGCCGCCTCGGCGCTGGGCAAGAAGTTCCCCGACGATGGCCCGCACCTGATCTACCTGCCCGAGCGCGTTTTTGTGCTGGAACAGTTCCTTGCCGACGTAAAGGCGACCTATGAAAAATACGGCCGCTGCGTGATCGCCGTCTCGGAAGGCATCCACGACGCCTCGGGCGAACCGATCGCCAGCCTGCTCGCCCAAGAGGTGGAGCGCGATGCGCACGGCAATGTGCAATTGTCGGGCACGGGCGCGCTGGCCGACCTGCTGTGCGACGAAATCAAGGCGAAACTTGGCATCAAGCGCGTGCGCGGCGATACCTTCGGTTATCTGCAGCGCTCCTTCATCGGCTGCGTCTCCGACGTCGACCAGCGCGAAGCCCGCGAAGTGGGCGAAAAGGCCGTGCAATTCGCCATGTGGGGCGACCGCGACGGTTCCGTCGCCATCAAGCGTACGGGCTTTTATTCCGTCGATTATGAACTGCTGCCGCTCACCGAGGTCGCGGGCAAGACGCGAACCATGGAAGACGAATTCATCAGCGCCAGCGGCACGGACGTGACCGATGCTTTCCGGTTATATCTGCGTCCGCTGCTGGGCTCGGGCATGCCCGATGCCTTCCGCCTGCGCGCGGCGAAAGTGGCGAAAGTGGCGAAAGTGGCGAAAGTATTGAAACCTTAGCTGTTTTCCGCAAGCAACAGCGGCCGCAGTTTCACGGCCGCCTCCTTGAGCTGCGGCACGTGCTGCATCAGTTGCTCCACGGATTTGCGTGCCACGGGCGCGTGGCAGGCCACGGCCGCCACGATGCGTCCGTCGGCCGCGCAGATGGGCACGGCCACGGCCACCATGCCATGCACGAATTCCTCGTCGTCGATGCCGATGCCCAGGCGGGCGATGCGCACGATCTCGCACTCCAGCAATACCGGGTCCGTAATGCTTTTCGGCGTGCGCGCTTCCAAGGTCAGCATGGCCAGCAGCTCGCGCCGCTCCAGCAAACTCATATGCGCAAGGAATAATTTTCCGCTCGCCGTGCAATGCATGGGCGCCCGGCTGCCCAGCACGAGGTGCAGGCGCAGCGGTTCCTGCGTTTCCACGCGGTCCACGTAGACGATCGCATTGCCCTCGGGAATGGCGAGGTTGCACGTCTCGCCCGTGACTGACACCAGGCTGCCCAGGATGCTGCGGCTGACGCGGATCAGGGCATTGTTACGCAGGGTGGCCAGCGCCAGGTTGGTCGAAGCGGCACCGGGCACATAGCCGCGCCCCACGGGCGTGCGCAGCACATAGCCATGCTGCTCCAGGGTATCGAGCAAACGCATCATGCTGGCCTTGGGCACTTGCATGCGCGCGGCCAGCTGCGACAGGGTCAAGGGCTGGCTGGCGCTGGCCAGATGCTCGATCAAACGCAGCACACGCAATCCCCGCGCCTCGTCGCCATGGCTCGCCGTTGTGCCGGTCTCCACTTGACCACCTTCTTCGGCCTCGCCCGGCCGTTTTTGAAACGCATCATGCATGTTCTGTTTCACCTCTCGCGTATGTGCCTGTTTCCGCTTGTCCCGATACTGCACGTCTTTTATAAATGGAACTAGACGTTCCAAAAATAACCAATAAAGACCAGTGTATCGCAAAAAACGCCCGCCGAGGCGGCGCGATACCGCAACGCAGGAGACAAGAGCAATGTTGCAAACACACTACGATTACATCGTTGTCGGTGCCGGTTCCGCCGGCTGCGTGCTGGCCAACCGCCTGTCGCACGACCGCAACAACCAGGTATTGCTGCTGGAAGCGGGCGGCAAGGACAACAATCCCTGGATACACGTGCCGGTCGGCTATTTCAAGACCATGCACGATCCCAAGCTGGACTGGTGCTACCGCACGGAAGCGGACGCCGGCATCGCCGGGCGCCAGCTGCAATGGCCGCGCGGCAAAGTACTGGGCGGCTCCAGCTCGCTCAACGGCTTGCTGTACGTGCGGGGCCAGAAGGAAGATTACGACCGCTGGGCCGAACTCGGCAATGCAGGCTGGAGCTATGCCGAAGTGCTGCCCTACTTCAAGAAATCGGAAGACCAGGAACGCGGCGCCAGCGATTACCACGGCGTGGGCGGCCCGTTAAAAGTGTCGGACCTGCGGCTGCGCCGCCCCATCGCCGAACATTTCATTGCCGGCGCCACGGAAAGCGGCATCCCCTTCAATGCCGACTACAACGGCGCCACGCAGGAAGGCGTCGGCTACTTCCAGCAGACGGCCAGCAAGGGCTTGCGCTGGAGCACGGCGAAAGCCTTCCTTCGGCCGGCCCGCAAGCGCGCCAACCTGCGCGTGGAAGTGCGCGCGCAAATCACGCGCGTGCTGTTCGAGGGGAAGCGCGCCGTCGGCATCGAATATCAGCAGGATGGCCAGTTGCGCCAGGCGCGCGCCAGCGGCGAAGTGATTTTATGCGCGGGCGCCATCGGTTCGCCGCAAATCCTGCAATGCTCGGGCGTGGGACCGCGCGCCCTGCTCGATGAAGTGGGCGTGCCGCTCGTACACGACTTGCCCGGCGTGGGACAGAATTTGCAAGACCATCTGCAAATCCGCCTCGTCTTCAAGACGCGGCTGAAAACCCTGAACGATGAAGTCAACAGCCTGTGGGGCAAGCTGTGGGTGGGCATGCAATATGTGTTTTCCCGCTCAGGGCCGTTGACCCTGGCGGCCAGCCAGGTGACGGTGTTTACCAAGTCGTCGCCCGAAGTGGAGCGGCCCGACATCCAGTTCCACATGCAGCCGCTGAGCGCCGACAAGCCGGGCGAAGGCGCGCATCCGTTTTCCGCCTTTACGTCGTCCGTGTGCCAGCTGCGCCCGCACAGCCGCGGCCACGTGTCGATCAAGTCCGCCGATCCACTCGCCTATCCGGGCATCTACCCGAATTACCTGTCCGACCCGCGCGACCAGCAAACGGCAATCGCCGCCCTGCGCGTGGCCCGAAAAATCGCCGCCGCCCCGTCGCTGGCGCCGCACATCATTTCCGAGTTCGTGCCCGGCCCGCAGTTCCAGAGCGATGAAGAACTGCTGGACGCGGCGCGGCGCTTCAGCCAGTCGATCTATCACCCGAGCGGTACCTGCAAGATGGGGCATGACGCCATGGCCGTCGTCGACGAGCGCTTGCGCGTGCACGGCATGCAGAACCTGCGCGTGGTCGATGCGTCGATCATGCCGGAAATCGTCTCGGGCAATACGAACGCGCCCACCATCATGATCGCCGAAAAAGCGGCCGACATGATTTTGGCGGATGCCGTGCGCCTGCCCAAGGCTGCCTAAGCAGCTCCCCATTCCACCTCACCCAGGAGGATGCCAGCGGCAGGCAGACGGCCCCGCCCCATGTAAAGGCGACAAGCCAAACATCAAACACATAATCGATATCGATAGGAGACTAGATATTATGGATAACAATACGAGCAATCCGAAAAAGGCCAAAGAGCTACGGAAAGTCGTGATGGCCAGCGTGATCGGCGCCACCATCGAATGGTATGACTTCTTTTTATACGGCGTGGTGGCCGGCATCGTGTTCAGCAAACTGTATTTCCCGGGCGGCGATCCGCTCGTCTCGACCATGCTGGCTTACGGCACCTTTGCCGTGGGCTTTCTGTCGCGCCCCATCGGCGGCGTGATCTTCGGCCACTTCGGCGACAAGATCGGCCGCAAGAGCATGCTGGTGATGACCCTGATGATCATGGGGATCTCCACCTTCCTGATCGGCGTGCTGCCCACCTACGACCATATCGGCTACTGGGCCCCGGGCCTGCTGCTGTTCCTGCGCGTGTTGCAGGGTATCGGACTCGGTGGCGAATGGGGCGGCGCCGTGCTCATGGCGTATGAATATGCGCCCCCCAAAGAGCGCGGCTTCTACGCCAGCCTGCCGCAGATCGGCCTGGCCATCGGCCTGTGCCTGGCGTCCGGCGTGGTGGCGATTCTTTCCTACAGCCTGACGGATACGCAATTTCTGTCCTGGGGCTGGCGCATAGCTTTCATCCTGTCGGCCGCCCTCGTCTTCATCGGCATGTGGATACGTTTGAACGTGATGGAAACGCCCGAGTTCCAGGCCGTCAAGGAGAAGAACGCGGAGACGCAGATTCCATTCTTCGACCTGCTGAAACGCTATCCGGGCAACGTCTTGAAGGGCATGGGCGCGCGCTATATCGACGGCGTGTTCTTCAATATCTTCGGCGTGTTTTCCATCACTTATCTGACCAACACCATCAAGATAGACCGCACGGAAGCGCTGATGGGCGTGATGGCATCGGCCGTCGTGATGTGCTTCTGCATCCCGTTCTTCGGCCGCCTGTCGGACCGCATCGGCCGCAGCAAGGTGTTTTTCTGGGGCTCGTTGATCACGGGCGTGTCGTCGATTCCCGCCTTCTGGATCATGCTCAACCACGCCGACAATCCACTGCTGCTGTGGTGTTCCGTGATCATCCCGCTGGGCGTGCTGTATTCGGCCGTGTACGGCCCGGAAGCGGCCCTGTTCTGCGACCTGTTCGACGCCAAGGTGCGCTACACGGGCATCTCCTTCGTGTACCAGTTCTCGGGCATCTTCGCCAGCGGCCTGACGCCCATCATCGCCACCTACCTGCTGAAAACGGGCAATGGCGAGCCATGGCACATCGTCGGCTACATCCTGTTCGCCTCGCTCGTCTCGGCCGTCAGCGTGGCCATGATCGGAAAAGGAGGCTCGCAGCCGGATGGCCACATGAAGACGGCGCACGCGCGGTAGACATCCAGGCGTAAAAAAAGGCAGGCCTCTCGCGAGTGCCTGCCTTTTCCATTCAAGCTACAACTTAGATGACGATAGTCTGATGCTCGTCGCCCACGCGGGCGCGGATCGTGCCGATGCGCGAGACGGTTTCGCCGGCCGCTTGCAGCTGGGCGATGGCGGCGTCCGCGTTCTCTTGCGAGACGATGACGGTCATGCCGATGCCGCAGTTGAAGACGCGGTGCATTTCGGCGTCAGCCACGCCGCCGTGCTGTTGCAGCCACGTGAACAGCGGCGGCATACTCCATGCCTTCGAATCCAGCTCAGCGACCAGGCCAGGCTGCAGCACGCGCGGGATGTTTTCCACCAGGCCACCACCGGTGATGTGCACCATGCCCTTGACTTCCATGGCATCCATCAGCGCCAGCAGCGGCTTGACGTAGATGCGCGTCGGCTGCATCAGCACGTCGGCCAGCTTGCGGCCGTGGAAGTCGCCTTCCAGGTCAGGTTTCGCCACTTCGATGATCTTGCGCACCAGCGAGTAACCGTTCGAGTGCACGCCCGACGAGGCCAGGCCCAGCACCACGTCGCCCGGGGCGATCTTGGTGCCGTCGATGATTTTCGACTTTTCCACGGCGCCGACGGCAAAACCTGCCAGATCGTATTCGCCGGCCGGGTACATGCTCGGCATTTCCGCCGTTTCGCCGCCGATCAGCGCGCAACCAGCTTGTTCGCAACCCTGGGCGATGCCCTTGATGACGTCGGTGGCAATGGCCACGTCCAGCTTGCCGCAAGCGAAGTAGTCGAGGAAGAACAGCGGCTCGGCGCCTTGCACCAGGATATCGTTGACGCTCATGGCGACCAGGTCGATGCCGACCGTGTCATGGCGGTTCAGTTCGAACGCCAGGCGCAATTTGGTGCCGACGCCGTCGGTACCCGAGACCAGCACCGGTTCCTTGTACTTCTTGCTGATTTCAAACATGGCGCCAAAACCGCCCAGGCCGCCCATCACGCCTTCGCGCAGGGTGCGCTTGGCAAACGGCTTGATTGCTTCGACTAAAGCGTCGCCTGCGTCGATATCGACGCCAGCGTCACGGTAGGAAAGGGAAACATTAGAAGTCTGGTTCATGGTGTGGTGGCAGCGGAGGCGGTAAAATAGAAGGCGGATACCCGCCGGCACGCGCGCGCAAGCATGTTTTTCAACATCGTGCGGCAGGGCGCCAGCGGGTGAATTCGGTCGATCAAGTCGCTATTTTATCAAACTGCCCCGCTATTTCGTAATTAACTGCCTTTTTTTAACGCAACAGTACAAACTACATGCCATTCGCCATCACCGCCGAACAGAAGCAAACAGCATTTTGGATCGCGGTCTGGCTGGCATTTTTGCTGCTGCTCGTCAGCCTCGGCCCCATCCTGACGCCCTTCCTGGCCGCCGCCATCCTCGCTTACGTGCTCAATCCCGGCGTCGACCGCTTGCAGCGCCTCCATTACAAGCGCTTTTACGTGCCCCGTCCGCTGGCCGTGCTGGTCGTCGTAGTGTTGTTTTTCCTCGCCATTACGGCGCTCGTGCTGATCGTCGTGCCCGTGTTGCAGAAGGAAATCCCGCTGCTGCAAGCGCAAATCCCGCAATTCCTCAGCAAGGCGAACGAGTTGCTGGCACCGAAACTGCGCGACCTCGGTATCCGCGTGCGCCTGGACGGCACGGGCATCAAGCGCATGCTGAGCCAGCAGATGGCCACCAGCGGCGATGAAATCTGGAGCACGGTGCTCGCCTCGGCCCGCATCGGCGGCACGGCCGTGCTGGGCTGGCTGGCCACCGTGGTGCTGATTCCCGTGGTGCTGTTCTACCTGTTGCTGGACTGGCATCCGATGCTGGCGCGCATCGCCGGCGCCGTGCCGCGCCGCTGGGTCGGGCGCACGGTGGGCATGGCGCAGGAAGTCGACACCCTGCTGGCGCAATACCTGCGCGGCCAGTTGCTCGTCATGCTGGTGCTGGCCACGTATTACTCGGTGGCACTGGCCATCGCCGGTTTTGAAGTGGCATTGCCTGTGGGCATCATCACTGGCTTGCTGGTGTTCATCCCCTACCTGGGCTTCGGCCTGGGCCTGATGCTGGCGCTGATCGCCGCCCTGCTGCAGTTTGCCGACTGGAGCGGCGTCATCGCCGTGGCCGTCATCTACGGCTGCGGCCAGGTCATCGAAGGCTTTTTCCTCACGCCGCGCCTGGTGGGCGAGCGCATCGGTTTAAATCCGCTGGCCGTGATCTTTGCCTTGCTGGCTTTCGGACAATTGTTCGGTTTCGTCGGCGTTTTGCTTGCTTTACCCGCTTCTGCCGTCCTGATGGTCGCTTTTAAGCATCTAAGACGCCACTACCTCTCCAGCAGCTTCTATAATACCTAGTAAAAGCGGATATCATATCAACCTAGCAATACCACGATGCACATGCAGTAATGAAAAACAGGACAAGGCGTACGCCATGAAACAACTGGTGCTCGATTTAGGCACAGACCAGGCGCACAGCCTCGATACCTTCGAGGTGGGACAAAATGCCGAAGTGGCGCAGCTGATGCGCCAGTTCGCCGCGCGCACGTCGCGCGAACATTTTGCCTACCTGTGGGGCGAACTGGCCGCCGGCAAGAGCCACCTGCTCAAGGCCCTGGCCAGCACCGAGCGCGCGCGCTACATTTCGCCATTCTCGATCGAGTCCGAATTCGTATATTCGCCTGACGTCGACCTGTACCTGCTCGACGACTGCGAAAAACTGTCGCCGCTGGCGCAGATCGACGCTTTTGCCCTGTTCAATGAAATCCGCGCCAACAAGGCGTTCATGGTCTGCAGCGGCGCCGTGCCGCCCGCCGTGCTGCCCGTGCGCGAAGACTTGCGCACGCGCATGGGCTGGGGTCTGATCTATCAAATCCACGGCTTGACCGACGATGAAAAAATCGCCGCCCTCACCCAGGCGGCCGCCACCCGCGGCTTGACCTTGTCGCCCGGCGTGTTACCCTATCTGCTGTCCCATTTCCGGCGCGACATGCGTTCGCTGTCGACGATGCTGGACTCTCTCGACCTCTACTCCCTTGAAACCCAACGCCCGATCACCTTGCCATTGTTGCGCGAGTTGCTGCAGGCGGAAGCGAAAGAATGATGAATCTGGCCCTGTTTGACCTCGACCACACCCTGCTGCCCATCGACTCGGATCACGAGTGGGGCGAATTCCTGGTACGCATCGGTGCCGTGGACGCCGCCGAATTCACCCGCCGCAACGACGAATTTTTCGCGCAATACCAGGCCGGCACGCTCGATCCGGTGGAATACCTGGAATTCTCGCTCGGCACCTTGGCGCAATTCCCGCGCGAGCGCCTGGAAGCGCTGCACCGGCAATTCATGGCCGAAGTGGTCATGCCGGTCATCCGCCCGGAAGTCGTGGCCCTGCTGAAACAGCACCAGGACGCGGGCGACCTGCTGGCCATCGTCACGGCCACCAACCATTTCATCACCAAACCCATCGCCGATGCGCTGGGCGTCGAACATCTGCTGGCCGCCATGCCCGAATATGACACTCAGGGCAACGTCACGGGCAAGCTGGTAGGCACGCCGACCCTGGGCGCGGGCAAGCTGACCCACACCTACGCCTGGCTGGAAAAGATGGGCAAGGAACTGGGGCAGTTCGAGCGCAGCTATTTTTACAGCGATTCGCACAACGACATTCCCCTGCTGTCGGTCGTGACCCACCCTGTCGCGACCAACCCCAACACCGCTTTGAGCGCACACGCATCCCTCCACGGCTGGCCATCACTCCACTTATTCAATGATTAAAAAATTCATCCGCAAGATCCTCGGCGTTAAAAAAGAGGCAGCGCGCGACACCACGGCACCCATCGTGCTCGGTCCTGCGCAACACGGAATCGACCCGAAACTGGTGTCGTCGAATGCCATCCGCGTCACCAGCAGCCTGCAGGAAGCGGGCTTCGAGGCCTTTGTCGTCGGCGGCGCGGTGCGCGACCTGCTGCTGGGCGTCAAACCGAAAGACTTCGACATCGCCACCAACGCCACGCCGGAACAGGTCAAGCGTCTGTTCCGCCGCGCCTTCATCATCGGCAAGCGCTTCCAGATCGTGCACGTGATGTTTGGCCAGGATTTGCTGGAAGTGACGACATTCCGCGGCGCCGGCGCCGACTCCGCGCCCAAGGATGAACATGGCCGCGTCCTGCGCGACAACACCTTCGGCTTGCAGCACGAAGACGCGCTGCGCCGCGACTTCACCATCAACGCCATGTACTACAACCCGGCCACGCAGGAAGTGCTGGACTACCACGGCGGCGTGGAAGACATCCGCGCCAAGACCTTGCGCATGATCGGCAAACCGGAAGAACGCTACCGCGAAGATCCCGTGCGCATGCTGCGCGTCGTGCGCTTTGCCGCCAAGCTGAAATTCACCATCGAGCCGCATACGGCCGCGCCGATTCCCGTCATGGCGCCGCTGATCAACAACGTGCCCGCGCCGCGCGTGTTCGACGAAATGCTCAAACTCCTGATGAGCGGCCACGCGCTGGCTTGCCTGCAGCAGCTGCGCAAGGAAGGCTTGCATCACGGCTTGCTGCCGCTGCTCGACGTGGTGCTGGAGCAGCCGCTGGGCGCGAAATTCGTCACCCTGGCGCTGGACGCCACGGACCAGCGCATCGCCGCCGGCAAGACCGTCTCGCCAGGCTTCTTGTTTGCCTCGCTGCTGTGGCACCAGGTGCTGGAAAAATGGACGGCCTACCGCGCCGCTGGCGAGTCGACGATCCCCGCGCTGCACCTGGCGGCCGACGACGTGCTCGATTCGCAAACGGAAAAACTGGCCTTGCAGCGCAAGATCGGTTCCGACATGCGCGACATCTGGTCGATGCAGCCGCGCTTCGAGCGCAGGGTCGGCAAGGCGCCGTACAAGCTGCTCGAGCACCTGCGCTTCCGCGCTGGCTACGACTTCCTGCTGCTGCGCTGCGCCTCGGGCGAGATCGACATGGACATCGGTGAATGGTGGACGGCCTTCTATGAAGGCGACGAGGAAACGCGCGAAGCGCTGCTCGTCAGCGCCAATGCCGCGCCGGGCGCCGTCAAGAAGAAGCGCCCGCCACGCCGCAGCACGCGCAGCAAGACCAGCACGGGCGGCGGCTCGACCACCGGCAACACCAGCGGCGAATGACGGTCACCGCCTACATCGGCATCGGGGCCAACCTGGGCGACGCGCGCGCGAATGTGCAGGATGCGATCGCGCGTCTGGCGCGCCTGCCTGGCGCATCCCTCGTTGACGCCTCGGCCAGCTACCGCACGGCGCCCATCGATTCCAGCGGCGACGACTACATCAACGCCGTGGCGCGCATCACGACCACCCTGCCGGCAGAGGAACTGCTGCTGGCGCTGCACGCCATCGAGGCGGCGCACGGGCGCGAGCGGCCTTACCGCAACGCGCCGCGCACCCTGGACCTGGACTTGCTGCTGTACGGCGACGAGCAGAGCGCCAGCGCCACCCTGACGGTGCCACATCCACGCCTCACCGAGCGCGCCTTCGTGCTGGTGCCGCTCCTGGCCCTGGCGCCCGCCATCGTCGTGCCCGGGCTCGGGCCGGCGCAAGCCTTCCTGGCAAGCGTCGCCGACCAGGCCATCAGCAAGCTCTGAGCCACGGCGCCGGACATACACTACAATGCCGCCCCTGCACGCCGCCATATAAAGTACTACACTAGCGGCGTCGCAATCGCATCACCCCCTTTCACTCTAGAGAATACCTATGTCCGCTTATTTGCAAGGAACAGATCTGGCAGCCAAAGACAAGGCCGCCACACCGGCGCCGGCGCCAGCCAAGCCTGTCGCCAACAAGGCCGTGACCATCCACACGCTGGCCACGCTGCGCGCCGCCGGCGAAAAGATCACCATGCTGACCTGCTATGACGCCAGCTTCGCGTCCCTGATGGACCGCTGCGGCGTGGAGATCCTGCTGATCGGCGATTCGCTCGGCATGGTCTGCAATGGCCACAATTCCACCCTGCCCGTCACCGTGGCCGAACTGGCCTACCACACGGCGTCCGTCGCGCGCGGCAGCAAGTCGGCCATGATCATGTCCGACCTGCCGTTCGGCGCGTACGGCACGCCTGAAACAGCCTATGCGAACGCTGTCATCCTGATGCAGGCTGGCGCGCACATGATCAAAATCGAAGGCGGCGCCTGGCTGGCCGAAACCGTGCGTTTCCTCACCGAGCGCGGCATCCCCATCTGCGCCCATATCGGCCTGACGCCGCAATCCGTGCACCAGCTGGGCGGCTATAAAGTACAGGGCAAGAGCACGGAAAGCGCGGCGGAACTGAAGAACGATGCACTGGCGCTGCAAAACGCGGGCGCCGCCATCGTGCTGATGGAAGCGATGCCTACGCAGCTGGGCAAGGAAGTGACGGACATGCTGACGATACCGACGATCGGCATCGGCGCAGGTCCCGACTGCTCGGGCCAGGTCCTCGTCATGCACGACATGCTGGGCGTCTTCCCAGGCCGCAAAGCGCGCTTCGTGCGCAACTTCATGGAAGGCGCCGCCAGCATCGACGACGCCGTCACCGGCTATGTGAAAGCCGTCAAGGATGGCAGCTTCCCGGCGCTGGAACACTGCTTCTGATCCAAGTAACCCCATAAATTATTGTGATTTCTGACTCCCATAACCGGCACTCTGCGGCGTTGCCCACCGCTCGCAGTGCTCGCACTGCGTCGCGGCGGACGCCTTGCATAGCATCCGGCTATGTTCGTCATAATTTCACAATAATTTCCTGAGGATTACTTAGCCTATTGAGGCGATATCGCCCCGGTACTTGCCGGGGCGATTTTTTTTTCGCGCAGCGTTTCTGTCCGTACAAACGCCACCTCCAGTCCAAAAAACTGTCCGATGCGATTCAGCGTCTGGATGGTCGGATTACCCTTGCCGCTCTCGATTTCCTTGATGACCTTTGTGCTCACGCCCCGGTGCGTCGCAAACTCTGCCTGCGTCATGCGCGAGATAGCGCGCATTTCCTTGACGGCGTGCTGTAGCGTGATGGCTCCTGCTTCAATGGCTTCGTAAAGCACCGCCCTGCGCTGCCGCAGCTCCTCCTTGTCAACGGTCTTTTTCGTACGCGCCATGTCAGTGCTCTCCCAATGTCTTGAGCTGTTCGAGCTGCCCGGCGATATGTGGCCGAAGGAAAGCAATGATGTCATCATCCACGCCTGCCTCCTGCATATGCTGTTCCAGCGCAGCCAGTTGCTGGGCAAATCCGTATAGCGCGAGGCGAACCTGCTGGCGCTCGACGTCCGGCATGCCGATCGTAGCCAGTATCGTCGTCCAGTCATGCAGCTCGTTTTTGGTATCCGGGTGATACCAGCGCGCCGCGCGTGGTATGCCATCCGGGTCCAGGTACATCGGCGCAAAATCGAACAGCGGCGTGAGGCGCACCTCGGCACCCACTTGCTGTACCGCCGTATTACGTGCGTGATTATCGGTATTGCGCATGGCCAGGTTCAGGATATCGCGTTTGAGAAATTCAATGGTTTCCGCAGTCTTGTCGCTGACGACGGCGCGCAGCGCCTGCAATAGTACAAACTGACTGGGCGTGGCTTCAAAGCCAACGATACCTGCCAGCGAAGCGGCACTTTCCTGATGCAGGCGAAGTACCTTGCCATCCTGGACGATCCGGTCAAAACGGGGAATGAACAAGGTATCGTCCTGGTAGCGCAGTTGGCCTCCGGTGCGCAAGCCCACCGCACGCGCCACAGTCATGTACGCGGCTTCATTTCTCAATACCTTGGCGTCACTGGCGGTCTTTCCACGCGGACGCTTGACAATGAAATGCGCAGCCGCGTTCTGGTCCGGCAAGGCGCCATCGGCATGCCAGAGGCCAGCATGGTCGGTAGTCAGCAGATATTTCGGTGCCGCTCCTTGTACCCCCAGACTGCCGGCGGCCAGCATGCTATGCATCAGCATGCGCTCATTGAAGGCATCGCCGCGACCTATAATCTCGTCCAGTGAAAAGCCGGTCGGCGGCTTTCCCTTGTCGTGGCGATTCATATGTTGTGCGTAGTACTGCACGGCCTCGGCGATGCGCACGCGCCCGACTGGATTGAATGCACCGGCACACGCCAGCGGAAAATCGGCAGCCGGACCATCGGCCAGTTGAAGCTGCCCAAGCAGATATGCCCGGCCGCTTCCCTGGGGAATCAGGTCAAAGATAAAAGCTGGCCATTGCGCCAGCTTCTGCATCGCTGCCGTGACGGGAAAACGCAGCGAGACAGGTCCGCTTTCAAGCTTAAAGAAAGCATAATCAAGGTCATACTCGAACAGCGCACCGGTGCGTGGATTGCCGCCTGCAGGATCAAGCAAAGTCAGCGATGCGCAATCGTGCCACGCATTATCATGAAAAATTTGAAAATGGCAGTGCATGACGACTCCAATTGGATCTTATAGTAGCTAATTGTGTTCAGTTTATCCTTAAATTAGCACTTATACGATTCAAATTTTTAAAAAATACATCGCCATGAAAACTTTAATGGCTCCTAAAAGAACTATTTTAAGCCATTAATACCATAAATTAGTCCTTTTAAGTTCTATTTTAAAAATTATCCCACCTGTATCCACGTCGTCTTCAATTCCGTATATTTGTCCAGCGCGTGCAATGACTTGTCACGCCCGTTGCCCGACTGCTTGTAGCCGCCAAATGGCACGGTGATGTCGTCGCCGTCGTACTGGTTGACGTGCACGGTGCCCGCACGCAGGGCGCGCGCAGTCTGGATGGCCTTGGTGATGTCGGACGTCCACACGGCCGCCTGCAAGCCGTACGGCGTGGCATTGGCCTGCTTCACCGCTTCGGCGATATCCGTAAAACTGAGCACGGACAGGACGGGGCCGAAGATTTCTTCGCACGCGATCGTCATGCCTGCGTCCACGGCGAAGATGGTCGGCTGCACATAGTAGCCGCCCGTCTCCGCGCGCACGGCCTCGCCGCCGCCCAGCAGCTGCGCACCCTCCTGCTTGCCGGAAGCGATGTAGTCCATCACGGTCTTCATCTGCGTGGCGTCAACAATCGCGCCCATGACGGTGGCTTCGTCGAGCGGGTCACCGGGCTGGAAGCGGGGCAGCATGGCCAGCGCCTTGGCGATAAATTCTTCCCTGATCGATTCTTCCACGAACAGGCGCGAGGGCGCGTTGCAGCTTTCGCCCTGGTTGAAGAAGATGGAACCGACGGCGGCCGCCACGGCCTTGTCCAGGTCCGGGCAATCGGCGCACACGATGTTGGCGGACTTGCCGCCCAATTCCGTCCACGCCCGTTTCAGGTTCGACTGGCCCGCCATTTGCATGATCAATTTCCCCGTGCGCGTGGAACCCGTAAAACCGATGCAATCGACGTCCATGTGCAGCGCCAGCGCGGCGCCGGCCTCGTTGCCGTAACCGGGCAGCACATTGAAGACGCCCGCCGGCACGCCCGCTTCCTGCGCGATGTCGGCCAGGCGCAAGGCCGTCAGCGGTGACTTTTCGGACGGTTTCAATATCACGCTGTTGCCGGCCGCGAGGGCGGGTGCGATCTTCCAGGCGGCCATGATCATCGGATAATTCCACGGCACGATGGCGGCCACGACGCCCACCGGTTCGCGCGTGATCAAAGCCAGGCTGTTGGCGGGGGTCGGTGCGATTTCATCGTAGACCTTGTCGATCGCCTCGCCATACCAGCGCAGGCAGTTGGCCGTGGCGCCCACGTCCACGCTCTGGCTGTACTTGATCGGTTTGCCCATGTCCAGGGTTTCCAGCAGGGCCAGCTCGGAACCGTATTTCTGCACCAGGTCGGCGAACTTGATCAGCACGCGCTTGCGCTGCGCCGGCGACTTGCCTGCCCAGCGGCGGTCGTCGAAGGCGGCGCGGGCGGCCTGCACGGCCGCATCCACGTCCGCGCCATCGCAGCGGGCCACCTGCCCCAGCAAGCGCCCATCGATGGGCGACAGATTGTCGAAAGTCTGGCCGGACCTCGCCCCCACTCGTTCGCCATTGATGAAGGCGCGGCCATCGATCGTGAGCGCTGCGGCCCGCGCATGCCAGCTGGTGTTTTCCGTCATGGTCGTCTCCTGCAAGGTGAAAACGCCAGCTTACTCCTAAGTAGGGCGTAATAAATTATTGTTATTTCTGACTTCCATACCCGGCGCTCTGCGGCGTTGCCCGCTGCTAGCAGTGCTCGCACTGCTAGCAGCGGGCGCCTTGCAGAGCATCCGGTTCTGTTCGTCATAACTTCACAATAATTTCCCACGACCTACTTAGTCCCCCAAATACGCTGCGGACAGTTGCTTGCGCCGTCTGCGGTCGGCGCGCGCCAGCATCACGGCATACGCGATCACGGCGATGGTCACGACGAGAATCGTCAGCGCAGCGATGGCGTTCACGCGCGGATCGAGCCCCAGGCGCGCGCGCGAGAAGATCACCAGCGGCATCGTTGTCGAACCGGGGCCGGACAGGAAAGCCGAGAGCACCACATCGTCGAGCGACAGGGTAAACGTCAGCAGCCAGGCCGATGCCAGCGCCTGCATGATGTTCGGCAGAGTCACGAGGAAGAACACCTGGTGCGCGCGGCAGCCCAGGTCCATGGCCGCTTCGGCCAGGGATTTACTCATCTCCTGCAGACGCGATTGCACCACCACGGCCGCATACGCCATGCCCAGCAGGGTGTGGCCGAGCCAGATGGTCAGCACGCCCCGTTCGGGAAAACCGAAGACCTTTTGCATGGACACGAGCATCAGCAGCAGGGACAGGCCGATGATCACTTCCGGCATCACCAAGGGCGCGCTGACCATGGACGAGAACAAGGTGCGCCCACGGAAGCGCTGGTAGCTGGTCAAGGCAAAGGCGGCAAACGTGCCGAGGATGACGGATGATGTAGCCGACATGAAAGCGATCTTCAGGGACAAACCGAAGCCCGAGATGATCTCCGTATCGCTCATCAACTCGCTGTACCAGCGCAGCGAAAAACCGCTCCACACCATGTCCTGGCGCGAGCTGTTGAAGGAAAAGACGATCAGCACGATGATGGGCAGGTAGAGGAACAGGTAGCCGAGCGAGAGCCAGCCGCGGCCGAACCAGCGCTGCAGGAAAGTACGTCCGTTCATGTGCGCTCCTCCGCGTCCTGCTCCGTCTTGTATTTGTTAAAAATGGCCATCGGCACGAGGATCAGCAAGACCACCAGCACCGTCACGGACGACGCCATGGCCCAGTCGTTATTGGTGAAATATTCATCCCACAGCACGCGGCCGATCATCAGGGTTTCCGGGCCGCCCAGCAGCTCGGGAATCACGTATTCGCCCACGGACGGAATGAACACCAGCATGGCGCCGGCGATGATGCCCGACTTCGACAGGGGCACGGTGATGCGCCAGAACGCCTGCAAGGGCGTGGCGCCCAGGTCGGCCGCCGCTTCCAGGTAGCGCATGTCCATTTTCACCAGGTTCGCATACAGGGGCAAAATCATGAAGGGCAGATAGGCGTACACCATGCCGACGACCAGCGAAAACGAGGTGTTCATCATGTGCAGCGGTTCTTGAACGACACCGAGCGCGATCAATAGATCGTTGAGCAAGCCGTGGTTGGCCAGGATGCCCTTCCACGCATACACGCGCAGCAGGAACGAGGTCCAGAACGGCAGCATCACCAGCATCATCAGCACGGGGCGGATCGACGGTTTGGCGCGCGCCATGAAGTAGGCGAACGGGTAGCCGATGAAGAGGCAAATGGCCGTGGTAATCGCCGCGTATTTGATGGAACTGAGGTAGGTAAGCAGATACAGTTCATCGGCGGCGATGAACAGGTAGTTGGCGATTTTCACCTTCAGCACGACGATGCCGTCAACGTACGACAGCAAGCCGCCGAACGGACTGCCCGCCGTGTCCATGTCGGACAGGCTGATACGCAGCACGATCAGGAAGGGCACGAGGAAGGCGGCCGCCAGGAACAGCGACGGCACGGCGATGACGGCGTTGCGCCCGGTGACCCAACGCAGGGTGACCAGGTTACGCAGCGATTGCAGGAGGGACGTCATGATGGCCTCAGCTGGTCAGCACGACGATGTCGGCGCCATCCCACCACACCCACACGCGCTGTTCGCGCTCGAGGCGCGCGGCGTCGTGGCGGGCCGCGTTGGTGCGCGACACTTTCACCACGGTGCCGCTGTCGAGCCGCACATGGTAGCTGGTTTCATTGCCAAAATACGCCATGGCGACGATCACGCCCTGGGCGCAGTTGTAGCCGTGTTCCTTTGGTGACGCGCGCTCTTCCAGGGCGGGTGGCGCGATCTGGATGCCGATTTTTTCGGGGCGCACGGCCACCGAAACATCCATGCCCAGGTTGCCCGTGATGCCGTGCGAAACATAATGCTCGCCATCGGGCGTGGCTATCACCACGTGATCGGCTTCATCCTGCGTGATGCGGCCGTCGAACAGGTTGACGCTGCCGATGAAATCGGCCACGAAACGGCAATTCGGCGTCTCGTAGATTTCGCCAGGAGCGCCCACCTGCAGGATGCGCCCTTCGCTCATGACGGCGATGCGCGTGGCCATGCTCATGGCCTCGTCCTGGTCGTGCGTGACCATCACGCAGGTGACGCCCACTTGCTCGATGATGTTGACCAGCTCCATCTGCGTGCGCTCGCGCAGTTTCTTGTCCAGCGCGCCCAGCGGCTCGTCGAGCAGCAGCAATTGCGGCCGCTTGGCCAGGCTGCGTGCCAGCGCAACGCGCTGCTGCTGCCCGCCCGACAACTGGTGCGGCTTGCGCTTCGCGTATTGGCCCAGCTGCACCAGCGCCAGCATTTGCTCGACGCGCGCCGCCACTTCCGCTTTCGGCAAACCGTCGCGGCGCAGGCCGAAGGCGATGTTGTCCCACACGGACAAATGCGGGAACAGCGCGTACGACTGGAACATCATGTTGATGGGACGCTGGTGCGGCGGCACATCGACGATGCTGTTGCCCGCCAGGGCGATGCGCCCCGACGTCGGCGTCTCGAAACCGGCCAGCATGCGCAGCAGGGTCGACTTGCCGCAACCTGAACTGCCCAGCAGGGCGAAAATCTCGCCCTTGTTGATCGTCACGGAAATATCATTGACGGCGCGCACGCCATCGAATTCCTTGACCAGTTGATCAATCAGCAAGAAAGGCGCTGGGGCGTCGCTGGCCGACGCGGCTGGTGTTGCTATCGTCATGTGGAGGCTTTGGGTAAGTGGCTGTCAAAATGAAAAACTGGCCGCTACAAAGAGCGGCCAGGATGGAAGTTTAGCGGAACTCACCCGTATGTGCTGCGAAAATTGTGATTTCTGTGGCACATTCAGCAGAAATCCGGGGTCAGACCCGGCGGGTCTGACCCCAGCATTCGGCTGCTGTCCAGCGAACGCTTAAACCCAGCCCTTCGCTTTCACATCCGCATACGTCTTGTCCAGGCACACCCGTATCAAGCCCACCATTTCATCGATCTGCGCGCGCGTCATGACCAATGGCGGGGCGACGATCATGCGTTCGCCCACGGCGCGCATGATGACGCCATTGTCGAACATGTGGCCGCGGCAGATCATGCCCACGCCCTGGCCCTCGTCGAACAGCTCGTTCTCGTGCACGGTGGCGCCCTTCTTGCGCACCAGGTTCAGGCCCGCGACCAGGCCGCAGCTGTCCGCATAGCCAACCAGCGGATGTTCGCCCAGGCTGGCGAAGCACTGCTGCAGGTACGGTCCCGTATCCTCGGCCACCTTGGCCACCAGCCGCTCTTCCTCGATGATGCGGATGTTTTCCAGCGCCGCCGCGCAGGCGACGGGGTGGCCCGAATACGTAAAGCCGTGCGTGAATTCGCCACCCTGCTCGATCAGCACCTTGGCGACACGGTCTCCCACCAGCACGCCGCCCAGCGGCACATAGCCCGAGGTGACGCCCTTGGCGAACGTGATCAGGTCGGGCTTGATGCCGAACAGTTCGGAACCGAACCAGCGCCCCAGGCGGCCGAAGCCGCAGATGACTTCATCGGCGATCAGCAAGATGCCGTACTTGTCGCAGATGCGCTGGATTTCGGGCCAATATGTCGATGGCGGGATGATGACTCCGCCCGCGCCCTGCACCGGTTCGCCGATGAAGGCGGCCACCTTGTCGGCGCCGATTTCCAGGATTTTGTCTTCCAGCCAGCCGGCCGCCTTCAGGCCGAAGGCTTCCGGTGTCAAGCCGTGGCCCGACTCCAGGTAATTGGGCTGGCCGATATGCGCGATGCCCGGTATCGGCATGCCGCCCTGCGCATGCATGCCGTCCATGCCGCCCAGCGACGCTCCCGCCACCGTGCTGCCATGATAGGCGTTGTGGCGGCTGATGATGGTGTGGCGCTCCTTGTAGCCGAGGATGTCCCAGTAGCGGCGCACCATACGCAAATTCGTGTCATTGCCTTCGGAACCGGAACTGGTGAAGAACACGTGCTGGAACTGCGGCGGCGATATCTGCGCCAGCTTGGCGGCCAGCTGCGCGGCCGGCACGTTCGTCGTGCCAAAGAAGCTGTTATAGAACGGCAGCGTTTCCATCTGTTTGTACACGGCTTGCGAGATCGACGTGCGGCCGTAGCCCACGTTCACGCACCACAGGCCCGACATGCCATCGACGATCTTCTTGCCCTGGCTATCCCACAGGTAGACGCCATCGCCGCGCACCATCACCCTGGCGCCCTTGCTTGCCAGGTCCTGGAAATCGGTGAACGGATGCAGGTAGTGGGCCGAGTCCATCTGCTGTATGGCGTTTGTATCGTACACCTGCGGCGCCGCGTTTTTCTGCGCCACGGAGGCAATCAGGGCGGCGCTTGGCGCCAGCGGATTGTTGGATGTGCTCATAGATGATCCTTTATACGTGCAGTAACAGGTGTTCGCGCTCCCAGGGGCTGATGACCGTCATGAACTCCTGGTGTTCCAGGTCCTTGATGGCCGCGTACACGTCGATGAAGCGCTCACCCAGCACCGTGCGCAGCTTGTCTTCCGCGCGCAGCAGCTGCAAGGCCTCGGGCAAGCCTTGCGGCAGTTCGAACTTCATGTCGTAGGCGCTGCCCACCATCATCGGCGTCGCTTCCAGCTGCTCCGTCATGCCCAGGTAGCCGCAGGCCAAAGTGACGGCCAGGGCCAGGTAGGGATTCGCGTCGGCGCCGATGATGCGGTTTTCCACGCGCCGGTCCTGCACGCCCGATTCGGGCACGCGGAAGCCCACCGTGCGGTTGTCCAGGCCCCACTGGATATTGATCGGCGCGGCCGTGTGGCGCACGATGCGGCGGTAGGAATTCACGTAGGGCGCGACGATGGCCATGGCCGACGGCATGTAGCGCTGCAAGCCCGCGATGTAGTGTTTGAAGATGGGCGCGGCCGAACCGTCCTCGTTGCTGAAGATATTCAAGCCTGTCTTCGCGTCAACGACGCTCTGGTGCACATGCATGGCGGAACCCGGCTCGCCCGCCATGGGCTTGGCCATGAAGGTGGCGTACATATCGTGTTTCAAGGCTGCTTCGCGCAGGGTGCGCTTGAAGAAGAAGACCTTGTCGGCCAGGCCCAGCGGGTCGCCGTGCAGGAAGTTGATTTCCATCTGCCCCGCGCCGATCTCGTGGATCAGGGTATCGACGTCGAGGTTCATCAGTTCGCAGTAATCGTAGATATCTTCGAACAGGGGGTCGAACTCGTTGACGGCGTCGATGCTGTACACCTGGCGGCTCGTCTCGGCCCGGCCGCTGCGCCCGATGGGCGGTTTCAAGGGCAGGTCGGGGTCCATGTTTTTCGCCGTCAGGTAGAACTCCAGCTCCGGCGCCACCACGGGTTTCCAGCCCTTTTCCGCATACAGTTTCAGCACGCGCCGCAGCACGGAGCGCGGGGCGAAATCGACCAGCGCGCCGTCGGAAAAATAGCAGTCGTGGATGACTTGCGCCGTGGGATCGGTTGCCCACGGCACCATGGTGATGGTGGTGGGATCAGCCTTCAAGATCATGTCGCGGTCGGTGCTGGAAATGGCGCGGTCATAGCCGCCATCGTCGACCGGATAATTGCCCGTCACCGTCATGCCCAGTACCGCTTCCGGGATGCGCATGCCGCGCTCCTGGGTGAATTTCCCGCGCGGCAGGATCTTCCCCCGCGCCACGCCCGTCAAATCGGGGACCAGGCATTCGATTTCCGTGACGCGCTTTTCATTGAGCCACAAATCCATGTCCGTATAAGTGAAATTTTCGCGTATTGCCATGTTTCCCTCTCGCTGGTCTTGATCAAACGCCGCGTGCTACTCGTGCGGCGCGCCGGTCATTCTTTCTTTCGGTGCTGCTGTTCCTGGTAATCGCGGCATGCCTGGCCGAAGGCGCCAAACAGGCGCATGGACTGCGGATTGTCTTCCACCTGCCACTCGGGGTGCCATTGCACGGCCAGCGTAAAACCGGCGGCGCTGGCCACGCTATACGCTTCCACCAGGCCGTCGTCGGCCAGCGCTTCCACCAGCAAGCCATCGGCCAACCGCGCGATGCCCTGGCCATGCAGGGAATTGACCATCATTTCGCTCTCGCCGCCCAAGAGGCGCGACAGCAGGCCGTCGGGCATCAGCTTGATGCGGTGCGCGGGCCCGTACTGGCGCGCCAGGGGATCGAGCACGTTCTCACGGTGGTCCTGCATGCCCGGCACCGCGTGCACGGCCTGGTGCAGGCTGCCGCCCAGGGCCACGTTGACTTCCTGGAAGCCGCGGCAAATGGCGAGCAGGGGCAGCTGGCGCGCCAGCGCGGCGCGGATCAGGGGCAAGGTGGTGGCGTCGCGCGCGGGGTCTTGCGGCAGGTCGGGATGCAGGATGTCTTCGCCATACAGGCGGGCGTCGACGTTCGAGGCGGAACCGGTCAGCATGACGCCATCGGCGATGTGCAGCGCCGCTTCCAGGTCCGCGTCCGCGCCCAAGGCGGGCAGCAGCAGCGGCATGCAGCCGGCGCCGCGCAGCACGGCGTGCAGGTATTTGTCCTGCGCCATGTGCCAGGCATGGCTTCCAAGCTGGCGCTGGCAGGCGGGAACGAGAACGACGGGACGGCGCATAGAGCTTCCTCGCTGGCGTAACGATCCAATGACAGCGCCATGACAGCGCTGCCGCTCGCTTCACTGTACAGCAGAGCCGGCAGGGCCGGCCACACCGATGGGCATGGCCAGCGGCGGCGCACATCGCCTACACTACGGCTTTGCAATATTGCTCTTGATAAAATCATCATATGCCCGTCCGGCGCCAAACACCAGCGCCGCAGGCAAAGTCCCTTACTTTCCCATGCATCCACACCGTTTTTCAGCCTTTTCAAGCACCTTTTTCACCCTGCGGGGGCAGCCATGAAGAGCATGCCATGGCGCGACTTCTTCGCCCTCGTCGTCAGCATCGGCGTGGTCGGCCTGGGCCTGGGCGCCACCATGCCGCTCACCGCATTGACCCTGCACCAGCGCGGCGTGGGCACGGACATCATCGGCATGATCACGGCCGTCAGCGCCCTCGGCATCCTGGCCGCCTCGCCATTCGTTTCGCGCTGGGTGGGGCGTTTCGGCGCGCGCTCCACCATGCTGGGCGCCGTGTGGGTGGCGTCGCTGGCGACGATCGCCATGCAGTGCACCGACCACCTGCTGGTGTGGAGCGTGCTGCGCTTCCTGTTCGGCGGCGCCATGGGCGTGCTGTTTACCATCGGCGAGGCGTGGGTCAACCGGCTGGCGCCCGACAATTCGCGGGGCCGCGTAGTGGCCATGTACACCACCAGTTTTACGTTTTTCCAGCTGATCGGCCCCGCCCTCGTGGCGCTGTTCAACGACAAGATTTCGTGGAGCTTCGCCGCCTGCGGCCTGCTGTTCTTGCTGGCCGTGCCGGGACTGATGCTGATCTCGAACAGCGGCCCGGAAAGGGAGCCGGAAGAACACGGCGTGAAGTGGACCCTGATCCTGCCGCGCATGCCGATGATCGTGCTGGGCGCCGCCTTCTTCGCCCTGTTCGACACGCTGGCATTGAGCTTGCTGCCGCTGTACGCGATGGAGCACGGCATCGGCACGGACCTGGCCCTGCTGTCGGCCACCGTGGTGCTGGTGGGCGACACGGGCCTGCAATTCGCGCTGGGATGGATGGCCGACCGCTACGGCCGCGCCAAAGTCCACGCGGGTTGCGGCGTGGCCGTCTGCCTGCTGCTGCCGCTGCTGCCGTTTGCCGTCGGCACGCCATGGCTGTGGTGGACCTTGCTGCTGTTGCTGGGCGCGGCGGCGGGCGGCATCTACATGCTGGCGCTGGTGGCCTGCGGCGAGCGGTTTACGGGCCTGTCGCTGACCAGCGCCAGCGCCATCGTCAACGCCACCTGGGGCGTGACCAGCGGCGGCGGCCCCCTGCTGACGGGCGTCCTGATGCAGTCCGTGGGCGTGAACGCCCTGCCGGCCGTGATGTGGGTGTGCGCCGCCATTTTCGTCGGCAGCGCCGTGTGGGAGCGCAGGAAGGGGATCGTGTAGCCCAGCAGATCGAGCCTTCAATTCCGGGGTCAGACCCGCCGGGTCTGACCCCAGCTCTTTGCCTGCGGGTTAAGGCAGCGCATCAACTCGCTATTGCTTCTGCTTTTCTAGCCGCTGCCGCAGTTCCTCGGCCACCGGATAATCGGGATACGCCTGCCGGAACGCCGTCCACTCTTCCTGCGCCAGCGCGCCTTCGCCCGCCTTCAAGAGGGCGTCGATCTTCACCAGCCACACGGAAGCATCGAGCCTGGCCGGTGGTGGCAACGGCGCCGACTTTGCCACGATGGGAGCGGGCATGGCCAGCGCCCGCTGTGCCGGCGCCTGGCGCTGCATACTGGACTCGGCCTGCATGGCCGCTTGCTGCTCCATCGCCTGGCTCATCGCCGTGGCAGGCGCCGGTGGGGGCGGCGGTGCTGGCGGCGCCGGTGGGGCCACTGCTACCGTCTGCGGCGCGGGAAACGAGGCTGGCGCCGGCGGCGCTGGCTTGGCTGTCATTTTGGCCATGGCGCGCGGCGCTGGCGCTGGCGCCGCCGGCGGCGGTGGCGCTGGCGCAGCGGCCGGTGCGGCAACAGGTGCGGTGGCAGGCGCGGACATCACCTCCTGCGTGACCGGTTCCCCCACCACGGGAAATTGCGCCGGCTTCGAGCCGAACCAGTCCACGCCGATCAGATTCACCGTCAGCAGCACGGCTGCGGCCAGTCCCAGCGGAACGCGCCAGCGCTGCAGGTAGTCCGGCGATTTCTTGGCCGGCAAGGTGCGCTGCACGCCGTCGGCGCTGTCGTTCGCGGCTGCCGGTTTTTGCAAGGCTTTTTCCGCGTCCGCCAGAATGGCCGCATCGAGCGCGCTGGAAGGCGCGGGCTGCGGCAGGCTGGCCAGCAGCGCGTTCAATTCCTCGTCATTCGGTGCGTCGTTCGGTTCGCCGTTATCTTGATCGTGCGTATTCATGCCTGTCCTCCCGCGCCAGCGGCGCTGTCCAAGCCCGCGCGCAATTTCTGCATGGCGTAGCGCAGCCGGCTCTTGACGGTTTCCGCTTCCGCCCCTGTCACGACGGCGATCTCGAGGATGCTCATGCCGCTGAACTGCTGCAGCACCAGCGCTTCCTTCTGCTCCACCGGCAGCGCGGCGATGGCCGCATGCAGCCGCGCGTGCTGCTGTTTCTGCTCCAGCGATTGCGGCGGCGACGCGCCCTCGTCCGCCCGTTCGCCCACGTCATCGTGTTCCTGTCCTTCCCGCTGGCGCAGGAGGTCGATCAGGCGGTTGCGCGCGATCTGGTACAGATAGGTGCGGAATGCCGCTTGCGGCTGGTAGCCGGCGCGCGCCGTATGCAGGCTGGCCCACACATCCTGCACGATCTCGTCCACCCACGCGCGGCGCGGCGAGCGCCATGCCACGAAGCGGTACAGGCCCTGGCTATGACGCCGGTACAGTTCACGAAACGACGGCAGGTCGCCGGCGCCGTAGCGCAACATCAGGTCTTCATCCGTCGCGGTCATCAGGGTATCTGGCATGCGGACCAGTGTAGCCGAACTACGCGGCAGCGGCAATTTCACTATGCCGTCAACGTGCAGTGGGTGCATAGCTGATGCGGCGCACTTCGCGTATCTGTCCATCCCTGAGCGCCCCCTCCACCAATTCATAGCCGAGCAGGGCGAAGACCCGGCCCTGCAGGAACAGGGGCCGCGCATTGCCATACCAGTCCACGCAGGACGCGCGGCAGCCGTCGTCTGGCGCCTGGCCCGGCCTTGCGGCCAGCGCGCCCAGTTCCGTCAATGTCAAACCGCTGTTGCGCAGATACAGGACGGATGCAGCCGACTTGTTGAGGCCAGGCCGCTCGTCCGCGCCCAGGATCGGCAAGCCGATCATGCCCTCGCCGGCCGCTTGCGGCTTGTAGAAAAAGCCGTGGCTGCGCGACTCGCCCTGCGCCGCGTCGGTGCGGATGTAGCGCGTGGCGATCGCCGCCTGCGCCCCCAGGCCGATGGTGCTGAAGTGCAGATCCCTGCCCTGCGCGCCGATCACCACGGCGTCATTGCCCAGCGCCTCGATGCGCTCCACGCCATGCGGCAGGGACAAGGCTTGCACGCTGCCCGCATCGGCCCAGCGTACGGCGTACAGGGGCTGGCGCGGCCAGGCCTGGTCCGCCTGACGGCGTCCCGGATTGCCCGGATTACCGTACAACAGATAGGATCCCACATAGCGGTTCTGCAAGCCGTAGCCGCCACCACCGGGCAGCGCCTTGTAGCTGCTGGAGGGCGCGCTGTCGCGGCCATCGGAAAACGACGCCAATGGCACGCGCAGCAAGGCCATGTCGCCCCGCCCTCTTGCGCCATCCCACATGGCGTCGCCCTGGCCTTCGGCGCGCAGCAGCACGTTCAGGTGGCCGTCGCTACTTTCCAGGAACGAGAACTGGTCGACGGGCGCGCCGGCCACCTTCAGGGCGCTGGGCGCGCTGCCGTCGAGGGGAATGCGGAACACGCCCGAGTCACTGCCGCGCCGCGTCGTCCACACAAAAACGGATTCGCCCGACACATAAAACACGCGGCCCTGCGGCCCCATCACGGCCGTCGCTTCGCAGCGCATGTCGCGCTGCGCCAGGTCGCACACGGTGACCGTATGCAGGGTCAGGCCGAAGCCCGTTTCGGGTTCTTCATCGGTGCGGTAGATGCGCGTGGCCGGGGCGATGCGCTTGAAGTCGGACGGCACGACATCAGGACGCCAGCGGCGCAGCGCGGGGAAGCCGCCGAACGGGTCGCCACGGCGCAGGTTCAGCGACAGGGGCGAATAGAACACCAGTTTGCCGCCGACCAGGCGGCTCGCGTAATTGCGCGACGAGTAATAATCGTTGGAGCGCAAGTGATAGGTGGAGCGGTAGGCCAGCTTGCCGTTCGCATCGATATCGAACAGGCCGATCTCCGTGCCGCCACGGCTGTAGCTGTAGCCGATCACCACGACCGTGTCGCCATCGATCAGCATTTCGTCATACCAGCTGCCGGAAGGATCGCTGCCCGGCGCGAACGCGTCGAGCGAGGAGACGGGCTGCAAGGCATTGCCTCCCACCTGCACGGTGAACAGCTTGCCGCGCCGGAGCATCACCATGTGCTTGCCATGCAGCTTGACGATGCCGCCTTCGTCCACGCCCGCCGTCTGCACACTGGTGACGGATTCCGCCGCTTCTGCCGATGGCGCGGGAGCAGCCTTGGCCGCCATCGGTGCGGGAGGCGCAGGCGCAGGCGCCGACATGGACTGCGCCGTGGCGCGCTGCAGTTTCTGCTGCTGCAGCAGCAAGGCCGCCTGGCGCGCCTGCAACTGCTGCAGGTAACTGCTCAAGGCCTGCTCGCTGGCGAACGGCGCCAAGGTCTTGCGCGGCGCCGTGCCGGCGGCGTGGCTGCCTGCCGGCAGCAGCAGGGACAGTATCAATGTGATCTTGAGGGCGCTGGACATCGCTTCTTCTCCGGTTGGCTGGGGTGTCCAACATGAAACGCGGCAGCGCAGAAAAAGGGGTTAAAGGCGCGTGAAAATAATCACGCGGCGTTTTATCCTATTCAAAACCCCGTATGCGGTCGCCATTAAAATTCGGCAGCCGCCACTCGAAGTGCAGGGCCAGGAAGCGGAACAGGAAACCGGCGCCGATGGACGCCAGCTGCGCCACGGAGCTGTCGACCTTGAAGTACAGCAGGCCCACGTACAGGCTGCCCGTGAACAGGGCCACGGTGGCATACACTTCGCGCTGCAGCACGAGGGGAATCTGGTTGCACAGGATATCGCGCAGCAAGCCGCCGAAGACGCCCGTGATCATCCCCGCCAGCACGACGATGGCCGGGTGCATCTTGGCCGACATGGCGATGTCGCAGCCGATCACGCAAAACGCCACCAGGCCCAGTCCGTCGACCAGCAGGAAGATGGCGCGCAGATGGTGCAGATAGCGCGCGACGAAGGCCGTGACGATGGCCGCGCCGATGGTAAACAGCAGGTATTCGGGATGCGCGATCCAGCCCAGCGGATAGTGCCCCAGCAGCACGTCGCGCACGGTGCCGCCGCCGAGCGCCGTGACGGTGCCGATCATGCAGATGCCGAACAAGTCCATGCCGCGCCGCATGCCCATGATGGCGCCGGACATCGCTTCGGCGACGATCGCCACCAGGTAAATCGTATATAGCAGCATGCTCTTACTCTTCCGAAAATGATTTGAGAATTTGTTCGCGTTCGCGCGCTTCGCTCAGGGTGCGCGCTTCGTTCGTGCCCGTGCTCGAGCCGCCATCGCCGGCGCCAGCCTCACCGTGCGCCATGCGCGTATCCGCATCGCCGCTGCCGCAGCCGACGCTGCTGTGGATAAAGGCAAAGTTATCCTTCAGGCAGTCGCCGGCCAGATATTCGGCATACACGTAATCGCCGTCGAGCAGGGCCAAGCCAGGCGGTTCGGCCAATACCTGCTCGCGGCGGCCCTGCACGGCCACCTGCATGTAGTCGCGCCAGACGGGCAGCGCCAAGGTGCCCCCCGTGGCGTTGCCCAGGCTTTTCGGCTGGTCGTAGCCGAGCCAGACGACGGAGACGAGGCCGGACGAGTAGCCGGCGAACCAGGCGTCGTAGGCGTTGTTCGACGTGCCCGTCTTGCCGGCCGCGTCGCCGCGTCCGAGCGCCAGCGCGCCGCGGCCCGTGCCGCTCTTGACGACGTCGCGCAGCATGCTGTCCATGACGTAGGCGTTGCGCGTGGAGATCACTTGCGTGCCCGGCGCCGGCTCGCCCTTGGCGCGTGGCGCCGCATCGCTGAACAGCACTTCTCCGCTGCGGCTGCGCACTTCCTTGATCAGTTTCGGCGGCATCTGCATGCCGCCGTTGGCGAACACGGCATACGATTGCGCCAGCTGCAGCGGCGTGACGGCGCCCGCGCCCAGCGCCAGCGGCAGGGACACGGGATTGCGCGCGCCCTCGAAGCCGAAGCGCGTGGCGTAGTGCTGCACGTAGCCGGGGCCGGCCGCCTGCATCAGGCTCACGGCCACGAGGTTTTTCGAACGCACGAGGCCGCGCCGCACGCTGATGAAGCCTTCATAGTTGTTGCCGTAATTGCGCGGTCGCCAAGGCCGTGCGCCCGTTTCCTGCGGCAGCAGCAAGCGCTGCGTGTCATCGACGGCCGTGCCGGGAAAATATCCCTTTTCCAGCGCCGCCGAATACACGAAGGGCTTGAAGCTGGAACCGGGCTGGCGGTAGGCCTGCATGGCGTGGTTGTAGTGGTTGCGGTAAAAATCGAAGCCGCCCGCCATGGCGACGATTTCGCCGCTGTGCGCCTCGACGGAAATGAGCGCGCCTTCCATCTCGGGCAGCTGGCTCACCAGCCAGCCCTTCTTGGCCGCGTCGCGCACCACGCGGATCACGCTGCCCTCGGCGATGGCGCGCTTGCCATCCCAGGCCAGCTTGCCGCCCAGGCGCGCTTCCGATGCCGTCAGCACGATCTCGTCGCCATTGCGCAGCTGCGCCGTCACCTGGCGCTTGCCGGCGGTATCGACCTTGCGCACGAGGGCGGCGCGCAGTTCTCCGCTGTCCGGGTAGGGAGCCAGCTGGCGCGCCACGCTGTCTTCGGAAGCGGCCAGGCGCGCTTCCGGGCCACGGTAGCCACGGCGCGCCTGCGCATTCAATAGCCCATCGCGCAGCGACTTGTCGGCCGCGCGCTGTGGCGCCATGCGGATGGTGGTCGTCACGTCCAGGCCCATGCTGTAAGCGCCTTCGGGATAGCTTTGCAGGACCAGCTGGCGCGCTTCCTCGACCGCATATGCGGCCGCATGCACGGAGCTGTTGCGGTCCTTGTTCAGGGCCAGTTTTTCCGCCACGGCCGCGTCGTATTCGGCCGGCGTGATGTAGCCGAGTTCGCGCATGCGCTGCAGGATGTAGTGCTGGCGCACGGTGGCGCGCTGTGGGTTGGCGACGGGATTGTAGGCCGATGGCGCTTTCGGCAAGCCGGCCAGCATGGCCGCCTCCGCGATGCTGACGTCGGCCAGCGGCTTGTCAAAATAAATGTTCGAGGCGGCGGAAAAACCGTAGGAACGCTCGCCCAGGTAAATCTGGTTCATATACAGTTCCAGCAGCTTGTCCTTGCCGTAGTGCTGTTCCAGCTTGTAGGCGAGCAGCATCTCCGTCAGCTTGCGCTGCACGGTCTTTTCGCGCGACAGGAAAAAATCGCGCGCCACTTGCATGGTGATGGTGCTGGCGCCCTGCGCATGGTGGCCCGTGACGATGTTGGCCAGGGTCGCGCGCGTCAAGCCATAGAAGTCGACGGCGCCATGCTCGTAGAAACGTGCATCCTCGATGGCCAGCAAGGCCTGGCGCATGCGCAGCGGGATTTCCTTGAGGGGCAGGAATTCGCGGCGCTCTTCGCCGTATTCGGCCAGCAGCTCGCCTTCGCTCGAGAAAATACGCAGCGGCAGCGCGGGCTTGTACTGGGCCAGGTGCTCGACGGCCGGCAAATCCTGCCACGCCTGGCGCAGCCACCAGCCGCCCGCCAGCGCGGCGGCCATGCCCAGGCCCAGGGTCAATCCCAGGCCGAATTTCAGATTGCGCGCCAGCTTCGACTGGGGCTTGCGGGTGCTGCTGTCGTTCGCTTGTGCTTCCATGGTGGTATTCCTTGCTGCCAGGAGGCCGCACGCTGGCGCGCGGCACTCCATCAAAGAGGCATTGTGCACTGCAACACACTCATCCTTATGAAAAGTAAGTATTATTTAGTATTGATAAATTTTTCTTATGCAGGCGATGACCATGGATCTCAATCCCAAACACACGGAAGCGTTTCGCGCCGTCGTCGAAACGGGCAGTTTCGAACAGGCGGCGCTGCGGCTGCACCTGACCTCCCCCGCCATTTCCCAGCGCGTGCGGGCGCTGGAAAGCCAGTTGGGCAATGCGCTGATCGTGCGCAGCCGCCCCGCGCGCGCCACGCGCATGGGCCAGCGGCTGATGCAGTATCTGAAACGGGCCAAGCTGCTGGAAGCGGATTTGCAGGCGGAACTGGCGGTGCAGCAGGATGCGCCGCTGACCCTGGTGCTGGCGCTGAATGCGGACTCGATGGGCACCTGGTTTTTCCCGGCCCTGTCCGAGGTGCTGATACGCGAGCGCGTGCTGCTGGACCTGACCGTGGAAGACCAGGATCACACCTACACCTTGCTGGAAACGGGCATGGCGATCGGCTGCATCAGCACGGAGCCAAAACCCATGCGCGGCTGCACGGCCGAGCCGCTGGGCGTGATGCGCTACTGGCTGGTGGCTACGCCCGCGTTCCGCCAGCAGTGGTTCGCGCACGGGCTGACGCGCAAGGCGGCGCGCACGGCGCCCGTCGTCGCCTATACACGCAAGGACACCTTGCAATCGTCGTTCCTGCAAGAAGCGCTGGGGCTGCCCGAAGGGGCCTACCCCTGCCATTACGTGCCGGGCGCCACCTCGCACTTCAACGCCATCCGCTACGGCCTCGGCTACGGCATGGTGCCCGAGTTGCTGCTGAAGGCGAACACGGATGGCGAACTGGTGGAAATGCTCACGCCCAAGACCCCGGCCGACGTGGCCCTGTACTGGCATACGTGGAAGGTGCAGTCGCCGCGCATGGAGCAGCTGTCGCGGCAAATCATCGCGGCGGCGCGCTCCATGCTGAAATAGCTATCGCTGCATGCCCCAGCGTTTCAAGGTGACGCGCTCCAGGCTGCGAAAGCCGATGTTTTCCACCAGCAAGCCGATGACGATCACCGCGGCCAGGCCCGCAAACACCTTGTCCGTGTACAGCTCGTTACGGTTCTGGAAGATGTACCAGCCCAGGCCGCCCTGCCCCGACGTCGTGCCGAACACCAGCTCGGCCGCGATCAGGGTACGCCAGGCAAACGCCCAGCCTATCTTCAAGCCAGAAACAATGGAAGGCAGAGCGCCCGGCACGAGGATGTGCAGCACCAGGCGCAAGCCGTTCAGCCCATAATTGCGGCCCGCCATGCGCAGAGTCTCGGGCACGCCCTGGAAACCCGCATACGTGTTCAGGGCGAGCGGCCACATCACGGAATGGACGATAACGAAGATCAGACTGGCGCGCCCCAGGCCGAACCACAGCAAGGCCAGCGGTAGCAGGGCAATCGCCGGCAAGGGATTCAACATGGCCGTCAGGGTTTCCAGCACGTCGCGCCCGATGCGGCTCGACACGGCCAGCAGGGTCAGCACGAAGGCGGCCAGCACGCCCACCGCATAGCCCTGCAGCAAGACGACGAGGGACGCGGCTGTGCGCGTGAGCAATTCACCGCTGGCGATGCCGCCGATAAACGCCTGCGCCGTTTGCAAAAAACTGGGCAGCAATAAATCGTTCTGCGTCCAGCGCGCCGCGCCTTCCCACAGCAGGGCCAGGCTGAGCAAAATCAGCACCTTGCGCCACAGCGCGTGCTGGCCCACACGCTGCCAGCGCGACAGCGGCTGCTCGACCGTGACGCCGGCTGGCGGCGGCGCCGCGTAGACGAATTCCTGGCGGATCGGTGGCTCCAGCAGCGCGCTCATACGGCCTCCCGCTGCGCATTAACTGCTTGCGGGACGGGAGCGACTTCCTCATCGAACAGCAAACCATGGATGCGGCTGCTGGCGGCCTGGAATTCCGCACTGCCCGCGCTGTGCAAGCCGAACTGGTGACTGTTCAATTCGGCACGCACCCGGCCCGGATGGGGCGACAGCAGCAAGATGCGGTTGCCCACCACCAGCGCTTCCTCGATCGAGTGCGTGACGAACACAAGCGTAAAGCGCAACTCTTCCCACAAGCGGCTCAGCTCTTCCTGCATCTTGCGCCGGGTCAAGGCATCGAGGGCGGCGAACGGCTCGTCCATCAGCAGCACTTCCGGCTGCATGGCCAGGGCGCGGGCGATGGCGACCCGCTGCTTCATGCCGCCCGACAAGGTGTGCGGGTGGGCGTCCTCGAAGCCGGCCAGGCCCACCTTGGCGATCCAGTGATGGGCGCGCTCGCGGGCCGCCTGCTTGTACAGGCGCTTGCTGGCCAGCAAGGGGAACATGACGTTTTCCAGCACCGTTTTCCACGGCGGCAACTGGTCGAACTCCTGGAACACGACGACACGGTCCGGCCCCGGTTTATGAATGGGCTGGCCCTGCATGGCGATGCTGCCCGCGCGCGGCGCGATGAAGCCGGCCACGGCTTTCAGCAGTGACGACTTGCCGCAGCCCGATGGTCCCAGCAACACAAAACGGTCGCCGCGAAACACGTCGAAGCTGACGTCATGCGTGGCCCGCACGGTGCGCTGCTCGGTGCGGTATTCCAGGCTGACATGTTTGACGCTGAGCAATGGCTGCAGCGCAACGGGAGGACGGACCAGGTGAAAAGCGGGTGCGTTCATGTCAGCCTCCTTGCGTGATGGCGGGATCGTCAAAGAAATAATCGCGCCAGCTGTCGGGCAGGTTGCGGATGGCGCTCACGCGGTGCAGGAATTGCGCAAGACCATAGGTGTTTTGCGGCGCGATCTTGAATTGCACTTGTGGATTGGCAAAGATTTTCAGCAGCAGATTGCGGTCCACCTTGCTCTTGTTGACCTTGATGTAGATGTCGGCCGCGCCTTGCGGATTGCTGCTCGCATACTGCGCCGCTTCCGCCAGGGCGGCGATGAAGGCGCGGTAGGTTTTCGGATTGTCCTTGCGGTATTTTTCCGTCGCATACAGCAAGGTCGACGAGCTGGGCCCGCCTTGCACGTCGTACGAGTTCAGGATGATGTGGGCGTTCGGGTTTTGCGCCAGTTCCTGTTCCTGGAATGGCGAATTGCCGAAGTGGCCGCTGAGCTCCGTGCCGCCGGCGATGATGGCGGCGGCCGCATCCGGGTGCGGCAAGGTTTGCGTGATCTTGTCGAGGCGGGCAAATTCCTTGTCGCCCCACTGTTTCGCCACGGCCATTTGCAAGATGCGCGCCTGCACGGAGACGGAGACGGCAGGCAAGGCGATGCGGTCCTTGTCCGTCAAGTCCGCCAGGGTTTTTACTTTGGGATTATTGCTGACCAAATAGTAGGGGAAGTTGCCCAGGGACGCCACACCGCGCACATTCTGCCGGCCTTTGGTCCGGTCCCAGATGGTCAGCAGCGGTCCCAGTCCAGCCCCGGCGATATCGATGTTGCCCGACAACAAAGCGTCGTTGATGGCCGGGCCGCCGGACAGGGTAATCCACTCGACCTTTACATCGACGCCCTGCTGCTTGCCATGCTTTTCAATCAGCTTTTGCTCCTGCGCAATATTGAGCAGCAAGAAGGTGATGCCGTGCTGGCCCGCGATGCGGATCTGTCCTTCGGCCCGGGCCATGGGCATGGCCATGCACAGCACGGCAATGGTGGCAAGCAGGCGGCGGGTAAAAATAAAGATCGGCAACATGGACACTCCTAGGGTCAGGCTTACAGGGAAAAATCAGTACGGCGCATCGCCTTCGATGGTGGTGCGATACAGCTTGCGGCGCTGGTCGGGCGGGCAACCGGTGGCAAGATGCATCAGAGAACGGTTGTCCCAGAACACCAGGTCGTGCGGCTGCCAGCGGTGCACGTACAGGTGCTCCGGGCGCACGCTGTGGGCAAACAGTTCATCGAGCAGGGCGCGGCTTTCATCGTCGGGCAAGCCGACGATGCGCGTGGTGAAGTGCTCGCTGACAAACAGGGCGCGGCGGCCCGTTTCCGGATGCACGCGCACGACGGGATGGGTGACGGGTTGGACTTCATCGATCTGCGCCTGCGACAGCGCGGGGCGCCATGGGTTGCGGCGGCGCAATTCCTCGTACTGGCTCAGGTAGCTGTGTTCGGCACGGGCGCCGCGCACGGCGTGGCGCAGCGCGGCCGGCAAGCTTTCCCAGGCCAGGTGCATGTTCGCGAACACCGTATCGCCGCCCTCATCTGGCAACTCTTGCGCATGCAGCATGGAGCCGAGGCTGGGCACCTCCTTGTAGGACAGGTCGGAATGCCAGAAATGGCCGGCATCGCCGAGGCCGATGGGCTGGCCGTTTTCGACGATATTCGAGATGATCAGCACTTCCGGCTGCGACGGCAGCTGGAACTGGCGCAGCACGTGGATTTGCAGCGGGCCGAAGCGGCGGCTGAAATCGACTTGCTGCTGCGGCGTGATGCGCTGGTCGCGAAACACCAGCACGTGATAGTCGAGATGGGCGTGGTGCAGGCGCTGGAAATCGCCCTGCGACAGCGGCTGCGACAGGTCCAGCCCCAGCACTTGCGCACCGAGCGGCGCATCGAAAGTTTCGATCTGGAACGGGCTGGTGGACTGCAGGGGTTTCAGGACGGCCGACATGGGAGTTCGCCAAGAGTCTGGGGAAGTCCACTGTATGCCGACCAGCCTTGCTTGCAAACGAAGCATTTACTATATGGATATGCGCGGCGCGTTGCGCCACGCTGCAACAGGCACTGTCACGCAATGGCGCAGCGGCAGGAGCGTTGCCCGGGAATGGGGCAAGCACGCAATTTGCTTACCTACCAATTCTCAACCATAGACCAGGAAATCCATGCCCACCTACGCCCTGCTGCTCGCCTTGCTGTTCCCTGCTATCGTCCATGCGCAGGATAGTGAGGGTGAAAGCGATCTCAGCTACAAAGCCTATGTGCACAGCGACAAGCGCATCAAGTGTTTGTACGGCTATGCGGCCGACAAGACGGGCGACCATGCGGCCGCCGTTGCCATCTTTGAAGACTGCATCCGGCGCTGGAACGATGTGTATTCGATGATTTGGCTGGCCCAGTTGTATGAGACGGGCATCGGCGTGACCAAGGACTTGCAACAGGCGACGGCGCTGATGCGGCGCGGTGCGCATACGAATGATGACGCCGCCTATGCGCGGCTGGCGCGCTATCACTATGGCGTGGCGCTGGCCGAAGGCCGGGGCACGCCGCAAGACATTCCCCAGGCCAGAACCTGGCTGCGCCAGGCGGCGCAGGAGGGCGTGCGGGAGGCGGCCGATTACCTGGGCCGCCTGGACAATGCGGCGCCGTAGGCACGGCGCCAGCATCGATTACGCGATGGCTTCGTAGCGGGCCAGGCGCGTCGCCATGCGCGGCGCCAGCTCGTGGCCAGCCGTGACGGTCACTTCCAGGTCGTTCAGCAAGCCATCCTTCAAGCCATAGACCCAGCCGTGCACGCTGAGTTCCTGGCCCCGTTCCCACGCATCTTGCACGACGGTGGTCTGGCACACGTTCAAGACTTGCTCCACGACGTTCAGTTCGCACAGACGGTCGCCGCGCTGGCGGCTCGTCAGCACGTCGCCCAGATAGCGTTCGTGCTTCTGGCCCACGTCCTGCACGTGGCGCAGCCAGTTGTCGACCAGGCCGATGCGCGTGCCCGTCATGGCCGCATGCACGCCCTTGCAGCCGTAATGGCCGACGATGATCACGTGTTTGACTTTCAGCACGTCCACGGCAAATTGCAGGACGGACAGGCAATTGAGGTCGGAATGCACGACCACATTGGCAATATTACGGTGTACAAACACGTCGCCTGGCGCCATGCCCAGCAGTTCATTCGCTGGTACGCGGCTGTCGGAGCAGCCGATCCACAGGTATTCAGGCGACGTTTGTGCTTCCAGATTCTTGAAGAAGTTCGGGTCCTTCGCCACCATCGAGTCGGCCCAGCGGCGGTTACGCTGCAGCAGTTCCGCCAGGGCCGGGCCATTTTTCTGTTCGGTCATATCGCTCCCATTGTGTACGTACGACTGAATTGGCGGCAGATCGCGCCCATAGGCCGGCGATGCGCGCACATTATTCAGTCGTGATGAAAAAAACGCCGGGATGTTGAAGCATCCCGGCGCATGGTATTACGTGTGCTTATTCAAAAAAATCCTTGACCTTGTCTTTCCAGGTCTTGCTTTGCGGACTGTGCTTGGCACCGCCCTCGGTCGTCGACTTTTCAAAGTCGCGCAGCAGGTCTTTCTGTTTTTCCGTCAGTTTCACGGGCGTTTCGATGGCCACGTGGCAGAACAGGTCGCCCGCGTAACCGGAGCGCACGCCCTTGATGCCCTTGCCTTTCAGGCGGAAGGTTTTGCCCGACTGGGTGCCTTCCGGGATCGTGAACGACACTTTGCCGTTCAGGGTAGGCACTTCGATTTCGCCGCCCAAAGCTGCCTTGGTGAACGAGATCGGCATTTCGCAATGCAGGTCGTCGCCTTCGCGCTGGAACACGGCGTGCGGCTTGATGTGGATTTCCACATACAGGTCGCCCGACGGACCGCCATTCGTGCCCGGTTCGCCGTTGCCGGACGAACGGATACGCATGCCGTTGTCGATACCGACTGGAATTTTCACTTCCAGGGTCTTGTTGCGCTTGATGCGACCGGCGCCGCCGCATGGCGTGCACGGGTCGGTGATGACCTTGCCGCTACCATGGCATTTCGGGCAGGTTTGCTGGATGCTGAAGAAGCCTTGCTGCATGCGCACCTGGCCGTGACCACCGCAGGTACCGCAGGTGGTGGGCGAAGTGCCCGGCTTGGCGCCGCTACCGTGGCAAGTGTCGCACTTGTCCCAGCTCGGCACGCGGATGGTCGTGTCGAAGCCGTGAGCAGCTTGCTCCAGTGTAATTTCCAGGTTGTAGCGCAAGTCGGCGCCACGGTATACCTGTGGCCCCGCATTGCGGCTGCGTCCACCGCCACCGCCAAAGATGTCGCCGAAGATATCGCCGAAGCTGTCGGCAAAGCCGCCAGCACCGCCGCCGAAGCCGCCACCGCCGCCCATGTTCGGGTCCACGCCAGCGTGACCATAACGGTCATACGCATCGCGCTTTTCCGGATTGGTCAGCATCTCGTAGGCTTCTTTGACTTCCTTAAACTTTTCTTCCGATTCCTTGCTATCCGGATTGCGGTCCGGATGGTATTTCATCGCCAGTTTACGGTAAGACTTTTTGATCTCTTCTTCCGAAGCATTTTTTGCGACACCGAGTGTCTCGTAAAAATCACGCTTTGCCATGTTGTCGGCACCTTGCAGTCTATCTACTGATGTAAAAATTACACGAAAAAGCCGAGTCGAGTGCTGCACTGGGCAACGACTCGGCTCGGCCGGTCTTCGCGGCTAATCCCGCGATGTAGCGTTCAGCCCGGCTGCCCCCAGTTCATGGGAGCGCAAGACATTACTTGCTGTCTTTGACTTCTTTGAAGTCAGCGTCAACAACGTCGTCTTGCTTGGCGCCTGCGTCCGATGCGCCAGCAGCTTGCTGTGCACCTTCCGCGCCGCCGGCAGCTTGCTGCGCTTGCATGTCGGCATACATTTTTTCGCCCAGTTTCTGCGATGCGCTCGACAGTGCTTCCACCTTGGCGTCGATCTCAGCCTTGTCGCCCGCCTTGATGCTTGCTTCCAGGTCGGTGATCGCCGCTTCGATCTTCTCTTTCTCGCCCGCATCCAGCTTGTCGCCGTATTCGGTCAAGGATTTCCGGGTCGAGTGTACCAGAGCATCGGCCTGGTTGCGCGACTCGGCCAATTCTTTGACCTTTTTGTCTTCTTCCGCGTTCAGCTCGGCATCCTTGACCATCTTCTGGATTTCAGCCTCGGTCAAGCCGGAATTGGCCTTGATCGTGATCTTGTTTTCCTTGCCGGTAGCCTTGTCTTTCGCGCCGACATGCAAGATGCCGTTGGCGTCGATGTCGAAGGTCACTTCGATCTGTGGCGTGCCGCGCGATGCTGGCGGGATGCCTTCCAGATTGAATTCGCCCAGACCCTTGTTGCCGGCGGCGATTTCGCGCTCACCCTGGAAGACCTTGATGGTCACCGCTGGCTGGTTGTCGTCGGCCGTCGAGAACACTTGGCTGAACTTGGTCGGAATCGTCGTGTTTTTGTGGATCATCTTGGTCATCACGCCGCCCAGGGTTTCGATACCCAGGGACAGAGGAGTAACGTCCAGCAACAGCAAGTCCTTGCGTTCGCCCGACAGGACCGAACCTTGAATCGCTGCGCCCACGGCGACGGCTTCGTCCGGGTTCACGTCCTTGCGTGGATCCTTGCCGAAGAATTCCTTCACTTTTTCCTGCACCTTCGGCATACGGGTCATACCGCCGACCAGGATGATGTCATCGATGTCCGACACTTTCACGCCTGCATCCTTGATAGCGATGCGGCATGGTTCCATCGTGGCCGTAATCAGCTCTTCCACCAGCGATTCCAGCTTGGCGCGGGTCATCTTCAGGTTCAAGTGGACCGGCGCGCCGTTCGCCATGGCGATGTACGGCTCGTTGATCTCGGTTTGCTGCGACGACGACAATTCGATCTTCGCGCGCTCGGCCGAAGCCTTGATGCGCTGCAGAGCGATCGGATCTTTTTTCAGGTCGATGCCGTTGATCTTCTTGAACTCGTCGATGATGTAATCGATAACGCGCTGGTCGAAGTCTTCGCCGCCCAGGAAGGTGTCGCCGTTGGTCGACAGCACTTCAAATTGTTTCTCGCCATCAACATCCGCGATTTCGATGATCGACACGTCGAACGTACCGCCGCCCAAGTCATACACGGCGATTTTACGGTCACCTTTTTCGGTCTTGTCCAGGCCGAACGCCAGCGCTGCCGCGGTTGGCTCGTTGATGATGCGCTTGACGTCCAGGCCAGCGATACGGCCGGCATCCTTGGTGGCTTGGCGCTGCGAGTCGTTGAAGTACGCAGGTACGGTGATGACGGCTTCGGTGACTTCTTCACCGAGGTAGTCTTCTGCCGTTTTTTTCATCTTGCGCAGGACTTCAGCCGAAATTTGCGGCGGAGCCAGTTTTTTGTCGCGTACGCCGATCCATGCATCGCCGTTGTCGGCTTTCATGATCTGGTATGGCATCAGCGCGATGTCTTTTTGGACTTCTTTTTCGTCGAACTTGCGACCGATCAGACGCTTGACTGCGTACAGCGTGTTTTTCGGATTGGTCACGGCCTGGCGTTTCGCTGGCGCGCCGACGAGAATTTCGCCATCTTCTTGATAAGCAATAATCGACGGCGTCGTGCGTGCGCCTTCAGCGTTTTCGATTACCTTTGGTTGACCGTTTTCCATGATGGAAACGCAGGAATTCGTGGTTCCCAGATCGATACCGATAATTCTACCCATGATTTATTTCCTTTTATTTGCTAGATTTCAGATGGTTCTTATATGTGGCAAAGCGGCATGTTTTCAAGGCTTGCTTGATGCCGCCCTCTGATTATTTTGCTTGCGCGGTCGTTACAATGGCTGGACGCAGCAGGCGGTCCGCAATCATATAGCCCTTTTGCAGGACTGACACGATGGTATTGGCTTCCTGGTCCGCTGGCACCACGGCAACAGCCTGGTGTTTCATCGGATCGAGCTTTTCGCCCTGCACTGGCAATACTTCCACCAGACGGTTGCGCTCAAACGCGGCGTTCAGTTGCTTCAAGGTCATCTCGACGCCTTCTTTCAGCGATTCGATGGTCGGTGCTTCCACCGTCAGCGCCGTTTCCAGGCTGTCTTTGACCGGCACCATGGCTTCGGCAAAGCTCTCGACTGCGAATTTATGCGCTTTAGCAACATCTTCCTGCGCGCGGCGACGGATATTTTCGCCATCAGCCTTGGCGCGCATGAAGGCATCGTGCATCTCTGCAAGACGCGCTTCGGTACTCGCCAGCTGCTCTTCCAAAGTAGGCTCTGCGGGAGTCGATGGGGCAGTCGCCGCGGCGTCCGCTTGCGGATTAGGTACAGCTTGGTTTTCCTGATCTTGCATCTGAAAAGCTCCTACAATCAATGACTTAAATGAGTTAGTCTAACTATCTTTACAACACTAACGGGCAGATGGGGCTATATCCTATTGTTTCAAGGGGTATTCGTGGCAAAACCAGAATTACATCGGTCCATGTTACAGCGTATTACAAAACTCTATCCATTTCGGCCAGCGATCCGTGCGCGCATCCCTTGATTTTCCAGGCTTCCCACGGCAAAGCGGGCATTCTACCAGCCCCGCCGCCGCCATCGCCACTGGCGGTGTTGCTATTTGGAAAGCTGCTTGGCCGCGCCAGACATGACAAAGCCGCGCAAGCGCGGCTTTTTGTTGTCAAAAATTTATAATCCTTAATTCGTCGCCCCCAGGGCCAGCGCTGCCGCGCGCGCCTGCTCGCCCGCCTTCTTGTCCGCTTCGCGCTGCGCCGCCGTCTTCATCGTCGGCCAGCCAATCATGTGCTGTTCCGCAATTTCCGCCATGCCCGCGATCCAGGCCGGTGTTTCGTTCAGGCAATCGATGTAGTGAAACTGCTGGCCGCCGGCCGTCTCGAAATCATGCTTGGCTTCCATGGCGATCTCTTCCAGGGTTTCCAGGCAATCGCTGGTAAAACCCGGGCACAGCAAGTCGACGCGCTTGATACCCTGCTGGGCCAGCGCCACCAAGGTGGGCGCCGTGTACGGCTGCAGCCATTCAGCCTTGCCGAAGCGCGACTGGAAGGTCACCACGTATTGCTCTTTGCTCAATTTTAACTTTTCCGCCAGCAGGCGCGCCGTTTTCAGGCATTGGCAGTGGTAGGGGTCGCCCAGCAGCAAGGTACGCTTGGGCACGCCGTGAAAACTCATCACCAGTTTTTCCGGACGGCCATGCGCTTCCCAGTGGTTCAGCACCGAATCGCGCAAGGCGTCGATATACGTGTCGTGCTCGTGATATTGCTTAATGAAGCGCAATTCCGGCACATTGCGCACGGAGGCGTAATGGGCAAACACGGCGTCGTAGATGGATCCCGTCGTCGTACCCGAGTATTGCGGATAGGCCGGCAGGATGGCGATGCGCTCGCAGCCTTCGCTTTTCAGCTTGGCCAGCACTTCCGGCAAGGAAGGCGAACCGTAGCGCATGGCCATGGCCACCGTCACGCCGTCATGGCCGCGCTCAGCCAGGGCGCCGGCCAGCAACTTGGCCTGCTTTTGCGTATGCACTTTCAAAGGCGAACCTTCACGCGTCCAGATCGACGCGTATTTCTTCGCCGACTGGCCAGAGCGGAAAGGCAAGATGATCAGGTTCAGGATGAACCACCAGACGATGCGAGGAATCTCCACCACGCGCGGATCCGACAAGAATTGCTTCAGGTAACGCCGCACGGCCGACGAGGTCGGCGCATCGGGCGTGCCCAGGTTGACCAGCACCACGGCGCTGCGGTCGATGCTGCCATGCGTGTACGGCGGTTCTGTTTGAAATGACATGAAGGCTCTTCGAAGGCGTTGGATGGATTAGCCAGTTATTATAGTTGCATTGAGTTAATAGCGAGGCACCAGGGTCAGACCCTCAATGCCGCTAACGTCAAGCTCAGCGCTAACGCATCCGGGGGGCTGACCCCGGATTTAAGCCCTGCGTTTAAATTGCCAGCAGTTCACGCGCATGCTTGCGCGTGGTGGCCGTGATTTCCAGGCCGCCCAGCATGCGCGCCACTTCTTCCACCCTGGCCTTGGCGTCGAGCATGTCGATGCGCGAGGCCGTCTTGCCATTGTCCAGGGTGCTTTTCGCCACCTGGAAATGCTGATTCGCCTGGCTGGCCACCTGCGGCAAGTGGGTCACGCACAGCACCTGGCGTCCCTGCCCCAGGCGTTTCAATAGCCGCCCCACGACTTCGGCGACGGCGCCGCCGATGCCGCTGTCGACCTCGTCGAAGATCAGGGTCGGCGTGGTGGTGGCGTGCGAGGTGATGACGGAAATGGCCAGCGCGATGCGCGCCAGTTCGCCGCCGGACGCCACCTTGGCCAGGGAACGTGGCGCCGTGCCCGCATGGCCGGCGACGAGGAACTCGACTTGCTCGAGTCCGTGGGCGGCCGGTTCGCACGGGTGCAGGGCGATTTCAAAGCTGCCGCCCGTCATGCTCAGTTCCTGCATGGCGCGCGTGACGGCTTGCCCCAGTTCCAGGGCTGCGGCGCGGCGCGTGGCGGACAGGCGCTCGGCCACGGCGCGGTACTCGGCCTCGATCTTCGCTTCCTGGCTCAGCAAGCCTTCGATGTCGGAAGCGTCGGCCAGATGCTGCAGCTTTTCCGACAGCTTCGCGTGTTCCTCCGGTAATTCTTCGGGCGTGACGCGGAATTTGCGGGCCGTGCTATGCATGGCTTCCATGCGCGCGTCGAGCTGGTGCAGGCGCTCCGGGTCCAGTTCCACCCGGTCCAGGTAATTGTTCAGCGCGTACACAGATTCCTGCAGCTGGATGCGCGACGATTCGATCAGGTCGACAATCGGCTGCAATTCCGCATCGACGGACACGAGCTTGCCCAGCTTCTGGTTCAGGGCCGACAGTTGCGACACGATAGGATGGTCTTCCGACTCGGAAATGAGCGACAAGGCTTCCTGCGCCCCTTCCAGCAGGCTGGCCGCGTGCGACAGACGGCTGTGCTCGTTCGTGATCTCCGTCCACTCGCCGGGCTTGGCGGCCAGCTTTTCCAGTTCGCCCACTTGCCATTCCAGGCGTTCACGCTCGTACAGCACGTTGGCCGCATTCGTTTCGAATTCCTCGCGCTGGCGCACGAGGGCGCGCCAGCGCTTGTGCAGGGCCGCCACTTGCCGCGCATCCTGTTCCGCACCCGCTTCGCGCGCCGTCGCCTGGCCGTCGAGCAAGGCGCGCTGCGCTTCGCTTTTCAGCAAGGACTGATGCGCGTGCTGGCCGTGGATGTCGACCAGCATGTCACCGAGCTCGCGCAACTGCGCGGCCGTGGCGGGAATGCCGTTGATGTACGCTTTCGAGCGGCCCGCATTGTCGATCACGCGGCGCAGCAGGGCGCCGCCATCGTCGTTGGCGAATTCATGCGCTACCAGCCAGGCTTGCGCCACGTCGCTGACGGAGAAATCGGCCGTGATGTCGGCCTTGGCCGCGCCTTCGCGCACCACGCTGGCGTCGCCTCGCCCGCCCAGCGCCAGGGTCAGCGCATCGATGAGGATGGACTTGCCGGCGCCCGTCTCGCCCGTCAGCACGCTGAAGCCGGCGGAAAATTCCAGTTCAATGGTATCGACAATGACAAAATCGCGAATGGACAGTGTATGGAGCATGGCTTCTGTGGTTGGGCGGCGCACCGCGGGTTGAGGTGGAGAAAAAGTTAGCTGAGCTTGCCCTCGCCCGACGGGTACTCATTCCAGTGCAATTTTTCACGCAGGGTGTTGTAGTAGCTCCACCCTTCCGGATGCAGGAAGGTAATCGTGTGCGGCGAACGGCGGATGAGGATGCGGTCTTGCTGCACCAGGCTGGCAAAGGTCTGCATGTCGAAATTGACGCTGATATCGCGCCCGCGCACGATTTCCACGACGATCTGGCTCGAGTCGGGCAAGACGATGGGGCGGTTCGACAGCGCATGCGGGGCGATCGGCACGAGCACGATGCCGCCCAAGGTCGGGTGCAGCAGCGGGCCGCCGGCCGACAGCGAGTACGCGGTCGAGCCCGTGGGCGTGGATATGATCAAGCCATCCGAACGCTGGTTGTACATGAAGTGGCCATCGACCTCGACGCGCAATTCGGCCATGCCGGCGCCGGCGCCGCGCGAGACGACGACATCGTTGACGGCCATGCCCACGTGGATCGACTCACCATCGCGCAACACGCTGCCCTCAAGCAAGGTGCGGCGCTCAGCCTTGAAGCGGCCGCCAAGAATTTGCGCCAGCACGGGCAGCATGCGCTCGAGCGGGATGTCGGTCATGAAACCCAATCGTCCTTGATTGATGCCGATCAACGGTACGTCAAATGGCGCCAGCTGTCGCGCAATGCCCAGCATGGTGCCGTCGCCGCCCATGACGATGGCGCAATCGGCGGCGGCGCCGATCTCGGCCGGCGACATGGCGTGCACGCCGGGAAACGCCAGGTTCAGGTGCGCGGCCGTCTCCGCCTCGAAGACCACCGTGTGGCCCAGCACTTGCAGGAAATCGACGATGCTTTTTACGGGTTCGGCAATGCCATCCGTATTCTGGCGCACGACCAGGGCGATGGTCTTGGCGCCCAGGTTGAAGCGTTCGCCCGGGGCTGGCAAGGTCGCGGCTGGCTGTTCGGCGCGCTGTTCGGCGTGTGTATCGACGGGCATAAGAGTCTCGGTAGTGAATTCGGTGGCAAGCCGCCCCAGGCTGTCGCGTCGCACGCCGGCATCGCATGATACTGTATATATCCACAGTATAGTGCGGCTGCCGTGTGCCCGCAAGGGGCGTTCTTGGTGTTGCACGCAGTGTAGCGCAGAAAAAGAATCGTCCATGCGTGCGCCAGCGCTCCCTGCATGGACAAATCCGCTTGCAGATGGCCTGCCGCGGCAGGACACTGATTTCACGTTACTTTTACTGTCAGGAGGCCATATGGTTACCCAGCATAGCGAACGCAAGATCAATACCGACGAAAAGGTCAAGAATGACGGCGTCGACCGTCTGCCGCACGAGCGCGATGAATCGCCCGATGCGCAAAACGTGCGCCCGCGCAAGATCATGCAACAGGCGGCCAGCGACCTGGAACAGGGCCTGGTCGACACGGACCGCCGCGCCCAGCCCGGCGTGGAAAAGGTCAAGCCCACCGAGCCGAAACAGGCCCGTCCCGACCCGCAGCTGGAACCAAAGAAAGCGCGCTGAATCGAACTGTCAGGCACCGCTACTTTTCCGGAGTACGCCATGCACCGTTACGTCTGTTCATTCCTGCTGGCCGCTGCCTGCGGCACCACTACCGCCCATGCCCAGGCGCCTGCCATGCCCGTCGGCTTCGGCCCGCAGCCAGTGCTGCCCGCGCCGGACAAGCAGCTGATTCCCACCGTCAACGTGGCGCCCGTGCAGCGCTGGACGGCGGCGCAGCGCCCCGTGGTCGCGCCCGGCCTGGCCATCCATGCGTATGCGCGCGACCTCGACCATCCGCGCTGGCTGTACGTACTGCCAAATGGCGACGTTCTGGTGGCGGAAACGAACGCCCCGCCGAAGCCCGAGGATAACAAAGGCATCAAGGGCGCCATCATGCAAATGCAGATGAAAAAGGCGGGTGCCGCCACACCCAGCGCCAACCGCATCACCTTGCTGCGCGGCGTCGATGCAAACGGCATGGCGCAGACGCGCAGCGTGTTCCTGCAAGGATTGAATTCGCCATTTGGCATGGCACTGGTCGGTAACGAGTTGTATGTCGCCAATGCCGACGCCTTGATGCGTTTTCCCTACAAGGAAGGCCAGACGAGCATCACGGCGCCTGGCGTGAAGGTAGTGGATTTACCGGGCGGCCCCATCAATCACCACTGGACCAAGAACGTCATCGCCAGTGCCGACGGCAAATTTCTCTACGTTTCCGTCGGCTCGAACAGCAACGTGGGCGAGAACGGTCTGTCGGCCGAAGACGGCCGCGCCGCCATCTGGCAAGTCACGCGCGCGACGGGCAAGGCACGCGTGTATGCGACGGGTTTGCGCAACCCCGTCGGCCTGGCCTGGCAGCCGCACAGCGGGGCACTATGGACGGCCGTCAATGAACGCGACGAGCTGGGCAACGACCTGGTGCCCGACTACATGACGTCCGTCAAGGACGGCGCCTTCTATGGCTGGCCCTACAGTTATTTCGGCCAGCACGTCGATGCGCGGGTCAAGCCGCCACGTCCCGAATTGGTGGCCACCGCCATCGCGCCCGACTACGCGCTGGGCGCACACACGGCCTCGATGGGACTGGCATTTTATGACGGCACTTTGCTGCCCGAACGCTACCGGGGCGGCGCCTTCATCGGCCAGCACGGCTCATGGAACCGCAAACCTTTCAGCGGCTATAAAGTCATCTTCGTACCCTTCGCGAATGGCGTGCCCAGCGGGCCGCCGCAGGACGTCATCGCCGGTTTCCTCGACAGCAATGGCAAGGCGCAGGGGCGCCCCGTCGGCGTAGCCGTCGACAAGGCAGGCGCGTTGCTGGTGGCGGACGACGTGGGCAATGTCATCTGGCGCGTGACGCCGGCGCCGTGAACGGCGATGCCCGGCGCGCGCATGCGCCCCCTGTGTGGCGCAACGAACGGAAGGGCAAGGGTGGCACGCGCATGATGGGCGCTCGAACCACGCAAGGAGTACATCATGAAAAAAACAGGATCAGCCGTCTGGAGTGGCGGCCTTAAAGATGGCAAAGGGTTTATTTCCACCCAAAGCGGCGCGCTCGACAATGTTGCCTATGGTTTCAATACGCGCTTCGAAGACGGTCCCGGCAGCAATCCGGAAGAACTGATCGGCGCGGCCCATGCGGCTTGCTTTACCATGGCCCTGTCCGGGCAGCTGGACGAGGCGGGCCTGCGCGCCACGGCCCTGAAAACCACGGCCGACGTCAGCCTGGAAAAAATCGATGGCAGCTATGCCGTTACGGCCGTGCACCTGACATTGGTGGCGACCATTCCCGGCGCCACCGACGAAGCGTTCCAGGACGCCGCCCTGCGCGCCAAGCTCGGTTGCCCCGTATCGAAGTTGCTGGCCACGGAAATCACCTTGGACGCCCATCTGGAGTAAGCACGCCACCGTCCGCCGCCCCGGTAGCTGCGGGCGGCATGGACGGTCTCGGCAAGAAAGCCGTAAAACGCATAAAATCCTGCCATTCCCCTACACCCTCAAGGATTTACGATGCGTATTTTGCACACCATGTTACGGGTCGGCGACCTGCAGCGCTCCATCGATTTTTACACCAAGGTCCTGGGCATGACGCTGCTGCGCACCAGCGACAATCCGGAATACCAGTACACCCTGGCCTTCGTCGGCTATGGCTCGAATCCCGACCATGCGGAACTGGAACTGACGTATAACTATGGCACCACCAGCTACGAGCTGGGTACGGCGTATGGCCACATCGCCATCTCGGCCGACGACATCGTCGCCGCCTGCGAGGCGGCACGCGCGAATGGCGGCAACGTCACGCGCGAACCGGGGCCCGTGAAAGGCGGCAACACGGTCATCGCCTTCATCACCGACCCGGACGGCTACAAGATCGAATTGATCGAACGCAAGTTCGACGGCCAGGGCGGCGGCCTGTAATAGCTCAGCCTGGCTCGGCGGCCTGTGCAATGGCCGCGCGCAGCCAGGCGATGCCCGCATCGCCGTCCGTGCGGCGGTGCCGTATCGTTTCAAACGCAAACGGCGCGATGGCAAATGGCGCAGCGTACAGCGCCAGCCCCTGCGCCGCACTTCCCTGCAAGGCACGCTGCGCCACCGTCAGGATCAAGTCCGTCCCCCTCACAACATCCGGTGCGACCGTCCAGTACGGCACACGCACGGCGATGCGGCGCGTCTGGCCCAACTGGGCCAGGGCCGCATCGACTTCGGCCGCCATGCCGTCCTCGCTGGACGCCACCAGCACATGCGGGCGCGCCAGATAGGTTTCCAGGCTCAGCATTTCACCGGGCGCCAGGCTGGCCGGGTCGAGCGCGCACACGAATGTTTCCTCGAACAGGGTTTCACGGCGCAACTGCTCGGGCAATTGCGGGAACACGCCCAGCGCCAGATCGATCTCGCCATCCTGCACGCCAGCGATCACAGCTGATCGGCTGGCATAGCTGATGGCCAGGTCGATGCCGGGCGCATCCACGCGCAAGCGGCGCAGCAAACGCGGCAAGATCAGCGCCGCGCCATAATCCGACATGGCCAGGCGAAACACGCGCTGCGCCGTGGCCGCCTCGAAGACGGCGCCGCCGAGCACGGAACGCACGCTTTGCAAGGCTTCGGCCAGCGGCCGCGCCAGCTCCAAAGCGCGCGCCGTCGGCTGGAAGCCACCTTTGCCGCGCAACAGCAGCGGATCGCCGAGCAGATGGCGCAAGCGGGCCAGCGCATGGCTGACGGCGGGCTGGCTCATGTGCAAGCGCTCGGCCGCGCGCGACAGGTGGCGCTCACTGAGCAGCGCTTCCAGGATCACCAGCAAGTTCAAATCGACGGCCCGCAGATTATTCATTTCATGCATAGTTGGCTGACAAATTACGAATTGGATTTAATGATGACAGCATAATACGATGACCCCATCAACTCAACGTGATGGAGTCACACATGCATGGATGGATTACCGTATTTGCCCCGCTGGCCATGCTGGCCGGCGCCGTCGTCCCGTTTCAGGCGGGCGCGAATGCCGCGCTGGGCCGCAACCTGGGCCACCCGCTGTGGGCCACGCTCGCCTCGCTGGCCGTCAGTGCCGTGCTCGCCTCGCTCGTGATGCTGGTCTGGCGGGTGCCGGCGCCCGATGTCAGTCTCGCCATGCGGGGACCGGGCTGGTCCTGGCTGGGCGGCGCGGCCGGCGTGTTTTACATTACGGCCGCGCTGATGCTGGCGCCGCGCATGGGTTCCGGCCCCTTCATGGCGGCCGTCATCGGCGGACAAATGCTGGCCGCGCTGGCCATCGACCGCTACGGTTTGCTGGGCTTTGCCGTCAAGCACATTTCTCCGCTGCACTGGGCCGGTGCGGGGCTGGTGGTGGCGGGGGTGATCCTCACGCAAATAGCCAACAGCCGCACTGTATAAAAACACGTCAAGACGAAAAAAAACCAGCGCCGCCGCCGGTGCTGGTTTTTCATCTGAATCTGCAGAAAAAAGATTACTTGTCGAGCAAGGCGTTGACGGGCATCAAATCCGTTTCCTTCAACGTGCCAGCCGCCGCCTTCAGGCGCAAGCCGTTCATGATGGTGTCGTAGCGGGCTTTCGACAGGTCTTTTTGTGTTGAGAACAGTTGTTTTTGCGCATTCAAGACGTCGATATTGATGCGCACGCCCACTTGATAGCCGAGCTGGTTCGATTCCAGTGCCGATTTGCTCGACACTTCCGCCGCTTCCAGCGCCTTGACTTGCGCCAGACCGCTGTTGACGCCGAGGAAAGCTTGGCGCGCGCCTTGCGATGCCGTGCGGCGTGCCGTTTCCAGGTCGTTGCGGGCCTTGTTTTCCAACGCGATCGATTCGCGCACCTTGCTGGTGACGGCAAAGCCGCTGAAGATCGGGATGCTCCACTGCACGCCGATGGCATTGTTGTTATTGCCGCTGCCGTTGCCGCCACCGGAGGTGTAGCTATGGCCCGTATTGGCGATCAGGTCCAGGGTCGGGTAATGGCCGGCGCGGTTGCGGCCGATGTCGCGCTTGGCCGATTCCACGTTGAACTGGGCCGTGACGACACCGTAGTTCTGTTCTTCCGCCGAGCTCACCCACGGCTCGATGGAGGCCGGTTCCGGCGCGCTGATGACCACGCCCGTGCGCATCGGCGCCAGCGACGTTGGCGCTTCGCCGATGATCGTTTGCAAGGCGCTGCGCTTGTTGGCCAGGTCATTGATGGCGGCAAATTCCTGCGCCACCACCAGATCGTACGCCGCTTGCGCTTCGTGCGTGTCGGTAATCGTTTGCGTGCCGACTTCGAAATTGCGCTTGGCCGATGCCAACTGCTCCGTCGTGGCCACTTTTTGCGCCTGCGTGGCGCCCAGGTTGTCCTGCGCGCTCAGCACGTCAAAATACGCCTGCGCTACGCGCGTGATCAGGTCTTGCTGGACTTGCGCAAATTGCGCTTCAGCAATCGCCTGCGCCAGCTTGCTTTGCTGATAGGTTTCCCAACGGTCCCAGCGGAACAGCGGTTGGGCCAGGGTCAGGTTGTAGCTGTTCGTGCGCACGTTCACGGACGGCGAGGTGATCTTGTTGCCGCCATTGTTCTGGGCGATCTGCTCCTGATTGCCACGTGTATTCGTGCCCGACGCCGACACTTGCGGCAGCAAGCCTGCCAGCCCCTGCGGAACCCGCTCCATCCCGGCCGACAGGGCCGCACGCGCGCTCGCATACTGCGCGTCATTGGCCAGCGCCTGCTGGTACACCTGGATGAGATCGGCCGCCTGCGCTTGCAGCGAGCATGTCATCGAGACAAAGGCGCTGGTCATCAGCACGGCGATAAGGGGTTTCCGCATTGCATTTCTCCGTTGGAGTCGTCAAAAGTTGATGGAATCAAAAATCTGCTACCGCTTGCCTTGCGCCCGCCGGATGAGCGGGGTACAGGCCTCCGCAGGCATGCAGGAAAACATGCCTGGGTGCATCTACTGCAAAATAACTTAGTATTTAGGCATCGCGCTGTCGACTTGCAGCGCCCAGGCATGCACGCCGCCCGTCAAATTACTGATCTTGCCAAAACCATTGCGCTCCAGGAAGGCCGCCACTTGCATGCTGCGCATGCCGTGATGGCAGATGCAAACGATCTCGGCGTCTTCATCGAGGTCATCGATGCGGGCAGGAATCGAGTTCATCTGCATCAGGGTGGCACCGTCGAGGTGGCACAGGTCGAACTCCCACTGTTCCCGCACGTCCAGCAGGAACGGACGCGGGCGGGAAGGGTCAGCCAGCCAGGCGGCCAGCTGCGGTGCACTCAAATGCTCCATCGAATCGGTCGCCTCAGAACTGGAAATGCGACGGTGCAACGGCTTGCAGCGGCGTGACATTGGTTTCAAACAGCTTGCGCGTGTCGTAGGCCTTGTCCGAGCTGCGCGTGATCAGATGCGCGGACATGATCGGCGCTTCGCCGATGATGGCCAGGATGCGGCCGCCCACTTTTACTTGTTGCAACAGCGCTTCCGGCAGGACCGACAGGGCGCCGGAGACGACGATCACGTCGTACGGCGCGCCCTTGCTCCAGCCCTGGGCGCCATCGCCCAGTTCCACGGTGACGTTCGTCACGCCGTTGGCGGCCAGGTTCTGCTCAGCCAGGGTTTTCAATTGGGGAACGATTTCCACGCTCGTCACATGACGCGCCTTGTGTGCCAGCAAGGCGGCCATATAGCCGCTGCCGGTGCCGATTTCCAGCACATTTTCATGTTTCTTGACGGCTACGTCTTGCAAAATGCGCGCTTCCAGCTTCGGCGTGAACATGCATTCGCCGCCGCCCAGTGGAATTTCGGTATCGACGAAGGCCAGGTTTTTATAGGCGGCCGGCACGAAATCTTCACGCTTGACCACGTTCAACAGCTCCAGCACGTCGATATCCAGTACGTCCCATGGACGGATTTGCTGTTCGATCATATTGAAGCGGGCTTGTTCGATATTCATCTTTGGACTCGGTAAGTGAAGTAATAATCCGCCATTTTATCGTTGAACTGGCTGAAAGCACATGTTAACCATAAAGGCGGGGAATGGAGGGAATTTGCGACGATCTGCAGATTTGGGGGGGCGAACCTTGGAAAAGGGGCAACTGAACGGTAGCAGAGGACACGGCGCGTCAACTTTTCCCGGGCGCCTCCACCTGCAGGCTGCGCAAGCTCATGTCGATAAACGCATCCATATAGGCGATCGGATCGATATTCTTGACCTCGCACGGCAGGAAGGAATGCGTCCACATCATGAGCATGGTGACGGGCGCGCTGAGGATAGTGCTGACCAAGACGGGATCGACCTGGCGGAATTCACCGCGCTGAATGCCCCGTTCGACCAGGGTGGCAATCAGCGCATTCCCACGCGTGACCACCTCTTCGTTGTAAAACTGCGCCAATTCCGGGAAATTGTTCGCTTCGGCCAGCATCAGCTTGGTCAAACCGGCCAGCTTGGTAGCGCCGAATTCTTCCCACCACTGCATCATCATGCTGCGCAACAACTCGGCGCTGCTGCTGTCCGAGGCGGCCATGCTGTCTTCCGCCTCGCCGATCGACTGCACGATATTGTCGCGCACCACGGCCTTGAACAGCTCTTGTTTATTCTCAAAGTACAGGTACAAAGTGCCTTTCGACACGCCAGCCCGCTTGGCCACATCCTCCAGGCGCGTCGATGCGAAGCCCCGTTCGACAAACAGGTCGAGGGCGGCGGCGAGCAATTCCTGCGGGCGGGCATCCTTGCGCCGCTCCCAGCGGGGCTTGGTATCAATCGGGGCTTGCATGTGTCTTTCCAAGTAACTTACTTTTGAGTCATTAATAGTAGTCCTGTCTACCGTCAAGGTCAAGCGCGAGGCACCGCCCGGCACACCGAACACAAGCATTGTACGCTCCGTGCCGACGTCGGGCCTGCCGCGCCGGGTGAAGCAGAATGCGTTTCAGCCCCCATTTTGCGCAGTTCATCGCATTTCCACTCAGTAAGTGTGTCTGATTTGCTACCTTGCCATCGACAGCACGGCAGCCGCGGCGCGGCAGCCGGCTTTTTCCTGTCCCAAATTAAAACAATCATAAAGGAAACACCATGCGTACCTTGCTGGCCCTGTGCTGTGCCCTTGCCCTTGGCGGTTGCGCCATCGTCATCAACCCCAACGATGGCGAAGTGCGCCATGTCGACACGGGTGGCAATGCCATCCAGGGCAACGAGCAAGTGAGCCGCGACGTGCGCCAGGTCAGCAACATCAGCACGCTCGACATCGACAGCATGAAGCGCATCGATATCAAGATCGACGTGCGCGTCGGGCCGGCAACATCGCTCGTGATCGAAGCAGACAGCAATCTGCAGCCGCGCATCCATAGCGAAGTGAGCGGCAATACCCTGCGCATCTGGAGCGATACGAACATTCGTAGCAGCAATGGTATCCACGTCATCTACACGACGCCGCAATTGAAGAAGATCACCATTTCCGGCTCGGGCCGCCTGGTGGCCAGCGGTTTCAATGGCGACGATTTCAGCCTGGAACAACACGGTTCGATGAAGAGCGAACTGTCGGGCACCGTGGGACGCTTCGACGTGGCCAACAATGGTTCCGGCAGCATCAACGCAGCGGCCCTCGCCAGCGGCAACACGGACGCAGTGCAGAACGGTTCGGGCAGCATCCAGCTGGGCAGCGTGCGCGGCGAGCGCGTCAACGTGGCCGTCAACGGCTCGGGCAGCATCAGCGCCAGCGGCGCCGTGCAGCGCCTCGACGCCAACGTGAATGGTTCGGGCGATATCAATCTGGCCGCCCTGCGCAGCGACGTTGCTTATCTGGCGAGCAACGGTTCCGGCGACGTCGATGTCAGCGTCCAGAATGAAGTCAACGCCCGCGCCAGCGGTTCCGGCCGTATCACCGTGCATGGCGATCCGGCCCGCCGCACCCTGTCGGGCAAGCGCGTCAGCATCGTGCGCTGAACGCGGCATCGTGCGCTGAACGCGTCCTGGCAACGCATGGGAGCCGGCTTGCTATACTGTCGGCTCCTCACCTGTTCGCCTGAAATCCCATGTCATCCTCTGCCACCCTGGCATGCCGTCCTTCGTGCGGCGCCTGCTGCACCGCCCCGTCCATCACCAGCCCGATTCCCGGTATGCCGGATGGAAAACCGGCGGGCGTGCGCTGCGTGCAACTGGCTGACGACAATCGCTGCAAGATCTTCGGCCTGCCGGAACGTCCCGCGTTTTGCGGCGGCTTGCAGCCATCCGAGGATATGTGCGGCAGCAGCCGCGAACATGCCATTAGCTGGCTCGCCGAGCTGGAGCGGCTGACGGCGCCCTGAACGGCGCAGCGGCGGCTGGCAGATAACGGTTGACCATATCTGCACGTTTGCGTATATTTATGCGCATTCCTGCACGTTTACAAGTTCACCATGTCCGCCACCCTGCTCCTCAAACAACGCCACGCGCTAATCCAGCAACAATTGCACGACGACGGCCGCGTGCTGGCGCTGGACCTGGCGCGACAGCTCGACGTTTCCGAAGATACGATACGCCGCGACCTGCGCGAGATGGCGGCCGCCGGCCTGTGCCAGCGCGTGTATGGCGGCGCGCTGCCGCTGGCGCCCGACGGCGGCACCCTGACGCAGCGCAAGCAGGAGGCGCCCGAACGCAAGGCGCGCCTGGCGCAGGCCGCCGTGTCGCTCGTGCGTACCGGCCAGGTGCTGTTTCTCGACGCCGGCTCGACCAACTTGGCCATCGCCAGCGCCTTGCCAGAGTTGGCGCTCACTGTCATCACCAATGCCCCCACGATCGCCATGGCACTGATGGAACGCCCGGAAATCGAGCTGATCATGGCTGGCGGCAGGGTCGACCGCCGCGCCGGCGCCAGCCTGGGTCCGCAAGCCTTGCGCACGGTCGAGCGCATGCATCCCGACCTGTGTTTCCTCGGTGCCTGCGGCGCCGATGCGGACGCGGGCGTGACGGCGTTCAACTACGACGAGGCGGAGTTCAAGCGCAGCATCGCCGGTGCCAGCAAGGCGGTAGTGGTGGCCGTCACCAGCGACAAGCTGGGCACGGCCGCACCGTTCGGCGTGCTGGCCACGGGCTTGCTGCAGCACCTGGTGCTGGAAGCCGATGCCGATGCGGCCCACCTGGCCGCCTTTGAACGGCTGGGCGTACAAGTGTTGCGCGCCCGCGCCTGATTTTATCCACCCGACTATTGAAAAGCTCCCCCATGCATCTCACAGGAACCCTGCAACAACGCGCCACGCGCCTGGTTTTCTTTGCCGCCGGCCTCGGCATGGCCGCCTGGGCCCCGCTGGTCCCCTACGCCAAGTCGCGCCTGGGCCTCGATGAGGCCACCCTGGGCATTTTGCTGCTGTGCCTGGGCGCCGGTTCGCTGTGCGCGATGCCGTTTACGGGCATGCTCACGGCACGCTTCGGCTGCCGCAAGGTCATCGTCTGCGCCGGCCTGCTGCTGACCGCCGTGCTGCCCGGCCTGGCGCTGGCGGCCACGCCGCTGCAACTGGGCCTGGTGCTGCTGGTGTTCGGCGCGGCCATGGGCACGTTTGACGTGGCCATCAATATCCAGGCCGTGATCATCGAAAAAGCCAACGGCGGCGCCATGATGTCGGGCTTTCATGCGCTGTTCAGCGTGGGCGGCTTCGCCGGCGCGGCCTGCATGGCCCTGCTGCTGTGGCTGGGCCTGACGCCGGCCTGGTCCTGCGTCGTGGTGATGCTGCTGCTGTGCGGTGTGCTGGGCGCGGCGCAGGGCCATCTGCTGCCGACGGCGTCCGTCTCCGGCGAAAAGACGCCGCTGTTCGTCATGCCGCACGGCGCCGTCATTTTCATCGGCTTGCTGTGTTTTATCGTCTTCCTGGCCGAAGGCGCGATCCTCGACTGGAGCGCCCTGTTCCTCACCACCACGCGCGGCGTGGAAGAAGCCAAGGGTGGCCTCGGTTACGCCGCCTTCGCCATCGCCATGACGGTGGGCCGCTTCACGGGCGACAAGGTGGTCAGCCGCTTTGGCGGCAAGCGGGTGCTTACTTTGGGCGGCTTGTGCGCGGCGGCAGGCTTCTTCCTGGCCGTGCTGGCGCCGCATGCCAGCCTGGCGATGTTTGGCTTCGTGCTGATCGGCCTGGGCGCGGCCAACATCGTCCCCATCTTGTTTACGGCAGCTGGCCAGCAACATGCGATGCCGGCCAGTCTGGCAGTGGCAGCCATCACGACCATCGGCTATGCGGGCATCCTGGCCGGGCCGGCCGTGATCGGCTTCGTGGCGCACGCCACCAGCCTGAATATCGCCTTCGCCATGCTGGGCGCCGCCCTGCTGCTGGTGGCGGCCAGCGCGCGCCTGGTGGCGCCGGCAAAACAGACATCCTGATCGTCCCTCCCGCCTGGCGGACGGCGCTAAAAAAGCGGGGTCCGCCAGCGCTCAAATAAGGTCCGCAGGCCTGCGGCATGGTAAGCTTCGACCCCGCGCACATTGCGGGCGCCACGCGCTCACCCGGTCCTGCCACTTATACCCATTTATATATCTATGGATCTCATTCTTGCGTTAAAAGCCATCATCATGGGGCTGGTCGAAGGTTTTACCGAATTCTTGCCGATTTCGTCCACGGGACATCTGATCCTGGCCGGCAGCCTGCTCGACTTTACACAGGATGTCTCGAAAGAAGTCATGGGGGTCTTCGAGATCGCCATCCAGGCCGGCGCCATCCTGGCCGTGTGCTGGGAATACCGCCAGCGCATCGGCAGCGTGCTGACCACTTTCGGCAGCGAAGCGAAGTCGCGCAAGTTCGTGCTGAACGTGGCCATCGCCTTCCTGCCGCTGGCCGTCATCGGCCTGGCGATTGGCAAGATGATCAAGCATGCGCTGTTCAAGCCAGTACCCGTGGCCATGGCCTTCATCATCGGCGGCATCGTGATTTTGCTGGTGGAGCGCCGCGCGCGCACCAATCCCGTCACCGTGCGCGTCAACTCGGTCGATGAGATGACGCCGTTCGACGCCCTGAAAGTGGGCTGCGCCCAGGCGTTCGCGCTGATTCCCGGCACCAGCCGCTCCGGCTCGACCATCATCGGCGGCATGCTGCTGGGCCTGTCGCGCAAGACGGCCACGGAATTCTCGTTCTTCCTGGCCATCCCCACCTTGCTGGCGGCCACCTTCTACTCGCTGTACAAGGCGCGCGACATCCTGTCGGCCACCGACGTGCCCCTGTTCGGCCTGGGCACCGTGTCCGCCTTCATCTCCGCCTTCCTGTGCGTGCGCTGGCTGCTGCGCTATATCAGCTCGCACGACTTCACGTTTTTCGCCTGGTACCGCATCGTGTTCGGCTTGCTGGTGTTGGCCAGCGCCCACTACGGCTGGGTTGTTTGGGCAGAATAAGGCACTATGAATCAAGATCTTAACCAGCGCGCGCTGCACCTGCTGCAAACCGTTTTCGGCTACCCGGCCTTCCGCGGCCAGCAAGCCGACATCGTCGACCACGTCAGCCATGGCGGCGACGCGCTGGTACTGATGCCCACCGGCGGCGGCAAGTCGCTGTGCTATCAGATTCCCGCGCTGCTGCGCGATGGCGTCGGCGTCGTCGTCTCGCCGCTGATCGCGTTGATGCAGGACCAGGTGGACGCTTTGGCCGAAGTCGGCGTGCGCGCCGCCTTCCTCAATTCCACGCAAACCTACGAAGAGGCGAGCCGCATCGAGCGCCTGGTGCGCACGGGCGGCATCGACGTCGTCTACGTGGCGCCCGAGCGCCTGATGACGCAGCGCTGTCTGGACCTGTTCCAGGCCTCGAAGATCTCTCTGTTCGCCATCGACGAGGCGCATTGCGTGGCCCAGTGGGGCCACGACTTCCGTCCCGAATACATCAAGCTGTCGGTGCTGCACGAACAGTTCCCGGACGTGCCGCGCATCGCGCTCACGGCCACGGCCGACCCGCAGACGCGCGCCGAAATCGCCTTGCGTTTGCAGCTGGAAGACGCGCGCCAGTTCGTCTCGTCCTTCGACCGCCCGAACATCCGCTACCAGATCGTGGAAAAGGCGAATGGCCGCAAGCAGCTGCTCGACTTCATCAACACGGAACACGCGGGCGACTGCGGCATCGTGTACTGTTTGTCGCGCAAAAAAGTCGAAGAGACGGCGGAATTTCTGAACCAGAGCGGCATCCGCGCCCTGCCGTATCACGCCGGCATGGAGTACGCCAAGCGCAGCGCCAACCAGGCGCGCTTCCTGCGCGAAGAAAACATCGTCATGGTCGCCACCATTGCCTTCGGCATGGGCATCGACAAGCCCGACGTGCGCTTCGTGGCCCACCTGGATCTACCGAAAAGCATCGAGGGCTATTACCAGGAAACGGGGCGCGCGGGCCGCGACGGCATGGCCGCCAACGCCTGGATGGCCTACGGCTTGCAGGACGTGGTGCTGCAGCGGCGCATGATCGACGAGTCCGAGGCGGACGACACTTTCAAGCGCGTGCTGGGCGTGAAACTCGACGCCATGCTGGGCCTGTGCGAAACGCTCAGCTGCCGCCGCATGCGCCTGCTCGAATACTTCGGCGAACCGGCTTCGCCGTGCGGCAATTGCGATACCTGTTTGATGCCGCCCGTGTCCTTCGACGGCACGGTGCCCGTGCAAAAACTGCTGTCGGCCATCTATCGCGTCGACCAGCGCTTCGCCGGCGGCCACGTGATCGACGTGCTGCGCGGCGTGGAATCGGAACGCATCAAGACCTGGCACCACGATTCCTTGTCGGTGTTTGGCATCGGCTCGGATCTGGGCGAAGCGGAATGGAAATCGATTCTGCGTCAGGCCATCGCGCTGGGTCTCGTCTCGGTCGACCATGAACAATACAGCTCGCTGAAACTGACGGACGCTTCGCGCCCCGTGCTCAAGGGCGGCCAGAAAGTGCAGCTGCGCCAGTACCAGAAACCGGTGAAAACCAGCAAGCGCAGCACCAGCGTGGCGAAGGGCTATGTGGAGACGGATTTGTCCACCAGCGAACAGGCGATCTTCGACAAGCTGCGCTGGTGGCGTGTGGAGACGGCGCGCACGCACAACGTGCCCGCCTATGTGATTTTCGTCGATGCCACCTTGCGTGAAATCGCCAAAGCCAAGCCCACTTCGCTCGAGCAGATGCGTGGCGTGAGCGGCGTGGGCGAGAAAAAACTGGCCTCGTACGGCGACGAAATCGTCGCCATGATTCTGGAGATGATTTAATGGAAGCACTCTCGCCGGACCTGATCTATCAGGCCGTAAAAATTCTGGGCGCCCAGCCCGACGCCGACGATGCGGTGGAAGCGCAAGTACGCGCCCTGGTGCAGGACGAGCTCACCTTGCGCCGCCTGGCCGACGTGGTGCCGGAAGCCTTCGGCCTGGTGCTGGCGTCGCATCTTCCCGGCGCCGAAAACATGACCCTGCCCGACACGTTCTGCGCCCAGGACGAAGTCGGCGAATGGGTGGAGTTCCCCCTGCGCCGCGAGCCGATCTTTGTCGTCGCTGCGGACATCGCCCAGCACACCTTCCACAACGGCCCGCGCGCGCTGATACAAAATCTGACCGACCGCAGCTCCCTGCTGGAGGCCATCAACAAGGCCCTGGACGCGGGCGGCTCGCTCGATGGCACGACCCTGGGTCCACCGTCTTTCTTTGGCCTGCCCGCTGCGCTGTACCAACCGGCGGCATCGCCCGAGACGCCCTGACCACTTTACCTTGCCTTTGCCCTTGATAACGGAACGGTCCCGCGATGGAAACCAAATGGCTGGAAGACTTCATCTCGCTCGCTGAGACGCATAATTTCAGCCGTTCCGCAGCCCTGCGCCACGTGACCCAGCCGGCCTTCTCGCGGCGCATCCAGTCGCTGGAAAACTGGCTCGGCATCGACCTGGTCGACCGCACTTCGTACCCCACGCGATTGACGCCGGCCGGCGCCGTGTTCTACGAACAGGCGCTGGAAATGCTGGGACAGATCAACGGCGTGCGTGCCCTGTTGCGCGGCAAGCGCGCGGCCACGCAAACGAGCGTCGATTTCGCCGTGCCGCACACCCTGTCGCTGACCTTCATGCCGAAATGGCTGACGGCCTTGGAAGAAGGTTTTGCACCGATCAACAGCCGCCTGATGGCCCTGAACGTGCACGACGCCGTGCTGCAGCTGGTCGACGGCGGCTGCGACCTGCTGCTGTGCTACCACCATCCGCGCCAGCCGGTGCAGCTGGACCCGGGCCGCTACGACATGCTGGTGATGGGCCGCGAGACCCTGCGCGCCTATGCGCGTTGCGGCCAGGACAAGGTGCCGGATTTCGTCCTGCCCGGCAGCGCCAAGGAGCCGCTGCCCTTTCTCTCCTACACCAGCAACGCCTACCTGGGACGCATGGTGGAATTGCTGCTGGCCGATGCCAAAGCGCCCCTGTTCCTGGAAACCTGCTACGAAACGGACATGGCCGAAGGCCTCAAAATGATGGCCCTGGAAGGCCGCGGCATTGCCTTCCTACCCGAATCGGCCGTCATGCGCGACGTCAAGTACAAGCACCTGGCGCGCGCCGATGGCGGTGCGCCAGGCTGGGAAATCGAGCTGGAAATCCGCTTGTACCGCGAACGCCCATCGAGCCTGCGTCCCGGCAAACAGATCGTCGAAAGCCTGTGGCAGTACCTGGTGCAGGCGCAGGATGGCAAGGCGCGCGGCGGGAAAAAACGCCGGCGCGCAGCTGCCACCACAATTCCCTCCTGATCTCCTAACTATGCAATAAATGCATAACCGGATGCGCACAAAGCATTGGCCGGGGCATGAGGCTATCGCCTACGATGCGGTTCCGCTGCGCGCAGCTGCATCTCGGCTGTGCCTCTAACGTATTCGTATTGTCAGGAGCTTATCAAGCATGACCAGCAAGCACGCACTTCCTTCCTACCTCAATCCTGAAGACCTGGGCCCATGGGGCGTCTACCTCGAGCAGATCGACCGCGTTACGCCGTACCTGGGCAACCTGTCGCGCTGGGTGGAAACGCTGAAGCGTCCAAAGCGCATCCTGACGGTCGACGTGCCTATCGAGCGCGATGACGGCACCATTGCCCACTACGAAGGCTACCGCGTGCAGCACAATCTGTCGCGTGGCCCGGGTAAAGGCGGCGTGCGCTTCCACCAGGACGTGACCCTGTCGGAAGTGATGGCCCTGTCGGCCTGGATGACGGTCAAGAATGCAGCGGTCAACGTGCCATACGGCGGCGCCAAGGGCGGTATCCGTGTCGATCCGAAGACCCTGTCGCGCAACGAACTGCAACGCCTGACCCGCCGCTACACGAGCGAGATCAGCATGATCATCGGACCGAACAAGGATATCCCGGCGCCGGACGTCAACACGAATGAACAAGTCATGGCGTGGATGATGGACAGCTACGCCATGATCGGCGGCAATATGTCGACCGGCGTGGTGACGGGCAAGCCAATCTCGCTGGGCGGCAGCCTGGGTCGCCGCGATGCGACGGGCCGCGGCGTGTTCGTCGTCGGTTGCGATGCGGCCGCCAAGGTCGGCATGTCGCTCGAAGGCGCAAAAGTCATCGTGCAAGGTTTCGGCAACGTGGGCGGCGTCGCCGCACGCATGTTCGCTGAAGCCGGCTCGAAAGTGGTCGCGGTACAAGACCACAAGACGACCGTCGTGCACTCCGGCGGCCTGAACATCCCGCAATTGCTGGCACACGTGGCCGAAGTGGGCAGCGTCGAAGGCTTCCCGGGCGCCGAGGCATTCGTGCCACGCGAAGATTTCTGGGGCATCGATTGCGACATCCTGATCCCGGCAGCGCTGGAACAGCAGATCACGGCTGAACGCGCACAAGTCATCCGCGCCAAGATCATCCTGGAAGGCGCCAACGGCCCGACCCTGCCGGCAGCGGACGACATCCTGACCGACCGCGGCGTGCTGATCGTGCCGGACGTGCTGGCCAACGCCGGCGGCGTGACCGTCAGCTACTTCGAATGGGCGCAGAACTTCTCGAGCTTCTTCTGGACGGAAGAAGAAATCAACAGCCGCCTGACCCGCATCATGCGCGAAGCATTCGATTCGGTATGGCAAGTGTCGCAAGAGAAGAAAGTGTCGATGCGTACCGCCACCTTCATCCTGGCGTGCACGCGCGTGCTGCAAGCTCGCGAAGTGCGCGGCCTGTATCCATAATGGCTGTCTGAGAAAATGCCTGGGGCGTTGTTGCTTCGCCTCGCCGTACTAGCGTACTGTCTTCGGCTTTGCGCCTAGCCCCAGACATTTTTCAGACGCCATTGGGTTGCTGGCGCTCTAAAAAAAATCCTGCCACACTGACGTGTGAGCGGGATTTTTTATGGGCGCCAGCTTTGCTTCAAGCTGCGTAGCCTTGCGGGTTCTGGTGCTGCCAGCGCCAGTGGTCGCGGCACATGTCGTCGATGTTTTTCTGCGCTTGCCAGCCCAGCAATTGCTTCGCCTTGTCGGCCGAGGCGTAGCAGCTGGCGATGTCGCCGGGGCGGCGTGGCACGATATCGTAGGGGACCTTGCGGCCGCTGGCGGCCTCGAAGGCGCGTACAGTCTCGAGCACGCTGTAGCCGTGGCCCGTGCCCAGGTTGACGGTAAAGCCGCCCTCGGCGGAGAACAAACGGTTCAATGCGGCCACATGGCCCAGCGCCAGGTCGACCACGTGGATGTAGTCGCGCACGCCCGTGCCGTCCGGCGTATCGTAGTCATTGCCGAACACAGCCAGGCGCTCGCGGCGGCCGACGGCCACCTGCGCGATGAAGGGCATCAGATTATTCGGAATACCGGCCGGATCTTCGCCGATCAAGCCGCTGGCATGCGCGCCGACCGGATTAAAGTAGCGCAGCACGCCGACTTGCCATTGAGCATCAGCATGCACGAGATCACCCAGGATCTGCTCGACCATCAGCTTGGAGCGGCCGTAGGGGTTGGTCACGGACAGGCGCGACGATTCCAGAATCGGCAGGGCTTCCGGATCGCCATATACGGTGGCTGACGAGCTGAACACAAAACGCTTCACGTTCGCCGCCGCCAGCACTTCCAGCAGCGCCACGGTGCCCGACACATTGTTATCCATATACATCAGTGGCTGCGCCACGGATTCGCCCACGGCTTTCAAGCCTGCGAAATGGATCACGGCATCGATGACGTGCTCGCGCAGGACGGCGGCCATGGCCGTGCGGTCGCGCACGTCCGCCTCGTAGAAGGGCACGCTTTTGCCGGCAATGCGCTCCACACGCGCCATCGCTTCGCGCGCGCTGTTGCACAGATTATCCACCGCGACTACCTCGAAACCGGCAGCCAGCAATTCGACGCAGGTATGCGAACCGATGAAACCGGATGCGCCGGTCACGAGTATTTTCTTGGACATAATATCAATCAATGCAAAAAAGATAAGACTACCGTAATTCACCCGCTTTGCCTAGCCTGCACACGAAAACGCGAACAATAAAAAAGCCCGCTGCGTCACCGCAGCAGGCTCATCCTCGCGCAATCAATACCGGCAAGCAAGCCGGGACCAGGCGCTTACTTCTTGATGAACACCAAGTCCCACACGCCATGCCCCAGCTTCAAGCCGCGGTTTTCAAACTTGGTCAGCGGACGATACGCCGGTTGCGGCGCATAGCCATCAGCGCTATTTTGCAACTGCGGCTCGGCGCCCAGCACTTCCAACATTTGCACTGCGTAATCTTCCCAGTCGGTAGCGCAATGCAGATAACCGCCCGGCGCCAGGCGATCGGTCAATTGCTTGACGAACGGCGACTGGATCAGGCGGCGCTTGTTGTGGCGCGCCTTGTGCCATGGATCGGGGAAGAAAACGTGGATGCCGGCCAGCGAATTGGCAGGAATCATGTGCGTCAGCACTTCCACAGCATCGTGCTGCAGCAGGCGCAGATTCGTCAGCGACTCTTCGCCGATCAGCTTCAACAGGCTGCCGACGCCGGGCGTGTGCACTTCCACGCCGATGAAATCCTTCTCCGGCATGGCCTTGGCGATATGCGCCGTCGTCGCGCCCATGCCAAAGCCGATCTCCAGGATGACGGGCGCCTTGCGGCCGAAGACCTGCTCGAAGTCCATGGACTCCTTGGCGAAAGGCAGCAGGAACTGCGGCCCCAAGGTCTCGAGCGCGCGCGCCTGCGCGACAGACAGCCGTCCCGCGCGGGTCACGAAACTGCGGATACGGTGTTCGGTCGGATCGTACATCATCGGCCGCGCCGGGCCGTTTGCTGGGGTATCAGAAGACATGGAAGTGAAGAAATAAGTAGCCGCGCCATACAAAGCCAGGCGCCAGCGAAAATGGAGCGGGTGAAGGGAATCGAACCCTCGTCGTAAGCTTGGGAAGCTCGACAAGGAAATCAACAACCATGCGGGCTTGCGGCCCGTTTCTGCTCCGCAAAGGTGACATTATAGCAGCCGTACAAACGAGTATCCATGCGGAGGTTTTTTCGTTTGAGGAGTAAATTATTCCGGCCTAATGATAAACTGAGGCCTGTAGTCACACAGCCTATGTCTATCCAAAAATGCCACTATTGGCAAGTAGACATCAATGGGAGTGAGTCGTGCAAACTGGAGACCTTTGGCTCCCAAACACTTCCCTACGTGCCCTCTAACACCACCTTAGCCATCCTCTACACCCTATAACCCCCTATAGCTCCCCTCTAACAACTCCCTGCCCCCTCTACCCCGTCTAACTGTCCTCAAAAACACATCTCTAGCTGTCCTCTATCACCTCCCTAACTCTCCCTAACACCTCTCTAGCTGTCCTCTATCACCTAACTGGCCTCTAACACCTATCTAGCCGTCCTCTAACACCTCTCTAACTGTCCTCTAACCGCTCCCAAGACTACCAATATGTTGACTTGTCTGTTAGTTCGACCTATACTAGCCCTTCTTCCTCACGGAAGTTGATTCCGAGATTGTGCAATATCATATTGATTTGTATATTTTCTTGGAAGCTTGTGCATCGCCTAAGTGTCGTAATGGGTGCCAGAGTTCTCTCATACGAACGACGTTGTACAAGTTAGGAACTCGGGGTAATATCTATATGTTGCTCGGAAATAATAGCTACACTCCGTAGCTTTTTTATTTCCGATTACTCTTAGCCCCCGGCCCCCATGTCACAAGACCTCAGCTCAACATCACTCCTCATTGCATCACTCCTCACCGAAAAATCACCAGAGCTTGGCGCGCGCCTAAAGCAAAGGTTAAATATTGCCTTTCAGAATGACGGATTAGGTCGCTTCGACGAAAAGGCATTCGGATTTACCAAATTTAGAGATTTTCTTGAAAAGGCTCTCCCCGAGCTGGTATCAGTCGAGCCTCCAGTGGAGTCGGGAGACATTGTAGTAACACTACGCAAGAGTGCGAATACATCCCTACCCTCTTCTTCTGCCTCAACGGACCGCCCCGAGTCTCCAGTTATTCGAAGTGACATATGGCAAGCGTTTTCCAATCCAGATCCAAAGAGAAAACGCTACTTCCAAAAAAGCACGGGGAAACTAATACATTTCCTAGTTACCGCAGGTGAAGATCATCAAGCAACGATCGATGCCACCCCCTCGGACTATGCAGAAATTACCCCTATTAATGGCGATCTTCAACTGCATTGGATGAAGACATTCTTGAGCAATTCCACCCTGCCACCAGCACAAAAGGCAACGATGGAAGCTTTTTTGGATGGCCCGTATTCAAGTGATGTCAATTCCATCTTTAGCCGCGCCCTGGGCGCCGCCGGCGCCGGATGGCCGAAGTATAGAACTCGCCTCATCTATTCCAATATCCATGAGTGGACTGAAGTCAACAACATTAAGCAAGAAGAACTTTACCCTCCAGCACGGTCAACACCGACCATCGCTCAGACTGCGACCGCCATTCCAACTTCCCCCCCCGAGCAGGCAATACCTCCGAGACAGCAAGCAATAAAGATGCTGGAAATCATGACTGATGAAGATATCTCACGCGTTGTAATGCCGATTCTGGTAAGCACTCTGCTCGTCAGGGCTCGACTTTAACGCAAAGCACGTGATGGCGAAACTTTATATAGTTGGACTGCCGAAAGGAATTTCAACTCGGCTCACGACCGCGGCAGCGGACAATAAACTTACAATAGAATGCCTCCTGGCGGATGTTAATCGCGCGGGCAAGCTAGAATTAGTCCCATTTGATGGCGACGCCATATATGAGCTAAACGCATATATTGATAGTCTCGACGACCTTAGCAAAGGGAATCTTCTAGTCCTCCCGTATGCTCCGATTTCTAGAAAAATGCAAGATACGATTGACACAATTTCCGATTGTGGCTCAACGGTCGAAGAGGTAATGGCAAAAGAGGATGGCTGGCCATGGTTGGATGGAAAACCCGATTCCGGGTTCTTGAATGCATTGTTTAGCCGCCTCCAGCAGAAGTTTTTCCCTAAGCGCGCCCTTACACCCTCAGAACACTTCGTGGCTCTCGCAAAAATTAACAATAAATTACTAATAACCACCGACTCTCTCACTTTGTGCGACAAGATTGCGCCGCACCGTAAGAAATTTTTTATCCAATCTGCTAATGCCTTTATCGAATATCTCGATGCCAACGGCGAGGTGGGAATACTTGACGAGTTCTTCAAAAAACGTGAGATTGAACATGCTCAGTCAGGTGGCATTAACACCACATTGCAAATTCAATTAGATGAAAAAGTTAAATACAAAGAAACAAGAAATACACACCTTAAGCAAGGCGAGAAGACCACACCTCAAGCCTGCCCAAGGATTTATTATCATGCTCTATGTTTGGAAAAAGTTCATTACGTGGGAATTCTTTACGCGGGGCCACATCCGTCAACCGATGTCTCACGCATTTACCACCTAGGATAAGGGAAAATATAACCTAAAATGCAATTTTATTAGGCATTTTTAGGGAAGCACAATTTTACCCGCGCTGACCAACTTTGGGCCGTTCAAGGAAAACCGCGAGGAAGCGAGCTTCATCCTTGTCACCGCGAATTCAGTAGGGGACATGATCGACATTCACGATCGCCGGCCCCTCGCCGTCAGCGCCGAAGACGCGCGCCACCGGCTCGATCCCAAGCTGACAAGCGATGAAGCCGTGCATATTGCGCGTACGGCGATGCTCTATGCCGACCTGTTCGAATGGCATACCTTGAGCACAGAATTGAACCGTGGCGCGGACGGGCCGCAGGTTGCCGCACCGCTGGCCAGCACCGAATAAAGACGGGCCGTGCGGCTGCAATACACCCCCGCCAGCGCATGAAAACCACCGCTCCCACGCCATAGCACCAGCCGCACGAAAAACCGCCCAAAGTGCGTCAAAATGCGTCAAATCACATGCCCCCTCTTCGCCCCGCAGCACCAGTCCTCATGCGCCTTCGGCCATGGCGCAAATTTGAGTCAAAAGAGCCCTATATAGCGGGCAGGTGTGGAGGGGGGACAACTGCGCGCGCCGGGCCGAAATGGGGCTTTTTCTTGCTTCATAAGCAACATCAGTCGTCAGGGCGTGAAAAAGCCGCCTCGTGGGCGGCTTGTGCGGTGGCTGGGGCACTCTGGCGCGGCTGGGCTACGCGGCCCTGCCCTGCCGGCTATCGCGGCGTGGCGGTCATCCTGTGCGGCCGGCGCGGGCCTTGGCCGCTTGCTCCTTCTCGTAGTCGTCGCGGCAATCCACGTTGCAGAACAGCAGCGCGGGCGCCAGCGCCTCGTCGCAGTAGTGGCAGCAGCCATGCGCCACCAAGGCGGGTCGGCCGCGTACGGCGGCCAGGCCGCGCGCCACCTCGGCAAAGATGATCTTGTCGGTGTTGTCTACGTGATCGCTCATTGCGCGCCCTCCTTGCCCAGGCCCAGGTCATACGGGGCGAAGCGCACCACTTCCACGCCGGCCCACTCGTTGATCGCCATGAACTGCGCCTGCAGCGGCACCAGTTCATTGCGCGCGAAGACGCGCGCGGCCGGTTCCACGGCGCCAAAGCCACCGGCATTGTTGGGCAGGATGCCCATGAGCTGGGGCGGCACGCGGTGCGCGGCCAGCTGGTCGTCGCGGGTCACGCTCTTGATGTTGAAAAACTCGTCCTTGGCGGCCACGTCCGACACCGGCAAAATCTGGATGCCGTCTTTCTTGCCGTTTGGCGCGTACATGAACAGGTTGCGAAAGTTGCCCGGCCCCTTGCTGTCGCGCATGGCCTGGCGCAGGTTGTCGACGTCCTGCGTGTTTGCCGCGGCATCCGTCATGTAGAACACGAAGCCGGCATGCGAGCCGTTCTTGTAATACTTGCGGCGAAACAGGGTGGCCGCCTCGTTGAGCCAGGCCGATTGCAGGGCGCTCAGGTACTGCGGCACTCCGTACAGCTCTTGATTGACGTCCGGTTCCATCAGGTGGAACACGCGGCCCTTGTCGAACTGGTGCACGGCCTGGTAGCCGTTCACGAAAAAATACGTGTCCAGATCGACGCCGCGCCGCATGTACTTGGCCAGGGCGTGCTGGTACGCCAGCGCCTTGCCGCTGCGGCTGGGCCGGTCTTCCAGGTAGGCATTGCCGAATGTGAGGAAGTCCAGGGCCATGCGCTTGAAGGCGTCGCGCGACAGGTACTTGCTGGGGATCAGCGTGGACGCCAGCACGTTGGCCTTGAAGTGGATGGCGCTGCTGTGGTGCACGCCCGCGTTGAACGACTTGGCCAGGCCGGCCAGATTCACGGGCGGCTCATACCAGTGGCCGTTCTTCCAGCATTCGAAGCAGTCGAGAATGTCGGCGTGCTCGAGCACGGGCGTCGGGTCGCCGAAGGAAAACGCCTCGATGCCGGCGGCGGCCGGCGCCGTGGCCGCTGTTGATGGGGCGCCTTGGGCCTGCCGGCCGCGCGCGCGCAAGTGTCGTGCTTTGCTCAAGAATAAATCTCCATGAATGATTGGTGGTTGTCGGTGGTGCCTTCGAATGGCTCGTGATCGAGGGCGTGCATGCAGGCCCACGCCAGGTCGGCGTGTCCGGTTTCATCGCTGCGGCCGGCGACATAGGTCACGTGCCGCCCGCTGGGGGTGAGGGTCTTGTGGATGGCCATGAAGGACTGCGCAATGTCGGTCCAGCCGGCGTCAAACTCCAGCCGGCCCTTGCTGATGATGTTTTTCGCCTTCAAGACCATGCGGGTTTTGACTTCGGGCGAGTAGTTGAGGGGCGTCACTGCCGGGAAGAAGCCGCGCACGATGGGCAGCACGCCGATGCCCATGCCGGTCGTGTCGATGCCGATGTATTCGACGTTGTAGCGCTGGGTCATCTGGCGGATCGCGTCGGCGTGGTCCTCGAAGCTCTGCCCGCGCCACTGGTGGCGCTCCAGGATGCGGAACTTGCCGCCGGCCGTCATGGGCGGCGCCAGCACGACGCAGCCGGCGCTGTCGCCGTTCAAGGCCGGGTCGTAGCCGATCCACACGGGCCGGTTGCCGAACGGGCGCAGGCCCAGCAAGGGCTTGTAGTCGTCCCACTCCACCCAGGAATCGACCATGCAGCGCTGCAACTCGGTCAGCGGGAAGACCGAGGCCGAGTCGTCAATAAAATTGCACATCAAGAGGTTGTCAAACTGGTCGGGGCTGTATTCGAAGTTGCGCAGCTCGTCGATGTCGAACAGGTTGCAGCCGCCGCGCTCGGCGTCGAGGATGGTGACGATCTGGCGCCATATCTTGTCCTCGCCCGTGAAGCCCGACGAGAGGCGGCTGTGGCTCACGTCGATGTTGACTTGATCCGCCTTGGCGCGGCGCTTGTTGAACAGCTCGCCCGTCCAGAACGGGTAAGCCTGGTGCGTGGTCGAGGATGGCGTTGAAAAATACGTCTTGCGCCACTTCTTGTGGATGGCCATGCCCGAGGCCACCTTGTTGAGTTCCTGGAAATTCTGTGTCCAGAAGAACTCATCGAAGTAGAAATTACCGTGGTAGCCCTGCGCCGTGCGCGCATTGGTGCCCAGGAAATACAGGTGCGCGCCGTTCGGCAGCACGATGGGGTCGCCCGTCAGCTCGATGCCGGCCGCCTCGCGCGCGAATTGCACGATGTATTGCTTGAAGACGTGCGCCTGGCTTTTTGAGGCGGACAGGAAGATTTGATTGCGGCCCGTGGCCATGGCGTCGGCCAGCGCCTCGCGGGCGAAGTACCAGGTGGCGCCGATCTGACGGGACTTGAGGATGGCGCGCGTGCGCTGGTCGCCGTTGCGATACCAGACCTTTTGATAGTCGAAGAGCGAGTCCTGGAAGGCGTCGAGCAGCTGGATTTTCTGCTCTTCGCTGAAGTCATTGCGCGTCGGCTTCTTCTTCGGGCCAGCATTGCGGTTCGCCAGCTTGGGATTGAGATCGACCTCATTGCCGCCCGGCTGCTCGTAGCGGCGCACGCGCGCCATCTGCACGATGGTGCGCGCCAGCAAGTCGATTTCCTTGTAGTCGCTGCCGCTCTTGACCTCTTTTTCGATCAGTTTCACCAGGCGCAGCTCGGCCGACGCTTCCACGTGCTCGATGGCCTGCGCCTTGTCCCACTCGTCGCGCTCTTTCCAGCTATTGATGGTGCTGCGCTTGATCCCCAGGTGGCGGGCGATGGACGAAATGCGCCAGCCCTTCCAGTACAGGGCGCGCGCGGCACGGCGCGGCTCGGACTCAGGCACGGCCAATTCGGCGATTTTCTCGTCGGGAGTTTGTTCGCTTATTTTCTCGATTGTCAGCATGCCGCCAGCGTAGGCCGCGCGCGCGCGGAGCGGGGAAAGGCAAAAGTCGCTATAGCCCATAGCAACCCGCAGCGCATTGAATCGCGGCGCCAAGACGTTGACCATGGCGTTATCCGATCAACCGAGACACGCCACCATGCCTAAATCCCAATTCTTCCGCGTCGCCACCGAAGGCGCCACCACGGACGGCCGTAACATCGACCGCGCCACCATCGAGCAAATCGCCGCCACCTACAACCCGAAAACCTACGGCGCGCGCATCTGGCTCGAACACATTCGCGGCATCCTGCCCGACAGCCAATTCAAGGCTTACGGCGACGTGATCGCGGTGAAAGCCGAGGAAGTAGACACCGACAACGGCAAGAAACTGGCCCTGTTCGCGCAGATCGAGCCTACGCCGGAACTGGTGGCCATCAACAAGGCGAAACAGAAGCTGTACACCAGCCTGGAAATTCAGCCCGACTTTGCCGACTCATCGCAGCCCTACCTGGTCGGCCTGGGTGTGACCGACAGTCCGGCCAGCCTGGGCACCGAGGCGCTGAAGTTCTCCGCCGGCCGCAAGCAGCAAAGCGCCAACCTGTTTACTTCCGCCGTCGAGGTGACGCTGGAGTTTGACGAGCCGCAGGGCACCAGGCTGGCCGACGCCGTGAAAAACCTGTTGTCGCGCTTTTCGAACAAATCCGGCGCCGACGCCGCGCAGTTCGCCGACATCAGCGAAGCCGTGCAGGAACTGGCCGGCCACGTCGTCACCGCCAACGACAACTACGCGGACGCCGTGACCCGCCTGGAGAAAACCGAGACGGCATTGAAAGCCACGCAGGACGAGCTGGCCGCCTTCAAGGCGCAGATGGATGAAGCACCCGGCAACGGCCCGCGCCGCCCGGCCGCCACCGGCAACGACGGTGCCGTGCAGACCGAGTTTTAAGCGCCCTCGCCCTTTCTTCCCCCATTCAACAACGGAGCAATGATTTATGAAAAAGCAAACGCGCCAGGTCTTTGGCCAATATGAAACCCGCCTGGGCCAACTGAACGACACGGACAACGTGGCCAAGACATTCAGCGTCACGCCCAGCGTGCAGCAAAAGCTGGAAAACAAGATGCAGGAATCGAGCGAGTTTTTGTCGAAGGTCAACATCATCGGCGTGACCGAGCAGGAAGGCGAAAAGCTGGGCCTGGGCGTATCCGGCCCGATTGCCGGCCGCACCAACACCAAGGACAAGGAACGCAAGACGCGCGACCTGTCCACCCTGGACGGCACCAAATACCGCTGCGAGCAAACCAATTTCGATACGCATTTGAACTATGCCAAGCTGGACGCTTGGGCCAAGTTCCCCGACTTCCAGTCGCGCGTGGCCAATGCCATCCTGACGCGTCAAGCGTTAGATCGCATCGTCATCGGCTTCAATGGCGTGAAAGCCATGGCTGACACCGACCTGGACGCCAATCCGCTGCTGCAGGACGTCAATAAAGGCTGGCTGCAGCACCTGCGCGAGCTTGCACCAGAGCGCGTGCTGGGCCTGGTGGCCGCTGGCATGCCGGGCAAGGTCATCATCGGCGACGTGGCCGACGCCGACTATGCCAACCTGGACGCGGCCGTTACCGATGCCGTCAACCTGCTGGACCCGTGGTATCAGGAAGACACCAACCTGGTGGCCATCGTCGGGCGCAAGCTGTTGAACGACAAGTATTTCCCGCTGGTCAACACCAAGCAGGCACCCACGGAAACGCTGGCGGCCGACATCATCATCAGCCAGAAACGCATTGGCGGCTTGCCGGCGGCGCGCGTGCCCTTCTTCCCGGATAACGCCATCCTCATCACGCGTTTCGACAATCTGTCGATCTACTTCCAGGAAGGCGCGCGCCGCCGCCGCGTCGAGGACGTGCCCAAGCGCGACCGCATCGAAAATTACGAGTCGTCGAACGACGCCTATGTGATCGAAGACCTCGGCCTGGCCGCGCTGGTGGAAAACATCGAGCTGAAAGACAAGTGATGAGCAACCAATCCCCCGCCCTGCGCCACCGCGCGCGCATGCTGGCCGAGCGCACGGCCGGCGCCGCCGCGCCGCAAGGCGTCACCACTGGCAGTGCCTATGAGCTGATGCTCTATAAGCTGTCCGATGATCGACGCCAGCTGAAATCCATCCAGTCGGTCCAACGCAAGATCGAGGTCAAGGCCACCATGCTGGCGACCTATGCGCAGTGGATCGACGGCGTGTTGGCCGGCGGCAAGGGTGCGCAAGACGATGTCGTGGCCACCTTGCTGGTATGGCACATCGACACGGGCGAATATGACCGCGCCCTGGTCATTGCCGCCTACTGCATGGAACATAAGTTCACCTTGCCCGATGGCTACAGCCGCGACATTCCGACCATGATGCTGGACGAATTTTCCGCCGCCTACCTGCAAGGCAAGCTGGGCGACGATTCGCAGCATGCCGTGGCCGTGTTGGGCACCGTCGAGGCGATGACGGCCGCCAGCGATGCGCCCGACCAGGCGCGCGCCAAGCTGCACAAGGCCATCGGCCTGGCCATGATCGCCGTGCTGGATCAAGCCGACGACACGGACATCGCCCCGGCGCTGGTGGCGCAGGCGGAAACGGCCATGGGCCAGTTAAAGCGCGCCCGCGCCCTGTCCGAGTCGTGCGGCGTCAAGAAAGATATGGAACGGCTGGAACGGCGCCTCAAGCGCACGGCCGGTTCCACGTAAAGAGCATCCCCCGCAGCACGGCGGCACGGGGGGATTCTGGCCAAACCAGCGACCTGATGAACCCCGTCCACCGCCCCATTTTGAAAGCGCCCCGTATGTCCTTCATGGCCCTGCCCCCGTCCATCCCGCCCGGCACCACGCCCGCGCCGCCAGCGCCGGCCGCCGGCATCATCGAGAACGACGGCTGGTTTCCCGATATTGCGCTGGCCGACATGCGCGACGCCATGCGCCTGGACGGCACCGTCACCGACGCGCGCCTGGTGCAAGCCGTGGTCGATGCCATTCTGCAGGTCAACCGCGAGCTGGCCGGCTGGCAAAGCGTGCATGCGGCCACCGGCATCGCCGCGCTGGCCGACGTGCCGGCCGCGCGCATCAACCGCGAGTCCCGCTTGCTGGCGCAGTACCGGCGCGCCGTCTACAGCACGGCGAAAGCCGATCTGATTGAGCGTTACCGCGACTACGACAGCACGGCCACCTCCGTGAGCGACAAGAAAAGCACGGAGTGGCTGGACGAGGCCCCCGGCGCGCAGCGGCGTAATGCGCAATGGGCCATCGCCGATATGGTCGGGCGCACGCACCTCACCGTGGAATTGATCTGATGCAGGTACGCACGCGGCAGCACGACACGGTGGACGCCATGGTGTGGCGCTACCTGGGCGACGGCGCGGGATACGTCGAGCACACCCTGGAAATGAATCCCGCACTGGCGTGCCACGGCGCCGTGCTGCCGGCCGGCCTGGTCGTCACCCTGCCCGAGCCGGCGCCCAGCACGGGCCAGGTGGCCGCAGCCGATCTTGTGCAGCTATGGGATTAACGCAGCAATCCACCATTTTTACCGTCATGAAAAATCTATCTAACTTCACCCCGGAGTATCAAGCAATGTCCGCAGAATCGTTTGGTGGTTTCGCCACCCTGGTCAAACTGTACGGCTTCAAGGCGGCGCTGGGCATGGTCGGCGCCGCCATGCTGTACATCGTGCTGCCGCCGCTGAACAGCGACGGCACCTTCAACAAGGGCGAATTCGTCGCCCGTCTGGCCTGCGCCGGCGTGTTCTCGTGCCTCCTGGGCGGCACCGTGTACCAGCTGCTGTGCGCGCAGCTCCCCGCCATCGGCGCCATGGTCAACGCCTCCGCCATCGACTTGATCGTCGGCGCGCCCGGCTGGTGGGTATCGCGCGCCGTGGCCCTGTGGTTCCAGCGCCGCAGCGACAAGGACATCGCCGAGCTGGTCAAAGACGCAAAGGAACACTGATGGCCACCATGGAAAATCCCCTGATCGCGCGCACCATCGACGCCATCCTGTGCGCCGAAGGCGGCTATGTGAACGACCCGCAAGACAAAGGCGGCGAAACCAACTACGGTATCACCGTGGCGGTGGCGCGCGCCAACGGCTACACGGGGCCGATGCGCGAGCTGCCCGTGGCAATGGCCCGCGCCATCTACACGGCCCGCTACATCACGGAACCCAAGTTCGACCAGGTGCTGGCCCTGCATGCCAGCATCGGCGCCGAAGTGATCGACACGGGCGTGAACATGGGGCCGCACCGCGCGGCCGAGTTCCTGCAGCGCTGGCTAAACGGTTTCAATGACACGGGCGCCCGCTATCCCGCCCTGTTCGTCGATGGCCGCCTGGGCACGCAGTCGCTGGACGCGCTGGACGCTTTCCTGAAATGGCGCGGCCAGGACGGCGCCACGGTGCTGCTGCGCGCCTTGAACGGCCTGCAGGCGGCACGCTACCTGGAAATCACCGAGGCCAACAAGACCCAGCGCCGTTTTCTGTTCGGCTGGATCAAGGAACGGGTGGCCATGTGATTGCGACCACCTGGCGCCCTCTGGCCGCCTGCCTCCTGTGCGGCGCCATCGCGGGCTGGACGGCGCAGGGCTGGCGTAAGGATGCCAGCATCGCCGAACTGCAGCGGGCGGCGGCCACCAGCAAAAGCACCGCCGCCACCGCACTGGCCCAGGCCACCGCCCGCGTGCTGACGCTGGAGCGCGCCGCTGGCGCCGCCCTGGCGCAGCGCGCCGACCACCTCAATCAGGAACAAACCCATGCGAAAACTGAACGTGACCGTTTTAACGATGACGTGCGCAGCGGCGCTGTGCGCCTGTCAATCCCCGTCGCCAGCGGCCACTGCGCCACAAGCGCAGATTCCGCCGCTGCCGCAAGCCATCGGCACCAAACGCGAGCCGAACTTGACCCAGCGACTGCGGCAGCTCTTGACGCCATTGCCGGCGACGGCGACGACGCCACCCGCCAGCTGAACGCCTGCATCGACGCCTACAACCTAGTACGAGACACCTACCATGTACAAACCGAATAGCCTGCGCCAGCACCTGGCCGCCGCGATTCCCCAGCTGCAGCGCGATCCCGACCGCCTGCTGGTCTTCGCAGATGAAGGGAACGTGGTGGCCAGTGCCACCGCGTCCCTCTCCTTCGAATACCGCTTCAAGCTCAACCTGATCGTCACCGATTACGCGGGCGACGCCGACGCCATCATGGTGGCCCTGATCGCCTGGCTGAAAGTCCACCAGCTCGACCTGATGGCCAACGAGGAAACGCGCAAGCACGGCATCGCCTTCGAGGTGGATTTTAATAATCATGAAACGGTCGACATTTCCATCAAGCTGGACCTGACCGAGCGCGTGGCCGTCAAGGCTGGCGAAGCGGGCCGCCTCGACATCAAACACCTGGCCGAGATACAGCACATGCCAGCCTACGCGGATGAGTTCTGGAAGCTGTATGACGGCGAGACCCTTCTGGCCGAATGGCGCACGCCCGAGGCGACGGCATGAGCGACGACCTGCACACTTTGGCAACCTGGGCCGGCGCCCTACTGGCCAAGCTGCAGCCAGCCCAGCGCCGCGCCATCAATCACAAGGTAGCCATCGACCTGCGCCGCAGCCAGGCGCAGCGCATCAAGGCGCAGCAGGGGCCGGATGGCACGGCCTATACGGCGCGCAAGCGGCGCAAGGAATTCAAAGGCAAGAATGGACGCATCAAGCGGCAGAAGGCGGCCATGTTCGCCAAGATTCGTACTGCAAAACACCTGAAGGTGAAGGCGACCGGCGACCAGATCGAGGTCGGGTTCTTTGGCTGGGTGGCGCGCGTGGCGCATGTGCATCAGTTTGGCCAGCAAGACCGTTTGTCGAAAAAAGGGCCACTGTACAAGTACCGGGAGCGGCCACTGTTAGGAATGAGTGAGGCGAATCGGACGTTGATATGCGAATCGCTATTGCGTCACATAGAAAAAAACTAAGATGCATCGTAAGCGTCGGCCCTGCACCGTCTGGTCGTGGCAAGTAGCGTCTGCCAAAGTAGTTCCCATTACTTTTTGGCGGGAACTACTGTGGACACTGAAATGGAGTCGGTTATTCCTGTTGCACCGCTCCACCCATCTGGGTTCATGCATATGTCCTTCTAAATCGCTAAGCCCGGCAGCGACTCTATCGGCGGCGTCCATCCCGCCAGCGCCGGTTTCCTCCGCGATTTGTAGGCGTTCGTCGCATGGGAGAAAATACGGGCGTCCGTGCCGCTAGAATGGGGGCGAGTTAAACACAAGGAATTTAATGAGTTCTCCCCCATTTTTGCCATTCAACGCGCCTCCCGTATCGGAAGTCAAGCACGACCGCCACCTTGTGCGCCGCTACTTGCTGCAGTCTGCGCTGCGCTTAAACGCCGGTTCACTCTTGTTCCTGTCGCTGGCAATCGCGCTGCTTCCGCTCTGGCTGAACCACACCCCGGCCGCGCCGGGCGAAATGGAGACCCGCAAGCTGACTCCGTACATTGTCAGCGGCGTTGTGGCGGCGGTGATGGTCTGGCTCGCGCTGATGTCTAATGGGATCGCACGCAGCTTTCTAGCGCGGCTGAGCGAAGAGGGCAAGGCGCTGAGTGTCGAGGCGATGGCTTCCATGGTTACGCGTCGTATCCATGCGCCGTTCAATCCCTACACCACCTTTGACCTGTGCACCGAGTCCCTATCGGGGCTGGCGCTCGGCATGGCACTTGGCTACTCCGGTCCGCCTGCGTTTTTTCACGACCCTTTCAAGGGCCGGATCGTGCTGGGTCGCTGGCGCCCGTTGGTGCTGGGGCGCCATGTCGACGTGAGAATATCGTCCGATTTGGGCCCCAGCTGCGACATTGAGTTGCGCTGCCGACCTGGCCTGGCTTGGTTCGCGATCCAGCAGGGTGAGTCGCTAAAGACTGCCGAGATGGTGTCTACCCAACTGCAACAGCACCTCGCGCGCCATGCAAGCGCACTAAATGCGGCTCGGCGTGAGCGCGAGCTGGAACGCACCTCTCTGCAGGCACGTCTTTCAGCCTTGCAGGCCCAGGTAGAGCCGCACTTCCTGTTCAATACCCTGGCAAATCTAAAGTATCTGATCCGCACCGACCAGCGGGCCGCGCAAGAGATGCTCGACCATCTGGTCGGCTACCTGCAAAACGCGATGCCCGATATGCGCTCGGTGTCCTCGACCTTGGGACGAGAAATGGATCTTGTTAGCGACTACCTGGCGGTGATGCGCATCCGCATGGGCACGCGCCTACGCTACGCTGTCGAAGTGGCCGAAGAATTGCGCAGCCTGCCGTTCCCGCCGGCGATGCTGATCTCGCTTGTGGAGAACGCCGTCAAACACGGCTTGGAGCGGGCCAGCCGACCGGGCCTGATTACCATCAGCGTAAGGCACGAAAGCGACAGCACGGACGGGCTGCTGAGCGTGTCTGTTGTCGACGACGGGGTCGGCTTGACCGAACAATCCGGGCAAGGAACGGGATTGGCGAATATTACAGAGCGCTTGCTGCTGCTATATGGACGGAAGGCTAGCCTTTTTGTGGAGCCGGGCGACGGACAAGGCGTATGTGCAGTGTTGACGGTGCCTATTGTCGGGAGCCACGCCTGATGCCAAGCGCTCTGATCGTCGAAGACGAGCCTTTGCTAAGGGCGGAGCTGGTGGACCAGCTGTACGCCTTGTGGCCCGAACTGCAAATCGCCGGCCAGGTCGAAAACGGCATCGACGCGGTGGCAAGCATCGACGTACTGAAACCGGACATCGTATTCCTGGACATACAGATGCCCGGCCTGAACGGCATGGAGGTGGCGCGCCATATTCCCGAGTCGTGCCAGGTAGTGTTCGTTACAGCGTATGCGGACTATGCCTTGGCCGCGTTCGATACCGGCGCGTCCGACTATCTGGTCAAGCCGGTGACGACCTCACGCCTGCTGCAGACGATCCGTCGTTTGAAGTCGCGCACGGCCGCAAGCCCGCCGCCGGCCGTGTGGGAACAGCTTTTTGAACAGGAGAGCGCACCGGTGTACCTCAAGTGGATCAAGGCCTCAAGCGGCAATTCGGTGCGGCTGGTGATGGTGAGCGAAGTGCTGTACTTCCAGTCGAACGAAAAGTACACGCGGGTGGTGACGGACAACGGCGATTCGCTGATTCGGTTGCCTCTCAAGTCCCTGCTCGATCAACTGGACCCGCAGTTGTTCACGCAAATCCACCGCAGTGCCGTCGTCAATCTGCAGGCCATTGACCGGATTGAACGCATTGAATCCGGGGTGCGCAGCGGCCCTGGGCTGGAGGTCATCCTGAAAGGCCGGACCGAGCGCCTGACCGTTAGTGAGGGATTTACCAAGCAGTTCCGCCAGATGTAGCAGGGATGTTAAAGACTCCCTGCCGATTGGCCGCCTTCGTGACGACGGCGGATTTGTTGGTTCAGTTCGAAGTGAATCATTTAATCATATTAAAAAAAGGAAAATAATGATAAATAAATGGATAGTCTCCCTGGCTTTGTTATTGCTGACCGTGACAGGGGCAATCGCAGCGCCCCCCCCGGTGGCGCCGACAGTGGAGGTCAGTCGGGCAGTCCGGTTGGAGGTCATCGATACGCTGATTGCCAAGCTCAATGCCCACTACGTTTTTCCAGACAAAGCCAAACAAGTCGAGGTTGTCTTGCGCCAGCATCAGCGCGAGGGCAAATACGATAGGGTCACGGACGGTCAACAACTCGCCAAACAGCTATTCGATGACATTGATGGCGTTATCCACGACAAGCATATGTTCATCGATGTCAGTGCCCACCCGGTGCCGCCCGATGATGCAATGCCGCCGCCGCCACAGACGCGGGCGGAATGGGAAAAACAAGTGCCGCCTGCCGTGCTTGAAAGGGTTCTTGCATCAAACCTTGGCGTGGAAAAGGTCGATCATCTTAGTCCCAATATCGGCTACCTGGAGATTTCCTCATTCGGGCCGGTTTTCCTCGTATCCGACAAGTTTGCCGCAGCGATGAATAAACTCGCTAACACCGATGGCCTCATCATCGATCTGCGCAACAACGGCGGTGGCGGGGAAGACTCAGTGGCGCTACTGATCAGTTATCTTGTTGACGGGCGCACCCGCCTCAACGACATCTGGGAACGTGCGACCGGTATCACCACGCAGTATTGGACGCAGGATAAGCTCGACGGCAAACGCTATGGGGGCAAGAAGCCGATCCTCATCTTGACAGGCCCCGATACGAAGTCCGCCGCCGAATCATTTGCGTACCAAATGCAGGCGCTGAAACGCGCCAAGGTGATCGGGGAACGCACTTGGGGCGGCGCCAACGCTTCGCGCCCATATCGTCTCAGCGAGCATTTTGCTATCTTTATCCCAAGCAAGCGCCCGATCAGCTCAATTACCCATACAAACTGGGAGGGCACGGGCGTCACTCCGGATGTAGCTGCAAAGGTGAACGATGCCCTCGCGGCGGCTAAAGTTTTGATGCAGCGACAATTTCATGGGGGCGCACTATAACAATGCGTTCTGACTCTGCAATCAACCGAAGTCGCTAAGCCCCTTATCAACCCGCTCCCGCGTGCATCCGCGCGCGGACTTCGGCAACATGCACTGCATGAACGCCGACCTGTCCGACCTCCTCCGTTTGCTGCAAAACCTGATCCGCCTGGGCACCATTGCCGAGGTCAAAGGGGCCAAGGCGCGCGTGCGGCTTGGGCCGACCCTCACCACCGAATGGCTGAAATGGGCAACACGGCGCGCCGGCAGCACGCGCACCTGGTCGGCGCCCACGGTCGGCGAACAGGTCATCGTCTTTTCCCCTGGCGGCGACCTGACGCGCGGCATCATCCTGCCAGCGCTGTACTCGCAGGAATTTGACGCGCCCGAGTCCAGCCCCACCGTCCACACCACGCATTACCCCGACGGCGCCGTGGTGCAGTACGACCACGACGCGCATGCGTTGACCGCCACCCTCCCCGGCGGCACCGCCACCATCACGGCCGACAAGGTGACGTCGAACGCGCCCAGCACCATCTGCACGGGCGACCTGACCGTCATGGGCAATCTGCTTGTCGAGCAATCCGCCACCGTCAACGGCGCCACCGCGCTGAACGGCGGCGTGAACGCCAAGGCCGGCGCCGCTGGCGGCGTGGCCATGGCCGTGCAAGGCAAAATCACAGCCAGCGAGGACGTGCTGGCCGGCGCCATCAGCCTGGCCAAGCACCCGCACGGCGGCGTCAAGCAAGGCGGCGACCAGTCAAACGGGCCACTGCCATGATGGGCATGCACGCCGCCACCGGGCGCAGCCTGACGGGCCTGGACCACCTGCGCCAGTCCGTTGCCGACATCATCACCACGCCCATGGGTTCGCGCATCCGGCGCCGTCGCTATGGTTCCGAAGTGCCCGAGCTGATCGACCAGCCCCAGAACAGCGCCACGCAGTTGCGCATCTATGCGGCCACCGCCTTTGCCCTGCGCCGCTGGGAGCCGCGTTTGCAGCTGGCAAGCGTGCAGCTCACGCGCGACACGGACGGCGCCATCGCCCTGCTACTCGATGGCACGGCGAATGGCCAAGGCATCACCCTGTCCGTGCCCGTCAAGCAAGGCGGTGCCGTATGAGCACGCCCATCGACCTGACCCAGTTACCCGCGCCGAGCGTGGTCGAAGTACTGGACTTCGAAGCCATCCTCGCCACGCGCAAAGCCCACCTGGTCAGCCTGCTGCCGGAAGCCGAGCGCGCCGCCGTCACGGCCCTATTAGAACTGGAATCGGAACCGGCCACCAAGCTGCTGGAAGAGAACGCGTATCAGGAAACCATCCTGCGCAACCGCGTCAACGAAGCGGGCAAGGCCGTCATGCTGGCGTTTGCCCTCGATGGCGACCTGGACCAGCTGGGCGCCAACGTCAATGTGGCACGCTTGACCATCACGCCGGCCAATCCCAACGCCCTGCCGCCCGTGGCCGCCGTTATGGAAGACAACGACGCCTACCGCCTGCGCATCCAGGAAGCGCCGGACGGCCTGTCCGTGGCCGGCCCGAAAGCGTCGTATGAATTCCACGCGCGCAGCGCCGACGGCCAGGTCAAGGACGCAAGCGCCACCAGCCCCGCGCCGGCGCACGTCACCGTCACGGTACTGGCCAACAACGCCACCGGCATCGCCGACGCCGCGCTCTTGGGCACCGTGGCGCGCGCGCTCAACGCCGAGGAAGTGCGCCCCCTGGGCGACCGCTTGACGGTGCAGGCCGCCCAGGTCATCGATTACCAGATCGAGGCCACCTTGTTTATCGGCGTCGGCCCGGAAGTGCCGATTCTGCTGGACGCCGCGCGCGCCAACGCTGTGCGCGTGTCGCAGCCACGCCGCCCGCTGGGGCACAGCATCTACCAGTCCGCATGCAGCGCCGCCGTCCACGTCGAAGGCGTGCGCAAGGTCGTCTTGACCAGCCCGGCGGCGGACATCGAACTGGACGCCACCCAGGCCGCGCGCTGCACCGCCATCAAATTGAATGTGGTGGTGCTCGATGAATAAGATCGTGCCGACATTGCCGCCCAACACCACGGCGCTGGAACGCGCCATTGCCGTGGCCTGCGCCGAGCTGGTCAACGTGCCCGTGCCGCTGCGCGATCTGTGGAACGCCGACCGCTGCCCGGTCGCCCTGCTGCCATTCCTGGCCTGGGCCTGTTCCGTCGACCGCTGGGATGACGCCTGGCCCGAGTCAATCAAGCGCGGCACCATCAAGGCGTCCTATTTCATCCACAAGCACAAGGGCACCATTGCCGCCGTGCGCCGCGTGGTGGAGTCCCTGGGCTATTTGATCCGCATTACCGAATGGTGGCAGACCACGCCACCGGGCGTGCCGGGCACCTTCCGCCTGGACGTCGGCGTGCTGGACACGGGCATCACGGACGCCATGTTTCAGGAAATGGAACGCCTGATTGCCGACGCCAAGCCCGTCAGTCGCCACCTGACGGGCCTGGCGCTGTATCTGGAAACCCGTGGCCAGGTGCGGATCGGCCTGGCCGCCTACCACGGCGATGCGATGACGGTTTATCCGTGGATCGCCGAACAAATCGAAGTGCGCGGCAAGCTGGTACAAGGCGGCGCACCCCATACCATCGACACCATGACCATCTATCCATGAGCACATACTTTGCCATTCTGACGCAGGTGGGCGAGGCCAAGCTGGCCAACGCCATCGCCCTGGGCCAAACCCTGAAACTGAAAAAAATGGGCGTAGGCGACGGCAACGGCGCCCTGCCAATCCCCGACCGCTTGCAAAAGGCGCTCGTGCATGAAGTGCGCCGCGCCGACCTGAACCAGCTCGCCATCGACCCGGCCAACGCCAGCCAGATCATCGTCGAGCAAGTCTTGCCCGAGGACGTGGGCGGCTGGTGGCTGCGCGAAATCGGCATCTACGACGAGGCGGGCGACCTGTGCGCCGTAGCCAACTGCCCACCCAGCTACAAGCCCCTGATGGTCGAAGGCAGCGGCCGCACGCAAGTGGTACGCGTGGTGCTGATCGTCGCCAGCACGGCCGCAATCGAGCTGAAAATTGATCCGTCCGTGGTGCTGGCCACGCGCAAGTATGCCGACGACAAAGCCGCCGAGGCTGTCATGGCGCATGAGGCGAAGGCCAACCCACACCCGCAGTATCTGAGCAAGGTCGACGGCGAGGCCAAGATCGCCGCAGCGATTGCCGCCCTGGTCGATAGCTCACCAGAAACCTTGAATACCCTGGCCGAACTGGCCGAGGCGCTGGGGCGCGATCCGCATTTCGCCACCACGATTGCCAATGCGCTGGCGTTGAAAGCCCCGCTCGACTCACCGGACTTCACCGGCATGCCGCGCGCGCCGACGATCCCCCACGGCGACAATTCCGTGCGTCTCGTGAATGCCCGCGCCCTGGTCGAGGCGACGCAGGGCCGTGCCGGCGTGCAGGGCCTGGCCGGCGCGAACAGTATCGCTTCGCCGGCAAACAAATTTACCGTGTCCGCGCTCGCCGTCACGATGCGCAACCCGACCACCGGACAGACCATCACGAAACATGCCACCGGCGCCTTGACGGCGGACGTGTCGGTGGTGGGAGCGAACGGCCGGGATCAAACGGCCGTCATTGCCGGCACCGCGTCGGTGCATCTGCACTTCATCTTCAATCCCGTGACGGGCGTCACCGCCCTGCTGTGGAGCGCATCGGCGGACGCCCCGACACTGCCGGCCGGGTTCTCCTTCTTCGCCTATGCCACCACCATTCGCTACCAGGGGGACAACGCCATCACGCCGATGATTGTCCGTGGCGCCAAAGTGTTCTATGCCAACGACTCCAGCGCAACCCGTGTGCTGAGCGGCGGCGCAGTGACCTCCCCACCCGCGCCGGTTGACTGCTCCCAGTACGTCCCGGCGAACGCGACAAGGGCAATCCTGCACTGCGAGCTACAGCTATCTAGCTCATCAACAGCGATGTTTTTGCTATCCATCGTCGTCTTGGGTATGCAGTTCGCGCCGGTGCAATTTTCCATCGCCACTCCCGACACCTACATGCAAGGCGCAGGGACTGTCGAGATTCCCCTCGACAGCGCCAGGCGCTTCAACTACGCCATCACGGCCGGAGCTAAGGGTGGCGCCTATATCGCCGTCATGGGCTATATCGTTCCCAATGGAGATTGCTAAGTGAAAAATTCTTTTCGTGACCCTGCCACGCACGTCCTCAAGGCCTGGGGCTTTGTCGATGCCAACGAAATGGGCGACCTGTCGCGGCCCGAACCCTTGAGCTTCAACCTGGTGCCCGGCGACTGGCGCCTGGTCGATGACGAATGGATCGCCGTTCCGGCAGGCTTGCCCCCGGCCCTTACCGCGCCTGACCCGCGCACCCCATCCACCGATTACCCAATTGAACAGGAGTAGCAAGAATGGCCACCGACTACCACCATGGCGTGCGCGTCATTGAAATCAACGAGGGTTCGCGCCCCATCCGCACCGTCTCCGCGCAAAAGCCGCCGACGACACCTCGGACCAACACGGAGACCAGGCGGCCAGCGATCTTTTAGGGCACGATAGCGTGAGGACCACGCAACGGCATTACCTACGACGCGGGAAGATCGTCGAGCCGACGCGGTAAGCCGCGTTGCATGCCTGCTTACACAGGGCCAAGCAAGGACGCCGAGATGAAGCCCTCGTTCGATAGCGCGTTGATGGCCCCGCGAAGCAGGTAGTTGTTGGTAAAGCACATTGTGTACTGGCGTGCGCCAGGCTTAATGGGCTGCAGCATCTTCCCTTCCACCAGGCGCTTGATCTGGTAGGTGCGCTGAGCTGGATTTAGCCCAGGCATCACCTTGGCCAGATCCCCGGATTTCGCGGTGCCCAGCTTTACCACCTCAAGCAAAATCGCCTGCTCTTCGTGCGTGATCAATTGCCGCTGAACCGAGTAAGCAAGCGCGGGGATCAAGATTTTTTCCTTCAAGAAAGTGTAGTCGGTCAGCCGGTCCACTTTTTGCAGCTCATTCAAGATGCCTTGCAAAACGTAGGTGCACCAGCGATCCAGGCTCTCATCCGTCCCCTTGTCGGCGCAGGAAAGCATCTCATAGTAGCGCTCACGGTCATTGCAAAAAACAGCGGTCGGGTTCAACACCCGCCCGCCGGTTTTGACGTTGAACCCATACTTGATCAGAAGTGCATAGGTCATCAAACGCACGACGCGCCCATTGCCATTACTAAAAGGGTGAATCCAACCAAAGCGATGATGTGCCAACGCAACCTTGATCAAGGCATACTTGGGAGGATCATCACGATTGATGAACCCCATCAGCTCTTCCATGTAACCAGGTACAAGAACAGGGTCTGGCGGCAGATGCTCAGACTTTGCGATGCGAACCGCTCCTGTTCGATAGGCTCCAGGGGTGCGGTCTCCCTCCCTCTCTAAGTCATGCACGGCTAAGGCATGTAGCTCTCGAATTAAGTGTTCCGAAAGTAGTGAGTTCGGGTTCACCACATCCTCAATGTACTGCATCGCCTTTTCAATATTAGAAATCTCTCGGACTTGGTCGTTGTCGTCTGTTGCCCCTTCTACAGATGTTTCAACATAGTCAGCAAGAGTCGTGTGGTTTCCCTCTATTCGTGCAGAACCAAGACTTTCCAACATATGGAAAATGTGCTTGAGCTGAAAAAATGTTGAAGCAGGCGTTGTGCCTCCAAGCTGTAAGCGGCGTAAGTGCTCAAGTTCAGTAAGTACATCGACAAGTGGCGAGTCGAATGAAGGATTAAGCAACTTCAAGTCGAAGTGTCGGAAGTCAGACATGGATGTTTAATTTTCTCGATTAATGGTGTACATTAACTCAAAAATTAATAAAAAAGTCGTTATAAATCAATGAGTTACGTCTGAGATACGGGATTAATATCTCAATAGATTGTATATACTAACTTAGATTACAAGAGAAGGGGTCTTCAGAAGGATGCAGAGATATTTGCAAAAAAGAAACTTTATGCTGATCTTGAGCCTCTATTATTGTTGTCGAGGAACTACGGAAACAAGAAATAACAGGTCAAACTATGATGATGTCATGTGGCTATGAACGACACACGAGTGTAGAAAATAACAGGTTTGTGGAGCGACCAAAAATTTGTGGAGTAGGAAGCCATACTTCTAGCCCCTGTTTCATTGGAGCGGGTGAAGGGAATCGAACCCTCGTCGTAAGCTTGGGAAGCTTCTGCTCTACCATTGAGCTACACCCGCGAAGCCTGCATTTTACGCGGGATGGCGAGTACTTGGCAAATTTGTAGAATGCTGCCCATGGCTGCTATATTCCCTCCAGGACTCGGATCAGTGGCAAACATAGATGCCATTTTCAACGATCAGGTCTTCGGACTTCCGGTAGTTGGCCAGCATTCTGTTGGCTCAGCCTGAGCAGCTCGAGACCTGGCTTGGCCCGCTTCTTCAGCTCTACAGCGGCCATTATTTTTCTTACATGACTTATACCCTCAGTCCTGGCATAGCTTCAACGCATCCTGCCAATGCGGCAGTCCGCAGAAGGTCTTCTTCAACCGTTCCGAGGACAGCACCGAATTGGCAGGTCGCCGTGCGGGAACCGGGTAGGCTTGCGCGGGTATCGGTTTGAGACGCGGCCTCTTGGCAACTGAGGCATGCGCCATGATCGCTTCAGTGAAACCAAACCAACTGGTTTGTCCTTGTGCCGTCAGATGATATAAGCCAGAGTGTTTTTCCCACCACGCTTGGCGGTTCGCGGCAGCGACACTTTGCGCCACGATATGCGCGGTGGTGTCGGCGATGGTGCGGCTCCAGGTCGGTGCACCGAACTGGTCGGAAACGATACTGAGCTCGTCGCGCTCCTGCGCCAGACGGAGCATGGTCAGCAGAAAGTTCTTTCCATGCGTGCTGTAGACCCAGCTGGTGCGCAGGATCAAGTGCGGGATGCCGGTTGCTTGGATCGCCTGTTCGCCGGCAAGCTTGCTGCTGCCATACACATTGACAGGGCAAGTCGGATCGGTTTCGACGTAGGGGCCATTTTTCGACCCATCAAAGACATAATCGGTGCTGTAATGAATCATTGCAGCACCTAATTTCCTGGCTTCTTCAGCCATGATACCCGGCGCCTCGCCATTGATGCGCATGGCCAACTCTGGCTCGCTCTCCGCCTTGTCGACGGCGGTGTAGGCGGCCGGGTTGACGATCAGTGTCGGCTTGACGCGGCGGATCACGTTGCGTACCTGGTTCAAATCGGCCAGATCCATCTGGCTGCGGTCGAGTGCGATGACTTCTCCCAAGCCTTGCAGGCTGCGTTCCAGTTCGTAGCCAACCTGGCCGGTTTTTCCTGTAATTAAGATACGGCTCATATTTGTTCCTGTGAATGCGACACGGCTGCCTTGCCGTGCTCAGGCGAAGACGTCGGCATTGGCCAGCAATGTCGCGGCTTTGTCCTTGCCCGACAAGAGCGGTTCGCCGTCCAACGGCCAGTCGATGCCGATTGCCGGATCATTCCACAGGATACTACGCTCAAATTCCGGCGCCCAGTAATCGGTGGTTTTGTACAGAAATTCAGCGTTGTCACTGGTTACCAGGAACCCGTGGGCGAAGCCTTCGGGAATCCATAGCTGACGTTTGTTGGCAGCCGACAGCACGACGCCAGCCCAACGACCAAAGGTTGGCGAGTTTTTACGCAGGTCGACGGTGACGTCGAACACTGCGCCGGCGGTGACGCGCACCAGTTTGCCTTGTGGCTGCTGGATCTGATAATGCAGGCCGCGCAACACCCCCTTGGCCGACTTGGAGTGATTGTCTTGCACGAAAGAGCGCGTAATGCCGGTCAGTTCGGCAAAGCGCTTCTGGTTAAAGCTTTCATAGAAAAAGCCGCGGTCGTCACCGAACACGGTCGGCTCGAGTATCAATACATCAGGTATGGCTGTGGTTTGGATTTGCATGGTATATCGGTATCGAATGAACTAGGTGGAACGCGCTGCGCGTCTCAGAATATCTTGTCGTCGAGCAAACGCAGCAGGTATTGGCCATACGCGTTTTTCTTCAACGGCCGGGCTAGCTGCTCCAGTTTGGCGCCATCGATATATCCTTTGCGGTAGGCGATTTCCTCGGGGCAGGCAACTTTCAAGCCTTGGCGGTTTTCAATGGTGGCGATGAATTGGCCCGCTTCGAGCAGGGATTCATGCGTGCCCGTATCGAGCCAGGCCATGCCGCGCCCCATCAGCTCGACGTTCAACTGCCCGCGCTCCAGATAGGTGCGGTTGACATCCGTGATTTCCAGTTCGCCACGTGCTGACGGGGCGATGCCGGCTGCGATATCGCACACCTGGCTGTCGTAGAAATACAGGCCGGTGACGGCGTAGTTCGATTTTGGCTTGAGCGGCTTTTCCTCGATGCTGATGGCGCGACGTTGCGCGTCGAAATCGACGACACCATAGCGTTCCGGATCGTGTACGTGATAAGCGAATACGGTCGAGCCACTGGTACGTGCCGAGGCTTCGCGCAACTGCGTTTCAAAGTCATGGCCGTAATAGATGTTGTCGCCCAGAATCAGGGCCGATGGCGCATCGCCGACAAACTCTTTGCCGATGATGAACGCCTGTGCCAGGCCGTCCGGAGTCGGCTGCACGGAGTAGCTGAGCTTGATGCCCCACTGGCTGCCGTCACCCAGCAATTCATGGAAGCGCGGTGTATCTTGTGGCGTGGAAATGATCAGGATGTCGCGTATGCCGGCCAGCATCAGCGTGGTCAGCGGATAGTAGATCATCGGCTTGTCATACACGGGCAGCAGCTGCTTCGACACGGCCATGGTGACGGGGTACAGGCGTGTGCCGGAACCGCCAGCGAGGATAATGCCCTTGCGTTCGATGGTGGTTCCCATTATTTTTGCTCCTGGGCCGTGTCGCGTGCCGCGTAGTTTTTCTCTACCCACTTCAGGTAATCGCCCGACTGCACATCGCGTACCCAGGCTTGGTTGTCCAGATACCACTGGACGGTCTTGCGGATGCCGGTGGCGAAGGTTTCGGCCGGCTTCCAGCCCAGTTCGCGCTCGATCTTGCGCGCGTCGATGGCGTAGCGGCGGTCATGGCCTGGGCGATCCTGCACATAGGTGATTTGTTCGCGATAGCTGCCGGATGCCTTGGGATCGAGCGTATCGAGGATGTCGCACAAGGTATGGACGACTTCCAGATTGGCCATTTCATTCCAGCCGCCCACGTTGTAGACCTCGCCCAGGCGTCCTGCTTCCAGGACGCGGCGGATCGCCGAGCAATGGTCGCCCACGTACAGCCAGTCGCGCACTTGCATGCCATCGCCATAGATAGGCAAGGCTTTGCCGGCACGGGCATTGCTGATGATGAGCGGGATCAGTTTTTCCGGGAAATGGAAGGAGCCATAGTTGTTCGAGCAGTTGGTGGTGAGCACCGGCATGCCATACGTATGGAAATACGCGCGCACCAGATGATCGGACGCCGCTTTCGATGCCGAATAGGGGCTGTTTGGTGCATACGGCGTTGTTTCCGTGAATGGCGGATCATGCGGTCCTAAGGTGCCATACACCTCGTCGGTCGAGACGTGCAGGAAGCGGAAACCGTCCTTGGCTTCACCTGTCAGGCCAGACCAATAAGCGCGTGCCGCTTCGAGCAGGCTGAAGGTGCCGTTGACATTGGTCGAAATGAATTCGCCGGGGCTATGGATCGAGCGATCAACATGGCTCTCCGCGGCAAAATGCACGATGGCGCGGGGCTGGTGTTCTGTCAGCAGGCGGGAAATGTGAGCGGTATCGCAAATATCGCCGCGTACGAAGATATGCCGCGGGTCTTGCTCCAGGCTGGCTAGATTGCTTAAATTGCCAGCGTAGGTCAGTTTGTCAAAATTGACCACGGGCTCATCGTTAAGCGCCAGCCAGTCGCGTACAAAATTGGAACCGATGAAGCCGGCGCCGCCAGTCACTAAAATCATATTGCTTTCCTTTGCTCACTTGAACGAATTCACAGGCGTTCCCGAGTGTGCAATCGTCGATGGACGACCTGACTGAACGTGCTAGTACGAGATAGCATTATGTGCTTGGTATTTTTTTGCATATGATGATACTCTCATTCGTGATTAATATGCGCAATCTTTCTTGAAGATGGCTTTAACCGTTTTCAGTAAAATAAAGGCCAATTCTTGACATACCTGGCATCCTCAATGTCAAGATGGCGCGCGACGATTTTAATGAGAAAGTAAATCAGTCGGCCAGCTCCGCCAGACGCTGGCGCACCTGCAGCAAGTCTCCCTCGCGCATGCGCGCCGCCGTCTGGCGCAAGGATTTTTCCGCGCCGGCCACACCGGCCGCCACGGCCATCGACAGCCAGATATACGCCTGCTGCAAATCGAGCGGGCCGCCCTGGCCGCTGGCCGCCATCAAGCCCAGATTCATCTGCGCCCGCGCATGGCCCTGGCGTGCGGCCAGCGCATACCAGTCCCAGGCGGCGGCATAGTCCTGCGGCACGTCCTGGCCATTGTCATGGCGCAGGCCCAGCGCGAACTGGGCCAGGCTGTGGCCCTGGGCGGCGGCGCGGCAGTAACAGGCGCAGGCCTGCTGGCTGTCGGGGGCCGGGCCATCGTCGCGGTCGTGCAGGATGCCCTGCATGTATTGCGCGGGCGCGTAATCCTGCTCGGCGGCGCGCCGGTACCATTCCAGCGCCAGCGACAGATCCTGCGGCACGCCCTGGCCATGTTCGTAACGCAGGCCCAGGTCGAACTGCGCCCGAACATGTCCCTGGTCGGCCGCCTTGCGGTACCAGAAGATGGATTCCTGCGCATCGGCGGGCATGCCCTGTCCATGCTCGTACAACAGTCCCAGTTGATACTGGGCGGCGGGGAAGCCCTGCTCGGCGGCCTGGCGGTAGAACGCTTGCGCCTGCGCGTAATCGTGGGCGCCATGTTCATGGTGCAGGCCCAGGTTGTGCTGGGCCGCCGCATGGCCCAGTCCCGCCGCCTTGACATACCACTCCAGCGCAGCCTGTTTATCGCAGGGCACGCCCTGGCCATTGTCGTAGATCAGGCCCAGATTGAACTGCGAACTGGCGTGGCCCTGCTCGGCCGCGCGCCGGTACCAGGCGATCGCCTGCCGGCTGTCTTGCGGCAGCACATCGCCATTTTCATAGCGCAGCGCCAGGTTGAACTGGGCCGGCGCATAGCCCTGCTCGGCCGCCTTGCGCATCCAGGCCGTTGCCTGCTGGCGGTCCTGGCGCACGCCTTGGCCATTGTCGTAGCGCAGGCCCAGGTTGAACTGCGCGCGCGCATAGCCCTGTTCGGCCGCCTTGCGGTACCAGGCGATCGCTTGCACGAAGTCCTGCGGCACGCCCTTGCCATTGTCATACATCATGCCCAGATTATTCTGCGCACCCGCGTCGCCCTGTTCCGCCGCGCGGCTGAACCACAGCATGGCTTGCCCGCTGTCTTGCGCGAGTCCCTGGCCCTTGGCGTACAGCCAGCCCAGGTTGTACTGGGCCGCCGCGTAGCCCTGCTCGGCCGCCTGCTGGTACCAGTGCGCCGCCTGGGCAAAATCCTGCGGCACGCCCTGGCCCTTCTGGCACATCACGCCCAAGTTGTATTGCGCATGCTCGAGCCCCTGCGCGGCAGCCAGGCCATACCAGTGCAGCGCCTGCGCATAGCTTTGTTCGATGCCCTGGCCATTGAAATACATGAAGCCCAGGCTGTGCTGGGCGTTTGCATTGCCCTTCTCGGCCAGACCTTTCAGGCGCAGGTAGTCAGCCGTGTAGCGGGGATCGGCAAGCGACACTGTCAAGCCTCGATGGTCAGCGTCCGGGACGGCGCGGGCGCGGCTTCGGCGATCAGGCGGTTCTGCTCCTGCAGTACGCCGATGAAACTGCCCAGCGAAATGGGCCGGTGGTACAGATAGCCCTGCATCGTGGTGCAGCCCTTGTCCTGCAGGTAGCGCGCCTGCCCTTCCGTCTCCACGCCTTCGGCGATCAGGTGCAGGCCCAGGCCGCGCGCGATCGAGATGATGGCCAGGATGACGGGATAGTGTCCGTGCTCGTCGTGGATTTCCTTCACAAACGACTGGTCGATCTTGATCGTGTGGATGGGGAAGCGGTGCAGGTACGACAGCGAGGAATAACCGGTGCCGAAATCGTCGATGGCCACCGACACGCCCAGCTGGCACAGCGTGTTCAACTGCTCGATCGCATACTGCGGATTGCGGATGCAGATGTTTTCCGTGATCTCCACTTCGATCTTTTCCGGCGCGATGCCGTAGCGCGTCAGCGCGCCGCGCATCTTCTCGAAAAAGTCGCCCCGATCCAGATATTGCGGCGACAAATTGAGCGACAGGCGCACAGCTTCGCCGCCTGCCGCATCCCATTGCAGCAGGTCGCGGCACAGGGCGCCCAGCATCCAGTCCGAGATCGGCAGCATCAAGCCGTTTTCCTCCGCGAATGGCAAGAATTCGCCGGCCGTCAGCAAGCCGCGCTGCGGGTGGTTCCAGCGCATCAGGCCTTCGGCACCGACGATGCGGCCCGTCATCACGTCCACCTGCGGCTGGTAATACATCTCCAGCTGGTTCAGCTCCAGCGCCTTGCGCAAGCTCTGCTCGAGCGCGATCTTCTGATGCGACACGTCGAGCATGGACTCGTGATAAAAACTGTGGCCGTTCTTGCCCAGCGCCTTGACCTGGTACATGGCAATGTCGGCATGGCGCAGCAGCTCGTCGATGGTCTCGCCATCGCCCGGATAGATGGCGATGCCGATCGAGGCCGAGATATGTACCTGGTTGCCATCGAGGTCGAAGGGCTGGTGCAGGCATTCGAGGAATTTGTCGGCGATCAGGCGCGCATCCTGGCGGTCGCGCAGTTCCGGCAGCACGATGGTGAATTCATCGCCACCCTGGCGCGCCAGGGTATCGCCGCGGCGCAGACAATCCTTCAGGCGCAGCGCCACCTGCTGCAGCAATTCGTCGCCCTTCACGTGGCCCAGGGTATCGTTGACCAATTTAAAACGATCGAGGTCGATGAACATCACGGCCAGCTCCGTCAGCTTGCGCCGCGCCTGGATCACGGCCAGCCCCAGGCGGTCCTTGAACAGCATGCGGTTCGGCAGATCGGTCAGGATGTCGTGATAGGCCTGGTAGGAGATGACTTCCTCTGCGCGCTTGCGGTCGGTGATGTCGCGCGCCACGCCGTAGGTGCCGAAGTATTCCTGCTTTTTCGCTTCCTGATCGTGGCCGTGCATGCCGATCGAATTGAGCGGAATCGTCATCAAGGTGTTGTTGAAGGTACGGTCGCTGCCAGTGCCGCTATGGCACTTCAGGCGCAGTTCCACATTGCGCGAGGCGCGCTCGTCGAGGCGACGCTCATTGAAGGCATAGCGCGCCCGCTCCTGGTCTTCATCGTGCACGAGGATGGAATAATGGCTGCCGATCAGCTCTTCGCGGCTAAAGCCCAGCAACTGGTGCACCCTGTCGTTGATGAAGGTGATGCGGCCTTCGTGGTTCAAGGTATAGATGATGTCGGGCGAGCTGTCGACCAGGTAGCGGTACATCTTTTCCGAGTTTTCCAGCTGCAGCGCGATGCGCTCGTTTTCCAGCGCCAGCTTGCGCTTTTGCAGCGCGTTCTCCACCGTCTTGAGCAGCTCTTCGCGGCTGTAAGGCTTGCGCAGATAATCGTAGGCGCCGCGCTTCAGGGCGCCGATGGCCGCCTCGATGCCGACGTCTCCGCTCATGACGATCACGTCGCCCTCGATGCCGCGCCGGTTGATGTGGTCCATGATTTCATGGCCGCTCATGTCGGGCAGGCGCAAGTCGAGCAGGATCAGGTCGAAGCGCAGTTTCGACAACTGCGCCAGCGCTTCGCTGCCGCAGGTAGCCGTGTGCAGCTGGTAGCCGCGGTCTTTCAGCAATTCGTGGAGGGAGGCGAGCAAACGGGGCTCGTCGTCGACCAGCAGGATGCGCGGGCTGTTTTCCAGGTCAAACGGAATGGCGGAGGAGTTCATGGACGTTACGAAGACAAGGCGGTATTGCCGGGCGCGGGCAGCGCGGCTGCAGCGCTCGCCGGCAAGGGAATGGGCAGTAAAATTTCAAACGAGGTGCCGGACTTGCTGCTGCGGCAGCCAATCACGCCATGCAGGCGCGTGACCAGGTCATGCACGATGGACAGGCCCAGGCCGTGATGCGCGCCTTCCTTGCTGCTGCGCACAGGCGAGAACAGATTGGCCAGCACTTCCGGCGCCAGGCCGGCGCCATTGTCGCTGACGCACAGTTCCAGGTACAGGCGGCGGTCGCGGTTGACGTGGCCACGGTTCGCCACTTCGATGCGCCCGCCATCGGGCAAGGCTTCGACGGCGTTCTTCAGCAGATTGAGCAGGATTTGCTTGAGCATGTCGGCATCGGCCTCCACCTCGCATGGCGCATCCTGCATGCGCATGACCACCTCGATCTTGGGCGGCAGGAAGTCGGTGGCGCGGAACAATCGCAGCACATCGTCGACGACGCGCGCGCAATCGGTCACGCCGCTGGCCGCTGCCGGCTGCAGATCGGCCAGGCCGCCGATCAACTGACCGACCCGGTCGATTTCCTCGTTCAGGATCGCCATTTCGCCCGACACCGGCTCCTGCTTTTCCAGCTTGTGATCGAGCACGCTCAGGTAGTTCTTGATGATGGACAGCGGGTTGTTCACTTCATGCACGACGCGGCGCGACGCGGCGCGGTATTCCTCGGCCACGTGATCGAGCTGGCGCCGCGCCAGGCCGCGCGCGCTGATGGCCGTTTCCAGCGCGGTGGCGGCCTGGTTGGCATACGCGCGCAGGAAACCCTCGCGCTTCTGGCAAGCGGGAATCTGCCATGCCGCCACACCGCCAATGAGCACGCCGAGGCTGCGCTGGCCCGACGCCAAAGGCACGCAGACCAGGCTGTCGGTACCGAGGATGCGGAACAGCTGCTCTTCGACGATGCCCAGCGCCGGCATGTCGCGTTTCAGGAACGCCGGCTGGCACTCGAGCGCCGAGGCGGCCAAAGGTCCACCCTTGGCCAACGGGATCGAGAAGCCGGCCAGGCGCTGCTGATGTTCGCCCGCCGCCACGCCGACGAGCGCATGGCCGGTGGCGTTTTGCAGCAGGATGACGGCGGTGTCGAAATCGAACAGGATGCGCGCCGAGCGCGTGATGGCTTCGAGCAGATTGCTCTCGCCCTGCTGCCGGGCGAAGGTCTGTCCCACTTCGGACACCAGCACCATGTTGCGCACTTCGTCGGACAGGCGCCGCTGCACCGGATCGACGGATGGCGGCGCATACGCGGGCGGCGTGGCGATATCGTCGGCGCCGGCCAGGTCGATGCCCAGATGCTGCGCGGCCTGCTCCACCTGGCGCGCGACGCTGCCGGCCAGGTCGTCCAGTGTCTCGACGTCCAGCGCACACAGGCTTGCCGCCTGCGTGATGGACTCGGCCTCGTCCGCATCGTCGGCATGGCAGCACAGCAGGTGCGCCAGGCGCACGATGCGGATCAGGGGATGGCTCGCCTCCAGGCGCGCCAGCGGTTCATGGTGATACAGCACGCTGTCAGCCAGGAAGGAATCGAGATGCCAGCGCTCGATCAGCCAGGCGCCCGCTTCGGCATGCGTGATCTGCAAGGTGCGCTGCTCCACCGCGCACAGGGCGGCATCGTCGCGCGCCGTGAAATTGAAGGCGTATTCCTTCGGCGCCGTGGCCAGCAAGGCCAGGCGGCCCACGTTGTGCAGCAAGCCCGCCAGATACGCTTCCTCGGCGTGCGGATAGGCCATGGCTTTGGCCAGCGCGCGCGCCATGACGGCGGCCGATAGCGAACTTTTCCAGAAGGCGCGCAAATCCGTGCTGCCGGAATGGGGAAAGCTGTTGAAGGTCTGGAAGACAGATTCGCTGATGACCAGGGTCTTGATCATGTCCGTGCCGAGCGACACGAGCGATTGCTCCAGGCTGACGACCTTGCTCTGGCGGTGATAGGCCGAGCTGTTGGCCACACCGAGGATCTTGCTGGTCATGCCCGCATCCTTGGCGATCAGGGCGGCCAGCTCCGGCATGCCGGCATCGTCGGCCTGCAGGTGGGCGATCAGCTTGAGGAGGATCTGCGGCATGGCCGGCAGGCGGGCAATCAGCAGGCGATTGCGTATATCTTGATCAGATTGATGCATCGTATCAGGCATTGCCGGTTCGAAAAGGATGAGCGCTCAGCAGCGAAGCGCGGCCACGTTCAGAGGAATCCTCCACTCCTGTAAGCAAAAAATGTGTTGCCTGAGAGGATGCCGGGAAAGCAGTCATCTTATCATAAGCGCCGGATATTACTTGCAATATAGAAAATTAAGTTGAAATAAATCCAGCGTTCTGCCATGGAAACTTATGCCCTGGAGGAACCCAGCAAACGGTGGCGGAAGCGCCGCGATATCAGCCACAGCGCCAGTGCCAGGCCTGTAAACGCCAGCTGGCCCGAGGCCAGCCACAGCACGGAACCGGACAGCAGCGGCGAGATCACGCCAGCCACCACAGCGCCCAGCAAGGTGCTGGCAAACGACTGGCACGAGGCCACCGTGCCGCGGATATGCGGGAACAAATCGAGCGCCAGCAGGGTCGCGCCCGGCCCCACCAGCGACATGCCGAAGGTGTAGAAGAACAGGGGCAGCACCGACCAGGGCAGCGATGGCGGCAGGAACAGGTGATACACGACATTGACGCTGGCGGCGCACAGCAGGAAGGCAAAGCCGATGCCGATCTGGCGCGCGAACGTGACCTTGCCGGCGATGCGGTTGGCCGCCGCGGCGCCCATGAAGATGCCGCTCACGCAGGGAATGAACAGCCAGGCGAATTGCGATGGCCCCAGGCCCAGCTGCTTGGGCAGCATTTCCGGCGCGGCCGTGATGAACAGGAACAGGCCCGCGAAATTGAGGGCGACAATGCCCGCCTTGATGTGGAACAGGGGCGAGCGCAGGATCTGGCCATAGCTCGACGCGAGAAAACGCGGATTGAACGGCTGGCGCTTGGCCAAAGGCAGGGTTTCGGGCAGGCGCCAGTAGCAGAACGCCAGCAGCACCACCGTGTAAAAGGCGAGGAACAGGAAGATCGAGCGCCAGTCGAACCAGATGACGATCCAGCCGCCGAGAATCGGCGCCACGGCCGGAGCGATGGAAAAGATCATCGTCACCAGCGACAGCAGCCGCGCCGCCGCCGCATCGGCATACAGGTCGCGGATGATGGCGCGGCTGATCACCACGCCGGCGCCGGCCGAGACGCCCTGCATGATGCGGAAGAACCACAGATAGTGCACCGTATGCGCCGAAGCGCAACCCAGCGAGCCGATGGCGAACATCAGCAGGGACACGAGAATGACGTTGCGCCGGCCGAAGGTATCCGAAATCGCGCCATGCCACAGCACCATGCCGGCAAAGGCCAGCATGTAGAACGTCAGCGACTGCTGCACTTCCAGCGGCGACGCCTGCAACGAACCCTGGATCGCGCCAAACGCGGGCAGATACGTATCGATCGACAGGGGGCCCAGCATCGACAGCCCGGCCAGCATCATCGCCAGCGCACCGCGGCTCAGCGGCGCCATGTGGCTCGGCGTGGGAGGCGGAACGGGGGTAACCGGGTCGGGCGGCACATCGGCCGGTGGGGTGGGAAACATGGCGGATCCAAAGTGGCGCGCGGACCGGTTGCCGTCCGCGCGCGGGGTTACTGCGGGTGTCTTGCGGTGAATGCTTACTGCTGTGGCTTCGGTTTCGCTTCTTCGCGGCGGTTATAGCCTGCGACCATATCAAAGCGGAACAAACGGCATTCCAGCGCACCGTTGAAGAATGGCGTTTTGCGCGCTTCCTTCAGGCGCAGCAGCTTGGGCAAGCCCAGGTCGGCCGTAAACAGGAACACGGTCCAGCCGGCGAAACGCTGCTTCAGGGTCGTGCCCATGGCCGAGTAGAAGGACGTCGACAGTTCATCTTCCGGGATGGTGCTGTCGCCGCGCACGCCGATACGCTCGCCGTACGGCGGGTTGGTCAGCATGATGCCCGGCACGTCGCTTGGCGGCTTGACTTCCTGCGCCTCGATCTGTTTCAAGGGCACGTCGAAGCGCACGCCGGCGCAACGCAGGTTGTGGCGCGTCATGGCGACCATGTCGCCCGAGATATCGCTGCCGAAAATCGTCGGTTCGGCCGGCAGCGGATTGACCTTGATAGCGTTTTTCATGGCATTCCATGGCGCCGGATCGAAGTCGTGGAAGTTTTCAAACGCGAACTGGCGCGAGGCGCCCGGAGGTATCCCCTGCAGCATCTGCGCCGCTTCGGCCAGGATGGTGCCGGAACCGCACATCGGGTCGAACAGCACCATGCCAGGCTTCCAGCCCGACACGCGCAGCAGGCCGGCGGCCAGGTTTTCGCGCAGCGGCGCGTCGCCCGTCTCTTCGCGCCAGCCGCGCTTGAACAGGGCTTCGCCCGAGGTGTCGAGGTAGACGGTGAACGTGTGCGCGTCGAGGAAGCCGACGATGCGCATGTCCGGCGTCTTGGTATTGACCGAAGGACGCTCGTTGAACTGGTCGCGGAAGCGGTCGCAGATCGCATCCTTGATTTTCAAGGTCGTGAATTCCAGGCTGCGCAGCGGCGATTTGACGGCCGTGACGTCGACGCGGATCGTGTGGTGCACGCCGAACCAGTCTTCCCAGGATTGCGCCAGGGTCAGGTCATAGATGTCGTTTTCCGTCTTGTAGCCGGAATGGGCCATGCGCATCAGCACGCGCGAAGCGATGCGCGAATGCAGGTTGATGCGGTAGGAATCGAGCAGGTCGCCCGAGCAGTGTACGCCGCCCGGTACCTGGTTGTGGACCTTCATGGTCGCACTATCCTGGGCGATCTCGCCCAGTTCCTCGGCCAGCGCCGCTTCCATGCCGCGCGGGCATGGGCAAAAATATGAAGCCATGGTGTACCTTTTATCCGTTGTAGTGAAGACCCGCAGGCACCTGCTGCGCGGTACGGCGCTCTCCCGGCGATGCTCGCCGTACCTTTGTACGGCTGCGCTTCTCGGACAAGCGGCGATCCGCTCGCGACGGTGCCTGCGGGTATCGTTACTTTTACTACATTAAAAAAACTACTTTGTTAACACTGCTTTTAACTTGCTACCTCGCCAGCCGACATGTGCCGCTGACTGTGCTTGTCGGATTACGCGCGGGGCGCTAATCCGACCTACATCCTTTATTTATTTTTCTTCCAGCGCCCGCTCGACGAAATCGAGACGGTCCTGGCCCCAGTACCCTTCGCCATCGACGATGTACCACGGCGAGCCAAAGATATTGGCGGCGGTGGCCGCTTCCGTATTCGCGTCGTATTCCGCCTGCACGCTGGCCGTCTCCGACGTTTTCAGCAACTGGCGGCCATCGAAACCGGCGTCAACGGCGATCTGCACAAGCGTTTCTTCGTCACCGATGTTGCGCTCTTCGGCCCACAGGCCGCGCATGATGGCGTGCGCCAGGTTCAGCGATGCTTCCACGCCGTGCGCCAGGCGCGTGGCGATGATCAGCTTGGCCGACGCTTCCGGCGACACGGGGAAGAACTTTGGCTGCAAGATCAATGGCACTTGCAAAAAGGCCGACCAGCGGGCCAGTTCGGTCAGGCGGTAGGCCTGGCGCTGCGGCGCGCGCTTGGCCAGCGGCAGGCCGCCGGAGACGCTGAAGACCTTGCCCAGGTCGAAGGGACGCACGTCGATCTGTGCGCCCGTCTTCGCGGCGATGGCCATCAGGCGCGCGTGGCCCAAATAGGTCCATGGCGAGTGGGGGGCGAAGAAATACTGCACGACTTTGTTCTGACTTGCACTCATCTCGACTCCCTTAGAAAGGCTTGACCACGACCAGCACGACGACGGCCAGCAGCATCACCACCGGCACTTCATTAAACCAGCGGAACCAGGTGTGGCTGCGCTTGTTGAGACCTTTTTCAAACTTGCGCAGGATGGAACCGCAGGCGTGGTGATAGCCGAGCAGCAGCACCACGAACGTCAGCTTGGCGTGCATCCAGCCCGGCATCTTCATGCGGCCTTCGCCCCCGCCATACAGCATCCACATCAGGGCCAGCCCCAGCACCATCGCCGGCAGCGCCAGCAACGACATGAAGCGGTACAGCTTGCGCGCCATCAGCAGCAGGCGCTCGGTGGCCACCGTTTCCGTCTCCATCGCCAGGTTCACGAAGATGCGCGGCAGGTAAAACAGGCCGGCGAACCAGGACATGACGAAGATGATGTGGAAGGCTTTGGTCCAGAGAAAGAGCATGGGGTTCCCAGTGTCGGAGGTGGAGAAAAACAGAGCGCGGGCCGCCTTGTGGGCCGCCCGCGAGGAGACTACTTGCGGATTTCGCCGTGGCCGAATACCACGTACTTGAGCGAGGTCAGGCCTTCCAGGCCCACCGGACCGCGCGCGTGCAGCTTGTCGTTCGAGATGCCGATTTCGGCGCCCAGGCCATACTCAAAACCGTCGGCGAAACGCGTCGACGCGTTCACCATCACCGAGGCGGAATCGACTTCGCGCAGGAAGCGCAGCGCATCGCTGTAGTCTTCCGTGATGATCGATTCCGTGTGCTTCGATGAATACTGGTTGATGTGGTCCATCGCCTCATCGATGCCGTCGACGACCTTCACCGACAGGATGGCCGCCAGGTATTCGGTGGACCAGTCTTCCTCGGTGGCGTGTACCAGGTGCGGATAAGCAGCGGCGGCCAGGATCGCATGGCTTTCCGGATCGGCGCGCAGTTCCACCTGCTTGGTCAGGTACAGCTCGGCCAGCTGCGGCAGCACGGTGGCGGCGATGGCGCGCGACACCAGCAGGGTTTCCATGGTGTTGCAGGTGCCGTAGCGGTGGCACTTCGCGTTGAAGCCGATATCGATCGCCTTCCTGATATCGGCCTTGGCGTCGATGTAGACGTGGCAGATGCCGTCGAGGTGCTTGATCATCGGCACGGTGGCTTCTTCCATCAGGCGCGCGATCAGGCCCTTGCCGCCGCGCGGCACGATGACGTCCACGTACTGCGGCATGGTGATCAGGGCGCCGACGGCGGCGCGGTCCGTGGTGTCGATGACTTGCACGGCATCGGCCGGCAGGCCGGCTCCCTGCAAGCCTTCGGCCACCAGCTTGGCCAGCGCACGGTTGCAGTGTATCGCTTCCGAGCCGCCGCGCAAGATCGTCGCGTTGCCGCTCTTGATGCACAGGCCGGCCGCGTCCACCGTCACGTTCGGACGCGCTTCATAGATGATGCCGATGACGCCCAGCGGCACGCGCATCTGGCCCACCTGGATGCCCGTCGGGCGGAATTTCATGTTCGAGATTTCACCGATCGGGTCGGCCAGCGAGACGATCTGCGTCAAGCCTTCGACCATGGTGGCAATCGCCGCATCGGACAGGGTCAGGCGGTCGAGCATGGCCGGCGCCAGGCCGGCGGCAGCGGCCGCATCGAGATCGCGCTGGTTGGCGGCGCGCAGCAGATCGGCATCGCGCACGATGGCGGCGGCGATCAGGCTCAAGGCGCGGTTGCGCGTGGCGCTGTCGGCACGCGCCATGGCGCGCGAAGCGGCGCGCGCGCGCGTGCCCACGTCCTGCATATATTCTGTGATGTCCATGCTCGTATCCATATAATAAAAAACTAGCCTCGGGCGATCTTCAGACCCAGCTGCAGCATGGCGTCCCAGGCATCGCCCGCGTAGCCCTTGGCGCGCAAGCCCTTGATCATCTTGTCCACCTGCGCCGCCTGCTGCAGCGCCGCTTCCAGCACAGGCAGCGAAATGCGCCGCAGGGCCGGTTCCATCATCCGCTCACGCGGACCCCAGATGCGGTATTCCTTCAGCAGCGCGCCCAATGGACGCCCTTGCGCCATGCCGGCCTTCAATTTTAACAGCGTACGGATTTCCTCGGAGACGGCCCACAAGACCAGCGGCAGCGCCTCGCCCTCGCCTTTCAAGCCTTCGAGCATGCGCACCAGGCGCGCCGGATCGCCGGCCAGCATGGCTTCGGACAGCTTGAAGACATCGTAGCGGGCCACGTTCAGCACCGCGTCCTGCACTTGTTCGTACGTCAGCTTGCCCGCGGCATGCAACAAGCCCAGTTTCTGAATTTCCTGGTGCGCCGCCAGCAAATTGCCTTCCACCCGTTCGGCGATGAAGTCAATGCTGGCCCGTTCGGCGCTTTGCCCCTGCGCTGCCAGACGCTGCGATATCCATGCCGGCAACTGCGCCCGTTCCACATTCGGAATGTCGATATACACGGCCGCCTGCTGCAGGCTGGCGACCCAGGCCGCCTTCTGCGTGGCCCAGTCCAGCTTGGGCAAGGTGATCAGGGTGAGATTATCGGGACTGAGATTTTTGGCGTAGCTTTGCAGCGCCGCGCCGCCATCCTTGCCCGGCTTGCCGGTGGGGATGCGCAGCTCGATCAGTTTTTTATCGCCGAACAGCGACAGCTCCTGGTTCGCCGCCAGCAGTTCGCCCCACTTGAAGCTGCGCTCCACCGTCAGCACGTCGCGCTCGGAATACCCTTGCGCGCGCGCCGCGCGGCGGATCTTGTCGGCCGCTTCCAGCGCCAGCAGGTGTTCGTCGCTGGTGATCACATACAGCTGCGCCAGCGGCTTGGCCACATGCCCATCGAGCGCGTCTATCCGCAATTGCATGGCGTCCCCGTTACTGCTGCGGGGCTGCCGGCGCGACCGGCGTCACGGGCGCCACTGGCGCCACCGACATGGCCGGCAGCACCGGCTTGATGGCGGCCAGGCGGCGCATGATCTGTTGTACCAGATCGTTGCGCATGTCGCGGTACAGCGCCGCTTCCTCGGTTTCCTTGGCCAGCACCTGCCTGTCGTCGAAGGTGATAGGACGCACCAGGCTGATGGTCGTCGGTGCCAGCAACTGGTTGCCGGCCTTGTCCAATACGCGGAAATTGATCGCATAGCCAAGTTGGTACTCTTGTACGCGACCACTGGTATTCAGGGACAAAATGGTCTTGGTACGATTCCTCTCCGGATCGCTGAGCACTTCAAGGACGGCGTCGGCGCCATCCTTGGTATTGACCACCTCCGTGCTGCCAATGGCGCGGATATAGCGTTTCAGGCCGATCGCCAGTGGCGACGAGTCGGGCAAGCCGATGTACATCGTCGCGAACGGCAGCATGAAACTGCCGTTCGAACCGCGCAAATGAAAGCCGCAGGCCGACAGCAAAACGGTCAGGCCCAACGCCAGCACGGCGCGGCGGCCCAACAGCGATACTTGAGAGGAAGTCGTCATGATTACACCACGATGCTGATTAACTTGCCTGGCACGACGATGATCTTCTTCGGCGTGGTCTCGACGTACTTCTGCACACTTTCGCACGCCAGCGCAGCCGCTTCGATGCTGGCCTTGTCCGCATCCTTGGCAACCGTGATCGAGCCACGCAGCTTGCCGTTCACCTGGATCATCATCTCGATCTCGGACTGTTCCAATGCGGCCGGGTCGACCTGCGGCCATGCCACGTTCAACAGGTCGCCGTGCACGCCAGCGTAGCCCAGTTCCTGCCACAGCACGTGGGTGATGTGCGGCGCGACAGGGTTCAGCAGGCGCAGGAAGATGGAGAAGCCTTCGGCGATCAGCGCCTTCGACTGCGCGCTGTCATCGAGCTTGGCCGATTCCAGGGTGTTGAGCATCTTCATGCAGGCCGACACGACGGTGTTGTACTGGATGCGCTTCAAGTCGTAATCGGCTTGCTGCAGCAGCTTGTGCAATTCGCGGCGCAGGTTTTTCTGCGCGTCGCCCGTGGCGGGAGCCGCGCCGCCAGCCAGTGCGGATTGAATCGTGGACGACTGCGCGTAACCGAAGTTCCACACGCGGCGCAGGAAGCGGTTCGCGCCTTCGACGCCGCTGCCCGACCATTCCAACGTCTGTTCCGGCGGCGAGGCGAACATGGTGAACAAACGGGCCGTGTCGGCGCCGTACTGCTCGATCTGCGCTTGCGGGTCGATGCCGTTGTTCTTCGACTTCGACATTTTTTCCGTGCCGCCGATTTCCACCGGCTGGCCGTCGGCCACCAGGACGGCGCTTTGCGGACGGCCTTTGTCATCGAGCGACAGGCGTACGTCGTCCGGGTTGAACCAAGTGATCTTGCCCGCCGCATCCTTGCGGAAGTAGGTTTCGTTGAGCACCATGCCTTGCGTCAGCAGGTTGACGAATGGCTCGTCGAACTTGACCAGGCCGAAGTCGCGCATGATCTTGGTCCAGAAGCGCGCATACAGCAAGTGCATGACGGCGTGTTCGATGCCGCCGATATACTGGTCCATCGGCATCCAGTAATCGTTGCGCGCGTCGACCATGGCGTCGTTCGAGCCTGGCGAGGTATAGCGCATGTAGTACCACGACGAATCGACGAAGGTATCCATGGTGTCCGTCTCGCGGCGCGCCGGCTTGCCGCACTGCGGGCAGTCGCACTGCAAGAAGGCTTCATATTTGTTCAGCGGATTGCCCGTGCCGTCCGGCACGCAGTCTTCCGGCAGCACCACTGGCAAATCTTTTTCCGGCACCGGCACCACGCCGCAATCGGCGCAATGGATCATCGGGATCGGCGTGCCCCAGTAGCGCTGGCGCGAAATGCCCCAGTCGCGCAGGCGGAACGTGGTTTTCTTTTCGCCCAGGCCCAGTTCCGCCAGGTCGGCGGCCACCGCATCGACGGCGGACGCGAAATGCAGGCCGTCGTATTTGCCGGAGGCGACACAGACGCCATCCTTGCTGCCATACGATTCCTGCCAGGCGTCCGTCGAAAATTCCTGGCCCTTGACTTCGATCACTTGCTTGATCGGCAGATCGTATTTCTTGGCAAAGCCGAAATCGCGTTCGTCGTGCGCCGGCACGCCCATCACGGCGCCATCGCCGTAGGTGATCAGCACGTAGTTGCCGACCCAGACTTCCACTTGCGCGCCCGTCAACGGATGGGTGACGAACAGGCCGGTCGGCATGCCCTTCTTCTCCATCGTTGCCATGTCCGCTTCGATCACGGAACCGAGCTTGCATTCGGCGTTGAAGGCCGCCAGCGCAGGATTGCTTTGCGCGGCGTGGATGGCCAGCGGGTGCTCGGCGGCCACGGCGCAGAAGGTCACGCCCATGACGGTGTCCGGACGCGTGGTAAACACATACAGCTTGCCGTCGCCGATCAGGCTACCTTCGGCATCCGCGATTGTGTGCGGGAAGGCGAAGCGCACGCCCGTCGACTTGCCGATCCAGTTGGTCTGCATGGTGCGCACGCGCTCGGGCCAGCCCGGCAGCTTGTCGTCCACATAGGCCAGCAGCTCTTCCGCGTAATCGGTGATGCGCGCGTAGTACATCGGGATTTCGCGCTTTTCGATCAGCGCGCCCGAACGCCAGCCCTTGCCATCGACCACTTGCTCGTTGGCCAGCACGGTCTGGTCGATCGGATCCCAGTTCACGGTACCGGTCTTCTTGTAGATGATGCCTTTTTCCAGCATCTTGAGGAACATCCACTGATTCCATTTGTAGTATTCGGGCTTGCAGGCCGTCATTTCGCGCGACCAGTCGATGGCCAGGCCCATCGATTCCATCTGCTGCTTCATATGGGCGATGTTCGAATACGTCCATTGCGCGGGCGGCACGTTGTTGGCCATGGCCGCGTTTTCCGCCGGCATGCCGAACGCATCCCAGCCCATCGGCATGAGCACGTTGTAGCCGTTCATGCGCAGGTAGCGGTACATCACATCATTGATCGTATAGTTGCGTACGTGACCCATGTGCAGCTTGCCCGAAGGGTAAGGCAGCATCGAGCAGGCAAAATACTTGCCTTTTGGGAAACGTGGGTCGTGTTCGACGGCTTTATAGGCGTCGATCGCCTTCCAGTGCGATTGGGCGGCTTGTTCGACGTCGGCGGGACTATATTTATCTTGCATAATGGATGTGCGACCAGCGTGGCCCGGCCAATAGTGGATATGAACCGAGCATTATACTGGTTGTCGCCGCCTGATAGCGCGGCGCGCTGGCGGCCCGGGCGCGCATATTTTGGCCGGCGCACAATTATGCTGTGTAAGATATACGCAATCTTGTTCTTTGCATCAAAGCCGGCCATGATCGTCTACCAGGAATATCCGCCCATCCCCGCCCTGCGGCCCTGGCTGGACTGCGTCTGGACCTGCCGCGTGCAGACGGGCGCCAGACCCTTCACGCACCAGGTCTTGCCCGACAATTGCATCGATATCTTGTGCCAGGACCAGCAGGACGCCAGCTTTGCCGTCGGCATGATGACGGCGCCGATTGCCGTCGTCAGCCAGGGCCTCGTGCAAACGGTGGCGGCCCGCTTCAAACCGGGCGCGGCGGCGCGTTTCTTCCAGCTGCCCTTGTGCGAGCTCAACGATGGACGCACGGGATTGCAACAGCTGTGGGGCCGCGAGCTGGCGGCGCGCCTCGGTGACGCGCTATGGAGCGAGCCCTTGACCAATGTACAACGAGTTTCCATTTTGCAAGAATATCTGCTGCTGCGCCTGCGCACCGCGCCGCCACGGCGTCAGGCTGGCGCGGCCGACCACGCGATCGCGGCCATCGAGGCGGCAGCCGGCCAGGTGCGCGTGGATGGGCTTGCGCAGCAGCTGGGCGTGTCGCGCCAGCACCTGGCGCTGCAATTTCGCCAGCAAGTGGGCATCAGCCCGAAGCTGTTTGCCCGCATCTGCCGCTTTCGCGCGGCCAGCCAGGGCATGCGAAGCCTGGCGGGCCAGCAGGACTGGGCGCAAGTGGCCTTACAGTATGGTTATTTCGACCAGTCGCACCTGATCCACGACTTCCAGGATTTCGCCCGCAGTTCGCCCGAGGCGTGGCTGGCGGGCCGGCGCACTTGAATACCTTCCATTTTTACAATCACGCGCCGCGCGCCGGTGGCATGATGACCGTATTCTTCATTCATCAGGAGCAGAACATGATCAAAGGTTTACGCACCGTCACCTATCCCGTCCCCGACCTGGACCAGGCCAAGGCCTGGTACAGCCAGGTATTCAATACCGCTCCGTATTTCGACCAGCCCTTCTACGTCGGCTTTGCCATCGGCGGCTTCGAGCTGGGCTTGCTGCCGGACGGCCAGCCGGGCACGCAAGGCAGCGTGACGTACTGGGGCGTGGACGGCATCGAGCAGGAAGTCGAGCGCATCGTGGCGCTGGGCGGCAGCCTGCACCATCCGATCACGGACGTGGGCGACGGCATCCGCACGGTGGAATTGCTCGACCCGTTCGGCAACCAGATCGGCCTGATCGACAATCCCCATTTCGATACCAGCAAAGTCGTCTAAGCGGCTTCACCTTGCAGCCAGACCCGGAACTGCTGCAAGGCCAGTTTTTCATGCGCCGCCTCGGGCGTGATCAGGTAATACGCGCGCTGGCCGCGCAGTGGGCGCTCGCATGCGATGCGCAGCTCGCCGCGCGCCAGTTCCGCTTCGACCAGCATGCGTGGCAGCAAGACCACGCCCTGCCCCTGCACGGCCGCCATGGCCAGCATGGAAAACAGTTCATAGCGGGCACCGTAGCGTGCCTCTTCCCCATCGACCTGCATGGCGTCAAACCACTGGCGCCAGGCGCCCGGGCGCGTACTTTGTTGCAACAAGGTCAGTTCCAATAAATCCTGCGGCTGCCAGGCGCTGCGTGCCGCCAGCAGGCGGGGGCTGGCGACGGGCACGATTTCTTCATGCATGAGCAAGGTGGCGCGCGTGCCGGGCCAGCGCGCCAGCTGCTCGGGCGTGCCCGCGTACAGGGCGCCGTCGTATTCCGTATCGGCAAACATGAACGGTTTTGTATATGCGTCGATATGCACGACGATGTCGGGATGCAAGCCCGCCAGTGAAGCCAGCCGCGGCATCAGCCAGCGCGTGGCAAACGTGGGAACCGAAGCCAGCTGCAAGGCCCCGCCACCGCCCTGGCGCGCCATGGTGTCGAGCGTGTCGCGCTCGAGGCCATCGAGGCGAGCCGCGATCTGCCGCGCATACGCCGCGCCGGCGCTGGTCAGCAGCACCCCATGGCGCGTGCGCTGGAACAGTTGCACGCCGAGAAAGCTTTCCAGCGAGGATATCTGGCGCGACACGGCACTTTGCGTCAGCGACAGTTCGCGCGCCGCATGCGTGTAGCTCTGGTGCCGCGCAGCCGCCTCGAAGCAGTTCAAGGCTTGCAGCATGGGAATTTTGCGTGACATGGGGTATCCGGCCGGTGAAAGGCTCCTAGTATGCCGCAAGATATGCGCAGTACGCATGTCTGAGTGCGAAAAAATCGTTTGCGCAAGGCTAGGCAAAAACCTACCATGAGCCATATTCAATCTTGCGCCGTTCACCGGCGCTCACCTGCGAGGCCTGTGATGAGCAAAACCGTATTCGACTGGAATTCCCCCCTGCTGCTGGAAGAACAACTGACGGGCGACGAACGCGCCGTGCTGGAAGCGGCCCGCGACTATTGCCAGGGCAGCCTGGTGCCACGCGTACTCGAATCGTTCCGCCATGGCCGCACGGATGCGGCCATCTTCCGCGAAATGGGCGAGCTGGGCTTGCTGGGCACCACCATTCCCGAAGAATACGGCGGCGCCGGCCTGAACTACGTCTGCTACGGCCTGGCCGCGCGCGAAGTCGAGCGCGTCGATTCGGGCTACCGCTCGATGATGAGCGTGCAATCGTCGCTGGTGATGGTGCCGATCAATGCCTTCGGCAACGAAGAAACGAAACAGAAATATCTGCCGAAACTGGCGATGGGCGAATACATCGGCTGCTTCGGCCTGACGGAACCGAACCACGGCTCCGATCCGGGCAGCATGGTCACGCGCGCCCGTAAAGTGCCGGGCGGCTACAGCCTGTCGGGCGCGAAGATGTGGATCACCAACAGCCCGATCGCCGACGTGTTCGTCGTCTGGGCCAAGGACGATGAAGGCGCGATCCGCGGCTTCGTGCTGGAAAAAGGCTGGAAAGGCCTGTCGGCGCCGGAAATCCACGGCAAGGTGGGCTTGCGCACCAGCATCACCGGTGAAATCGTCATGGATGAAGTGTTCTGCCCTGAAGAAAACGCCTTCCCCGACGTGCGCGGCCTGAAAGGCCCGTTCACTTGCCTGAACAGCGCCCGCTACGGCATTGCCTGGGGCGCGCTGGGCGCGGCCGAAGACTGCTACCTGAAGGCCCGCCAATACACGATGGACCGCCAGCAATTCGGCCGCCCATTGGCAGCGAACCAGCTGGTGCAAAAGAAGCTGGCCGACATGCTGACGGAAATCACCATGGGCTTGCAAGGCTGCTTGCGCCTGGGCCGCATGAAGGATGAAGGCTCGCCCGCCGTGGAAATCACGTCCATCATGAAACGCAACAGCTGCGGCAAGGCGCTCGATATTGCCCGCATGGCGCGCGACATGATGGGTGGCAACGGCATTTCCGACGAGTTCGGCGTCATCCGCCACCTGGTCAACCTGGAAGTGGTCAACACCTACGAAGGCACGCACGATGTGCACGCGCTGATCATCGGCCGCGCCATCACCGGCATCGCCGCCTTCAACTAATGGACGCCTTGGCTTCCACCTTGCGGCCCGCGCCGCTGACCGGCTTGCGCGTGCTCGACCTGTCGCGCGTGCTGGCCGGCCCGTGGGCCGGGCAAATGCTGGCCGACCTGGGCGCCGACGTCGTCAAGGTTGAACAGCCGGGCCGCGGCGACGACACGCGCTCGTGGGGTCCACCGTATCTGAAGGATGAAGATGGCCGTGACACCGCCGAGGCCGCCTATTTCCAGTGTGCCAACCGCAACAAGCGCTCCCTGTGCATCGACCTGGCCGCGCCCGAAGGGCAAGCGCTGGTGCGCAAGCTGGCTGCCGAATCGGACGTGCTGCTGGAAAATTTCAAGCTCGATGGCTTGAAGCAATATGGCCTCGATGCGGCCAGCTTGCTGGCGCTCAACCCGCGTCTCGTCTACTGCTCCATCACGGGCTTCGGCCAGGATGGGCCGTACGCGGCGCGCGCCGGCTATGACTTCCTGATCCAGGGCATGGGTGGCTTGATGAGCATCACGGGCGTGCCCGATGGCCAGCCGGGCGCCGGACCGCAAAAAGTGGGCGTGGCGCAGACGGACATCCTGACGGGCCTGTACGCCACCATCGCCGTGCAGGCGGCGCTGGCCGAACGGGAACGCTCGGGCCTGGGCCAGCATATCGACCTGGCCTTGCTGGACGTGCAAGTGGCGGCGCTGGGCAACCAGGCGGCCAACTACCTGTGCGGCGGCAAAGTGCCGCAGCGCATGGGCAATGCGCATCCGAACATCGTGCCTTACCAGGACTTTCCCACGGCCGATGGCGACATGATTCTGGCGATCGGCAACGATGGACAGTTTTCGCGTTTTTGCGCCGTCGCCGGCCACCCGGAATGGGCGCAGGATGAACGCTTCGCCACCAATCCGCAGCGCGTGGCGCACCGGGCGATCCTGATCCCCTTGATGCGCCAGACCACGGTCATGCGCACGACGGCCGAGTGGATCAGCGCCTTCGAGGCGCAAGCCGTGCCGTGCGGCCCCGTCAACCGCATCGACCAGGTGTTTGCCGACCCGCAAGTGGTGGCACGTGGCTTGAAAGTGGAAATGCCGCATCCGACGGCGGGCACGGTGGCGCTGGTGGCCAATCCCGTGCGCCTGTCCGGCTCGCCGGTGCAATACCGCTTGCCACCGCCGTTGCTGGGGCAGCATACGCAGGAAGTGCTGCAGCAGTGGCTGGGATTGGACAGTGCGGAGATTGATGGCTTGCGTGAGCGCAAGGTGGTGTAAAAAGCTGGGGTCAGACCCGGCGGGTCTGACCCCGGAATTATTTCAGGGTCAACTTCAACGCCGGCTTCTCGCCATAATCGTCATAGCGCTCATTGATGCCGGCGATACAGAAGGTGATTTCTTCCAGCAAGTCCGGCACTTGCGCCTTCATGCTTTCCGCATCCTGCACGACGATTTCCAGCACTTCGTTCGGCTTCAAACGGAACTGCGTCATGTTTTCGTCGTCGCGCAAATAGCTGAGGCAATCGACCCAGGCATCCATGCTGTTGCCGTAGAACTCGGGGAAACCGAAGGCTTGCACGCATTGCGCGTGAAAGCTCGCTTCGTCGCTGATGTCTTTTCCATTCAGGATGGCAGTGGCCATGGTCTTCCTCAGTTCTTCAGCGACAGCACATCCTGCATGTCGAACAGGCCGGTCGGCTTGTCGGCCAGGAAACGCGCGGCGCGCAGGGCGCCATGGGCGTAGGTGACGCGGCTGCTCGACTTGTGGCTGATCTCGATGCGCTCGCCGATGCCGGCAAACAGCACCGTATGGTCGCCGACGATATCGCCGCCGCGGATGGTGGCAAAGCCGATGGTCGACGGGTCGCGTTCGCCCGTCACGCCTTCGCGGCCGTACACGGCGCATTCCTTCAAGTCGCGGCCCAGGGCGCCGGCCACCACTTCACCCATTTGCAGGGCCGTGCCCGATGGCGCATCGACCTTGAAGCGGTGATGCGCTTCGATGATCTCGATATCGTAACCTTCGGACAGGCTTTTCGCGGCCAGTTCCAGCAGCTTCATGGTGACGTTTACGCCCACGCTCATGTTCGGTGCGAACATGATGGCCGTCTTTTCGGCGGCGGCGGCAATGGCGGCCTTGCCAGCGTCATCGAAACCGGTGGTGCCGATGATCATCTTGATGCCGTGCTCGGCGCAATACGCCAGGTGCTGCAAAGTGCCTTCAGGGCGCGTGAAGTCGATCAGGTAATCGGCGCCGGCCAGGCCGGTGGCCAGGTCGGACTCGATCAGCACGCCGGCAGGCTTGCCGAGGAAAGCGGCGGCATCCTGGCCGACGGACGGCGAGCCGGCGCGGTCGAGCGCGCCAGCGAGCACGGCGTCGGGCGCGTTGCTGACCGCTTCGATCAGGATATGGCCCATGCGGCCGCTGGCGCCAGCGATGGCGATTTTCAGTTCAGTCATTTTATTCTCTTACAACAGCTTATTTGGTGGGTTCGGCAGCAGGTGCAGGTGCCGGCTCGGCGGCAGGCACCGTTGCGGGTGCAGGGGCAACTTCAGGCTTGCTCACAGGAATGGCAGGGGCGGCATCGGCCGGCACCGGCACGGCGCTTGGCGCCACGGGCGATGGCACGACGGCGGCAGGCACGTCGGCCTTGGCAACCTTGGCGAATGGCGACGGACCGGCGATACGGTCGATGTATTCTTTCTCCGTCGGCAAGTTGCCGCCTTCGAAACGTTCCACTTTGCCATCCTTGCCAAAGTACACGACCACGCGGCTGCTGGTGGTTTCGCCACTGCCCCGGGCCAGGCGGAATGGGTAATCCCAGCGGTCGGCATGGAAGATATCGGTCAGCAGCGAGGTGCCGAGGACGAAGCGCACCTGGTCGCGCGTCATGCCCACTTTCAACTGGGCCAGCATCTCTTCGGAGACAAAGTTGCCTTGTTGAATGTCAGGACGGTAGGGCGAGAAAAACCACATGAATTTTTGCAGCGGCGTAATGGTGGTCGTTTGTGCGCCCTGTTCGGGGACCAGTTCCTTGCCTTCTTTTTGAGCAGCTGCCGGCTTTTCGCCAAGGATGCCACGGCTGGCGCAGCCGGACATGGCCAGCGCGACACAGACCATGCCTGCCACGACTGGTGCTCGGAATGAAATACGGTGCCAGAGAGATGGCAATACAGCCGGTGTTACGCGCATAAATGACCTCAATTTGATGAACAAAACGCCAGGAGTGGCCGGCCTGCCAAAAAATGCATATTTTGGCACTCCCCGCTAAAACGCTATATGATAAAGCACCTGACCCACATACGAGCAACAAACATGAGTAACAATCCTAGTGATCTCAAGGCAAGCGGCCTGAAAGCCACCCTGCCACGGCTGAAGATACTCGATATCTTCCAGAGTAGCCCGGTACGCCACCTGACCGCGGAAGACGTCTACAAGATTCTGCTGGCCGATAATATGGATGTCGGTTTGGCAACTGTCTACCGCGTCCTGACCCAATTCGAACAGGCAGGCTTGCTCAACCGCAACCATTTTGAAACCGGCAAGGCGATTTTCGAACTTAACGAAGGCTCCCACCACGACCACCTGGTGTGCCTCGACTGTGGCCGGGTCGAAGAATTCTTCGACGAAGAAATCGAAATCCGCCAGCAAAAAGTGGCCGAAGAGCGCGGCTTCAAGATCGCCGAACACGCGCTGGCCATCTACGGCAACTGCACCAAGACGGCTTGCCCGCACAAAACCGCCTGATTCGTTCCGGCCGTTCCCATGGAGCGGCTGGCGCGTCAGGCAGTACGATCAATGATGGCTGAGCGCGCTTGACAGCAACTTGGCCGTGATATCGACAATCGGGATGACGCGCTCGTAAGCCATGCGCGTCGGTCCGATCACTCCCAACGTTCCCACGATCTTGCCGTTGACTTCATACGGCGCCGTCACCACGCTCATTTCATCCATCGGCACCAGGTTCGATTCGCCGCCGATGAAAATCTGCACGCCCGTCGCCTTGCTCGACACGTCGAGCAGCTGCATCAAGCCCGTCTTTTGCTCGAACATGTCGAACATCTGGCGCAGCGAATGCATATTCGATGACAGATCGCTCACGCTGAGCAAGTTGCGCTCGCCGGAAATCACCATGTCGTCGCTATGGTCGGCCATCGCCTCGCTGCCCGCCTCCACGGCCGCCTGCATCAGGCTGCCCATGTCGTCGCGCAACTGGCGCAGCTCGCCCTGCAGGCGCACGCGCACGGCGTCGAATGACAGGCCGCCATAGTTCTGGTTGATGTAGTTGGCCGATTGCACCAGTTGCGCCGGCGTATAGTCGGCCTCCGTCAGCAATAAACGGTTCTGCACGTCGCCGCCGGGCGCGACGATGACGAGCAGGATGCGTTTTTCGGACAGGCGCAGGAATTCGATTTGCTGGAACACGGATTCGCGGCGCGGGCTGAGCACGACGCCGGCAAACTGCGACAGCGATGACAGCATCTGCGCCGCGTTGGCGATGGTTTTTTGCGGCTGCGGCGTCTGCAGGCGCATGCGCGACTCCACCAGATGCTCGTCCAGATGCCGGACAGTCAGCAAGGTGTCGACAAAGATGCGGTAGCCGCGCGGCGTGGGGATGCGTCCGGCCGAGGTATGCGGACTGGACACATAACCGAGCTCTTCCAGATCGGCCATGATGTTGCGGATCGTGGCCGGCGACAGGTCGAGGCCGGAAATTTTCGACAAGGCGCGCGAACCGACCGGCAGGCCGTCGGCGATATATCGCTCGACCAGGGCTTTCAGCAGTGTTTGGGCACGTGTATCGAGTTGCATGGTGTTCTATTTAGAAAGTATTTTGTTAGGCAAGCGGCAACGAAAGCGGCCGAACGTGCATCAACAGCGCCTATTATGCACGTTCGCCCGTCCGGCGGCGATCAATCTTCCAGTTGCTCCTGCAGCCACAGCAGCAATTCATCAAAGTTGGCACAGATGGCGTCGGGCTGCACGCCGGCGGCCAGGTGGGCGTCGCTGCCCTTGCGGTTCATCCATACGGCACGCATGCCCGCCCCTTGCGCCCCCGTCACATCGAAATACAGGTCGTCGCCGACATACACGGCTTCATGCGGCGCCACGCCCAGCGCGGCGCAGCCAGCCAGGAAGATGCTGGCGTCGGGCTTGGCGACGCCGAAATCGCTGGCGGCGATCGATACCTTGAAATGCTGCGCCAGGCCAATAATGTCAAGGTCCGCATTGCCGTTCGAGATGGAGCCGACCAGCATGCGCTGGCCCATCCAGGCCAGGCCAGGCAAGACATCGTCATACGGCTGGACGCGATGGCGCGCCGCCAGAAACTGCGCGATGGCGCCGTCGACCAGGGCGGGATCCTCGCCGGCAGCTTCGAAGGCGGTCAGCAGGCCCGCGCGGCGCAACTCGATCAGATTGCCATGAAAATGCGGTTGTTCATTGAGCATGGCCAGGCGGTGCTGGCGCAGCACCTCGATGGAAAACTGCTGCGCCACCCTGGGCGCATGCGTGGCCAGCCAGTCGTGCAGCAGGGTTTCGGCGGCGGCAATCACGGGCGCGATGGGCCACAAGGTATCGTCAAGATCGAACAGGATCGCCTTGGGCGGCACGGCAGGTTTTACAGTAGCAAGGGACATGGGATTCACGGTGATGCCGCGCCACAGTGCGCAGCCTGCATCTATTGTCGCACCGATCGCCGCCTCCGGCATGGCTGCGCCCCCATGAAATGGGGCCGGGCCAGCGCTTCCCGGCGAAAAATTGTTACAGGGTGATACAAGGCAAGATCATTCAGCTTGCCAGATAGACTAAAATAGGCGCCATTCCAATGCGGCGCCAGCGTCCGCGTTGCGCTACCCAACCTAATTCGTTTTGGAGAATGTATGAAAAATTTGTACCTGCGCTCGATGCTGGCGGCGGCTTGCGCCGTCACATTGGCGGCCTGCGGCGGCAGCGGCGGCAACTTGTATTTGCAAGTCCAAATCAGGGACCTGGCAAAAGATGGCCTGATTCTCCTGAATGACGGGGAACGCTTACCGGTTACTGCGGGCCAGACCTCCGTTGTTTTCACCAAGCTGATCAACACTGATGACCGCTATGACATCAGCATCGCACAACAGCCCAAAGGCGCCGTGTGCACGATTAGCAATGGCGCAGGCAAGGCATCGAGCTATACCGTGACCACTGCCCTGGTGACTTGCACGACCAATACCTATCCGCTGAGCGGCACGATCACGGGCCTGACCGCCGACGGTTTGACCTTGGCCATTGGCAACGCCAGCACCAGCCCGCTGAAAGGCAGCACGAGCTATACGTTCCCGGCTGTCAATGACGGCATCGCCTACAATATTTCCATAGCGACATATCCAGCGGGCCAGACGTGCAGTTTCGTGGGCTCTGCCAGCGCCAACGGCCGTGATGTCGTCGGCACCATGGGTTCCGCCGCCACGACCGGCGCCACACTGAACTGCACGGCGCAGTAAGCCACGCGATTCGTCACCCCTATATTGGATTGGAGAAATACATGAAGTTATCCTGCCTGCGCCCACTCGCCGCGCTGCTGTTGACCCTGGGACTGGCTGCTTGCGGCGGCAAGGCCTCATATGATGTCAGCGGCACCATCAGCAACTTGAACACCGACGGCCTGATCCTGGTCAACGGCGGTGAACCCCTCGCGATCAAAGCCGGCGAGACCTCGTTTACCTTTAAAAAACGCATCGACTACGGCACCGACTACAACATCACCGTGCAGACCCAGCCAGCCCATATGACTTGCACCGTCAGTGGCGGCACCGGTTCGGCTGGCCACTACGTCAGTATCCAGGCATCGGTTTCCTGTTCGCAAAACAGGTATACGGTGGGCGGCACGGTTAGCGGCCTGACGGCGGATGGATTGGTTTTGATCAACGGCAATGCGCAAACCACGGTGGCCAAAGGCAGCACGACCTTTACCCTGGCAGCGCCTGTCGCCGATGGCGACAAGTATGGCATCAGTGTATTTACCCAGCCAACCGGCTTGAAATGCAGCGTGGCGCCCAACACTGGCGTCGGCGTGATGGGCGAAGCGAACGTGACCACCGTGCAGATCGCCTGCAATCCGGGCTAACGCTGTGACGCTGGCAGCCGCCACGCGGCTGCCAGGAAGAGATATCACTGAAATATATAATTGATATTCCAAAGATAAATTGGAGTTATATGTGGCGATGCAGCATAATGCATCTGTCTCCTCCAACTCTTCCAAGAATTGGATTTAGCCCGCTTTTACCAGCGGGCTTTTTTTTGCCCAAAATTCCTCAGGCAGATTTATTCAAGCCCGGCTGCAGCATCTGCACGATGCTGGAGAAATCCTGCTGCGCATAACCGGCTTGCGCATGCATCTGATACAGCTGGCGCACCAGCCCGCCCAAAGGCGTGGGTGCGTTCGCCGACAGGGCCGACTGCTGCGCCAGGCCCAGATCTTTGAGCATCAGCGCGGTGCCGAAGCCGCCCGTGTAATTGCGCGACGCGGGCGTGCCGTCCATGACGCCTGGCCACGGGTTGTACACTTCCAGGGTCCAGTTGCGGCCCGAACTCTTGGCCATGATGTCGGACAACACTTTCGGGTCCAGGCCATGCGCCACACCGAGGTTCAGCGCCTCGGCCGTACCGGCCATCAAGATACCCAGCAGCATGTTGTTGCAAATCTTCGCCACCTGGCCCGCACCCGCCTCGCCCGCATGGAAGATGTTCTTGCCCATCTTTTCCAGCAATGGACGCGCCTGCTGCAAGGCCGCTTCGCTGCCGCCGACGATGAAGGTCAGCGTGCCGGCCGCCGCGCCCGCCGTGCCGCCCGAGACGGGCGCATCGATCATGGCAAAGCCGCGTTCGCTGGCCGCCTGCGCCACCTGGCGCGCCACATCGGCGGCGATGGTGCTGCAATCGATGAACAGGGCGCCGGGCTTGGCCGAATCGAGCACGCCGCCGGCCGCCAGGTACAGCTCCTGCACGTGTTTGTTAGCTGGCAGCATGGTGATGACGGCGTCGGCCGTCTGTACGGCCGCGCTGGCGGACGCAGCCGCCGTGGCGCCCGCTTCAACGAGGGATGCGACGGCTGCTGGCGCCAAGTCGAAGACGGACACGTGGAAGCCGGCGGCCACCAGATTGCGGGCCATCGGCGCGCCCATGTTGCCCAGGCCGATGAAAGCGATATGTTGCATTTTTTAAAGTCTCCTGTTGTTCTTTTAATGCAGGTCGCGCAAAGGATGGCTATCCCATGGCGCCGCGAAATATTCATTCAGATACGCATCGCCGACCTCGGCCAGGCTGGCCGGCTGCCACTGCGGCGCGTTGTCCTTGTCGATCAGCAAGGCGCGCACGCCTTCGCTGAAGTCCGCATGGGCGCAGCATTGCACGGCCACGATCAGTTCCAGCTGGAACACTTGCGCCAAACTCATGTGGCGTGTGCGGTCGCGCATGGCCCAGACCAAGGCGGCCGAGCTGGGCGCACCCTTGGCCAGCGAATGGGCTGCCTTTTGCAGCCAGGCCGAATCGCCGTCATAGGCGGCAATGGCGGCCACCACTTCGGGCAAGGTGGGTGCTTGCGTCAGGGTGGCGATGGCGTCGAAGTTGGCGCGTACTTCCGAGACGGGCAGCATGGATGCGGGCGCCGAGAAACCGCGCAGCAAGCGGTCCAGCTGCTCGCCGTTCGCCTGCGGGCTGGCTTGCCATTGCGCCAGCGCAAGAGCGTCGAGCACCATGGCGCGCTCTTCCTGGCGCAGGAAATAGTCGCCGAGACCCGAGAACAGGGCGTCGGCCGCGTTCATCGGCGCACCCGTCAAGCCCAGGAACAGGCCGCTGCGCCCCGGCATGCGGCCCAGGAACCAGCTGCCCCCCACGTCGGGGAACAGGCCGATCGTGATTTCCGGCATGGCGATGCGCGTGCTTTCCGTCACGACGCGATGGCTGGCGCCCGCCATCAGACCCAGGCCGCCACCCATGACGATGCCGCCGCCCCACACCAGCAGCGGTTTCACATACGTATGGATGCGGTGGTCGAGCCGGTATTCCTCGGCAAAGAAGGCCAGCGCCTGCGGGTTCGGCACGACATTCGGCTGCTCGGCAACGGCCGAGCGCAGGCTGCGCACGTCGCCGCCCGCACAAAAGGCCTTGTCGGTCGACGAGTGCAGCACCACGCAGGCGATGGCGTCGTCACTGGCCCAGCGTACGAGGGCGCCATCGATGGCGCGTATCATGTCCAACGTCAATGCATGCAGCGACTTCGGCGCGTCGAGGGTGATGACGCCCAGCTTCATGCCGCCGGCACAGTCGCGCTCTTCCAGTTTCACGGTTTCAACCAAGGTTTCAGCCATTGCGCCACTCCGCCGGACGTTTTTCCAGGAATGCTTGCACGCCCTCTTTCTGGTCTTGCGTATCGAACAGGCCCAGGAACAGGGTGCGCTCATCGGGCAGAGAATTGACGAGCGGATGGCTGCGCGCGCCCTGGATCAGGGTCTTGCACGCCGTCACGCTGCTGGGGCTTTGGCGCGCCACCTTGGCGGCCAGGGCCAGCGCCGTGGCGGCAGCCTTGCCGGTTGGCACGACTTCCTCGACGAGGCCGATGGCCAGTGCCTTGGCCGCATCGACGCGCTCGCCGCATAAAATCATGCGCTTGGCCCAGCCTTCGCCCACCAGCCATGGCAAGTGCTGCGTGCCGCCCGCGCACGGCAGCAAACCGACGGACGCTTCCGGCAAGGCCATCTGCGCGTGCTCTTCCGCGATGCGGATGTCGCAGGCCAGCGCGCATTCGAGCCCGCCGCCCATGGCATAGCCATTGATGGCGGCGATGCTGACGCCGCGAAACGTAGACAATGCCTCGAACGCCTCGCCAAACGCGGCGGCCATGGCAAACGCCGTGTCCTTGTTACCGTCAGCAAACACGTTCAGGTCGGCGCCAGCCGAGAAGAACTTGGCGCCGCCGCCCGTGATCACGAGCGCGTACACGTCGGGATCCGCATTCAGATCGGCCACCAGCTGCGTCAGCCCGTTCAGGCTGGCCAGGGTCCACGTGTGGGCGGGCGGGTTGTCAAGGGTCACCAGGGCCGTGTGGCCACGGCGTTCCAGCAGTAAATTTGTATACACTTTGCTCATCGTAAGGTCTCCGTGGCGCCGTCTTTCAAAATCGCTCGCGCGACGATCAGGCGCATGATTTCATTCGTTCCTTCCAGTATCTGGTGCACCCGCGTGTCGCGCACGTGGCGCTCGAGCGGGTACTCGCGGATATAGCCGTAGCCGCCATGCAATTGCAGCGCATCGTTGGCTACATTGAAACCCACATCCGTGGCGAATCGTTTGGCCATGGCGCAATACGCCGTGGCGTCCGGGCTTTCCTTGTCCAGTTTCCAGGCCGCCAGGCGCACCATCTGGCGCGCCGCCACCAGTTCGGTCAGCATGTCGGCCAGCTTGAATTGCAAGGCCTGGAATTGCGCCAGTTCGCGGCCGAACTGCGTGCGCTCTTTCATGTACGCTTGCGCGCGCGTCAAGGCCGCCTGCGCCGTGCCCACCGAGCATACGGCGATATTGATGCGCCCGCCGTCGATGCCCTTCATGGCAATGGCAAAGCCTTCGCCTTCCGCGCCCAGCAAATTACCGGCAGGAACTTTCACCTGGTCAAAACTGATGATGCGCGTGGGCTGGCTGTTCCAGCCCATCTTTTCTTCCTTCTTGCCATACACGATGCCGGGCAAATTCGCCGGCACGGCAAACGCGGAAATGCCGGCCGCGCCCTCGCCGCCGGTTCTCGCCATGACGATCAGCATGTCCGTCTGGCCTGCGCCCGAAATGAAGGCCTTGGTTCCATCCAGCACATAAAAGTCGCCATCCTTCACGGCTTTCGTGCGCAAGGACGCCGCGTCGGAGCCCGATTGCGGTTCTGTCAGGCAATAGCTGGCCAGCTTCTGGCCGGCGGCCAGGGCAGGCACCCACTCGTCGCACAGGGCTTCCTGCCCCCAGCGCGACAGCATCCACGTGGCCATGTTGTGAATCGTGATGTAGGCCGTGGTCGAGGTGCAGCCACCGGCCAGCTCCTCGAAGACGATGGCCGCATCCTGGCGGGTGAGGCCCAGGCCGCCCCAGCGCTGCGGCGTGTACAGGCCGCAAAAGCCCATCTCGCCCGCCTTGGCGATGGTTTCCACGGGAAAGATCGATTCCGCATCCCAATGGGCCGCGTGCGGCGCCAGTTCTCCATCGGCAAACGCGCGCGCCGCCTGCTGGAACTCGCGCTGCTCGTCGCTCAGTTCAAAGTCCATGCCAGCTCCTTATTTGAGGCTGATGGTCGTGTTGACCTTGCCCACCGAGGCCGCGTCCGTGAACCAGCGCTGGGTAATCGTTTGCGTCTGCGTGTAGAACAGCACGACTTGCTTGCCGAACGGGCCCAGGTCGCCCAGCTTGGAGCCGCGCGAACCCGTAAAGCTGAACAGGGGAACGGGCACAGGAATGGGCACGTTGATGCCGACTTGGCCCACGTCGATTTCTTCCTGGAAGTAACGCGCGGCCGCGCCGCTTTGCGTAAACAGCGCCGTGCCATTGCCGTTCGGATTCGCGTTGACCAGGGCGATCGCTTCATCGAGCGTGTCGACTTCGACGACGATCAGGACGGGGCCAAAGATTTCCTGGTCATACACGACCATGCCGGGTTTCACGCCGGACAGAATTGTCGGTCCCACGAAGTTGCCGTTCGGATAGCCATCGACCTTCACGTCGCGGCCATCGAGGGTCAGCACGGCGCCCTGCTCGATGCCCTTGGCGATCAGACTGTGCACGCGTTCCTTGGCTGCGCAGGAAATGACGGGACCCAGGTCAGGATTGTCCTTGCCCGCGCCTACCGTCAGGGTTTGCGCCTTGGCGGACAATTCCGGCAGCCATTCGCGCGCTTCGCCCACCAGCACGGCCACGGAGGCGGCCATGCAGCGCTGGCCGGCCGCGCCGAAACCCGCGCCCAGCAACTGGTTCAAGGTCTGTTCTTTATTTGCATCCGGCAAGACGACGGCGTGGTTCTTCGCGCCCATCATGCATTGCGCGCGCTTGCCGTTCAGGCTGGCGCGCTGATACACATGCGTGCCCACCTTGCTGGAGCCAACGAACGAAATCGCCTTGATGTCCCGGTGGTCGCACAGGGCGTTGACGACGTCTTCGCCGCCGTGGATCACGTTCAGCACGCCGGCAGGAATACCCGCCTGCAAGGCCAGGCGCACGAGTTTTTCCGTCACGAGCGGATCTTGCTCCGATGGTTTCAACACAAAAGTATTGCCGCAGGCAATTGCCATCGGGAACATCCACAAGGGGATCATGGCAGGGAAATTGAACGGAGTAATGCCGGCGCACACGCCCAGCGGCTGCATCACGCTGTAGGTATCGACGCCGCCGGCCACGTTTTGCGCGTATTCACCCATTTGCAGGGTACCGATATTGGCCGCGTGTTCCACCACTTCCAGGCCACGGAAGACGTCGCCTTCCGCGTCCAGCAAGGTCTTGCCCTGTTCCATAGTGAGCGTAGCAGCCAGGTCGGCCATGTTTTCACGGATCAGCTGTTGCAGCTTCAAAAAGATACGTGCGCGCGCGCCGATCGGCGTCTTGCGCCAGGTTTTGAAGGCGCGCTGGGCCGAGGCGATGGCCGCGTTGACTTCGTCCGGGGTAGCGAACGGCACCTTGGCCAGGACTTCCTGCGTGGCCGGGTTGACGACGTCGCGCCAGACGGTGGTCTGGGATTCAACCCACTCGCCGTTGATCAAGAGGGGAACGGTCGGAATAGCGTTTTGCGTGGTCACTCGGTGTCTCCTTGTGTGGGTATAAGTCTGTTTGCATTATTCGCACAATCGCCGCCGCGAACAAGGCGTGAAAATGCGAGATAATGCAAAGCTGAATCTGTTAATCTGCAAAGATTGTAAATTTGCAGATTCCACAAACCGGGGAAGAGGAAACGCGATGGCAAAGGTTTTCATGGGCGTGCGCCTGCAGCGGCTGCGCGAGGAACGGCGCATGACGCAGGTGGCGCTGGCCAAGTCCCTGGGTATTTCGCCCAGCTACCTGAACCAGATGGAGCGCAACCAGCGCCCGCTGACGGTGCCTATTTTGCTGCGCATTGGCACGGTGCTGGGTGTCGATCCGCAAATCTTTTCCGAACACGACAGCGCCAGCCTCGTGGCCGACGTGCGCGACGTGTTTGGCGAATTGCCCGACGCGCCGCCCACCTCGATGGCGGAACTCAAGATGCTGGTGGAAAACATGCCGGAACTGGCCCGCTCGATCTTGCTTTTGCAGCGGCGCTACCGCGTGATGGCGGAGCGGGCCGATACGCTGGCTGCGCGTCTCGACGATGGCAGCCGCGGCGCCAGTTCGGCGGCCCCGTCCACGGACGAGGAAGTGCGCGAATACCTGAACCGGCGGCAAAACTATATCGATGAGCTGGACCGGGCGGCGGAACTCGTGGCCGGCGAATTCGATCCCGCCCTGCGCACACTCGACGCGCTGCAAGGCCGGCTGCTGGAACGCCACGGCATCGAAGTGCGCTTGTCCGATGGCGACGCGGGTATGGTGCGCAAGCACCGCTACGACGCCCAGCAACAGATTTTGTGGCTGCCCGATACCCTGACGGGTGGCCAGCGCGCCTTCCAGATGGCGGCGCAAATCAGCCTGCTCGAACACAGCGACCTGATCGACGCTCTCGTGCTGGCGGCGGGATTGTCCGGCGCGGCCGCGCAAACGAGCGCGCGCCTGGCGTTTTCCAATTATTTCGCGGGCGCCCTGCTGATGCCCTACCAGCGCTTCCTGCAGGCGGCGGAAACGCGCGCCTACGATATCGAGCGCCTGGCGCACCAGTTCGGCGTGGGTTTCGAAGCCGTGTGCCACCGCCTGAGCACCATGCAGCGCCCCGACGCGGCGGGGCTGCCGTTTTTCTTCGTGCGCGTCGACCGCGCAGGCAATGTCTCGAAGCGCCAGTCGGCCACGGACTTTCATTTCTCAAGAGTGGGCGGCACCTGCCCGCTGTGGATCGTCTACGACGCCTTCAGCCATCCGGGCCAGGTGCTGACGCAAGTGGCCAGCATGCCGGACGGCTGCACGTATCTGTGGATCGCGCGCCAGGTCAGCACGGCCTCGCCGGGCTTTCGCGCACCGGGCAAGACGTTTGCCGTGGCGCTGGGCTGCGACATCTCGCAGGCGCACCGCTTGATCTATTCGAAGGGACTCGATTTGCACGACCCTTCCAGCGCCACGCCGATCGGCACGGGCTGCAAGGTGTGCGAGCGCCAAAGCTGCCCGCAGCGGGCGTTTCCGTCGCTGCTGGCACCGCCGCCAGCATCAGCCTGATTTATTCGGCGACCCGGGCGCGCAGCGCGTCGAATTCGCGCGTAAATTCCGCGCGCCAGTCGCGCCGCGTGGACTCGGCTATCCAGGCCGCGTCCAGGCCATTCAACATGAAGCCGCGCATGTCGTCGAGGCCGAAGCCGAATTCGCGCATCATCATCCAGGCGCCCGTCGGCGTTACGTGGTGCAGGGTCGGATCGTCCGTGTTCGGATGCAGTTTCAATCCCAGCTTGGCCATGGCGCGGATCGGATGATCGAGCGCCCAGCGCTCGGGCGCCAGGGTGCGCAAATAATACGAATTGGTCGGCACCACGGTAAACACGAGACCGCGCTCCACGCAGCGCTGCGCCAGTTCCGGATTGTCGACAATCGTGTAGCCATGGTCGACCCGGTCCACCTGCAGCTGTTCGATGGCCGTCTCCACGTTCATCCACGGCATGCCGAATTCGCCCGCATGCGCCGTGCATTTGAAACCGGCTGCGCGCGCGGCGCGGTAGGCTTCGATGAACAACTCTGGCGGGCGGTCGTTTTCGCGGTAATCGATGCCGATGCCGATGACTTCCGGCGCGCGGTAAGCCTTCATCCATTCCACCATCTGCACGGCTTCGGCGGGAGCCGCTTCGCGGTCGATGCTGGGGATCAAACGGCCGATCACGCCGAAGTCGCGCTGCGCGTCGCGGATGGCGGCCACGATGGCGTCTTGCGCCGACTCGTAGCGGATGCCCGACACGCGCACGGTGCCGGTGGGGTTCCAGAAAAACTCCGCATAGCGCACACCGTGGCCATGCGCGTCTTCCAGGTATTCGTAGGCCAGGCAATACAGGTCCGTCGGCGAGACGATCAAGTGCGCGTCGAGCGCGCGCAGCACGCGCAGCACGCCGACGGGCTTGTCGCCGCGCGTGTAGAAAGAGTCGATTTCCTCGGGCGTGACGACATTGCGCGTCTTGGCGGCCAGCGCGCGGAAGGTTGCCTGGCGCACCGTGCCGAACAAATGGCAATGCAGCTCCACTTTCGGCATGGCGCGTAAAAACTGTTCGATGCTCAGGGGGGAATTAGACATGAAGCTCGTTTCGTAATGGAGTGGATCAGGCGAGAATGCCGGCCAGGCGCTGCATCAGCAGTGCGATGGCGGCCGGGCCGTCGGCCAGCATCGCCACCTGCGTGTTGATGGGGGCGCGGCGCGGTACGCGGAACTCGCACACCGTCATGCCGCGCGTCAGTTCGCCCGTCAATTCGATGGCCACGTGGGCGCTCTGGAACTGGAACAGCTGCGGCGCTTCCAGGTACAGGGCCACCACGGGGTCGTACATGGGCATGGGCACGGAACCGTCGGCGCTGCGGATGCGCACGTACGCTTCCAGGTAGCCGGACAAAAGCTGCGCGCGCGGCGTGCCGATGGCGCGCAGCTGCCGCACTTCCCCATTCGTCACCAGCAACTGGCGGCACAGGTTCAAGCCGAACATGCGCAGCGGGATGCCGGCCTGGAAGACCTGGGCGGCCGCTTCCGGGTCCGCATAGATATTGAATTCGGCCGCCGCCGTGTGGTTGCCCTGGTCGGTCGAGCCGCCCATCAAAATGATCTCGACGATTTTTTCGGCAATGTCGGGAGCGCGGCTCAAGGCGGTCGCCAGGTTCGTCATCGGCGCAATCGCCATGATGGTGATCTGGCCGGGGTGGGCGCGCACGGCGGCGATCAGCGCGTCGACGGCGTGGCCGGCAGCATCAACGGCGGCGCCGGGCGGCAGAATATCTCCTGTCGTGGGCATGCCGCTGTCGCCGAGGATGCGCTGCGCCGTCTCGATGACGCCGGCCAGCGGCTCTTCGCAGCCGCGGTAGATCGGCACCCTCAAGCCATCATGGGCCTTGATGCGCAAGGCGTTGTCGTAGGTGATGTCGACGGGCGCATTGCCCGCCACCACGCTCACGCCCAGCCACTCGATGTCGGGATTGCTGCCCAACAGCAGCATCGTCAGCCAGTCGTCGAAACCGGGATCGGTATCGAGCCAGATCTTTTTCAAGGGTTTGTCCATGATGGTTTCCAGTCGAAGTTAGGCAGCCAGCCACAAGGCGCTGTCGGCAGGGAGCACGAACGAGACGGCCGTGCCTTCGCGCCAGGCGGCGCCGCCGGCCGCACAGATGCCCTTGACCTGGCCCAGCGGCGTTTGCAGCAGGTATTCGACGGTGTCGCCCAGGAAGCCCCGTGCCAGCACGGTGCCCGGGTATTGGCCTGCAACGTCGTCGGCGGCGCAGACGCGCACCTTGTCCGGACGCCAGCCCAGCACCGTGGTGCCGGCAGCGACGGGAGACGTGTATGGCAGGCTGGCGCCCGCGTGGTGCAGCGCGCCATCGCGGTAATCGAACAGGTTTTCAAAACCCATGAAGTTGGCAACGAAGCGCGTCGATGGCGTATTGAAGACGACTTCCGGCGCGGCCAGTTGCTCGATGCGCCCGCCGTTCATGACGACGATGCGGTCGGACAGGGCCAGCGCTTCTTCCTGGTCATGCGTCACGTACAGCATGGTGATGCCCAGTTCGCGCTGGATGCGGCGCAGCTCGGCGCGCATCTGCACGCGCAGCTTGGCGTCCAGGTTCGACAGCGGTTCGTCTAACAGCAGCAGGGCCGGCTCGACGACGATGGCGCGCGCCAGCGCCACGCGCTGCTGCTGGCCGCCCGACATCTGCGCCGGCAAACGGGTTTCAAAACCCGTCAGTCCCACGGCGGCGATCACGGCTTCCACTTTGGTTTTCAGCAGGGCCGGCGCGACCTTGCGCAGGCGCAAACCGAAAGCGATGTTGTCGTACACGTTCAGGTGCGGGAACAGCGCATACGACTGGAACACCATGCCGATATTGCGCTTGTTCGGCGCCAGCTTGCCGATCTCGCGGCCATCGAGCACGATGCGGCCCGACTGCAGCGGCATCAGGCCGGCAATCGCGCGCATGGTGGTGGTCTTGCCGCAGCCGCTGGGGCCCAGCAGGGAGATCAGTTCGCCCTGCTCGACGTGCAGGTCCAGGTCTTTCACGGACGTCGTGTTCTTGGCGTAGCCGAGGTTCAGCTTGTGCAGTTCCAGATAACTCATCGTGTGTTGCCTCTTACATGTATTTAGAAATGCCCAGCACCTTCTCGGTCACCATCACGAAGGCCATGGTGAACAAGACCAGCAAGGTCGACAGGGCAGCGATCGATGGATCGAAGCTGTTTTCCATATGGCCCAGCATCTCGATCGGCAAGGTGCTGATGCCGGGCCCCGTGAGGAACAGCGAGACGGGCACCTGGTTGAACGAGGTGACGAAGGCGAGGAAGAAGGCGGCGATCACGGCGTTGCGGATATTCGGCAGCACGATCATGAAAAACGCGCGCAGGCGCGACGCGCCCAGTGTGATGGCGGCATCCTCGATATCCACGCGCAGATTCACCAGGCTGGCATACACCACGCGCACCGAATACGGAATCAACAGCGCGATATGGCCGATCAGCAGGCCCACGTAGACGGGCGCGTTAATCGTCAGCACCAGGTGGTGCAGCAAGCCCAGGCCCACGAGGATGGCGGGAATGATCAGCGGCGACGTCAGCACCTGGCGGATGGCGCCGATGCCCGGTGGCGGCATGCGCGAAAACGCATACGCGACGGGTATGCCCAGCAGCAGCGCGATGACGGTAGCGATCAGGCCGATTTCCAGGCTGGTCTGGAAGGCGCGGCGGAACTCGGGCGCCGACCACACTTCGATGATCCAGCGCAGCGAGTAGGACTCGGGCGGGAAGGCCAGCGTCTCTCCGCCGGAAAAGCCCGCCAGCACGACGATGGCGAAAGGCCCCAGCAGGAACAGGAATACCAGCCATAAAACGGCACGTGAAAAGAGGCTTTCTTTCATACGGAGCTCCGGCTCGAGGAAATACGTTTAAGGCCGGCGTTGACCAGCAGGGTCATGCAGACGAGGATGACGGCGATGACATTCGCCGCGCCAAAATCGCTTTCCACGCTGACCTTCTGGTACAGCAGCGTTTCCAGCATCAGCACCTTGGTGCCGCCCAGCAGGGCCGGCGTCACGTAGGCCGTCACGCAGCCTGTAAATACCAGCGTGCCGCCGACAACCAGGCCTTCCTGCGTCAGCGGCAAGGTGACCTTGCAAAACACTTGCCATGGATTGGCGCCCAGGGTGGCGGCAGCCGGTTCCACGTCGCGCGGCAGGTTTTCCAGCGCGCCCGCCAAGGACATCAGCATCAATGGCAGCAGCAGCTGCAGCAGGCCGACAAAGACGGCAAATTCGCTGAACAGCAGACGCAGCGGCTCTTCCGTGAAGCCCATGTTGACGAGTGCCGCGTTGACGGCGCCGTTACGGCCCAGCAGCACGATCCAGGCGTAGGTGCGCGCGATCGGCGAGACCATCAGCGGCAGGATCATCATGCCCACCACCAGGCCGCGCCACTTCGGCGACACGCGCGCCACGGCTTGCGCGGCCGGGTAGCCGAGGATGATGGCCGCCAGGGTCACCAGCGCGGCGATGCGCAGGGTGCGCCAGAAGATGGTGCGGTTGAATTCCTGCGAGAAGAAGTCGATGAAGCGGTCCACCCCCCACTGCATGCCGTCGCCGACGCGGAAGGCGTCGACCAGCAAGGCCAGCACGGGCAGCAGGAAGCAGACGACGATAAAGATCAGCGCCGGCAGGACCAGCAGCAGTCCCAGGCGCTTTTTTGGATCAGCAAACATGGTGTTCTCTCCTCGTCACCACTATTTGCTCATGGCCTTGTTCCACTGCGTCATCCAGTTGCTGCGCTGTTTGATGATGGTTTCCGGCTTGACGAATTTCAGCGAATTGATCTGGTCTGCGCCATAGGTATTGAATTGCGCGGCCGCCACGGACAGGCGCACGTCCTTGTTGACGGGCGAGTCGACCAGATTGGTCGCCAGCTGCGTCTGCACTTCCTTGGACAGCCAGAAATCCATCAGCTGGTAGGCCAGGTCCGCATTCTTCGAACCGGCGACGATGCCCATCACGTTCATGCCGGCCGCCTGGCCTTCGGCCGGGATGCTCCATTTCAGGGGCAGGCCCGTCTTGAGCATTTGCGACCACGTAAAGCGCGCCACGGGCGCGGCCCAGATTTCATCCTGCGCGAACAATGCCGCCAGCTGTGCACTGTTTTTCGAGAACGTGACGACGTTGCCCTTCATGCCGACGATCTTCGCAAATCCGGTCGCGTAATCGTCCGTCTTGCCACCCCAGGCCGCATCGGCCATGCGCAGCATCAGCGGGCCCTGCGTGGTGCTCACGTCGGGGAAGGCCACGCGGCCCTTCAGTTCGGGGCGCCACAGGTCCTTCCACGACGTCAGCGGGGCAATCTTGTCGCTGCGGTACACCAGGCCCACGGAATACAGCGTATAGCCGACGGCGTAGTTGCCGCCGATGGGATTTTTCGCCACGTCGTACAGGGCTTTGTAATTGCTCAGCTTGGAGTAATCCATGGGCTGGATGACGCCCTTCTGCGCCGCTTCCAGCATGCCGGAATCGGACAGCAGCACCAGGTCGATCACCGGATTCTTGGCGTGCACCACCAGCTTGGCGATGCGGTCCGCATTATTCCCCGTTTCCACCTTGATATCGCAACCGCATTTGGCCTTGAACGGCTCGTACACATACTTCATGAACAAGGGCTGGGCAATCGGATAGGCCGAAATGACCAGCTCGCGTTTTTCCGCGTGGGCGGCGTTGGCCAGCAAGCCTAGGCTCAACGCCAACATGAGGTGCTTTTTCAAGATGCTTCCTTTCAGGGGACGGCGCTGCGGGACAGCGCCTGTAAAGATGAATCAGAGTCAGAAATAATGCCGCATGCCGGCGATCAGGACGCTTTGCGTCTTGCCGCCCGAGGCGCCGAAGCCGAACACGCGAGCGAACGTCGCATCGCCGGCCGCTTTCTGATAGCTCCAGGTGATGGCGATATCGGTGCGCTTGGACAGGAAGTAATCAGCCTGGAAGTTGACCTGATGCCATTTCGGCGTCTTGTTGATCACGTCATATTTACCGGTGGTAAAGAAATACGAGGCGCCCAGGTTCAATGCTTCCGTCAGCTTGTGGTTCACGTTCAAGTCCACGTTCTGCAAGGTCAGATTGCTCTGGTCCAGGTAGTGGTAGCGCACGTTGGTGTACAGCGCGCCAAACTTGGTCTTGCCCACATTATAAAAGCCTCCCGTGCCGGCGATGGCCTGGCTGTCCACACCGGCGCCCTTGACGGCGCTCTTGTTGAAGATCAACAACGAGCTGCCATAGTCATTGCCGATGGCGCCATTCGGCGCGTCGGGGCTGTTCGGGCGGTCCATCTTGGTATACGCGACGGCCCAGCTGAAGGCGTCGACCTTGTAGCCGGCGCCCATGCTGTAGACGCGGTTGCGGTTGGAGTCTTCCGGATTTTCGCTGAAGCCGTACAAACCCGTGAACGACAGGTTGCTGATGTTCGGGCTCACATACTTGACGGCGTTTTGCACGCGCAGATTGTTGTAGCCATTGTCGTTGTCGCCGATGTGCACGCCGTTACTGGCGATGACCACGGGGCCCAGCAGGTCCTTGACGGCTTCGTACTGGCGGCCCAGTGTCAGGGTACCCTTGTCATTGCTCGACAGGCCCACATACGACTGGCGGCCGAACAGACGGCCGCTTTGCGAAGCCGTGCCCGTCATGACGTTAAAACCGTTTTCCAGCACGAAGAGTGCCTTGGTGCCGTTACCCAGGTCTTCCTGGCCGCGGAAACCGATACGGGGATTCTGATTCGTACCGCTCAGCGCATGCGTGCGGCTGCCCTTGCCTTCATCCGACACATAGCCGATACCGGCCGACAGCAGTCCATACACTTGCACGCTGCTTTGTGCCTGCGCCACGCCGTGCGCCGCCAGCAAGCCCCCCACCACCATCGTTCCAGTCATCCATTTGTTCATCGCCGCCACCCTAAAAAGAATAAACCCTGAGTTTTTTTGGAATTATTTTATTGATGCATCCCTTGCATGGCGTGCTGCCGCGAGTACCGGCGCCGCCTGGCAAGCGCTTCTCTGAAGATTGTTGCCTTCAAGACAAGTAAGGACCAGTCCAGAATATGGTAAATTGCAGGATAAGAAAATTTGTTTATTTTTATAAATCCATTACTTTTTCTAATAAGCAACGCCCATGCATGAACTGAGCAAGAAGATTTCCTTACGACATTTGCAAGCGTTCGCCACCCTAGCCCGGGTAAACAGCTTCAGCAAGGCCGCACAGGAATTGTGCGTGACCCAGCCAGCCCTCAGCGCGTCGATCAAGCTGCTGGAAAATCAACTGGGAAAAAAGTTGTTTAACCGCACAACCCACCAGCTGGAATTGACGCGCGAGGGAAAACTGGCGCTCGACTACGCCACGCATTTATTGAATACGGCGAGCAATACCTTTGCCGATATCCAGCGCGCCATCGGCAGCGGCCGGCACCGCATCCGCATCGGCGCGATTCCCTCGGCCATGGCGATGACGGCCGTGGTCGTGGCGCGCTATTGCGAGCAGCATGGCGATGAAGTGGAAATCGTCCTGTCGGACATGCCCAACGACGGCTTGCTGCACGCGCTGCATTCGGGCCAGCTGGACTTTTGCGTGGGCATCGAAGTGCCCGGTTCCGTGTCGCTGGAAAGCGTGGGCCTGTTCGAAGACGAGCTGGTGCTGGTGACGGCGGGGCGCCATGCGCTGGCGCCGCTCAAAGAAGTGCGCTGGGACCAGCTGGCGGGCCAGGAAATCGTCGTGTTTACCAAGGGCAGCATCTGGGAATTCGCCTCGAGTGCGCTGCGCCAGCATGGCTTGAGCCCGTCGAACCTGTACCAGATGATCCACAGCGAATCGCTGTACGGCGTGGTACGCGCCGGCATCGCCGTGGGCATCATGCCCAGCCTGTACACGACCTTCCTCAACGACGAGGACCTGCACGTGGCGCCGCTGCGCCAACCCACGTGCAAGCGCAAGATCGCTCTGATGCGGCGCAATGAAATCAGCCGCAACCACCATGTGGACGACTGTTTTTCAGCGCTGCGGCAAGATTTGCAGCAGGTCGACCAGTGGTTTTGAATAACCCCAACGGATGAACAGCCGGGGTCGGACCCTAAGGGTCCGACCCCAGTCCTCGCCCTTGGGTTTGACAATGCTTACTGCGGCGCCTTCAGTAAATTGGCTAAAGCCACATACTGCTCCAGCCCCACCGTTTCCGGACGCAGGGTCGGGTCGATGCCGGCTGCCTTGATCTGCTCTTCCGTAAACATGCCGGCCAGGCAGTTGCGGATCACCTTGCGGCGCTGCGAGAAGGCCTTCATGACCACCGCTTCCAGGGTGGCCTGGTCGCAGGCCAGGCGCTCGGCCACGGGGATCATGCGCACGATGGCCGATTCCACTTTCGGCGGCGGATCGAAGGCCGTCGGCGGCACGATGAACAACAGCGACATGTCATAGCGCCACTGCAGCATCACGGACAGGCGGCCATACGCCTTGCTGCCCGGCTCGGCCACCATGCGTTCGACCACTTCCTTTTGCAGCATGAAATGCTGGTCCTGCACTAGCGGCGCGAAGTCCGCCAGGTGAAACAGCAGCGGGCTGGAAATGTTGTACGGCAAGTTGCCCACGATGCGCAGCTTCTGGCCGGCCGGCACGGGGATTTGCGCGAAATCGAATTTCAGCGCGTCGCCCGAGTGGATCGTCAGCTTGGCCGGATTGAACGTCTTTTCCAGGCGCACGATCAGGTCGCGGTCCAGCTCGACCACGTGCATCTGCTTCAGATGGCGCAGCAGCTGCTCCGTCATGGCGCCCAGGCCGGGACCGATCTCGACCATGGCATCGTCCGGCTGCGGCCCGATGGCGGCCGTGATGTCGTCGAGGACGAAGCGGTCATGCAGGAAGTTCTGGCCAAAGCGTTTGCGGGCAACGTGTTTCATAATGTTTTTTCTATTAATGCGGTAAAGCCGGCACAGGCCGGCGGAATCGGTTGAGCAGGCAGCGTCGGGTGACGCCGTGCCGGCTAACCCGACCTACGCTCTATGCTCGGGTCGGGGTGCTGGCGCGCAGCATGTCGAGTGCCGTTTGCAGCGCTTGCTCCATGCTGTGGCCATCGGCCAGTCCCAGCCCTTGCGCGGCCAGGTCCAGCGCCGTGCCATGGTCGACCGAGGTGCGTATCAGCGGCAAGCCCAGGGTGATATTGATGCCGCGCCCGAAGGTCGCGTATTTCAGCACGGGCAAGCCCTGATCGTGGTACATGGCCAGCACGCAGTCGGCGTCAGCCAGGTATTTGTGCTGGAACAGGGTGTCGGCCGGGTACGGTCCGCGCGCATCGATGCCGCGCGCTTGCGCCGCGGCAACCGCCGGAGCGATGACATCGATTTCCTCGCGTCCCAGATAGCCGCCCTCGCCCGCGTGCGGGTTCAGGCCGGTGACGAGGATGCGCGGCGCGGCGATGCCGAATTTCTGTTGCAGGTCCGCCTGGATGATATCGAGGGTGACGGCCAGGCTGCCCATGGTGATGGCAGCGGACACGTCCTTCAATGGCAGGTGCGTGGTGGCCAGCGCCACGCGCAGGGTCGGTTCGCCATGGCCGGGTTCGCCGGCCAGCATCATCACCACTTGCGGCGTGCCGGTTTTTTCTGCCAGGTATTCCGTATGGCCGGAAAAGGCCACGCCGGCGTCGTTGATCGTGCTCTTTTGCAAGGGCGCCGTGACCATGGCGCCAAACCAGCCGGCCTGAATACCTTCCACGGCCGCGTCCAGGGTGGCGAGCACGGAACGCCCGTTTTCCTTGTCGAGCACGCCAGGAATGACATTGTTCACGGTGGGAATATCGATCACGGCCAGGCGGCCGGGTCCGAACTGGGGCAAGCCGTTGTTGCGCACGGCTTGCAGCGACAGCGCCGCCAGGCGGATCTCCGGGTCGATCAGGCTGGCCGTCAGCGCCAGAAAGGCGGCGTCGCCCAGCAGGATGCAGTTGACCTCATGCCGCATGGCCCAGGCGGCGCGGATGGAAATTTCCGGGCCGACACCGGCCGGTTCGCCACAGGTAATGGCGATGGCCGGACGGCGGGCAACAGGCAAGTTACTCATGCGCAATCAGTCAGCGGCATTACTGGTCATCCGCGCGGAATTCGACGTAAGCACGGTCGCGCACTTCGCGCGCCCAGTTTTCCGTCGCTTCTTCCAGCTTGCGTTCGCGCAAGGCGTTGCGTGCGGCAGCGCGCTGCTTCTCTTTCGAGACGTCGTCGCTCTTGCGTTCCAGCACTTCGATCAGGTGGAAGCCAAAGCTCGATTCGATCGGCTCGCTCACTTCGCCCGGTTTCAGCGCATTCATCGCCGTTTCAAATTCCGGCACGGTGTCGCCTGGATACAGCCAGCCCAGGTCGCCGCCCTTGGCCGCGGAACCGTCGTTCGAGAACAAACGGGCCAGGTCTTCGAACTTGGCGGCCTTGTTGTCGAGACGCTCTTTCAGTTCCAGCAATTTACGCTTGGCTTCGGCCGCCGACAGGGTTGGCGTCACTTTCAGCAGGATGTGGCGGGCATGCGTCTGCTGCACGGCGGCGACGGCTTGCGCCTCGGCAGCGCTGCGGCGGTCCACCAGTTTCAGGATATGGAAACCCGTGTTGCTCTTGATGATAGGCGTGATCTGGCCCGGTTTCAATTTCAGCAATTGCTCCGTGAACAGGGGCGGCAGGCGGTCGCTATTGCGCCAGCCGATATCGCCGCCGCTCAGCGCATCGCTGGCGTCGGAATAGGTGGCGGCCATCTTGGCGAAATCGGCGCCCGTGCGCAGCTGGCGGCTGACTTCTTCGGCGCGCGCGCGGCGTGCGGCGATTTGTTCGGGGCTCGAGTTTTCCGGAATGCGCACGAGAATCTGCGCCAGATTCAGCTCCACCTGTTCGCTGGCCGCCGCTTTTTCCGCTGCCAGGAAGTTATCCACTTCGGAATCGGAAATCTGGATCTTGGCGTCGACTTCATGCTCGCGCAGGCGCTGCATGATGATTTCATCGCGGATTTCTTCGCGGAAGGTGGCAAACGGCGTGCCTTCCTTTTCCATCTGGTTGCGCAGCTCTTGCACCGTCATCTTTTGCTGTTCAGCAATACGGCCAATCGCACGGTCCAGGGTCAGGTCATCCACGCGGACGCCCATTTCCTTGGCCAGCTGCATCTGTGCGCGCTCGACAATCATGCGCTCGAGCAATTGACGACGCAGGTCGGCCGGATCGGGCAAGGGCACGTTCTGCGCCTTCATGCGCTGCTCCACGCTCTTGATACGGGCCGCCACTTCATTGCGCGTGATCACATCGTCATTGACGACGACGGCGATGGAATCGATGGTCTGGCCATTGCTCGACGCGGGCGGCGTGAAGCCCTTGACCGGCGCTGGGGCAGCGGCAGCGGGCTTGGCCGCAGGAGCTGGCGCAGCCTGTTGCGCCCAGACACTACTGGTCGTGGCGCCGGAAATGGCGCACAACAAAACCGTTGCAATTTTGAGTTGGTGCATACTGGCATTACGCATAATGTGTAGAGCGCTCATGAGTTCAGGTGAATAAAAAAACCGGTTTGTGCCAGCGCCGGGAACACCGGCGGCGGCAACGGTGCCTATCTTAACGGAGTGGCTGGCTCAATGTCTGGTAACCAGGGATGGTTTTTGTAAAAGTTTCCAGGCCATTCGCGCCCAAGCCCAGGCCATTCGACAAGCCCGTCAATTCCAGCTGGAAGAAGATCGGCGTCGAGACAGTCTTGGTCGTCGTCACGAAACGCTGCGCGCCCATGCGGAACACCCAGCAGTCGCCCTTGTATTCCAGGCCGACCAGGCTTTCCAGCATGCTGCGATCCTTGATGGAGTAACTGATGCGGCCCACGCCATACAGCCGGTCCGTCAACGGCCATTGGGTCGACACTTCCGCATTGCGCAGGACATCACGCTGAAAACGGTTACTGAAATTCAATACCTTCTTCGGCCCTGGCTGATATTGCAAGGTGTAGTTGTAGCTCATCAGGCGGCGATCGCTGGGATTGTACTGCACCAGGCTGTCGGCGGTCCAAGTCTCGGACACGCGGCCCGTTGCGGCCAGCAGGATATCCGAACGCGACTGATTGACGGGCGTCGTCGAATAGAGCTGCACGCGCTGGTCGGCAAAATAGAAACGCTGGCCGAAAGTCAGGCGCATGCGCTCCGTACCGTCCGATTGCAGGAAGCGCGAGACGACGGCGGCCGTGACCTGGTTGGCGTCGCCGATGCGGTCGCTGCCGACAAAACGGTTTTCCGTGAAGATCTGCGTCAGGTTGAACGTGCCATCGGCCGTATCGAAGTTCGGAAACTGCGACTGGTCGCGGTACGGCGTGTAGACGTAGAACAGGCGCGGCTCCAGGGTTTGCGTGCCGCCCTTGGTGCCAAACAGATTCGTGTCGCGTTCAAACACCAGGCCGCTGTCGACCGAGAAGGTCGGCACGGCGCGCGTAAACGAGGTCGTCTTGAACAGCAGCGCCTTGGTCCGGGCGTCATTGTCGAGCTGGTACGCGCTGGCATTGAGCATCAGCTTGGGCGTGATGAAGTAGCCAGGGCGCATGATGGGGAAACTCACCTGCGGCACGGCCACAAGGCGCGAGCCTTGCACCTGTGTCGGATGCGCGAAGCGCGTCGCTTCCGCGTCGAAGGTCCAGTCGAAACCGCCCCAGACGTCGTATTTGCCAGCGTGGAAGTTTACCGCTGGCAAACGGTCGTACGGGCGCGGCACGACCACATTGGGATCGGGATCCTGCAGCACCTGGTAATTCTGCACGCGCGCCGTCAGGCTCCAGTCCTCGGTGCGGTAATCGGTGCGCAATTCGCGCAGCAACTGGCGCTCGGTGGCGGTGGCGACGGTTTTCGAAAAATCGTTCGGGTAATTATTGTCGGACGCCTCGCGCAAATCCCAGCTGTAAGTCCAGCCCTTGGCCAGCGCCTGCTCATGCTTGGACTTGATCAGGTAGCGGTTGGTCTTGGTTTGCTTGTCGTTAGGCAAAAACTCGAACGACGTTTCACCGCCGTACAAGCCGGCATCCGTCTCGCCCATGTAGCGGCCCGTCGCACCGAGCTGGATGCCGCGCCGCTGGATGTAGCGGGGGAACAGGGTCAGGTCGCGGTTCGGCGCGATGTTCACGTAATACGGCATCAGCAGCTCGAAACCGTTCTTCGAAGCAAAGCCCGGCGTGGGCGCCAGCCAGCCCGAGCGGCGCGCACCCGACAACGAAAACGAGATGCCCGGCGTGCCCAGGATCGGCACGTCCTTGAAATAGATGATGGTCTTGCTGCCGGTGCCCACGTCGCGGCCCGTATCGAGGTTCAAGGTGCTCGATTTCAGGTACCAGTCCGGATTCGGCCCTTCACAGGTACTGTACGTGCCGTCGATAACATTCGCTTCGTCGGGATTGATGAAGTCGACGCGCTCGGCCTTGCCCTGGCCGCCGCCCACTGCGAAGCGATACGTCGGATTGAGCAGGAAACCCTTGCCGGTATCCATGTTCAGTTTCAGGACGTCACCCGTGTAGTAATCGCCGAAACGCCACATCTTGATGTGGCCCTCGGCATCGAACTGATCTTCAACTTGTTTGTAACAAGCTGTATCGGCCGTCATTTTTGTGGTTTTTCCGCGCTCAATCACGACATTCTGGTCGAGATTGATCTCCCTTTCGGGACGACCGCTCATGCTGTTTGCCGTCATGACGGTGGGCGCGTCGGGATCTTCCACATGCACGGGACGCGGTGCTTTCTGGGCGTGGACAGGCACCGTCGTGGCGGCGACGAGCGCGCTGATGGCGAAAGCCCAGCGCTGCGAGGGGGGGGAGGCCGAAAACCAGCTCATGAATTGGAAGGGGCAAGCACCATTGACAGGCGATTTTTTGATTTGAATCCCTTATTATATGGGAATCTGTGCGACACGCCTTAAAGCTCGGGTAGCTGGCCCCGGTCGCAACGTAGCAGTAACGGCTAGCAGCGCAGGAACTGCGCAGGCAAATCACTGGTTTACCAGTGATAAAACAGTGAGGGGCTTCCCGGAGCACCCATTCTTGGCAAGACAAGACACGCTGCGAGAACGTGGCTTGTCAGTCTTATACGCCCGCCGCATCACCGGCGAGTAGCTATCCCTTTGCCTGTTTTTGTTTACACAAAACATTGAAACTGTGGTTTATTTGCAAAGCTTGTGGATATTTTACATTTGCTTACAATTTTCTATATTTCAACAGTTTTCTGCAAGATTCGGTTTTCTCTCAGCCGAGTCATACCCGAGTGAAACTCTTCGATATCTTGTCATGCTTCAGTGTTGCAACTGCTGCCATGACCGGATGTACGACCATCTGTCACCTACTTGAGTGTGCGTCGCCGGTAACGGCGGGGTGCAAAGCCTCAGGGACAACGTACCCCCATTCTTTTTCGGCAGCCCGGCGTGCGAACGCCTGGCTGGAGACTGCGAGCAGCGATGCGGTCCAGGGGCTAGGTGAGTGCTGCAAGGGCAATGTTATGTGAACCATCGTTTGAACCCTCGTAAATATTAATAGGCCAAAGCTGCTGACAGGCCTAAACCAAACGGTACGTGGCAGGTTATCTCCGTGGATTCTGGGGATACGTCGTCATTCAGCCACCGGGGGAAAGATGGGCCCTAAACAGCCAGTCGCGATGTAGCTGTCGCGTCGATATCGTTGGGAACGTGGTAAGCCCGATTCCCTGCCGCTCGATCAAAGAAGCGAGATAGCGGCAAGCAAACCGCAAGGCACGCCCTTGGGGGAGCGGGTAGAGGAGGATGGAGAAAGCGAATGCCGGGCTGTAATGATCCGGATAGGGATTCAAGATTTGTCCCGGCCTGAAAGGGTGCCCACTTCCATCTGGTGTAATAGTCGTCATACGACTGTACTGGCTCCAGGCAGTCATCATTTTCAACCGCCCCGAAGGGATGCAGCTCACCCTTCGGGGATGCGCTGTGTCTCGTCGGAACAACTACACGAGGTTCAGCATGAAAGTAACCGCTAGCAGTCTTGCCGGTTCTGCGTCCTCGCACGTGCCAACTGAATGGGTCGCCATCAACTGGCGGCTCGTACAACGCAACGTGAGAGCCATGCAGCATCGATTAACGAAGGCTACACAGGAAGGCGACTGGCGCAGGGCGAAAGCGCTGCAAAGGTGGCTAACCCACTCGTTCAGCGCGAAAGCGCTGGCAGTCAAACGGGTGACAGAGAATCAAGGCAAACGAACCGCAGGCGTGGACCAGCAGTTGTGGGACTCAGCAACGCAGAAGTTCGCTGCCATTGCGCAGTTGAAGAAACAAGGCTATCGGCCCCTGCCATTACGGAGGGTCTTTATTCCCAAGTCAAATGGAAAGATGCGCCCACTGGGCATCCCTACCATGCAGGACCGGGCGATGCAGGCGCTTCACCTGCTGGCATTGGATCCGGTCTTGGAAACGCTGAGTGATCCCAACTCATACGGGTTTCGCAAAAATCGCTCAACGGCCGATGCGATGTCGCAAATTTTTCTCCAGACCTGCCGGAAAGTCTCGGCAACCTGGGTGTTGGATGCGGATATCGAAGGTTTTTTCGACAATATCAACCATCAATGGCTGGTCGACAATGTCTTCATGGACAAGTCGATCCTGTCTAAATGGCTGAAATCCGGGGTAATTGACCGGAAGCAATTGATGGCAACCACAGCTGGAACGCCACAAGGCGGCATCATCAGCCCTGCCCTTGCGAATTGGACGTTGAACGGGCTGGAGACTGAACTGATTGCGCACCTCGGTGCGAAATTCGGCAAGTCAAAGGCAGGCAAGCTCAAAGTCGGTGTCGTGCGATATGCGGACGATTTTGTCGTTACCAGTGGATCGAAGGAATTGCTGGAAACGGAAATCAGGCCATGGATCGAAGCATTCCTTGCAGTCAGGGGATTGCGACTGTCCAGTGCCAAAACCAAGCTCGTGCACATCGATGAGGGCTTCGACTTCCTGGGGTGGAACTTCCGAAAATATTCCGGGACACTACTCATCAAGCCAAGCAAGAAGAACATGAAAACGTTCTATGAAAAGCTGAGGAAGACGATCAGCGAAAACATCGGGGCGAAGCAGGAGAATCTCATTCGATTGCTAAACCCCATGCTGCGGGGCTGGGCGCAATATCACAGCCCTGTAGTCGCCAAGGAGGCGTTTTCGACGATGGAGTCGCTGCTGTACTGGCGGCTTCGTCGCTGGGCCATGCGCAGGCATCCGAAGAAAACCGACAGTTGGATACGCGACCGATATTGGCGCCCAACCGAGAGTGGAAATCGGGTGTTTGCAGCGGACGTTGTCACAAAGAATGGCAATAAGGCCATGAAGGAACTGTACTCGTTACCAGGTACAGCGATTCTGCGTCACACGAAAATCAAGGGCGGCTATCACCCCTACGATCCGCAATGGGAATTGTACGGCGAAACCCTTCGGCAGGAACGCATGTTGAAAAACATGTCTTACCGGCGTGAGTGGGCCAAGCTCTACCTCGACCAACGTGGCTTGTGCGCTCTGTGTGGATACGAGATGAACATGGAAACCGGATGGCATGACCACCACATGGAATACCGTGTGGCAGGTGGTTCCGAGGCCCGTGGAAATCGCGTATTATTGCACCCAAATTGCCATATAAATGTGCACGCAAACGATTTACACGTTGCGAAGCCGGTCCCTGCATAGGGACTTTTATTATGCTTGAGCCGTGTGCGGTGAAAGTCGCACGCACGGTTCTTAGGGGGGAGAGCTTCCAGCAATGGGGTTCTCCTACCCTCCGCACCATCAACCCGATTCCACAGGCCGCTTAATGTCATTCTCCCCCAATTCCTCCACCGCGCCGGCCTCCGCCGACGCTCGCCTGACCCTGTTGAAAGCCTGGTTGACCTCGCTTAACCTCGTTGCGCCCGAATCCGCCCGCCCCGCTTCCAGCGATGCCAGCTTCCGCCGCTACTATCGTCTCGATGTGCTGCCAGGCAACACAACATTGCCAGGAAGTACACTGATCGCCATGGATGCGCCGCCCGAGCGCGAAAACGTGCCCGCCTTTGTCAAGGTGGCCGGCTTGCTGAAGGGCGCCGGCGTGTCCGTGCCCGAGATCATCGCGCAAGACCTGGAGCAGGGCTTCCTGCTGCTGTCCGACCTGGGCACGACCACGTATCTCGACGCCCTGAACCACGACAACGCCAGCGTGCTGTACGCCGAAGCGCTGGAATCGTTGATGAAAATCCAGTTGGCCAGCCAACCGGACGTCTTGCCCGAATTCGACCGCGCCTTCATCCTGCGCGAAATGAATCTGTTCCCGGAATGGTTTATCGGCAAGCATCTGGGCGCCACCTTGACGGATGTGCAACAAGCCCAGCTGGACAAGGTCTTTGAAGCCATCACGGCGAACATCTTGTCGCAGCAGCAAGTATTCATGCACCGCGACTACCATTCGCGCAATTTGATGCACATCAACGATGGCTCCATCCCCAATCCCGGCATCCTCGATTTCCAGGACGCCGTCTTTGGCCCCGTCACCTACGACATCGCCTCGCTGCTGCGCGACGCGTATATCCAGTGGGATGAAGAACTGGTGCTCGACTGGGTGATCCGCTACTGGCAGCGCGCCAAACAGCTGGGCTTGCCAGTCAATCCGGACATCGACGCCTTCTACCGCGATTTCGAATTCACGGCCCTGCAGCGCCACCTGAAAATCCTCGGCCTGTTCGCACGCCTGAATTACCGCGACGGCAAGGATCTGTACATGGGCGACCTGCCAACCGTGCTCGACTACGTGCGCAAGACAGCCAATCGCTATACTGAACTCAAGCCGCTGGTGCGTTTGCTCGATGCTCTTGAGAACAAAACGCCGCAAGTCGGCTATACATTCTGATCACTTCAGAGCAATTTACAATGAATCAGAAAACGAGTACCCCATGAAAGCCATGATCTTTGCCGCAGGCCGCGGTGAACGGATGCGTCCGCTTACCGATACCTGCCCCAAACCGCTGCTGAAAGTGCGCGGCCGTCCGCTGATCGTCTGGCATGTGCTGAACCTGGTGCGCGCCGGCATCACGGACATCGTCATCAACCATTCGCACCTGGGCTATTTGATCGAGGAAGCCCTGGGCGACGGCAGCGCATATGGCGCGCGCATCGCGTATTCGCCCGAGACCACGCCGCTGGAAACGGCGGGCGGCATTGCCCAGGCGCGCCACTTGCTGGGCGAGGAACCGTTCCTCGCCATTTCCGGCGACATCTATTGCCCGTATTTCGATTTCAAGCAGGTGCTCGACGTGCTGGCCGACAAGGACGTGCTGGGCACGCCGTACCCGGCCGACCAGCGCGATATCGCCTGGGCCTATCTGGTACCCAACCCCGACTTCCACCCGAAGGGCGACTTCGGCCTGACCTTGTTCGCGATCAACAATACGGACGACACCAAATGGACCTTCTCCAATATCGGCGTGTACCGTCCTGAAATGTTCGACGGCATCACGCCCGGCAGCCACGCCAAACTCGGCGATTTGCTGCGCCGGTATGCGGACCAGGGCCGCGTGGGCGGTGAAGTCTATACCGGCGAGTGGACCAATGTGGGTACACCAGCGCAACTCGATGTGCTCAATGGCGTGGCAGCGAAGGCGCCTGCCGCATGATGGCCAACTACGCGGCACGGCGCGCGGCGCTGCTGGCGCAGATGCTGCCGGGCAGCGTGGCCATCCTCGCCACGGCGCCCGAAGTGCCGCGCAACAGCGATTGCGATTATCCGTATCGCCATGACAGCTATTTCTATTACCTGAGCGGTTTCACGGAACCCGACAGCGCTGTAGCCCTGGTGGCCGCCAGCGCCACGGCGCCCGCGCGCGCCATCCTGTTTTGCCGCGCCAAGAACACGGAGCGCGAAATCTGGGACGGTTTCCGCCACGGCCCCGAGGGGGCGCGCGCCACGTTCGGTTTTGACAGCGCCTTCCCCATCGAGGAACTCGACGTGGAAATGACGCGCCTGCTGGCCGACGCCCCCGCCATCTACCATGCGCTGGGCGGCAGCCTCGATGCACAGGTCAAGGTCTGGCGAAACAATGTGCGCCAAAAGGCCCGCAGCGGCGTCACGGCGCCCGCCATCGCGCATGACATCAATGGCATGCTCGACGCCATGCGTCTGCTGAAAGACTCAGAGGAACAGCAGCTGATGCGCCGCGCGGCCGCCATTTCCAGCGCCGCCCACGTGCGCGCCATGCGCGCCACGCGGCCCGGCATGCACGAATACGCGCTCGAAGCGGAACTGCTGTACGAATTCCGGCGCAGCGGCGCGCAGTTTCCCGCCTATTCCTCCATCGTGGCCGGCGGCGGCAACGCCTGCATCCTGCACTACAGCGCCAATAACGCGGTCCTGCAAGACGGCCAGTTAGTGCTGATCGACGCCGGCTGCGAACTCGATAGCTATGCCTCGGACATCACGCGCACCTGGCCCGTCAGCGGCCGTTTCAGCGGCCCGCAGCGGGCGCTGTATGAACTGGTGCTGGCCGCGCAGCAGGCGTCGCTGGACATGGTACGCCCCGGCTTGCCGCACAGCGCCATCCACGAAGCGGCCGTGCAGGTACTGGCGCAGGGCATGCTGGACCTGGGTTTGCTGGACCGGCAAAAAAGCGGCAGCGTGCAGGACGTCGTCGCCGACAAAGCCTATATGCCCTTCTACATGCACGGCACCAGCCACTGGCTGGGCATGGACGTGCACGACGTGGGCGCCTACCGCGACACGGGCGCACCCGGCAAGCCGTGGCGCGCGCTCGAAGCGGGCATGGTGCTGACGGTGGAACCAGGCATCTATGTGCGTCCCGGCGCAGGCGTGCCGGAGCCGTTCTGGCACACGGGCATCCGCATCGAAGACGATGTGCTGGTCACGCCGCAAGGCCATGAAGTCTTCAGCACGGCGCCCAAGAGCGTCGCTGAAATCGAACAACTGATGTCACAGGATTAACGCCGCCGCATGCATACACCGTCTACTTTCGATCTCGCCATCTGCGGCGCCGGCCCCGTCGGCATGGCGCTGGCCGCCCTGCTGGTACAGCGCGGCAGCCGCGCCGCCGGCATCGTCCTGCTCGACGCCAAATCCATCGAACAAGCGAGGCGCGACCCGCGCACCATCGCCCTGTCACACGGCAGCCGCCAGATTCTTGAGGAAGCGGGCGCCTGGCCCGTAGAAGCGACGCCCATCCATCAAATCCACGTCTCGCGCCGCGGCCAGTTCGGGCGCAGCCTGATGGACCGCAGCGAGCATGGCGTCGAAGCGCTCGGTTATGTGGCCCGTTACGGCGCCGTCGTCAGCGCGCTGGCCGACGTGTGCGAGCGCCTGGACGTGGCCAGCCTGCGCCCGGCCTTGGTGACGGGCAGCGTGGAAGACGCCGATGGCGTCAGCGTGCAGATCGACCAGGCCGGTGCCGCGTCGAGCCTGCGCGCCAGCCTGCTGGTGCAAGCCGAGGGCGGCCTGTTCGGCCAGCAGCCGGAACGTGCCGTCAGCCGCGACTATGGCCAAAGCGCCATCATCGCCCATGTGCGCACAAGCAGCCCCATCGTCCACCGCGCATATGAGCGCTTCACCGACGAAGGTCCGCTGGCCCTGCTGCCGCAGGACGACGGCTACGCGCTCGTGTGGTGCGTGCCGCCCACGCGCGCCGAGCAATTGCTGGCGCTGGACGACGCTGCCTTCCTGGCCCGCCTGGGCGCCGCCTTCGGCAGCCGCCTGGGACGCTTTACGCATACGACGCCACGCCTGGCCTATCCGCTGGGCCTGAACGCGCAGGCGACCGGCACGGCGCGCACGGTCGCCATCGGCAATGCGGCGCAAACCCTGCACCCGGTGGCGGGACAGGGCTTGAACCTGGGCTTGCGCGACGCCGCTGTGCTGGCCCGCGTGCTGGCGCAGGACGGCAGCCCGGCCGGGCTGGAACGCTACGCCAGCCTGCGCCAGGCCGACCGGGGGCTGACCGTGCGCGTCACCGACACCATGGCGCGCATCTTCACGGGCAGCGCCCCCACGCAAGGCTTGCTGGGCCTGTCGCTGGGTTTGCTGGACGTATTTTCCCCTGCACGCAAAGCATTGGCCGGGCTGATGATGTACGGCCGCCGATAAGGCTTAACAATAAGGAAAGAGCTGGGGCGAAAAAGAAACAGGCGAGCGATCCGGCATGGAATAAACGGCCCGCGGATGCGACAATGGCTGTCACCTGGCTTTTGGCGACCGTTCCATGACAGATGCATTGCCCGCAGCACCGCCTGCCGCTCTTCCCGAAGTGCTCTTTTCCCGCCTGCTGGAAGACGCCCTCGACGCCGTCATCATCATCGATGAGCATTGCCGCATCCGCTATATCAATGGCGCCATGCAGGCATTGTCGGGCTATGCGAGCGGGGAATTGCTGGGCCAGACTTTGAACGGCCTGCTGCCCGACGCCGTCGGCGCGCAGCACGACAACCACGTGATCAATTACATCCGCAGCTCGCGCACGTCCAGCGTGCTGAGCAAGATACGCGAATTCGCCATCCGCCACCGCGACACGCAGATGATCCCCATCGAAATGAAGGCGATGGACCTGGGCGTGGTCGACGGCATCCGCTATTTCGGCGCCTTCTTGCTCGACGTGCGCGAACGGCGCGAACTGGCTGCAAAAAACGCCAGCCTGCTGGCGCAACTGGAACAGCAGGCGCTGCACGATGCGCTGACGTCGCTGCCGAACCGGCGCGCCTATGAAGCGCAAGCCGAGCAGGCGATGGCGCGCGCGGCGCGCAGCGGCGCCGCCCTGACCGTGGGCGTGGCCGACCTCGACCATTTCAAGAAGATCAACGACCGCTACGGCCATGCCGTGGGCGACGCCGTGCTGCGCACGGTGGCGCAGGCGCTGCGCGACACGGGACGCATCACCGACGTGGCGGCGCGCCTCGGCGGCGAGGAATTCGGCCTGCTGTTCCCCGACGCCAGCCTGCAGCAGGCGCATAGGGTGGCCGAACGCATCCGCGCCGCCGTGGCCGCCGCCATCACGCCGTTGCCCGATGGCGGCGAACTGCAGGTGACCATCAGCATCGGCGTGGCGTCCCTGACGGCCGGCGCCACCCTGGACGCGGCCATGTCCGATGCGGACAAGGCCCTGTACGCGGCCAAGCACCAGGGACGCAATAAAGTCGTGGCGGCAGCGGCCGTCCAATAAAAACGGCCCGCGCAAGGCGGGCCGTCCGGTCGCAGCAAACGGCGTTTATTCGACGGCCTTGAGCATATCCTCGATCACCTTTTTCGCATCGCCAAACACCATCATCGTGTTCGGCTGATAGAACAGATCGTTGTCCAGACCCGCATAGCCGGACGCCATCGAGCGCTTGTTGACGATGATGCTCTTGGCTTTATACGCTTCCAGAATCGGCATGCCGGCGATCGGCGATTTCGGGTCTTTCGCCGCCGGGTTGACGACGTCGTTCGCGCCCAGCACCAGCACCACGTCCGTCTGGCCGAATTCGCCGTTGATGTCTTCCATCTCGAAGACCTGGTCGTACGGCACTTCCGCCTCGGCCAGCAGCACGTTCATGTGGCCCGGCATGCGCCCCGCCACCGGGTGGATCGCGTACTTGACGGTGATGCCCTTGTGGGTGAGCTTTTCCACCAGTTCCTTGAGCGAATGCTGCGCGCGCGCCACGGCCAGGCCGTAGCCGGGCACGATGATGACGGTTTCCGCATTGCTCATGATGAAGGCGGCATCGTCGGCCGAACCCGATTTCACGGGACGCTGCTCCTGTGCGCCGGCCACACCGGCCGCTGGCGCATCGCCGCCGAAGCCGCCAAGGATGACGTTGAAGAACGAGCGGTTCATCGCCTTGCACATGATGTACGACAGGATCGCGCCAGAGGATCCCACGAGCGAACCGGCGATGATCAGCATCGAGTTATTCAGCGAAAAACCGATGCCGGCCGCAGCCCAGCCCGAGTAACTGTTGAGCATCGACACCACCACCGGCATGTCGGCGCCGCCGATGGGGATGATAATCAGCACGCCCAGCGCAAAGGCGATCAGGGTCATCACGATGAACGGCGTCCACGCCGGTTCGACGCCATCGGCGAAGCAGAACGCCAGACCCAGGCCCACCATCACCAGCGCCAGCACGAGGTTGAGCATGTGCTGGCCCTTGAAGCTGACGGGCGCGCCCTGGAACAGACGGAACTTGTATTTGCCCGACAGCTTGCCGAAGGCGATCACGGAACCGGAGAACGTGATGGCGCCGACGAAGGTGCCGATGAACAGTTCGAAGCGGTTACCGATGGGCAGCGCCTCGCCATGCTTGGCAATATTGAAAGCCCATGGTTCCGACACGGCCGCCACGGCGATACACACTGCGGCCAGGCCGATCAGCGAGTGCATGGCCGCCACCAGTTCCGGCATCTTCGTCATTTCCACGGTTTTCGCCAGGTAGGCGCCGATGGCGCCGCCCGTGACGATGCCGATGATGACGAGGGTCAGGCCCATGCCGCCCGTTTGCTGCTCCTTCAGTTTCAGGATCAGCGCCACGGTGGTGACGGCGGCAATGGCCATGCCGCTCATGCCGAAGGCATTGCCGCGGCGCGCCGTCGATGGCGACGACAGGCCTTTCAGGGCCTGGATGAAGCACACCGAGGCGATCAGGTACATCATCGTCACCAGGTTCATGGTGACGAAGCTCATGGCGTGACTCATTCTTTTGCTCCTTGCTTGGCCTTCGGTTCTTTTTTACGGAACATCTCGAGCATGCGCTGCGTGACGAGGAAGCCGCCGAACACGTTGACGGCGGCCAGCGCGACGGCCAAGGTGCCTGCCACTTGCGCCAGCGGGCCATCGGTCAGGCCGGCCGCCAGCATGGCGCCGACGATGATGATGGCGGAAATGGCATTGGTGACGGCCATCAGCGGCGTATGCAGCGCCGGCGTGACGGTCCAGACGACGTGGTAGCCGACATAAATGGCCAGCACGAAGATGATCAGGTTGGTGATGGTGTGACTGATTTCCATGATGTTGTTCTCTCCGTCGCCGCGTTATTTTCTGAGGATGTCATTGCCTGCGCAAAGCAGGCTGGCCTTGATGATTTCATCCTCGCGGTCGATCAGCAATTGATCGTCCTTGTCGATGATGAGCTTCAAGAAATCCAGCACGTTGCGCGCATACAGGGCCGAAGCGTCGGCCGCCACCAGGGTCGCCAGGTTCGGCTCGCCCACGATGTAGACGCCGTGCTTGACCACCGTCTTGCCCAGTTCCGACAGCGGACAGTTGCCGCCCTGCTCGACGGCCAGGTCGACGATGACGGAACCCGGTTTCATGGCTTTCACCGTTTCTTCGGAGATCAAGACGGGCGCGGCGCGGCCGGGAATCAGCGCGGTGGTGATGATGATGTCGGCCAGTTTCGCCCGTTCGTGCACGAGTTCGGCCTGGCGGCGCATCCAGTCGGCCGGCATGGCGCGCGCATAGCCGCCCGAACCCTTGGCGATCTCTTTTTCTTCCTCGGTGAGGAAAGGCACGTCGAGGAACTTGGCGCCCAGGGACTCGACTTGTTCCTTGACGGGCGGGCGCACGTCGGACGCTTCGATGACGGCGCCCAGGCGCTTGGCCGTGGCGATCGCCTGCAGTCCTGCCACGCCCACGCCCATGATCAGCACGCGGGCCGCCTTGACGGTGCCGGCCGCCGTCATCAGCATCGGCATGAAGCGCTGGTAGGTATTCGCGGCCACCAGCACGGCCTTGTAGCCGGCGATGTTCGCCTGCGAGGACAGCACGTCCATCGACTGCGCGCGCGTGATGCGCGGCACGGCTTCCAGGGCGAAGGCGGACAGGCCGGCCGTGGCCATGGCGGCGATATTGTCGGCGTCAAACGGGTTGAGCATGCCGATCAGCACCGTGCCGCTGGCCATCAGGGCCCGTTCATCGGCATCGGGCGCGCGCACCTTGAGCACGATGGCGCAGCCATAGGCTTCCTGGGCCGTGCCGATCTGCGCGCCGGCGGCGGCATAGGCGTCGTCGGGAATCGAGGCTTGCAGGCCCGCTCCGGACTGCACGACGACTTGATGCTTGGCTGCCAGCTTCTTGACTGTCTCGGGCGTTGCCGCCACCCGCGTTTCACCAGGCCGTGTTTCGGCCGGTATGCCTATCCTCATGATGCCTCCGCTAATTGATAAACTGACTAGAATCTAACACGGAAAGCAGCGCGTTAAACGTTTGTGAAGCAGCAACTTTTAGTTGTACGACACTAATTTACCCGTAATACCAATCCTTGTTCCGCCATGCGGTATGGCGACCATATTGTGGGAAAGGTGTGTCAATCTCACCACAGTCGAGCACGTGTGCGCGCTTGTTTTGACCACAGGGAAAGCCTATATTAGCGGGCGCTTCCTGCCATCTTGCCAACTAAGCCCCCCATGCTAGTGCGCTCCCCGGGAAAGACGTAAGTACCTCCCACAGCTATTTGCTAAAACGTTGTCATTTATCAATATGTCCGCGCAACAAAAGGCCGGCTTCAAACCGCGCGCGCAGAACAAGATAAAATGTCGGCTCTTTCAAGGATGGAATCATGCCGAGAATCTGGAAACCCTCTGTCACCGTTGCCGCCATCGTCGAACGCGACGGCCTGTTTTTACTGATTGAAGAAGAGACCAGCGAAGGCATCAAGATCAATCAACCGGCCGGCCACCTCGACCCGTTCGAGTCGCTGGAACAGGCGGTGATCCGCGAAACGCTGGAAGAAGCGGCTTACGATTTCATCCCCACGGCACTGGTCGGCATGTACATGTCGCGCTATCAGTCGTTGCGCACGGGCGAGGACGTGACCTATCTGCGCTTCACCTTTTGCGGCACGGCCGGCGCCGAGCATGACCGCCCGCTGGACGAAGGCATCATCCGCACCTTGTGGATGACGCGCGACGAGCTGGCGGCGTGCCAGGAGCGCCACCGCAGCCCGCTGGTGCTGCAGTGCGTGGACGAATACCTGGCTGGCCGGCGCGCGCCGCTGGCCCTGCTGCACACGCATGCGTCCGTTTTCAATAGCGCATAGCAATACGCATTGCCATATTATTAAAGTACACTGGAAAGCAAGATGAGCAAGAAGAAAGTCGTTATCGGCATGTCGGGCGGGGTCGATTCCTCGGTCGCGGCATGGATGCTGAAGGAACAAGGCTATGAAGTCATCGGCCTTTTCATGAAAAACTGGGAAGATGACGACGATTCGGAATACTGCTCCACGCGCCAGGACTGGATCGACGCGGCCAGCGTGGCCGACGTCATCGGCGTCGATATCGAAGCCGTCAATTTTGCCTCCGAATACAAGGATCGCGTGTTCGCCGATTTCCTGCGCGAATACCAGGCCGGCCGCACGCCGAACCCGGACGTACTGTGCAACGCCGAAATCAAGTTCAAGGCCTTTCTCGACCACGCCATGACCCTGGGCGCCGACCTGATCGCCACCGGCCACTACGCGCGTGTGCGCCAGGCGCCGACCGATGCAGGCCGTTATGAACTGCTCAAGGCGGTCGACGCCAGCAAGGACCAGAGCTACTTCCTGCACCGCTTGAACCAGGCGCAGTTGTCTAAAACTTTATTCCCGCTCGGTGAAATCCCGAAAACGGAAGTGCGCCAGATCGCCGAGAAACTGGGCTTGCCGAACGCGCAAAAGAAGGATTCGACGGGCATCTGCTTTATCGGCGAGCGCCCGTTCCGCGAATTTTTGAACCGCTACCTGTCGTACAAGCCGGGGCCGATGAAAACGGCCGACGGCAAGACGGTGGGCGAACACGTGGGACTGAGTTTTTATACCCTGGGCCAGCGCAAGGGCATCGGCATCGGCGGCGTGAAGTCGTACCAGAATGCAGACGGCAGCAGCGACGCCTGGTATGTGGCGCGCAAGGATATCGCCAACAACACCCTGTGGGTGGTGCAGGGTCATGACCACCCGTGGCTGCTGTCGCCATCCCTGACGGCCGACCAGGCCAGCTGGGTAGCCGGCACGGCGCCGCAGGCGGGCGCCTTGAGCGCCAAGACGCGCTACCGCCAGGCCGACGTGGCGTGCCAGCTGCTACCGGATGGGAATGAACACTTCAGCCTGGCCTTCGACCAGGCGCAATGGGCCGTCACGCCGGGCCAGTCGGCCGTGCTGTACGACGGCGACGTGTGCCTCGGTGGCGGCATCATCGCCAGCGCGACGGGCCTGGCTGGCGTCTAACTATTGCCCTGCGCGGCGGCGGCAAGCGCCTGCTGCTGCTTGCGCACCATGGCAATCACCGTATTGCGCACGGTTTTCAGGACCGTGTCGGCCATGAACGGTTTCACGATAAAGCCCGACACGCCCATGGCGAGGGCCGCCTGCAGCGAGGCGGCGTCGATGCCGCCCGAGACCATGAAAATAAGCGTCTTCGGATACTGGGCGCGGATGGTTTGCACCACGTTGGTCCCGTCTTCCACCTGCTCGCGCGCGATGCAGACGAAATGCGGGTGGTGCTTGACCAGCAGCGCCAGTCCCAGCGCGCTCGTATGCGTCTGCCCGCAGACATCGTAGCCGCCATCGGTCAGGACCGTGTTCAGCAGGCCGCGCGCCACGGCGCTGCTATCGATCAGGACTGTCTTTAACATCATGATTTACTTCCCTTGCTTGATTTTCTATTGCGAGTTCCACTCAGAGAGCGCCCATCAAAATGCTCAGGGCTAGGCGCGTTGCCGAAGGCAGTACGAATGTACGACGAGGCAAGGCAACAACGCCATGAGCTTTTTTTGGGCGCTCTACTTTTCCCACACCAGCTTGTTCCAGGTGACACCCAAGGTCACGTCGGTCTTGAGTTCCACTAACTTTCTTGAAAGATACAGTATTTCCCGCTCTTTTCGCAGGCTTTCGCCCAGCGCGCCCGGTAAAATGCCCGCGCCGGCCATCACGGCATCAATATTGCCGTAGGCGCGCAACAGTTTTGCGCCCGTCTTCAGGCCGATCTTCGACACGCCGGGGATACTGTCGGTGACGTCGCCCATCAGCGCCAGCAGGTCGGGCAGCAGTTCCGGCGGCACGCCGAACTTTTTCTCGACCCAGGCGTGGTCGTGCCAGACACCCTTGAAGTGGTCCCACACGAGCGCGCCGTGCGCGATCAGACCGTGCAAATCCTTGTCGGTGGTGGCGATGACGGCTGCGCCGCGCCCCTCGTGCAGCCAGCGCATGACGGCCGTGCCGATCACGTCGTCGGCCTCGACCTCGGGAATGCTGACCACGTGCATGCCGAAGCTGGCCAGGGTGGCGTAAAAGCCGGGCAAGGCGTCGCGCAGCACCTGCGGCATGGGCTGGCGCCCCTCGCGGTAACCGGCATACAGCGCATGACGCCAGGTCGGGCCGCCAAAATCGAAGGCCGGCAGGATGTGCGTCGGCTCGTGGTCGTTGATGAGCGTGCGGAACGACGACAGCGCATGGCGCAGCGCGATCTCCGCCTTCAGGTCGGAATCGGGTTCAGGACTGGCTTCGTAGACGCGGCGTACGATATTCAAGCCGTCGATAGCGAGGAGTCTGGCCATGCGGTAAGTGGATACTGGTTGAATCGATCATTTTACCGTATGGAGCAAGCACTATTCCCCGCGAATTCCGCTTGGCAGGTTTTACGCGGCGTAACAACGCCTAACAAAACCGTAGCGAGCGGAAGTGAATTGTGGCTAAGAAGCGCAACCGTACTCAAGTACGGTGAGCATCGCAGGCCGCAAGTCGCGACGCGCAGTAGGTTTGGTTAGGCGTTCTCACTTGGCGAAATCGTAGGGCCCGCCCCGTTCGAGCGCCCGCTGGTAGGCGGGCCGCGCATGGATGCGCTGCAGGAACGCCGTCAGCTTCGGCAGGCGCTCGTCGAGTCCACCGCGCATGGCCGCCGCTTCCAGCGGAAAGCTCATCTGGATGTCGGCAGCCGTGAATTCATTGCCGGCAAACCATTTGCTGTTCTCCAGCTCCGCTTCCATGTAAGCCAGCTGGCTGTTGATATTGGGCAGGATGAAGCTGCTCTTGACCTTGCTGGCGATGCCGCGCGCGATCGGCTTGACGAAAAACGGCATCGGCGACGATTCGACCTTGTCGAATACCAGCTTCATCAGCAGCGGCGGCATGGCCGAGCCTTCCGCGAAATGCAGCCAGTAGGTCCAGCGCAGCTTCTCCGGCGTGCCCGCCGCCGGGATCAAGCGGCCATTGCCGTAGCGCTCGACCAGATACTCGATGATGGCGCCCGATTCGGCGATGGTGTTGGCGCCGTCCGTAATCACGGGCGACTTGCCCAGCGGGTGGACGGCCTTCAGCGAGGCGGGCGCCAGCATGGTTTTCGGGTCGCGCTGGTAGCGCTTGACCTCGTAGTCGAGGCCCAGTTCCTCGAGCAGCCAGAGCACGCGCTGCGAGCGCGAATTGTTCAGATGGTGGACGACGATCATGGTTTTCCCGTTAGACGATGGTTGAGTTCCAGTATAGCCGGGACGGCCGGATCGGGGCGGCGCAAGGGAATCTGCAAAAAAAATTGCGAAAAACAGTATTTTCAATTGATAACTTTTCAATCTTCCCTTATCTTGTTTTGTTTCCAATAAGTAAGGAAACCCCCTGTGGATTTCGACACCAACAACACCACGCCCAAGCGCGAAGCCATCACCTTCAGCGCCACCGGCAGCGAATACTTCCGAATCTGGATCGTCAACCTGCTGCTGAGCATCGTCACCCTGGGCATTTATTCCGCCTGGGCCAAGGTGCGCCGCAACCGCTATTTCTATTCCAGCACCCACCTGGCTGGCAGCAGCTTCGAATACCACGGCAATGCCGTCGCCATCCTGAAGGGCCGCATCGCGGCCGTGGTATTGATCGGCGGCTACAACATCGCCTTCCAGGTCTCGCCCATCGTCGGCCTGATCATGCTCGTGCTGATGATGGCCGTGCTGCCATGGCTGGTGTGGAAAAGCCTGCAATTCAAGCTGTACAACACCAGCTACCGCGGCATCCGCTTCGGCTTTGACGGCAGCGCCAAAGAAGCCTACAAATACTTCCTGTGGCTGCCCATCCTGAACACCTTCACGGCTGGCCTGATGACGCCGTTCCTGCACCAGCGCCTGAAGCGCTTCCAGCACACGCAAAGCCGCTTCGGCAGCAGCAACTTCAGTTTCGACGCCTCGGTCGGCAGCTTCTACAAAACCTATCTGCTGTTCTTCGCCCTGCTGCTGGCCGGTTTCCTGGTCCTGATCTTTGTCGTCTTCGCCAGCGTCTTCGCCACGTTTGCCGCCGATGCCAACGATGTCACCAAGGCCGGCAGCATCTTCGGCGCCGTGGCCGCCCTGTATGCCTGGGCCTTTATCGTGCTGCCGCTGTTCCTGACCATGATCCAGAACCTGATCTGGAACCACACGCGCCTGCAGCAGCACCAGTTCCAGTCGCAGCTGACCTGGGGCCGCACCACCTTCATCATGCTGACCAACCTGCTGGGCATCGTCGTCACCCTGGGCCTGTTTTCGCCATTCGCCCACGTGCGCTGGCTGAAGTACCGCCTGGAAGCGACCTCGATGCTGGTGCACGGCAGCCTGGACGCCTTTGTCGCCGCCACCGGAGAGCAGGTGTCGGCCACGGGCGAAGGCATGGTCGACCTGCTGGACTTCGACCTGTCGCTGTAGCATGACGCTCGACCATCAAGCGCCGGGCGCGGCTCCCGTGCCCGCGCGCTATTTCGACGGCCAGACCTCGCGCCTGTACCACGTCACGCTCAGCGTGCGCGATGGCATGGCCGTGCTGGCCGGCGATATCGAGCGCAGCTGCCCGCTGGGCGAGCTGCACGTGTCCGAACGCAGCAGCCACGCCGTGCGCAAGGTCAGCTTTCCCGACGGCGCCTACCTGGAGATCGCCGACCAGGCGGCCTTCAACGACATGCTGCATGACACGGGCCACCGCGACGGCTGGGTGGTGCGGCTGCAGCAAAGCTGGCGCGGCGCCCTGCTGGCCACGGTCGCCACCGTGCTGGCCCTGTGGCTCAGCTATCAGTACCTGCTGCCGGTCGTGGCGAAGGGCGTCGCGTATGCGATTCCCCAGTCCGTCGAGCGCCAGCTGGGCCAGGGCGTGCTCGATTTCCTCGACGAACACGTGTTTGAAGCAAGCAAGCTCGCTGACGCGCGCCAGCAAGCCCTGCGCGCCCGGTTCGCACGCCTGGCTACGCCCGGCGACAGCACGCCCGAGCACCGCATCGTTTTCCGCAAGAGCAAGATCGGTCCGAACGCGTTCGCCCTGCCGTCCGGCGACATCGTGCTGACCGATGAAATGGTGGAACTGATGCCGGACGACGACGCCATCATGGGCGTACTGGCGCATGAACTGGGCCATTTGCAGCAGCGCCACCTGACGCGCCGCCTGATCCAGACGTCGGCCGTGGGCGCCGGCGCGGCGCTGCTGTTCGGCGACGTGTCGACCGTGGTGGCGACCTTGCCGCCGCTGCTGCTGGACTTGAAGTATTCGCGCGACGTCGAGCGCGAGGCGGACGACTACGCGATCGCCATGCTGCGCCAGAACGCTATTCCACTGGAACACCTGGCGCAAGTGTTTTTCGCCCTGGGCAAGCTGGATCACGGCACGCCCTACCTGTCTAGCCATCCGGCCAGCGCAGAACGCATCGAAAGAATCCGCGCAGCACAGCGCTAAGTCTTCACGCGGCGTCCACCGGGCGCCGCTTTCTTTCCCTCCAGCACGTTCCGTGAATCAAAGGTAGACTCAGCTGTATCAGTCTGACTTCACCGGAGTGCCCATGCACCTAGTACCATTTCGCTACCTGACCTTCATTGCGACGGCAGCCATCTTTGTCCTGTCCCTGTTTTACTACGATCATTACTGGCTGCCCGTGCTGGCCGGTGCGCTGACCCTGGTCGGCATCAGCGACCTGCTGCAAACGAAGCGCGCCCTGCGCCGCAACTACCCCATCCTCGCGCATTTCCGTTTTTTCTTCGAGAGCATCCGCCCCGAAATCCGCCAGTATTTCCTGGAAAGCGACAGCGAGGCGACGCCGTTCTCGCGCAGCCAGCGCAGCATCGTCTACCAGCGCGCCAAGGAGCAGACGGACAAGCGTCCGTTCGGCACCCAGCTCGACGTGTATGAAGCGGGCTATGAATGGATCAACCATTCCATCGCCCCCGCCAAGGTGACGGGCCACGATTTCCGCATCGAGATCGGCAACCATCCGGACTGCCCGCGCGCCAAGCCGTATTCGGCCAGCGTCTTCAATATCTCGGCGATGAGCTTTGGCGCCCTGTCGGCCAACGCCATCTTGGCCCTGAACGGTGGCGCGCGCAGCGGCGGCTTCATGCACGACACGGGCGAAGGCAGCATCAGTCCCTACCACCGCGAAAACGGGGGCGACCTGGTGTGGGAAATCGGTTCCGGCTACTTCGGCTGCCGCAACCAGGACGGCACGTTTTCCGAAGAACGCTTCATCGCCAACGCCAGCTCGGAACAGGTGAAAATGATCGAGCTGAAAATGTCGCAGGGCGCGAAACCAGGCCACGGCGGCGTGCTGCCCGGCCCGAAAGTGACGATCGAGATCGCCACCACGCGCGGCGTGATGGTGGGCGAGGATTGCGTCTCGCCGGCCGCGCACAGCGCCTTTTCCACGCCGCTGGAAATGCTGCACTTTATCGACCGCCTGCGCACGCTCTCCGGCGGCAAGCCGACGGGCTTCAAGCTGGCCATCGGCCATCCGTGGGAGTTCTTCGCCATCGTGAAAGCCATGCTGGAAACGGGCATCACGCCCGACTTCATCGTCGTCGATGGCAGCGAAGGTGGCACGGGCGCCGCGCCCCTGGAATTCACGGACCACGTGGGCACGCCGCTGCAGGAAGCGCTGGTGCTCGTGCATAACACGCTCGTGGGCGCCAACCTGCGCGCGAAGATCAAGATCGGCTGCTCGGGCAAGATCATCACGGCCTTCGACATCGCCCGCCTGCTGGCGCTGGGTGCCGACTGGTGCAATTCGGCGCGCGGCTTCATGTTCGCGCTGGGCTGCATCCAGTCGCAAAGCTGCCACACGGACCGCTGCCCCACGGGCGTGGCCACGCAAGACCCGCAGCGCCAGCGCGCGCTGGTGGTGCCCGACAAGATCGCCCGCGTGGCGCACTTCCACCAGAACACCATGAAGGCGCTGGCCGAACTGATCGCCGCCGCCGGCCTCGCGCACCCGCAGGAGCTGCGTCCGCACCACTTGGTGCGGCGCATTTCGCCGAACCAGGTGAAACTGGCGTCGGCCCTGCTGCCCTTCCTCGAAGCGGGTCAGCTGCTCGACCCGAGCCAGCTGCCGCAATTGCCGCCCGTATTCGGCCTGTACTGGCCAAAGGCGCAATCGGCTTCGTTCCAGCGCCTCGATTGATACCGGCATTGCGCAGGTGGAGCAATACCACTTAATAACCACTTGCGCAAATATCCAAATCCAATACAATACCAAAATAAGTATAAAACCAAGGCAGCTTTTCCGGTGATTGTCCAGATGCGTCACCAGGGGCCAGAATACGGACTTGTCGTCATCAGAATGAATACCGGAGGAGTTGCAGCATGGAACAGGGTTTGCGCGAGAAAATAGGACAGCTATTCATGGTGGGCTTCGACGCCCTGCAGGCGGACGAGCATATCAAGACCTTGATACGCGAAAAGAAGGTGGGCGGCGTGATCCTGTTCCGCCGCAACGTGCACACGCCCGCGCAAGTGTCGGCGCTGTGCCGCGAACTACAGGAGATCAACGCGGAAGTGTCCGACACGCCGCTGCTGATCTCCATCGACCAGGAAGGCGGCATGGTGATGCGCATCGAACAGGGCGTCACACCGATTCCCGCGGCGATGGCCTTCCAGGCGGCCGGCTCCATCGATGACTGCGAACGCATGAACCAGATCAGCGGCGATGAAATGCGCCAGGTGGGCATCAATATGCTGCTCGCCCCCGTGCTGGACGTGAACAACAACCGCAACAACCCCGTCATCGGCGTGCGCGCGTATGGCGAGGATGCCGCCACCGTCATCGACTACGGCATGGCGGCCATGCGCGGCCAGCGCGCCAGCGGCGTGGCCGTCACCGCCAAGCACTTCCCCGGCCACGGCGACACGGCCACCGACACGCATTACGCCATGGCCCTGGTCCCGCACGACAAGGAGCGCCTGCGCGCCGTGGAGCTGGCGCCGTTCCGCGCGGCCATTGCCGGCGGCGTCGACGCCATCATGACGGCGCACGTGGTCTTCCCCGCTTTCGAGGCCGATACCAGTGTGCCGGCTACCCTGTCGAAAGGCGTGCTGACGGATCTGCTGCGCGGCGAGTTGAAATACCAGGGCGTCGTCATCACCGACTGCCTGGAAATGGCGGCGATTGCCGACGGCATCGGCATCGCCCAGGGCGCCATCGCCACCTTGCAGGCTGGCGCCGACATCGTCCTCATTTCGCACCGCGAAGCGCAGCAGACGGCCGCCATCGACGCCGTCATCGCCGCCGTGGAGCGCGGCGACATTGCCATCGCCCGCATCGACGCGGCTTGCGCGCGCGTGGCGGAACTCAAGCGCAACCGCGCAGTGCGCGACTGGCGCACACGCCCCGTCGCCCCGCCGGCGCTGATGCAGCCGGCCGCCATGGCCCTGTCGCAGCTGCTGCAAAAAGCCGCCTTGCGCGTGCAGGGCGACTACCGTCCGCTCGACGCCAGCCTGCCCGTGACCCTGCTGACGGTGGAAGTGCGCTCGCGCAGCGAAATCGACGAAGTGGCGCTGGGCCGCAACAAGGAAGCGCGCAGCTCGATGCTGCCGGCGCTGCTCGAAGCGGGCCTGGACGTGCGCGAATATGCCTTGTCGGCCGAGGCGCTGGACGACGAGGTCAACGAGGCCATCGCCTTTGCGCAAGGTGCGCGGCAGATCGTGCTGCAAACGTATAACGCCATGTTCGTCGACGGCCAGCGCCGCCTGGTCGAAGCCCTGCCGCACGACAGACTGTGGCTGGTAGCGGGCCGTTTGCCGTATGACCTGGACCTGGCGCCCGACGCGCAAGGCCGCCTGGCCGCCTTCGGCTGCCGCCCGGCCGCGCTGGTGCCGGTGGTCGACAAGCTGGCGGGCAAGGCGTAAGCGCAGCGCTACAGACGTAAAAAAACCCGCATGCGCGGGTTTTTTCATTCAGGTTGGCGCAACGGGCGGCAGCGCCGCCACCGCCAGCAGGGCAAACGGTCCGAGGAACAGGCCGATGCCGAACCAGAGTCCCCCGTGGCGGCCGCGCCGGCTGGCGAGCAGCCAGGTGGCGACCGCAAACAGAAACATGAAGATCAACAGTATCGCCATTGCCACTCCTTGCCATGCGGAAATCTCAGTGTAGCCCACGGGCGCGCCCGTGGCTACTCCGGCGTTGACCCTAGCGCTGCACCTGCATCAGGATCACGCGCTTGCTGCTGCCGTCGGCCGGTGGCGTGGCTGACGGCGGCGGCGGGCTGTCGCAGGAGCCGCAGGAACCGCAGCCGCTGCCGCAACCGGGCGCCACCTTGAAGAAGGTCGACATCTTCGCCTCATCGAGGCCGCAGCGCACGAGGCCACGCACGATGGCGCGGCGCACGCCCGCCGGCAGGTACTTGGTCGAAAAATGCAGCAGCGCGGCTGCGACGATCAGGGCGACGATGAGGGTTTGCCACATGCTTTTCTCCTAAGCGCCCAGCATCAGGGCGATGCGGTACGTGATGAACGAGGCGGCATACGCCAGGGCGAACATGTAGCCGGCCATCAGCAATGGATAGCGCCAGCCGCCCGTCTCGCGTTTCACCACGGAGAGGGTCGACAGGCACTGCGGCGCGAACACATACCAGGCCAGCAGGGACAGCGCCGTGGCCATCGACCACGAATGGGCGATCAGCGGTTCCAGCGTGGTGGCCAGCGCGTCGCCCGTTTGCGACAGCGCGTACACGGTGCCCAGGGCGCCGACGGCCACTTCGCGCGCCGCCATGCCCGGCACCAGCGCGATGCAGATCTGCCAGTTGAAACCGATCGGCGCGAAGATCACTTCCAGGCCGCGGCCCAGGATGCCGGCCAGGCTGTAATAGATCGGCGGATGGATCGCGTTGTCCGGCGGGCCGGGGAAGGTGCTGAGGAACCACAGGATGATCATCAGGCTCAGGATGAGGGTACCGACGCGCGAGAGGAAGATCTTCGCGCGCTCCCACAGGCTGACGGCCAGATTGCGCAAATGCGGCCAGTGATAGGCCGGCAGTTCCAGCAGCAGCGGCTGGTTGCCGCGCACGCCCATGCTGCGCTTCATGACCCAGGCCACGGCCATGGCCGAGATGATGCCGGCAAAGTACAGGACGAACAGCACCAGGCCCTGCAGGCTCAAATAGCCCCACACCTGACGTTCCGGAATGAAGGCGGCAATGATCAGCGCATACACGGGCAGGCGCGCCGAGCACGTCATCAGTGGCGCGATCATGATGGTGACCAGGCGGTCGCGCGGATTCTGGATGGTACGCGCCGCCATCACGCCGGGAATGGCGCAGGCAAAGCTCGACAGCAGCGGGATGAAGGCGCGGCCCGACAAGCCCACGCCGCCCATCATGCGGTCCAGCAAAAAGGCCGCGCGCGGCAGGTAGCCGCAGTCTTCCAGGCTCAGAATGAAGAAGAACAAAATCAGGATCTGCGGCAGGAAGACCAGCACGCTGCCGACGCCGCCGATGATGCCTTCCACCAGCAAGCTTTTCAGGTGGCCGTCGGGCATGTTCGCCGTCAGCACGGCGCCCAGGTGGCCCACGCCATCGGTGATCATTTCCATCGGCGTGGCGGCCCACGCAAAGACGGCCTGGAAGATCAGGAACATCAGCACGGCCAGGATGATGGGGCCGAAGACGGGGTGCAGCACCACGTCGTCGATCTTTTCCGTCAGGTTGCCGCTGTCGCGCGTGTCGTTGCTGACGGCGGCCAGGATGCGGCGCACTTCGCGCTGGGTTTCTTCGACGCTGACGGCATCGATGGCCGCCAGCGGTTTCGCTTCCACCACCGGCAGCGGCAGCATGGCGTCGATGGCGTCGAGCAGGGCTTTTTCGCCATCGTGCTGCACCGCGATGGTTTCCACCACGGGCATGCCCAGTTCGGCCGACAGCCTGGCCGTATCGATCAGCATGCCGCGCTTGCGCGCCACGTCCGTCATGTTCAGCGCCAGCAGCATGGGCAGGCCCAGGCGCTTGACTTCCAGCACCAGGCGCAAATTCAGGCGCAAATTGGTGGCATCGACGACGCAGATGATGGCGTCCGGGCGCGGGTCGCCGCGGCGCAAGCCGCCCACCACGTCGCGCGTGATGGCTTCATCGGGCGTGGTGGCCGACAGGCTGTAGGCGCCCGGCAGGTCGAGCACGCGCACGGGCTTGCCGTTTGGCGACGTGAAATGGCCTTCCTTGCGCTCGATGGTCACGCCGGCGTAGTTCGCCACTTTCTGGCGCGCGCCCGTCAAACGGTTGAACAGGGCAGTCTTGCCGCAGTTCGGATTGCCCAGCAAGGCAATTTGTGGCTGATGCGGCGGCTTGTGCACGCCCGCATCGACGATCGTTTCGACAGCACCCATGGTCATTCCGGTTGAAGCAGCGGTTGAATCGTAATCAGCGCCGCTTCGAAGCGGCGCAGCGCGAACGTGGCATTGCCCACTTTGATGGCCAGCGGATCGCCGCCGGGAATGCCGCGCTTGAGCATGCGGATGCGTTCGCCGGGAACGAATCCCAGCTCCATCAAGCGGCGGACGAGGTCGACGCCGTCCTCCGTCTGTCCTGCCGTGTGGGGCGTGATATGCAACACCGTGCCGCTCTGGCCGACTGCCAGCGCGTCGAGCGTCATCATGGGTGGAACTAGAGTCATGAGCAAATTCCGTTCAAATTAAGAACACCGGGGGCAGACTGCTGCGCGTGGCGCATCGTGTTTGACGTGGGTGTTGTGAGGTAAAACGCAACTGTTGCGCATTACCGACAAGCGGCCTTTCAATATGTCCAGACGGCGACCGTCCGAGACAATACCAGCATTATAAACATGAATGCGAATAGTTTTTATTTAGCCCGGAGAGCCGCCCCCATCAAGGGCTGCACCATCCGAAAAAATGGCATATCGATGCACCGCGCCAGGCCGCCAACTGCCACACACTTGATCAAAATCGCTTGCATTGTCCCGCACTTTGCGCGACAATGAAACGTAATGATAATGATTCTCATTAAAACACTAGCAACAATGCTTTCCAGCACTAGTGTCTGTTCATCCTCCAGCCAGAAGGTGTATCAATGATTGTATGTGTCTGCAACAACATATCTGATCGTGAAATCCGTCAAGCCGTCGATCTTGGCCTGTCCAGCATGGCCGAACTGCGCCGCGACCTGGGCGTGGCCACCTGCTGCGGCAAATGCCACACCTGCGCGCGGGAAGTGCTGAACGATCATCTGAACGCCACCGTGGCGCTGCAAGAAACCGTATTGATGCGAGCTGTACTGACAAACTAAAGAAAGCGATGAATGCCATGACGATGATGCCCCCGCCCGTAACGGTGCAGGCCGTGCAGCAATTTGCCGACTTCGACAAGAAGCGCAACAAGTTCGCGCCGCTGATGGCCATCGTCGTCCTGCATATCGCCGGCTTTTACGCCATCCAGAGCGGGCTCTTGAGCCGCGTCGTCACGGCGGCCATGCCGACCATCACGACCATCAGCATCATCGCCCCGCCGGCGCCACCGAAACCGCCGGCACCGTCCGTGCCGAAAACCGTGGAGCTGAGCGCCCCCGTGCCGCGCGCCGTCATTCCGCCGCTGCCGCTGATCGCCGTGGCGCCGAGCGAACCGACGATCACGCCGCCGCAGCCGACGCGCGCCGAAGCGGCCCCTGTCGCCACCGCTGCGCCGACGGCGCCAGCGGCACCGTCGCCGACGCCGCCGGCACCAGCGACGCCGCGCACCGTCAGCAGCGTCGAATACATCAAGGCGCCGCAGCTGATCTACCCGAATCTGTCGCGCCGCCTGGGCGAAAGCGGCACCGTCGTGCTGCGCATCCTGATCAATGAAAAAGGCTTGCCCGAGCAAATCCTGATCCAGAAATCGACCGGCTACAACAACCTCGATGAAGCGGGCCGTCAGGCCGCCCAGCGCGCGCTGTTCAAGCCGATGATCGAAAACGGCAAGCCCGTACCCGTCTACGTTTTAGTACCGCTGACCTTCCAACTGAGCTAGCCTCCCGGCGGCCCTTGGGCCGCTGCCAGCCCGCAAGCACCGCACCCTGTGCCCTGCTTGCTTTTTTGCGCCCGTTTTAGTCAAGCGATTTGCTTGTTTCAGTCTGCCAGCCTACATCCCCGGGCCAGGCAGACTTTTTTTTGCCTGCTATGGGGTCAGACCCTCAACACCGCCAACGCCCAGTTCAGCGCCAACGTCGCCGGGGGTCTGACCCCAGCCTTACATCTCCGCCCACATCCTGAGCAGATTGTGATAATGCCCCGTCAGCCCCACCGTCGCCGGCGAGTCGCCATGCTCCGCGCGCACGCTCTGGATATTCTGATCGAGCTCGAACAGCATGCTGCGTTTCCAGTCTTCGCGCACCATGCTTTGCGTCCACAGGAAGGAGCAGATACGCTCGCCGCTGGTGACGGGCAGCACCTGATGCACGCTACTCGACGGATACACGATCACGTCGCCGGCCGGCAGTTTCACTTCATGCGTGCCATACGCATCGACCACCACCAGCTCGCCGCCTTCGTATTCATCCGGCTCGCTCAGGAACACGGTCGACGAGACGTCGGCGCGCATCGACTGCATGCCGTTTTTCGGCGTGCGGATGGCGCCATCGATATGCAGGCCATAGTGCTCGCCGCCCGCATAGCTGTTGAAGAAGGGCGGCAGGATGCGCAGCGGCAGCACGGCGGCAAAGAACAGCGGATTGGCCATCAGCGCACGGCTGACGATCTCGCCCAGTTCCAGCGCCAGCGGCGAACCTTCGGCCAGCTGGCGGTTGCGCTTGACTTGCGCGCCTTGCGCTCCGACGCTGGCGCGTCCATCGACCCAGTCCGTCTGCGCCAGGCGCTGGCGAAACTGCGTCACCTGTTCCGGCGTCAGCACGCCGGGTATATGCAGCATCATCTTGCTATCCTTTTTTCAGTAAATATCGCTGCCTGATTATCGCATCGCCAGCGTCGGCCAAGAAGGCACAAAAGCAAGAACGGACGAACATTTCCCGCCTTTTCAGCGCGGCCATGCACGCGCGCCAGCGGCGGCAAAACAGCGCCGGAAACGCGAATGAGAATGGCCTTCATTTTCCTTAACAAATAAAAAACGGCGCAAACACGGAATCCACTTGAGAATGGGTTTTATTCGCACGATATTTACGTTAAAAAGACGGAAAAATGCCGTTTAGCACCGGAAATCGCCGGCATTTTGCGCTATCATGCGGGCATAGCGAAACCGGCAACCTGCGCGCCACCAGGCAGCCAACGCCACCCGGCAGTGAACGCCAGCAGCCTGCGGTTTCATCATCGAACGCAATACAGAACAAAGGAAATCCCATGAAGGGCGATAAAGAAGTCATCCGCATGCTCAACGCACAGCTCACCAACGAACTGTCGGCCATCAACCAGTACTTCCTGCATGCGCGCATGTACAAGCACTGGGGCCTGGAAAAGCTGGGCAAGAAGGAATACGAAGAATCGATCGGCGAAATGAAACACGCCGACAAGCTGATCGACCGCATCCTGATGCTCGACGGCCTGCCTAATCTGCAAGCGCTGCACAAGCTGCTGATCGGCGAGAACACGCCGGAAATGCTGGAATGCGATTTGAAGCTGGAACGCGCCGCGCACGCCACCGTCAAGGAAGGCATCGCCATCAGCGAAAAAGCGGGCGACTACGTCTCGCGCGACCTGTTCCTGATGATCCTGGAAGACACGGAAGAGCATATCGACTGGCTCGAAACGCAGATCGACCTGATCGCCAAAGTCGGCATCCAGAACTACCTGCAAAGCCAGATGGCGATTGAAGAGTAATTGTTCTTCAAGGCAGAGAAAAAAACCGGCAGCGCCGGTTTTTTTACGCCTGCCGTCAAGCCTTGCCGGTCTGCGACGGGCGCAGTTTGACGAACAGCACGGCCACCGCCGCGCACAGCAACAGGGCGCCGGCCAGCCGGATGACGTTCTCCGGATTGCCGCCCAGCCAGCTGCGGTAATACAGGGGCAAGGTGAAGATCTGGATGATCATCGGGATGACGATGAACATATTGAAAATGCCCATGTAGACGCCCGTGCGCTCGGGCGGGATGCAGCCTGCCAGCATGATGTAGGGATTGCCCATGATGCTGGCCCAGGCCAGGCCCACGCCCAGCATCGGTAGCAACAGCAGCGCCGGGCTGTGGATCAGCGGGATGCTCATCATGCCCACGCCGGCCGCGCACAGGCACACGCTGTGCATGCGCTTGGGACCGAAGCGGCGCGTGAACGGCACCAGCGCGAAGGCGGCGACAAAGGCGACGAAATTGTAGAAGGCCCCCACCTGCCCGTTCAGCAGTCCCGCGTCACGGAAACCTTGCGACGCGGGGTCCGTCGTGTGAAACAGCGTGGCCGACAGCGACAGCGCAATGTACTGCCAGTAGCAGAACAGGGCGTACCACTGGAACAGGTTGACGAGGGCCAGCTGCTTCATCGTCGGTGGCATGTCGCGCAGGGCCGCGCCGATATCGGCCAGCGTGTGGCGCCAGCCCGGCGGGCGGCTGCGGATGGCCGCCAGCTCGGCCGCCGTGAGCGGGTTTTCCGGCGTCGTCTTCAGGGTCCACAGCACCGAGGCGAGCGAGAACACGGCGCCGATCATGAAGGCGGCGATGACGATGTGCGGGATATGGCTGCCATTGACGGCGTCCTTGTTCATGCCCAGCATGACGAGCAGCGACGGCGTCAGATAGGCCAGCGTCTGTCCCAGCCCGGTAAACGCACTTTGCGTGAGAAAACCCAGCGAGTGCTGCTTCTTGTCGAGCTTGTCGCTGACAAAGGCGCGGTAGGGCTCCATCGTCACGTTGTTGGCCGCGTCGAGTATCCACAGCAGGCTGGCCGCCATCCACAGAGTGGGACTGAACGGCATGGCCAGCAGGCCCAGGCTGCACAGGATGGCGCCGATCAGGAAGTACGGCGTGCGGCGGCCCCAGCGCGTCACCGTGCGGTCGCTCATGGCGCCGATCAGCGGTTGCACGAGCAGCCCCGTCATGGGACCGGCCAGCCACAGGTAGGGCAGGCTCGCTTCATCGGCGCCCAGGTATTTGTAGATGGGGCTCATGCTGCTTTGCTGCAGCCCAAAACTGAACTGGATGCCGAAAAAACCGACATTCATGTTGACGATCTGCCAGAACGACAGGTGCGGACGGTGCGCGCTGGCGTCGCTCATGCTGGTCCCCGTTTTTGCTCTTGCTCACGCTCCAGCCACAGCATATGCCAGGGCTGCAAGCCCACCGTGCCGGACAGCACGCTGCCATCGAGGCTGTTGCGCCATTCGCCTGCCGGCAAAGTGAAACGCTGGCTGGCGCCGCTGAAATTGCTCAGATTGAGAAACGCGTCGCCGCGCAGCAGCGCCAGCACGGCCGGCGCACCGGCGGGCAGCACGCTGCGTGGCGCGGCGGCGGCCAGGGCCGGCAAGCGCCGGCGCACGTCGACCAGCTGGCGCAGCGCCAGGTACAGCCGGCCGCTGGCGCTCACGCCATCGTGGCGCCATGCCAGCAGGCTGTCGTCGAACGCGGGACGCTGCAGCCAGCGGCTGTCCATCGCCCGGTCGGCCCGCTGCGTGTAGCTGTGATCATTGGTCATGCCCAGTTCATCGCCCATGTACAGCACGGGCAAGGCGCCAAAGCTCAAGGCCAGGCCATGCAGCAGAAGCAGGCGCCGCAACGCGTATTCCTGCTCCTGCACCGTGGCGGCGCTTTCCAGGCCGGCCAGCGAGGCGGCCATGCCGTTGCTGCCATGCGCCTTGTCGGCGCTGCTGCTCTGGAAGGCGGCGCCGCGCGCATAGCTGCCGGGCGCGCCGGCAAAGAACTGCGCGATGCGCGCCAGGCGCGCCGGTCCGTTCGCGCCCGCTTCGTTGAGCAGCACGTTCCAGCCGATGTCGTCGTGGCAGCGCACATAACTGAGCCAGCTGGCGGCCGGCGGCAGCGGCGGCGTGGCGGCGATCACCTGCTGCAGCAAATCCGTGCTTTCCTCGGCCAGCGCGCCCCAGCCGGCGGCCATCAAGCTGCTGTGATAGGCGATATGGCATTCGGGCGCCGCATCGCTGCCGAAATAGGCGGGCAGCTTGGGCGTGGGCACGATGGCTTCGGCCTTGAGCAGCACGCCCGGCGCGACGATGGCGGCGATCGCGCGCAACGCTTGCAGCAGGCTGTGGGCTTCGGGCTGGTTCATGCAATCGCTACCTTCGCGCTTCCACAGGAAGGCCGTCGAATCGAGGCGGAACACCTCGATACCCTTGTTGGCCAGGCCCAGCATGGCGCCGGCCATGGCCGCGAAGACGGCCGGATTGGCGTAGTTCAAATCCCATTGATACGGATAGAACGTGGTCCAGACCCAGCGCTCGAGTTCCGGCACGAAGGTGAAATTGCCGGGCGCTGCCTGCGGGAAGACCTGGCCCACCGTGCGCTCGTAGCGGTCCGGCTGTACGCGGTCGGGATAGGTGTGGAAAAAATCGCGCAGCAGCGGATCGCCCGCCTTGGCGCCCAGCGCCCACGCATGGTCGTCGGCCACGTGGTTGAGGATCAGGTCCGAGCACAGGCTGATGCCGGCCGCGCGCAGCTGCGCCGTCAACGCCAGCAAATCGGCATTGCTGCCCAGCGCGGGATCGACTTCCTCGAAGCTGGCGACGGCAAAGCCGCCATCGCTTTCGCCGGCGCGCGGACGCAAGAACGGCAGCAGGTGCAGATACGTCACGCCCAGTTCGCGCAGGTGGGCAATGCGCGCCGCCACGCCCTGCAGGCTGCCGCCAAAGCGCTGCACGTACGCGCTGTAACCGAGCATGGACTGGCTGGCAAACCAGTCCGGTTGCGCTTCGCGCTGGGCATCCTGCTGCCGCAGCTCGGGGGCGCGGGCCGCATACAGCCGCCCCACGCTTTCCATCAGGTCGCCCAGCCAGGGCAGGAAGTCCGGCCGCTGGCCATACAGACTGCCCAAACGGTCGAGCAAGACCGCCTCCTGGCGCGCATAGCGGCGCGCCGCATCGTCGCGCAAGTGCGTGGGGAGCGGCGCCAGCAGGCGCGCCAGGGGGCTGCGTATCGACATCATGAATCCTATCCTTGCTTAAAATGCGTATTTCAGGCTGACCTTGACGGCGCGCCCCGTGATCGAGCGGGCCGCATGGCCATCGCCCTCGACTTCCGTATAGCCGATCTTGTCGAGCAGATTGTTCGCCGTCAGCGCCACCTGCAATTGCGGCGTGAGCTGGTAATTGACGAAGGCGTTGAGCACCTGGTAGGCGGGCAAGGTGATCGTGTGCGCATCGTCGCCCCACGATTTGCCCGTGCCGACCAGGCTCGCGCCCAGGGTAGCCTGCCCCCATTCATAGGTGGGCGCGATCTGGTAGACGACACGCGCCTGGCGCCGCGGCGTATTGCCGATCAGCGCCACGTCGGCCGCCGCCGTGCCGGTGATCTCGGCATCCGTGAACGTCAATCCGCCATTGATGCGGAAGTCGCCGGCGCTGTAGGCCGCTTCCAGTTCCACGCCCTTCGCTTCATAGCTGTTGGCCGTGCGCAGCTGGGTGGTCGCTTCGTAATTGCTTTCTTTCGTCTTGGCCTGGAACACGGTGACGAAGGTGCTCAGGGGGCCGCGCCGCCATTTCACGCCGCCTTCGAGCTGGCGCACGGTGTTGATGGCTACCGGTACGCTGCCATCGAGCGGTGTGCCGAACAGGATGCGGTCGGCATTGAAGGCCACGCCTTCGCTGACGCGGGCAAACACGGCCAGATTCGCTTGCAGCTTGTAGTTCGCGCCCAGCGAGTACGAGGTGTGGCCCAGGGTGTAGTCGACCCGCTGCACCGTCGACGGCAGATACGCTTGCGCGCCGGTGGCCTGGTTGGCCGTGCCGCTCGCATGCTGGCGGTCGCGCCGCAGGCCGCCGTCGAGATTCAGCGCGCCGCTTTCCCAGGCCAGGTTCAGATACGGCGACACCGTGCGGTATTCCATGTCGACGGCGCGCGAGCAGCAGGCGCCGAAGGCCGGGCCGATATAGCCTGGCGTGCCGCTCGCCGTTTGCAGCAGCGCCGGCTGGTCGCCCGTGGCCTGCATCAGGTATTCGTTGAAGTTCCAGGTCAGGCCCAGCTTTTGCTGCGACAAATACAGGCCGGCCGTGGTGGTCAGCTTGCCGCTGTCGAGCACAAAGGTCTTGGCCAGCTTGGTGTCGCTCAGGGTATTGCTGGCGTCGTCGATCGAGGTGTTGAACACCACGGCGGAAAACGCGCGGCCCGTGTAGGGTTTGCCCAGGTTCGGGCCGCTGGCAAACACATAGCTGCCATCGCTGCCATTATTCGACGGGAAGACGCCGATGAAGCGCCCCGAATTGTCGGCATAGCGAAAGTTTTCGCTCACGCTCCAGCCCTGCCCCAGCTTGAACGACGCTTCCAGACCCACGGTATCGCTCTTGACGTGCAAGCCGTCGTTGACGCGGGTGGCCACGCGCTGGTTATCCTTGTTCAGCACCGTGTCGGGCACCCAGTACGGCGAATAGAAACTGGCCTGGCGCGGGTCGATGCCGGCGATTTCTCCGATGCGGCCATTGCGCACGCTGACGGGCACGGGCAGGGCCGTGGGCGACTGGTCGTCGAGGTGCTTGAACGACAGGCGCACGAAGCCGCTGTCGAATTCATGCGTGACATTGCCGCGGATCTGCCCACCCTTTTCGCTGTTGACGCCACTGTGGCGGATGCCTTCGCCCGTGCGCCAGGAGCCGCCGATGAAGAAGCGCGTGCGTTCCGAAACCGGCGCGCCGTAATCAAAATCGACCCGCGTCTGGTCGTAGCCCAGGCCACGGCTGATGGCCACGCTGCCGCCCTTCTCCTTGCCATTCTTGCTGATGAAATTGATGATGCCGCCCGGCGAATTGGTGGCCAGGGTGGAGGCCGAACCGCCGCGCACCACTTCCAGATGGTCGAGCGTGGAATCGATCTTGACAAAGCTGTCGGGCGTGGTGAAGTTGAAGTCGCCGAACTGCAGCACGGGCAAGCCGTCTTCCTGGATCTGCACATAGCGCGCGCCGCCGGCGGAAATGGGCAGGCCGCGCACGGTGATGTTGGCATTGCCTTCGCCGCCCGAGGATTCGGCGCGCAAACCCGGCACCGAGCGCAGGACTTCGGCCGCGCTGGTCGGTGCGTTGTGCAGGATGGTGTCGAGCTCCATGCTGCTGACGGAATTGCTCGATTTCATTTTGGACGTGCCGCCGGTGGTACCCGTGACGACGATGCGTTCCAGGTTCAGGCCATCGGCGGGAGCGGCGCTGGCGGTGTCGGCGGCCGATTGCGCGTGGGCCGCGCCCAGTTGCAGCATGGCCAGGGCGACGGCGGCGGCCATGCAGCCGCGTTGAGCAGTACGTGCGTTCATTTTGTCTCCAGTGTTGTATGCCGATACATCGAGGTATCCGCTTGTTATGGGTACTGGCCGCCGCATGCCGTGGCGCGCTGGCTGAGCCGGTACGCCATTATTGAACGAATAAGAATTTATTGCAATCGATTGCAATGGAGCGCTGCAACATGAAAATGTTGTTGTTTTTAAGGGAATATTACGGGCGATATAGAGGGAAACAGGGGGGGGGATCGACGTGATGTCAGGCTTTTTCATGCTGCTGTGCAGCATGGAAATTCGCGGATAAATTTGAAATGATTGCAATCGGTTGCAATACCTTGCCAATGCGTTTCAACGGCCCGAGGCGCGTACGATCAGCTCGGTTGGCAATTGCTGCGATGGCGCGGGCGCGCCGTCGACCAGCGCCAGCAGCGAAGCCACCAGCGCGCGTCCGGCGGCGCGGATCGGCTGGCGTACGGTGGTCAGCGGCGGGTGGAAATACGCGGCCAATTCGATATCGTCGTAGCCGACCACGGCCACCTGTTCCGGCACGGCCACGCCGCGCGCGCGCAGGGCGTTGATGGCGCTCATGGCGAGCAAGTCGCTGCAGGCAAAGATGGCGTCGAACGGCAGCTGGCGGTCCTGCAGTTCCTGCACGTCCGTCGCGCCGCCCTGCGGCAGGAAGGAGCCGGCCACGTACAGTTGCGGGTCCGGCGCCAGCCCTTGCGCGGCCAGCGCCTGCACATAACCGGCGTGGCGCTGCGCCACTTCGGGCAGCTTGGCGTCGCCAAAGAAGGCGATGCGCCGGCGCCCCGCCGCCAGCAAGTGCTCCGTGGCCAGCCTGCCGCCGGCGACGTTATCGCCGCCCACGGTGCAATACAGCTGCTGCGGCAATTGCGCGCCCCACACGACGATGGGCACCTGGCGCGCGGCCAGCTGGTTCAGTTGTTCATGGTGGCGCCACTGGCCGATCAGGATGATGCCGATCACGCGGCCGCTGTCGAAGGACAGGGCGGCCGCATCGAGCGTTTCCGCATCCACGCGCGAAATGAGCATGTCGAAACCCTGCTCCGTCAGCGCATCGGCCAGGCTGCCCAGCATGCTGAGGAAAAAAGGATCGGACAGGTGCTGGCGCGTGGCCGCGTCATACGGCACCACCACGCCCACCGTGCGGTTCTGTTTCAGGCGCAGGTTTTGCGCGCCGATATTGATGGAATACTTGAGCGAACGGGCCAGCGCGATGACGCGCGCGCGCGTCTCTTCATTGACCAGCGAACTGCCGCTCAGCGCGCGCGACACGGTCGACGTGGACACGCCGGCCAGGCGCGCGATATCGGCCATCTGCAGGCGTTGCTGCGCCTTCGAATCGTTGCCGGTCATCGTGCGCTCACTGCGGCGCGGTGTCCTTGAACGATGGGCGCTCGGACAGTTTGTCGAACAGGCGCGCCAGCGCCGGGTGCTCCGCGCGCCAGTCGATTTCCGGGAAGCGGAAGCTGAGCCAGCCCAGGGCGCAGCCCACGGCCACGTCGGCCAGGGTGTAGTTCTTGCCGGCGCAATAGGCGCTCTCGCCCAGGCGTGCTTCCAGCGCCGCCAGGCCCAGGGTGACTTTTTCCAGCTGGCGCGCGATCCAGGCCGCGCTTTGCTGCTCGGGCGGGCGCTGCGTGCGCTCCAGGCGCACCAGCACGCCCGCGTCGAGGATGCCGTCGGCCAGCGCTTCCCAGTTCTTGATATCGGCCCGCTCGCGGCCATTGCCGCCGGCCGGCAGCAGTTTACAGACGGGCGTGAGCGTGTCGAGGTATTCGACGATGACTTTCGAATCGATCAGCGTGCTGCCATCCTCCATCACCAGGCAGGGTACCTTGCCCAGGGGATTGGCCTGGGCGATGCGGGTTTCCGGCGCCCACACGTTTTCCAGCTCGAAGACATAGTCGAGCTTTTTTTCCGCCAGCACGATACGGGCTTTGCGGACATACGGGCTGGCGAGGGAACCGATCAGTTTCATAGGTACTTTAAGGTAAAGGAGCAGCTAGCAGTATAGCATCGGCGGCAGCGGTGTTTGGCAGCACGCGCCCGGCGGCCTCCAGTGTGTGGCAGGCACGCCGCATCGGGGCCGGATTCGGCCAACATGGGGGCCATCCGCAGCCGACGGACGGCTGGACAGCGGCCAGCGGTGGTAAAATCGCCCTTTACTGTGGCGCCGTCAGTGTTGCTGTATTGCAATCCCTATCCTCCCCGCGCGCCACACGCCAACCGTTTCTTTAACTTGCGTCCGCTCTCATGACTTCTACTACTCCGTATTCCACGCTGTCGGCCCTGTCTCCGCTCGATGGCCGCTACGCCAGCAAGACCGATCTGCTGCGCCCGATCCTGTCCGAAGCCGGTTTCATGCACCACCGCGTGAAAGTGGAAATCTCCTGGCTGCAAGCGCTGTCGCAAGCCGGTTTCGCTGAAATCAAGCCGTTCTCGGCAGAAGCGAGCGCCCTGCTCGACAAGATGGCAGCCGATTTCTCGGAAGCCGACGCGGCCCGCATCAAGGCCATCGAAGCGGTGACCAACCATGACGTCAAGGCGGTTGAATACTGGCTGAAGGAACAAGTGGCGGACGTGCCGGAACTGGTGGCGGCGTCGGAATTCATCCATTTCGCCTGCACCTCGGAAGACATCAACAACACCTCGCACGGCATGATGCTGAAAGCCGCGCGCGATGGCGTGATGCTGCCTGCATTGAACGGCCTGGTGGCCAAGCTGACGCAGATCGCGCACGACAATGCCGACGTGCCGATGCTGTCGCGCACGCACGGCCAGACGGCCAGCCCGACCACCCTGGGCAAGGAATTTGCCAACGTCGTGGCCCGCTTGCAGCGCGCCGTGAAACGCATCGAACAAGTGGAAATCCTCGGCAAGATGAATGGCGCCGTCGGCAATTACAACGCCCACCTGTCGGCCTACCCCGGCTTCGACTGGCCGGCATTCTCCAAGGCCGTCATCGAACAGCGCCTGGGCCTGGTCTTCAACCCGTACACCATCCAGATCGAACCGCACGACTACATGGCCGAACTGTTCGACGCCTTCGCGCGCGCCAACACGATCCTGCTGGACCTGAACCGCGACATCTGGACGTATGTGTCGCTGGGCTACTTCAAGCAAAAGCTGAAAGCGGGCGAAATCGGTTCGTCGACCATGCCGCACAAGGTCAACCCGATCGACTTCGAGAACTCGGAAGGCAACCTGGGCCTGGCCAACGCCGTGCTGAAACACCTGTCGGAAAAACTGCCCGTCTCGCGCATGCAGCGCGACCTGACCGATTCGACCGTGCTGCGCAATATCGGCGTGGGCCTGGGCTACACGCTGCTGGCGTATGACAGCTGCCTGCGCGGCCTGAACAAGCTGGAAGTGAACCACGCACGCCTGGCGCAAGACCTGGACGCGACCTGGGAAGTGCTGGCCGAGCCCGTACAAACCGTGATGCGCCGCTATGGCATCGAAAACCCGTACGAGCAGCTGAAAGAGCTGACGCGCGGCAAGGGCATCTCGAAAGAAGCGCTGCAAACCTTCGTCAATGGCCTGGCCATTCCGCAGGATGCCAAGGACGTGCTGCTGACCATGACGCCAGCGAACTACATCGGCATCGCCGCGCAGTTGGCCAAAGCCATCTAAGCAGTTTCCACATGGGGATCCTGCTATCCCACTCCTGCGGGGCGGCCAGCACACAAATGCTGCCCGCCCCGCGGTTTTTACAGCAATCTTTCTTGTAGAATCTCCGGCACGCAGCGCAATTTGCTTTTCTTTGGTATATTAGGCCGAATTAGTCCTAATACGTACTACTTTCAAGAAAGCCATCGATGCAACGCTACACCATCACCGCCATCATCCTGCACTGGCTGACCGCCCTGCTGATCATCAGCGCCTTCGTCATGGGCCTGGTCATGGTCGACATTCCCGGCCTGACGCCCACCAAGCTCAAATATTTCTCGTGGCACAAATGGCTGGGCGTGACCGTGCTGGCCATCGCCGCCATCCGCCTGCTGTGGCGCAAGGCCAATGTGCCGCCGCCGCACCCGGCCAGCATGGTTGCCTGGCAAAAGAAGGCGGCCGACGCGATGCACGTGCTGCTGTACTTCCTGATCTTCGCCGTGCCCGTCTCCGGCTACCTGTACACCTTGGCCGCCGGCGTGCCCGTGGTCTACCTGGGCCTGTTCCAGCTGCCCGTCATCATGGCGCCGAACCCGGAACTTAAGCCGCTTTTAAAAGAGATTCATTATGTTCTGAACATGACGATGGCCGCCGCCGTGGCCGCCCATGTGCTGGCGGCGCTGAAGCACCAGTTCATCGACCGCGATGGCGTCCTCAAGCGCATGTTGCCGTAACACCGACTTCCCCTTGCTCACTGAAAAACTACAGGAAAAAAACAAGATGAAAACCACCCAACGCATCGTCCTCGCTTCCCTGCTGGGCCTGTCCGTGGCCGCCACCGCCGCCACCTTGCTGAAAGTCGATCCAGCCAAGACCAGCGTATCGGCCGTGTTCAAGCAAATGAACGTGCCCGTGGAAGCGAAGTTCAAGAAGTTCAATATCGCCATCGATTACAACCCTGCCGCGCCGGACACCTCGAAGGCATCGGTGGAAATCGAGACGGCCAGCATCGATATTGGCGACCCCGAGTACAACAAGGAAGTGGCCAAGAAAGAATGGTTCAACTCGGCCCAGTTCCCGAAAGCCACCTTTGTCTCGAGCAGCATCAAGGCGGCCGGCGCGGGCAAGCTGACGGTGACCGGCAAGCTGAGCATCAAAGGCAAGACCACCGACGTGACCTTCCCCCTGGCGGTGAAAGCCGATGGCGGCAAATATGCATTTGACGGCGCCCTGCCGATCAAGCGCCTGACCTATAACATCGGCGAAGGCGAGTGGAAAGACACGAGCATGGTCGCCGATGAAGTCACAATTAAATTCCACGTCGCAGCGCAGTAACACCTGAGAAAACGTCCATGGCTGCGTTGCTCTTGCCTCGTCGTACATTCGTACTGCCTTCGGCAAGGCGCCTTGCCCTGAACGTTTTTCAGCCGTTATAAAAAACAACCCCAAAACCTGTTCAACTATAGGATCTGCATGAAATTTTCGCACTTGATGATCGCCATGCTGGCAGCCGCCGGCGCGGGTTCGGCCATGGCCGCTACCGACACCTACAACCTCGACCCGACGCATACGTTCCCCAGCTTTGAAGCCGATCACATGGGCATGTCCGTGTGGCGCGGCAAGTTCAACAAGACCAAGGGCACGGTCACCCTGGACCGTGCCGCCAAGACGGGCAGCCTGGACCTCGTCATCGATGCCGATTCGATCGACTTCGGCCTCGACGCCATGAACACGCACGCGAAAAAAGCGGACATGTTCAACGTCGAGAAATTCCCTGAAATCACCTACAAGAGCAAGTCGTTCAAGTTCAACGGCGAGCAGCTGGTGGAAGTCGATGGCGAACTGACCCTGCTGGGCGTGACCAAGCCCGTCAAGCTGAACGTGAGCAAGTTCAAGTGCATCATGCACCCGCGCTACAAGCGTGAAGTGTGCGGCGCCGACGCCACGGCGGAATTCAAGCGCAGCGACTTTGGCCTGAACTACGGCATGCCGGCGTTCTCGCCGGAAGTCAAGCTGGCCATCCAGGTAGAAGCCATCAAGGCCGATTAAACACAGCCTTGCCGCATGACAAGCCCGCCTCGCTGCCCGCAGCCAGGCGGGCTTTTGCATGCGCCACGCGAATCCGCTGGACTTTTCTATCGTGCGGCATCACTATCCATTGGCATGATGTTGTTCTGACATGGCACACCCCCTTATCCATCGCGCGGAGGACTACATGAATTTCATTATCTGGATCGTTATTGGCGGCGTCATTGGCTGGCTGGCCAGCATGGTCATGAAAACCAATGCGCAACAGGGCATCTTCCTCAATATCATCGTCGGCATCGTCGGCGCCTTCCTGGGCGGCTGGCTGTTGGCCCCGCTGTTCGGCACGGGCACCATCAATAGCGACAATTTCAGCCTGGCTTCGTTGCTGGTCTCGTTCCTGGGCGCCGTGATCCTGCTGGGCATCGTGAATCTTTTGCGCCGCGGCAAAATACGCTAAGCAGTCAAAAAGCAGCGCAGCAACACATGGCCGGGCAGCGCAAGCGCCCGGCCATTTTTCATTGCCGCCAGGACAAGTATGTACAAATACCACAACCGCCACGCGGAAAAATGCGCGCTGGCAGCCGGTTCCAGCCCGTAGGCGCCCCAAAATCATGCCATTCAGGCAAGCACATGCGAACATGCTGCCCGGAAAATGTGATTGACTAGTGCGAGTTCGATACGGATACTCTATGTCGCCCGCTGCACAATCAGCGGGTACTCCGTTGATTCCGACTTCCCTACAATGTAAAAGAACAGAACTCGAATGAAAAAATCTCTCATCGCGCTCGCCATCCTGAGCAACTTCGCACACGCCGACGAAGGCATGTGGATGCCCCAACAGCTGCCACAAGTAGCCAAGGAACTGAAAGCGGCCGGACTGAAACTCGATCCGACCAACCTGACCAAACTGACCGAATTCCCGATGGGCGCCATCGTCAGCCTGGGCGGCTGCTCGGCGTCGTTCGTCTCGCCGCAAGGCCTGGTTGCCACCAACCACCATTGCGTCTACAACAGCGTGGCGGTCAATTCGACCAAAGAGCGCGATTTGCTGGCCAACGGTTTCCTGGCCAAGACTTTCGCTGAAGAATTGCCGGCCTCCCCAGGCAGCCGCATCTTCGTCACCTCGGCCGTGACCAATGTCAGCGACAAGATCATCACCGCCGACGTGGCCAAGCTGCAAGGCAAGGCACGCATCGACGCGATCGAGAAAAACCAGAAGAAACTGGTCGCCGAATGCGAAAAAGAAGCTGGCTTCCGCTGCACCGTGTCCGCCTACTACGGCGGCCTGGAGTTCTACCTGATCAAGCAACTGGAAATCCGCGACGTGCGCCTCGTGCACGCGCCTCCAGCGGGCGTCGGCAAGTTCGGCGGCGACACCGACAACTGGATGTGGCCACGCCACACGGGCGACTACGGTTTCTACCGCGCCTACGTCAGCAAGGACGGCAAGGCTGCCGACTTCAGCAAGGACAACGTGCCGTACCAGCCAAAACACGTGCTGAAACTGGCCAAGGATGGCTTGAAAGAAGGCGATTTCGTCATGGTCCTGGGCTACCCTGGCCGCACCAACCGTCACCGTCTGCCATCGGAAGTGGCGTACACGTTTGACTGGAACTACCCAGCCTTCGTGAAAGCGTCGGGCGAAACCCTGGCCATCATCGCGCGCGAAACCAAGGACAACAAGGATGTTGCCCTGAAATACGCTGGTCAAGTTGCCGGTGTGAACAATTACTACAAGAACCGCCAAGGCATGCTGGATTCGTACGCCGGCAGCGACTTCCTGGCGCGCAAGACGGCGGAACACGAAGCCCTGAAGACCTGGGTCAACGCCACGCCGGCACGCAAGGCCGAATTTGCCGGCGACATCGAGCAAGTGGAAAAGCTGATCGCCGAGCGCGATGCCGACACCAAGCGCGATTTCTTCCTCAGCTACGCACAGCCACGCCTGCTGAACACGGCACGCAGCCTGTACCGCCTGTCCAACGAAGGCACCAAGGCCGATACGGAACGCAAATCCGGCTACCAGACGCGCGACTTGCCACGCCTGGAAGCGGGCATCACCTCGGTCGAGCGCACCTACGATGAAAAAGTCGACAAGGCGCTGGTACTGAACAGCCTGACCAAGTACGCCGCGCAACCGGCAGCACAACGCCGCGCCAGCTTCGACGCCGCCATCGGCATCAAGGACGGCATGTCGCCAGCCGACCTGTCCGCCGCTCTGGACAAACTGTATGCCGGCAGCAAGCTGGCCGACAAGGCCGAGCGCGCAGCATGGCTGAAACGCACGCCAGCCGAATTCCAGGCCAGCAAGGACAGCTTCATCCAGGCAGCCGTCGCCATGTATCCGGATTCGCTGAAAAACGAAGCGGAAGACGAAGAACTGGCCGGCAAGATCCAGCAAGCCTACGCCAACTACATGAAAGCAAAAATCGCCTTCATGAAGAGCAAGGGCCAAGCCGTCTATCCTGACGCCAACAGCACCCTGCGCGTGACGTTCGGCAAAGTAGCCGGCCGCGACCATGGCGCCGACGGCACCACCTGGTCTGCCTTCACCACCGTCAATGGCGTCGCAGCCAAAGCCACGGGCCAGGGCGAGTTCAATGCCCCGGCAAATCAACTGGCCGCGATCAAAGCCAAGGACTTCGGTAAATTCGTCGATCCGAAGCTGAAAACCGTACCGGTCGACTACCTGGCGACCCTGGACATCACCGGCGGCAACTCCGGTTCGGCTGCCCTGAACGCCAAAGGCGAATTCATCGGTCTGGCCTTCGACGGCACCCTGGACTCGATCATTTCCGATTGGGACTACAACAAGGCCAACACCCGTTCGATCCAGGTCGACCTGCGTTACATGCTGTGGAACATGAAACACATCGACCACGCAGACAACCTGCTGAAAGAAATGGGCGCTGAATAACAAGAAGCAATAACCCGGCAACGGGCGCTTTAGCCTGAGCCACTCCTGCGGGAGTGGCTTTTTTTCGCCTAGCGTTTTACCTTGGTGAAGCGGTAAGGCACGGCTTGTTCCTCGCCAAACACTTGCGCCCTGCCACTTCCTAAGGGCAGCATCACCCGCCGGCCATCGTGCAGCAGCAAGGCCAGGTCGGCGCCGGGGAAACGCTGCGCCAGCAGCGGATACGCTTGCCGGGCGATGGGGGCGGCGGGAATCACGATGCGGTAATCGCCATCGCCAAAGTCCAGCAGCAGCGCGGGAAGCTCATCGGGCCCCGGCAGCGCCGTAATGCGCAGGCGCGCGCTACCCTTGACGAGTTCGAAGGCTGACCACAGGGGCAAGCTGCGCTGCGTGGATCCCATCTGCAGCTGCGGCGCGTGGCCCGCCTGAGCCGACGTCAGCACGACGTCGGGCCGCTGCTCCGATACGGCCCCATCGATGGCCAGCAGCCAGCCCCGGTAGCGTATCAGCGCACCCTGCGCGGCGGCCGTGACGGAGCCGCCCTGCGCCAGGGATCCCTTGCCTGCTGGCAAGCGCAGTGGCGCCGCCTGTGCCGCCAGGCAAGCCCACCACAGCAGCGCCGCCATCGCCGTCTTGCCCATGCCGCCTCCCTCGCGCGTGAAACCTATTCATAACACAAGTGCGGCCCAGTCCCTCTGCCGCGCCTCAAGGCGCCAACGCCGGTGCTACAATTGGCCCCTAGCGGGCGTACTTACCCAGCGCGCCTTCCCCCTCCCAGACTCAGACCGCTATGCCACCAGACTTGCGCACGACCTACGAACTCGGTAACCACAACCAGACCACGACCTGGCTGGAATGCATCACCTTCTATCAAGATCTCGCCGCACGCTATCCGCAAGTGCTGCATTTCGAACAGATCGGCCTGTCCGACTCGGGCGTGCCCATCCATGCTGGCGTCGTCAGCGCCGATGGCGTGTTCGACCGCGAACAGATCAAGCGTGAAGGCCGCACCGTCTTCTTCAACAACAACGGCATCCATCCGGGCGAACCGGAAGGCATCGACGCCTGCATGGCCATCGTGCGCGACCTGTGTACGCAGCCGGAACGCCTGGCGGCGCTGGGCAGCACCGTGCTGCTGTTCATTCCGATCTATAACGTCGATGGCAGCCTGAACCGCGCCAACACGTCGCGCGTGAACCAGGATGGCCCGGAGCAATTCGGTTTCCGCGGCAACAGCCGCCACCTGGACCTGAACCGCGACTTCATCAAGTGCGACAGCCTGAACGCGCAAGTGTTCAACCGCCTGCTGGCCAGCTGGGACCCGGACGTGATGGTCGACACGCATACGTCGAACGGCGCCGACTATCCGTACACGATGACCTTGATCCACACGCAGACGGACAAGCTGGGCAATGGCCTCGGCCCCTTCCTGCAAGACACCATGCTGCCGCACATCTTTGCGCAGATGGAACAGGCCGGCTGGCCCACCTGCCCGTATGTGAATCCCGTCAAGGACAGCCCCGACCACGGCATCGCCGAATTCCTCGAAGTGCCGCGTTTCTCGACCGGCTTTGCGGCCTTGCATCACGTCATCGGTTTCATGCCGGAAACGCACATGCTGAAACCGTTTGCCGACCGCTACGCCTCCATGCGCGCCCTGCTCGACATCACGATGGCGTTCACTGTCAAACATGGCGAACAGATCAAGCAATTGCGCGCGCAAGCCAAGGCGGCGGGACGCACGCAAGCCGAGTGGCCCATCCACTGGACCATGAACGAAGAGCAGCCGTCGACCTTCCCCTTCAAGGGCTATGCGGCGCAATACACGCCGAGTATCCTCGGCGACTACCAGCGCCTGTCCTACGACCGCTCGCAGCCGTGGGAACGCGACATCAAGTATTACAACCGCTTCGATGCGGACATCACCGTGGCCGCGCCGAAAGCCTATATCGTGCCGCAAGCGTGGCGCGAAGTCATCGAGCGCCTGCGCTGGAACGGCGTCGAAATGCGCCGTATTACCGCCGAACAGACGCTAACGGCGCGCTACTACCACATCACCAAGGTCGGTACGCGCGCCACGGCCTACGAAGGCCATATGTTCCATGACACGGTGGAACTGGAAGCGCGCACGGGCCAGTTCACCGTGCAGGCGGGCGACTATGTGATCAGCCTGGCCCAAGATAACGCGCGCTACGCCGTGGAAACCTTGGAGCCGCAGGCGCACGACAGCTTCTTCCGCTGGGGCTTCTTCAACAGCGTGCTGGAGAAGAAAGAAGCGTTTTCCGATTATGTATTTGAGGACATGGCATCCGAATTGCTGCGCGACGAGCCGGCGCTGGCGGCAAAATTTTCGGAATGGAAAGCGGCCAACCCGGCCTTGCTGAGCAATCAGGAAGCCGTGCTCGACTTCATTTTTGCACACTGCCAGCGCTTTGCCGAGCCGGAATGGCGGCGTTATCCTGTGATCGCCCTGATGTAACTCGGGGCTGTAGCGACTGCAACATCCTGGCGCCGCATCGGAGACCCCGGTGCGGCGCCTCTTTCTGTGCCCTGCCCACAAGGTAATCCCATGCACTACGCACTGAACCTGCGCACCTTTATTTACAGCCACTATTTTTACCTGGGCTTGCGCGTGGCCATCGGCCTGGTCGGCCTGGCCTTGCTGACTCAGGAAATCAGCGACAGCGCCACCGCCATGACGGTGTGCATCGGCGCCCTGTGCACGACCCTGATGGACATGCCCAGCCCGCTGCGCCACAAGTTCAACGAAATGCTCGCTTCCGTGCTGCTGTGCAGCGCCGTGACCTTATTGATCAGCCTGTGCGGGCCCGTGCAGTGGCTGTTAATGACGGTGCTCGTGCTCGTCAGTTTTCTCGCCAGCATGATGGTGGTGTACGGCAAGAAATCGATGCCCTTGCAACTGGCCGCCCTGTTCATCATGACCATGTCGATGGAGCATCAGATGACGTGGCAGCAATCGTTCCACCACGCGGGCCTGTTCATGCTGGGCGGCTTGATCTATCTGGCCTATGCCATGGCCATCGCCTGGGTCTTGCGCCACCGCATCAAGCAGCAAGTGCTGGCCGAAGCCCTGTTCGAGCTGGCCGCCTACATCGACATCAAGGCCGATTTCTACGACACGCGTTTCAATCTGACGGAACAGTTCAACAAGCTGGTGCGCCATCAAAGCATCCTGGCCGACCGCCAGCAGGCGTCGCGCGACTTGATTCTGCGCAGCCACAAGAACAGCAAGGATGCCATTGTCGTGCAAGTGCACGTGTGCATGCTCGATCTGTATGAACTGATACTCTCGACGCACACGGATTACGCGCTGCTGCGCCAGCACCTGGCCGACTCCGACGTGCTGAAATCCCTGCACGACCTGGCCTACAAGGCGGCGCGCGACATCGAAGCCGTCGCCTACGCCGTCACGCGCAAGCGCGCCTCGTATGCGCAGATCAGCTATGACAAGGAATGGGCCGACATCGAAGAAGAAATTGCCCGACTGCAGGCAAAGGGCGACAGTGCGCAGGAAGCGCTGGCGACCTTGCGCGCGCAGCGCAACAAGATCCGCGCCATTCTGAAAATGATCGCCGAGCTGCACCTGGCCAGCCAAAAGGTGTATGACAACGTGCCGTTCTGGAGCGGTGCGGACATGGCGCCGTTCCTGTCGCAACAGAAATACGAACTGAAGACCCTGCTGTCGAATTTGCGCCTGGACTCGCCCGTGTTCCGCTTCGCCCTGCGCGTGTCGATGGCCATCTCGGTCGGATTGCTGATCGGCCACTGGCTGCCGTATGCGGCGCACAGCTACTGGATCGTGCTCACCATCGTCATCATCCTGCGCCCCACGTTCAGCATGACGCGCCAGCGCCGCGCCGACCGCATCATCGGCACCATCATCGGCTGCGTGATCACGGCCATCGTGATCCGTTTCGTGCACAGCAATATCGTGCTGATGGCCATCCTGTTCCTCTCCATCGTGGCCACGCCCACCTTCATCTATTTGCGCTACCGCTACACGGCCATTGCCGTCAGTCTGATGATCTTGCTGCAAATGCATTTGGTAGCGCCCAGCAACCCGAACCTCGTCAGCGAGCGCCTGATCGACACCCTGATCGGCGCGGCAGTGGCCACCGTATTCAGCTTCGTGCTGGCCAACTGGGAATACCAGAGCCTGCCGCGCCTCGTGCGCCAGGTACTGAACGTGAACCTCAGCTATATGCAGGCCAGCTTCGCGCTGCTGCAAGGGAAATGTTTCGATGACTTCGCCTACCGCATCGAGCGCAAGCGCTTGATGGACAGCCTGGCCGCGCTCAGCTCGGCACTCGTGCGCATGCTCGACGAACCGGCCAGCAAGCAGCGGGCCGTGGAAGACATCAACCTGTTCATCGTGCAAAATTACTTGCTCGTGGCCCACGTGGCGGCGCTGCGCTCGATCCTGGGACGCCATGCCAGCCAGTTGCCCGTCGCGCCCGTCAACGCCCTGCTTGGCCACAGCCATACGCAAGTGTGTCTGACCCTGTCGCGCGCGCTCGATCAGCTCGACAACAAGGCCGCCATCAGCGCCCCGCTGGCGGCCCCTGCCGCACCGCCCGTGAGCGAAGTGGACTGGTCGGGCTGGCCGCTGGTCAAAAGACGCATCCGCCTGTTGCAGGCCGATGCCGACAAGATCGTGGTGCATAGCGCGGCGATCGTGCATATCGTGGCGCCCAGATAATCTTCTGGGGGCGCCCTGGCGCAAGTGGTGTCATCAGGAGGTCATCTGGCCTCTCTATGCTGCCATGGTTTTTCCACTTCCAGCCAAGGTCATCCATGCACGCATTTCCCCTGAGCCGGCGCCTGCCGCTGGCGCTGGCCATCAGCGCCGCCCTCGCCCTTGCCGCCTGCGGCGGCTCCGACCACCAGGAAGCAGCGCTCGTCATTCCCGCCGCACCCGCCGACCAGGGCGCGCCCGACACGGCGCCGCCATCGGCCACGGCCATCCCCTTTGTCGACAATATCGCCAGCAACCAGCGCGGCGACGCGCGCTACGCCACGGCCGCCACGAATGCGGGCGTGCGCGTACTGGCCGGCATGCTCGACATCTGGAAACCGTTGACGGAAATCGTCGATGCCGGCGTCTCGGCGCCGGCCGTGGACGGCTTCCCCGCAGTCGTGCCTTCCGCCTGGACGGGCGTGCCCAACGATGGCACGCCGGGCGGCACCATCGTCAATGCCAGCGTGCACAATGCGAACATCGATTTCGTCGTCAAAGCCACCACCAGCCGCACGCCGGCGCAGGAACTGGCCGCCTACCTCGATGACCGCCGCGGCAAGGGCTACAGCATCACCGACGGCATGGGTCCGCTGACGGACGCCTGGCGCAGCGCGGCGCGCCAGACCACCAGCATCACCGACATCGCACCAGATGCGACAAGCAAACTCTACAACGACAGCGGCAGCAACACGGGCGTGGCGGGCAGCGCCAATGCCGAGTTCGGCAACGTGGTGGGCCTCGTCAACGCCATGGGCAACAATGGCTCGACGGAACCGGCCAAGCGCTTCTACAAATATGCGCGGCCGTTCCGCTGGAGCAGCAACGTGGCCGTGATCCCGGCCCTGCTGCCGGCCAGGAGCGCCACGCCCGCCACCGATGGCGGCTTTACCAGCGGCCATTCGGCCGAAGCCGTGCGCGGCGCGCTGGGCATGGCGTATGCCTTGCCCGAGCGCTACCAGGAAATGGTGGCGCGGGGCCTGGAACTCGGTGAAAACCGCATCATCGCCGGCATGCATTCGCCGCTCGACGTGATCAGCGGCCGCGTGCAGGCGCAAGCCATCGTCGCCGCCAACCTGCTCGACCCGGCAACGGCCGCCACCAAGGCCGCCGCCGTAACGCAGGCGCACACGACCCTGATGGCGAAAACCGGCACCACGGCCGACACCTTCTACGACTACGCCCATTCGGGCACCGGCGCCAACGACCGCTTTGCGGACTACGCCAGCACCAAGGCCGCCTATATCCGCCGCCTGACCTTCGGTTTCGCGCAGACGGGCGCCGCCAATGCGCCGGCCGTCGTGCCGAAAGGCGCGGAAGTGCTGCTGGAAACGCGTTTGCCATATCTGTCCGACGCACAGCGCCGCGTGGTGCTGAAAACAACGGCCTTGCCATCGGGCTACCCGGTGATGGACGATGCTGAAGGCTGGGGCCGCTTGAACCTGTTTGCCGCCGCCGACGGCTATGCCGTCTTCACGGGCAATGTCGTCATCAGCATGGATGCGGCCAAGGGCGGCTTCTACGCCGTCGACCGCTGGCGCAACGACATCGGCGGCGCGGGCAAGCTTAACAAGCTAGGCTCGGGCACCCTGAAGCTGGGCGGCAACAATAGCTGGAGCGGCGGCACGCAGCTGGAAGGGGGCCGCCTGGAAGGCTTGTCGGCCACGGCCTTCGGCAAGGGCGACGTGTATGTCAGCGGCGGCACCCTGGTCGGCAATGCCCCGTCCGGCCTGGCGCTGGCCGGCAAGTACACGCAGCTGGCCACCGGCAACCTGGAATTGAAGCTGGGCAGCGGACAGCAAGGCCGCCTGAGCGTGGCGGGCCAGATGACGGTGGCGGGCGGCAGCCTGAAGGTGACGTTCCAGAACGGCTACAAGCCGGCCGCCGGCGACACCCTGACCGTGCTGCAGGCCGCCAGCCTGAAAGGCAAGTTCGACAGCATCACCGCCGAGGGTTTCAAGGTGACGCCGACGTACACGGCAACGGGCTTGCAGCTGCACCTGGACGTATAAGCTATTTGAGGTAGCGTTCAAACCAGCCGACGGTGCGCTTCTGCAAGTCGCGCTGGTGCTCGGGCTTGCGGAAGGAATGGCCTTCGCCGTCATAGATGAACAGGCTGGACGGCACACCCATGGCGCGCAAGCCGTGCCAGAATTCCAGCGACTGGGCGGCCGGCGTTTCCACGTCGCGCTCGCCCACGTAGATCAGGGTCGGCGTCTTGGCCGCCTTGATCGATTCGATGGGCGAGGCCTTGCGGTAGACGGCCGGGTTGTCATAGGCGGAGGCGCCAAAGAACGGGATCATCCACTGGTTGATGCCGTTCTGGCCGTAATAGCTGATCCAGTTCGACACGCCCGCGCCCGCCACGGCCGCCTTGAAACGGTCGCTGTGCGTGACGCCCCACATGGTCATGAAGCCGCCATAAGAATGGCCGATCAGGCCCAGGCGTTCGCCGTCAACGGGCGCCACTTTTTGCACCGCGTCAATGCCGGCAAGAATGTCGCGCCAGTCGCCGCCGCCAAAGTCGGCCATGTTGGCGCGCGTAAAAGCCTGGCCCTGGCCAAAGCTGCCGCGTGGATTGGGCAGGAAGACGAAATAGCCTTTTTGCGTCAATTCATGGATCAGGGTGCCCGCGGCCACGTAACGGGGAGAAGCCGCCGCGCCGGGGCCGCCGTGCACGTTGACAATCATCGGATAACGCTTGCCGGCGTCCGCCTTCAACGGCCCCAGCAGCCAACCCTGCACCTTGTATTGCTCGTTGTTCCAGCCCACGTTCTGCACCGTCAGCTGCGGCGCAAAACCGTCATTGTCGCGCGTGATCTTTTTCAGCTGGGCCACCGGCCCGGCCACCAGGTAGGAAGCGTGCGTAAAATCTTCCTGTGCGGCGGCCGCTTGCGAGCCATCGGCGCTGAACGACAGACGGCCATCGCTGCCGCTGCTGCTGATTTCTCCGAGCAGCACGGGCTGGGCCGGACCCGTTTGCGCATCGACGGGCACCAGCGCCAGCTGCGAATCGATCAGGGCCGTTGCCAGCAAGCGGGCACCGCGCCAGACGACGCCATTGAAGGTACCGCGATAGTCTTGTGTGAGATTGCGCGGCGTGCCGCCGGCCAGCGGCACCGTGTAGATATCGCCGCCGATGGAGCCAAAATCGCTCATCAGGCCGCCGATGAAGACCACTGTCTTGCCATCGGGCGAAACCGAGGGCAGGTTCAGCTGCATGGCCGGTGACGCGATCACGCGCAGGGCGCCCGTGGCCGCATCAATATGGCTGAGCTTGGCGACCCACCAGTTGCTGTCGCCATTGCCTTGCGCGCTGGTGGCGACAAAGCCGCGGCCATCGGGCGTCCAGCTGTATTCATACACATAGGTATCGGCGGGCGACAGCAGACGCGGCTCGCCACCGCTGGCCGGCACGACGGCGATACGCTGGGCATCGTCTTCGCTGCCCACTTCGCCCACCTGGCGCGCGCCCGCCTCCACGGCACCGGCCAGCTTGCGCGCGCCCACCGTCGCCAGCAAGGCCAGCTGCTTGCCGTCCGGCGACCAGCGCGCCGTGCTGGCTACACCCTTGATGCTGGTCAACGTTCGGACTTGCGCCTGCGACAGGGTGGCCAGGTACAGCTGCGCCGTGCCCGCCTTGGCGTCGTAGCCGATGAAGGCCAGCTGTTTGCCATCTGGCGACCAGCTGGGCTTGTCATAAGAACACACGGCACACGGATCGAATTGCTGCACGATGGCGCCATTGGCGGCGTCGCGCACGACGATGGCCGCGTGCGGGCGCTGCGCTTGCTCGCCCGCCTTGTTCGATTCGATGGCGGCGATGCGCTGGCCATCGGCCGACAGGGCCACGGCGCGGTAATCGCGCAATGCCGGCCCGGTTGCAGGAGCGGCCTGTACCGTGGTACCCAGAAGGCTGCTTGCCAGCAAGCCGCAGGCGGCCAGATCAGTTATTTTCATCATGTAAATTCCGGTTAGAAATAAAAAAAACCGCCGGCAAGCGCGGCGGTTTTGGATGGAACAGACTGCATTAGCGGGCCTTCTTGCCCAGGTGCGAATGCCGCATGCTGTACAAGAAGTAAATGGCCACCGTCACCGCCATCCAGATACTAAACACGACAAACGTCGTATGCGGCAAATCGCGCATGATGTACAGGCAGGCGAGTACGCTCAGGCCGGGAATCACATACGGGCCGAACGGCACGCTGAAGCCTTCGATGCGGTTCGCGCCCTGCTTGTGGCGCAGCACGGGCACGGCGATCGAGACCACCATGAAAGCCGTCAGGGTGCCGATGCTGACCATGTCCCACAGGTAAGTCGCATCGATGGAACCCGCCACCACGGCCACCACGAGGCAAACGATGATGGTATTGCTGACCGGCACCAGGGTGCGCGGGTGGATCTTCTGGAACGACTTCGGGATCAGGCCGTCGCGGCTGACGGCAAACAGGATGCGCGTCTGGCCGTAGATCGTCACCAGGGTCACGCTGAAGACGGAAATGACGGCGCCGGCCGACAGCACCAGCGCGGGCCAGGTCTTGCCCGTCACGTTTTGCAGGATCACCGCCAGGCCCGCTTCCTGGCCTTCAAACAGCTTGGCCTGTTGCGCACCGAGGGCGGCCACGGCCACCAGCAGATAGAACACGGTGACGATCAGCAAGCCATACAGGATGCCGCGCGGGACATTGCGCTTGGGGTCTTTCACTTCGTCGCCCGCCGTCGCCACCGTATCGAGGCCGATGAAGGAGAAGAAGACGGTGCCGGCCGCGGCCGTTACGCCCGTCATGCCGGCAAAGCCCTTGCTATTGTCGGTATTGAAGAAGGGCACGAAGTTGTCGGCGTTAAAACCGGAGAAGGCAATGGCAATGAAGAATACGAGGATGGACAGCTTGATGATGACCATGATGGCGTTCATCAGCGCCGATTCCTTGGCGCCACGCAACAGCAGGAAACCGCACATGCAGATCAAAAAGATCGGCGGCAGGTTGATGTGGCCGGCGTGAAATTCCATGCCATGCGGGCCGGAAACAATCATCGGCGTGCGCAGCATCTCGGGTATGTGCCAGCCAAACGCATTTTCCAGGAAATTATTCAGGTAGGACGACCAGCCGATGGCCACGGCACTGCCCGCCAAGCCGTATTCGAGCAGCAGACAGGCGGCCATGATGAAGGCAAGAAACTCGCCGACGGTGGCGTAGGCAAACGAATACGAGGAGCCGGAGGCGGGGATGCGGAACGACAGCTCCGCATAGCACAAGGCCGTCAGGCCGGCCGTGATGGCGGCGATCAGGAAAGACAGGACGACCGATGGGCCCGCCTTGGGCACGGCTTCGACCATGGTAAAGAAAATGCCCGTGCCGATGGTGGCGCCGACGCCGATCATGGTGAGGGAAAACAGGCCGATGGACCGGCTCAAGCCACTGCTGCTGAGGCCTTCACCATATTCGACCGTGGTATCGATCGGCTTGGTGCGGCAAATTTTCTGGACCAGGGTTTGGCTCACTAATATTCCTTTATGAGGCACACATATTCGTATGACGGGTAAAAACAAATAGCGCTCCGGCCCTACCTGGCAAAAAACCGGAAAGATCGCGTCCATTTTCAAAACTAAGCGATTATAGGGCTTTCACCGGCTCAGCCAAACAGAACTTTGATGCATGGAAACAACGCCAGGCGTGCGCCATCAAACACGCAAGAGTGCTGGCGAAGAAGATATTGCTTCTATAAAATAAAAAGCGCGCCGCTGCAGGGCAGGGGCGCGCTTCTGGTTCAGCTCAGTTCAGCTGAATTACTTCTTGCCGTGCGGCGCATCGGCCGGCGACCAGCCTGCCTCGTAGCCTTGCGGCACCTCGTCGCGGCCCTCTTTCGGCGCCAGGCCCAGCACGTAGTACAGCACCGTCAGCAGGATCAGCCAGGCTGGTCCCACCATCAGGGCGATGCGCGTATCGGGGAAATACGCCATCAGGCCGATCACCAGCGCCAGGAAAGCGAGCGAAATCCAGGAGCCATACGGCGCGAACGGCATGCGGAAGGCCAGGTTCTTGATTTCCAGCGGCGTCAAGGTCTTGCGGAACTGGATCTGCGTGACGAGGATCACGCCCCAGGTCCAGACAGCGCCGAAGGTGGAAATCGAGGTGACCCAGATAAACACTTTTTCAGGCACCAGGTAGTTCAGCAGCACGCCCAGCAGCAACGCGAAGACGGACACGAGGATGGCGCGGCGCGGCACGCCGCTGGCCGTCGTTTCCGCAAACGCCTTCGGCGCCTGGCCTTGCAGCGCCAGGTTGTACAGCATGCGGCCCGTGCTGAAGATGCCGCCATTGCACGACGACAAGGCTGCCGTCAGCACGACGAAGTTGATGATGCCGGCCGCCGTCTTGATGCCCAGGCGTTCGAACGTCATGACGAAGGGGCTGCCGGTGGTGCCGATTTCATTCCATGGGTAGATCGACAGGATGACGAACAAGGCGCCGACATAGAAAATCAAAATGCGCCAGAACACGGAATTGATGGCGTCTGGAATCGATTTCTTCGGGTTGGCAGCTTCGCCAGCCGTCAGGCCAATCATTTCCACGCCCAGGTAGGCAAACATCACCATCTGCAGCGAAATCAATACGCCTTGCGCGCCATTCGGGAAGAAGCCGCCATGCGTCCACAGGTTCGAGATACCGATGGCCACGCCATCGTTGCCCAGACCGAAGACGATCATGCCCGTGCCGCCGATGATCATCAGGATGATGGTGACGACCTTGATCAGGGCGAACCAGAACTCGAACTCGCCATAGGCTTTCACGGCCAGCAGGTTGATCGCGCCCATGGAACCCAGGGCCGCCAGGGCCCAGATCCAGCGCGGCGTGTCGGGGAACCAGATGCCCATGTAGATGGCGACGGCGGTAATTTCCGCGACGCACGTGACCAGCCACAGGAACCAGTAGTTCCAGCCCGTCAGATAGCCTTGCAAAGGACCCAGATAATCCTGGGCATAGCGGCTGAACGAGCCGGCCACGGGATTGTGCACGGCCATTTCACCCAGCGCGCGCATGATCATGAAGATGACCGCGCCCCCGATGATGTACGACAGCATGATGCCGGGACCGGCCATCTTGATGGCGTTGCCGGAACCCAAAAACAGGCCCACGCCAATCGCGGCGCCCAGCGCCATCAGGCGGATCTGCCGCTCACCCAGGCCGCGGTGCAAGCCTTGTTCACTCGTTTTCATTACGTGTCTCCGTTTTTTTCTTGAATACACCGATCCCTCCACCCCAATGGCGGTTCCGCTCTTGCTGGAAAGGAAGAAAGGGCGAGCCGGCGGCAAGCGCCGGCATGCTCATGTGGTCAGACCACTGCGTCAGGCCAGTTCGGCGATCAGCTCGATCTCGACGCAAGCGCCCAGCGGGATTTGCGCCACGCCGAAGGCGGAGCGCGCGTGCTTGCCGCTGTCGCCGAAGACTTCGACGAACAGTTCCGAGGCGCCATTGGTCACCAGGTGCTGTTCCGTGAATTCGGAGGTGGAATTGACCAGGCTCATGACCTTGACGATGCGCTTGACCTTGTTCAAGTCGCCGCCGCACGCGTCTTGCAGGGTGGCGATCAGTTCGATGGCGATGCCGCGTGCAGCGATCTTGCCTTCTTCCGTCGTGACATCCTTGCCCAGTTGACCAACCCAGACCTTGCCATCCTTCTTGGCCAGGTGGCCGGACAGGAAGACGGTGTTGCCCGTGCGGGCATGCATCACGTAGGCGGCAGCTGGCGCGGCAACGACTGGCAGTTCAATGTTGAGGGCCTTGAGTTTTTCGTAAAACGACATGCTATTTCTCCAAGAAAACAATATAAGCGAAACCAGAATTCATGCACGGCAGGGCACGCAGGATGACGCCCTGGCAGCGCGGTAGTGACCGACAACAGTGCCAGATTAAACGTCATCATATTGGTGAACCAGCAGTTTTAGTTCACAAATAGGCCCGGTTATTCAGTGGATTATACCGACAATCAAACAAAATTCAGCATCAGTTCATGAAGCATGCTCTACAGGCATCGAGCGTGACTTTTTTCATTAAATTGTCACTTGTGCAATGTCAAGCCCTCGGGGTCAAGGTTTATCGCATCCAGAAATGCCTGGTCGTGCGAAACCACAAGTAACGCGCCCCGATATTGCAGCAGCATCTGCTCCAGCGCCTGCAGGCTGGCCAGGTCCAGATGATTGTCGGGTTCGTCTAACAGCAACAGTTGCGGCGGCGCCTGCGCATACAGTTCGGCCGCCAGCGCCACCTTCATGCGTTCGCCACCGCTGAGCAAACGGCTGGGCATGGTGGCGCGCGCGCCGGCAATGCCCAGCAGCGCCAGCCGCGTGCGCAAGTCCCCTTCCGCCATCGTGCTATTGCGCGCCTGCAAGCGCTGCACGGCGCTCCGTTCGCCGTCTTGCAGTCCCGCATGCTGGTCCAGCCACGCCACCCGCGCATGGCACAGCACCTCGCCGCTGGCGGGCGCCAGCTGGCCGGCGATCACGCGCAGCAGGGTCGACTTGCCGCTGCCATTATTACCCGTCACGGCCAGGCGGCGCGGGCCGCTGATGACCAGGCTCACAGGCTGCGCCTGGCCATAGGGCAAGACCAGGTCGCTCAGCTCCAGGATCAGCTTGCCGTTCGGCACGGCACTGTCGGGCGCCAGCAGCAGCCGTTCAGCCTCGGGCACGCAGCGGGCGCTGGCGTCCATCACCCTTTGCTGGCGCGCCTGCTGCGCCTCTTGCGCGCGCAGGCGCAGCTTGCCCTGGCTATCCTGGCTTTTCTCCTTGCGTGCGTCGAGCAGCAGCTTGCTTTGATTGCCTTCGCGGCCCTCGCGCTCACCACGCACCACCCGTTTCTGCTGGCGTTCGGCCTGCTGCTGCGCGTCGCGCTGTTCGCGTCTGGCGCCCGCCTTTTCCGCCTGCAGGGCGGCCGCAAAACCGGCCTGTTCCAGCGCGCGCTGCTGCGCATACATCGCGTAATTGCCGCCATAGCTGCGCAAGCCCTGGCTCGACAACTCGACGATTGCATCGACGTGCTCGAGCAAGCCGCGGTCATGGCTGACCAGCAGCAAGCCACCCGGCCAGCGCGCCATCTGCGCCACCAGGCGGGCGCGCTGCTGTACGTCGAGATGGTTGCTCGGTTCATCGAGCACCAGCCAGTCCGCCTGCGACAGCCAGGCGCCCTGCAGGGCGATGCGCTGGCGCTCGCCGCCGCTCAGGCTGGCCGTTGGCGTGTCGGCATCGACATGGCGCAAATCAAGCGCATCGAGCGCCTGGCGCAAACGGGTGTGGGCATCCCAGCGCTCTCCCACGAGCGCGTAATCGGCCTCATCGACGCTGCCTTCGGCAATGCGCGCCAGCGCGGCCAGCAAGTCGGCCATGCCGGCGAGCGCCGCCACGGTGCGATAGCGCTCAGGATCGAGCTCCTGCGCCACGTAATGCACGCGGCCGTCGCAGCGCACGGCGCCGGAAGACGGCTGCGCCTGGCCCGCCAGCAGGCGCGCCAGCACACTCTTGCCCACGCCGTTATCGCCGACGAGGCCGATACGTTGCGGGGCAAAGCTAAATTGCAAATCGGAAAACAGGGTGCGGCCATCGGGCAGCACAAAGGAAAGACGGTCGAGTTGTAGTAATGCGGGCATGGATACTCCTTGTACGTGCAGACAGGGCTGGCGAACCCGCGCGGCGCAATGGCGCGCTGGCGGGATGGGCGAGGCCGTGCACAGCACGGCAGTATCAATGGCGCATGTCGAAGCGTCCTGGAGAAATGGGGAAGAAGCGTCAGTGTAGCAGAGCCGTTCCCTTAGCGCTGGCCCAGGGTCGTGTCGCCGAACAGGTTCTTGAATTCACGCGGCTGCGAGCGCCAGTACTGCGGCGGCGCCGGCACTTGCGCGCCCAGCTGGGCCGCGGCATGCCAGGGCCAGCGCGGGTCGAACAGGATGGCGCGCGCCAGCGCCACCATGTCGGACTGGCCGTTGACGATGATGTCCTCCGCCTGCTGCGCTTCCGTGATCAGGCCCACGCTGATGGTGGGCAAACCGCTGTCGCGCTTGATCCGTTCGGCAAACGCCACCTGGTAGCCGGGACCCACGGGAATTTGCTGCTGCGGAGAAATGCCGCCGCTGGAGACGTGGATGAAGTCGGCGCCCAGCTGCTTGAGTTCCTGCGCGAAACGCACGCTTTGCTCGATTTCCCAGCCGCCTTCGACCCAGTCCGTGGCGGAAATGCGCACGCCCACGGCCATGTCGGCCGGCACGGCGGCGCGCACGGCTTCAACAACTTCCAGCGGAAAACGCATGCGGTTTTCCAGGCTGCCGCCATACGCATCCGTACGCTGGTTGGACAGGGGAGACAAGAACTGGTGCAGCAGATAACCGTGCGCCGCATGCAATTCGATGCCCTCGATGCCAAGCGCATGCACGCGCTGGGCGGCCGCGACAAAGGCGCCCTTGATTTGCAGCAAGCCCATCTCGTCGAGGGCGATCGGCACGGTTTCGCCCGGTGCATGGGCAATGGCGGACGGCGCCACCGTTTGCCAGCCGCCTTCGGCCAGGTGCACGCAAGCACCGCCCTGCCAGGGCGCGCGGCTCGACGCCTTGCGTCCCGCGTGGCCCAGCTGCACTACCAGGGGAATCGGTGCGTGGCGGCGGATGGCCTGCACCACCTTGGCCAGCGCAGCTTGATTCGCATCCGACCACAGGCCCAGGTCTTCGGCCGAGATGCGTCCCTCGGGCGAGACGGCCGTCGCTTCCGTCATCAGCAAACCCGCGCCGGACAGGGCCAAATGGCCGAGGTGGATCATGTGCCAGTCGGTGGCGTTGCCGTTGTCGGCCGAGTACTGGCACATGGGCGCGATGGCGATGCGGTTGGCCACCAGCAGCGGCCCCAGGGCATACGGCGTGAATAACTGGCTCATGGCGGACTCCGGAAAAGAGGAAGCACCGATTCTACTGTGCTTTGAAAAACGCGGCTTACACCTGCTTACGTTTGATACAGCGCAAGGGCTAGCCTTGGACAGGCGAGGCCGCTAATCTGGACACATCAATAACACCCGCAGTACCACCCCAGGAGAACACATGAACACGACGACTACCGCCAGCCGCATCCACCCTTTGATGGCCGGCGCCGCCATTTCCGTGACGGTCCTGTGCCTGGTCGGCGCGGCGTCCATCGCCGGCATCCTGCCCAATTCGCGGGCGAATGTGCCTGCCGTGCCGGCCGACGTGGCCGCCATGACGCCGGCCGGCGCCGCTGCCCTGGCAGCGCCCGCGACTGCTCCCGTGACTGCACCGGTAGCCGCGCCTGTCGTCGCGCAAGCCGCCCCCGCACCAGCCCCGGCGCCCGTCGTGCACAAGCGCGTCGTGCACCACACGCAAGTGGCGCAAGCGCGCCCTGCCTACAATGACAACAACGATGGCTACCGCGACACGGCCTACCGCGAACCCGTACGCCAGCCGCAGCCAGTGCCTGCGCCGGCACCAGCACAACCGAACTACGTGGGCATCGGCACGGGCGCCGTCATCGGCGGCTTGATCGGTAACCAGGTCGGTGGCGGCCGCGGCAAGGCGCTGGCGACGGTGGCCGGCGTGATCGGCGGCGGCATGCTGGGCAATGCGGTACAGAATCAGGTCGAGCAGCAACCGCAACGTTAATCGTACGGGCCAAGATAATCGAGCTTGCCCACGGCCACGCCATTGTTTCTCAGGATGGCGTGGACCATGGAAACGTGGAAGTAGAAGTTCGGCAAGGCAAAGCTGAGCAGGTAATCATCGCCCGAGAATTTTGTCCCTTCGTCCGTCCAGTTCAGCACGACTTCCTTCTGCGCGCTGCCCGCCATCTGCCCTGCATTCACGCTGTCGATGTAGTCGATGGTGCTGGCGATGCGTTCCTGTAACTGCTCGAACGACGCTTCGTTATCTTCAAATTTCGGCGCCGGCACGCCGCTCAGGCGCTCGACCGACATCTTCGACGTATCGCTGGCGCGCTGCACCTGCGCCGTCAAATCCAGCATGTCGGGCGCCAGCTGCGCGCCCAGCAAAATCTCGGGCACGATGCCATCTTCCTCCACGTGGGCTTGCGCTTTTTCCAGCAGGGACGAGACGACCCGCAAGCCGCGGATGAAGACGGGAATGGTTGCCTGATACATGGACACGGACATGGCGGACTCCTGATAGTGAACGATGAGCCAGTGTACCCGAGGCGCTGTTTTCGGACAGCGCGCCCGTGTGCGTCAGCGCACCTAGCAGCCCAGTTGCTTTTACTTGTCGAGGTTGACCTTGCCGTCCGGTAAATGCGCTGGCTGTTCAACGGACTCCTGCTGCTGTATCGGCGCCGGCTTCTCCTTGCGCTTGCCAGTGAAAAACTTGACGATGGCCGCACCGCCGCCCACGACGGCCAGGAGCAGCACTTTCTTGAAAGCCAGCAGCAGCGCCAGCAATTTGCCAAACAGGCCCAGCTTGCTGGCTACGCCACCGGCCACCAGCGCCGCCAGGCCATACTCGGCCACCTTGTCCGTCTTGCTGTCGAAATCCGTGTAGCGGTTACCGTCGGTAAATTCCGTGAACGCCGTCACTTGCTGCATTTCCTGCTTGATCGTCGCGATCTGCTGCATGCTGGCGATCGCGTTCAGGTTCAGCACGCCTTCACGGCCCAGCACGCGCACATTGTAGTTCAGCGAGTGCTCGCCGCCATCGACCATCAGGTCCTTGGCCCAGTACAGCTTGTGCGTATCCTTGGCATAGCTGGGTTTTTCCGCCCAGCCCATCAGATGGATGCCTGGGTAACCCTGCTTCTTGCGCTCCGCATTATTTTCCAGCACGGATGCCTGCATATCCTTGAGCAATTCATCGTATTTGATGCTGTCCGCATCGTCATCCTTGATATGCCCTTCCTTTTCATACGTCACCACCACGCCCCAGCTGTCGCGCTCGAGCACGCTGGTCTTGGCGGGCACGATCATGCCCAGCGATTCCATGCCCGGTGGATTGCCCCAGGCCTCGACCAGCACGCGCTCGGCGTCCGCCGGCGACAAATAACGGAAGCTGGCGGGCAAATCCAGGGTGGCGATACCGCCTGGCAATGTGATCTTGCCGCGCTGCAGGTGCAACTGGGCAAGGAATTGCTCGGCCGTCATTTCCGTTGCGGCAGCCTTCTCTTCGGCAGGGGCGGCAGCCGTCAGGCCGGTGAGGGTCAGGCACAGCAGGGCTGTCAGCAGGCGTTTCAACATGATCGGTCCAAAAAATTGCAAAGGGTAAATATTTTAAATCAACTGGTTGCTTAATGGATAATTATTTCTGTGCGGCATTTTTCCATGAAAAAAGCGCCAGACGGGTTTCCCCGGCTGGCGCCTGCTGCTCTGTACATGGCTTGAAGATCAGGACACGCGCACCACCATCAGACCGGCGCGCAAGCCCACGCGCACGTCCGGGTTGGGAAACACCACCAGCTCTTCCGCGTGCCGCACCGTGTACACATGGTCGCCATCGCTGGCGATCACGGCGTGCTGCGGCAAGGACGTGAAATTCTGCGTGCTGCGGTCAAAAGCCATGCGGAATTCATCGCTGTGCTTGATGATTTCCTGTGCCACCTTGAACACGTGCGGCACTGCCTTGACGGGCTGCGCAGGCAAGCCGCGCAGCAGGCCGTCGAGCGCCCGCGACACGTCGTCGAACAGGGACAGATCGTTCTGCCCCAGGGTGCCCACGCGGCCCAGTTCCACCGTGCTGGCGGCCGCGCCGAAATGCTCGGCCGAATAATAGCTGTACGTGCCGGCCGACTGCGGGTTCATGATGATGGCGCCGATGGCCGCCTGGCCCAGCCAATCGATCAGCTGCGCCTTGGCGTCGTCGGCCACCAGGTCCGGCACGATGGCAAACGTGGGGTACACGGACGGCCGGATGGCCGTGTGTAAATCCAGATGCCAGCGCACGGGACCGGCCGCTGCAAAGAACGCTGTTGTCGCGGCGATCATTTCATCGGCACGCGCGCTTTCCGCCGCTTGCGCCAGGCTGCCCCGCACGGGGCGGAACATGCGATTGAGGTCGGCGTCGATGAAACGCTTGCCGGCCCGGATCGCATCGACATTGCCCACGCAAACGAGCAAATCGACGGCCAGCTTCGATGCATCGCGCGACAAGGCGTCGAGCAGATGCGCCAGCACTTCGATCGGTCCCGTCTCGTCGCCATGCACGCCCACCGAGACGGCCACGCTGGCGCGGCCGGCTCCCGGCTTGACGACCTGCAGCATGCCGGGCGCCGGCAAGGCCACCGTGAAACCGGCGTCCGAAAACAACCGGGCCACGCCGCTGAAATCAGCCTGCGCCAGCGCCTGCACTACCGGTGTTACTACCTGTGGTACTTTTTGCGTCATTACACCGCCGCTTCCGCTGGTGTTTTCGTCGTGATTTTATTCACGGCTTCCGACAAGGTCCACACGTCCAGCATGGCTTGCTCCAGTTCCGTCGCCGCCACATAGGCCGAGAGGCCCAGCGCGCCCGTCACGGCATCGACTGCCTGGCCTGCATTGCCTTGCTCGGCACGCGCCAGCACCTGCGTCAGCAGACGCTGTTGCGTGCGGCGCAGCGCTTGCTGCGCGTAGTTGCGCAACTGTTCCTGCGACTTGCCTTGCGCGGCCAGCTTCAAGCCACGTTCCAGCGTATCGATGCCCGCCTGGCTGCGCAGGGCCAGGCCCACTTGCAGGAAGGAAGCCAAGTCCATCGAAGCAGGACGCGGCACGGACAGGGCCGGGAACAGGAAGCCGGCAACGACTTCCAGCGCGTCGACCGCATCCCAGGCCTGCACGAAGGCCGGCGTCAAGCCCGGCACCAGCGCCGCTTCCGACTTGATGCCGACGGCTTTGAGCAGCTCGCGCTTCGATTCCGCGCCAAACAAACCAGTCAGTTCGGCCAGGCCGGCGCCGCGCAACTGCTCGGCCGGCACCGACAAGACACCGGCGATCATCGTTTGCTGCAGCACGCGCGTTTGCGCGTCGACCTTGATCGACACGTCGCGTGGAATCGTCAAGGCATCCGCATCGAGCGCGTCAAACACCGGCGCCAGGTTCAGCGCCACCCATGCCTGGCCCCAGGCCAGGATCACGGCCGACTCGTCCACGCCGTGTTCCGCCGCCAGGTTGCGGATCATCAGCGGGCCGCAGCGGTTGATCACTTCATTGGCCAGCACGGTCGCCAGGATGGCGTTGGCCAGCGGATGGTCGAGCGCCGAACGGGTTTCCACCAGCAACGATGGGAAGTACGGCTTGAGCACCGGCTCGGCCCACGTTTCGCCGGTCAACGGCAAGGCGGACAGGATACGCTTGAAGCGGTTCTTCACGTTGGCGATCACCACCGCCAGTTCCGGCGTGGTCAGGCCACGACCGTCGCTCTTGCGGCGTGCCAGTTCGGCCACCGACGGCAGCTGCTCGAGATCGCGCGACAGCGCGCCCTCTTCTTCCAGGCTGGCGATCAGGGCGGCATAGCCATCCTGCACGGCGCTTTCGCTTTGCGCCTGCAGCTCGCGCACCAGCAAATGCGTCTGCTGCGTGTTGTCGCGCAAGACCAGGCGCTCGACGTCGTCCGTCATCGCATACAGCTCGCGGTTGCGTTCTTCTTCCGTCAGCTTGCCCGCGTTGACTTCCACGTCCAGCCAGATTTTCACGTTCACTTCATGGTCCGAGCAATCCACGCCGGCCGAGTTGTCGATCGCATCGGTGAAGATGCGGCCGCCGGCCAGCGCGAACTCGATACGGCCCGCCTGCGTCGCACCGAGATTGCCGCCTTCGGCCACGACTTTTACGCGCAGCTCATTGCCGCTGACGCGGATGTGGTCATTCGCGCGGTCCTTCACTTGCGCGTGGCTCTCCGTCGACGCCTTGATGTAGGTGCCGATGCCGCCGTTGTAGAACAGGTCCACGGGCGACTTCAGGATACGGTGCATCAGTTCTTCCGGCGGCAGTGAGGTCTCGGCGATATCGAGCGCGGCGCGGATCTGCGGCGACAGTTCGATCGTGCGGGCGGTGCGCGGATACACGCCGCCGCCTGCCGAGATCAGGTCCTTGTTGTAGTCGTCCCACGAAGAACGCGGCAAGGCGAACAGGCGCGCGCGCTCGTCGAACGAGACGGCGACGTCCGGTGTCGGGTCGAGGAAGATGTGGCGGTGGTCGAACGCGGCCACCAGTTTCAGCTGGCGCGACAGCAATACGCCATTGCCGAACACGTCGCCCGACATGTCGCCCACGCCGACCATGGTGATCGGGGTGGTATTGAGGTCGTGATCCATTTCATAGAAATGGCGCTTCACGGCTTCGAACGCGCCCTTGGCCGTAATGCCCAGTTTCTTGTGGTCGTAGCCATTCGAGCCGCCCGAGGCGAACGCGTCGCCAAGCCAGAAACCGCGCTGCACGGCGATGCCGTTGGCGATGTCGGAGAACGTGGCCGTGCCCTTGTCGGCAGCCACCACCAGATACGGATCGGCGTCATCGAAGCACACGGTATCGACTGGCGGGACGATATTGCCCAGCGAGCGGTTGTCCGTCACTTCCAGCAGGCTGGAAATGAACAGGCGGTAGACGGCTTCGCCTTCGGCCGCGATGGTTTCACGCACGGCGTCTTTCGGCATCATCTTGCAGACAAAACCGCCCTTCGCGCCGGCCGGCACGATGACGGCATTCTTGACCATCTGGGCCTTGACGAGACCCAGCACTTCCGTACGGTAGTCTTCCATGCGGTCGGACCAGCGCAAGCCGCCACGGGCGACAGGGCCGCCGCGCAGGTGCACGCCTTCGAAGCGGCGCGAGAAGACGAAAATCTCGCGGTAAGGACGCGGTTCCGGCACCAGCGCCAGGCTGCTGGTGTCGAACTTGAAGATGATCTTGTCGCCTTGTTGATTGTTCTGGAAGTAGCTGGTGCGCAGGGTGGCGGCCATCAGGTCGGCCAGCGCGCCGAGGATTTCCTCGGTATCGGCATGGTTCACGGATGGCAGGCCAGCCTTGATGGCGGCGATGCTTTCCAGGGCCGCCGCATGCTGCGCGTCGGACAGCGAAGGATCGAAGCGCTGCAGGAAGGCCTCGACCAGAGCTTTGACCTGGGCCGGCTGCTTGCGCAGGCTTTCGGCGATGTAGCGCACCGAGAAGCGGCTGCCCGTCTGGCGCCAGTAGCTGGTATAGGCGCGCACCAGCTGCACTTCGCGCGTCGACAGGCCGCCTTCGATAACGAGGCCATTCAGGCGGCCATCTTCGGCCGTGTCGTTGAACAGGGAAGCAAACAACTCCTGCGCCACGGCGACGACGAATGGCTGCGCCAGTTTCGCCGCGCTGGCGGCATCGACCGTCAGGCTGGTGACGAAATAGCGCGTGCCGTCGGCCAGCGAAACGGAATACGCCTGTTCGCGGTCGATGGCCACGCCCGCATTGTGCAGCGCCGGCAGGATGGTCGACAGCGGCGGCACCTTGTTGGCCGAGTACAAACGGATCGTGGTGACGGCGCCCGTCTCGATGCGCACGGCCACGTGCGATGGATCCGTATTGCGCAGGATGGTGTCGAGGTCACGGAAGGCGACGGCCGGCGCGGTGGCGGCCACGTAATCAAGCGGTAAAGTAGCACACAATTTGCGCAGGCTGGTGCGCAGGGCCACGTCGGGCACGGCATCGGCCACGGCGGCAAAGCCGTTATGCCAGCCATCGAGCACGCTCAACAGCGGCTGTTCGATATCCGTTTCCAGGTCCAGCGGATAGCGGGCGGCGTGGGCGATCAGGTAGACGCGCGCCAGGGGGCCGTCGGCCACCAGGGTTTGCATGCTCACGTGCGTGGCGCCGGAACTGGCTTGCAGGGCTTTTGCCAGGCTCGATGCGACACTGGCGCTGTAGCGCTCGCGCGGCAGGTAAACCAGCACGTTCAGGTGGCGCGCATACACGTCGCGGCGCGCAAAAACCTTGGTGCGCGGCTGCTTGTACAGCGAAACGACGGAACCGCACACTTGCGCCAGCCAGTCGAGGTCCGCTTCCAGCGCTTCCGTGCGCGGCAAGGACTCAAGGATTTCGCGGAATTTCTCGGCACGGAAGCCTTGCTGGCGCACGCCGGCCAGGCTCAGTACCTTGGCCACGCGGCCACGCGCAAACGGCAGCGCCGCCAGCGGGGTGGAATTGCCGGCGCGGGTAAACAGGCCGACGAAGCAATGCTCGCCCAGGATCGCGCCTTGCGCATCCATGTCGCGCACGCCGATGAAATCGAGCTGCTGGTCGCGATGCAAAGTGCCTGCCACGTCGGCCTTGACGATGGACAGCGCCGAGTCGCGCTTGGCCAGGGTGTCGAAGTCGCCCGGGATATTCGCCAGGCAGGTGCCGTAGACGGGGTGCGCCGTATCCTGCAGCACGCCGACACGGCTAGGAATGTCGCGTTCCAGTTCGCGCACGCCCGGCTTGACGCGGTAATAGGCGTAGCCGAAGACTTCAAAACCGCCGCTGCGGGCCCATTCCAGGAAGGCGGCCACTTCCGCGCCTTCTTCGCCATGCTGCGATGCAGCCGTGGCGACGGCGGCCAGGCGCTCGCTCATGGCGGCGGCATCGCGGCGTACGACGGCGGCGTCGCGCGCAACCGTCTCCAGGGCGGCGACCAGCGCGGCCAGGGCTTCCGGTGCCAGCTCTTCGTCGAGCAGCACCAGCACATACGATTCGAGCGGGTCGCCCGGCTGGCGCACCGCTTCAACGCTGCCGTCAGCGGCGCGGCGCACGGGCAGCACGGTGTTCATCACGCCGCGCACTGCCAGATGCTGGCGGCGCATGGCCATGACGATGGAGTCGACCAGGTAAGGCATGTCTTCGTTCAGGATCAGCAAGGCGCTCGCCATGCCGCCACGGCCATCCGCATAGCGCAGGGTGGCGATTTGGCAGCCGTTGCCCGTGCGCTTGGCCGCTTGCGTGAAACCGTCGACCAGCACGGGCGCCAGGCTGTCGGGCGCGATATCGGCCAGGTCTTCGGCGTCGAGCGAGTCGAGCCAGGCCTGCACCAGCTGCACGACAGGCGCTGCCGCCTTGCCTGCATTGCCAGCCGCGTTAATCAACTCCAGCGTTTGTGTACGCAAATCTTGTGGCGTGTGATTCATCTTGCATCTCCATTACGGTAATGTGAATGTCCAACGCTGTCGTTCGGGCTTGTGGCTGGGCGGCAGCGGTGTCAAGAGACGGGGGTCGCCCGTCCAATTCTGTCTGTGCTACGGATAGTTGTCTCGGATGTTCTGTGTGTTTTTCTATCGCCTACAAGTCGTACAATCCAGGTAAGTTGAGGATGATCGTCAATTCTTCAAGCGCCGCATGCACTTCCAGCGCCAGCTGCGGATCGGCCAGGTCGCCCGGCTCCAGATGGTCACGGTAGTGTTTTTCCACCCACTGCACCAGCCGATGGTACAGCGTTTCCGTCATGATCACGCCCTGGTGCATGGCGCGCGCTTCCGTTTCCGTCAGGGCCACGCGCAAACGCAGGCAGGCAGGCCCGCCGCCGTTGCGCATGCTCTGGCGCAGGTCGAAATGTATCAGTTCGTCGATCGGTCCACCGCTGGCCACCAGGCCTTCCAGGTAGCGCGACACGGCGCGGTTTTCCTGGCATTCCTGCGGTATCACCAGCGCCATCTTGCCGCCCTCTTTCGTCAGCAGCTGGCTGTTGAACAGATAGCTGGTCACCGCATCCTGGATCGGCACCTGGCCCGTGTCCACGCGCAGCGCATCCAGTTGCGCGCCCGTGCCGGCGACGGCGCGGCGCAGCTGCGACAGGCTTGCCTCTTCATCGGCAAACGCCTGCTCGTGATAGAACAGCACATTGCCGTTGCCGACGGCGATGACGTCGTTATGGAACACGCCCTGGTCGATCACGTCCGGGTTCTGCTGCACGTACACGGTGCGCTTCGCGTCCAGGCCATGCAGTCGCGCCACGGCTTGCGACGCTTCCAGGGTCTGGCGCGCCGGATAGCGCTTCGGCGATGGCGCGGACGGATCGAACTCCACGCGACCATACACGAACAATTCCACCGATGGCGCGCCGTGGCTCGCGCCCAGGCGCGTGTGGTTGGCCGCGCCCTCGTCGCCGAAGGCCGGTGTCGACGGCAGCGCATCGTGCACGGCGAAGTGTTTGTCGTCGCTGAAAATGGCGCGCAGGCTGCGCGCCGACTGCGCGTGCTCGAAGGCGCGGTGCAGCTTGTTATTCAGGTTGGCGGCCGTGAAATGCACGCGGCCATCGTGCGTGTCCGCCGACGGGCTGACCGTGGCGGCGTTCGCCGTCCACATGGGCGAGGCGGAATAGGCGCAGGCCAGGATCACCGGGGATTCCTTATAGGCGCGCGCCAGCACCTCTGCGTCCGTGCCCGTGAAACCGATGGAGCGCAGCAGGCGGAAATTGGGCCGGTCCTGCGGCGGCAGCAAGGCTTGCGCAAAGCCGCGCGCGGCCAGGGCACGCATCTTGGCCAGGCCCTGCAAGGCGGCCTGCTTCGGATTCGAAGCGCTTTTCACATTGCTGAACGAGGCCACGTTGCCGAACGAGAGTCCCGCATAGTTATGCGATGGCCCGACCAGGCCGTCAAAATTGTATTCGCGCGTGCTGTGCATGGGAGGCATGTCCTTAAAATTTAAAAATTCAGGCCGGGCGACAGCTTGGCCGGCATTTCCAGCGCGCCGTTCTCGATCGAAGCAACCGGGTAGGCGCAGTAATCGGCCGCGTAATAGGCGCTCGGGCGGTGGTTGCCCGACTTGCCGATGCCGCCGAACGGCGCCGTGCTGGCCGCACCCGTGGTCGGACGGTTCCAGTTGACGATGCCGGCGCGCGCGCGCGTCTGGAACGTTTGCCACAGGGCCGGATCGTCGGACAGCAGCGCCGCAGCCAGGCCGAATTCCGTGGCGTTGGCCACCTTCAGGGCCGCATTGAAATCGGCCACGCGAACCACTTGCAGCAGCGGGCCGAACCACTCTTCGTCGGGGATGCCGGCAGCATTAGTCACGTCGACGATGCCGGCCGTCACAAAGCCCGCCTCGGGATTCAACTGGCGCATCTGCAGCAAGGTGGTGCCGCCCTTGGCGACCATGTCCGCCTGCGCCTGCACCAGACGTTTTGCCACGGCATTCGACACGACTGGGCCCATGAACGGCTGCGGCTGGGCGTCGGACGCGCCGATGCCCAGTTTCGCGGCCACTTCCACCAGGCGCGCCACAAAAGCGGCACCGGCGGCGTTATCCTGCACCACCAGGCGGCGCGCGCAGGTGCAGCGCTGGCCGGCCGAGACAAAGGCGGAGAAGATCGCGTGGTGCACGGCCGCGTCGACATCCTTGACGTCCCATACGACGAGGGCGTTGTTGCCGCCCATTTCCAGCGCCAGCATCTTGCCCGGCTGGCCGCCGAACTGGCGATGCAGGCTGATGCCCGTCTGGCACGAACCCGTAAACAGCACGCCGTCGAGATGCGGATTGGCGCCCAGCGCCACGCCCGTATCGCGCCCGCCGTTGACGAGGTTGACGACGCCATTCGGCAAGCCTGCCTGCTGCCACAGCTGCACGGTTTTGATGGCCGTGCGCGGCGCATATTCGCTGGGCTTGAAGACGATGGTGTTACCGGCGATCAGGGCCGGCACGATGTGGCCGTTCGGCAGGTGGCCGGGGAAATTGTATGGTCCGAAGACGCCGAACACGCCATGCGGACGGTGGCGCAGCACGGCGTCGCCATCGGCGATCTTGCTTTGCGTGATACCCGTGCGCGCGTTGTACGACTGCACCGAGATATCGATCTTGTTGGCCATGGTGGCCACTTCCGTGCGCGACTCCCACAGCGGTTTGCCCACTTCTTCCGAGATCAGCAGCGCCAGCGCTTCCGCATGCTCCTTCAGCAGCTCGCGAAAGCGCACGCAGATGGCGATGCGCTCGTCGACGGGCGTGTCGGCCCACGCTTCGAAAGCGGCGCGCGCGGCCTGGCACGCCTGTTCGACTTCGTTCTCCGTCGCTTCCAGGCTGGCCCAGGTCTGCTTGCCGTTCGACGGATCGATGGTGACCAGTTCACGGCCCGTGCCTGGCAGCCAGGCGCCGTTGATGAAGTTCGATGCTGCGGTAGATGGATTCAATACGTTAGACATGGGGATGCTTCCTCGGGTTGAGTGACAAGGTGCGCACGGTATCGCCGTGATGGCAGCGCAGCAGATGCAGTTCATCGTCGTCGAGCGCGATCTTGCCGCTATGCGGATTGGCGCTGGTGACGATCATGCGGAAATCTTTCAGGTCGGTGTTCGACACCAGGTAAGGCTCGGCCTGGGCGGCATCGCCGCACACTTCCGGCGCAGCCTCGGCGTCGAGCACGGCCGGCATGCTGTCGCGCATGGCGCGCAGTTCGGAGACGCGCGCCTGCAGCACGGGACCGGCGTCGAAAATATCGACATAGCCTTCGAAGTGCAAGCCTTCCTGTTCCAGCAGGCGGCGCGCGGGCGCCGTGCTCAGATGCACCTTGCCGATGACTTCCTGCGCTTCGTCGGGCAGGTAGGCCACGTACATGGGCTGGCGCGGCATCAACTCGGCGATGAACGATTTTTTACCCAGGCTCGTCAAGTCGTCGACATGGTGGAAATCCATCTTGAAAAAGTGGCGGCCCAGGCCTTCATAAAACGGCGAGCTGCCGTCCGGTGCCTGGTAGCCGCGCATTTCCGCGATCAGCTTTTCCGTGAACAGCTGCGGGAACTGGGCGATGAACAGGAAACGGCTTTTCGACAGCAGCTTGCCGTTGTTGCCGCTGCGGTAATCGGGGTGCAGAAACAGCGAGCACAGTTCCGTGCTGCCCGTCAGGTCGTTCGACAGGTACAAGGTTTCCATGCGCGTAAATACGTCGAGCTCGCGGCTGGAATGGACCAGTGTGCCGATGCGGTAGTTATAGAACGGTTCGTCCAGACCCACGGCGCCCTTGATGGCGCACACGCCGGCCAGGCGGCCCGTGTCGGTATCCTCCATGACGAACATGTAGTCGCGCTTTTCGGGCGGGATGGTTTCGGCGAACGAAGCGCAGGCGATGGCCAGGCGGTCGCCCAGCATTTTCATGTCCGGCTTGAGGGTGGTCATGCCGGTGCCGACCTGGCTGGCCAGGCCATACAGGGCATCGAGGTCGTTGGCGTTGATGGCGCGTACTACTAGCATAAAATTAACTCCCTTAGATACGCACGCAAATGACGCTGTCGCCTTCGGCCACGGCCAGCGCCTCGAGCAGGTCAGCCGGCAAACCGATGGTGTCCTGCGCTTCGAGCGCATCGCAGGCAAAGGTCACGGCGCGGAAATTGCGCTCGGCGCCGGAAGCGACCGCATAATTGACTTTCATGCCCGTGCGGCTGGGCGTGACGCCTGCGACGACGCGGCGCGTGAGCGAGCCCGTAAACGAGCGCAGCGCATGCTTGTGCGCTTGCAGGATCGGGCCGCCATCGAAGATGTCGATGTAATCGTCGGCTTCAAAGCCTTCTTCCGTCAGCAGATTGAAAGCCAGTTCGCCGCTCGGGTGAATCTGGCCCATGGCCGCCTGCGCGTCGCCGGGCAGCAGCGGCACGTACACGGGGTAATGCGGCATCAGTTCGACGATCAGGGTGCGGTTGCGCGCACCGCCGATGACTTTTTCGGCATCGAGGAAATCCATCTGGAAGAACTTGCGGCCCAGCGCATCCCAGAACGGCGACTGGCCGTTGGCGTCCGTGATGCCGGCCAGCGGCACGAAGAAGCGGTCGCCAAAACGGTGCGGCGCCAGCACGGCGAACAGCAGCCGCGCGCGCGACAGCAGGGCCGCTTCCAGGCCCGCCTGCTCCATGTTGCGCACATAGAAGCCGGACAACTGCGAGTACGCCGTCAGCTCCGAGCACAGGGTCAGCGCATGCACGCTGTGGCTGATGTTCAGGTCGCGCGAGACTTGCTGGATGACGTCGTTGCGGAAGGAAAAATAGGTGCCGTTCGAGCCGGCCGAGGCGAAGATGGCGGCCGTACCAAAGATGCTCTTGTCGAGCAGGGATTCAAGCACGAAGAGATACGACTCTTCGCTGGGGATGTCGACATGGGCGGCAAACGAGGCGATGGAGCGCTCGACGGAGGCGGCGATTTTTTCGCGCGTCTTCGGCAGGGTATGGACACCCGGCATGGTGACTGCGGCCAGCGCTTCGAGGGCTGCAATATCCGCAATTTCTACCGGACGGACAACATACATGGGTACTCCTTCAATGCTGACGATGCTGGGGTAGAACCAAGCCGGCCCGCAGCAAAGCGGCGGGCCGGTGATCAAACAGGGAGCGGGGCTAGCTTCAGGCTTTCAGCATGCCGTCGATGGCGGCGCGCAGCAGACGGCCCGCTTCGGCGATCTGCTCGTCCGAGACGATCAGGGCCGGCGCCAGGCGCACCACGTCCATGCCGGCGATCAGCACCATCAAGCCTTGCGCTTCGGCCGCTTTCTGGATGTCTTTCGCGCGGCCTTTGTAGGCATCGGTGACGACCAGGCCCAGCAGCAAACCGCTGCCGCGCACGATGGAGAACACTTGCGGGTAATCGGTGATCAAGCCTTGCAGCATGGCGATGGTGTTGACGCTCGCTTCTTTCACGCGCGCCAGGAATGCCGGCGTGTTGATCGTGTCCAGCACGGTCAAGGCCACGGTGGCGGCCAGCGGGTTGCCGCCGTAGGTGGTGCCGTGGGTGCCGACGGCCAGCGTTTGCGCCAGTTCATTCGTGGTCAGCATGGCGCCGATCGGGTAGCCGTTGCCCAGGGCCTTGGCGGCCGTCAGGATGTCCGGCGTGACGCCGTAGCCCATGTAGGCGAACAAGGCGCCAGTGCGGCCCATGCCGCTCTGGACTTCATCGAAAATCAACAGGGCGCCCGTCTTGTCGCACAGGGCGCGCAGCTCCTTGAGGAACTCCGGATTGCCCGGCACCACGCCGCCTTCGCCTTGTACCGGCTCGACGATCACTGCGCACACGTCATCGCCGATGGCGGCGCGTGCCGCTTCGATGTCGTTGTAGGCGATGTGGTCGATCGATGGCGGCAGCGGCTCGAAGCCTTCCGTGTACTTGGCCTGGCCGCCGACGGAGACCGTAAACAGGGTGCGGCCGTGGAAGGAGCTGAAGCACGAGATGATGCGCGACTTGTGCGCTCCGAACTTGGTGTGCGCGTACTTGCGCGCCAGCTTCAGGGCCGCTTCGTTGGCTTCCGCGCCCGAGTTGCAGAAGAAGGCGCGGTCGGCGAAGGTCGCTTCCGTCAACGCCAGCGCCAGGCGCAGGACAGGCTCGTTGGTGTAGCCGTTGCCCAAATGCCACAAATTATTGATTTGCTTGGTCAGCACGTCGACCAGCGCAGGATGGCAGTGACCGAGGCTGTTGACGGCGATGCCGGAGGTGAAATCGAGGTAATGCTTGCCTGACTGGTCCCACAGATCCAGACCGGAACCGCGCACGGGCACCATGGCTGCAGGGGCGTAGGTAGGAACGAGGACCTGGTCAAAGGTTTCCCGGGTGACTGGACGAGCCGTTACGGTCGAATCAAGCTTGGCATTCATAGCATTTCCCCATCAATATGTTAGGTACTCCGCAGCTACGACAGCTACGTGTGTACTGCATTATAAAAAGCGGGATGCTAAAACTCTTTTGAATCTGCGACAAGGATTTTCACAATTCATCACAGCCGGGCTTGCTTTAATCAAACAGGCGGCATCAGCTTTCTTTGGCGTTCTTCGCGCGGGGTATTGCCAAACAGGGTGCCAAAGGCCGTGGAAAAGTGCGAACCGGAGGAAAAGCCGCACATCAGGCCCACTTGCACAATGGAATAATGTGTATCGAGTAACAGTTGCCGTGAGCGCTGCAGGCGCAGCTCCAGGTAGTAGCGCGATGGCAGGCTGCCCAGGTATTGCTTGAACAGCCGCTCAAGCTGGCGCCGCGACAGGCCCACCAGGCTGGCGATGTCGTCGGTCGACAGCGGTTCTTCGATATTGGCTTCCATCAAGGTCACCGCCTCGGAAAGCTTGGGCTGCAGCACGCCGAAACGCGCCTGCAGGGCCACCCTCTGGCGCTCTTCCTTGCCGCGCACCTTGTCCACGCACAGCGCTTCCTTGACGAGCGCCTGCACGTCGGCGCCAAAGATGGTTTCGATCAGGGTCAGCGAAAAGTCGATGCTGGCCGCGCCGCCGCAACAGGTGATGTGCGGACCGTCGATATCGAACAGGTGCGGCGTCAGGATGGCCCGTTCGGCCTTCGCTTCCGCATCGGCATACAAGGCCCACGGCAAGGCGATGCGCACGCCATCCATGACACCCGCGTCGGCCAGCCACAGCACGGCCGCACCCACGCCGCCCCAGAACGGCGCCGAACGGCAGCGCTCGATCACGGCCCGGCACAGCTCGGCGCGCAGCGGCGCCTCCGTCTCGTCGGCCACCAGCAGCGCGATATGCCAGTTGCCGCCCTGCGCGGCCACCTGTTCCGGCGTGCGCACGTCCAGTTGCAAGGCGTCCGGTCCCAGCGCCCGCGCGCACAGGCGCAGCGGCTGCACCAGGCCGGCCCAGGTAATCGACTCGGCGTCGCCGGCATGGACCAGCAGCAAACGCAGCGGTTTGTCGAGGCCGATACGGGAAAGATTAGCGAAGGACATCGGCGAGGCGGACCAAAGGCAAGGGCTGAGTTGCCCACATGATACCGGACTTCCGCCCCGTCGCGCCCCTCATGCAAGGACACATCCTGACGCGGCGGAAAAAAGCGGAGCGGAAGGATATAATCACTCCCATGGGTGAACGATATTTAAAAAGTATCCGGCTGCTGGCCGAATGCATGCAAGGCTTCGAGCGGTTTTCTAGCGACTTCGTGCGCCAGTACGGCTTGACGCATGCGCAATTCGACATCATTGCCACGCTCGGCAACACCCCCGGCATGTCCTACAAGGAACTGGGCCAGAAAACCCTGATTACCAAGGGTACTTTGACGGGCGTGGTGGACCGGCTGGAACAAAAGGGGCTGGTGATACGCGAACGTTGTCCACGCGACAAGCGTTCCTATTACGTGCGCCTGAGCTGCGAGGGCGAGCAAGTGTTTCAGGACGTGTTCCCCAAGCTGACAAAGCAGGGCCAGCGTCTGTTCGACGGCTATACCGAAGACGATTTCATGCGGTTGGAAACGACGCTGGCAGGATTGAAGCACGCCATTGCCAACGGCCACGGCTGACCATACACCACGCACAGACATTCAAACAAGACAAAGGAAACCAAGTTGAAAACCTCACTGCTCGAAGGCAAAAAGCCTGCTCATTTCGATAAACACATCATCGGCAACCTGCTGCTCAACGCCAGCACGCCGGAACTGGTACGCCAGGAAAAACTGATCATCGGCGTGCGCAACGAAGACGGTGAAATCTACCGCCTGATCGGCGCCACCAAGCACAACAGCTTCATGAACGCCGTCGAGGAACTGTTCGACCTGGGCTTGACCGATGAGCTGGAAGACAGCGATGAACTCGTTGAAGGCTGCGACGCGATCTTTAGCGAAGCAGACTGATAACGCTCGTATGATCCCAAAAGGGCATGCCGCTGATCAAGTGGCATGCCTTTTTCCGTTTACGGGGCTTTGCTTGCCTTTTGCTAAGCTGTTTGCGAAAAGATCATGGTTAAAAAGTTCCGTACGGAAATATTGCGAGTATAATTTTTTCAATGAACAGACTCGACGCCTTTAAAAGCATCGCCGCACAAGCCGCTCGTGGCGAGCTGACCTTTCCTGCCAATGTGGACGCTTCGCTCAAGCTGCAAGAGGCGCTGGCCGATCCCGACTGCCATATCGAGGCCGCCGCCAAGCTGGTGCAGGCTGACCCGCTGCTGGCCGCGCGCACGGTGGCCATCGCCAATTCCGTGGCGTTCAACCGTTCCGGCAATGAAATCACCAGCGTGCGCAATGCCGTGCAGCGGCTAGGCGTGCGTACCCTGCAGTCGGTGGTGGCATCGCTGATCGTGCGCCAGCTGGGCAGCACCATCACCGATCCCGTGCTGCAAGCGAAGGCCAACCAGCTGTGGGAGCATACGGCCCACGTGGCGGCCCTGTCGCAGGTATTGGCCCGCCGCGTCACCAAGGTGGACCCCGATACGGCCCTGTTTGCCGGCATCATGCATGAAGTGGGCGGCTTTTATCTGCTGTCGCGCGCGGCCGAATTCCCCGGCATCCTCGACGGCGAGCCGGAAGACTGGGTCGAACATGGCGAACAGGCCATCGGCCACGGCGTGCTGGCCAAACTGAAGGTGCCGGAAGCGGTCAGGGGCGCCATCGATGCGCTGTGGGAAGGCTTGCGCGCCATCCCGCCCGAATCGCTGGGCGACACCTTGCTGCTGGCAAATGACCTGGCGCCCGTCTCGTCACCGCTCAACGAAAGCCCGGCCGCCATCGCCGTGCGGGCCGCCCGCGCCGCGCGCAGCATCGATTGCCTGATCGGCGACGATGCAACCTTGTCGAGCATCATGGAAGAATCGGATGATGAAGTGCAGTCGCTGCTGAAGGTGCTCGTGCACTAGGCTGCCCGCCGCGCCGGATGCGAGCACTCACTATCAGCGCCAGGCTTCCATAGCGGCAAACAAAAAAAACCCGCTCGAAAGCGGGTAAAGTCCAAAGCTAGGGATGTCCTGAAAGAGACAGCCCTATCTTATGCGCTGTGCCGCGCCGGCTCCGTGCGCTGGCTCACTTAGCGCACACATTATCCCGGCAACAGTTCCACGTCCGTTTCCTGCCAGGCGCGCAGCTGGCGCACGCGGGCAAACCACGCCTGGATGTGCTGGTACTGCGCCAGCGGCAAGCGCACGGCCTCGCTGTACATCAGCGGCGCGGCGACGGCGAACTCGGCCAGGCTCAAGGCATCGCCGCAGAGCCAGTCACGCTGCGCCAGATGCGCGTCCAGCACCACGGCGCATTCATGCAGTTCGTGCTCGCCGCGCGCCTCTTCCTGCGGGTCAGCGGGACCATTGCCCGTCATGCCTTTCCAGGCGCGTTCCCAGGCCAGCACGCCGATGGCGGGCGCGAAGTGCTGCGCGGCCCAGAACAGCCAGCGGTTGACGTCGGCGCGCGCTTGCGGCGCCTGCGGATAGATCGTCTGGCCCGGCACCTGCTCGGCCAGGTATTGCATGATGGCGCACGATTCCCACAGCAGGAAATCGCCATCGGCCAGCACGGGCACTTTGCCGTTCGGGTTCAGTTCGGCCAGGCGGCGGCGGTCGTCCGCATTCATCAGGTCGACTTCGGCCAGTTCCAGAGGCAGGCCGAGGTGGATCGCCGTCATCAGGGCACGACGGGCATTCGAAGACATGGGGTGGTGGTACAGGCGCATGATAGATGGCTCCGGTGAGTGAAGAAGCCACCATCGTAGTCGCCGTCACTGACAGTTTTTGTCAGGAGCGGATATCAGGATTCCGGGTCAATCTCGTGCGCCTTGCGCCAGGCATCGAGCAGTACATGGCGCCGTGTGGGATAGCGCTCCGCATGCTGCCGCACGTCGGCAATGCGGTCGATGCGGAAATGCCGGTAATCGCCGCGTAGTTCGCACCAGGCGGCCAGCAGGCGCTTGCCTTCGAAAAAAGCCAGGGCGAACGGCCACACCGTGCGCGAAGTGGCGCTGCCATGCTCGTCCTGATAGGCGAGCGTGAGCTTCTGTTCGTAGCGGATCGCCTCGCGCACGGGCTGCACGTAACGGTCGGCCGGCTGCGTGCCATCGGCGGGACGCCCCAGCGGCACCCACAAGCTGGTCTCGGCCATGCTGTCGCGCAGGTCGCGCGGCGAAGCGGCCGCGATCTTGGCCAGGGCATTGCTGGCCGCCTGCGCCAGGCCCGCATCGCCCTGCCGGCGCACCCAGCGCGCCCCCAGCACCAGCGCCTCCAGCTCGTCGGCGCCAAACATCAGCGGCGGCAGGAAGGCGCCGCGGCGCAGCACATAGCCGATGCCCGCTTCGCCCTGCAGCGGCGCGCCCAGTTCGGCCAGGGTCTGGATATCGCGGTAAATCGTGCGTTCGGAAACGCCGAGCTGCTGCGCCAGCTGGGCCGCCGTGACGGGCACGCGCCTGGCGCGCATGGCGTCCATCAGCAGGAACAAACGGCCGCTGCGGCTCATGGACAAGCCTGCAAAGCCTGGTCGCCCATGACGAGGGCCGACAGGGCTGGCACATACAGATAGCCGTCGGGCAGCATGCGCGCCGCGCGCGTCCCCTCTTGCACGCCAGCGATGCCGTAGCAGCGCTGCAGGCGGGCGGCAGCCGGCCACCAGTAGACGGCCGCCTCTTGGTCGGGAAAGCGCTGGCGCACGCTATCGGCCTGCGCCGCCACTTGCCGGAAGTCGCGGTAAAAGGCGGGGGCGATGCCCAGCTCCGCGGCAAACGCCGCTTCCTGCGCCGCCGTCTCTGCCAACCGGGCCGCCAGCGCCACCGTTTCATCGTTCAGATCCTCGGCCGCCACACCCGCTTCAACCAGGATGCGCCGCATCTGCGCCCTGTCGACCTGCGCGCGCAGGAACGCCGATTCCTGCAGCGCCAGCACGGCGCCGTCGGGTATGCTTTTGTGCCACGCGGCCGGGAACACATACAGGGCGCAGCTGCCGGCGCACAGCGTGTCGATGGCGAGACGCCATTGCTGCTGGCGCAGATAGCGGCCCAGCTGCATCGCCGCCTGCGGATCGCCCGCATCGCTATTGACGCGCAACAGCACGGTGCCCGGCGCGGCCAGCAGCCGCAGCTTGTCCACGTCGCCCTCGGCAATCGGGCCGCGCATGGCGATGCTGCCGGCATCGGCACGGCTGAAATCGGCGGCGCCGGCCAGCGCCGTCACGCCTGCCATCATGCCCATCAATAAAATACGCTTCATCATCATCCGTTACAAAAAAAAACGACCACCGCAAACGGTGATCGTTTTTCCATTCGACCTGCAAAAAACCTGCGCTTACACCACGGCGCCGTCGGTTTCGTCTTTTTCCTTGACCGGCTTGATCAAGTCCTCGCGCTTGACGCCCAGCCACATGGCGATCGAGGCCGCGACGAACACGGACGAATAAATACCGAAGCAGATACCGATGGTCAGCGCCAGTGCGAAGTGGTGCAGGGTCTGGCCGCCGAAGATCAGCATCGACAGCACCATCATCTGGGTCGAGCCGTGAGTGATGATGGTACGCGAAATGGTGCTGGTAATCGCGCTGTCGATCACTTCATGCACGGTCGCCTTGCGCTGCTTGCGGAAGTTTTCGCGGATACGGTCAAAGATCACCACCGATTCGTTGACGGAATAACCGAGCACCGCCAGGATGGCCGCCAGTACCGTCAGCGAGAATTCCCACTCGAAGAAGGCGAAGAAGCCCAGGATGATGACCACGTCATGCAAGTTGGCGATAATGGCCGAGACAGCGTATTTCCATTCGAAGCGGATGGCCAGGTAGATCATCACGCCGATAATCACCACCACCAGCGCGTTCAAGCCATTCTGCGCCAGTTCCTCGCCCACTTGCGGGCCGACGAATTCAACTTTCTGCAAGACGACCGCTTCGCTGCCGGCAGCATCCATACAGGCGCTCTTGAGCACATGCTCGCCCTTGTCGGTGACGGTGTCGATGGCCTTGGTCGAGCCTTGCTCGGCCTTGCACAAGGCTTCAAACACGCGCTGCGAGGTGTTGGCGGCGCTGACGCCATTTTCCACCGGCAGGCGGATCATCACGTCGCGCGCCGTGTCGAAGCTGGTCACGCCCGGCTCTTCATAGCCCATCTTGATCAGGGTGCCGCGTATGCCTTCAAGATTGGCCGCCTTCGGGTATTTCACCTCCATCAGCGTGCCGCCCTTGAATTCGACGGACAGGTGCAAGCCCTTGTGCACCAGGAAGAAGACGGCGGCAAGGAAGGTCACGGCCGAAATCACGTTGAAAATCAACGCATGGCGCATGAAGGGAATATCTTTTTTGATCCGGAAAAATTCCATGAAATCCTCTGAGTTCTATTCTGTGCGTCCGGCGGCTATGCCACCGGACGCGATCGCTGTTGACGCTATTGGGTGAGTCGAGGCCGTCGCTTATTTGCTGGTGCCCGGCACCCACACCGTACCGATCGACAAGGTCGTCAGCTTTTTCTTGCGGCCATACCAGAGGTTGACCACGCCGCGCGAGACGAACACGGAGGAGAACATCGAGGTCAGAATACCCAGGCAATGCACAACAGCGAAGCCGCGCACAGGACCGCTGCCGAAGGCCAGCAGCGCCAGGCCGACGATCAGGGTGGTCACGTTCGAATCGAGAATCGTGGCCCAGGCGCGGTCGAAGCCGGCGGCGATCGCCGCTTGCGGCGTATTGCCGGCGCGCAGCTCTTCACGGATACGTTCATTGATCAGCACGTTGGCGTCAATCGCCATACCCAGCGCCAGCGCGATAGCGGCGATACCTGGCAGTGTCAAGGTCACCTGGATCATCGACAGCAAGCCGACCAGCAACAGCAGGTTGGTGGCCAGGGCCAGCACGCTGAAGGCACCGAACAGCATGTAGTAGGCGATCATGAAGACGGCGATGGCGATGAAGCCGTACAGGGTCGAGTGGAAGCCCTTGGCGATGTTTTCCGCGCCCAGCTGCGGTCCGATCGTGCGTTCTTCGATGACGGTCATCGGTGCCGACAAGGCGCCCGAGCGCAGCAGCAGCGCCAGTTCATTCGCGTTTTCCGCGCCGCCCATGCCGGTGATCTGGAAGCGCGAACCGAGTTCCTGCTGGATGGTGGCAACCGACAGCACTTCCGGCTTGCCTTTTTCAAACAGCACGATGGCCATGCGCTTGCCGACGCGTTCGCGCGTCGCTTCGCGCATCTTGCGGCCGCCGTCGCCGTTCAGGTCGATCGATACGGCCGCCTGCTGGTTCTGGTCGAAGCTGGCCGTGGCGCTGGAGATATAGTCGCCCGTCAGGATCACGTCTTTCGCCAGCACGACAGGTACGCCCTTGCCGACGGTGAACAGTTCCGAATTGAACGGGATAGCGCTCGACAGTTCGGTGCCAGGCACGATGCTTTCATCGACCAGGCGCACTTCCAGGGTCGCCGTGCGGCCGATGATGGCTTTCGCGCGGGCCACGTCCTGCACGCCAGGCAATTGCACCACGATGCGGTCAGGACCTTGCTGCTGGATCAGCGGCTCGGCCACGCCCAGCTCGTTGACGCGCTTGGACAAGGTGGAGATATTCTGTTTCACGCCTTCATCGATGGTTGCCTTCAGGGCAGCCGGCTTCAGGGTGATGTTCAGTTTCAAATCGCTGCCTTCGCCCGCATCGGCGAACGCCAGTTCCGTCATCTGGTCGGACAGGACATTTTTAGCTTTCACGCGCGTTTCCGCGTCGCGGAAGTTGATCTGCACGCTGTCGCCCACGCGCTCGATGCCGGCGTGGCGGATATTCTTGTCGCGCAACACGCTACGCGCGGCGGACTGGACGCCCTGGACTTTCTTGTTCAGTACGGCTTTCGCATCGACCTGCATCAGGAAGTGCACGCCACCGCGCAAGTCCAGGCCCAGGAACATGGGCAAGGCATGCAATTTTTGCATCCACAATGGGGTATTGGCTTGCAGATTGACCGTCACGATGTACGCAGGATCGCTGGCATCGGTGTTCAGGTCTTTTTCCAGCACCAGTTTCGCCTTGAACTGGGTATCGGGATCGGCGAAACGCACGCGCACGGAGGCGAGGTTGCCGGCGCCATCCATGGTGACACCTTCCGACTTGACGTTCTCTTTCGTCAATATTTGCTCGACTTGCGTCATCAGCTCACCCGTCACTTTGACGGTCGACTTGCCGCTGGTTACTTGCAGCGCCGGTGACTCACCGAAATAGTTGGGCGCCGTATAGAGTGCGCCCAGCAATAAGGCGACGACGATGATGATGTATTTCCAGGCAGGATAGCGATTCATATTGATTCAGCGTTCAGTGTTGAGCGTCGGAGGCGTCGCGAGGGGCGACGGGTAGCCGCCCCATTCAATCATTGCTTTGGCAATGACAGCGAGGAATTACAGCGCCTTCAGGGTGCCTTTAGGCAGCAAGGTGGTGATGGAGCTCTTTTGCACCGTGATTTCGGTGCCGGTCGCCACTTCGATGGTGACGTAAGCGTCCACTACCTTGACAACACGGCCCAGCATGCCGCCGGCGGTGACGACTTCGTCACCCTTGGCCAGCGCGTCCATCATCGCCCGTTGTTCTTTGGCGCGTTTTTGCTGTGGGCGGATCATCAGGAAATACATGACCACGAACATCAATACCAGCGGCAAGAAGCTGGTCAGGTTGCCGCCGAGGCCCAGGGCGTCGGTTGGGGCTTGCGCATAAGCGTTGGAAATGAAAAACACGGTGACTCCAGTTCTAATCAGTTTGAAAAAATAGCGCTGTATTCTAGCATTGGCAATCCGCCAAGCCTCCAATTGCAGGCATGGCAGCTTCAAATGGGGCTAAAAAGGCATTATGCAATGCTTTATCGCCCCAGTCCAAGCACCAATACACAAAACTTCCGACCATGCTGCGGCCAGGGTGCCAGATAAGGTTTTCTTAAGTTCCGCGTGCGCGTTCCGCGTGGAATTGCAGGGTAAACGCGTGGAAACGGTCTTCGTCCAGCGCTTCGCGCATCTGGCGCATCAGGTCCAGGTAGTAATGCAGGTTGTGGATGGTATTCAAACGCGCACCGAGGATTTCCTTGGAACGGTGCAAATGGTGCAGGTAGGCGCGCGAGAAATTGCGGCAGGCGTAGCAGCTACAGGTCTCGTCCAGCGGCGCCTGGTCTTCCTTGTACTTGGCATTCTTGATCTTGATGTCGCCAAAACGGGTGAACAGCCAGCCATTGCGGGCGTTACGCGTCGGCATGACGCAGTCGAACATGTCGATGCCGTTCGACACACCGGCCACCAGATCTTCCGGCGTGCCCACGCCCATCAGGTAATGGGGCTTGTTGGCCGGCAGGCGCGGGCCCACGTGGGCCAGCATGCGCATCATGTCTTCCTTCGGCTCGCCGACGGACAGGCCGCCGATGGCGATGCCGGGGAAATCGATCTCTTCCAGCTTGGCCAAGGACTCGTCGCGCAGCATTTCGAACATGCCACCCTGCACGATGCCGAACAGCGCATTCGGGTTTTCGCCGCGGTGGAACTCATCCTTCGAGCGCTGCGCCCAGCGCAAGGACATGCGCATGGACTTGGCCGCTTCCTCGATGGTGGCCGGACGGCCCTGAATTTCGTACGGCGTGCATTCGTCGAACTGCATGACGATGTCGGAATTCAAGACGCGCTGCACCTGCATCGATACTTCCGGCGACAGGAACAATTTATCGCCGTTGATGGGCGAATTGAAATGCACGCCCTCTTCCGTGATCTTGCGCATGGCGCCCAGCGAAAACACCTGAAAACCACCCGAATCCGTCAGGATCGGCTTGTTCCAGCCCATGAAACCATGCAAGCCGCCGAATTTCTCCATGACGGTGTTACCTGGACGCAACCACAGGTGAAACGTGTTACCCAGAATGATCTGCGCGTCGATCTCCTTGAGTTCCAGCGGCGACATGGCTTTCACGGAGCCGTAAGTGCCCACTGGCATGAAGATCGGCGTCTGCACGACGCCATGGTTGAGTTTCAAGGTGCCGCGGCGTGCCTTGGTCAGGCCGCTCGTGTCGGTCTTGAGTAATGTAAATTCCAGCATGTCAGTCTTTCACGGGGGTATCAAGGTTCAGCGCAGCGCGCGATTGCGTGGTGAGCAGCATCGCATCGCCATAGCTGAAGAAACGGTAATTCTGCGCAATCGCATGCGCGTAGGCGCTGCGGATCGGCGCATAGCCGGCAAAGGCCGACACCAGCATCAGCAGGGTCGACTTCGGCAAATGGAAGTTGGTGATCAAACGCGTCACCGTCTTGAAGGCATAGCCAGGCGTGATGAACAGGGCCGTATCGGCGCTGCCCGCCACCAGCTGGCCGCTTTGCGAGGCCGATTCCAGCGCGCGCAAGCTCGTCGTGCCGACGGCCACCACGTCGCGCCCGGCAAGTTGGGCGGCACGCACGGCGTCGACGGTTTCCTGCGGCATGGTGTACCACTCGGTATGCATCTTGTGTTCGGCCAGCACCTCGGTGCGCACGGGCTGGAAGGTACCCGCGCCCACGTGCAGGGTCACATAGGCGAAGTTGACGCCCTTGGCCTTCAATTGATCGAGCAGGGTCTGGTCGAAATGCAGGCCGGCCGTCGGCGCGGCGACGGCGCCGGGCACCTTGTTGAACACGGTCTGGTAGCGCGTCTCGTCGAATGCATCCGCATCGTGTTCGATGTACGGCGGCAGCGGCAGCCGGCCATGCGCCTCGATCAGCTCGAACACGTCGGCCTCGAAGTGCAGGGTAAAGAATTCGCCGGCGCGCTGGCCGACCGTCACATCGAAGGCGTCGGCCAGGCGGATACGGCAACCGGGCGGCGGCGACTTCGACGCACGCACCTGGGCCAGCACGGTGCGCTCGTCGAGCACGCGCTCGACCAGCGCCTCGATCTTGCCGCCGCTTTCCTTGACGCCAAAGAAGCGCGCTTTGAGCACGCGCGTATCGTTCATCACCAGCAGGTCGCCCGCCTGCAACAGCCCGACGATGTCGGCGAACTGGCGGTCGACCAGGGTCTCGCCGTCCAGATGCAACAGGCGCGAGGCGCTGCGCTCGGCCAACGGAGTTTGCGCAATGTTTTCTTGCGGCAAATTAAAATCGAAATCGGAAAGCGAATACATGCGTTTTGCTTCAAAAGTACGTCAAAAATGATTAGGAGTGCGCAATGGAACATCTGGCACTATACTGTGCGCCTATACAGGCATTACAATAATCCGCCGCAACAATTTACGACTGCGGTACGCACAGGGTGTGCCGGACAACCCTCTATTTTACGCTAGCGGCACAAAAATCTCCGATATGTCCGAACCCAAGCCCGATCTTCCACCCACGGCCAAGCCGGCCGCGAAGCCGAAAGCCGTCAAAAAAGTGGTCAGCACGGAAAGCCGGCTGGCCAAACTGGGCTTGCGCACGGACATGGACCTGGTGTTGCACCTGCCGATGCGCTACGAGGACGAGACCAAGGTCTACACGATACGCGACGCCTGCCTGCGCGGCGGCGAGTCGTGGCAGGTCGAGGGCATCGTCACCAAGTGCGAAGTCAATTTCAAGCCGCGCAAGCAGCTGCTGGTGACGATTGCCGACGAAACGGGCAATTTGCTGCTGCGTTTCATGAATTTCTATGGCAGCCAGGTCAAGCAGCTGGCCGAAGGCACGCGGGTACGCGCGCGCGCCGAACTCAAACACGGCTTTTTCGGCGCCGAGATGGTACATCCGACGTATAAGGTGGTCAACGAGGGAGCGCCGCTGCCCACGGCGCTCACGCCCGTGTATCCGTCCGGCGAAGGCCTATCGCAGCACGTGCTGCGGCGCGAGATCGCCGACGCCATGCGCCGCATCGACTGGCAGGACACCTTGCCGGACCAGCTGCTGCGCGAGATGCAGCTGTCGCCATTCCGCGCCGCCGTGCACCTGCTGCACTACCCGCCGCAGGACATCGATGAAAGCGCGCTGATGGACCGCTCGCACCCGGCCTGGGTGCGCATGAAGTTCGATGAACTGCTGGCGCAGCAGCTGTCGCTGAAACGCGCCCAGCGCGCGCGCCGCTCGAAGGGCGCCGCGTCCTTGCCCATCGTCGGCACTTTATCGAACGCCTTCGGCGCCGCCCTGCCCTTCAAGCTGACGGGCGCACAGGCGCGCGTGCTCGAGGAAATCCGCGCCGACCTGCGCCAGCCGTATCCGATGCAGCGCCTGTTGCAGGGCGACGTCGGCAGCGGCAAGACGGTCGTCGCCGCCCTGTCGGCCACGCAAGCGATCGACAGCGGCTACCAGGCCGCGCTGATGGCGCCCACGGAGATCCTCGCCGAGCAGCACTTCCGCAAGATCGCCGCCTGGATGGAACCGCTGGGCGTGAAGGTGGCGTGGCTGACGGGCAGCCTGAAGAAAAAGGAAAAGACGGCCGCGCTGGCCCTGATCGAATCGGGCGAAGCGCAGCTGGTGATCGGCACGCATGCGCTGATCCAGGATAACGTGCTGTTTGCCAAACTGGGCCTGGTGATCGTCGACGAACAGCACCGCTTCGGCGTGGGCCAGCGCCTGACCCTGCGCAACAAGGGCGACAGCGCGGCCGTGCCGCACCAGCTGATGATGTCGGCCACGCCGATCCCGCGCACCCTGGCCATGACGTATTACGCCGACCTGGAAGTGTCGGTGATCGACGAACTGCCACCGGGCCGCAGCCCCATCGTCACGCGCGCCATCGACCAGAACCGACGCGATGAAGTCATCGCCCGCGTGTATGCGGCCGCACTGGAAGGCCGGCAGGTGTACTGGGTCTGCCCGCTGATCGAGGAATCGGAAGCGCTGCAGCTGCAGACGGCCACCGACACCTACATGATGCTGGCCGAAGCCCTGCCCGCGCTGCAGGTGGGCCTCGTGCACGGCCGCTTGAAACCGGCCGAAAAGCAGGAAGTGATGGACGCCTTCATCGCCGGGCATATCCATGTGCTGGTGGCCACCACCGTCATCGAGGTGGGCGTCGACGTACCAAACGCCTCGCTGATGGTGATCGAGCACGCCGAGCGCTTCGGCTTGTCGCAGCTGCACCAGCTGCGCGGGCGCGTGGGCCGCGGCTCGGCGGCCAGCGTCTGCCTGCTGCTGTACCAGGGCCCCCTGGGCGGCGTGGCGCGCCAGCGCTTGATGACCATGCGCGAGACGACGGACGGCTTTGAAATCGCGCGCCGCGACCTGGAAATCCGTGGCCCCGGGGAGTTTCTTGGCGCGCGCCAGTCAGGCCAGGCCATGCTGCGCTTCGCCGACCTGGAAACGGATCAATGGCTGGTCGACCAGGCCCGCGATGTGGCGCACGACCTGCTACACGCCACCACGGCGGCGGCTGCCGCCACCGTGGAAGCGCACCTGGCGCGCTGGCTGGGTGGGAAAGAGGAATTTTTGAAGGTGTAGGTCTTACATTGCATGTCGGATTACGCGCTTTGCGCTAATCCGACAACATTGTTAGCGCTGCTCACTCCCGCCCAACACCCTTCATATCGACAACATCCCCGCCCCAATCCGCGGCGCACCATCCCTGCTTTACATACCGGTGAAAACTGGAATACGGCCAATCGATGACTTTACTCACAAGGCCATGCTTGACGGGGTTGTAATGGATGTAATCGACGTGGTTTGCGAAGTCGCGCTCATCGCGCAAGACATGCTCCCAATACCGCTGCTGCCAGACATTTTCAAGATCGCAGCGCTTGCTGAACCACGTCTTGATCAAGCGCCAGCGCGTCATGAAATCGGCATCGGCTTCAGGCAGGGTCCAGATGCAGTGCAGGTGATCGGGCAGGATGACGATAGCATCAATAGCGAACGACCGTTGATGCCGCACGGCGCTGAATGCGTCACGCAGCAAGTCCACGGCTGTTGCCGAAGAAAAAACGGGGCGGCGATGGGCAGTCACCACCGTGAAGAAAAAGCTGCCGCCTGGCTGGAATGCGCGTCGGTATCGCATGGTTTCGAGGTGTTGTCGGATTACGGCCTTCGGCCTAATCCGACCTACGCGATATACGCGATATACGCGGCGGCAGGTCGGGTAGGTCGGATTAGCGTAGCGTAATCCGACTTTTCGCAAACTACATTGCGCCCGCGCAGCCTACATGCACATCCAGAAGCGGTTCGCCAGGTCCAGCATGAAGTCGGGCCGCAGGTAGGCAAGGAAGACGATGGCCAGCAGCGCAGCGCCAGCCAGGCGCCACAGCCATGTGCGCCAGTTGGCCATTACGCGGCCACCGCCACGCGCTTGACGGCGCGTTCGTCGATGGGCAGGTTGATCAGCGCGGCCAGCAAGCCCAGGCCGATGGTGATCATCCACACGATGTGGTAACTGCCCTGGTGCTCGTACAGATAGCCGCCCAGCCACGCGCCGAGGAAACTGCCCACTTGGTGCGAGAAGAACACCATCCCCGCCAGCATCGACAGATGCTTCACACCGAAGATGCCGGCGATGATGCCGTTCGTCAGCGGTACGGTCGACAGCCACAGCACGCCCATGCCGGCGGCGAACAGGTACACGGACCATGCCGACAATGGCGCCAGCAGGAACGCGGTGATGACCACGGCGCGCGTCACGTAGATGGCCGACAGCAGGTAGCGCTTGGCGATCTTGCCGCCGAGTTTGCCCGCATAGTAGGAGCCGACGATGTTGAACAGGCCGATCAGGGCCAGCGCCGTGACGGCGACGTTCGGGTTCATCAGACCCTGGTCCTTCAGGTAGGCCGGCAAGTGCACGCCGATGAAGACCAGCTGGAAACCGCAGACAAAATAGCCGGCCAGCAGCAGCCAGAACGAGCGGCTGGCGATGGCTTCGCTGAAGGCGGCGCCCACGCTTTGCTGCGGGCCGCTGGCGTGCGAGACGGGCGGCTCGCGCAGGTAGAAGGCCATCGGGATCATCGCCAGCAGCACCAGCGCTGCCAGCACATAAAAGGCGTTTTGCCAGCCCACGGCGGATATCAGCTGCTGCTCCACGGGCATCATCAGGAACTGGCCGAACGAGCCGGCCGCCGACGAAATGCCGAAGGCCCACGAGCGCTGCTCGGGCGGCGCGCTGCGGCCGATGATGCCGCTGATGGCGCCAAAAGCGGTGCAGGCCAGCGCCAGGCCGATGAAGATGCCGGAGCCGACGATGAACAGGGCGGGCTGCGTCACGAGCGCCATCCACACGAGGCCCGCCATGTAGCTGATGGCGCCGACGATGACGACGCGCATGGTGCCGAAACGGTCAGCCGCCATGCCGGCGAACGGGCCGAAGACGCCCCACATCAGGTTTTGCATGGCCAGCGCCAGCGAATACGTTTCGCGCGTCCAGCCATTCGCTTGCGAAATCGGCTGCATCCAGAAGCCCAGGCCGTGGCGCACGCCCATCGCCAGGGTCAGGACGACGCCGCTGGCGATGAGGACAGTTTTCAGGCTGGGACGGGATGAGTGCAATGTCATGGGGTTCCTGTTCACGCCTGGTCGGCTTGGTAGACGAGGCCGATCTGGCCGCGCATGGTGTCGAGATTGCGCATCAGCGCCACGCTGTCGGCGTGCGGCATGAGGGGGCTTTCCAGCAGGCCGGCGCGGATGCAGCGCATCGCTTCGATGGCCTCGTGCGCATAGCCATTGCCCAGGTGTGGGGCGGCGACGACGCGGCGTTCGCCGTCCATCATTTCGACAATCAGGTGATCGGGCTTGTAAAAACGGTTGGGCAGGCGGATGCGTCCCAGGCTGCCGGAAATGGTCATTTCCGTCGGCGTCTGCGCGCGCAGGCTGCAGGCGCAGGACGAGGTGCCGCCGCCCGCGTGCAGCAGCGAGAACACGACCTGTTCATCGACGCCGGTGGCGCCCATCTCGGCCAGCGCCTGCACCTGCGATACGGGGCCGAGGAAGAAGGCCGCCATCGACAGCGGATAGATGCCCACGTCGAGCAGTGCGCCGCCGCCCAGCTGCGGATTGAACATGCGGTGCTCGGGCGGGAAGTTGGCGACAAAGCCGATATCGGCCTGCACCTGCTGCAGCACGCCGATTTCGCCGCTGGCGATGATGCGTTGCGCTTCCTGCACGGCGGGCAGGAAACGGCTCCACATGGCCTCCATCAAAAACAGCTTTTTCTCGCGCGCCATGTCAACCACGGCCTGCGCTTCGCGCGCATTCATGGTGAACGGTTTTTCGCATACGACGTGCTTGCCGGCGGCCAGGCACAGCAAGGCATTTTCCGCATGCAGGGTGTGCGGTGTGGCGATGTAGATCACGTCCACGCCAGGATCGTCAGCCAGCGCCTGGTAGGAACCGTGGCAATGTTCGATGCCGAATTCGGCACCAAAGGCCTGCGCACCGGCGCTGCTGCGCGAGGCGACCGCCACCAGTTGCGCGCCGGGCGCATCGCGCAAGCCGTTGGCCATCGCGCGGGCGATCTTGCCGGTGCCGAGGATGCCCCAGCGGACGGTATTTTCCATGCTATTGATCTCTTTCTGCGCCTGCCACCTTGCGCTTCGGGCGGAACACCGCCGCGTCATTGTAAAAATCGTCGTCCTGGCCTTCGCACCAGCCGGGCAAACCGAGCACCGGCAGCGGCGTGAAGTCCGCCGTGGTGAGGCCTTGCTGCGCCAGGTCTTGCGCCACCCGCTCGTCGAGCCAGGCGCGGCGTGCCGCATCGTCCAGGGTGAAATAGGCGTCGCCGGCGAAGATCACGCGCGTGTGCGCCGTGATGGCCTTGCGCGGCGCCACCAGTTTTTCCATCAGCGCGTGGCCGAACAGCCAGACATCGGCATCGCCGCCCGCGCCAAATTTCTCGCGCTGCGCAATGAACGCGCTGCGCCAGTCGTGCCCGCGCAAGGCCGCGTCCAGCGCGCGCCCCGCATCGCTGTCGCGCAGCACCAGCAAGGCGGAATTCTCGTCAAAAATCGTCGCGCCATCGCGCGCGGGACCGCGCGATTTGCCCACGCCCGACATGGCGATCTGCGCCGCCTGCAACGCATTCAATTGGCGCTTGATGCGGGGGAAGGTCAGCCACACGAGCGCGTTGAAAAAATCGTGCAGATTGTCGCGCGTGGGCACGCCGCCCGTCGCGCCGATGAACTCTTCATAGGCCACGCCTTCGGGCAGGTCCGCTTGCGGCACGAAGGCCAGCGGCAGGCCGGAAGGATTGCGCAAGTCCAGCGCCCGCGCCCGTCCATTGAGCGCGGCAATCACCGTATCGCGCTGCAGGTCCAGCTGCCGTCGCGCCGGCAGCACCGTGGCAAACCAGGGGCGGGTCCAGTCTATCGATGGCAGCATGAACGCCTAGACCATTTTCCAGTTGATCTGCTCGCCCGCGTTGAGCGGAATCACGTGGCTGTCGCCCAGCGGCAGCGAGGCTGGCAAGGTCCAGCTTTCGCGTTTCAGGGTGATGGTGTCCGTGTTGCGCGGCACGCCGTAGAAGGCCGGGCCGTGGAAGCTGGCGAACGCTTCGAGCTTATCGAGCGCGCCGGCCCGTTCGAATGCTTCGGCATACATTTCCATCGCGTGCAGGGCCGTATAGCAACCGGCGCAGCCGCAGGCCATTTCCTTGGCGCCTTGCGCGTGCGGCGCCGAGTCCGTGCCGAGGAAGAAACGCTCGTCGCCGCTGGCGGCCGCCGTCATCAGTGCCAGGCGGTGCTCTTCGCGCTTCAAGATAGGCAGGCAGTAGTAATGGGGACGGATGCCGCCCTTGAAAATCTCGTTGCGGTTGTACAGCAGATGATGCGCCGTGATGGTGGCGGCGATCGGGCCTTCCGCTTCGGCCACGTACTGCGCCGCATCCTTGGTGGTGATGTGCTCGAACACGACGGACAGGGCCGGGAAGGCGCTGCGCAGCGGGCGCATCACGCGCTCGATGAAGACGGCTTCGCGGTCGAAAATGTCGATTTCCGGGTCCGTCACTTCGCCGTGCACGAGGAAGGGCATGCCCACTTCCTGCATCACTTCGAGCACCTTGTAGCAATTCTTCAAATCCGTCACGCCCAGGTCGGAATTCGTCGTGGCGCCAGCCGGATACAGTTTCACGGCCTGCACGATGCCGCTGTCCTGCGCGCGGCGGATTTCATCGGGCGACGTGTTGTTCGTCAGGTACAGCACCATCAGCGGATCGAAGTTCACGCCTTGCGGCACGGCGGCCAGGATGCGCTCGCGGTAGGCGCTGGCATCGGCCGTGGTGGTGACGGGCGGTTTCAGGTTCGGCATGACGATGGCACGGCCGAACTGGCGCGCGCTGTGCGGCAGCACGCTGGCCATGACGGCGCCGTCGCGCAGGTGCAAATGCCAGTCATCCGGACGGGTGATGGTGATGGAGGCTGGGGTGTGATCGAGTGTGGACATGGCGGCTGCTCTCAGGCGGTCATTGCGAATAGCGCCATTTTACCAGCCGCGGGGCGGCCTCGCAGGCTGCGCCGGCTACTGCCAGATGGTTGCCGGACGATCAAACGGCCGGTTCGCACCGGCCGTTTTCAATCTCGGGTGCATACGGGAATCAGGACTTGGCCGGCGCCGCTTCCTGCTTTGCCACCCAGGCGCGCAGTTCCGCCAGCATCCGGTCCAGCGCGGCGCGGTCGTACACGTGGCCACGGCTGACCACCAGGCGGATCTGGCGCGTGGCGCCGATGTCCTGCAGCGGGTTTGCGTCGAGCACCAGCAGGTCAGCCGCCTTGCCTGCCGCCACGCTGCCGTAGCGGTCAAGCTTGCCCAGGAAGCGGGGACCGTTGATGACGGCCGACTGCAAAGCTTGCTGCGGCGTCAGACCGTACTGCACATACAGGCCGATTTCATCGTGCAGGGCCTGGCCCGGATAGTCAAAGGAATTCAAGAAGCCCGCATCGGTGCCGGCGATGATGCTCACGCCCTGCTGCTGCAAAATGGGCAGCAGCTTGGCCGATTGCTCGAACTGCGCGTGGCGCTGGACGATCGCTTCCGGGCCATCCTTGGCGGCGCGCTGCACGCGCCAGTCGTAGGTGGCGCGCAAACCCCTGCCGATGTATTGCAGGGCAGGATCATGCGTATGGTCTTCGCGGTCCAGGTAAGCCGTCACGCGCGAGCCCCACAAGGTCGGCACGATGGCCGTGCCGCGCGCGGCCAGGTAGCTGAAGGCCTTGCGTGCCGTCGGTTCGTCGTAGCTTTGCACGCTGGCCTGCATGGCTTCCTTGCCCGTCATCGCGCCGGCCGCCACCTTGGCCGTCAGCTCCTGCTCGCGCGGCGTGGCGGCGCGCAGCAAATACGATTGATGCTCGATCGTGCCCAGGCCCGCATCGGCCATCTGCTCCAGGGTCAGCTGCACGGGGATATGGCCCGACGTGCGCATGCCCCGTTCGCGCGCCTGGCGCAGCGCTTCCAGGTACAACTCCGGCTTCAGGGTGTTTTCCGTGATCTTCACGAAGTCGACTTGCTGCGCCTGCAGGCCGTCGAGCGCGCGCGTGACTTCCTGCGGCGTGCCCACTTCGATGGTGCCCTTCCACAGCGGCTTGATGCCTTCGAGTTTGGCGCCGGAGGTAAAAATCGTCGGGCCTTCCAGCTGACCCGCATTGATCTGCTGGCGCCATGCCAGCACCGTGTCGGGCAAGTCGCCCGAGCAGTCGCGCACCGTGGTGATGCCGTGCGCCAGATACAAGGGCAGCAGTTGCTTGTTCTCGTCGATCAGCTCCGGGCCGCCGCCGAAATGCACGTGCGTATCCCACAGGCCCGGCATCAGATATTTGCCGGGCAGGCGGATGGTCCGCTTTGGCGCGTAGCTGCGCAGCTGCGCGTCATCGACGACGGCGACGATGCTGTCGCCCTTGAGCAGCACGGATTTGCCCTTGACCGCCTTGCCGCCGGCAACGTCGACCACGGTGGCGTCGCGCAGGGCGATGTCGACGGCGATCTTGTCGGCCGCGTGGGCATGGGCGAGCAGGCCCAGCGCCAGCATGGCGCCGGCTATGTGTTTCATGTCAGGCATTCGTACTCAACTTCAACGTGATGGAAAATTAATGGATGATCTTGGCGAGGAAATCGCGTGCGCGGTCCGAGCGCGTCGTGTTGAAGAAGTCATCCTTGCTGCAATCTTCGATGATCTTGCCTTGGTCCATGAAGACGATGCGGTTGGCCACGCGCCGGGCAAAGCCCATTTCGTGCGTGACGACCATCATCGTCATGCCTTCCTGCGCCAGGCCCACCATCACGTCGAGCACTTCGTTGATCATTTCCGGATCGAGCGCCGATGTCGGCTCGTCGAACAGCATGGCGATCGGGTCCATCGACAGCGCGCGGGCGATCGCCACGCGCTGCTGCTGGCCGCCCGACAGCTGGCCGGGGAACTTGTCCTGCTGCGACAGCAGGCCCACGCGGTCCAGGTATTTCAAGCCCTTGGCATTGGCTTCGTCGGCGCTGCGGCCCAGCACCTTGATCTGGCCGATGGTGAGGTTTTCACGGATCGACAGATGCGGGAACAGCTCGAAATTCTGGAACACCATGCCGATGCGGGCACGCAGTTTCGACAGATTCGTTTTCGGATCGTTGACGGTGATGCCGTCGACGATGATCTGCCCCTGCTGGATCGGCTCGAGGCCGTTGACGGTCTTGATCAGGGTCGACTTGCCGGAGCCCGACGGGCCGCAAATGACCATCACGTCGCCCTTGGCGACCTCGGTGGTGCAGTCGGTCAGTACCTGGAACTGGCCATACCATTTGCTGACGTTATTGAGTTCAATCATCTTGTTCTTTCTTTTACAGTTAGCGAATGATGGCGACGCGTTTCTGCAGGCGTTTTACCAGGAACGACAAGGCATAGCACAGCACGAAATACACGACGGCGACAAACACGTACATCTCTACCAGGCGGCCGTCGCGCTGGGCGATTTTTGATGCGGCGCCGACGAAATCGGGGATCGACAGCACGTACACGAGCGACACGTCCTGGAACAGCACGATGGTTTGCGTCAGCAGCACGGGAATCATGTTGCGGAACGCTTGCGGCAGCACGATGAAGGCCATGGTCTGCGAGTAGTTCATGCCCAGTGCCTGGCCGGCCCATACCTGGCCGCGCGGGATCGACTGTATGCCGCTGCGCATGATCTCGCAATAATAAGCCGCTTCGAACATGATGAAGGTGATCAGCGCGGAAGAAAACGCGCCCACTTTCACGGGCTCGTTGGCGCCGATGATCCAGGCGGCGATATACGGCACCAGGAAGTAGAACCAGAAGATCACCAGCACCAGCGGAATCGAGCGTATCAGGTTGACGTAGCTCGACGCCACGCCCGAGATGAGGCGGTTGCCGGACAAGCGCATCAGCGCCAGCACGGTACCGAGCACGATGCCGCCGACCATGGACAGCGCCGTCAGTTTCAGGGTGAACACCATGCCGGTCTGGAACAGGTAGACCCACGAGCGGGAGATGACATCGAAGTCGAAATTGCCTAACATATCAATGTCCTCCCGTCTTGGCGCCAGCGACGATGAAGCCCGGGATGGCGACCTTTCTCTCGATCAGGTGCATCAGCACCACCACCAGCAGGTTGACGACGACGTAGATGATGGTGGCAGCCGAAAACGCTTCGAACACCTGGAAGGAAAACTCCTGGATGGCGCGCGCGCTGGCCGTCAGCTCGATCAGGCCGATGGTCAGGGCCACGGAACTGTTCTTGATGATGTTCAAAAATTCGCTGGTCAGCGGCGGCATGATGACGCGCGCGGCCATCGGCAGCAAAATGAAGCGGTAGGTTTGCGGCAGGGTCAGGCCCAGCGCCGTGCCGGCCAGTTTCTGCCCGCGCGGCAGCGCCTCGATGCCCGTCGTCACCTGCACGGCCACGCGTGAGGAAGTAAAGAACCCCAGGCACAGCACGGCCGTGACGAACGGCGCGTTCGGCAGCGACTTGACCCAGGCACCGAGGTCCGGCGGCAGCAGTTCCGGCATGACGAAATACCAGAGGAACATCTGCACCAGCAGCGGCACGTTGCGGAACAGTTCGACGTAGGCATTGGCCACGCCCACCAGCCATTTGTTCGGCAGGGTGCGGATGGTGCCGATCACCAGACCCAGGATCAGCGCCATGATCCACGCCGCACCGGCCGTGGCCAGGGTCCAGGTCAGGCCGGACCACAGGGTGTCCATATACGTGCCCACGCCATCGGGAGAAATCTCCCAGAAAATGCGCCAATTCCAGTTGTAATTCATGATCATCCTTCGCATGCAGCCCGAGGACAGCGGCCAGCCGGCCACCCGTCCCGCAAATAAAACGGGAGGCTTGCGCCCCCCGGTTTGTTACGCAATCTTTACTTTTTCCGCTTGTCCGACGTCTTCTGCGCTTCCGGTACGGCCGCATACGCGGCAGGGTCGCCGGAGTCGGTCGGATTGGCAAACACGGCCTTCAATTGCGGCGGCATGGGGAATTTCAGATTGATGTTTTTCGGCGGGATGGGCGAAGTAAACCATTTCGCGTAAATGCGGTTGATGTCGTCGCTCTTGTAAAGGCGGATCAGCGCATCGTCGACCACCTTCTTGAAGGCCGGGTCGCCCTTGCGCAGCATGATGCCGTACGGCTCGACCGACAGCGCTTCCTTGGTGATTTCGTAGTCGTTCGGGTTTTTCGAGTTGGCCACTTGCGACGCCAGCAAAATGTCGTCGTTGGCTTCAGCCACCGCGCGGCCCGTTTCCAGCATCAGGAACGATTCGGGATGATCCTTGCCGACGGCGATATTCATGCCCAGGTTCTTTTCCTTGTTCAGGATGGTCATCTGCTTGATGGTCGACGTGCCGGCCGTGGCGACCAGGGTCTTGCCGCGCAAGTCTTCCAGGGTCTTGATGTTCGAGGATTTTTTCGCCAGCACGCGGTTGCCGATGACGAACATGGTCGGGGCGAATGCCACTTGCTGCTGGCGCTCCAGGTTGTTCGTCGTCGAACCGCATTCGAGGTCGATGGTGCCATTGGCCATCAGCGGGATGCGGTTGGCCGAGGTGACGGGGCTCATCACCACTTTCAGTTCGCTCAGGCCCAGGTGCTTTTGCAGGGCCGTGACGACTTTCATGCACAGGTCGATCGAATAACCCTGGTATTGCTGTTTGTCGTCGAGATAGGAGAAGGGCACGGAGCCGTCGCGCACACCGAGGGTGACGGAACCGGCTTTCTTGATCTTGGCCAAGGTGCCGGTCAATTCCTGAGCCTGGACTGGCGACATGCTGCTGATGACACCGACGCTGAGCAGCGTGGCGAAGATTTTGGTCAATTTCATAAATTCTCCTGGGCGGACAAACCGGATGGACTCCGAACGAAACAACTGTGGTGCAGACGCCACCATTGGAATTAATTTTATTTCATTTTCAGCACCCGACCAGCCATTTTCTGCGATTGCCCGCAAATAGGCGCTATACGCGCGCTGGAATCAGCGCGGCTGTAGCATTTTTCCTACTGATTTCACATTCCCGATTTATTTTGCCGGCGCCAGACCCGCCAACTCGTCCTCTTGCGCCTCATCGTCCATGTTCGCCTGCTGGCGTTGCCACATCTGCGCATACAGGCCGTCGAGCGCCAGCAATTGCGGATGCGTGCCCCGCTCGACGATGCGGCCATGGTCGAGCACGAGGATTTGCTGGGCGTCGGCCACCGTCGACAAACGGTGCGCGATGACCAGGGTGCTGCGGTTCTTGGCGATGTCCTTCAGCTGCGACTGGATCGCCTGTTCGGCCTTGGAGTCGAGCGCCGAAGTGGCTTCGTCGAAGATCAATATCGCCGGGTCTTTCAGCAAGGTGCGGGCAATCGCCACGCGCTGCTTTTCGCCGCCCGACAGTTTCAAGCCCCGCTCGCCCACCATGGAGTTGTAGCCATCTGGCAAGCTTTCAATAAAATCATGGATCGATGCCGCTTTCGCCGCCGCCACGATGGCGTCCTTGCTGGCGCCCGGCTTGCCGTAGGCAATGTTGTATTCGATGGTGTCGTTGAACAAGACCGTATCCTGCGGCACGATGCCGATGGCCGCGCGCAGGGAATCCTGTGTGATGTTGCGCAAGTCCTGGCCATCGATGGTGATGCTGCCGCCATCGACTTCATAGAAGCGGAACAGCAAGCGCGACAGGGTCGACTTGCCCGAGCCGCTGTGGCCCACCACGGCCGTCGTCGTGCCGGCGGGAATCTGGAAATCCACATCGAACAGGATTTGCCGCTTGGCTTCGTAGCTGAAATCCACGTGCGCAAAGCGCACGGCCGCGCCCCGCGTGACGAGCGGCTGGGCGTCCGGCGTATCGGCAATTTCGCGGTTTTCGTTCAGCAAGGAAAACAGGCGTTCCATGTCGGCCAGGCTTTGCTTGATTTCGCGGTAGATGACGCCCAGGAAATTGAGGGGGATATACAGCTGGATCATGAAGGCGTTCACCAGCACCAGGTCGCCCAGGGTCATCGTGCCGGCAATCACGCACACCGTGGCGCGCCACAAAATCAAGGTGACAGCCGTGGCGATGATCAGGGACTGGCCCGTGTTCAGCAGGGACAACGAGGTCTGCGATTTCACGGCCGCCGATTCATAGCGCTGCAAGCCTTCGTCGTAGCGCTTCGCTTCGTAATCCTCGTTGCCGAAATATTTCACGGTTTCATAGTTGATCAGCGAATCGATGGCCTTGGTATTCGCTTTGGAATCGAGGTCGTTCATGGTGCGGCGGAAATGCGTGCGCCAGTTCGTCACCAGTACGGTAAATGCGATGTAGGACACGAGCGCCACCGCCGTGATGACGGTGAACCAGATATCGTAATGCAAGACCAGGTAGCCGAGCACGAGGGTGATTTCCACCAGGGTCGGCAAGATGTTGAACAGGGTGTAGGAAATGAGCGAGCCGACGCTGCGCGTGCCCCGTTCGATGTCGCGCGTCATGCCGCCCGTCTGGCGGTTCAGGTGAAAGCGCAGGGACAGCGCATGCAGGTGGCGGAACACTTGCAGCGCGATGGTGCGCACGGCCCGCTGCGTGACCCGGGCGAACAGGAATTCGCGCAATTCCGTAAACAAGGTGGTCGACAGGCGCAGCAAGCCGTAGGCCACCAGCAAGCCGACGGGCAGCACCAGCAGCGCTTGCGGATGGGCCGCCGTGATCGTCATGGCGTCGACGAGTTTTTTCAGGATGAGGGGCACGCCCACGTTGGCCAGCTTGGCGCCCACCAGGCATAGCAGCGCCAGCAGCACCCGCCATTTGTAGACCCAGAGATACGGCAGCAAGGTCTTGATGGTGGCGAAATCGCTGTGGCTGGCGGAAGCGGGCGAGCGGGGCGGAGGGGAAGTCTGGGAACGGCGCATGGCGAAGGTCGGCTTTTTATGGTTCAATCGGGGCAATTGTAGCCTTTCATGAGAATAAAAGATGAGCACCTCCCCAGACCGTCCCGACAACTGCCTCGCCTCCGGCCTGCCCGCCGGAAAAATGCCGGAATTGCGCATGATGCCCGCGCCGTCCGACGCCAATGTGTACGGCGACGTCTTCGGCGGCTGGATCATGGCGCAAGTCGATATCGCCGGTTCCCTGCCGGCCACGCGGCGTGCCAACGGCCGCGTCGCCACTATCGCCGTCAATTCCTTCGTCTTCAAAAACCCCGTCTTCGTCGGCGATCTGCTGTCGTTCTACGCCGACATCGTCAAGGTCGGCAATACCTCGATCACCGTCAATGTCGAGGTATATGCCGAGCGCAACCGCCTGCAGGCATGCATCGTGAAAGTCACGGAAGCAACCCTGATCTACGTGGCGACGGACTCCGACCGCAAGCCGCGCAAGGTGCCGCCGATCGAGACCTTGCTGTCACCTTGATTGTCGCAATCATTCCACACCATGGATAGCCAGCGCCGCATTTTCCTGCAAAGCGCTGCGCGCATCACGGCACTGGCCGCGGCCGGCAGCGTGCTGTCCGGTTCCAGCGCGAGTGCCGCCACGCGCATGAATGGCGCCGGCTATCCGTTTGCGCTCGGTGTCGCTTCCGGTTCGCCCTTGCCCGACGCCGTCGTACTGTGGACGCGCATCTGCCACGACCCGCTGCACGCAGCCGCCACGCCCGCCATCGCCCTGAACGTGCGCTGGGAAGTGGCCGAAGACGAGGCGTTTCGCCGCATCGCCGCCAAGGGCCAGGCCACGGCCATGCCCGCCCTCGCGCACAGCGTGCACGTCGACGCCGGCGGTCTCGCGCCCGGGCGCTGGTACTGGTACCGGTTTATCTTTGGCGACGCCGTCAGTCCCGTGGGCCGCACGCGCACGGCGCCCGCGTCCGGCGCCATGCCTTCCTCGCTGAAACTGGCCGTCGCCTCGTGCCAGCACTGGGAATTCGGCGCCTATGCGGCGCACCGGCACATCGCGGCAGCCGCGCCCGACCTGGTGGCCTTCCTCGGCGACTACATTTATGAATGGGGACCGTACCAGCTGCAGCATCCGGGCCGGGCCGTGCGCACGCATGAAAGCTTTACGCTGGACGACTACCGCGCCCGCTACGCGCAATACAAGAGCGACCGCGACTTGCAGGGCGCGCACCTGGCCGCGCCGTGGATCGTCACCTGGGACGACCATGAAGTGGCCAATGATTACGGCAATGACCGCGACGAGTTGCTCACGCCCACCTTTTTGCAGCGCCGCGCGGCCGCCTACCAAGCGTTTTATGAACACATGCCGCTACGCCTGCTGCCGCTGGGCCGGCGGGGCTTTGTCGACATGCGCATCTACCAGCGCTACGACTGGGGCCGTCTGGCGCGCTTCCACATGCTGGACGACCGGCAATACCGCGCCTATCACGCGTGCGCCAGGCCGGGCCGCGGCGGCTCCAATTCCGTCACCACGCGCAACTGCCCCGACCTGCGCAAACCGCAGCGCACGATGCTGGGCGAGGAGCAGCAACGCTGGCTGCAAGCCGGCCTCGATGATTCGCCAGCGCGCTGGAATATTCTGGCCCAGCAAACCCTGATGGCGCAATCGAGCCAGGTGCCCATCGTGCGGCCCGGCGACGAACGCGTCTGGACCGATGGCTGGGATGGCTACCCGATGGCGCGCCAGCACCTGCTCGACGCCTTACAAAGCAGCAAGGCCAGCAATCCGCTGGTGCTGTCGGGCGACGTGCACACCTTTTATGCCACGGAACTGAGCCGCAACGCCATGCGGCCCACCGGCAAGAACAATCCCGTGCTGGCCACCGAGTTTTGCGGTACATCGATTACCTCGAGTTCCCGCCCGCAGGCGCGCACGGAACAGTACGTGGCGATGAACCCGCACATCCGCTACGGGCGCAGCGACAAGCGCGGCTATATGTTGATGGAGATCACGCCGGAGAAAACCACGACCCTGTTCCAGGGCCTGGAGAATGTGCGCGACAGCGCGTCAAGCATCGCGACACTGGCCCGCTTTACCGTCCAGGACGGCAAGGCGGGCGTGCAACGCAGCTAGCAACTACTTTTCAAGCCATCGCGGTAGCGCCGGCTGACGGGTACTTCCCCGCCCGTGGACAGCACGGCGCGCGCATCGCCCGATTCCAGTGGTGTGATTGCCTGCACGAAATCGAGGTTGACGATATAGCTGCGGTGCACGCGCACGAAGCGCTTGCCATCCAGGCGGCGCTCGATGGCGGCCATGGTCGAGCGCAGCGGGTAATCGTGGCCACGCACGTGCAAATTCACATAATTGCCCCATGCCTGTATCCATTCGATGTCGCCGGCGGGCAGCAAAAAATCCTTGCCCAGCTTGCGCACCAGGAAGCGCTCCGGCTGCTGCACCGGTTCCACGGCCGGTCCTTCATCGGGTTCGCCGAGCAGGGTCGCCTCGCCTTGCCAGCGCATCAGCAGCAACTGGTAAAAGCCCACGGCCAGCAAGACGAGGAAGTAAGCACGCACATCTTTCAAGTATTCATACGGCAACTCGCGCCACCAATTACCGAAATCGTAATCGCTGCCGGCGCTCCAGTACGCCAGCTTGCGCAAGGCCACCATGGCCGCCACATGCACGAGGCTGTAGACAACCGACGCCGCCAGATGCCAGCGCAGGTTCTGGCGCTGGAATACCAGGTGCAGCGGCCGGTACTGTCCCGCCAGCACGACCACGGGCACCAGCGCCAGCAGCACGAGATTGCTGCTCCATTCCCACACGGCCACTTCCCAGAACGGCGTATTGACCCCGGTGCGCTGCAGGTCCTGCCACACGAGCCAGCTGTTGACGCTGGCCTGCAATACGGTCAGCACGATCCAGAATCCCGGCTCGGCCACGCGGCGCCAGCGTTGATAGCGTTGCAACAGGTCAGTGGAAGCGATGTGCATGGTTTCGGACGATGAATGAGTTACATGATTGTAAGGTCTCACACCCGTCCCAGGCGATCCATTCGTCCCAGCCAGCCGTCCACTGGTCCCATTTTGCTGGCTCGCAGCCCCGCCGCTGCCTATGCTGGGGCCTCCTTCATCAATCGCCCACGATCATGACCATGGACTCCCGCCGCCACGATATCGACGCCTTGCGCTTTCTCGTCTTCAGCCTGCTGATTGGCTATCACACCGCCCTGCTGTACATGGATGGATGGAACTTTCACATGCACAGCAGCTACGCCACCGATGCCTTGAACATGCCGCTGGTCTTCCTCAACCGCTGGCGCATGGAAATCGTCTTCCTCATCTCCGGCGTCTCGTGCGCCATGATGACGCAGGCCTCGCGCGGCGCCTTCCTGTGGCGCAGAACCAAGCGCCTGCTGTTGCCGCTGCTGTTCGGCATGGCCGTGATCATCCCCGTCCAGCCATATTGCGAAGGTGTCAGCAAGGGCCTGGTCGAGCCTGGCTATGGACAATTCCTGCTCCATTATTTTGGCGGCTACGCCTGGCCCGCAGGCGCCTTCGATGGCTGGCAATATGGTTTTACCTGGAACCATCTTTGGTATCTCGTGTATTTGCTGCTGTACATCGTCGTGCTGGTGGCGCTGCAGCCGCTGCTGGAGCGGATGAAACCGTACGTCCGGCGTCTGCGCGGCTGGCGTTTGCTCGTCCTGCCGGCCCTGCCCGCACTGGCCGCGACAGTCTTCCTCAAAATGCGCTATCCGGAAACCCATGCGGTAGTGCGCGACTGGTATGCGCACGCCATGTATTTCACGATGTTCGTGTATGGCTGGTGGCTGGGCAATGACAAGGGATTGTGGGCGGAACTGGCGCGTCTGCGCTGGCATACGCTGTGGCTGGGCCTGGGCGCGTTTGCCGTCTACATGGTGTTCGACCAGATTTATTCGGAGAATCTGCTGACCTGGGCCTCGTTCGGCTCCTGGCCCATGCGCAACCTGTATATGTGGCTGGCCATCTGCGCCATTCTGGGCTGGTCGCATACGCTATTGAACCGCCCTTTTGCCTGGCTGCCATGGGCCCGCCAGGCCGTCTTTCCCTGGTACATATTGCATCAGAGCGCGATTATCGTGCTGGCCTACTGGCTCGTGCCCCTGAAGCTTGGGCCAGTGGTGGAACCGCTGCTGATACTGGCCGGCACGGTGGCGACCTGCTGGCTGGGGACGTCGCTGCTGATCAGCAAGGTGAACTGGCTGCGCCCCTGCTTCGGCTTGCCCGCCCGGCCAGCACGGAAGCTGGCGGCGGACACAAGCCTGGCGGCGAACTAGGCAACCTTCTTTTCGTCGCGCAATTGACGGCGCAAGATCTTGCCGACATTGGTCTTCGGCAATTCATCGCGGAACTCGATGTATTTCGGTTTCTTGTAGGCCGTCAATTCATGCTTGCAATGCTCGCGGATCTGTTCCACCGTCAAGTTCGGATCCTTGCGCACGACAAACACTTTCACGGCTTCACCCGCGTTGGCGTCCGGCACGCCGATGCACGCGCATTCGAGCACGCCCGGGCAGGAAGCGACCACGTCTTCCACTTCGTTCGGATACACATTGAAGCCGGACACGATGATCATGTCCTTCTTGCGGTCCACGATTTTTACGTAGCCGCGTTCATCCATGACACCCACGTCGCCCGTCTTGAAAAAGCCATCTGCCGTCATCGACTTGGCCGTCTCGTCCGGACGCTGCCAGTAACCGGCCATCACTTGCGGACCGCGCACGGCGATCTCGCCCGGCTCGCCCAGCGGCACTTCCACGCCATCGTCGTTGAGAATCGCCACTTCCGTCGACGGGAAAGGCAAGCCGATGGTGCCCGTAAATTCCGTGATATCGACGCGGTTGCCCGTCACCACGGGCGACGTTTCCGACATGCCATAGCCTTCGATCAGCGGGCAGCCCGTCAGTTTCAGCCAGCGTTCGGCCACGTTACGCTGCAAGGCCATGCCGCCGCCATTGCACACTTTGTAGCTGGAGAAATCGAGCTTGGCGAAGTCGGCATTGTTCAGCAGCGCGTTGTACAGAGTGTTGACGGCCGGGAACACGACAATCTTGTGCTTGGACAATTCCTTGACGAAACCGGGAATGTCGCGCGGGTTGGGGATCAGCACGTTCAAGCCGCCCACGCGCATGCCCATCAGGGCGCTGACCGTCAACGAATAGATGTGATACAGCGGCAAGGCGCACATGAATCCCATCGAGGTGGCGCGCATTTCCTTGGTCATCACGGGCGAAATCCACGCCTCGTTTTGCAGCACGTTGGCGATCACGTTACGGTGCAACAACATCGCCCCTTTCGACACGCCCGTCGTGCCGCCCGTATATTGCAGGAAGACGATATCGTCATGTCCCTGCTGCACCGGCGTCAGGCTCAAGCGTGCGCCTTCGGCCAGCATCTTGTTGAAGCTGATGGCGCCCGGCAAGGAAAACGCGGGCACCATTTTCTTGATCTTGCGCACGACGAAGTTGACGATGGTTCCCTTCAGTCCACCCAGCATGTCGCCCATGGTGGCCACGATCACGTGCTTGACCTGGGTGTGCGGCAGCACTTGCTCGACCGTCGTGGCGAAGTTTTCCAGCACGATGATCGCTTCGCTGCCCGAATCGATCAGCTGGTGCTGCAATTCACGGGGCGTGTACAGCGGGTTGACGTTGACCACCGTGTAGCCGGCGCGCAAAATCGCGGCCATGGCCACCGGATACTGGAGCACGTTCGGCAGCATGATCGCCACGCGCGCACCCGTCTTCAGGCCCTTGCTTTGCAGCCAGGCGCCCATCTGCAGCGACAGCTTGTCGAGCTCGCGGTAGGTCAGGAATTTATCCATGCACACGAACGCGTTGCGGTCCGCGTATTTCTGGAACGACTCTTCCAGCAAATGCGTGACGGAACGGTATTGCGTGCAATCAATCTCTGCGGGAACGCTGTCCGGGTACGACTTCAACCAAATCTTGTCCATCTATGCCTCATCTTTATCTGTAGAAAGGGTGTGCAGCCTGATGCGCACACCCTGCACTGTTTATGTTGCTGTCTTCGTTTCGTCACGCAGGGCGCGACGCAAAATCTTGCCAACATTGGTCTTCGGCAGTTCATCGCGGAACTCGATGTATTTCGGCCGCTTGTAGCCTGTGAATTGTTCCTTGCAGTACGCGGCCAGCACTGCCTGGGTCAGGTTCGGATCCTTGCGCACGACAAACACTTTCACGGCTTCGCCAGAATGTTCGTCCGGCACGCCCACGCAGGCGCACTCGAGCACGCCCGGATGGGCCGCGATGACGGCTTCCACTTCGTTCGGATACACATTGAAGCCGGAGACGAGAATCATGTCTTTCTTGCGGTCGACGATCTTCACATAGCCGCGCTCGTCCATAATGCCCACATCGCCCGACTTGAAGTAGCCATCAGGCGTCATGACCTTGGCCGTTTCATCGGGACGGTTCCAGTAGCCGCTCATCACTTGCGGGCCACGGATGGCGATTTCGCCCGTCTGGCCCAGCGGTACTTCCTTGCCGTCATCGTCGAGGATGGCGATATCGGTTGATGGCACGGGTAAACCGATGGTGCCGGAAAACACCGTGGTATCGGCGCGGTTGCAGGTGGCGACGGGCGACGTTTCCGACAGGCCATAGCCTTCGATGATGGATACGCCCGTCACTTGCAGCCATTTATCGTTGACAGCTTGCTGCACCGCCATGCCGCCGCCATTGGCGATCTTCAATCCCGAGAAATCGAGCTTGGCGAAATCAGGATGGTTCACCAGCGCGTTATACAGCGTATTGACCGCTGGCAGCAGGTTGAATTTGTACTTGCCCAGCTCCTTGATCAGGCCCGGGATATCGCGCGGATTCGGGATCAGGATATTCAGGGCACCCACGCGCGTGCCCCACATCGCGCACGCCGTCAGGGCAAAGATATGGTACAGCGGCAAGGCGCAAACGACGATCATCTGTTCCTTGCTGTTCTGGTCGAGCGCCGCGCCCGACCACGCTTCGCTCTGCAGCACATTGGCGATCACATTGCGGTGGCTCAAGGTCGCGCCTTTCGACACGCCCGTCGTGCCGCCCGTGTATTGCAGGAAGGCAGCGTCATTGATACTCAGCTCGACAGGCGTGAGTTTCATGCGGCTGCCCAGCGCCAGCGCCTGCTTGAAACGCATGGCGTTCGGCAAGGAATACGCGGGCACCATCTTCTTGACGTTGCGCACGACAAAATTGACGATCGCGCCCTTCAAGCCGCCCAGCATTTCGCCCATGCTGGCAACGATGATGTGCTTGACGGCCGTCTTGGCCAGCACTTGCTCCAAGGTATGGGCAAAGTTTTCCAGCACGATGATCGCCTCGCTGCCCGAATCGTTGAGCTGATGCTCGAGTTCGCGCGGCGTATAGAGAGGATTGACGTTGACTACCGTGTAGCCGGCGCGCAAGACGGCGGCGATCGCCACCGGATACTGGAGCACGTTCGGCATCATCAGGGCCACCCGGGCGCCCTTTTTCAGGCCACGGCTTTGCAGCCAGGCACCAAGCTGGCGCGAATAGGTATCGAGTTCGGCATAGGTGAGAAATTTGTCCATGCAGACATAGGCATTGCGGTCCGCATATTTTTGAAACGCTTCTTCCAGCAGATGCACCAGCGAACGATATTGATCAGGATCGATGTCGGCGGGGACGCCGGGAGGATACGACTTCAGCCAAATTTTTTCCATCCTGTGCCTCTTTGTCTCGAATAATCGTGGGGGAGCCGGCGCACCCTGCCGGCGCGGATCATTGCTGCGGATTCTGTTGTCCTGCAGTCAGTTTGAGCATTCTGACGAGCAATTGCTCTATGCTACTAATGCGATGCTATCGGGCGCCGCGCTTCCATGCAAGCGCTTTCAACAGTATTCGAGCGGCAACTCTAGGGGTATTTTATGCTGCAACGCAACATGATAAATACACTGTTGCAGGATCGTCTGGCTCGGCGTACGGGACAATCTTTACGGGTCAGGGGCTGGACAATTGTTCCAGCGCACGCCTGCGCTCAGGCTTGTTCATCTGGGCCATTGTGTGCACTGCAGCATAAAAAGCACGAAAGTTCTTTTTTTCTTTCAGCAATTTTTTGAAGGCAGGCAAAAATTCATTGTAGGTAGACACGGAAGCCAGGTGCGCATTGCTCAATGGCTGCTCGAACCAGCGGTCGTAACCGGCAAAGCCACCCCAGTTTTTCTTCAGCACCTGATACGCGTCTTGCAATGCCGCAAACAGCTGCGCCTTGCGCGCGCGCTTCTCCGCATCGCTGGCGCCGCTCGCATACACGGCTTCCAGTTCGCCCCGGTATGCCAACAGCAGGGCCAGGAAATCCTGGCGCCGCGCCGCGTACTGGGCGTATGCGGCGCGCATCGCGTCATTACCCTCGCGCGCCAGCCAGCGCTGCACGCCCGCCTCTTCCACGGCACTGGCAAACGACTCGTTGAAGGCCGAATCGCCGGGCACGTACACCACCTGGTGCGCCAGTTCATGGAAGATCAGGCGCGCCAGTTCCGCATCGTTGTAATTGATAAAGGTCGACAGCAAAGGATCGTCGAACCAGCCCAAGGTCGAATACGCGGGCACGCCGCCCACCTGTACGTCGTAATGCTGGGCACGTAACTCGTCGGCATACGCGAGTGCCTCGTCCTTGCTGTAATAGCCGCGGTAATTGACGCAGCCGGCGATGGGGAAACACCATTGCAGCGGCTGCAGCGACAGTTCCGGCGTGGCCACCACGTTCCACAGCACGAAGGGGCGCCGCAGGGAGGCGTAGTTCTTGTAGCTGCCATTGTCGGGCAAATCCAGCTCGCTGACGGCAAAGCGGCGAATCTGCTGCGCCTTAGCCAGGCGCACTTTCAGGCGCGGCTCGGTGGCCGGGTCATCGAGCCAGTCGCCGATGGGGCGCGCGCCGGACCACAGCGCATATTGTCCCTGCGCCGCCTGCGTGTAGTAGCGCAGCTGCGTGCAGCCGCCCAGCGACAGGCACAGCATGCCGACAAGCAAGCGGGCCGGCCAGCGCGCCATGGTCAGCCAGCCTTTTCCACTTCGACCAGCGTATCGTAGAAGGTTGGCGCGCGGCCCATGTCCGTCAAGCGCTGGCTCGTCACTTCATTGGCGTTCTTGCCGTCGCTAGCGAGTTTCTTCCACCATACGGACAAGCCCACCACCAGGCCGCGTCTTGCCTTGTCCGTCACCCTGGCCTTGGCCACAAAACTGCCGCGGTCGTTGAAGATGCGCACCATGTCGCCGGCCACGATGCCGCGCGCGGCGCAGTCGTCAGGGTGGATATCGAGGTGCGGCTCGCCTTCGGCCGCGCGCAGGCTTTTCACGTTAACAAAGGTGGAATTGAGGAAGTTGCGCGCCGGCGGGGAAATCATGGCCAGCGGATAACGGGCCGCCAGCGCGGGATTGCTGGCCAGCGATTCGTGCGGCGCGATGTACGCCGGCAAGGGATCGAGTCCCGCCTGCGCCATGGCGCTGGAATACAACTCGCACTTGCCCGATGGCGTGGGGAAACCGCCTGTGGCAAATGGCGCCTCGGCCATGGCCAGCTTTTGCCAGCCCGTGCGTTTCAACGATTCCCAATCGAAATGCACGGCGCGCGCATCGCTCGTATCGAACGCCTTGGCTGCCAGCGCGTCGTCGCTTTCCTGGAAGCACGGGTCATCAAAGCCCATGTGCTGCGCCAGCAAACGGAAAATTTCCGTATTCGCCTTCGCTTCGCCCAGCGGCGCCACGGCCGCGTTATTCGCCATCATGTACAGGTGACCGTAGGTGGAGTGCGCATCGACATGTTCCAGCTGCGTGGTGGCGGGCAACACGATGTCGGCGTAATCGACTGTATCGGTCTGGAAGTGCTCGAGCACGACCGTAAACAAATCCTCGCGGGCAAAACCCTGCGCCACTTTCGAGGAGTCAGGCGCCACAGCCAGCGGGTTCGAGTTGTAGACGATCACGGCCTCGACTTGCGGGCCGAACTCGGCGGAACTTTCTTTCAATAAATCGTCGCCGATGGTGCTCATGTTGATGGTACGCGGCGTACCTTTCAGCAAGTCCGGACGCTGCAGGGCCTTGCGGTTGACGGGGAAGGAACCCGAGCTCGACAGCTGCATGCCGCCGGCGGGATGGCGCCAGGCACCCGTCAGCGCGGGCAGGCAGGCAATATTGCGCACGGCCATGCCGCCGCCATGCACGCGCTGCACGCCGTAGTTGGCACGGATGGCGGCGCCCTCACCAGAGCGGCATGCCTGGCCGTACAGGCGCGCCAGTTCCACCACTTCCGTGGCCGTGATGCCGCACACCTCGGCCACGCGCTCGGGCGGCCATTCCAGGGCCCGCTGTTTCAATTCCGCATAGCCGACCGTGTACTGCGCGATATAGTCGTGATCGACCAGGTCTTCCGTGATCAAGACATGCATCAAGCCCAGCGCCAGGGCCGCATCGGTACCCGGCAGCAAGGCGATATGCTGGTGGCATTTTTCGGCCGTCAGCGAGCGGTAGGGATCGATGGCGATCAGGGTCGCGCCATTGCGCTTGGCCTCTTGCGCGCGCATCCAGAAGTGCAGGTTCGAGGCGATCGGGTTGCCGCCCCAGATGATGATCAATTTCGCGTTCTGGAACTGCTCCATGTCCGTGCCGATGCTGGCGCCCACCGTGTAGCGGTAGCCCGTGGCGCCGGCCGAGGCGCAGATGGTGCGGTCCAGCAGGGAAGCGCCGAGCTGGTTGAAGAAGCGCGAGGACATCGATTCGCCCTGCACCAGGCCCATGGTGCCGCAGTAGCTATACGGCAAGATCGCCTGCGGATCGCGCGCGGCGATCGGTTTCAAGCGGGCGACGATGGTCTGCAGCGCTTCTTCCCAGCTGATACGTTCGAACTTGCCTTCGCCCTTCTTGCCCACGCGCCGCAGCGGATGCAGCAGCCGGTCCGCATGGTAGGTGCGCTCCGTGAAGCGCGATACCTTCGTGCACAGCACGCCAGCCGTGGTCGGATGGTCGGGATCGCCCTTGACGGCCGTGGCCACCCCATCGGTCACGGTGACCAGCAAGGCGCAGGTATCGGGGCAATCGAGCGGGCAGGCGGCGCGCACTTGGGTGGTGGTCATGGGGGCAATCCAAAAACGTTGGGGGAAGGCGATACTGTAAACCATTCCGCGCGCTTGCTGTTGGCGCCGTGGCAAGCACGTCCGTGCGCTGGATTTACCCGGCAAACAAGGGCTACAATGCACTATTAGCCGCGCCTGTTTTCGATCAAGCAAGCGCGGTCCGGCGCGCCATACATTGCTGCGTGCCAGCATCCACAGGAGAGTCCCATGAAACTAGTTGATCCGATCTTGGCGTTTCAATCCGAGCTGCAAGGTATCCGCCGCGACCTGCACGCGCATCCCGAGCTGTGCTACGAAGAACAGCGCACCTCGGACGTGGTCGCCGCCAAGCTGACGGAATGGGGCATCCCCGTGGTACGCGGCCTGGGCCGCACCGGCGTGGTCGGCATCATCAAAAATGGCACGTCGACACGGGCCATCGGCCTGCGCGCCGACATGGATGCCTTGCCGATGCAGGAAATGAATACCTTCGAGCATGCTTCACGCCACCCGGGCAAGATGCACGCTTGCGGCCACGATGGCCACACGGCCATGCTGCTGGGAGCCGCCCATTATCTGGCGCAGCACCGCCATTTCGACGGCACCGTGTATCTGGTCTTCCAGCCGGCCGAGGAAGGCGGCGCCGGCGCGCGCGAAATGATCGAAGACGGCTTGTTTACGCGCTTTCCCATGGATGCCATCTACGGCATGCACAATTGGCCAGGCGCCGAAACGGGCACCCTGAGCGTGGTGGAAGGGCCCATGATGGCGTCCAGCAATGAATTCCACGTCACCGTCAAAGGCAAGGGCGCCCATGCGGCCCAGCCCCACAAGGGCATCGACCCCGTCATGGTGGCCGTGCAAATCGCGCAAAGCTGGCAAACCGTCATCACGCGCAACAAGAGTCCGCTCGACACGGCCGTGCTGTCGATCACGCAAATCCATGCAGGCAGCGCCACCAATGTGATTCCCGATGACGCCAGCCTGGTCGGCACCGTGCGCACTTTCACCAAGCCCGTGCTGGACTTGATCGAAGAGCGCATGCGCGAGATCGCCGTGCACACGGCCGCCGCCTTTGGCGCGGAAGTCGATTTCCACTTCAAGCGCAACTATCCGCCGCTGGTCAACCACGCGAAAGAAACGGCGTTTGCCGTCGAAGTCATGAAAAGCGTAGTGGGCGCGGACAAGGTCAACGCAAATGTCGAGCCGACCATGGGCGCCGAAGATTTCGCCTTCTTCCTGCAGGAAAAAGCCGGCTGCTACATCTTCATCGGCAATGGCGACGGCGAGCACCGCGATGGTGGCCACGGCCTGGGCCCGTGCGTCTTGCACAATGGCAGCTACGACTTCAACGACAAGCTGTTGCCGATCGGCGCCAGTTTCTGGGTCAAGCTAGCCGAAGCGAGCCTGCCCATCGATTGAATCAGCTCAGCTGATCCGGACCGGTGCCCAGGCGCTGGCCCGGATTCAACGCTTCCAGGGCCAGCAAGGCGGCCGCGTGGTCGGCCGTCGGGTGGGTGCCGGCGAGGGTTTCATAGCGCTGCGTCACCAGTTGCGTCACCGGCAAGGTGACGTGGGCCGCTTCGGCCGCCGCGAGAATGTTGTGCATATCCTTGATCTGGCTCTTCACCTGGCCACCGGCAACAAAATTGCGCTCCAGCATGCGCTGGCCATGCACCTCCAGAATCTTGCTCTCTGCAAAACCGCCACGAATGGCCGCCCGCACGGCGCTCGCGTCGGCGCCCGCCGCCTGGGCCAGCAAAAGCGCTTCTGCCACGATCGTCAATGTCGCACCGACGATCAGCTGATTGCACAGCTTGGCGACCTGGCCACTGCCTGCCGGGCCCACCAGGGTCGGGCGGCCCATGGCCGACAGAATCGTTTCAACCTTCGTGTAATCGCTGGCGCTGGCACCGGCCATGATGGCCAGGGTACCCGCCTGCGCCCCGCCGACGCCACCCGACACGGGCGCATCGATGAAGCCATGCCCCGCAGCGTGCAAAATGGCATGAAATTGCTGGGCTTCCGATTGCTTGGTGGAACTCATGTCGACCCAGATCGCGTCAGTTGACAAGGCCGGCAGGGCCTCCTCCAGCACCGTTGCTACGATAGGGCCGGCTTCCAGCATCGAGATGACCACGTCCGCGCCGCTGACCGCCTCAGCCACGGAAACGGCGGGCTGCGCCCCTGCCGCACGCAGGACTTGGGCCTTGCTATGCGTGCGATTCCAAATTGTGACAAAATATCCAGCGCGCAGCAGGCACCGAACCATCGGCCCTCCCATTAGGCCAATACCGAGAAATGCGATTTTTGTAGACAATGTCAATTCAACCTCTGAGATCAAACAGGTGGCGGGAGTAGTGTGCAAAACTAAGTAATCCTCGGGAAATGAGTGTGAATTTATGACGAACAGAACCGGATGCTATGCAAGGCGCTCGCTGCGACGCAGTGCGAGCACTGCGAGCAGTGAGCGACGCCGCAGAGCGCCGGTTATGAAAGTCAGAAATCACAATAATTTATTGGGGGTTACTTTAAGTGCCTGCGCAAACAAGACAAGCCTGACGGCCAATTTTACGATGAAAGTCTCTATGTCCTTCAAGAAGAATCTCCTCAAATCCATCGCCGCCGTTGCCGCGCTGATGGCGGCTAACGCCGGCTTTGCCGCCGACGACAAACTGATCGACTCCGTCTACGGCGAATATGCCAAGGGCGTCAAAGTACAGATGGTGCGTGCCGGCGTAACCTCGAACTGGGATAAAGCCTGGTTCGTATCGAATGGCACGCAACTGAGCGGTTACTGGGATGCCAGCATTGGCGGCTGGGATGCCAAGAGGTATCAGAATGTCCCAGGACAGCACCAAAAACTGTGGGACCTGGGCTTTACCCCCGTGTTCCGCTTTGAAAACACGAACAAGCTGGGTTTCTATGCGGAAGCCGGCATCGGCGTGCACATGCTGTCGAAACTGTACAACAACGACGATGACCGCCTGTCGACCCACTTCCAGTTCGGCGACCATATCGGCGTCGGCTATGTCTTCAATAACAAATGGGAAGTCGCTGCGAAGATCCAGCATTTCTCGAACGGCGGCTACAAGAAACCGAATAGCGGCGTCAATTACATGAACGTCAAAGTCGCTTATCACTTTTAATGAAGGTGATAAATGACAAAGGCAGCGCGTAGCGCTGCCTTTTTTTCGTCTGTACAACCGGGGTCAGACCCTCCATGCCGCTCACGCAAAGGTCATTGCTAACGGACGAGGGGTCTGACCGTAGGTCGGCTTAGCGCTGCGCGCGTAAGCCGACACCACCCGCGGCGCCCAACAAACCACCAGACGAAAAAAAACCCGCCAATTGCTTGACGGGTTTTTCTCTACTG